>Ga0256835_1000009_pt1 | contig 233726 bp, 211 predicted proteins | sample PIR30metaG_FD_185972 | JGI IMG/M metagenome (GOLD analysis project Ga0256835, IMG submission 185972) | Hydrothermal vent microbial communities from East Pacific Rise, Pacific Ocean - PIR-30 | ecosystem: Environmental > Aquatic > Marine > Hydrothermal vents | place: Pacific Ocean: East Pacific...
CGTTCGCCATTTTGCAAGTTGCCGTGCTTCAACATTTTAACCCCCTTCGAGCAATCCCCGGGTTTTCGTCGCCACCGGATTGCTCGAACCGTGTTTCCCCTGAAATCTTTCCCTATATAAAACCTCCGGCGGGAAAATACAAGTTATGAATCACGGCCCTTCCTCCCCGGAGAAAACCCGCCGCGCACGGTTACAACCCGGCGTACCTGCGAACCAGGCGCACCATCTCCGGCAGCATCGAAGCATCTCCCAGCAGGACACCGGTGGGACCGGGGATATTCTTCAGCGAGTACGTCACCTCGTCCTCCACCATCGATTCCAGGGCCTTGTTGTCCTTCTCCGACCTGCCGATGACGCACACGGTATCTTCCGACAGCCTGAAAAACCTTCCGTGTTTTATCAACTCCGCGTTGCGCGGAGTGAAAAGCCCGGGAATCCTCAACAGCACTTCCAGGCGCCGGGAATAATCCCGCTCCGTCAGGAGGCACCCTCCGCCGGGGTTCCTGTACACGAGGCCGTACTCCGCGGCGAGTTTCATCTGGCGTTTCCTGCCCCTGCCCGAGATATCCAGGAGCCTCTCCCTGTCCACAAGGCCCTTCCGCTCGGGTTCCGTCTCGTTAAGGAGCCCGGCCGACAGGGGCCGGAGCAGAATGCGCCCGTATCCCGACAGGTTGGCCACCCTGTTGAGCGAGTTCCTGTTCTGGGACATGGGCCTCTGACCCAGCACCTCCCCGGAAAAGATGAAATCGAATCCTTCCTCCCGGGCCAAATCCCCCAGCATCCTGAACATGGCGGCATGACAGTCTATACAGGGGTTGAGGTTCTTGCCGAAACCGCTGGGCGGATCCCGGAGCAGTTTCATTATTTCATCCGTGAAATCCACCTCCCGCCAGGGAAGGTTCATCGCCCCGGCCGCTTTCCGGCCGTCCGCCGAAGAGAAGAAGGGGCTGCGGAACGTGGCCAGTTCCACCTCTATGCCCTGGTCGAGGAGGATACGGGCGGCTATCATGCCGTCCAGCCCGCCCGAAAACGCTCCCAGCGCCCTTACGCCCATTTCGTGTGCTTTCCGGGTATCACGATCCATCCATTCCTCTTTGCCGTTTTCTCCAGGCGACGCCCGGGGCACACGGCCACGGGCAGGCCGCATTCCTCCAGGAGAAACCTGTCGCCGTAGGAATCGCCCGCCGCCGCGCACCTTTCAAGAGTCGTTCCGGCCGCCCTGCATATATCCCGGGCCAGGCGCAGCTTGGACCTTCCCCACGGCCTCGTTCCCGACAATCCGCCGGTGCAGCGCCCCCGGTAAACCTCGGGCACGCTGGCGTGAACCTCTTCTATTCCAACCCCCGACGCGACACCCAGGGCCAGCGGACGCAGGGAGGCGGTCAGCATGACCGCCCTGCAGCCCAGGGAGGCCAGCGACGCGACGGATTCCACCGTCCACCGCCTGAGGTGCCTCTTCAACAGTATCTCCGCGCACGCCGCCGCCTCGGCCCGCACGACGGCGGGCTCCAGACCCTTCAGGTATCGCCGGTTCCATCCCTTGCCCTCCTCCAGGGTTCTGAGGGGATGAAGCAGGTAACCGGCGGCGAAGGCGAACAGGCGCGCCGGGCCGACAACGCCGCCGGTTGCGAGGCGGGCCAGCAGGAGTTTCTCCGACGAGGTGGAAACCAGGGTGCCGTCCATGTCCACCAGGTACAGGTCGGGCACCGATCCGTCCGGTAATCTAAGGGCCGTTTCCACCCGGCGACCTTCCTCTCCCGGCACTTACCCCGCCGTCAGACCGGGGGAGGCGCTATCCTGACCCCCCTGCCCGTTCCCGGGGTGTTGTCGAACACCGACGTGACGTGCACAAGTATGCCCGGGAACAGCCTGGGAAACTCCCCGTGAAAGAAGGAGTGAGCCATGTTGGTATACGTGACCACGTCCCCGGCATAGTCTTCCGCGGAAGCGTCATCGGGGTGAACCAGCTGCCCGATGCCCCTTACCTCGAATGAACGCGAATCCAGGAAGACCAGGGAAACCTCGGGGCGGGCCATCAGGTTGATGAAGGTGTGGGTCTCGAAATCCGGGGTGCTGTAGAGTTCCAGGGATACCATCTTGGTCAGGTCGAAATTGTCACGGTCGGAATAGAGGTCCCTGAGAAACCGGAGCCTGGCCTCCATGCCGGAGGAACCCAGCTCGCGCATCTCGTCCATCTTGTCCCTGATTATCTCCCTGCGGGGGCAGAGACCCATGCCCTTGAACGCGTTGTTTATGGTAAGAACGCTGTCCGCCCTCCGGCCTCCCCGGGTGGCCATGGCGGCGTTGTGCGGCCCCGCCAGGGAAGGAGGAGAACCTCCTTCGCCCCGGTACATCATGGCTATGGAATCCAGGACGTCCAGGCGGGCCTTCAGGTTCCAGTCGATGAACTCCGCGGGGAGTTCCACCGTTCCGAACTCCTTCCAGGCACCGTCGAGGTACGCCCTGATCACGCCCCGGGCCTCCCCCGACGCATCCACCGTGTCCTGCACGAAACGGCCTTCCGTCCAGTACTCTTCCATCGCCCGCTCCCATTCACCGGCAAGGGCCTTCCCCGCGAGAGACGACAGGAACAGGGTCCCCCCCACCTTGCCCGCCTTCCCGAGGAATTCACGCCTGTTCATCTTCTTACCGCCGTCGGACACCGCATCCTCCCGTTCAGTCACACGAATCGTGCGCAATGGGTATATTATCGGCGACGGGAGGAAGATTGTCCAAACTGACCGAAGCGGCAAGAGCGAAAAACCCCGACCTGGTTTCCGGGTTGTGGCCGGAGTACCTGGCGAGAGACGACCCTCCCTGGGGGGAGATGGCCGAGGCCGTCAGGGCGCTGGCCTCGGAAGGGGAAGGGGACCGCGTCCGGAACCTGGTGGAAACGGCCGTGGAGGAGAAGGAACTCGAGGGGGGCGAGGGATTCGAGGACTTCATAATCGCCTCGGCGCCCCTGGTCCGGGAGAGCGAGCCCCTGAGAAAAGCCCTGGTGGAAGTTCTGCGGGACAGGCACCTGATGTTTCCGCCCCTGGAACAGTTCCTGAAGATGAGCGGTCTCAAGACCAGGGGGGCGGACGTATCGGAATGTTGGCGGACTTTCCGGTCCCTGATGCTTTTCAGGGAGGGAGGCTACCTTCACCTTCCCACTTTCGGAACGGGAAAGATAACCAGGGTGACCCGCACCCTGGTCACGGCGGACTTCCCCGAGGATAAAAAACACGACATGCAGCTGTCCGTGGTCCTGGAGACCGCCACGCCGCTGCCGCCCTCCTCGCTGGCCGTGTCGGCCCTGGAAAACCCCGGGGAATTCATGGACATGCTTTCGTCATCTCCGGGCGACTTCCTGGAAAAACTCATGTCCGAACCGTTCATCGCCGAAGACGGAATATCGAAAAACGACCTGGCCCCGCTGTCGGCCCGGGACGTTCCGGAAGTGGGCGAACTCTGGAAACTTCTCAGGAAAGCGGCTTCCGCCGCCGGGGGCTTCGCCGTCATGGGCGACAGGATAGTGCGCATGGACGACGACCTGGGGCCCCTGGAGCGGGTGCGCTCCGTAATACGGGAGAAGAAGGTTCCGGTTTCCGAAAAGGTCCGCAGGGTGCAATCCATACTCAAATCGTCCCCGGATATCTCCGGGGAGCAACCGCTTGCACTGCTGCCGGACGCGCTGAACCTGGGAGGGGCGGAGACGGGAGCGCTGTTCGAACTGTGCTGGATCCTGACCGACCGGGGCAGGGCGGAAGGTTTCCGCGAGGCGGCGGCGGACCTGATGGAAAGGAAAGCGCCCAGGGCGGAGAGGGCCCTCTCGGAAATACTGTCTTCCTCGTGCAGGAAGAAATACGTAGAGATATTCCTCGCCGGGGACATCCCGGAAGAGGAGAAGAAACTGTTCGTTTCCGGGCTCAGGAGGCCGCTCTGGGAACACGCGGCGGCATTCCTGGAGAAAAACGATCCCGCTCTGCTGGAATCATGCCTGTCGTTATACATGTCCGACCCGGCATCCACCGATCTTTTCCTGTGGAGCCTGGCTTACGTCGCTTCCGGAAAAGGAGGAACTTTCCGGGAAGAAGAAGCCGGTCCGGGCATGGAACTCTTCCTGGACAACCTGCCCTTCGCCACGGCCGATACCCAGAAGAAGATTATCAGGCTGCTGCTGGGGCCGCTGAAGGACCGGCTCATGGAGTACCTGGAATCGGTGGACACCCGGCGGCTGTCCAGGTACCTGGAAACCTTCGATGAAAGCGCGACGGCGCATAACGAGGGGCTGTTTCTCACCGTGGGGAGGGAGTTGTCCGGAAGAAAGAAGGGATCCGGCGCGGGAAGGATCTCCACCGGCCGTTTCTGGGAGGGGAACACCATCTTTTCCGGCAGGGAAGCCATAAGACGGCGGCGGGAAGACATTCTCAGGCTGAAACAGGTGGAGATACCCGCGGCGGCGGACGCCATCGGCGTAGCCGCGTCCCACGGAGACCTCTCCGAGAACGCGGAGTACGCCGCCGCCATGGAAAGAAGAGACCTGCTGCTGAGCAGGCTGCGCCAATGGTCCGAGGAAATCGCGGCCTACAAACCCTATCCCGCCGACGAGATAAACACCGAAATCGTTTCTCCCGGCGTGTCGGTCACCCTGCGGAACATCGACGACCCGGAAGAAGTGCGTACCTTCGACATTGTCGGACCACTGGACGCGGACCCGGACAGGGGGAGGATAAACTACATGGCTCCCCTGGGCCGGAAACTGCTGGGCCTCACCCCGGGAGACACGGTGACGCTTCCCGACCGGGACGACAGGAAATGGCGGCTGGTTTCCATAACGGTTCTCGACCTGGTGTGATTCCCTTTTCCCCCGGCGTCCGAGGCCATCGCCGACGGCCCGCCCGGAATCACATTCGCCCGCAGGTTCCGGGGAACACGGCTGATTTTCCGGTTACGACCCGCCCAGAGACTCTTTCAGCAGTTCCCTGAACCTGCGTTTGGGTATCTCCACCGAGGCATTGACCATGACCCATTCCCTGGCTTTTCTCCTCCGGTCTTCAAGTTCCCGCCACCCGGCCCGTATCTCGTCGAGCCTTTGCGAGAGTTCCCCGGCGTCGTTGAAAATATGCACCAGTTCCGGAGCGAGCCGGGCGACGTGGCTGAAAGGCTTGACGACGGAATGCATGCCGCATGCCATGTACGTGTTTATCTTCATGTGATATGTGTTCACCGGATAATCGAGGATGTGGGTGGCCACGCCCACCTGGTACCTCCCCGACAACTCGCCGATCCTGAGCCTGGGAACCGGGTCCAGGCATCTAACCCTGCCCCCGGTGGCGGCGCACGCCTTTTCCATTTTCTTCCGCAGTGGGCCCGTACCCACTATATCACCCTTCATGTCCCTGGAACCCATTATCCCCTCGATAAAAACCCAGGGTTCGTGCCTGCTGTTGATACAGGTCAGGAGCAGGGCCCTCTCGGGCTTTGCGGGGGGGGCGAAGGCAAACCTCGAAAGATCCTGGTAATGGGGCATGATCTCCACCCCGGGAACCTCGGCTCCCTGGGAGGCGGTGGCGAACAGCGCCCTGTCCAGCATTTCTTCCAGTATGGGGCCCTTTATGACTTCGCTCACGTAAGAATGAAACCTCATGGCGTAGGGCAAGCCGGCTTTCATGGCCGACAGGCCCATCTGCTCGTCGAGGCACAGCACGAAATCGGCGCGGTGCCGCCGGAACGCCCAGCGCATCGCGGCCGGAGTCACCAACCTCTGGGTCCGCCCGACCAGCCTCTTCATGAGGCCGTTCCATTCCCCTCCCAAGCCCAGGCCCAGGTACTCCACCCCCTCCATGACGTGGAGGCCGGGTTTCGCCCCCGTCACCAGGTAGAAGGGTTCGTGCTCGGGCTGCAACAGGTCGAGAGTGGTGGTCCAGCCGCCGGAATAACCCGGAATCGTGGCCGTGGTGGCAACAAGAATTCTCATAACGCTCCGCCTCCGGACAAGACTTCCATGTACACCGAGAGAGTCTTCTCGGCGGATTTTTTCCAACTGAATTCGGCGTTTCTGAGGAAACCCTTCTTCCTCAGGTTTTCACGGAGACCCCCGTCGAGGGCCATCTCGGACAGTGCGCCCGCGATCTCCTCCACCGAGTACGGATTCGCGAGAAGGGCGGCGTCACCGGCAACCTCGGGCATAGAGGACACCGACGAGGTGATCACCGGCGTTCCGCACGCCATGGCCTCGAGTATGGGCAACCCGAATCCCTCGTACAGGGAGGGGTAGACCAGGCACTCGGCCAGGGACAGCAGCCCCGGCAGATCGTCGGGTTCCACGAAACCCGTGAGGATCACCCTGTCTCCGTGACGCCGCACCGCGTCGAGCAACCCGGTGTTCTTCCATCCCTCTCCGCCGGAGATTACCAATGAATGGGGAATCGAGCGGGACACCGAGATGTAGGCCTCCAGCAACCTTTCGAGGTTCTTCCTCGGCTCCAGGGAACCCAGGAACAGGAAGAACCTGTCCGGCAGGCCGTACTTCTTTCTCACCCGTTCCAGGACCGTTTCATCGGTCACCGGCGCGTAATCCGGCGGAGCGGCTTCGTGAACCACCCTTATCTTGTCCTCCGCCCAGGGAAAAGCTTCCCTGACCTGGGACGCGGTGAATTCCGAAACGGTTATCACGGCGGCCGCCTTCCTCAGGTAAAGCGGATACAGCCGGTTCGTCGCCCTGGTCCACCTCTTGTGCACGTGGGGCATGTTGTAACCCGAGAGATCGTGGATGGTTATCACGCCGGGAACGGGCATCCTTGCCGGAAGCCTGGAAAACGTTCCGTGAAACAACCCGATCCCGTCCTTCCTCATCCTTCCGGGAAGCTCCAGCTGGAACCATAACTGGAACCTGTGGTACGGCTTACGGACCAGGACCTTCCTGAACCTTTCCGGGAGCCGGAAATCTTCGGGAAGGGGCCTGTTGGTATAGAGGAAATATTCGTTCCCGTCATCCAGGGAAGCGAAACCCTCCACCAGCCGCCTGATGTAATTCGGTATGCCCGTCGCGTTCACCGCCACGGGGGATACCTCCAAGCCTATCCTCAAAACTTACGGCCCTCCATACGACGTTTAACGGTGCCGGTTTCCCCGGTCAGGGCAGCACCACGATCCTTTCGGAGGAACACGAGCCCGCCGCGTCCAACCTTACCATGTACACTCCCGCCGGAAGCCCGCCGGTGTTCCAGGAGACATCGCCGTCCGGACCGACCAGGGTCCGCCAGGCCAACCTGCCGTCGAGCCCGTAGACGGAAAGCACGGCGGAGTCTCCTGCACCGGAAACCGGGATGAAAACCGACGAACCGCCGCGAACGGGGTTGGGCCACGGTGTTCCGAGAACGGCTCCGGGCGCCGCGGATCCGGAAGGGGGCGGTTCCAAGCCGGTAGAAGCCCCAAGCACTTTCAACGTGGGATCGTGGAACGCATTCCAGCACAGGATGCAGTACAATTCCCTGTCGTAATCGCCGCCCCAGAGAGGAACCCTCCTGTCCTTGGAAGTCGCGAACGCATTTCCTATGATGCCGTTCCCTTTCCGGAAGACCTCCTCGGTGAGGTACACGCACATCCACTCGCTCACGCCCATCTCGGGAAGGTCTCCTTCCCATCCGTAACTGGTGTTGAACATCACCGACACGGCTCCCCCCGACGGGTTGTGCCAAAGGGCGTCCGCGCATGAATCATAGTTCTTGTGAAACGAACCGGGCATGCAGCCTATACTGTGGTGTATGCCCGTCTTCTCCCCGTTCTCGAGGTCGGAAGCTATGGAAACGGTCATCATGTCGGTGGGAGAATCCTTCCAGTATATGCCGGTGTCGTTGCCGTGACCGGCATAGTGATTCCAGTTCGTTCCGCTGTTTATCACATCGATGTGAGTGGTGTAACCGTCGACCATCGCGAGTTCATAGGCCTTGTCGATCTCCCATGAACCGGGAAGGCGCGCGGCTATGGAATCGCAGACCTTGGCCCCCGTGTATCCCGTGAAAAGGCCCGCGCCGCACAACATGGCCCTCTGCGACCATTCGCCCGAAGGCGGGTCCTTCTGGTAGCGCATGGACCTCTCGATGAAAACGGTCGCCTCCTCGGAGGAATCGAAGAGCGCCCTGCCCACCGCGATGTCCGCGTAGAGATCCAACTTGTCCGCCGGCTGCCCGTAATCATGGTCGCCGTTGTCGTCCCAGGTCCCGTCCATGTCGGAAAAGTAGAGGTCCACGGGCGCGTTGTCGGAATAACCCTCGCAGGAGAGATCCACCATGCGCACCGGCAGCACGTTCTCGTCCCCGGCCAGCAGGACGTACTTCACCCCGTCATCCCGGTACCTGCCCAGTATGTAATTCCTGAGTTTCTCGGGATCGTCGTAACCCGGGGTGGAAGACAGGATATCCCCGATTTTCACCAGTTCGGCGGGCATTCCCGAGGATGTCTTCCAGGAAACGTACGGAGAAAACGCATCGGAATAGTCGGAGGAGGTTATGACCAGGTAATCCGTCGCCCGGCCGTCGTTCCGGGCGACGGGAGCGTACCGGTTCACGTCACGGGGATTGTCCACCCAACCCAGGAGCCGGGCCGCGGTTTCAACCTGCCCCCGCGTGGGAAGCCAATCCTGCTCCGCCGATCTCCAGGAAACTTTCACCGTGCCCCTTGTGGCCAGCTCGAGTTTCCCGGTGGAGGGATTCCACGTGACGGGCCTGTAACGGAAGCTGACGAGTTTGAACCCCGTTTTGGAACCGGTGGCCGGTCCCTCCAGCCTCGCCGCCGGCCATGGTTCGCAGGAGGAGTAGACGGCGGGATCGGGCGATATCACCACCGGCGAATCCTGGGCGCTGAACGGCCTGGGTACGGCCGCCGGCTGTATCTTCCAGCTTCCCTCGAGGGGCACGGTCTCCTCCAGGACCAGATCCAGTTCCGGGTCCGCCGCATCGGGAGGAATCACCAGGGTAACCACCCGCACGGGAAGCAGGGGCTTGCCGGGCGCGGCGTATGATTCGCAGCCCGGAAGGGATATTCTATCGTAATTCATGTACCTGTAAAATGATATGTCATCCACGCCGAATTCGATATCGAATTCCAGGCTTCCCCCGAAGAGAGATACCGCTGCAAACAGGGCCAATACAACCGTCCCGTACATCCTTCCTCCCCTGTTCATAACCGTTACGCAACACATTCCCGAATAGTATACGGCTGTAAACTTCCCGCTGTCAAAACCGCGGACTCACACGAGGTATTTCATCATTATATTCCGGCAGCGCAGGTTTAACGAACGGAACAACTTCTCCGGGCAGGCGGACACCATGAGAATCGGCATCAAGATATCTCCCCTGACGGTGCTCCGGACCGGCATACCCAACTACATCCTCAACCTCCTCCGCTCCATCGCGGAAAAAGATTCCTCCAACGAATATTTCCTGTACACGAACCGCCCCATACCCTTCGATCTCGGATTGCCCGAGCGTTTCAAAACCGTCGTGGTGAGGTTTCCCAGCCCCCGGCTGCAGCTGTGGTACCAGGTGGGCCTTCCCATAAGAATGCGAAGGGACCGGCTGGACCTGTTCCACGACCCGGTGTATCCCCTCCCCATCGGGTTGCCCGTTCCGGGGGTCATCACGATTCACGACCTTTCCGCATACACCGATCCCGGGGTGCACAGTCTCAGGGCATCCCTGGCGGGGAAGTTCTACCCGAGATTCCTGGAGAAAGCCAGGCGGATAATCACCATATCCCGCTTCACCGGAACGGAAATAGCCCGCCTGTTCCCGGAGGCGGCCGACAAGGTGCGGGTGGTGTACTGCGGGGTGAACCCCGGCTTCCGAAAAGTGGAAAACGGGGAGCTGCTGGCCGGGGTGAAGAAAAAGCACGGCCTTCCGGACAGGTTCTTCCTTTTCCTGGGCACCATGGAACCGCGAAAGAACCTGGAGAGACTCCTGGACGCTTTCGAATCGGTGGGGGACCGGATACGGCACTACATGGTGATAACCGGAGGCAGGGGCTGGAGTTACGGGGGGATACTCAGTAAGATCGAGAATCATCCTTTTCGCGAGCGCATCGTTCTTACCGGTTTCGTGAGCAACGACGAACTGCCCGCCCTGGTCTCCATGGCCGATTTCCTGGTGTACCCCTCGATACTGGAGGGTTTCGGCCTGCCCATAATCGAATCCATGGCGTGCGGAACACCGGTGATCACCTCGTCGGTGTCGGCAATGCCCGAAGTCGCCGGAGACGCGGCTGTCCTGGTGGATCCATTTTCCGTGAGTTCCATAGCCGGCGGCCTGATTGAAATGGCGGAGAACGAATCCCTCAGAAACGAACTCTCGGCCAAGGGGTTGGAACGGGCTTCCCTCTTCACCTGGAACAAGGCGGCGGAGGAGACGCTGGAGGTCTACCGCGAAGCGGCGGAAGAGGCCGGCGTCTGAAATTTTCCCCGGGCATCCCCCGTGGTGTATAATCGAACCTGCAACCGTGGTCGCCTTTCACCGGAGGGAATCCTTGGCTGGAATTCTTGGTTGGTTCGGAAGTGAAAAGGGCAAAGGGGCGGGGTTCTCCCTGATGTCCCTGGGCAACATGCTCACGGCCTTTTTCACCTACCTGAGATTCGCGGAGATAGCGAGGATTTTCGGAACCTCGTGGCAGACCGACGCGGTGGCGGTGGCCTTCGTGATTCCCCTGCTCCTCCAGCAACTCATATCCACGGCCTTCGGATCCGCCTTTCTTCCCATATACTCCAGGGTCCGCAGGAACAAGGGAGTGGAAGCGTCCAACCTTCTCGTGAATCGCATCGTCAACTGGATGGTAATCACCGGGATACTGTTCCTGGGAACGGCTTTCCTGTTCGGGCGCGGAATCGTGGGAATAGTGGGTCCCGGGGCCGATGCGGAAACCCTGGACCTGGCGGCGGTACTTCTGCGGATATTCCTGCCCCTGGTATTCCTGAATGCGGTGGAGGGCATTCTGCAGAATTTCCTCATCTATCACAACCGGTACGGACTCGTGAGTTTTCTCAAGGTTCTCCAGATACTGGCGTCGTACATCTTTCTCCTGGCGGGACACGGGCGGTTCGGCATCATCATCGTCCCCCTGTCGGGACTTGCCGGAGCCGCAGTCTCGTTCCTGGCCTGCGCGGCCTTCTCCATCAGGCTGGAACTCAGGCCGGGGACCGTGCTGGACCCCAGGGACGGCGACTTCAGGGAACTGGTCAGACTGGCCGTTCCGGTCATGGTGGGCGTGGTCACCGGGTTCCTGGGTCCCGTGGCCGACAAGATACTGGCCTCCTTCCTGGCCGAGAGTTCCATAACCGCCATAGACTACGCGGCCAGGATAAGAAACCTGGTCAGGATGGTGATGATCGAACCGCTCATAGTGCTGTGCACCGTTTACTTCTCCAAGGCCGCGGCGGCCGGCGGTCGCGATCTTCTCCGGAAGGAGATACCCTCCTATATGAGAAACCTGTCCTATTACACCATTCCGGCGGCGGCGATACTCACCGTCTTCGCCGTCCCCCTGGTTTCGGTATTCTTCCAGCGAGGCCACTTCGGACCCGGTCAATCACGCCTGGTCGGACACGTCCTGTCTTATTACGCCCCGTGGCTGGCCCAGTTCGGTATGGGAGTCATAGCCGGCAGGGCATTCTATGCCTTGAAGGAAACGATCACCCCAATAGCCCTGGGCATATGGGGAATGATCTGCAACATCCTGCTCAACGTCATACTGGTGGGAAGCATGGGGGTGGGCGGCCTGGCCCTGGCGACCACGGTCACTTCCTCGGCCAAGACCCTTATGCTGCTCATCACTCTCAGAAGACGCCTGGGCGGCATAGGCGGGAAGGAATTCGTTCCCGAGTACCTGAGGTTCCTCCTGGCCGGAGGGATAATGAGCGGTTTCCTTCTCCTGGCGGGCTCCATGTTCCCGGTGGACCTGGAATCCTCCCTGTGGAGCAGGCTGTCGAGGCTGGCCCTGATAATACTGCCCGGGCTGGGGATATACGTGGCGGTCACCGCGGCGGCGGGGTCCCGGACCTTCAGGGATTACTACGGCGTCGTCAGGTCCGGGCTCTCCCGGGGAGGAAGCTGAATCCCCGGTTTTTCCCGGAGCCTGATGTCCTTCCTCTTCGCCAGGGCGAACAGAATGCCGACGCTCATCCAGAACATCGAATTCACGGTGGGATACTTCAACAGGCAGTCCACCACCTGGTGCACCGACAGGGACAGTATTCCCGCGGCGACAGCCACCGCCAAAACCCTCTCCCGGGTGACCACGAACGCCTCCGTGAAAGCGCTCGCCAGTCCCGCAAACAGGGCCAGGAGGGAGAGAATCCCCAGCAATCCTCCCTTCACCGCCTGGTTGAAGAACAGGCTGTTCAACCCCCCGAAGTCGCGTATGGTCCTGTGGCTTACCGTATGCCTGACCTCCCAGAAGCTGTAGAGCCGGGATCCTCCCCAGAAATACTCCCTGGCTCCCCACCCGACTCCCGCGGGGTACGACTTCTCGATCTGGTTGATGAAACCCCTGTAGGAAACGTACCTGTGAAGTATCGTGGGCTGGGTGATCTGCTTATGGGGATCCTGGAAGAACGACATCTGTCTTTCGAACGTGTCGGCGTACATGAACAGCAGTAAGATCGCCGCCGCACACACCAGGATAGGAATCCACGGCTTCGTTCTGAAAACGTACAGCATGGTGAGGCCCAGGCCCATGGCCATGCAAAGCAGCCCCGCCCTGGAGAAGGTGTAAAGCACGCTTAAAATTCCCAGTAGCAGCGCGGCCGAGGATATCAGCCTCCACAGGAAGGATTTTTCGCACAAAAGCATCGAAAGGGTGATGGGCAGGGTCAGTTCCAGGTACCCGGCGAATATGTTTCCGTTACCGAACACGCTGGCTATCCTGCCCTTGTATATGTACCCCAGCCCGGCGTCCTCCCTGGAAAACCCCGTCTTCGTCAGGTACTGGATCACCCCTATGAGCGACGCCACCAGCAGCGCCAGCACCATGGAGCGGAGCAGTCTTTTAAGGCACCTGCCGTTACGGCACACGGCGGGGATGATGATCGCCATGGGGAGGAAAAGGTAGAGACCGGCCCCTTCCCTCACCGCGTTCCAGGGATACTGCCCCAGCCGGTGGATGGAAACGAAAACACTGCCGATCTGGAAGACCAGCCCCAGCGTGACCAGATGAAACGACCGGGGAAGAACCAGGACCGGGCCGTTCCCGGCGAGCCTGTCCAGGAGGAAGATGACTGAAAACCCGAACATGACCAGGGTCGCCAGCGACGGGTTGAATTCTCCTATGGAAATCGCGGTTCCCCCCAGCATGAAAACCAGCGGCATCAGCGGCAGCCAGAACCGCGGCTCGGGCCTGACGAAGAACAGCGCGAAGAACCCGACGCCGCCCAACAGGAGATAGCGAACAACGGGAGGAAACGGGAAGTAGAACATGACCGCAAGGTAAACCCCGGTAAGGAGCAGCAACAACACCACGCCGCGGGCGTCGAGCCGGCATGGGGGAGCCGGTTCCCGGATATCTCCGGCCGGATTCATCAGTCGTCTTCCTTTCCGAAGAGCCTCTCGAAGTCGGCTCCCGTCTTTCCCGGAGCCCCGCCCGGGGAATAATCATTCCCGGGAACGAATTCTCCGCAGTAGTTGCGTCCTTCCCTGTCCCGAACCGGTTCCGTGGTAAGGGACCTGCATCTTTCCGCCGCGGAATCGTACAGCCGGCACTGAACACAGGCGTGAAGGTATGCCCCGCAACGGGGGCAGACCGCCCCGAATCCCACCGTACCGAGGTCGATTTCCGTTCCGCACCCGGCGCATTTCATCGCGGTTCTTCTTCCCCTTCATCGATATCAACGGCGGCGGGAACGTTCCTCCTGCCCGTTTTTCCGGTGAGCCCGTCCAGGTAGCCCCGCCATATCCACCGGGACAATCCCCGGTGCCCGGTGAGAGGCAGCTTCACCGTGAGAACCATCGCCACCAGGGTTTTGTACAAGAGGAACACGGCCCGTTCAAAGGGAGAAAGAACCCGTCCGGCCAGCAGAAGCCTGTTCCTCTCGGAATAATACAGGGCCAGCGGGGACAATTCCCCCCCGCTGCTCGCGGCGACGTCGTGAAGCACCGTGGCCGAAGGCAGGACCATTACCGCGGCCCCGGCCCGCCGGGCTCTCCCGCAAAACTCGGCATCCTCGTAATACATGAAGAAATCTTCCCTGAATCCACCCAGTTTTTCGAACAGTTCCGACCTGACCATCATTGCACAGCCGGACACGAAATCCACTTCGAGCCCTTCCCCGGTATCGGCCGATTCCCCGGGAAAGTCCACCTGCTCGTATCTCATCTTCCACGGCACCAGCTTTCCCCCGGCGCTCCAGATCGTGCCGGGATCCGATTCAAGGAAAACCGCCGGAGCCGCGATACCCACCTCGGGACGGTTTTTCATGAAACGGGCCAGCCTCGCCACGGTATCGGGCATGACGAGGGCGTCGTTGTTCAGGAAGAAGACCAGCTCCGCTCCTTCCCGGGTGGCCTCCCGGAAACCCGCGTTGTTTCCACCGGCGAAACCGATGTTCTCATCCAGTTTTAGCAGCCTGACGTCTTCCATCTCATCGGCCCACGGGGGAACGCCGCCGGGGGAATCGTTGTCCACCAGCACCATGGAAATCTCCACCCCACGGGATTTCCGCAGGGATTCGACGCACCTGTCGGTAAGGTCCCACCTGCCGTAATTAACCAGAACCACCGCTACCTTCATCCGAACCTCGAATCCCGCGTTAGTCCCCGGACCGGGCGATGTATATATAATACCGGCGTTCCGGGCATACCCGGTCCTTTCCGGAAGGGATTTCCATGAACGTTGTCTTCCCGGCCGTTTCCGTCTTCCACAACCTGCCCTCGGGCGGAGGCATAAGGGTTTTGTCCGATATGCTGAACATGCTGTCGGAAAGCTTCCGTTTCACGGTACACTGCCCCGAAGGATCCCATCCCATCGACGCCGCCGGCGTGAAAATCCGGGAATGGCCTTTCCCGGAAGGAACCGGGCTCCGGGGCGCAGGGAGAATCGCGGCCCCCCTCCTCCTTCCCGCAAGGCTGGCGGCACTGGACGGACTGTGCCGCAGGATCGCGGAAGAAATGAATGCCCGACCCGGACCGGCGCTGGTCCACAATTCCATGTTCCTGGCGGCGCCGCCGATCCTCCGGTACCTCCGGGGACCTTCCATCTACTTCTGCTACGAATACCCCAGGCACCTATACGAACCCCGGGTGGTGAGGCGCACCGAGGGACGTTTCAGGCACATGCTGCTGTCTCCGCTGCGCACTCTCGAGAAAAGGATGGACTCGAAAGCGACGGCGGCGGCCGGGGAGGTGATCACCCTCTCCTCGTGGATGAAGGAAAGGATAAGGGAAATCTACGGACGGACCGCGACCGTGGTGCGGCCGGGGGTGGATACGGATTTCTTCAGCCCTTCCGACTGCCGGAGGCGGAAGATGGCCCTGAGCGTGGGTGCGCTCTGGCCATTCAAGGGGCACGGAACCGCCGTGGAAATCCTCGCTGCCGTACCGGAAAAGGAAAGACCGGACCTGGTGGTGGTGGCCGACAGGGAGTACCCGGGATACGGGGAAAAACTATCGGAATACGCGGAGCGCCTGGGCGTCGGCCTTGAAATCCGCAGGTCCATACCGGGCGAGGAACTCCGCGACCTGTACCGGCTGGCGTCGGTGGTCCTGTGCATGCAGCGGAACGAGCCCTACGGCCTGGTTCCACTGGAGGCGATGGCCTGCGGAGCGCCGGTGGTGGCGGTGCGCGAGGGCGGTTTCATCGACAATCTCCGCCACGGGGAGAACGGCCTGCTGGTAAACAGGGCTCGCGAAGAGCTTGCCGATGCGGTGAGGTCCCTTCTTCTCGACGGACGGCTCGCGGAAAAACTCGGTAACGGCGGCAGGGATTTCGTCACTTCGGAAAGGACCAGGGAAGCCGCTGCGGAGGATCTCGCCGACATTCTAGGCCGGTCGGCCCGGTAACTCGACTCCTCAACCGTCGGACGGATATCCGAAGATAAAAAACAGGAGGGATGCTCCGGCGGTCCGTCCCGGTTCCGCAGGTCAGCCGTCCAGCATCTCCACGAGCCCGGACCATACCCTCTCCACGTCGACGGACCCGATGCACCTGGGATCGGGACATTCATCCACGGCCATGGGGGGATGGCATGGCCGGCAATCGAATCCCCGCGGGACGATGGAAACGTGACGGGCGGACCCCGGAAATACTCCTATCCTGTCGGGGTCGGTGGGACCGAACACCGCGAGGGTTGGAGTGCCCACCAGTCCGGCCACGTGCATGAGCCCGCTGTCGTTGGTAACCAGCAATCTGCAACGGGAGAGCACCGCCGCCGCCTGCAACAGCGTGGTCTCGCCTACGAGGTCTATCGTTTCTCCCTCCAGTTCCCGCCGCAGTTCCCCCAGGAACGCCGCATCCCCGCCGCTTCCCAGGAGTACCGTGGGGAATCCGGCCGAGTGGAGTCTCCGCGCGATTTCGAGGAAGTTTTTCGGAGGCCACCTCTTGGCATCGGTATTCCTGATGGTGGACCTTCCTCCCCCGGGGCAGATCGCCACCGGCATTCCCTCCACCATCCCGCCTTCCCCCGCCGCTTTCCGGAGTTTCTCCACCGGGAAGGGCGGAAGTTCCAGGGGAGTCTCCCCCTTCCATCCGAACAGCCTGGCATACCTTTCGGCATCGTGCTCACGCTTTCCGGTCTCGAAAGGAACCACCCTGTCCAGCCCGGCGGATGCCGTACCCTGGCCCACGGCGACGACGGGATTCACGAGGCGCAGGAACATCCTGAGAGGCAGAACCCGATGAAGGAGATATCCCGTAGAATACCGGTTTCCACGAAGTTCCAACGCCCGGGGAATCATTTTCAGTGACTTCCATCCCCTGGACAGCAGGGAATCGTCCAGGGAGAACACCCGCTCCACCGGGGCGGCCAACTCGGCCAGGGGCGCCACCAGTTTCCCCGTGAGCAGGTGGATCTCCGCCGACGGATTCGCCTTCCCCAGGAACGACATTCCCGGGAGGGACATGACCAAATCCCCTATGGCGTACAGTTTTATGACGAGAATACGTTCCATGGAACCAGGTACACCTTTCCGGAAAAGCCCTTCGGGCGACAATAGCCGCAAAGAGGACTCTCCGTCAAAGGGGCGCGCGCACTGTACAGTAAACACGAACCTTGTTTATCTTCATTGTTCGGGAACGAACGGTAACTTGCCGAAAATGAAGGAGACGGTTTCAATGAAAGTGGCCGTGGTGAACCCCCCTTTCCTGAACGGAAAGTTTTCCAGGACATCCAGATCACCGGCGATAAACAAGAGCGGAACACTCTACTGGCCCTTCTGGCTGGCGCACGGTACCGGTGCGCTGGAACGGGCGGGACACGAGGTGCTGTTCCTGGATTGCCCGGCCAAGGGTATCGGGGAAAAGGAACTCTTCCGCCTGCTCGCCGATTTCAAACCACGGATGACGGTTTTCGATACTTCCACCCCATCCATATACAGCGATCTCGAACTCGCTTCCGTCGCCGCCGGGATGATGGAGGAGAATTACGTGGTGCTGGTGGGAACCCACGCCAGCGCCCTGCCGGAGCAGTGTCTCAGGCTGGCTCCCGCGGTGGGCGCCGTGGCCCGGGGGGAATACGACGCCACCCTGGTGGAACTCGCCGATACCCTGGACGGGGGCGGCGATCCCGCGGACGTCCCCGGCATGACGGTGAACACCGGCGGACAAATCGCGGACACGGGAACGAGGAACATGATAAGCGATCTCGATTCGCTTCCCTTCCTCGCCGACGTGTACAGGAAACACCTGGATCCCCGCGACTACTTCTTCGCCGCGGCGAGGTACCCCAGCGTAATGACCATAACCAGCAGGGGCTGTCCCTTCAGGTGCTCGTTCTGCGTCTGGCCCCAGGTGATGCACCTGGGCAAGTACAGAGCCCGTTCCCCGGAACACGTGGCGGAGGAATTCAAGCTGTTCGGGGAGTATTTCCCGGAAGTGATGGAAGTGGTTATCGAAGACGACACCTTCTCCGTGGGCAGCGACAGGGTCGAACAGGTGGCGGACGCCCTGATAGCCCGGAACAACAGGCTCCCCTGGACGGCGAACGTAAGGGCCAACCTCTCTCTCGACGCCATGCGGAAAATGAAGGAAGCCGGCTGCAGGCTGATAATCGTCGGGTACGAATCGGGTTCCCAGGAGATTCTCGACTCGGTTTCGAAGGGAACCACCGTGGAACAGAACATGGAGTTCGCCGAAAGGGCGGGAAAGGCGGGGCTCCTGGTACACGGCTGCTTCATGGCGGGAAATCCCGGAGAGACCCCGGAAACCCTGGAAGAAACATTCAGGATGGCGGTTAAACTGGCTCCGGACACCGCGCAGTTCTTCCCGGTGATGGTCTACCCGGGAACCGCCCTGTATCGGCGGTACAGGGAGGAAGGAAGGTTGAAAACCGAGAATTACCGGCGGTGGGTCACCCCCGAGGGACTGCATAACTGCATCGTCGACCTCCCGCAATTGCCCGCCGAAGTCCTCGTGCAGTGGTGTAACCAGGCCAGGAAGCGTTTCTACCTCAGACCCCGTTACCTCGCCTACAAGCTCTTCCAGTCCGCCAGGCATCCCCTAACCGAGGGACGCAGGACCCTGCGGGCCTTCGGAACTTTCAGGAAATATCTCTTCAGAAAGAACGGAAACGAGTAATGGAATTCTTATTCCGGGTAGCCTTCGCCTCGTTCCTCTCATCCTGGATGTTCTACCCGGCTATCCTGTTTCTTCTTTCCGCCGTCCGGCGGAAATACGACGGAAACTGGCGGAATCCGGAAACCTGGCCTTCCGTCAGCGTACTGGTCGCCGCACGCAACGAACGAGACGTCATAGGACCGAGGATAGAGAACCTCCTGGCCCAGAACTACGACGGAAACATCCAGGTGATCGTGGGCTCGGACTGCTCCGACGACGGCACGGACCGGGTGGTCCTCTCCTACGCGGACAGGGGCGTGATGCTGCACCGAAGCGAAAGGCGGCTGGGCAAACCACGGATGATGGGCGAACTGATCGGGTACGCAACGGGGGAAATCCTGGTTTTTACCGACGCCGACACGGTGTTTGCCGACGATACGGTGAAAGAACTCGTCAAACCTTTCTCATTCCCCCGGGTGGGATGCGTGGACGGCAACCGCCGAAACAGCCTGGACGATGAAACCTGCGAAAGCATTTACTGGAAATACGAAAAGAAGATAAAAAGCCTCTGTTCCGGGATGGGCGCGGTGCTGGGAGCCACCGGCGCCGTGTTTTCCATACGGAAGGAACTCTACTCTCCCCTGGCCCCGGGAAGGGGTGACGATTTCGAACTGGCGGTCATGGTGCGCCTCCGTGGATTCGACTGCGTGTTCAACCCCGACGCCGTGGCCATGGAACCTTCCCCGGACGACGCGAGGCAGTACAGGAGGATGGTTCGCATAGTGAGCTGGATGATGATCAGCTGCCTGATGCTGATGGGAAAGGCCGCAGCAAAGGGAAAATTCTTCCTGTTCATACAGCTCCTGTTCCACAAGATGTTCAGGTGGCTTTCCGGCTTCTTCCTGCTGGCGGCGACGGCGGCCGCGGGTTTCCTGGCATCTTCATCCCCTGCATTTCTCGTCATCTTCATCCTGCTGTCGCTCTTCCACGCGACGGCGGCCGCGGGAGCGCTGCTCCGGGAAAGACTGCCTTCGAAGCTCCTATTTCCTTATTATTTCTGGCTTATGAACGCGGCGGCCATGGATGGTATATTACGAACACTCGCGGGAAGACCCGTGGAAACGTGGGAAAAGAGGAAAAAGCAGCCCGATGAGTCGTAGAACCGTAATCCTCGGGGTGATTTTCGACGGCATGGCCGCTTTCCTGGCCATGGTGCTGGCGGCATGGCTGAAGTTCGACTCCGGGCTCTTTCCCAACAGTTCCCCGGTGTCGAACACGGTGATAATTTCGGGGGCCCTCGCCTCCATTCCTTTCTGGTGGCTGGTGTTCGCCGCTTACGGATGCTACAGGTATCACTGGGACATGAGCTGGGCCGATGAGTTGAGGCAGGTGGTGAAACCGGTGACGTCGGGGTTCATAATAATGTTCTTCGGCGCTTTCATCATACTGCCCACCGCCTCCGTGGGCAGGTGGATAATTCTCTTCTATTACGCCTTCCTCCTGGTTTTCGTATTCCTTTCCAGGGCATTCGTGAGAATCCTGGAAAGAAGAATGGCAAAGAGGGGACTCCTTCAGCGCACGGCAGCCATCGTGGGTACGGGGGAAAGCGCCGCCGACCTCGCCGATTACCTCTGCCGGAACAAGGCGCTGGGTTACCGGATCGCGGGTTTCATCCGGCCGGAACAGGTCACGAGGAACGTGACCGTACCCGAGAACGAAATACTGGGCTCCGTCAATGACCTTCACGACATAATACGGGAATATTCCATAAAAGAACTCCTGGTCACCATAGCCTCTAACTTCCACGACGACATTCTTTCCCTTTTCGTACCCGCGTCCGGCGCGGGAGTGAGAGTAAAGGTGGTGCCGGACATATTCGACATAGTGACCGGGCACGTGCACAGCACGCAGATAATGGGACAACCGTTCATGGAAATACTGCCCGAGCGCCTGAGCTTCTGGCAGAAACTCGTCAAGACCATCATCGACTACACCATAAGCATCACCGTGCTTCTTCTCGGCATGCCTCTCTGGGTTCTCATCGCGGTGGCCATAAAGCTGGATTCGAAGGGCCCGGTGTTCTACAGGCAGGAAAGGGTCGGCAAAGGGGGAAGAATTTTCAGGATATTCAAGTTCAGGAGCATGATCCATGATGCCGAAAAGATCAGCGGCCCCGTCTGGGCCGGGAAGAACGATCCCCGGATGACCAGGGTGGGAAGAATACTGAGGAAAACGCGCCTGGACGAGATTCCACAGCTTCTCAATGTTCTTAAGGGAGAAATGTCCGTCGTGGGACCAAGACCGGAAAGACCGATTTTCGTAGAGGAACTCCGGAAGAAATTCCCCTTCTACATGAAACGCCTGACCATAAAACCCGGCCTCACCGGGTGGGCCCAGGTGAAGCTGGAATACGACACCGACATGGAAAGCGTGGCCAAGAAACTCAGGTACGATTTTTTCTACATAGAGAACCAATCCATCTTCCTGGACCTCGAAATACTCGCCAGGACCCTCAAGGTGGTCCTGACCGGAGCCGGGGCCCACTAGGAGAAAGGAATCCCCATGCCTGTTCCCCTACTGGACATTCACAGACAGCACGAACCGATAATGGAACGCCTGCGCGGGGTCTTCGAAAAGGCATTGGAGACATCCGGCTTCATAAAGGGACCCGAACTCCAGGCGCTGGAAACGGAGTTCGCGGAATACTGCGGAACATCCCACGCGGTGGGCTGCGCTTCGGGCACCGACGCCCTCATACTTTCCCTTATGGCCCTGGACGTAAAACCGGGGGACATCGTGATAACCTCACCTTTCACGTTTTTCGCCTCGGCGGGCTCCATCGTGAGGGCCGGGGGCGTCCCGGCCTTCGTGGACATATTGCCCGATACCTTTAACATGGATCCATCCCTCCTGGAAGCCTTTCTTGAACGCCACTGCGCCGTCACCGACAGGGGAGTAGTGCACAAACCGTCCGGTAGCAGGGTATCGGCCGTGATGCCGGTACACCTGTTCGGCCAGCCCGCCGACATGGACGCCATCATTCCGATCTGCCGGGAATGGGGAATCCCGGTGGTGGAAGACGCCTGCCAGTCGGTAGGAGGAGAATGGTCCGGCGGAAAAGCCGGCTCCTTCGGAGCCGCCGGATGTTTCAGTTTCTTCCCTTCGAAAAACCTGGGAGCCCTGGGCGACGGGGGCATGGTGACCACCGACGATCCCGACCTGGCACGCAAGCTCACCAGGCTCAGGGAACACGGCGGCTCGGGATACGTCCATGAAACGGTCGGTTTCAATTCCCGTCTCGACGCCATCCAGGCAGGCTTCCTGAGAGTCAAGCTGGGAGTCCTGGATTCATGGCACGAAGGGCGCAGGAGGAATGCCGCTTATTACGACGATGCTTTCCGCGACCTGGAAGAGGTGTCCGCTCCCGTGACGGACGGCAGGTCCCGTTCGGTGTACAACCAGTATACGCTTCGTGCCGGGAACCGTGACGAACTGCTGGAACACCTCAGGAAAAAGGAAATCGGATGCGCGGTATACTATCCTCTTCCGCTGCATCTGCAACCCTGCTTCGCCTTCCTGGAATACGCAAGAGGGGATTTTCCGGAATCGGAAAAGGCTTCCGAAGAGGTGATTTCCCTGCCGGTTTTCGGCGAACTGACCACGGACGAGCTGGACCGGGTGGTGGAGGCGGTCAGGGAATTCTACGGGGGCTGAATGTTCCCCCGCCCGGGTGCCGCGTTTCTTAATATCCTGCTTCTGGCCGGCTTCATTCCGATCTTCCCGCAGACGGCCGCGGCGGAGAAAGATTTTCCTTTTTCCCTTGCGGACGACGTGCGAGGCATGTCGGAAACCGCTCCTCTCCTGGTTCTCGGCTGGGGCGCCGTAACTTCGGCGACGGCAACGATCCTGGAAAATCCCGACGGTCACCGGGGTTTCATGGGGGGAGGAGGCTTTCTCCACCGCGCCTCGGTCACTTGCGATCATGCCATGGGACTCCCCCTGCTGGGAGCCTCCGTCCTGACATGGTGCGCGGGAGCCCTGGCGAACGATGCGGAAACCGAGGAAAGCGGAATGATGCTCTCCGAGGGACTGCTGCTGACTTACGGAACGGTCGGGATACTTAAAACGGCGGTGGGCAGGGAACGTCCGGATGGAAGTAACAACAGAAGCTTTCCATCGGCCCACGCAGCGGGAACCGCATGCGTCGCGGCGATTCTCTGGAACAGGTACGGAAAAGCTGCGGGTATTCCGGCCTCCGCGATCGCGGCTTTCACGGCCGCATCCAGGGTTCACCTGGGCAGGCATTTCCCTTCGGACGTGATCGCGGGTTCATCCCTCGGGCTGGCGGTGGGGCTCGCCGTAGCCGCGACACGCGACGGGGATGCCGCACCGGCGGCCCTTCCATCCCTGGGGCTGGCATGGAACAGCCATAACGGATTTCATGTATATTCAGCATATGAAAAGCAGGCTCGATAGCTTCAGGTTCGCTTGCAGGGGCATCGTGACGCTGGCGGCAACCCAGTTCAACGCACGGATTCACCTGGCCGTGCTGGCGGCAGTCACGGCGGCGGGCTTTATTCTGGAGATATCCGCCACGGAATGGTGCCTGGTGATACTCGCATCGGCCACGGTAATCTCCATGGAGGCCATGAACAGCGCCCTCGAGTTCCTGGCCGATCATACCGCTCCCGAGTGGCACCATCGCGTGGGCAAGGCCAAAGACATGGCGGCGGCGGCGGTACTCATAACATCCGCCGGAGCGGCGGCGGTGGGTATCATCGTCTTCCTGCCGCATATACTGAATATCCTGTGATGTCCGGATAACGACCGGGAGATCGGAGAAGATATCGTATGCTGGACCGTAACCTATTGAGAAACAACCCGCAGGCGGTCAGAACCGCCGCCGGGAACAAGGGTGAACCGTGCCCTATCGACAGGTGGACGGAACTGGACGCCAGGAGACGTTCCCTGCTGGAGCAGGTCGAAAGCCTTCGCAGGAAGCGGAATGAACTTTCCTCCATGGTCTCCGCCATGAAAAAGAAAGGACAGGACGCCGGGGAACTCATCAGGGAAAGCCGCAAGACCGGAGAGGCAATAGGCGTCCTGGAGAAGGAACTCGCAGGCGTTGACGCCGAAATGCGGGAAGTGGAGCTGTGGTTCCCCAACCTGCCGGACCCGGACGTTCCTGTGGGAGTCGACGACTCGCATAACAAGATCCTGCGCATAAGAGGAAACGTCCGGACCGATATCCGGGTACCTCCGCACTGGGAAATACTGGGGGGACTGCTGGACACCGATGCCGCCGGTACCATCACCGGCGCGAACTTCGTACTCCTGAGAGGATGGGCGGCGAGGCTCCAGAGAATTCTCATCGACTGGATGATGGATTTCAACTCCGCAGCCGGCATGGAGGAGATATGGATGCCCTTTCTCGCCTGCAGGCAGAGCATGATAACCACCGGCCAGATACCCAAGCTGGAAGAAGACATGTACCACGTGGACGGCAACGATCTGTTCCTGGTTCCCACCGGGGAGGTTCCCCTCACGAACCTTTACAGGAATACCATCATTCCGGAAAAGAACCTTCCCATCTCTCTCTTCGGCTATTCCCCCTGTTTCAGAAAGGAAGCCGGCAGTTACGGTAAGGAAACCAGGGGCCTAAACAGGGTCCACCAGTTCGAAAAGGTGGAAATGGTCCGGATCGTGAAACCGGAGGAATCGGGGGAAGCCCACGAGAAGATGGTGGCCCACGTGGAGAAAATGCTGGAACTGCTGGAACTTCGCTGGAGGGTTTCGCTGCTCTCCACCGGGGATCTGAGCTTCGCCGCCGCCAAGTGTTACGACCTGGAAGTCTGGTCGGAAGGACAGGAGAGGTGGCTGGAGGTTTCCTCGGTATCGAACTTCCATGATTTCCAGGCGAGAAGAGGAATGATCAGGTACAGGCCCGCCGGCGGCGGTAAGCCCCGCTTCGTTCACACCCTGAACGGCTCGGCCCTGGCCCTCCCGAGAATAATCGCCGCTTTGGTGGAAAGGGGTTGGACTCCCGAAGGAGAAATAAAGCTCCCTCCGGTTCTGCTGAATTACGCAAAAGGAAACCTCGCGGCAGATTAGCTTCTCAAGCCGAATCACCGGGATAAGTCATTCAGGCTCCGATATCTCCGGTTGATCGTTCTCTCCGAGAAACCGGCGAAATACGGGTTCCTCCCGCATCCTGCAACCGTGGCACGGGTTCGGATCTCCCCGACACGTTCTTTAGTGTTCCCCGAACGGGACGACCTCCAAAAATACGGCGGATCTTCCGGGAAACGATCTCAGGATTTCCGTCGGGAAACCCTGAGATCAAGGAGAATACTGTCGGGATCGAAAACCCGTACGCATTGTTCCTCACTCCCGGCTTTGGCCGACGGAACCTTGCCGAGATTGACCGGGAATCGTTAAAGGGATATACTTTTTCGCTATCGGGAATAATGGGGTATGGGAAAATAAGGCTATTTTTATTGCCTGTTTGAGATATGTAATTTAATTTTTGCTCCGCATCGGGATGAAAAACGCATGCCAATATTCACGTTGAAGAGACTGCAGAATGTTTCAAGCACAAAACTTAAAAAAATATTGCATGTGTGTAAGTATTTTAACGGAAGAAGCCCATTAAATCCCCTGTTCGTACAGCTACTGCTTACATATAAATGTAATGCCCATTGTCCGTTCTGTTACCAGGCGGAAGACAAGAAAAGCATCCCGGATATGACACCGGAGAATGCCGCGGCGATTGAGAAGAACATCAGGAAATCATTTACTTTCAAACCTTTAATTCATTTTTTCGGCGGAGAGCCGACCGTCAATAAAAATTTTCCGGAAATTCTGGACTACTTTTCAAAAACGGGATACAGACTGTCCATGACAACAAACGGCATAAACCTGCCTAGATATAAAAAAGCAATTGTAAAAGCGGCCGGTTTGAGAGAAATCCATATTTCGTTAAATGATACTGATTATCCGGGAATGTTGGCCAAGCTTAACGAACTGCATGCTGAAGATAAAAAAAAACACCTATACGTTACAATCAATTGTCCGATAACAGAACAGAATCAGCATCAATTACTGGACATAGTAAAAATATTCGAACAATCGCCGATCGACTGCCTGGCTTTTCAACACAGGGCATTCATCTGGTATGACGGTTTTGTAAAAATGGATTATAAGGCCATCAAAGAACAAATCGAGGCTATCAGGAAAAGAAAAAACAGGGTTAAGGTTTTGATAAGGCCGAATATAGCCGTTAACGAAATTAGAGATTATTATATGGTCAAAGAATATCCATTAGATAAAAATCAATGTTATTTTCCATGGTTCGTGTTATTCATACAACCAAACGGCAATGTCACACCGTGCGACGAATTGGATATTTACCTGGGAAACGCCATAACGGATAATCTGAAAGAACTATGGAACAATCCCGAATACGTGAAATTCAGGAAAAGCATTTTAGATCATGGTATCGGTTTCCCGATATGTAACAGGTGCGATCACCGAGAATACTAGGAAAGTTCTATGTATACGGTCGTAATTCCCGCCCTGAACGAAGCGAAGACCATAGGAATATGCGTCGAAAAGGCATTACGGGCGATGCGTGATATCGGTGTCGATGGAGAAGTGCTTGTAATCGATAACGGCTCAACGGATGAAACGGTTCACGAGGCGATGGCGGCAGGTGCGAAAGTCGTCGAGGTAAAGGAAAAGGGATACGGCGCAGCATACAGACAGGGAATTCCGCATGCATCGGGAGATTACATTATCATCGGGGACGCCGATGATTCCTACAATTTCGAAGAAATCGGGCCCTTCATCGAAAAGCTTGAAGAAGGTTACGAATTCGTTATCGGCAACAGGTTCAAAGGAAAGATCGAAAAAGGAGCGATGCCCTGGCTCCACAGATACATAGGAACTCCCATACTCACGGGGATCATGAACCTTTTTTTCAAGGTGGGAGTAGGAGACACCAACTGCGGCATGAGGGCATTCACGAAAGCCGCTTTTAATAAAATGAAACTAAAAACTTCGGGAATGGAATTCGCCACGGAAATGGTAATAAAGGCTTCCGTCACCGGCCTTCGCATGTGCGAGATACCGTGTAATCTCTACCGGGATAAAAGAAGCCGCGCTCCTCACCTGAACACCTGGAAAGACGGATGGAGATATTTAAGGTTCATGTTGCTGTTCGCCCCTTTCTGGACGTATTTCGTTCCGGGCATGGTTCTGATGCTTACGGGGATATTCGGGATGCTTGCGATGTTGGTAAGGGATATTGTAAATCCGGCTTTCCTATCAGACATAATCAAGAACAAGTATTTTGTATTGAACATGATACCCTTGCTCGTCGGAAGCCAGATACTTTCTTTCGGAATGATCGCACAGAGCTTGTGTTATAGGGAATACTACAGCAACGTGAATAAAAGACTGGAACGTATTCTTGCCAGGTTCAAACTTGAAAAATGGCTGGCTTACAGTTTAATTACAATCGGTGCAGGAGTATTAATATTTCTATATTTAATAGCAACAAACTATCTGAACATCGGATATACCTTTACCGAAGTACTGAGAGACGATTTCAACGCGATCGCGACGACATTGATTATTCTCGGCACTCAAATATTCTATACGGCGTTTGTTCTTAGCATCAACAAGCTAAAGGTAGTATAACAGAGTTGCAAAAAAGGTAAATAGTCTTTAAAATTCAGATATGAAATCTGAAAGGAGAAGACATGCCGGAACAATGCCGTATAATGCTTCTTTCGAACCGAAGGTTGAACCCGAATGACCCGAAATAAGCTGATACATCCCTCTTCCGACGATCATACGGAACACGGGGAAGCGAGAGAATCCCGTTTGAGTTTTTACAAGAGGTGGGTATCCGCTTCAGGCCCATATCTCAGGTGGCAAGCACGATTGGTTTCGGATTATGTCGGGAAAAGAGTTGCGGATATCGGGTGCGGATTATCTTTTTTCTCGGAAATATTCGACCATACGGAACTTTACCTCGTCTTCGACAACGACGAGTCGATAAAACACGAGTTGAAGAAAAGCGCCGGTACCGGAAAATTCACTATTGCCCGAACCGGGGATATTTGCAGTGACGAAGCCGTGCAAGAGCTGATTGATAATGATATTGATACCATAATATGTTTTAATACGCTGGAACATATTTCCGATGACAAGACCGCCATGGCAAATATGGTCAGGGGAGTACGGGAGCATGGTCATATCTGCATAATCGTTCCCGCGTTAAATATTCTGTACGGTACTCTCGATGTTTTTGACGGACATTACAGGAGATACTCGAAAAAAAGCCTTCTCGGGCTTATCGAAAATCTACCGGTTCGCGTAGAGTTACTCCATTACATGAACATGATCGGTGGCATCGGGTGGTTTATAAAAAGCAGGATTCTTAAAGAGAAATCTTTCAAAACCGAAAATTTCAAAATAATTTCGACCCTTGTCCCCGTTATTTCATCATCAGAGCGCCGGATCAAGCCGCCTTTCGGATTATCGCTGGTACTGGTCCTGAAAAAACTGCATGATTGAGTAAACGGAATATAGCGGCGACTGCTCCTATTCTACGGAAGCAGAAGAAATAAAAAAACATCTCGAACAGTTCCGCATTTTCGAGAAAGAATGGGCGTTTCTAGTAAAGAAATATTTCCCGGGCGATCAAGATCGATTTATCAAGATCCGCTTCCTCTTGTCCGAAGTCCGGTCGATGCAAGTATGTCCTGTATTTCATTCTCCTGGTGGGCGCCACCTCCTCCGCCAATTCCCGGGTCCACTCCTCCATCCGGAAACGTTCCCCGTCCAGCCAGAACAGGTAAGGTTTCCTGCCGGGATAGGCTTCCATGAAAAGCCGATCCTCGGCGGGGGTCTGGTGAGCACAGAATATCACGTCACCGTCCAGGAACGGGGAATCGAAGTTGAGCCCGCTGCAGATGTTGGGGTAACCGTACTGTCCCGCTTGCATGAACACCACCGCCGGAGGAGTCACTACTTCCCGGGCCATCTTTCCGGGTATACTGTCGACGGCCTGCCACGGACCGGACCTGAGAGCTATCCCCTCCGGCATGTATACCAGAAGCGTGATGCCGAACAGGAACAGGACGAAAGCGGTCACCATGTTCTTCCCCAAGCGCCCTTTCTTCCTTTCCGCGAGGTGGAGCGCCTCCCGCAATCCCAGCGCGGAAAGCACCATTATCACCGGGAGGAACGTGAAGTAGTGCCTGGGGCCGTAGTCTATCGCGGGGCAGTAATGCAGCCACATCAGTATCATTATCAGCCCCAGGGGCACGAACAGCCGGCATACCCGCAGCCTTTTGCATGAGAACAGGGCGAATAACACCGGGAGGAGGGACAGAAAGGGCCACCCGAAAAGTATCATGCTCCCCACGCCGAGTTGACGCGCCACGTTGTAGATTCCCCGCATAGGCGTGTGGGCATGGTCACCATACTCCGGGAACCATGCCTTGTCGGAGCCGAATCCCAGCAGTCTGCCCCCTCTGACCATATCGTAACCGGACTTCAGCGGATTTCCGGTGTAGTAGTAATTCGACAGCAGTAACAATACGAACGGTACGGCCGCCGCGACGGCGGCGGGCAACAGCACCCTGCGCCACCTTTTCCCCGCGAGCATGAATACCGCAAAAGGAACGCACGCCAACCAGACCAGCACGGGATACGGCTTCGTGGCGAATGCCAATCCCATCAACAATCCTCCGGCGGCGGCGGTGATCATGCCCGCCCCCTTCACGGCCCTGGAGATGAAATACAACGACCACGTCACCAGCATCAGGTTGGAATTGTGGGCCATCAGCGTAGGGGTCATGAACAGGAAGAAGGGCGAGAGCAGGAAAAGCACCACCGTTACCCTGGACAGCGTTTCTCCGCCCCAAAGTCTTACAAGAAGGTACACGCCCAGCAGGGTCAGCATCCCCTCCAGGGGACCCAGCAGGGGAGCCGGCCCCGCCGCCGTCAGGGGAGCCATCAGCATGGAATGGAAGGGGGTATAGATAATAAACCACCTGCCCTTATCGAAGATGAAGTGGCGAAACGGGAAATACGCCCCGGGATTTTCCACCGCGGGAGCCGGCGCGGCAAGCTTTCCCGCAGCGTAGATCTTGGACTGGAAATAGTAGGCTGTTTCATCCCCCCCCTTGGGAATTCCTTCCAGAGGTCCGAAGGCCATCCAGACTGAAAAAATTCCCAGCAGCGCCATGGCGGTGCCAATGAACAGCCACGACGGCGGGGCAACGAGTTTCCCGAGAATCGATTCCGCCATGTCCCCCCGGATTCTTCCCGCCAGCCACGCACCCAGAGCCGCGGCTGCGGGAACCAGCAGCACCAACTGTACCGCCTTGTCCGGGGGTCCGGTAAACCCTCCCGTGAGGACCCTGTATGCAACGAACCCCCCTGCAAGCAGAATCCCGGCGAAAAGGAACGGTTTCCCCCTCATCAGCGCTTTTTTCCGGCCGGGCGGAAGTATATTCCCCTCCCCGGCCCCAGACACCGGGCCGTACGAACCTCCCGGACTGCTTTCATTTCTTCACCCTTCCTTTTCGCTGCGAATATGTAAATATGCACAACGACAATCCGTTCTCCATACCAAGGCCGTTGATTCGAAAATCTCAGGGCGATTTTTCATGAAACCGGAGGAACAGACCCCCGGAGAGAACCGTGCCGGCAGGTCTCCCGCACATTCAAGAACATAATGGAGGACATCGCCGGAAAAACCCGAAAACCACGAGGCGATTATCTATGAAAGGACCATGGCTTCCCGCCTGCGTCGCCTGTAAATATGCACCTTTTCGAAACCGGTTTGCCGGAGCAGGTCCAGCCCGGCGCGAAGACCGAAGAAAACGTAGGGATCCTTATGGGAATCCGAACCTATGGACACCAGCCTGCCGCCCATTCCATGGTACATCGCAAGGACCTCCGGTGAAGGATAGGTGCATCTCTCCTTCCTGCGGAGGCCGGAAGTATTGAGTTCCAGCGCTATATCCCTGTCCATCAACGTGCCCAGAATCTTTTCCACCAATCCGGGCCACAGCTCGACTTCGGAGGGGAAACCTTCTTTTCCCGCCAGGAACAACCCCCTTCGGTAGATTCCGAAATGGGCAAGCATATCCATGTCCGCAATTTCCACCATCTCCAGGGTTTCCCGCAAGTAGGCCTCCACCACGATTTCCGGTTCGTGTTCCCCGAATACTTCCGCTCCCAGCGCAATGCCGATTCCCCGAACGTGGTGGAGCGCTCCCGTTATGAAATCGAAATCATCGCAATCCACCACGGCGGCCACCTCTTCCCGGAACCTGTGGGGCTCGCCCACTTCCAAACCTTCCAGGATCAACGGCTCACCTTTTGCAAGTTTCCGCGCTTCTTCCAGGGAACGCCGGTACGCAACGGGATCGAAGACACCGTAACAGAAATCATCGGGATTCATATTGACGTGCGCCACGAATCCCAGGACGGACACGCCTTCGCTGATCGCCCGCTCCACAAGATCCACCGCCGGTATCTCCCCGTCCGGGGAATCGACGGTGTGTACGTGCATGTCCACCAGGTTCATTCGCACCCGCCCGGCTTAGTACGTGAATCCCAGGGCGACGAGTACGACGCGCCTGGAAATGCCCATGGGAACGGAGAACTGGAAGAAGATGGATTCCGGAACGTAGTTGTTCCCGGACAATCCTCCGCCGGGAGTCTTCAGGCCGTATTCGCATCCGGCACGCAGGCAGTAAAACACCGTATTCTCAATCGCGTCCCAGTCGTGGGAACCGTCATCTTTCTCCGGGATGTTCAGCAGATCGGGACCGTACCCGACATCCGCTCCGGCGAAAGCCTCGAGGACACCTTCGAAGGTTCTGCCGATACAGGCGGAAAACCTGGTCATGAGCACCTGGGCCGGAATAACGTAATTGACGTTCAGCATCGCCGAGCATGCGGTAGGATTACTCTGCCGGGTCACGTCGATCTTGACCATGGGGCCGACCCCGTAACCGAACGCCGAAATGCCTACGTCGACATTGCCGGTAGCTCCAACCGCAAAATCCAGGGAGGGATAGGGGGTCAATCGGTCTTCTCCCGTCTCCTGCGCCTCCCGCCTGGATTCCGCGGAGAAATAGGCGGGAAAGGCCCCCCCGGCGGTAACGGTGTAATGATCCTTCCCAAGGGTGTGAGCGCCCTGCATCGCGCCGTAGTAGCACGACGTCATGATCATGGCGGCCGTCAAGGCCAGCAAGGCCGTCGTTCTCATCAGTGCCCCTTTCCGTTTTAATGAAGATACTGAACGGTCCGGAGAGGACAAGTCCCGCTGGACCACGGGCGGTTTTTTTCGTATCACTTTGCCGGTCGGAAAAGGATGGAGGAAGAAATGGACAGGAGAGTCGCTTTCGTACTGAGCGGCTGCGGAGTGAAGGACGGCACCGAGATTCACGAGGCGGTCTCGGCCCTTATCGCCCTTGACGCAGCCGGGTACCGTGTGCTGTTCACCGCTCCCGACGTGCCCCAGGCGGCCACGGTGGATCACCTTACCGGAAAACCGGAGGATACCCCGAGGTACGTCCTCAAAGAAGCGGCAAGAATCGCGAGGGGGAAAATAGTCCCACTGTCGACGCTGAAAGCCGATGATTTCGACGCCTTGTTGTTCCCGGGGGGGTTCGGAGCCGCCCTGACCCTCTGCACCTTCGCCTCGGACGGGATCGCCTGCAAGGTCAACCCGGATGTGGAGAGAATGATCAGCATCGCGAAGAATACCGGCAAACCCATAGCCGCCATGTGTATAGCTCCGGTAATACTGGCCCGGACCATACCCGGAGCCAGGATTACTATCGGTAACGATCCCGAAACCGCCGCCGCCCTGGAACAGATGGGCGCCGTGCACGTGGAATGTTCCGTGGACGATGCCGTTACGGACACCCGCAACAAGCTGGTCACCACTCCGGCATACATGCTCGCCCAGGGTCCGGCACAAGTCTACACCGGGGCGGTGCGCATGGTGGAGGAACTCGGCGGACTCTTCCGGTAGGATCCCCGAAGCAAGGTTCGTCCGGAAGACAAGTCGTCCCGGTACGGAAACCGGAGAGGGAACATCAGGTCAGGAGATGAAACCCGTTCTTCAGGTCTTTCCCGCCGCCATGTCCCTCTTGGCCTCCACCATATCCTTAACCTTCATGAGCCTGGTAAGGTTGCCTCGTTCCATCTCATCCAGTTTAAGCCTTATGGAACGTATCGCCTCCTCCAACTCGGGGATGAGCTTGTACTCCAAGGCGTTGACCCGCCGCCTGGTGGTGTCTATCTCCTTGGCCATGAGGCTTATGGCTTTTTCCTGCCCGGCCAGCTCCACTATCTTGGGAAGCAGTTCCTTGTAAACCTTCAGCGCCTCGTCCAGTTCCGCGGGAGTATCGAACATGCCGTAATTTCTCACGTTGCCCTCTACGGAGACCCGGAACACCGGAAGCAGGAGGTTCATTACCTTTCTCGTGCCGGTGGTGACTTTCGTTTCCGCCCCGGGATATCTCAGGGCGTCCTCCAGCCCCGGCTCGGTCATGGCGGCCCTGGCGAAGAGGAATCTGCCGTAAGCCTTCTCCAGTTCCTCTTCCAATTTCCGCCTGGTTTCCTCGTAACCGGATATCAGGATCTTGAACCGCCTCATGAGCTCGTCCAGCTTGTCCTTGAGAAGCTTGTGACCTTTCACGGCGAGTCCCGCCTTCTTGCGAAGGTTGAGAAGCTCCATCCGGGTGGCGCTGACGATGATCGGCATCAGCCGGTCTTTCCGTTCACGGGCCAGTACTTATCCAGTCTCGCCGGGTCTATCCTCTTCATCTCGCTCCTGGGAAGGAGCTTGAGGAGTTCCCATCCAAGATCGAGAGTTTCCCGTATGTCACGATTCTCGTGTTCTCCCTGGCCTATGTACTTCTTCTCGAATTCGTCCGCAAATCGCAGGTATCGCCTGTCCAGTTCGCTCAACGCGGCAGCTCCCAGTATGACCGCGAGTTCCCTGGCGTCTTTACCCGCGGAATAGGCCGCCATGAGTTGGTTGAAGAGATCGGCGTGGTCCTCCCTGGTTTTGCCCTCGCCGATTCCCTTGTCCTTCAGGCGGGACAATGATTCCATCACGTCCATGGGAGGGTAGATACCTTTCTTGTGAAGTTCCCTGTTGAGTATCAGCTGGCCCTCGGTGATGTAACCGGTGAGGTCGGGAATGGGATGGGTCTTGTCGTCTTCGGGCATGGTAAGGATGGGAATCTGCGTTATGGAACCCTTCCTGCCCTTTATCCTGCCCGCTCTTTCGTAAATGGTGGAGAGATCCGTGTACAGGTAACCCGGGTACCCTCTCCTGCCGGGTACTTCCTTGCGGGCCGCGGAGATCTCTCTCAAAGCATCGCAGTAGTTGGTCATATCGGTGAGTATCACCAGTATGTGCATGTCCTTCTCGTAGGCCAGATACTCCGCGGCGGTGAGGGCCATCCTGGGGGTGGCTATCCTCTCTATCGCCGGGTCGTCGGCAAGGTTCATGAACACCACGGCCCTGTCCATGGCGCCGGTCTTCCTGAAATCACGAATGAAATAATCCGCTTCTTCGAAGGTTATACCCATGGCCGCGAAGACCACGGCGAAGTTCTCCCCCTTTCCCAGAACTTTCGCCTGCCTCGCTATCTGGGCGGCCACAGCGGAATGGGGAAGCCCGTTACCGCTGAAGACCGGCAGCTTCTGTCCCCTGACCAGGGTGTTGATACCATCTATGGAGCTGAAACCGGTCTGAATGAACTCGGCCGGGTAATCCCTCGCGTATGGGTTTATGGGAGCCCCGTTGATGTTACGCATATTCTCGGGTATCACCGGCGGATTGGTGTCGAAGGGAGCCCTGGGCCTGCCCTGTCCGTCGAAAACCCTGCCCAGCATCTCCTCGGATACTCCAAGCTCCACCTGCCTGCCCAGGAACCGGACCTTGCTTTCGGTGATATCAGTCCCGCTGCTGCCTTCGAACAACTGGACCAGAGCCATCCTGCTGTCTACTTCCAGCACCTTCCCATGCCTGATCTCACCATTGGGAAGCTGTATTTCCACCAGTTCCTCGTAGGCTACCCCTTCCACCCTGTCCACCAACATCAGGGGGCCGGATATCTCCACGGTCGTAGTGTATTCTCTGATCATTTCCCGCCTCCTAAGCGGTCTGTTCCTGCTCTATGGCCTTGCTCACCTGGGAAGTGATCTCCTTCTTCAGGTTCTCTATGGATGAAAGGTCATCCTCGGGTATGTACCTCATTCTCGCCACACTCTCTTTCAACGGCAAGTCGAACAACACTTTGGGAGGTACTCCATTCTTGATGGCCTTACTCATCTCCTCGTGGACGTGCATGATCACTTCCATCATCGCCTTCTGCTTCTCTATGGACGCATAGGTATCCACCGGATGGAAGGCGTTCTGATGCAGGAAATCCTCCCTGAGCGACCTCGCGGTATAGAGTATGAGCTGGTCCTCGGGAGAAAGGGATTCGGCGCCCACCAACCTGGCTATCTCCTGCAGGTTGGCTTCCCGCTGGAGCAGCGATATGGCTTCCTTCATCATCGGCGCCCAGTTCTTGCCGAGATTTCTGTCGTAGAATTCCTTGAGGTTACCGGTATAGAGAGAATAACTGTCGAGCCAGCCTATGGCGGGAAAATGCCTGGCGTAAGCGAGCCTGGCCTGAAGGCTCCAAAAAACCTTGACCACCCTCAGCGTCGCCTGGACCACCGGATCGGAAAGATCTCCCCCGGCGGGGCTCACCGCTCCGACAACGGTCAGGGCCCCGGTCCTGTCCCCTCCGCTGCACAATACGTTGCCCGCTCTCTCGTAGAACTCGGCTATCCTCGTCCCCAGGTAAGCCGGGTAACCTTCTTCGCCGGGCATTTCCTCGAGCCTTCCCGACATTTCCCGCATGGCCTCGGCCCATCTGCTGGTGGAATCCGCCATGAGAGCCACGGAATAGCCCATATCACGAAAGTACTCGCCTATGGTTATCCCCGTGTAGACGCTGGCTTCCCGGGCCGCCACCGGCATGTTGCTGGTGTTCGCCACCAGGACCGTCCTCAGTATCAGGGGTTCGCCGCTCTTGGGATCCTCCAGTTCGGGAAACTCCTGGAGCACGTCGGTCATCTCGTTGCCCCGTTCCCCGCATCCGACGTAAATTATCATTTCCGCGTCGGCCCATTTCGCCAGCTGGTGCTGAATGACGGTCTTACCGCTTCCGAAAGGTCCGGGGACGCACGCGGTTCCTCCCTTGCCCAGGGGAAAGAAGGCGTCTATCACTCTCTGTCCCGTAACCAGGGGTTCCTCCGGCGCTCTCTTCTCCGCTATCGGCCTCGGTTTCCGCACCGGCCAGGTGTGGTACATCCTGAGTTCCCTGATACCGGAACCATCTTTCACCTTGGCCACCACCGTGTCTATGTCGTAGCTTCCCGGTCCGATCACCCAGGTGAGTTCCCCCGACACGCCGGGAGGAACCATCACCTTGTGAACCACGAGCTTCGTTTCGGGAACCTCTCCCAGTACCTCCCCACCCGTAACTTTCATACCGGGTTCCGCGACGGGGGTCCAATCCCACTTCTTTTCGTGATCGAGACCCCTTATGCTTATTCCTCTGGTTATCCAGTCACCGGCTTCCTCCCGGATCTTGTCCAGCGGTCTCTGTATCCCGTCGTAAATGGCGGTCACCAAACCGGGCCCCAGTTCCACCGAAAGGGGTTCGCCCGTGGCCACCACGGGGTCGCCGGGTTTCAGACCTCCCGTTTCTTCGTAAACCTGTATGGAAGCCTTGTCCCCTTTTAGTTCTATTATTTCCCCTATTAAGTTGTAATCGGATACGTAAACCAGGTCGTACATCCTGGCTTCCCTCATGCCGTCCGCTACCACCAGCGGACCGGCTATCTTGTCAATGGTTCCTTTTATCATTCAGTAGCCTCCGGTGAAACGCGGTCCCGACGGGCCGTCATTTCCGTTCCTCGGACATGAGGTCGACTCCCACCGCTTTTATTATTAGTTCCCTTATGGTCTGCTCTCCGCCCCCGCGGGTTCCCCTGACTCCCGGCAGCACCACCACCGACGGAATCGCCGAGTGAACCGTCTCCTCCACCTTTTCCTTCAATTCCCGCATGAGGTCTTCCGTCACTATGATGACGGACGTTCCATTCGCGACCAGCCTGTCGAATTCCTCCCTGGCCCGGGCCCCGTTCTCCGGGACCACGGTTTCCACCCCGAGGGCCCGGAAACCAAGAACCGAATCCGCATCACCCATGAAAGCAATCCCGCCCTGCATATGAAGATCCTCCTATCCCCGGGGAAGCCTTGCCCTGAGGATGTCCCGGCCTACCCCGGCGGATTTCGCGGCCAACAGCAATTTCAGGTGGGAAACCTCCAGTTCCTTCCTGAGCACGTAAGACAACAGCGGAAGCGGTCCGAACACCGGGAAGGATCCTTCCTCCAGCATCTCCAGAAGCATGGCGTCGTACTCTCTTTCCAATTCGTAGAAAGAACCGCTCTCCAGCGCCGAGTCGTATACCCCGGTCACCGCCTCGAAACCGGTGGTTTCTCCCAGAAGTTCGGAAAGCCCGGTTCCACCGCGCCTGTAGGCGGCGGATATCTCACCGGGGGAATGGTAACCGCCGGGAAAAAGAATTTTCTCCACTTCGTCGGGAGGGACGTCGTCCACGAGGCATCTTCCCGCCGCGAGAAAATTTTTCTGCTCCAGCCGGACCTTCACGTAACGTCCGGCTTCCGGGTCCACGGGAGCCAGTTCTCCGATCTCCACTTCCGCAGCCAGCCTGTCCATCCTTCTGTCGAACCCGACGGTGTTCCCCTCTTCCAAGGCGGACACGTCCTCCAGGGCGGCCCGGAAAGCGGGAGGCAATTCCTCCCTCAATGCCGGATCCTCCGGCGCTCCCCCGAGAACATCGACTGGAACCAGCCCCGGTCTTTCCGTAGCGACGGCGGCTTCCTCTCCCAGGAACAATTTCGCTTTCCAGAGATACCTGGCGTTGCGCACGTCCCTCCGGTAGAGGATTCCCCTAACGATACTCCGGTCCGCCGAGAGTTCCAGCAATTCCTCCTCGGCAGCCTCCATGGCCCGAACGAAACATTCCTCCATGGAATAATGCTGCATGAAGGAACCGTACCAGGTGTCTCCTAGGAACCGTATCGCTTCTTCCCCGTCCCGGGCCGACAACAGCATCTGCCATATCCTGCGGTCGAGAAACGTGGTTTCCCCGGCGCTTATTCTTCCGTTTGCGTACACGAATCGTTCCGGCATGTTCTAGAACTTCTCCACGGGCACAAGCCCGGACAGTTCCATGACCATGTCTTCGTGAAAAAGCTCGGCTATCATGGAAAACGTACCGTTCTGGCTTATGTTTCCGGACCTGAATATTACGCCTCCGGGCATGTGGTGACGCTCTCCGGAGAGGATGAATCTTCTCCTGTCTCCGGAATGTTCATCCAGGAATCTCTGGGTTATCCTGGACTCGTCCGCCGGGGAGATGAGAACTTCGACTTCCCCCTCGAGGTCACAACGGTGAAGAAGGGCGGAAACCAATTCGAGGTATTCCTCGTCCCGGGCATCCGCCAGGCGCCTTACCGCCTTTTCCACCGCCTGGTCCACCATGGTCCTTCGTTCACTGAGAAGCTTCTTCAGCGCTTCGCGATGAACGTGGAACTTTCCGCGTTCCAGGGATTCCTTTCCCGCCGCCTTCACCTTGGCGGATTCCTTTCTGTACTCCCTGCCGAGCCGTTTCCTGAATTCCTCCAGGGCTTCATCCCTCTCCTTTTCCGCAGCGGCTACAATGGATCGGGCCCGGTTTCCGGCGTCCTCCAGTATCCTGGAGACTATCGCATCGACAGACATTCCCCGCTACCCGCCGATACCCTGGAGCATGAGGAAGGAAACAAGGAAACCCAGAATGGCGTAGAATTCCACGAATACCGCCAGTATCAAGGATTTGGCGGAATCATCGGGCTGCTTGGCGGTCATCATGGCTCCACCGGCGCAAACCTTGCCCTGATGAATGCCCGAGACCAATCCGGCCAGAGCTATCGGTATACCTGCCGTGAACACCTGCCAGGCGGTGGCCATGTCTATTCCCGCTCCCACCTTGCCCAGCAGGAGGAAAGCTATGACGAAACCGTAGATCCCCTGGGTTCCGGGCAACGCAGACAGGAGGAGCAACTTTCCGAACTTCCCGGGATCGACGCTCATCACTCCCGTACTGGCCTGGGCGGCTATTCCCACACCCACGGCCGATCCGATTCCAGCCAGTGCGCAGGCAAGGGCTATTCCCATGTAAGCGATGAGTTGTTCCACTTAACGTCTCCCTTCGCTCTTTCCAAGAGCCGTTGGATCCTTTCTCGATATGTAAACGTACTTGGGTTTGAAAACCAGGGGTTTGAACGGTATCCCCGTTCCGTCGTAAAATTTGCCGAAAAATTCCACGAACTGTAATCTCGCCGTATGTATGAAACCGCTGAGCGCCGCCATCGCCACGTTGAACGCGTGTCCTCCCACCACCACCAACATGGCGAGAACGAACCCCAGCACCGGTATCCCCACCTGGTTCATGAGCATACCCGCTATCCGGTTGATTACCTGCGCTATTATCGCGCTGGACAACGCCAGTGCGAACAACCTGGAGTAGGAGAGGACATCGCCCAGAAGATTCACGATGCCGTAAGTGGCGTAAGCTCCGAGGCCTATCTTTCCGAATCCCCTGGCCTTCCTGCCGCCCATTATGAAGATGAGAACCGCCCCCACGGTCAACATATTCATGAAAACCTTGTCCATCGGACCGTTCACATCATAAAGAGTACCATCCAGCAGATACCTGTTGAACAACCATGGAAACAGGCCGGCGGTCGCCAGTAGCCACCCGGATTGGTCCACCACCGCGGCCGGTCCTTCCCCGGCCCTCAGCCGCTTCACCAGGTTTACAACGATTCCGGTGGACAGTTGTACCAGGCCCAGGGCCAGGGTGAGGTACAGGAACTGTTTCGACACGGAGAAACTCTCCTGTCCCGGCTCGCCGGGACGAAAACCCGGAACCAGTCCGTTGAGCAGGTCCGCCGGAGCCTGGAGCAGCCGGGGAAGACGGTGGTACTCGATGCCGAACCAACCTCCCAGGAACACTCCCACGATGATGCTTGCAATTCCTCCCTGGAAGAGCAGCCGGAAAAGTTTCGTGTCCCCGTGACGCCTGGCGACCATGAACCATCCCAGGGCGGAACCCAGTGCTATGGCCAGACCGTAACCCGCGTCCCCTATGCATATTCCGAAAAAGAGAGCATAGAAAGGCGCCATAAGCGGGGTGGGATCAGGATCTTTCCGCGTGGGTCGGCCATACATATCCGTGAGTATCATATACGGCTCCGCCACAGGTTTTTCAGTGAGCGGAGAAGGCGGAACCTCTCCCTCGTCGGGTTCTATCACTTCCACGTCAACCTCGCCCAATCCGGAAAGCATCCTTTCGAGAGAATCCAGGTCCCGGGTTCTTATCCAGGCCCTGAAAAGCAGGGCGCTGCCGGAGGAGAGCGAGGCATTGGTCGCCTTAATTCTCTCCAGCAGGAGCGATGCGGCATCTCTGAGCTTCCGGAAATCCCCCAGTCTTTTCGCCAGGAGAACGGCCCTTTCGTGAAGCGCCCGCCTCCGGGCGGCTATTTGCCGCAGCTTTTCCTCCTGCTCCGCCAGAAGGTCGGCTATTCTTCCTTTCCTGGCTCCAAAATCCTGGATGGAAAAACCCGCGGCGGTAAGTTCCGGGAAAACCTTTTCTTCGACCTCGACGTGCATGGCCACCAGAATCCTCGCCGTTCTTTTCCCTCTTCCCAATTCCTCCAGGTGGAACAGGGGAACCTCATCGGCGATACGTCTCGCGGTTTCGAGGAATTCCGCCGGTATCACGCCTGCGCAGATCAGGTATGCATCTCCGCGACGCAGTTCGTCGATGGACACCGGCATTCCTCTCCAATCGGAAAGGAAGGCCTTCTCCTGAAGCAACTCTTTTTCGATTCCTTCGAGCCTGGCCATCCGTACTGCCGTCATCCACGCCCTTTTCGCTTCCGCCACCAGTTCGGAGTCGTCGAGCAACGCCAGCAATTCCGACTCCTCCACCTCCTCGCCGGGGGCGGGAATCTCCGTCTCTCCGGCGGCTTCCTCTTCCAGAAAACCGATCGCATTCTCCAGGTTCGCTATCTTCCGGGAAAGTTCCGCCGTATCCAGGTGCGTGGGTCTGAAATATTCCAGGTTTCCGTCCTCCACCCGGGCGAGGTTCAGCAGGTGCACTCCTCCGAAGGATTCCAGAGCGGCCACCAGATCGGCCCTGCGAACCGAATGACAGAGAACCTCGATTTTCGAGACGCTGTCCAGGCTCATCCGTTACGCCTCTCCCGCCAGGATGATCCGCCGAAGACGTTCCTCCGCCGCGACTTCAAGGGATTCCCTTCGTGCGGACAGATCCTTCACCCGCCTATTCATCTCCGCTTCCAGTTCCCGCCTGATCTCCTCCAGCCGCTTTTCCACTCTCTCCCCTATGACCCGGGCCTCTTCTTCGAGCTTCTTCTCCATCTTTCTTCTCTCGGCTTTATAAAGATCGGGCAGGGACAGCCTTATCCTCTGAGCTTCCTTCTCGGCTTTCTCGATTTCCCGCCGAGCCTTTTCCTCCGCTTCTCGGAGCCGCTCCAGCTTAGTCATCCTGTACCAACCTTTCGGACGGATCCCCGGTCGATTCCCCTCCCGGAAAGGGCGGCGGCAGTCACGTAAAGGATATACCTCCATGAATCAGCGCCTTGTGGATAATACTTACGAAGCTACTTTAAGTGATTGCGTAACTCCTGGCCACCAAAGAACATACTGGGTTTTCCACAGTTTCCGGAAGTTTTCCACATCAAGGACTATTTCCCTGACTTGTTGCCCTGGCTCATCTTGCACGATCCTTCGAAGAATACACCATCCTCGATGACCAGCGACCTCGTGAAAATGTCACCTTCCATTCGGGAACCGCCGTGAAGCTCGAGCTGTTCTTCCGCTTTCACCGTTCCCTGGATCTTGCCTCCCACTATGGCCTGCCTGACCACGATGTCTCCTTTTATCACCCCGTCGGGTCCCACGGTCAGGGTGCCCGATACATTGACCTCTCCTTCGACGGTTCCGTCCACCCTGAGTCCCCCGTCCACCTTGACGGAACCCTTGAAAAAACTTCCCGGTCCCAGTATCGAGTCCATCTTGACGGATGTTTCGTTCTTGCTCATCTTGGCTCCTCGTCAGTAGCTCCATCGGTGGAATCCTCTCCGGGGGATATCACCGATGCAACATGCTCCATCTTTGTTTCATACTCATCGAGAAGCTTAAGCTTCTGCTCCAGGAGTTCCATCCTCATCTCCAAACCCTGTTGAAGCGTCAGGGAGTCACGCAATCCGGCGATTTCCTCCGCGAGCCTGTGCCTCTCCCCGGCATTCAGCAAACCGAACGCCGTCACGATCACGGCTGCGGTAATTACCAGAACCACCGCCGCGATAACCAACCTAAGGAGTACGAGTTTCCACCCGCTCACGTCGTATCGCCGCACATACCTGCCGGTGTTCGAAACGAATGTGGCGGTGAAGCCTTTTTCCGGCATTTGACCAGTCCATCCCCGCTTGCGCAAGCGTTATTCTAAGCCCTGACGTCGCCCACCGTCAACAAACGGAAACCCGGATGCCCATGCGGGAAAATACCATCCGGTGCGATTCCCACACCCGGTGCTCCGCATTTTCAAATGTACCCACCGACCAAGTTTCGAATTAACGAAATTCATGAATGAGGAACCGTACCGGGCAATCCTACACGAAATGAAGTCCCCCGTTCCCGGAAAGCCCGCTCTTCCCCGAAATGAACCTCAATAAACTCTTCTTCAATTTGTCCGGCCTGTCCGCCAACGACCTGATGTAGAGCCTGGCCCTGCCGTTGCTCCACAATTCGTCTATCAATTGTATCAACTCACTGTCCCTGCTCACCGCCTCAAGCAACGATTGGTGGGCTTCCACCAGGGAAAGCAGGTCGGTTCTCGTATTGTCCTGGGTCCACTTTATCAGGATGGCAACAGTATTGGCGTTGTCCCTGTACTTCCTGCGCATTCCCAGGCTTATGGTTCCCGCTTCCTCCGCAGTGAGTTCACCGGTCCTGGTGCTTATCTCTATGAAGAACTGCACCACCGTTTCCACGGCGTCTCTCGCCGCATCCACAACCGAAGCGGGTTTCGGAGCCTCGGGATTGAAGAGCCAGATGCGATCCATGGCGGAGCGTACGGATTTTATCTCAGAAGGTTTTCTTTTCAGTATCCTGGATTCCAGGGTCGAGAAAATCTTCCCGTAGTATTTCATGAAGAGTATCTGGTCTTTTGCCGTCTTTTCTCCCGAAAGCCTGTCGAAAAGCCTGATGGAGATCTTCCTGCCCGGAGTGAAACCCGAAACGGCCTCCGCCGCTTTCTTGGTGGCTTTCCTCAGCCACATCAGCTTGTACACGTTCTTGTCCAGGTTCCTGACGGCTATGTCCACGTTCATGGGTCGTCCTCCCTCGCCGGTCGCAAGGGACTTCTCCAGCGCCTTCAGCACTATGGACGGGCTGAAATCGTCGTCTGTTCCGAGATAGTCGAGTATCGTCACGAACTCGTCCATCATCTGTTCTATCTTATCGAGACTCTTCTTGTCCATGCTCAACATGATGATGTCCAGAAGGATGTTCTCGAACGTACTGAAGACCCTGTTCCTCCAGCAATGACATGCGTTCTCGCCGGGAATGCACGGCTGTTTCGCGAAATATTCCTCAACGGCCGGGGGCAGGTTATCCCGTTCCTCTCCGTCCGCCTGGAACTCCATCAGCCGTATCACCTCGATAGGTTCCCATTCCCCGGAAACTTTCAGGAATTCTTCCAGTTCCCGCCGGGAATCCACGTCGCTTCCCGCCTCTATCACTTCTCCGTAACCGTTTTCTATGAAACTCTCTATGAGTTTTCTGCCCTCTCTCAGCAGTATCCGCCTGTGCAGGAAGGACGATGCGAAAGGCTGTATCGATTCCAGGAGTTCGGACATGAACCCGGAAGACGCCTCCCTGAGGTTACGCCATTCCTCGAGAAGCGCCGAGGCATCGAATTTTTCTGCGAAACCCGAGTACTCCGCTCCATCCCGGGCGGCCTTTCTCGCAAATTCTCCAAGAAGTTCCGTTTCCAGCTTCCCCGCCACCCATGAAAGAAAAGGAGCCCCCGCGGGTTCGCCGTACTTGGAAGAAACGGTGAGTTCCGACAATTTCTCGAGGTATGCCTCTATACCCCGGGGATCGTCGGCGTCGAGTTCCGCCACCAGGGGGATTATTTTCCCGAAGAACAGCGTGGCGGTCTTGAGCTGCCACAGAGCCACTTCACTGTTCTCGGTCTCCTTCGAGGGGATGATGGTGTCTATGACTTTCCTAATGAACCCGCCGGTCAGCCTCTCGGCCACGAAGGGATATTCTATAAGGGTCTTAACCAGCGCAGTGAGCCCTTCCGAGAGGAACTTGCCGAAGATTCTCTGCCCGGTCTTCTCTATCCAGACCGCCTGCTGGGACAGGGTGTCGCAAATGATCCTCGCCGTTCTGATGATGTCGGCGGCGCCCTGCTTCTCTATTCCGGGAATCCTGAGGAGATTTTCCATGGTCTTCTTAAGAGCCTGGCTGCGATCCTCCGCCCTGAAGAGTTTTCCCAGTATTTCGGTCTCTTCCTCGCGCAGCTGTTCTATGCTCATATCCTTGTTGTAGATGATCACGCCGCTGGACACCAGTTCCTCAAAAACCGGATCCGCCGTCCCGGTTTCCAGGATAAGGGGAGCCATCACCTTGTCCATGAACCTGCCCCTCAGCTCCTCCCTGCTTACTTCTCCCAGGGTCCGCAGGACTATTTCGGCCGCTTCTACGGTATCCTCCACCAGGGGGGCGATCCATTCGGTTTGTTCTCCTTCAAGAAGCCTTCTCCTGTAACTCTCGTCCAGCAATCCCAGTATTCCCGTGAACACTTCGCAACGTTTCAGCAAATCGTTGAAACCTACATTGTTCGAAACCCTTATCAGGAAAACCAGCGTCGTCAGCAAACCGTCCCGATCCACGGAAATTCCCTCTATATAATCGGAAAGCGCCTCAATATCGGCTCCGGGATCGTCGGACTTCAGGATAGAATCGAGAAGTTTTCCGAGGGAATTCACTATCCGTTTCATCTCCCCGGGATCTTCCTTGTCCTCGAGGAAGGAAAGGGCCACTGGGATGAACTTCACGAAATACCCGGTCTTGTGAGTCAATGCGTACTTTTTCCCGCTGCGCTCCTCCGCGAGTTTCGATATCAGGAAGATTCTGCCCGCCTTGCCACTCTCCTTCAGCAGATCAATAATCTCCCTGTAGTCGACGTAACTCGCCGAATCAGCTCCCGTGAAGAGCACCATCTCGGCCACCAGCCTGCCGTATTCGATGGGGGTTCCGACTCCCGGCCCGGGGAGTGCCGTAACTTCCAGGCATATCTTCTGTTCGGCCTTGCAGCGCAGGGTCTTGACCGCGAAATCGCTGAGCCTGTCCCGAATTTCCCCGGTCTCCTCCGGCATGAGACCGGGTCGTATTTCGGCAACGAGATCGTTCATGGCTCCATTTACCAGGTTTTCCAGTTCCCCGCTCTCTTCCAGCCTTCCCAGGAATCCCGCCAGGACCTTGATGGATTCCATGGGCATGGTAAATCCCCGCATCTTTTTGAAAAGGGCTTCTCCGGTACGGCTTATGGACCGCCACACCGGGAGTTCCTCGTCCGCCAGGAGGTACCACCCTGTTTCCATGGCAAAATCCAGCAGTACTTCCCCGATCTCGGAACCCGTGTCGTCTATGACTTCCACCGCACGGTCCAGAGCACGGATAACGTTGACTCCCACTATTCTGCTACGCTCCAGCATGAACGGAAACCGTTCCGGCCACCTTATTCCCTTATCCACCAGGCTTTCCATTTTGGCCACGTCGGTCTCTACGTCGGAGAGCACCTCGAGTACCTTGAACATCAGGGCCAGGAGTTCATCAAAATCGATGCCCGTCGCCGGACCTATCTGGTTCCACACCCAGCCCAACCTGAAAAATTCCTCGACCGCCGGCTCCACCGCGTTCCCCGGCAGGTTGGTAAGGGCATTGAACCATCCCACGGCGTAATCCTCCCGCACAGGGGGAGGTGATACCATCTTAGCCAGGTTGTCCAGGAGTCTCACGGCATCCTTGTATTTGATCGAGGAGAGAAGCGCGGACAGGGATTCCCCCGCCCTGGTCCACTGGTCGTGGAAGATCGTCAGGGACATTACGAGACCCTTCATCTCCGGGGATACCAAGGCATTCGGGGTTTTCTTGCCGGGCAGGGTGAACCCCGTTCCCACCTGCGGAGGCTTGGAAGCTCGGGTGCCGTTCTCCCGGCACCATTCCTCTATCTCGAGGATAATGTCTTCCAGGCCTATCTCTCCACCTCCGTCCGGTTTTCCTCAATATCTCCGCCGGCCTCGCCGCGCAACACGGCGGCATCCACCACGCGATCGTCTTCGGGAAGGTTCATCAGCTTCACTCCCATGGTGCTCCTGCCCGTTTCCCTCACCTGCGAAACCGGCATTCTTATCACCATTCCCGAAGCTGAAACCAGTATCAGTTCGTCGTCGTCCGATACTTCCATTATGGAAATTACCGGTCCGTTTCTCTCTATGTTCCTGATATTTATTATCCCCGCACTACCCCGGTGCGTGAGCCTGTACTCTTCCGAGAACGTGCGCTTTCCGTATCCCCCCTCCGTTATCGTCAGGAGGCTTCCCGGTTCGTCCATCACCACCATTCCGACAAGTCTGTCGCCCTTCTCCACCTTGATGCCGCGTACTCCCCTGGTGTAACGCCCCATAGGACGTATTTCCTTCTCCTCGAACCTGTTGGCCTTACCGTTGGCCAAGGCGAGGAAGACCTTGCTGGATCCGCTGGTGAGAACGGCGGATACAAGCTCCGCTCCTTCTTCGAGTTTTATCGCCCAGATACCGTCACGCCTGGGACGGCTGTACGCCGAAAGGGAAGTCTTCTTGACCACCCCGTCGCTGGTAGCCATGAGTATGTACCTGCCGGGATCGAAGTCCTTGACGCACACACCGGCTACGGGCCTCTCCCCGGACTTCATATCCAGGAGGTTCACTATCGCCTTGCCCTTGCTCGTCCTGCCTACTTCGGGAATCCTGTATACCTTCAGCCAGTAGCACCGTCCCATGTTGGTGAAAAACAGGATGAAACTGTGGTTCGAGGCCACCAGGACCTGCTCTATGAAATCGCCATCCTTCGTCGCGGCGCCGGTTATTCCCCTGCCTCCCCTGTGCTGGCTCCTGTATGTGTCTACGGGAAGCCGTTTGACGTACCCTTTCCTCGAAACGGTTATCACCATCTCGTCGTCGGGAACCAGGTCTTCTATTTCCAGATCCTCCGCCGTACCCTCCTCTATGAACGTCTTCCTGGGTTGTCCGAACCGCTCGGCGATTTCTCCGAGTTCCTCCGATACGACCTCCATCCTCAGCTTTCTGCTGGCATCGAGTCGCTCGAGTCTTCTCATCCGCTCGCGAAGTTCCCGGAACTCTTTTTCCAGTTCCCTCCGTTCCAGGCCTGCAAGTTTCTTCAACCTCATGTCGAGAATGGCCTGGGCCTGTATCTCCGAAAAACCGAAGACCTCCACCAGCCTGCGTTTCGCCTCTTCACCGCTCCCGGACGATTTGATTATCGCTATGACCTCGTCTATGGATTCCTGGGCTTTGAGCAGCCCTTCCACTATGTGGGCCCGGGCCCGGGTCTTCTCCAGATCGTACGCGACCCTGCGTCTTATTACATCGTGCCTGTGCTCCAGGTAACGCCGGATAAGTTCCCGGAGCCCGAGTCTCCTGGGAGTACCGTCGCAAAGGGCAAGAAAATTGGAACCGAACGTTTTTTCCAGGGCCGTATGCTTATAGAGTTGGTTCAGAATGATTTCGGGAACGGCGTCCTTCTTGAGCTCCACAACCACCCGCATCCCGGTTCTGTCCGATTCGTCCCTGAGATCGGCTATGGCGGTTATCTTCTTCTTGCGGACGAGGTCGGCTATATTCTCTATGAACTTCGTCTTGTTAACCTGGTAAGGTATTTCCGTAATTACAAGGGCATCCCGTCCCTTGGACGTTTTTTCCACGGTAACTTTTCCACGGACCCTTATCGAACCCCGGCCTCTCAGGTAGCTCTCTCTTATCCCGGCGGTACCGTAAATAATGCCGCCCGTAGGAAAGTCCGGCCCCTTCACTATTTCGAAGAGTTCTTCATCGGATATCTCCCGGTCATCTATCATCCTGCGGCAGGCCTCGACAACCTCCGCGAGATTGTGAGGAGGGATATTGGTCGCCATACCCACGGCGATTCCCGAAGATCCGTTCACCAGCAGGTTCGGAAAGGCCGAAGGCAATATGGACGGTTCCTTGAGGCGGGCATCGAAGTTGGGAACCATGTCCACCGTGTTCTTGTCGATATCCCTCAGCATCTCCTCGCCTATCGCGGATATCCGTGCCTCGGTGTAACGGTACGCCGCCGCAGGGTCCCCGTCTATGGATCCGAAGTTCCCCTGGCCGTCCACCAGGGGATGCAACAGGGAAAAATCCTGCGCCATACGCACCATCGAATCGTACACCGCCGCGTCGCCGTGGGGGTGATACTTTCCCAGAACATCGCCCACCACCGTCGCCGATTTCCTGTAAGGCCTCTTGTGGGTGAGATTCTGTTCGTACATCGAGTAGAGAATCCGGCGATGAACCGGTTTGAGACCGTCCCTGACGTCCGGAAGCGCCCTGGAAACGATAACGCTCATGGAATAGTCCAGGTAGGAGCGTTTCATCTCCTCTTCTATGTCGATGTACTCTGTCTTCCCGACGGGCGAGTATTTCGTGTCTTCGGGTCTGCTGCTCATTTCGGGCGATTCTCCTTATACGTCCAGGTTCACCACTTCGGCGGCGTGTTTCTGTATGAATTCCCGCCTGGGCTCCACGTCATCTCCCATCAGCACCGAGAAGATATGACTCGCCTCGATGGCATTCTCCAGCCTTACCTGTAACAATTTTCTTCTCTCGGGATCCATGGTCGTCGCCCAGAGCTGCTCCGGGTTCATCTCTCCCAGCCCCTTGTACCTCTGCACAACGACGCCGTCTTCTCCCATCTCCCGCACGTATCTGTGCCTCTCGTCGTCGTTGAAGGCGTAACGCTTCTTCGAGCCCTTCCTCAACATGTAGAGCGGCGGCTGGGCTATGTACACGTACCCTTCTTCTATCAATTCCGGCATGTGCCTGTAGAAAAACGTGAGAAGAAGAGTTCTTATGTGAGAGCCGTCCACATCCGCGTCCGTCATTATGATGATCTTGTGGTATCTCAGGTTAGCTATATCGAAATCTTCCTCTATACCCGTGCCGGCTGCCGTGATTATCGTTCTTATCTCGTTGTTGTTAAGTACTTTGGTAAGCTGAGCCTTCTCCACGTTTATTATCTTGCCCCGCAAAGGAAGCACCGCCTGGAAGAACCTGTTCCTGCCCTGCTTGGCGGAACCTCCCGCCGAATTGCCCTCGACGATGAAAAGCTCCGCTTTCTCCGGATCGTCTATCGAGCAGTCGGCCAGCTTGCCGGGAAGAGTCGCCGTCTCGAGAGCGGATTTTCTCCTTGTGAGTTCCCTGGCCTTTTTGGCCGCCTGCCTGGAGCTGTTGTTGAGAAGGCATTTCTGCACGATCCGCCTGGCCACGGAGGGATTTTCCTCCAGGAATGTAGCGAGATCCCTGCTGACCAGGGAAGAAACCGCGCCCTGGATATTCCTGTTGCCCAGCCTGGTCTTGGTTTGTCCTTCGAACTGCGGATTGGGCACCTTCACGCTGATCACCGCCGCCAAGCCTTCCCGCACGTCGCTTCCGTTGAAGGTGATGTCCTTGTTTCCCGTCAGCTTGTTTTGAACGGCGTACTCGTTGAGAGTTCTCGTCAGCGCCGATTTCATACCGGAAAGATGCGTACCACCGTCGATGGTATTTATGTTGTTCACGAAACTGAAGATATCCTCCTGGAAAGCAGTGTTGTACTGGAGCGCCACGTCGATAAGCACGACGCCCTCCTTCCCCAGGTCGGCTTCTCCCGTTATCCTCACGGGATCGTGCAGGGTCGTGTGAGCCTCGTTTATATACGCCACGAAGGAACTGAGGCCTCCCTCGAAATGGAATTCCTCCTTCTCGTTCCCACCTTCCCTGAGATCGGTTATGACGAGCCGGAGATCATCGTTGAGATATGCCAGTTCTCTCAGTCTCTTCTTCAATGTCTGCGTGTTGAATCCGATTTCCTCGAATATTTCCCCGTAGTCCGGCATGAACCTTACCATGGTACCCGTAGAAGAGGTTTCTCCGACCACTTCCTGGGAAGACACCGGTACGCCTCTCCTGAATTCCTGCCGGTAGATCTTCCCGTTTTTTCGGACTTCAACCACGAGCCATTTCGACAACGCGTTCACGACGCTTACTCCCACCCCGTGTAACCCGCCGGATGTTTTGTAGGCTTCGTCGTCGAACTTTCCGCCGGCATGAAGGGTGGTCATCACCACTTCCAGCGCAGGTTTCCCGCTGCTGTGCATCCCCACGGGAATTCCCCTGCCGTCGTCGGTCACGGAAACGGATCCGTCATCGTGAAGCACCACGTCTATTCTGGTGCAGTACCCCGCCTGGGCCTCATCGATGCTGTTGTCCACCACTTCCCACACCAGGTGATGCAGGCCCGCCTGGGACGTGGATCCGATGTACATGCTGGGCCTCTTGCGCACATGCTCGAGCCCCTTCAGAACCTTTATGGAACTGGCGTCGTACGTTACATTGTCCCGTTCAGATTTCACCAGTTAACCTTCCTCGTTTCCGGTCACCGTGCGTACGTCGACGAACAGTTCCCTCTTCCACCTGGTGTTGAGCACCGCCAGGATATTTTCTTTGCAGGTCCTTATCTCCATGGCGGCCGCCGGATGCCTGCATAACACCACCAACACCGGTCCGCCGTAATCCACAGGCGTGGTATAAGCGGCCAGATCTTCTCCCACCAGGTCCTTCCAGAGTTTCCTGACCGAACTCCTGTCGAAAAAGAGTTCCGGGTCACGGTTCCGTAAAACCCTCGGCAGTATGTCCTTCAGTTTTTCCATTCCTCACGTTTCCTGGGTCCGGGAAAGTTTGACCGGCATTATCAGGGCAAGATGCCGCCAGCCGTCCCCGGGGTCCTTCGCATCCCTTATCAGTACGGCCGTGCCGGAATCCTTCATTTGAAGTTTAACCCGTTCGCAATCCATGTTCCGCAGGATTTCCATCAAAAAACTGCAATTGAAACCTATCTGGAAAGGCCTGCCATGATACTCGGCCTGGAGTTCCTCCCTCGCTTCGCCTGCGTCGGAACTCTCCGCATGTACCATGACCTTTCCGGACTCCAGGGAAAACATCACCTGATGAGTGGAGGGATTCGCCATGGTGTTCACCCTGCGCAGGACGAGAATAAGCTCCTCCCGATCCAATTCCAGGTCACAATCATTATCCTTGGGAATCACCTTTTTGTAAGGAGGATACTCGCCGTCTATGGTCCTGCTGTAAATCTTCGTACCATCAAACTGGAACGAAATCTGGGATCCCTCGTGACGTATGAGAACATCGCCTTCACCGGAAAAACGGGCGAAAAGGTTCAGGGCCTTCTGGGTCACCAACGCCTTCAGCTCCACCGGTGATACCAGATCGGGAACAAGCACCCTGCTCAACCTGTGGCCATCCGTCGCCACCATCTCGAAACCTTCCGCCCCGGTTTTCATGAGCGCACCGTTCAATGTCGCCCTGTAGTCATCCTTGGCGACCGCGTAGGACGTCACTTTTATCGCCCTTACCAACACGTCCACCGGGATTACCACCGGTTCGGTTCCCCCTTCCGTCGGAAGCGTGGGAAATTGTTCCTTGGAACTTCCGCTCAGGGTGAAAGAACCCTTTCCGCAACTTATGGTTATCCTGTTACCGGTTCCGCTGAAGCGTACCTCGCTTTCCGGAAGCTCCCGAACTATCTCGTGGAGTTTCTTCCCCGGAAGCAGCACCGCTCCGGGAGTGGACACGGAAGCGGGCAACCTCGTAACCACCGTCGTGTCCAGATCCGTAGCCGCCAATTCCAGCGAATCACCGTCGGTTTCCAGGAGAACATTTGTAAGGTAAGGCAGGCTGCTTCTCGTGGGAAGGGCGGAAGCAACCCGGTTCAGCCCCTTGAGAAGATCCGAGTGGTCGACGAGAAACTTGATCATGGGTTTTCCTCCAGCGTAACAAAGAAATACTTTCCATACGAAAAGACATTAGTAATTATACTCGTGTAAATGTGGACCTGCCATAAGCCGTGGTGCGATACTTGGACTTGCGATGTGCAAAACAGTGTCGGTATTCTCCGGGTAAGTCCATGGTTTTCCACCGGCATTGTTTTTCCACGTTTTTTCGCAGGGATTTCCACATGCTTAGAGGGAGTTGAGTTTTCTTTTTATATCTTCGATTTTCCTGTCAAGATCTCGGTCCGACTCCCTCAGTTCCTCTATCCGTTCGATGGAGTTCAAAACGGTGGAATGATCTCTTCCCGAGAAAAACGCTCCTATTTCTTTGAGCGACATCGAGGTCAATTCCCGCAGAAGTGTCATGGCCACCTGCCTGGGAATCAATATGTTTCTCTTCCTGTGTTTTCCCCTGAGCTGCGAAGGTGAGATGTTGAATTCCTCGGCCACCGCCGAGGTGATGGCTCCCGGAGTGAGTCTCCTGGAGATGGTTCCCAGCGTCGATTTTATTTCTTTCTCGGCGAGTTCCATGTCTATGCGGCTGCCGGTCAACCTTGATATGGCGGCCAGGCGGTGAACCACTCCCGATAGCTGCCTGACGTTCTTGGTTATGGAAGCGGCTATGAAGTCCAGGACTTCCCTGTCGATCTCTATTCCCTCGTCTCTTACGAGAAGCATCAGGATGGCGAGCCTCGTTTCGAATTCCGGGGGTTTGATATCGGCGACCAGTCCCCACTGGAAGCGGCTTATGAGACGTTCGGGCAGATCCTTCAGCTCGTGGGGAGGCCTGTCGGAGGTGAGAACTATCTGCTTTTCCTGCTGGTGGAGTTCGTTGAACCTGTGGAAAAAAGCCTCCTGGGTTTCAACCTTGCCCTCGAGAAACTGAATGTCGTCCATGAGCAGGTAATCTATACCCTGGAAAAGTTTCCTGAACTTGGTGTAATCCTTTTGCAGGACGCAGTTTATGAAAGTTCCAACTACGAACTCCGTGGAGAGATACCTGAAAGTCATGCCGGATTCATCCTGCCTTATACTGTGCGCGATGGCCTGTATGAGATGCGTCTTACCGAGGCCGACGCCACCGTATATGAACAGAGGATTGTAAGTGCTGGAACCGGCATTACGGCTTACTGCAAGAGCCCCGGCATGGGCCAGCTGGTTGTTCGGACCGACCACGAAATGGTCGAACGTGTAATTCGCCCGGAGAAACATGGAGTCGGAACCGGCGCCTCCGATACCGGGAGGAACGAAATCCTTCGACGACGGTCCGGGCTTGGCGGGATCGCCGATGAACTGGAGGGCGAGATCCGGCCTGCCGGACAAATCTCTCAGTATCTCCTCCATCATGGAGCCGAAACGGGACTTCGCGTGGCCCGCCACGAAGGAATTGCGAAACCTGATGACCATGAGGGTGCCGCTCATGTCTTCAAAAGAGGAACCTTTCAGCCAGGAGTCGAACTCGGTCTTGTCGAGATTTTTCTCGGCTTCCCCGAGACAAAGATTCCAGAGACTGGCGGGATCGAAGTTATCCATTCCACTCCAATCGATCGGATGGGAAGATTCCTAAGGGTGTAAGGGACATTGAAAAACGCATTTTATCCACAACGAAATCCACAACCGCGCAGGCATATAACTTACGGTAATGTAAGGAAATAGGGTAGTACGGGTTTTCGGGATGACATCGACTGTGGAAAACGGGGGGACATTGACCCCCGTCACCTGCAAGTACTTGACGCATTTGATAATATTGGCTAGTGTTCACAATCAATGACTCCGGTAAAATGACTCGACTTGAGAAATTGATTCAAACAAGATGCCTTCGTCAAGGCGGACGATCCGGCGAACGATTCAGGGAAAAGAGTGATTCAAATGAAGAGAACTTATCAACCAAGCAGACTTTCGAAAGTCAGGAGACACGGTTTCAGGGCAAGGATGTCTACCAGGAGCGGCAGAAAGATTCTGAACGCCAGGAGAAGGAAGGGCAGAAAGAAACTGATTCCCTAGAAACCATGAAAAACACCCTGAAGAAGGGATACCAGTTCAGGAGGGTGTACAGAACCGGAAAGGCTTTCAAGGGAAAGACCTTCAGGGCAGTATTCAGGAGAAATACCCTGGGCTGTATACGCCTGGGGTTTTCGCTTTCCTCGAAAAGCGGAAAGGCGGTTTCGAGGAACCTGATGAAACGAAGAATAAGATCACTGGCACCCGGAATAAAGAGGGGGGTGGACGTGGTGATACTCCCTGCGGGAAAATTGGATGGCTTGCGCTGGAAAGCCGTAAGGGCGGATTTCGAAAGACTGGTGAAGGTTATAAGCGAGACCCTGGGCGACGGCGATGGATGATGGAAAAAGGAGAAAACCCGGTGTCGTTGCCGGGCTGCTGGCGGGAATGGTGGGCTTATACAGATGGTACGTTTCGCCTATGCTGCCCGGAAGCTGCATATATACTCCCACTTGCAGCGAGTATGCCCAGGAAGCGCTGAAAAAATTCGGTGCCCTTCGTGGATCGTGGATGGCGGTAAAGAGAATATCGAGATGTAACCCTTTCCACGAGGGAGGCTACGACCCGGTCCCGGAAGTCGACGAAGAAGTGGTTCCCACGGACGAAGGAGCGACTTCGGCGGGAATCCGGAAGGAGATTTCGGATGAGCGATCAGAATAGATTTTTGCTGGCCATGGTGCTGATGGCCGGGGTACTGTTCCTGAGCTGGCAGCTTAACAACGACAAATCCGTGCCGGAGGCCGCGATGGTATCGGATGGCGTCATGCCGGCGACGGAACCCGGGGACTACACGGAGCCGGTTGTACGGGATTCGCTGGAAAAACGGGAGCCGATCGATGCCGGGGAATTCGAAAGCCGCACCGTAACCGTGCTCGTATACGAAGACGACGAATTGATGGTGACAGCCGGGGTTTCGACGATGACGGGATCGGTGGAGACCTGGCGACTGGAGCGTTACGAGAACGTACCGGGGTCGGGAAACGGTGCCGTGAACCTGGCTGGGGACGAATGGATGAACCTGGGAAACGGGTTTCTGACCGATGCCCCGGATACGCTGCGGGTAAAAAACGGTCCGGTCATCCTGGATCTGGTATCCCTGGATGGAAACAGGAAGGTTCGCTACACGTTTCAACCGGAGTTTTACGGCTTTCTCCTGGAAAAATCGGGTTATGACGGAATAACCGTGCTGAACGGGGGAGTGATCCCCGTAAGCGAGTCGAACGTTGACGTGGGCAGATATTTCAGGGCGCAGTGGAACTCCGATAAGGTGAAAAGCCGGAAGAGCGGCGATATCGACACGGAAGACCGGGTGGGGAACGTCAAGTGGATAGCGGCCAGGAGCAAGTACTTTGGAATAGTCCTGATGCCGGAATCCTCCGAAAGGGCTTACGCTGTCGTCTATCCGTCGGAGAAGGGGAAATCGCCTTCCGTGGGAATACTGGACGACCGGGTGCGGGTGTACGCGGGGCCGCTGGACTACGGCGTGCTGAGGGAACTCGGCAGAGACACCCACCTGATGGTCGATTTCGGGTGGCCCGTGATAAGAGACATAGGAAGGCTTCTGTTCTGGTTCTGCACGTCGGTATTATCCTTTGTTGAAAACTGGGGATTGAAAATAATTATACTATCAATAGTATTGAAACTGGTTCTCCTTCCCCTTACGACGAAAAGTTTCCGATCCATGGCGAAATTGAGGCAGGTCCAGCCCAGGATAAAGGAGATACAAGAAAAGTACAAGAGTGATCCGAAGGCGATGCAGGCGGCGATGCAAAAACTCTATAAGGAGGAAGGCGTCAATCCCCTGGGTGGATGCCTGCCGCTGCTGATGCAGATGCCGGTATTCTTAGCGTTGTACAGGGTGCTTGCCAATTCGGTGCAACTCAGGGGCGCCGGGTTCATGCTCTGGATAACCGACCTTTCCACGCCGGAGATGATAATTCGATTCCCGGAACGGTTCATGGGACTTTCGGGAATAGGACTTCTGCCGGTTCTCATGGGTATATCGATGTTCCTGCAGCAGAAAATGAGCACCGTCGATCAGAGCCAGAAAAGCATGACGTACATAATGCCCATTTTCATGACCTACCTCTTCATGAGGTTTCCAGCAGGCCTCACGTTGTACTGGTTCGTGAATAATCTGCTCACCATAGCCCAGCAAAAAATCATAAACGATAGACTGGAAACCGGAGCGGACACAGCGGAACGGCGTTGAGACATGGCAACGGGAGCATAAGGATGAGCACCTTGAAACCCGACATGATCTGCGCACCGGCTACACCGGAGGGAAGTTCCGCCCTGGCCGTGATAAGACTAAGCGGCGAAGGAACTTCCGCTGTCGTGGAATCTATGATGAGCCTGGATAGCGGACGGCTGAGGGGCATGAAGAGAAAAGTAGGTTTCCTCCGCGACGATAAGGGAATAATAGACCGGGTCGTGGCTGTCGGGTGGCCGTCGGGACGAAGTTACACCGGCGAGGAAATGGTGGAGATAATTTCTCACGGTATTCCCCGCGTAACCAGGCGTATCCTGGAGGCCCTGGAGGCCAGGGGGGTCAGGAGGGCGGTTCCCGGCGAATTCACCAGGAGAGCGTACGCAACCGGCAGAATGGGAGCGCTCCAGGTGTTGAACCTGGCATCCCTTTGGACGGACGTAGGCCGGGATGCCATGGTCGGAGGAGCGGTGGAAAAGCGGATCGAGGCCGTTTTGGAGAAGATGGGAAGAACCAGGGAGGCCCTCGAAGGCGACATAGAGTTCAGTGAAGAACACCTGGACGGCGAGGAACGGGCCGGGGAACGACTCGAGTGGCTGGTGACCGAGTTGGAAGAATTCAGGGAGGACGCGGCGGTATTCGATTCCGGCGGCAGGGTTTTGTTGATGGGACCCGTGAACTCGGGCAAATCGACCCTGTTCAACCTACTGACCGGCGGGGATACCGCCTTGGTGTCTGATGAACCCGGAACAACCAGGGACGGGGCCTCGTACAGGATCGAAATCGATGGAAGATTCGTGGAACTGGTGGATACCGCCGGTTTCGGAGGGACGGGGCTGGACGAAGTAGCATACAAGAGAGTGGTGAAATCGCTGGGAGTTTGGGATAAAGTGGTGTGGATGACCGTGGAGGGACTGCGCCCCACTGCGGAAATCGCGGATAAGGTGGCTGAAGTTGTGGTGGTGTTGTCCAAATCCGACGAGGTGAAACACGAACCTCTCGGGGACGAAATTGAACTGTCAAGTTTCACGGGGGAGGGAATAAAAGAACTAAAGAAGAGGATTTCTCCCGTCCCGGGAAGCCTGTCGGTTACGGTTGCCGCCGAAAGGGTCCTCGGTAAGGTGAAGGATTCGCTCCGGCGGTACCGGGAGGGTGACCTGGGACTTTCGGCATTCCTGCTCGGAGAGGCGGAGAGGGAACTGGCGGATATGCTGGGAAAGGGACATTGCATGGCGTCCAGCATCGAGAAAGCCCTTTCAACCCTGTGCGTGGGAAAGTGACATGGATTTCGACGTGATAGTGGTGGGAGGTGGCCACGCGGGGATAGAAGCGGCCCTGGCGTCCACAAGGATGGGATGCAGGACCATCCTGGTGACGCTGAACCGCCGCAGGATAGGAGAGATGTCCTGTAACCCGGCTATAGGGGGAATCGCAAAGGGAACCATCGTGAGGGAAGTGGATGCTCTCGACGGTTCGATGGCACGGGCGACGGATGCGACGAGGCTCCAGTTCAAGATGCTGAATCTCGGTAAGGGACCGGCGGTCTGGGGTCCCAGGGCCCAGTCGGATGCGTCGATGTATGCGGCGGCGCAGAAAAGGACCTTGGAACAAGGAGGGGTCATCGTGCTGGAAGACGAGGTTGTAGCTCTGGCGGGCAACACCCGGAAGGCGAGGGGCGTAGTTTGCAGGAAAAGCGGGACGATAACCGCGAAAGCGGTGATACTGGCCATGGGAACATTTCTCGGCGGAAGACTCTTCCGGGGTGATGAGACATGGAGGGGGGGCAGGATAGGAGACCTGGCGGCGGATGACCTGGAGAAGGATCTTAGAAAAAGGATGTTCCACGTGGAACGGTTCAAAACCGGTACTCCCGCGAGAATACTGAGAAGAAGCGTAGACCTGTCGGTACTCGAAAAGGAGGACCCTCCTCCTTCCGATTATCGCTTCAGCTACGATTCCTCCGGAAAGATCGCGAGCATGCGGGAGCCGTGCTACGTGGTTCATTCGAACACGAAAACCGTGGAAGCGGTGAAGAAATTTATCCATGCGTCACCGTTGCTGCGGGGAAGAATAGGGGGGAAAGGACCGAGGTACTGTCCGAGTTTCGAGGACAAGGTGGTGAAATTTCCCGACAGGCTGGAGCACAGAATATACGTGGAACCGATGGGTTACCGGTCCAGGTTCCTTTACATGAACGGACTCTCCACCAGCCTGCCCCGCGAGGCTCAGGAATTGATGGTGGAAAGCCTTCCGGGATTCGGAAAGGCCGTAATAGCCAGGTACGGATACGCGGTCGAGTATTCGTATCTCCATCATGGCGAAATTACCAGGTCCCTCAGGTTGCGCCGCACGGAGAATGTTTTCGTAGCCGGCCAGATCTGCGGAACATCGGGTTATGAAGAAGCTGCGGGAATGGGAGTCCTGGCCGGCGTCAACGCTGCGCGGACGGTATTCGGCACGGAAGGGTTCGTGTTATCCAGGACAAAGTCCTACATAGGGGTGATGGTAGACGATATTGTTTCGAAGGGATTGGAAGAACCGTACAGGATGTTTTCATCCAGGGCCGAAAACAGGCTTCACATACGGCAGGACAATGCCGACAGGAGACTTTTTCCCGAAGCCCTGGAAATGGGAGTCCTGGGCGGACGAAAGAAAAGGTTGCTGGAGGACAGGATTAACGCCGCCCGTCGGGTGAGGGCAATATTCAAGGAAAAATCCCTGGAAGGAATTAAAATAAATTTGCTCTGCAGGAGAGGCAGCGTAACCCCTAAAAGACTCGTTGACTCGATACCCGATCTGGAAGGAATTGATGAAGAAATAGTCTTCTCGGTTATGTTGGACGAGAAATACAGCGGTTACATAGAGAGGAACGAAAGGAGACATGCTTCGCTGGAGAGCCTCCGCGGGGTGAGCCTCGAAGGAATAGATTCTTTCATGGGAATAGGGGAGATCTGCTGGGAAGCCAGGGAAGTATTGCAGAGGGAAAAACCTCCCGATCTGGCCACGGCCGCGAGGTTGCCGGGAATAAGGCCCACCGATGTAGAGGGGCTTCTGGTTCACCTTGCGAGGAAACGTTCCACGTGGAACGGGAAAAAGTGAATTCGTGACGAATGAACAGGTGAAAATTCCTCCGAATGAAGAATTGGCGGCGGATCTGCGCAGGGTGGGACTGTCTCCATCCGATGCCGCCATCGGGAAGTTCAGGGATTTGGCTTTGCTCCTCCGGAAGCGGGCCGGAATCATGAACCTCGTGGGACCGGGGGAGTGGAAGAGGTTATGGGAAAGGCACATGTTGGAATCCGCGTGCTATTCGCTGCTCATGGAGAAAAACTTTTCCGCCGTGGACGTGGGTAGCGGGAACGGATTTCCCGGCCTGGTATTGGCCATCTTGGGATTCGATATGATACTCATGGAGCCCTGCAGAAAGAAATACCTGTTTCTGCGTCATGCGGCGGAGAAGTTGGAGTTGACCTGCAAGGTGATACGGTGCAGACTGGAAGATTTTGAACCGGAAGAGGATGCATACCAGTTCACGGCAAGAGCCGTTGCTCCGGCGGCGCGGTTACTTGGGATCATAGGACAAAAATGTCCGAAAGAGTCCACTTTGCTGGTCAGGGAACCCGGGATTCCCGAAGAGGAAAAATATTCGACAATATTGAGATTACCGGTCCCACCGCTTGACCGGAAGGGTTTTCTGGTGCAGTATCGTGTCTGCCGATCCCGGGTGTAGTCAATTAGAGAAGAAATCGACGGTTTCCGGAAGGTTCCGATGACTTCGACGAGAATCATAGCCATAGCCAACCAGAAAGGCGGGGTGGGGAAGACCACTACCGCCATAAATCTTGGGACAAGCCTTGCCATGAACAACAAGGAAGTTCTCCTCGTGGATTTCGATCCCCAGGTCAACGCGACCACGGGTATGGGATTGCGTCCCGATGAGGGACCGGCGATAGATGATCTTCTTCTTGGAAGGGAAACGGCGGGAACCGTGGTTGAAGAAACCATGGTGGAGGGACTCCACGTGGTTCCCGGCTCCAGGGCGCTCTCCGGGCTCGAGATAGAACTGGCCACTGTGGAAAATCGGGAATTTCTTCTGAAGGAATCCCTGGAAAGTTTCCGGGGATATTACGATTTCGTGTTGATAGACTGCCCGCCTTCACTGGGTCTTCTCACTATAAACGCCCTGGTGGCGGCCGGGGAGGTACTGGTGACGCTTCAGAGTGAGTATTACGCCCTGGAGGGCCTGTCTCACCTCATGGAAACGATAAGGAATGTGAGGCGTCTATGGAACCCGGAACTGGATATAACCGGAGTTCTGCTTACCATGGTGGACAGCAGGCTGAACCTGAGCAGAGAAGTCAAGAAAGAAGTAGGGCATTTCCTTGGGGACAGGATGTTCAAAACTTTCATACCGAGGAACGTAAAACTCAGCGAAGCGCCCAGTTTCGGCGTACCGGCTTTACTGCACGATGCAAGATCCAAGGGGGCATTGAGTTATCTCGATCTGGCCAGGGAGGTGATATCCAGATGACGGCCGCAAGGAGAAAGGCTCTCGGCAAAGGGATGGATGCGATATTTCCCGGTGCTTCCCTGGAAGAGGGCAAAAATGTAAGAGAGGTTCCCGTGGAAGACGTGGAACCCAATCCCTACCAGCCTCGTAAAGATTGGGACGAGGGGGAACTGGCGTCCCTCGCGGCGTCCATCAGGCGATACGGTATACTCCAGCCCCTCGTTGTCAGGAAGAAGGACGGCAAGTACCAACTGATCGCCGGTGAGCGGAGACTGAGGGCTTCGAAAAAGGCCGGTCTCAAAAGGGTGCCGGTCCTTGTGAAAGAGGCCGATGACCGGCAGATGCTGGCCCTCGCACTGGTGGAAAACGTACAGAGAAAAGACCTGGATCCGGTGGAAAAAGCTATGGCTTTCAGACAGTTGGCCGAAGAGTTTCAGCTTACCCAGGAAGAGATGGCCGCGATGCTGAACATGGGCAGGCCCACCATCGCCAATTTCATCCGGCTCTTGGATCTTCCGGAAAAGGTCCTTGCCCTTCTTCGATCGGGGGAGCTGTCCATGGGACACGGAAGAGCGTTGCTCTCCTTGGAGGACAGGGTGATGATGGAGAGAATGGCGGTTCAGACTGCGAAAAGACGACTGTCCGTACGGGAGCTGGAGGCGATGGTACGTGCGGCCGTGGAAGGAAGAAAAAACCGTCGAAACAGGCGTGACGCCGCGGTTTCCCCGGAGGTCGGGACATTGCAGGAAGAACTGCAAAGGATTCTGAAGACGAAGGTTAGAATAAAGGGAAAGGGGAGTTCGGGCAGGATAGAAATAACCTACCACGATCTGGACGAACTCGACAGGATACTGGAATTGATGAGAGCCGCCGGGAACAAAACCGGTTGACCGGTGTTGTAAGCATGGATATAGTTCCGGCCAAGTAACGGGTGTACCGACGGGTGACCCGGGGATGAAAAGGAAGGAGTACCATGGCCCATAAGATCAACGATAACTGTATAGCCTGCGGAGCCTGCCAGCCAGAATGTCCCGTTGATGCCATACATGAGGGAGAGAAGTACACTATCGATCCCGATACCTGCATCGATTGCGGCGCATGTGTTTCCGCATGTCCGGTGGGAGCCATAGAAGGTCCCTGAACCACAAACCGGAGATTAAAGTAGCCGCGCGGTGAAACGCGCGGCTTTTTTCATAGCGAGAATTTCTCCAGGGAAAGTGGATCCACCGCTTCCGCCACTTCCCTTAGGGTAACGCCCCTGTATAACTTAAGGATTTTTTCGATCTTGCTGATGGTGTTCTTTCCGGAATTGTGGTGTTGTCTGATCTTCTGAAACATGCTCATGTCACCGGAGATGTTCACCGAATCTATTTCCCAGGGATGAAAATACAGGACGGGAATCTTGCCGGTTCGTGAGAAGAGTCGGAGCATGATCCTGTGGATGTAACCCGGGTAGAATCTCAGGTAAGCCCCTCCGGCTATGGGAACCTTCAGGCCTGCAATGATTATCGATGCCAGGGGAAGTTCAAGGATTTCCGTTTCACCGGCATTCAGGATGAAAGGATCCTGCGGAGCCTCGGGAATTCCGTACCGGGTTTTGAACATGGGATAGATACTGCTGTCGTACCGGAATCCCTTGGACTTGAGCGTCTCCACCGCCCAAACGGTGTCTTTTTTCATGGAAAAACTCGGAGCCCTGAAGCCCACCGGCCTGGGAACGGAAAGGCCGTCGACGATGGAAAGGAACCTGTTCAGGTTATTCTCGAACTCCTTCTTCTTAAGTAAAGTCAGTTCCAGGTGATCGTAACCGTGGTATCCCACCTCGTGACCCTTTTCCGCCACCATTTCCAGGAGATCGGGATGTCTTTCGGCGATCCATCCCAGGAAAAAGAAGGTGGCTTTGGCATTGTGCCGCTCCAGTATGTCTGTTATGGTTTTCACAATATCCGAGACCCTGCCGGGAATGTTATTCCAGGTTTCGCAGGGATACCATTTCCTGGCGGCGTACGTCTGGAACCATTCTTCCACGTCGAATGAGATCGCTATGGCGGGACGGGGAGATTTCTTCCCGAGAATGGATCCGCCCTTCTCCCTGAATCCTGCAACGTCCACCCTGGATGGGAAAGTATTTTTCGTGGCGAGATGCGCCGGGTTCGGGAGCAGGTCATACCCGCCGTCGGATATTTTATCCAGACCTTCCACGACCACGTCTGCCGCCGTTTTCTTGGACAGGGCCAGAAGTTGTTGAAGAGAAACATCTTCAATGGTTACGTCAATCTTTTTTCGGACCAGGATTCCTCCGGCGTCCAGTTGAGGAGTCATCTTATGCATGGTAACCCCGGGGGTATCTCCACGGTAGAGCGCCCAGAAAGTCGGCAGCATGCCCCTGTTTTTGGGCAGAAGAGCCGAGTGAACGTTCCAGGCTCCCTTGGAAGGTATCTCCAGGGTTTTCTTCCTGAGAATCTGCGGACAGGCGATGGAAATGAAGACATCCGGTTGCAGGGAAGCAAGAAGTTTCCTGGATGATTTGCTATTTATATTATCTATTGACAAGTACCTCGCACGTGTTCTCCTGGCTGTCTGCTTCAGGGAATGAGATGTCTTCGTAGGGAGCCTCAGCAGTCCCGAAATTTTGAAGACCGCGTACTTCGCCAACTGCACGAAGAAACCGGGAAAACCGTAAAGCCCGGCGTAACGTCGCACGTTCTTCAGGGCGTTCTTCATGGAACCGTGTCCCCTCAGGGAAACCAGGGTGTAATCGTTGAAAGATCTCCGCCTGATGATCCTGGCAATGGTTTCCGGTATGAGGAACGGTTCGTCGTCGCACAGGAAAACCACTTTCATGTCCGGGTTCGTTATTCTGGTATACAGCCGATACAATTCCCGCACCATGGCGGATGCGGAAAAGGGTTTTATATCCTCGTCCACGTTCCGGAGAAGTTCCGCTCCCTTCGAAGGATCGTCGAGAAGGGAGAGAACACCCTTGACGAGGGCGTCCACGTCGTTTTCCCGGCAGAGTATCCCATTTTTCTTTCCGTTCACCAGCTCGTGTATCCCCCCTACGTCCGTGGAGACCACGGGTATCCCTGCGGCCAGGGCTTCCAGCATGGCCCGGGGAAGCCCTTCGGTCCTGGAGGTTATCAGGAAGACGTCGAAGGCGGGCAACAAGCGATTCACGTCGTTCCTGCAACCCGTGAGGACAAAGGAATCGGAAAGGTTTCTGGAATCGATCAGTTTCATGGTTTTATCAAACAGCGGCCCGTCTCCCACCATCACGAAAGATGTGTCGGGCCTTGTTTTCAGGATCGCTTCCGCTACGTCGACGAAGACATCGGGAGCCTTTTCGGAACAGAACCTCATGGTAGTGCCAACGATGGGTCCGTTTCGCTCCAGGTCCAGCAGTTTCCGGGCTTCTTCTTTTCTGCCCCTGACCTTCCTGAACTCTTCGAACTCCACCCCGCTGCGTATCAGCAAATGGTCGTTCCGGTGCCCGATACCGAACCTGAGGGCTTTCTCTATGTCGTTGTAACTCACGCAGAGGTTGTAGTGCGCGAGATTGAAGCCTATTTTTTCCAGCAGGACATAGAAGTGTTTCAGGTAAGACGGCATGGCATCGAAAAAGGGCCAGCCATGGGCAGTCTGGATTATCTTCACTCCGGGAAATCGAGCCGCCGCGATCCTTCCCAGGAAACGGGCTTTCGAACCGTGGGTGTGAACGATGTCGTACTCGCCCTTCTTGATCACGTCAACTATTTCGAAGAAAGCGAGAATGTCGTGATAGAGAGAGATGTCACGGCGCAGGTGGGGAATTCGGATAACTTTCAGCCCCCAGCTTTCAGCAAGCCCGAAGAGATCGCCCTCTTCCGGTCTTTCGCTGCCTGTAAGGACGTGGGACGTATAACCCATACGCGAAATGTCCCTGGCGGAAATGAGGGTATTCATCTGCGCCCCGCCCATCGCCAGCTTGGTTATGATGTGGAGTATGCGGATGTCTTTGTCAGGCATGGAGGATCAGCGGGATTTCGAATGTCTTGGAATACATGACAGGGCGAAGACATAGAAAGCGGACAACAACAATGTCAGCCCCGAATAAAAAATGGGGCTCAGGAACACGACCCCCACCGTCCAGAACAGTACCAGAGCGGGTGCCACCCTTCCCGCATGTGCCGACGGAGACCATCTTTTCGTAGAGGGGGCCATTCCCGGGAATTCCCTGAAAAGGTCCTCGGCTATACTGAAAAGTATGATGGAGAGAGCAACCATAACGAGATGAGTCCAGATACCGCCCAGCAGGTGAACGTTATCGAGCAAAGCCAGCAGGGCCGTGAACGAAGGCAGGAATACGAGGCCCAGCAGCAGAAAAACGAAACCCATGAAGAGCAGGTGGTCCGGGGTTGGCTCGCCGAACCTTTTTTCAACCGTTTCCAGTAATTTTTTCAGGAGAATCCGGGACAGCCTGAAGATACCGAAAACGCAGAGAACCACGAAGCCCACCACCGCATAATCCGATAGACGCTGCTCCAATGGATCCTCCCATCGTGGAATGGTAATCCTTGCCGGTCGGGCCTGCTAATATAACCCCGGGAATAAAACCCGCTCAAGAACCGAAGGATCTTGACTGGAATTTGTAGCCGAAGAACGTGAAAAGAAGCATCAGCAGGATTGCAATCGCGGGATCCGGGTCGCCTACTTCCAGAAACCGCGCCACGCTTCCGCTGAAGCCCACGTCATTGAGCATTATCATGGCGGAACCCGTGGCGACGTAAGCCCCCGCGAACGAGGTGAAAAACGCGCTGACCGGTTCCTTGAAGGAGTTCATCAGGAACCCGACGATCAGACCGATCACCACGTGAATGAATCCGTTTATTTCCGGGAGCAACCCCCGCGCCAAGAAAATCCCCAGCACCGTGCCGGCGAAAAAAATGGATATTATCCAGGTCACCAGCCCCAGGATGGCCCCCAGTACGGCGGAGAACCATATCAGCCAGTTATTCCCCTCGAGCGGTATTCCGCTGATATCGGCTATGGCGGGAGATAACCACGAAAAGCCTATCAGGAAACCGAAAACGGCTACGATAATGCCCAGTATTTTCCTGCCCAGAAAGCAGAAAAACAAGCCGGCTATGAAACTCAGCATGGGGAAAGTGAATATCTCGGCCTCCAGAATCAGGTTCATAAGGACCCCCTTAAACTTTGAACGTTTTTTTTATGTATTCGAAAAGGTTCGTCAACGAGGATACTTCGTAATCCGATGAAATTTCAAGCGAAGAGTTATATCGATTGAGTACCAGGATACCGGTGAAACCTCCGGCCCTCGCTGCGGCGATTCCTTTCCACGAATCTTCCACGACCACCGATTTTTCCGGAAGTATTTCCAGTTTACCCGCGGCCTCTAAAAAGATGGCGGGTGAAGGTTTCCCGGGAAGATTTCCGCCCCCCACCACGTTGCCGGGGCTGATTCCTCCCTGCAGAAGAATCGTCTTCACTATTTCCGAAGGAGAATTCGAGGCTATACACCATGACGGACCTCCTCGAGAAGCTATTTCGTCGAGGCATGCCACAAGCTCCGCAGCGCCCGGGAAAAGCTTTACCAAACCTTTTTCCACGGCTTCCGCATAGAATGTCCTTTGCCTGTAGGCCGCTTCCTCCACGTCGATCCCCCGGAGTTCATACCTTTTGATCTCCCCGGAGAGACCTTCTCCCAGGGAAGACCAGTATTTCCAGTAGTCTTTCTTGTTTACCCGGTGGTTCCAGGGGGCCAGGGCCTTGTTCCACGACCACCTGAAGACGGGTTCGCTGTCAGCGAGAACTCCGTCGAAATCCAGGAGGAAACCATCCGCCGAAAGCAGGACCTCGTCCAGGTCTTTTCCACCGTTCAAACAACTTTCCCCTCTCGCGGGCTGTGTGTTCGTCCTTGGCCCCACGCCCTTCGGGTTACATAATACAAAAATCTTGCATGGGGGAACCAGAGAGTAAAGACCTCCCCCATATTCTCGGATCTGTCCATAAAACGAGGGAGGCATACTTGTACGGGAATTTCAAGGAGATACGGGAGGCGGCCAGGAAAGTTTCCAACGCCAGGGTCGCGATACCCATGGGACACGATATCGCATCGGTGGAAGCCTTGCTGCAGGCGTCCGAGGAGGGATTCGCGTCGGCGGTGATAGTATGTCCCGAAGCCGGTTTGAAGGAATCTCTGGATAAGTTGGGGAAAAAACTTCCCCCCGATATCCGGGTGGTGAACTCGGAAGACCCGGAGGAGGCGGCGCTTCGGGCCGTGGCCCTGGTCAGCTCCGGGGAGGCGACCGTACTGATGAAAGGAATGCTTAAAACATCGATTTTCCAGAAAGCCGTGTTGGACAAGGAGACCGGCTTGAGAACCGACAGAATCCTCAGTCATGTCGCGGTGGTCCACGTGCCCAGGCAGGATCGCCTGGTTGCGATTTCGGACGGAGGGATGAACATCCGTCCCGACGAGGCTGCAATAGTCCAGATAGCCGCCAACGCGGCGGGCGTCATAAGGGCCCTTGGGGCGGAGGAAGCCCTGGTGGCCCTGTTGGCCGCGGTGGAGGTTCCCAACGAGAAGATGCCGGAAACCATTATGTTCGAAAGAGTGGCGTCAAGGGGCATTCCGGGGCTCAAGGTGGCGGGACCCATCGCGGTAGACGGGGCCATGGACAAAGAGGCTGCGGCAATCAAGGGAATGACCGGTGACGTTCCCGGGAACGCCAACGTGCTCATAACTCCGGATATCAGCAGTGGAAACATTTTCGCGAAGGCCTTCATGTATATGACCCATGCCGAAGTCGGAGGAATCATCGCCGGTGCGGCTGCCCCCGTGGTAATGCTTTCCCGATCGGATACCCCGCGGACCAAGCTGAATTCCCTTGCCCTGGGAGTAGTGGTGACGGGAGGCGACAATGGCTGAGGATGAAAGGTTGATACTCGCCGTAAATCCCGGCGGTACTTCCACGAAACTGGGATTGTTCAGGGGAATCCGGCCCGTTTTCGAGAAGAGCATCAGGCACCTTCCGGAAGAATTGGAAAAATTCGGGACGACCCTGGACCAGTTGAATTACAGGAAGAAAATGATACTCGATACCCTGGAGGAAGAAGGCACGCCGCTGGACCGCCTGGCTGCCGTGGTGGGCAGGGGAGGAGCTTTCAAGCCCATGGAAAGCGGCACTTACGAGGTAAACGAGAAGCTCGTCGAGGATATCATAGACGGGTCCACCCTGCAGGCGGATCATCCGTCGAACCTGGGGGCGCTCCTGGCATGGGAAATAGCCCGGAAGGCGGGTTGCAAGCCGTACATCGTGGATCCGGTCTGCGTGGACGAAATGATAGACGAAGCAAGGCTGTCCGGACTTCCCCAACTTCCAAGGACCAGCCTGAGTCATGCCTTGAACATAAGAATGGTGGCGTACAAGGCCGCCGAAATACTGGGGAAACCTTTCAACCGGATCAATCTCGTGGTCCTGCACCTCGGAAGCGGTATATCCGTGAACGCCATAAGGAAGGGCAGGATGATAGATACCAGTCAGGCTAATGACGGAGGCCCTTTCAGTCCCCAGAGAGTGGGGGCGCTTCCCACCACGGGGCTGGCCAGGATGTGCCTGTCGGGTAAATACACGTGGCCGGAGATGAAGGTCATGCTTCTCAAGAAGGGCGGGCTGTACGCCTACACGGGAACGGATCACGTGGGAGAGGCCCTCGAAAGAGCTGCCAAGGGCGACGAGATCTGCAGTTTGACGCTCAGGGCGATGGTCTACCAGATAGTGAAAGAGGCCGGGGCTATGGCGGCTGCGTTGGCCGGGGATGTCGACGCCGTGGTGATAACCGGGGGGATCGCCCTCAACGAGCAGATAAACGAGAAAATATCGGAGTCTCTCCGCTTCCTGGGTAATATATTGGTCTTCCCCGGAGAGAAGGAATTGGAAGCGTTGGTGCGGGGGGTCCTGAGGGTTCTGGATGGCGTGGAGGAAGTCAAGGAGTACAGGTAGGCCGTATACTGGGCCTCGACGGGAAAGGCGGAAATGGGAAAAAGACTCAACGAGATCACCGAGGGGACGTTGTTCCTCTCGGGTAACGAAGCCGTAGCCAGGGGAGCCTGGGAAGCGGGAGTTCATTTCGCGACGGGATATCCGGGCACACCATCCACGGAGATCCTGGAGACGATAGGCAAGGAATATCTTGAGATAAAGGCCCAATGGGCGCCCAACGAAAAGGTGGGCATGGAGGTTTTGGCCGGGGCTTCCTTCGCCGGGGCGCGGGTGCTCACGGCCATGAAGCACGTGGGGTTGAACGTGGCTGCCGATCCTCTCTACACCCTGAGCTACATCGGGGCTACGGGGGGAATAGTCATAATATCCGCCGATGATCCAGGTATGCATTCGAGTCAGAACGAGCAGGACAACAGGCTCATGGGGAGGGCGGCGAAGGTGGTGATACTGGAGCCTTCCGACAGCCAGGAAGCCAAGGACATGGTGGGTGAAGCCCTGAGAATTTCTGAGGAATTCGACACACCGGTGCTTCTCAGGATGACCACGAGAATATGCCACTCCAAGAGCCTGGTGAAGGTAGGCCCCAGGATCGAGGTTCCGGTGAAGGGCTACAAAACCGACATAAAGAAAAGAATCCCGATTCCCGCCCACGCGAGAGACATGCACAGCAAAGTGGAAAAGAGACTGCTCGTCCTGGCCGAGTGGGGAGCCGCCAGTCCATTGAACAGGATAGAAAAGGGCGACCCTTCCCTGGGAGTCATAACCGGCGGCGTTTCTTACCAGTATGTCAAAGAAGCATGCCCGGAAGCCTCTGTACTCAAGATAGGAATGTCCAACCCGTTGCCGTGGAATCTGGTGGAGAAGTTCCTGGGCATGGTTGACAGGGTGGTTTTCGTGGAAGAAAACGATCCTTACCTGGAAGAAACGGTCAAGGCCAGGTTCCTCATCGAAGCCGACGGGAAAAACGTTATCCCCTTGGAGGGGGAACTCAACCCGGAGATAGTACGTGAAGCACTTAAGCCGGGAACCGGCATGCAAAGCACATGGCGGGGTTTCGACCTGCCGGGACGACCTCCGGCCCTTTGCCCCGGTTGTCCCCATAGGGGGGCTTTCTACAGCCTTAGCAGGCTTGGAGCCGGGGCCACCGGCGACATAGGCTGTTACACCCTGGGCCTCATGCCTCCTTACAATGCCCTGGAGACCACCGTATGCATGGGAGCTTCCATCGGTGTTCTGAGCGGCATAGAGAATGCGGAGGGAAGGAAGGGCATAAAAAGGTTGGTGGCGGCCATAGGGGAGTCGACGTTCGTACATTCGGGGATAACCGGTCTTATCGACATGGTTTATAACGGCAATACGGGAACCGTGATGATAATGGACAACGGCCTGACCGCCATGACCGGAGGGCAGGAGAATCCCACCACGGGAAGGAATCTCAGGGGGGAAAAAGCTCCGGTCCTGGACCTGGAGGAACTGGTTAAGGCCTGCGGGGTCCGGATTGTCAGGGTAGTGGATCCCCATGATCTTGACGAGATGCGGAAAGTATTCGAGGAGGAGTTGGCAAGAGAGGAACTCTCGGTGATTATCACGCGCAGGCCGTGCGTGATGAAGTACAGGCCCGTGAGACGGACCGTGGCGGTGGTGGACACTGAGAAGTGCGTGGGATGCAGGCAGTGCATGAAACTCGGGTGTCCGGCCATCAGCTGGGATAACGGCCATCCGGTGATAAGCGAGTTCCTATGTTGGCCCAGATGCAACCTTTGTGTCCAGGTCTGTCCGGTGGATGCCATCTCGAAGGATATGGAAGGTGATGAATGAACTCCGTCACGAACGTCATAATCTGCGGTACCGGCGGGCAGGGAATCCTGCTTGCCAGTGAAATCCTTTGCGCGGCCGCCATCGCCGCCGGTAACGACGTGAAGAAAAGTGAAGTACATGGAATGGCCCAAAGGGGTGGGAGCGTTTCCAGCCACGTCAGGTTCGGAGAGAAGATCTACAGCCCCCTGGTGGAGAAAGGGAACGCGGACCTGATTCTTGCCATGGAAAAACTGGAGGGACTGAGATGGGTCCCGTATCTCGCTCCCGGAGGAAAGCTCGTGGCGTGCGACCTGGAAATCAATCCCATGACGGTGAATACCGGGGAGGCGGTCTACCCCGACGTGGACGCGATGATGAAAGAGAAGGGCGTCCCGGTGACCATGGTTCCGGCGATGGAAGTCGCAAGGGCTCTCGGTAACATGAAAGTGGTCAACGTGGCGCTTCTCGGAGCGGTTTCGCCCCACCTTCCCATCGACGCCGAATACTGGCGCGAGGCGATAAAACAAAGGGTTCCGGGGAAGTTCCTGGAGGTGAACCTGCAGGCATTCGACAGGGGAAGGGAACTGGGTTCGGATACCTAGCTCCGGGACTTCTCCACGAGACTAATCCATCCATCCATCGTGCCACTTCCCTCCGCTGGTCAGGAGTTCGGACGTTCCGATGTTTTCTACGAAGTCAAACGCCCTGCCCAGGTTGAGAGAGATGTCCGATGCCGCCAGGGACCTTCTTGAAATTTCCGCGACGGCCATGTCTCCGGCGAGGCCGTGGAGAAAAGCTCCGGAGACGGCTGCGTCGAAGGGATCCATTCCCTGGGCCAGGAAGGAAGCCGTGATACCGGTCAATACGTCGCCGCTGCCTCCCGTCGCCATTCCGTCGTTGCCGGCTGGGACGAGACATGTTCCCCTCTCAGGCTGGAACACCATGGTAGGTCGACCTTTAAGGAGTATGCAAGTACCGGTGGCCGCCGCCAGTTTCGCCGCCGCTGCGGAACGCTCCGGCAGGTTGGAAGGATCACAGTCACAAAGCCGGGAGAGTTCTCCGGGATGGGGGGTCAACAGTATGGGTCCGCGATATTCCTTCAGTCTCTTCCGGGGGTCGCCCAGCACGTTCAGAGCGTCGGCGTCCAGCACCAAGGGAACCTGCCAGTTCTCAAGGATGAAGTTCACTATTTTCGTCGTGGAAAGAGAATCTCCCATTCCCGGGCCCACCGCCACGGCATCGTAACCGGAAGGATCCGGCAGGCTGCTGGGATCCCCGGGGAGAAAATAGGAACACAGCGCCTCGGGAATCCTGCCCGCGACCAATTGGTGGATCGAAATGGGAACGGTCAGCGTGACCAGGCCTACTCCCGAACGCACTGCTCCCCGGGCCATGAGCTGGGGAGCCCCGGACATGATTTCCGATCCGCCCACAAGGAGAACCTTCCCGAAGGTTCCCTTGTGCCCGTCCACCGGTCTTTCGGGAAGGAACCCCGGTATATCCGCCGCCTCCGGAACCATTCTGTCCCTGGATGCATTCACGGGTATGCCGATGTCCGCGACGAAGACGGCTCCCGCGTAGCCGCACCCGGGAGGCAGAAGCAACCCGGCCTTGGGAGCTGCCATGGTGACGGTGACGTCGGCGGCGAGGGTGAGTGGATCCGCTTCACCCGTTCTGCAGTTCACACCGGACGGGGTATCCACCGCCAGTATCCTGCAGTGATAGTTATGCATACGGTTCAGGCACTGGGCGAAGACACCTCCGATTTCTCCCTTGAAACCCGTTCCCAGGAGGGCATCGATGAGGAGGACGGGATTCTCCGTCAGGTCGGACAGCTTTTCCGGAGGAATCACTATGCCGCCGTCACCCACGAAGCGGGTCAGGTTGTTCTGGCATTCGGGAGAGAGGCTCTTCCCTCGTTCGGTGGCAAGAACGACATGGGCGTAGTAGGATCTTTCCCGGAGTTTTCGCGCTGCAACCAGGCCATCGCCTCCGTTGTTTCCGGGACCGGCGAACACTATCACGAAGCCGTCGTCCGGGGAAACCATTTTCATGGCGCGTCGGGCTACAGCTTCCCCGGCTCTTTCCATTAGAACATCCGCCGGAGTGCCGTTCTCGATGGCTCTCCTGTCATAGGCGGCCATCTCATCAGGAATGACCCAGTACTTCATCGTTTTCCCTCCAGTCCGTTCAGGCCAGGAACACGACGGCTACCGCCGCTTTGGCAGTGCTGGCCACATCGACCAGTACCTTTCTTTTCCCAAGCAGGTTCAGGGATTTGCCGCTTATCACCGGCAGGAGATGTCCGCTTTCTCCGCGTGGCAGGGAGAAGTCCCGCCACCGTACACCGCCGGACAAGCCCGTGCCCAAAGCCTTGAAGAAAGCTTCCTTGGCGGCGAACCTGGTGGCGAGGAATACGATGTCTTCTCCACCCAGCAACTCCTCCCCGGTGAAAATCCTTTGCATGAAACGGGAACCGCCGCGTTCCAGTGCCCTGCGCATTCTTTCAATATCTATCGTGTCGATTCCCTGGGATAATGTCGTCAGCACGTTTCCTCTTCCCGGTGCGAAGATTTCTTTCGGAAAATAGTAATAGAGAAAAGAGCTAGTGGCAACACAAGGGAGAGAGACCGGAACCCGTCCACCTGGAAAAGGCGTTGCACTGCAAGGAAGAACGGGCCGAAGGATCGGAATCCAGTACGGCCGCCGCAGCCCGCCCCACCATGAGGGCGTTGTCGGTGGAATGTTCGACATCCGGCAGGAACAGCGGTATGCCCAGGAGGGCCGACGCCCGGGAAAGCCTGTTTCTCAGGAGGCTGTTGGCGGTTACTCCTCCCGCCGCCACCATGCTGGCGGCGCCGATTTCCCTGCACTGGTGAAGAAACTTGGAAACCAGGCTGTCCACCACCCTGAGCCTGAAGGATGCCGCGAGGTCAGCGGGATCGGCTCCCTTTTCCAGGGCGATTCTCGCCGCCGTCTTGAGTCCGCTGAAACTGAATTCCGGCAGGGATGGATCATGGAGCGGGGAGGGGAGATGGACGGCGGAGGGGTCTCCGCGTTCCGCCAGCGCGTCGAGAGCCGCTCCCCCGGGATACCCGAGGCCCAGTAACTTCGCGGTTTTGTCGAAGGATTCGCCGGCGGCATCATCCCTGGTGCATCCCAGCATGGTTATTCTTTCCCAGGAGTCCATTCTCAGCAGACAGGTATGTCCCCCGGATGCCAACAGGGCCGCGGCTGGAAATTTCACCGGTTTCCCGTAGTGCAGGAACAGGTGTGCCGCCAGATGATTGATTCCGAGGAAAGGTTTTCCCGAAGACCATGCAGCCGCCTTGGCCCAGGAAAGTCCTACGAGAAGAGATCCGACAAGACCGGGGCCCGCAGTGGCCGCGTACACGTCTATGGTGCCGGGGAAGTTCGGGACCCCGGCTTTTGCAAATACATCGCCGATAACGGAAGGAAGCGTTTCCAGGTGATTCCTGGATGCTAATTCAGGAACCACTCCGCCATGGGCCGAATGTACGTCCTGGTGACGGATCTCCTCGGCCAGGAGATCCGTTCCGTCCAGGAGGGCGACCGCCGTGTCGTCGCATGAAGTTTCGACGGCAAGTATCTTCAAAGAGGTCATTCCTCCTCGAGGGGGAGGATTTTCACCGCCAGATCAGCCCTTATCTCACCGTATACCTTGACCTGTATCTTGTAGTCGCCGATGTTCTTGAGGTGTTCGGTCATGATGATCTGCCCCGCATCCACATCGAAACCGGCGTCCTTGAGATGCATGGATATGTTCTTTTCATTGACACTGCCGTAGAGATGTCCGTTTTCATCGGCGGACGCCCTGATCTCGGCGGTGTGATTGTTGAGGCGCCCTGCGAGATCCTTGGCCTCGGAAATGGTCTTTTCCCGCTCGGAGAGAGCTTTCGCCCTGTATATCTCGGCCGATTTCACCGCTGCGGGCGAAGCCTTGATCGCCAGATTCCTGGGGAAAAGATAATTTCTTGCGTAACCGTCCGAAACCTCGACGACATCACCGCCAAGGCCCAGGTCCTCGACGCTCTTGATAAGAAGGACTTTCATTTCAAATCGTTCCTTTCCTTCGGGCTGCCATGCGCGCCCTGAAATCGTACCAGGTGTCAAGTATGCCTATCAGCACCAGGGACCCGAATAGTGCCGGTGGAAAGATTATGCCCGGCAGAAAAAAGATGAAAACACCGGGACGGTGTTTCAGCAATCTTCCCATTACGGCCAAGCCCACTATGGTGTAGGGTACGAGCATGAAGATACCCACGTTCAGAGCCGCCCCGGCGACGGCGGATGGAACGTGGAACAGATAAGCCGACATGCAGAGGATGAGTATCCATGCGGGAACCAGCCCCAGTCGCAGTTGCCCGTTATCTTTTTCCTCCGGCCATGCTTTTCCCGCAGGTTCGGTTCCGGTTTGACGGTGCCTTCTTCCGCATATGATTCGTGCGGTTATCGAAGCGACAATGGTGCCGGAAACGGTCCACGTGGCCAGGGTGGACGGCAGAAGGCGGATAAAGGTGTCCACTGCGGAGTTTATCTCGGATTGGCTCATGCCCGCCGACTTATACAGTCGGATAACGGTAGCCATGCTCTCCGCCGACCACGGTGAATGCCGGGGTACGATCAGTATGCCCAGCAGGAAGGCTATGAAAGCCGCTGCCGCCGCCGCCGCGGTCGCGGCGGTGAAATCCAGTCCCGCTTTCGAAGCTCCCGCCAGCACTCCCGCTCCGGCTGCGGCCGTCAGTGCGCCGGGGAGGCCTGTGAACAGAAATACGAGAAGAAGCGTTCCCAGGGCGAGAATCGTACCGGTTCGCGAATTCCTGCACGCGAATGACGATGCCATGAAAGCCATGCCCGCGTAAGGCAGTCCCAGGAAGAACAGGAGTACCCAGAGGACCACCAGGCCGAAGGTGCCTGTTCCCTTTGCCGTTCCGTTCCCCGACATATTTCCGGCAAACCTACCTGTAATGTTCCCGGACGTATGGAATGATGGCGAGAAACCTCGCCACCTTGATCGCATTGGCCACCCGCCTCTGATGCTTGGCGCAGTTTCCCGTAACTCGTCTCGCCACTATCTTGCCCCTGTCAGAAACAAATCTCTCCAGGAGTTTCTCGTTCTTGTAGGAAATCTCGAGACTCGGGTTCGCGCAGAACCTGCATTTCTTCTTGCGGCCGAACTTGCCGCTCTTCTTCTTGATTCTTTTCTTCGACGCCATGATGTCTTCCTTCCGAAGTTCTAGTTGCCTGTATTCAGAATCGTGAATCCGGAGGCCTTGACCACCATCCTGTAATGTGTCCTTTTGGATCTGTCCACGAACGATCTGCTTACCAGCCGTCCCTCCACCAGGATGAACGATCCCCTCTTCAACCTTCTGTAAGCGCTCTCGGCCAGGTTTCCCCATGTTTCGACATCCAGCAGGTACTTCCCGGACCGGTCCGGGACATCGGAAAGGATGTTCTCCATGCTGAATACGAAGTGGAATATCCCCAGGTTCGTCGTCTTCAGGTCTCCCTTCTTTACGACCTCACCGGTAAGCGCCACGTAGTTCAGTTCCGGCGGGCGGCTGGGAACGGTCATGGTATGTCAGAAGGGGATGTCATCGTCGGGTATTCCCTGGTCACGACTGTTTTTAGATGCTTCCGAATCGTCGTCGAAAGAGGAACCCTGGTTCTTTTTTTCAAGGAACTGGATCCTTCTCGCATTCACCTCCAGGCGGCTTCGCCTGTTGCCGTCGGAATCCTCCCACGAGTTGTACACGAGTTCACCTTCCACCAGGACGGGAGATCCCTTCCTGCAGTATTCGCTTACGAGTTCCGCCGTTTTCCTCCATGCCACGACATCCACGTAACAGGTCTTTTCCTGCCATTCGCCGTTACGGTCGCGATAACGCTGGTTGTTGGCGATGGACATTCGGGCCATGTGAGTTCCGTTTTCCAGGATCCTCGTATCAGGATCCCGCACGAGATTACCGGAGATTATCACCTTGTTGATGCTGGGCATCCTGAGTTCCATGGTCATCCTTCCGCCATAGATGAATCTTCTTCGGTTTCCTCCACGTCGCCGAAGTCCGTCTGTGCGCCGGTGCCGTGGTTCTCGTTGCGCAGGGTTACGAAGCGAAGGCAGTTCTCGTTTATCTTCAAGTACTTGTCAATGGCATCTATGACGTTGTTCTCACCGCTCCACCTGAGGAAGTGATAGATTCCCTCGGTCTGTTTCCTTATGGGATAAGCCAGGATACGCCTGGTCCATCTTTCGGTGTTTCCGTAGGTGCCGCCTTCCTTTTCGATGATTTCCACGACCCTGTCGTGTTCCCCGTTGGTTTCCGATTCGGGGACGTTGGTGGTCCATATTATCACGGTTTCGTATTCTCGCAAGTCGAACTCCTTTCGGTTTTAACACATGCCGCGTGCCACCGGAGGCGGAGTTCCGCTAAGGAGGGAGTCGCTTCCGGTCCGCCGCGGCCTGCGACGGGCTGCAAGTACAGCAAACGACCAAGTGATTATTTGAATAAATCCGTTGCAGGTCAAGGTTCTGCAACGAATTTCCCATCGAGTCATGATTCGGTATGATCGAGATGACCATGAAAACGAGAAAAAGCGGGCTTCCGGGCCTGTTTTTCGGAACGGCGGCGTTTCTTAATGCATGATTATCGTTTGCCTGGTCAGCGTACCGTCTTTGGAGGAAAGTCTCACGAAGTAGACTCCGCCGGCCATATCAGAATCCGGGATCCAAGTGAAAATATGTCCGCCGGCTTCGACGGAGCCGTCCAAAAGGGTCTCGACCACTCTGCCGGTCACGTCATAAAGGCTAATGACGACGTGTTCGGTCGAAGGGACGCTGAATCCGATGGAGGCCTTGTCGGAAACCGGGTTCGGGTACGGAGTATCCAGGGAGAACGCCGGCGGGGAGGAGCCGTCCGCGGAAATCCCGGAACCGACGATGACGTAATCCCGGTCGTAGATGTAATCGTGCTTGAAAGCGCCGAAGTTCACGGTGGCACCTTCGCTCGGTATGGTCACGTTGAAAGTGACCCGGCCCGAAGCGTCGGTGGTTCCTTCCTCGTAGATGGTCATGCCGCCGTCATAACCATCCACTCCGTCGGTGACGGTCACGTCCACTCCCTCGACGGGGGCGCCGTCGGCGGTGACGGTGACGGTAACGTCCTGGTTCCCGGGATAGAATGAAGTAGGGTGATCCATCACCAGTACCCGGGGCTCGCCGGCCTGATCGAAGGTCCAGACATCCATCGCCGGGTCGCCGAACCAGATGTACATCTTTGCGTTGGCTTCTCCGTAGATTCCGTGGATCCCTATAATGGTCACCAACGCCGCGTTGAGAGCTTCGCTGATTCGATAGTTGCCGTTATCATAAATTTCCTTGAATATCTCTTTTATATAGTCGTGGTTGGGTTCGGTGTAGGAAGGGGCGGTGGCCGCCACGTTTCCGCCGGCCCCGCCGTCCGCCCACTGCCAGGCCTCGGCCAGGCAGGTTGAGTTGTCGGTATAGGAGCCGCAAAGACAGGCTATGTTGAACACGAGGGGCATGAAGGTGTTGGTCAGAGCATTGATTTTGTCCTCGTTCCAGCCCGGCGACCAGGTCCATTTTGTGACGTTGCCGTGACCGCGATAGGTCACCGTGCCTATCTTATTGTTTATTCCGTCGGAAAGCATTTCGGCGGTGCCTCCCTCGGGTGGATATATCTTATTGAAGGTGAAGTCGATAAGACTATACTCGTAGGCGGCGAGTTCGTTCATGCACTTGGTGTACTTTTTGGGATATTGTTCCCCGTGGGCCGCCAGTATCGCTTCGCTGGGAATTATATCGGCGGTATTCACGTTATCGAAGTCGGAGTAGTTACAGTATCCATCGATGATCTTCGTGACCTGGTGCTTGATCTGCCTCCGGTTTCCGGTGAGTCTTCCCACGGCCAATTCGGCATAGATGTCGTCGTCCATGCAACCGTACCAGTAGTCTCCCACGTAATCGGCCTTGCTCCAGGTGTAGGAAGGCAGTTCGTCGTGGGTTCCGACTATGCAGACGAACCTCGTGACTCCCGAGGTGTAGTCGCCTGTTATGGCATCCTTTATTTGGCGGATATTTGCAGGGGTCGGAAGGGTTTCCACCTTGACGCGAAGACCCAGAAAATGATGCATCCGGAAAAGATCGGCGACCCAATCGGCACTGTTCTCGGTGCAGATGAAAATGAATTCCACTCCGTCATCCGTGGCGCCTTCCAGCGGGGAGGCTGTAGCTTCAAAGACGTCCCAGTTCATGATGTTGCGCCGCATAGAAGGAATCAGGGAAGGAGTGACCGGATCGGCGATCTTTTCGATGTTTCCCCGGAAATCCACCCTCAGACGGATTTTGCTTGCGACTTCCAGCGTTTTCACTGCGGGGTCGTACCTGAAGGGGGTTACCACAAGCCTGGAAACATGAAGGCCGGACCAGGTTCCGGGATAGTCGACTCCGGCCCATGTCTCGGGATATGCACGGTCGCCGCGGTAGAATTCCTCGTCTTTCACGAAGGGGAACGGATCGTGGTCCATGTCGATCTCGGGGGTCTGCCGCGGTAAAACGTCGATGTTCTCGTAGGAGGTGGAAGTTATCTCCTCGATGGTTACCACGGCTTCCGTTCCGAAAGGAAGGGCGAATATCCCGGTCACCGAGGGAAGGTCCGGAAGGCCTTCCGGACCCTGGGCGTAGCAGCCGGGAAGCTCTACGATATCCCATACCCGTCCGCCGCCGGGTTTCTTGGTGAGCCGGAAACCGGGAATCGAAACTTCCACCACCATATGATTAAGGTCCGATTCCAGCAGGGTCACCGCGGGCGTGGCACCGTCGACGTCCCCGAAGGACTGCCAAGCGGAGAATCCCCCTATACCCGAAGTCGGCATGACCACCGAAACGATAATGAAAAGGATGATAAAAATGAACTTCATATGGGGCTCCTTCTATGCATATATCATATATACTCTAACTTATTATGGGAATCGTCGTTCGCGGGCAATATCGAGGGAACGACGCTAGTCACCGGCGGGACAGGGAGTATATTCATATACATACAACAGAAAGGAGATGTACATGAAAAAACTGCTTGTTCTCTTCATTTGTACCGGGGTCGCCTTCGCCGGTCTCAGAATAGGTGGAAGAATAGGTTACTACGACGGTAACGATCCCAGAACGAAACAACCCTCTTCGGGAGCGGTGTACGGTGGTCAACTGGTTTTCCCTCTCCTGGGTCTGGCCGAGCTGGAAATAGCCGGAACCTACGCCGGAAGCGAAAGTGAAATCACCATGCAGCAGTACCTGGAAACGTACATAGAAGACGAGTACGGGGTGAGTTTCAAGGATGATACCGCCGGCCTCAAGGAGTACCTCGAGGATAAGTGGGGATGGTCGCCGGACAGCCTGGATTCACAACTCTTCGAGAATTACACCACTACGTTTCACGATATAGACCTGGGAGCGACGCTGAAGATCAAGTTTCCCATCGGGATGTTGCCTCTACACCCGTACATTGGAGGAGGAGCCGGCGCCCATGTGCTCTTCAGTGATGCGGACGTACTCATGCAGATCGCGGCGGAGCAGACCGGGGGGCGGTTCAGCATAGATCCTTATGATAAGATTCATCCGGGAGTGCATGGTGTCCTGGGCCTGTCTTTCGACCCACCCATCGTTCCCATCAGCGCCTTCGGCGAGTACAAGTACACGAAACCCCTGGGGGGAGGGAAGGACGAGGTCGACGGGATAAGCATGTTCCTGTTCGGTATTAACCTGGGGTTCTGAGATTTCCGGCCTGAAAAAGGGAGCCCGCGACCGGCGCGGGCTCCTACTTTTTCAGGGATGATTCCACTCCCTTCCGCAGAGCGTCGTGTATGTGTTTCCCGGAAGCCGCCACCCCTCGGGAAGCCATGGTCCATTCCCCGCCCTCGTACGCGGTTACTCTCCCCCCCGCTTCGCGTACCAGGAGGATTCCCGCCGCCATATCCCACGGTTTCAGGGATTCCTCGTAGAAGCAATCCAGTCGACCGCAGGCCACGTAGGCAAGGTCCAGGGCTGCGGAACCGGCTCTCCGGAGACCTTGCACCCTTTCCAGGAAGTAGGCCAGGACGGAGAAATCGACCCCGGGGTTTCCGGGGCCTCTCCTGTAAGGAAAACCGGTGGCTACCAGGCACTCGGAGAGAGAAGTCCTGTTGGTGCAGTGGATTGCGGTGCCGTTAAGGAAGGCCCCTCCTCCCTTTGAAGCGGAGAAGGTTTCGTTTCTCAATGGATCGTGGATGCAGGCGAAGGAGATACTGTCTACGTCCCGGTAAGCGACACTGACGGCGAACACGGGGAACCCGTGGGCGAAATTGTTGGTTCCGTCCAGAGGATCCACCACCCAGAACGGCGGTGAAGGCGATGTCCCTTCACTGCTCTCCTCGCCCAGGAAACCCGCTCCGGGATCCAGAGCGGTGAGTTTTTCCCTTAGAAAACGTTCCGAAGCGAGGTCCGCCGTGGTGACCAGTTCGTTGGAACTTTTCTTTTTCGTGCCGATTCCCCGATCAGCCGTCTCCAGGATGATTCTTCCCGCCTGGAAGACGATTCTCTCGATACTTTTCAGAAAGCCCGGATGTTCGTTCATGAAACACCTTTCCATGCGGGTGCACAGGTTATCCCGGAAAGATTATCTTCAAGTATACATGAAGGTAATATCCGGAATAGAAGGCGGGCGGTCGAACGTCCCGTATTCATCGCGGAAGGGAAACCTATGCCTTACAAACTGTCGATGGCGCTTTCCGTTATCCTGGGCATACTGGCTATGGTGGTGGGAGCGACGGTTATGGCGGCATCCCTCCTGGGATGGGAACCCGCCCGGAACGGTCTCCTGTCGATAGCCGAGGGATTGAGAAGCGCCAATGCCGCAGTGGAGTTGCTGGGAGGGGATTTCGGGTCATCGTCGTCGCTCTTCGCCCAGGTGGGTACTTCGGTCAGGAATACCGCCCGCGTGGTGAGGGAGACCGGCGAAACGGTGGATGAGATATGCCGGATGACCGAAAACATGAGGGGGATGATCCTGGTGATCAAGGAAAGTCTCGAAAACCTTCCTCCCGGTATTACCGCAATGATGGGGAGAAATTACTTCGACGAAACGATATACGGTCTCGATAACACTTTTTACTCGTCAGGGGAACTGGTTACCCGGCTCGAACACCTGTCGGGTACCCTGGAACCGGTTGAACCCGTGCTGAATCACGTGGCGGATCAGGTGGATTCATTGGCGGCTGATCTTTTTTCCACCGAGGAAGCCTTCGGAGAAGCGGTGACCCACCTGGAGAAGGCGGCTGCCGCCCTGGAAGACGCCGCGAGGTCACGGGTACTGCCCATGTTGCTCCTGCTTGCCGGTGCTATACCGTTGCTGGTGGGAATTCACCTGTTGTTACAGGCGGCGATGCTGAAAAGAATCTATAGCGAAAGGGCGCAGCAACCCTCGGGGGACAGCGAACAAAGCGACTGAGGATCCGCGATGACTGAAGGATCCCAGTCATCGGGAACAGCTTCCCTTTCCAGTATGACCTCATTCCCGGGAATGTAACCGAGCCTGGCGATAGTGTTCGTTTCCCGGTGTCTTATGACGAGGTTCATCCAGTTGTACTGCATCGGGTGATCCATGGCCAGGGATTCAAAGGCGGAGAAGAGTTCCGCCGTTCCTCCGGCGTTGAAGCCGGAAGGTTCGAATTTCCTGAAATCTATCTCGTATTTCATTCCCGGCATGGTACGGTTAAAGGCTATTACCAGGGAACAACCCGTCGATTTGGCCAGCCTTACCGGGGACGAAGATGCAAGGACCGGGACACCGAAATTCCACACCCAGTGGCCTTTGGGACCACCGTAACCCGTGGGAGAAATCTGTACGATCTCTCCTTTGTCCAGGGCCTCGTACAGCCAGTTGATAGGTTGATTCGGAAATGCCACGTGGTGCCAACGCATGCTGACCCCCAGGCGTGCTTCCCTGAGAATCTTCGGAGCCCCTTCGTACCTTGAGGATATCACGTGCATCCCGTATCCCTTGATCGCAAGAAGTATGTGCAGCATCCTTTCGTCGCCGAAATGGGGAACCAGCAGCAGGACTCCCTTGCCCCGGGATACCGCGTCGTCGAGGATTTCACGGTTTTTCAGAGTCACGATACCGGATACGTTTTTCCTGGATATGCGCCTGGCGAAGAACAAACCCAGGAAAGCTCTCTGGTGAACCCTCCAGTATGATTTCAACATTCTTGTCAGTTCTTCCCGGTTCCTGTCCGGGAAAATTCTCGAGAGGTGGCCAATATAGTAAGGGTTGAGCCGCCGGTTCAGGAAGAAACGTACCCGGGACAGGATCAGGGCGAGTCGTTCCAGAGTCTTGGGATCGGCCTTCTCCGCGAAAGAAGAGAACAGGCGGTAGTAGGTTTCCCTCGTTGAAAGCAAGCATCCTCCGATTCCGGGTTGTCGAGGGTGTAACGACATTCAGACCCTTACTATACTACAATCATGAGAATCGGAACGACCGTGATCCTTGCAGTGGCCGTGTTGGCGACGCCCCCATCATCGGGGGGCGGATTCTCCCTGATGAAGGGAGAAATCCTGGAAATTCCCGTTGCCTGCTACAGGGCGATATTCTTCCGGGTACCGGCGGATAAGTCGGATCAACCCGTACTGTCGGGACGCTTGGCGATTTTTCCCGATACATCTTTCGTGGAGCTGATTCTTATGCATATCGACGATTATGCCGGGTGGACCGGTCTTCCCGGAAGAGAAGCCGTGGATACCATTTCCTACGCCCGGGTCTCCGGGGAAGATTTCAGGATGAATGCGGCGAGCCTGGGTGATTATGTTCTCGTTATCTGCAACAGGACCAACTACCTGCCGGTGACGGTGCGGATGGATCTGGACCTGCTTTTCCGGGGACCCGGTTCCGGAGATCCTCTTCCTTCCGCTGTCGGGATGGCGATGCTGGTGGTATTGTTGGGTGTGTCGGTGGCGACCGCAATTGCAATCTTCCTGCGTTACAAGGGATAAAGGGATTGACCGAAGAGCTCCGAAGGTATTATAACATTACTTAGAAGGTAATGATAGAATAAGCATGGAGGTTGGTACGGTATGTTGATTTCCACAAGGAGCAGGTATGCGCTCCGGGCACTGGCACGGATGGTGATGGTAGCCGGTGAAAATGGAGGGGTTCCCGTATCCCTCTCGCTGGTATCCGGGGAGGAGCGGGTTTCCATAAGGTACCTGGAACAGATTTTCGGTATCCTCCGGGCGGGAGGGCTTGTGAAAGGCAAGCGGGGGCCCGGCGGCGGGTACGTCCTCGGCAGGGAGCCCGGCGAGATAACCGTCCTGGAAGTCGTGGAAATGCTGGAGACGGATTTTCTGCCGGCTTCGTGCATGGCGGAGGGAACCACCTGTTCCCCTGAACCGGGCGGAGAGAAAAGAGGATGTTCCCTGGAAAAGACGTGTGTTACCAGGCCCCTGTGGTTTATCATGAAGAACATGTACTGTGACTTGATGGGAAGTATTACCATTGAGGACCTGGTGGAGAGAAGGGTGGATAGGAACTAAGATGTGGAATTATTCCAAAAAACTGATGGAACACTTCATGAATCCCAGGAATTCCGGCCAATTGCCGAATCCCGACGGCCGGTCGGAAGTAGGTTCACCCCAGTGCGGAGATGCGATGACACTGGACATCGAAGTGGACGACGACGACAGGATAACGGATGTCCGGTTCATGACCTTCGGGTGTGCCGGGGCGATTGCATCGGCATCGGCGCTCACGGAAATAGTTAAGGGGAAAACCCTGGATGAAGCGTTGTCGGTGACCAACGAAATGGTCGTCGAGTATCTGGGAGGCATGCCGGAGGAGAAGTTTCATTGCTCGGTGATGGGACACGAGGCCCTGGAGGGGGCCGTACGGGACTTCAAGAGGAAGAGGAACACGGTGAGGAAACACCTGGAGGCCATGTTCCGGGATCTTTCCTGGGATTCCGCCGGTGTTCTCGGTGGAACTCCACCCGGAATCGCTCATGTTCACCCTTCCAGGGTTTTGCTGGAATTCCCCGGTGATCCCGGCGAAGGCGCCGTGGAAGCCGTAAGCCGGGAACTGTCCGGAAGGGTGGGCAGGACGGTGGAAGTGAAGGTGAAGCGATGAAGGCTTATCTGGATAACAACGCTACCACCATGATCGCGCCGGAGGTGTTGGAGGAAATGATGCCCTTCCTTACTCATCGGTATGGAAATCCTTCCAGCTTTCATTCCTTCGGCGGAGAGGTTATGAAGGAAGTGGAGAAGGCCAGGAGCAGGGTAGCCCGTCTGATCGGAGCTGAACCGGAAGAGGTCTTTTTCACATCGGGTGGCACCGAGAGTGACAACACCGCCCTCCGGGGAGGATGTTCGATCAATCCCCTACGTTCCGGGCTCCTGGTGAGCATGGTGGAGCATCCCGCGGTTCTGAATACGGCGAAGAAGATGATGCGGGACGGCACCCCCGTGGGATTCGTGCCCGTAGGAGGGGACGGACTCCCGGACATGGCCGCATTGGCTGAAATGCTGGTCCCGGAAACCGGGTTGGTCTCCATCATGACGGCCAACAATGAAACCGGGACCAAGTTTCCCCTGGCGGAAGTGGCGGAGATAGTTCACCCGTCGGGAGTTTTGCTTCATACCGACGCGGTGCAGGCACCGGGCAAGATGGAACTGGACGTCAAGGCCATGAATGTCGACATGCTCAGTCTCTCGGCTCATAAATTCCACGGTCCCAAGGGAGTCGGGATACTTTACGTAAGAAGGGGTGTTGACCTTCCTCCTTTCATAGTCGGCGGACACCAGGAGTCGGGAATGAGGGCGGGAACCTATAACGTTCCCGGTATAGTCGGCATGGGTAAAGCGGCTGAGATGGCGCTGGAGGAACTGTCCGCGGTCGCCGGGAATATGAAGGCGGCCAGGGATCGCCTGGAGGAGGGCATCCTCGAAAGTTGTCCCGGAGCTTCGGTGGTTGCCCGGGACAGCGATAGACTGCCCAATACCTGTACTGTTCTCTTCAAAGGGGTGGAGAGCGAAGCGGTGATGACCATACTGGACATGGAAGGGATTTGCGTTTCATCGGGTTCGGCGTGCAGCACGGGAGAGATCGCCCCGAGTCACGTACTCACCGCCATGGGCATAGATCCCATGACGGCGAATACGGCGATACGTTTCAGCCTCAGCAGGTATACGTCCGGGGAAGAGATCGACGTTTTGCTCGACATTCTTCCTGGAATAATAGAGAAGCTGCGCAGGATTTCACCCTACGCTTGATTCCCCGCGGTATCAGAACCCGGAGCCGATCCAACTGACTCCGCCGGCGAGAAGGAAGTTCTCCCCGCCCGAGAGACCGATCTCGGCCGTTCCGAAGATGGCGATCCTGTCGATGCCGTAGTACGTTACCGATCCGTTCATGCCCGCGAAGCCGGTGGTTTCTCCTCTCATTCCGGCGGTCAGCCGGATGTTTTCGCAGATGTAGCTGGAACCGCCCGTGGAGAATCTCAGGAAATCGTTCATGTCACCGTCGAAAGGATCGTGCCCTCCCGCGATAACGAAGGATCCGGCCGTGTGAAGGCGAAACAGTCTGAAGGTCGTGGCCGTGGCCGCACCGACTTCCAGTTCCGATCCCCTGTCCCTTTCCTCTTCTCCGGATGGAAGACGGAGATTTCCCCTTACCGTCAGGGAAGAGCCGCCCCTGGCGGTTTCGTACAGGTATCCGCAGGAGAGAGTAATGTCGCCCAGGAAGTTGTTCCCGTCCGAGGGGTCGTCCGGGTAGAAAGGAATTTCACAGCCGAGTTCCAGGTGTTTTACCGCTCCCCAGGTCACGTTGATCGGGAGTTTGAAGAAAGGGTCGGAATATACCTCGGTATCCAGGAGTTCCAACCTGCCCTGGAACATGAGGTCTCCCACGTCCAGGATCTTGCTCTCGGGGAGGAAGAGGAACCCGCTGAGCCCACCGAGGGCGGCTGTTCCTCCGGGCGGATCTTCCGCCGGGGCGGAGGAGACGATGAATAGAATGAACAGGATGACAATCAGACCGAGTTTCGACATCTTTCACCTCGTAAGGAACCTGAGTTCGAAGGGTAGACACTGACCGGAGACAATAAACAAAAATGAAGTGGGGAGAAATAGGAGTACTGCTCCTGATAGCTTCCGGCGCGGTAGGGCTCGCCGTGGTTCTTACCATGGGGGCGGGCGCGGAATCCCTGGAAGAATCGATGGAACCGGCGGATCCGCTGGAACTTCTTGAGGAAGACCTGGTCCGGCTCATGTACGGACCGGGTTTCAGGACGGTCCCCGCGGCGCCTCCCGACACTTTGGTGAGGGCGATGGACCTGAAGGACGACATTCCCCTCTGCCAGGCGAACCTTTTCATTACCAGGTCGCTGCGATCCCGGGGGTTTGATCATGGCTTCACCGTGGGAGGAGATAACGGCCTCACTTTCGTGGGAACCACCCCTTCGGGAGAGCCGTTCAGACTCGAATTGAAACGCGGGCGGTTGTGAATGAATGGGACAGCGCGCTCCGGTTGACGGCGAACAGGCCCGGCTGTATTCATCTTCTTCCAGCAAGTAGTATATTCGTCCTGTTTCACTATTGAACACCGCCCGGAACCAAGGGCGGTCGCTTGTAACGCCGGTGGTCCGGCTTTCCAGGAGTCCTCGGAGGTTATCGGATATGGCTAAAGTCGCCAAGTGGCGCTATTGGAGTTCTCTGGTTCTTTTAGTTGTTTCCGCGCTGATGGTCTGGCCCACGGTGCGATGGTACTTGATGCCCGCCGGAGAGAGGGATCGTGCCGAGGCGAGCGTGCAGCCGGGCACCAACAATCCGCATTATATGGCGATTCTCGATACTCTCCAGCGGCAGGGTGGAGAAGAACTGATCGCACGGTACAGGGACCTCTATTCCATTAGCGAAGGTACCATCAAACTGGGGTTGGACCTGCAAGGCGGGATGTACCTTTCCTACACGGTCTCCCCCGCTCCGGGCATGGATGCCGACGAGGCGATAGACCAGGCTCTGGAGGTCATAAGGAACAGAATAAATGAATTCGGAGTTTCCGAGCCCTCGATAACCCGGCAAGGTGACGACCGGATTGTTGTCCAGCTGCCGGGGGTCAGAGACCCGTCCAGGGCAAGAGCCATAGTCGAGAGACAGGCGCTCCTGGAGTTCAAGATGATAGCGTATCCCGACGAAGAGCATCCCACCGTCTCCAGTGTTCCGGTACTTCGAAGGATAGAGAACCTTCTGACCGGAGGGGAAGCAGAGGAAACCCTTCCGGAGAGTGATGCTCCGGATGAACAGGTCGTTCCTTCCTCCGGGGAGGATGCGGTACGGGATACCTCCGAGGGGTTCTCATTTGCGAAACCCGATTCCATGCAGGAAGGAATCGATCTCGAGATACCCTCGGCGGCCAGACCCGGGAGTCTCGCCGACCTTATTCACATCGCCGACGAGGAGATTGCCAGAGTTTCCTCCGGGATATCCCCCGGAGACTGGATCGTCTGGGCCGGCGAGGACATGGATAAACTGAACGACATCCTGAACCGGGCTGACGTGGATTCCATAATGGCCGAAGCCAACCTGGATTTCTTCTTCGGTAGGATGCAGGAGACTCCCATGGGTTCGTTCCGTGCCCTGTACCTCCTCCCCAGGGACGCCACACGGGGATGGGAAAGGCAAGCGGACCAGGTGAGAGAGGAGTACCTTCTCACCGGAGCCAACCTGACGGACGTCAGGATACGCGTCGGAGGCTCCGGATCCATTACCAACGAACCGTATCTTATCCTGGAGTTCGATTCGCAGGGAGCCGACAGGTGGGAGACGATAACCGGTGAGAATGTCGATAAGAGGGTGGCCATCGTCCTCGACGGCACGGTCTATTCCGCGGCTGTGATAAGGGAGCGGATCTCCGGGGCCGGGACCAGGTTGTCCGGGGGATTCACCACGGACGAGGCAAGGGACCTGAGGCTGGTGCTCAAGGCCGGTTCACTGCCTGCAAAGCTCGAGATAGCCGAGGAGCAGACCATAGGCCCCAGCCTGGGAAGCCAATCGATAAGAAGGGGAATAATCGCCGCCGTGGTGGCCATGCTGCTGGTGGCGGCTTTCATCATAGCCTATTACGGTACCGGGGGAGTGATAGCGATCCTGGCGCTCGCCTTCGACATGCTGCTGATAATGGCCGTTCTCTGCTTCCCGGGGCCTCTCGCCCGGCTTGGGGTTCACGGACTCAATGCGACGCTTACTCTTCCGGGCATAGCGGGTATCATCCTAACCATAGGAATGGCGGTGGATGCCAGCGTGCTCATTTACGAAAGGGTGAGGGAGGAACAGCGTGCCGGCAAGGGGATCAAAACCGCGGTCAAGGCAGGCTACTCCAGGGCTTTCGTCACCATACTCGACGCGAACCTGACCACACTCATAACGGCCTTGGTGCTCTACAAGTTCGGCACCGGGCCGATAAGAGGATTCGCCGTGACCCTATCCATAGGTATTCTTTCCAGCATGTTCTGTTCTCTGGTGTTTTCCAGGGCGCTGATCGAACTGTGGCTGTCCTGGAGGAACGATATAAGCTTCGGAAAATGGCACCTGCTGGGAGAGAGAAAGTTCAATTTCGTGAAGGCCAGGAAGAAGATGTACCTGGTTTCCCTCGGAGTGATGTTGCTGGGCGCCGTGGCGTTCGTGGTCAATGGCGGGCTCGACATGTCCATAGACTTCACCGGGGGATTGGAGACTAATGTCGTGAGCGCCGGGGTGATATCCTCGGGAGAATTGAAGGAGATGCTTCAGGAGGAAGGTCTTCCCGACGTGCAGGTCCAGGAACTTATGGATTACGCCGGGGAAGAGGGTGCCGTGGCGTTCGTGGTAAGGACGTCGGAGACCGACAAGGAAAAGGTATATGCGGCGTTGGACAAGGCCGGTTGCGTTCCCATGGAACTCGAAGAGGCCACGGAGGGACTCTCCTTCATCAAGCAGATAGGACCGCGGGTGGGCGAGGAACTCAAGACGAAGGCAGTGAACGCCATCTTCATGGCCATGTTTTTTATCGTCCTCTACGTTTGGTACCGCTTCCAGTTCAAATGGGGAGTGGCCGCCGTAGCCGCGTTGGTTCATGATACGCTGATAACGGTCGGGATGCTCGCGCTCCTGCGCATAGACGTGTCACTCACGATAATAGCCGCCATACTCACCATCGTCGGTTATTCCATAAACGACACGATAGTTGTTTTCGACAGGATCAGGGAGGATCGGAAACTCCGGAAGGGCAAGACTTTCGAGGAGACGGTCAACATCTCCATAAACGAGGTGCTGAGCAGGACGGTCATAACATCTCTCACGACATTCATGGCCGCTTTCATTCTCTTCGTCATATCCGGAGGAGTGCTGTCCGATTTCGCCCTGACCCTGATGATCGGAATAGTGGTAGGCACCTATTCGTCCATATTCATAGCAAGCCCGATCCTGGTGGATTGGCGGGCCAAGATGAAAAAGAAGATCTGATTCCTGTCGGGGAAAGAGCGGCGGGGCGATTACCGTCCCGTCGCTCTCCTTTTTTCGGAAACCCCGGAAACGGCTGGAAACTTCATTTTGGAACCTTCGTGAAGCGAATCGACTATGAAATCGTATCGCCGGAAATATTCCCGAAGGGTTGAAAGTGACCCCCCGTCGTCCGGTTCGGGAATCTTCCCGCCGGCCGATGGTCTTGCGCGGTGTTTTATTCTATAGTGAAATATTCTATGGGAGAACCGCGGGAAATCATTTCGAAAGGTTGGATGTCATGATATTCATTTTGCTGTTGGCTGTTTCAGTTTCCTCTGTCCCGGGTTCCGAAGCGCAACCTGTCTACGTACTGGAGTATCCCGGGGTCGCCTTCGGGTATCTCCCCGAGGTCATGGTTCCCCCGCTGGAGGGTACCCTGACGGAGGAGAGCGGAGTCTTGACGAACCGGCCCAACGAACAGGGAGTGGAAGTACACCTCTATTACTGGAAAGAAGACCTGGGCACGGATCTCAGGAAGGATCACTGGTTGTCCAACAGGTTTAGGGACATAGTGCCGCCGGACCTGTTTTCCTCCATGGTAGTGGGTTTCGTGGACTGGATGCAGTGCGGAACGGGTCCCGGAGAAGCAGGGACCGGTCCCGTGGGACTGGTGCCCCGGTTGAATTTCAACATCATAGACGAATCCGGAAAGATCAGAGCCCGGGGAAGAGCCTTTGCCGCTTTCACCGGGGATTATTCCCTGCTGTTCTATATCCTGGTTCCCGAAGGGGTTGACGTGGACGTGGAGAAAGAACTCACCGAAACGGTCGACAACATGTATCTCCTGTTGGACTGATCAATTCCTGCTCAGGGACAGTTCGAAAAGAATTCTTCCTCCCACCAGGGCCAGCAACGCGTGGACCAGGAGGATGGAAGCGAGTAGAAGGCTTTCCGGCAGGTTGATGCCCGAGGAAACAAGACTTCCCAGGGGAGGCAGGAGCCTGGTCACCCAAACGGGGACATGCGAAATCCGTTCAAGAGGAACCGACCCCGCTACGAACCAGGCGATCATGAGGACCACGGCGCCGGTTCTCGATGTGAGCATTCCCAGGAAGGCTCCCACGGATACGGCCCACAGCACGGGAACGTAGGTCTCCAGTAAAAGAAGGGTCAGGGGGAATACGCGCATACCCGGCAGGGCTGCCAGAACGGCGCCGACGGTAAGGGCGTAAACCGAGGTTGATACGGTGAGAACGGCGAGGAAGGGGCCCCAGAAAGCGGAAGCCCGTTTCACCGGGAGAGCCAGGGAATTCAACATCCACCTGCTTTCCCAGATTCCGGAGAGGAAAAGACAGGACTCGATTCCGGAGATGAGGGCCACCAGGAATGATGCGTGCCAAAGGGCCAGGGAGGTGTTCCCCCATGGAAGAAGTTCGAGGGACTGGAGCGATGGAGGAACCAGGATGCCCAGTCGTACGATTATCGCGAGCATCGGGGGAATCAGAAGATAGGGAGCGACCCACCGTGTTTTGAGCGCTATGCCCAGACTCTGTCTGAAATGGTACATTCCTCCTTTCATCCCAGGGTCACCACCTTGTCCGCCTTTCCGACTAGATAAGACCCGGGTTGTACCAGGGAAACCACGGCACCCCTGTCCAGGAAGGAATAAAGTATTTCCATGGTGATTTCCAGGGCCGATGGAGACAGGAAGACTGCGGGCTCGTCCAGGACGGCTACTTGGTGCCGCCCCAGGGCGAGGGGAGCGAGGGAGAAGAGTTGCAGGTCGGAGAGATTGAGCATTTCAGGGAAGAGATTCATGACCCGGCCGAGCCCGGCATCGAGGCACCATCTCGAGATATCTTCCCGGAATGTGCGGGGAGAAGAATTCCCGTAAACGGCCAGGCGTCGTTCCAATTGGATTCTCACCGGGATACCGGGAGTGAAGTTGTCTTCCTGGAATACGAAGACGCAAGACCGTCTTGCCCTGAGAGTACCGGCCCTGGAACCCATTACCTTGATGGATCCCGCGGCGGGTTTCCTGATGCCGGCAATGGAATGGATAAGGTTGCTTTTCCCGGACCCGGGGGGAGCGGTTACCGCGACCATTTCTCCCGGAGATACTTCCAGGGAGAAGCATGGTACCGTCGGCGGATCCGAGTATCCGCCGATGGAAACATATGGAGGCATATGATCCTTTCGAAGAGAACATTCCGGAATTCCGTTTCCGGGAGATCGCAATCGTTTTCGCAGTCGTTACTATAATAGCAGCCCGCACCGGAGAGGGAAGATGCTCCCGGAATCGAATCGGTCTCCTGTTCGTCATGACGGATCGCCAGGTAAAAGCAGGGAATGTCCTGTAGTTTCCGGTACCTTCCCTCCCGATCCAGGCGAGTATGTCCGGTCCTTTTTCCGGAAGCGGTGTTGCCTTGCCGGTTTTCCCGTGAAAGTAGGAATTCGTCATCCGGAACGAATGTCGAGAGTAGCGATCCTCCTCCCGTCACGGAAAGGTCCTGTCCGGTGGAAGATCTGCAACCGGGTGCGGATACGGTATTTGCCCATAACGTACCTTGCCAATGACCGTGTACTTGACCGATGACGGAGCAAGAGATTAGTATTACCCTCCAAAGCAGTCATCGGTGCGCCCGTAGCTCAATTGGATAGAGCGTCTGGCTACGGACCAGAAGGTTCCGGGTTCGAGTCCTGGCGGGCGTACCACTCACCTGCTCCGGTTGTTTTACCGTCCGGTTTTCACGGAATGCCTTCACACGGCATATCCACCGTTTCTTGTGCAAAAGCCGTGAAGAAAGACGGATCTCAGTCGTTGTTTATTCCGAAATCGGGACCTAGAATCGTTATCTCGTCGTCGCCGGCCGGCAGGTTCGGTTTGTCGGACACCTTCTTGACCCTTTTCCTGGTTCGGGGAGGCGACGCGGGTTCGTCGGGGGTCGTCCTCAGGAATTCGATGGTGTCCCTGAGAGCCGCAAGCAGGTTCCGATCGATCCTGCTCTTCTTGAAGAGTCCGCCGGCAACCTCGTCTCGGATGTTTTCCAATATAGGCAGGTCTCCGGTTTTCCCATGCTTCCTCATCAACTTCAGCGCTCCGTCGAGCAGGTACGGGTCTTCGAATAGCAATCCCGCCGGACCCTCGTTCAGATGGATCCTGATGAGGTGCATGATTTCCCTGTTATTGCCCAGGGACAGGAATGTTTTCATCAAATCATGCCGGATACCCGGGTTTTTCGTAAATGCTTCCACGAGCCTGGATACGAATACAGGTTTTTTTCGGGCTTGCTTGCTCAGCATGTCCACGGCTATGCCGGCCACATCGGGGGAATCGTCGAAAACCAGCTGCATGGCCAGGCTTTCCGCCGTTGCCGGGGCCACCTTCATCAATGCGAGAAGACATTCCCTGCGGATTCTCGGATCCGGAACCATGCAAAGTTCGGCAAGGACGATTCCGCTTTCCTGGGAGCCTATTTCACGTAATACCTGTATGATATTCCTGGAAACGTACCAATCCTTGTCCGGGATGGTGAAGGTCTTGTCATTCATGTAGGGTTTGAACGCCGCGGCGGTCTCCTTGAGTTTGGAGTGCATGGCCGACAACCCCCTGGCTCCCATCTTGACCAGCATCTGGAAGGCCTTGGATCTCATTCTCCTGTTGTCGTCGTGGAAGACGGCCGCCAGTCTGGACACCAGGTTGTCGGGGGGAGCTATCATGGCCAGTTTCCTGGCTTCCCGGGCGACCACTTCGTCTTCCGAGAGCAGTTTTTCCACCAGGGCCTCCGCCGATTCCATAGTGTCCATCTTCCTGGAAGCTTCCAGGAGCGCCCTTTTCCTGGCTGTTTCCATTTCGGTCCTGGGAAATCTCTTGGCTTCGAAATCCAGGAGGACCTTACCCGTTTCCAGTGCAAGGGACATCATGCCGCGTTTCATGAGCATTTCCATCATGGATGCGATGAGGGTGATCCCCCTGTAGAGTACGTCGGGATCCTTCTCTCTCTTCAGCATGATCGATACGCTTTCGATTATCTGTATGGTGGAATTCTCCTTGCCCCTTCTTATGGAAACTCCGGCCATGTCCAGCAGCCTCCCCAGGCTTTCGTGCCTGATGTCGGGATCGGGGGAGTTCAAGTCCACGAGGAGCCTGTCGAGCATCTTCCGCACGACTTTCCAGGCCATGCTTCTCTGTACGGCCTTGTTGGAGAGGAGTCCGCTCTCCAGGAGTGAAGGATCAAGGGCAAGGACGAACCTGGCTATCATAGCCCTCTGCTCTTCCTTGTTCTCCTTGGCGGCGGCCAGGACGGACTTGAGGGCGTCACCTATCTTGCTGCCCGGGATGGAATCTATTCCTTCTCCTCTTTCGAGCCTGTCTATGAGTTCGGAGAAGATCGCGTCTTCTATGGTGACCTCGCCCCTGACCAGGGTATCCTCGGAGTCTCCGTCCTCGGATATCAGCTTGTAATGGAAACGGTTGACGGATATCGAATCGATGCTCCTCGATTCCAGGAGTTTTCCCATGCCGCCGTGTTCCAGTATATAGGCCGGTGGACGGTTGAATAGCTTGGCGAAGGTCTTTATTTCGTCGGGGGAGATCTCTCCACTGAAAGTGAGACTGCTCATCTGTCGCTCATTGAACGACCGTACGAACCCGAGAATACTGCGGTTCCTGGATTCCACCTTCACGTCGTTTACCATGATGGTGCCTCCCAGGATGGAGAGGGTGACCTGGTCCTTTTCTCCCATGAGCTTGGTCAGCACGGTGAGGAAAGCGTCGGCCGCCGGATCGATGGAAGGATGCCCGGAGGGAAACATTTGCAGGGCCTTCAGGAGCAGATCGAGCCTCTTTACCAGGTTTTCCGCCATTCTTTGCGCCACGGCGGCGGAGATTTTGCCGGTTCCCAGGTGAGCGGCAATGTTCGCCCCCGATGCGTACTTCTTCAACAAATCTTTGAACATGGTGAAATACCAGGAACCGGGGGTTTTTTCGATAAAATCCAGTTCGGAGAGGATATCCTTCAGAAATTTTCTCACGGACACGGGGTAGGAAGCGAGTTTGACGACGAAATTGGGATCGCTCACATTCCCTTTTTCCAGTACCCTGGCGGCCATGTGGGGGCCGGTGCATTCCATGTCGGTCTCCGGGTCCAGGAGTTCGTCCTCGATAAGGAGGTGGAATATCTCTATGAGCATGGATATCTTGGCGGTGGCGGCCTCCTTCTCGGAAGGGGTCAGCCTGCCGAAAACCTTCCAGACCTCTTCCATCTTGGTTTTCACGAAATGATCCTGAAGGGCGGACCAGTTCCAGTTCGGCTCCCGCCGGGCAAGTTCCCCGAGATCCATCAGGGCCAGGAAGGAGAGCCCGGCTTCCGGGTTTGTACAGGTGTCCGCAACCAGGAGGTCCAGCACGGGGACTATCCGTTCGGGTTTGTAGCCCGTGATGAATTTGGCCAGGGCGTCCATCCTTTTCCCCGGATCCTCCAGGACGGAAACGGTGGAGGCGAGCCTAGCGGCCGCCGCGGAATCGCTGGATTTCCCCATGATACACTCCCCCGGCATGCTTGAATTGATATGCTTACAATGCTAATAGGAATATGGAAACGAACGTTCTTCGTCAAACCCCGGCGTTCACGGATATTCGATAAGGGTACGCAGCCTGTTCCATATGTCCGCCACGGCCGAGGCCGCCGGACTTTCCGGGAAGGCCGCGGTGACTGGAACTCTCATGGACAACGCCTTCATTACGTTTTCGTCGAAAGGGATGTCGCCGAGGAAGGTTATCCCCTCGCCGGAACAGAATTCCACGATTTCATTCCGCCTTTTCGGGTTGATGTCGCTCTTGTTGATGCAAACCGCCGGTTTCACGTGGAAGAGGGCCAGGGTTTCCGCCACCCGAACGAGGTCGTGGATGGATGATATTCCCGGTTCCGTGGTAATCACGGCTGCGTCAACCCCGGAGCAGGATGCGATAACGGGACATCCCACGCCTGGAGGGCCGTCCACGAGAACCAAGTCGCAACCCGTGGATACACATGCTTCCGCAGCCTCCTTCCGGACTATGGAAACCAACTTTCCGGAGTTTTCTTCTCCCGCGTTCATTTCGGCATGAAAGAGGGTTCCGTAAGGAGTCGAGGACCTGAACCACTTTCCAGCCACGGGCCTGTAATTGGATATGGCCTTCTCGGGACACTGGTATATGCAGGTGTTGCAACCTTCGCATCGCGACTCGTCCACACCGTAGGTTTTACCGGAAGGCTTCGGCTCGATCACGGCGCCGAACCTGCATACCTCGAAACACCTGCCGCAAGCGGTACAGGCTTCCCCGTGAATTACGGCCTTGAATCCTCCGGTGAAGTCATGTTCCTCCAACTTCTCCGGATCGAGAAGGAGGTCCAGGTTGGCGGCATCGACGTCGGCATCCGCAAGCACCAGGTTCATCCCGGCGTGTGCCAGGTGAGCCAGGGCTGCGGTGAGAGAGGTCTTTCCCGTTCCTCCCTTACCGCTGAGAATGACTACCTGTTTCACGAGGATGTCTCCTTCCGGATCCTTTCAAGGAGTTCGGCGAAAAGCGGTCGGTATCCGGGGAGACCGTCCGTGAGGGCCACTCCTTCGGACAGGGTTTCCGCTATCCTCCTGTCCATGGGTATCTTTGCCAGGACCGGCAGCTCTTTTTCCCTGCAGAATCCTTCCACATCATCGCTTCCGGCACCGTAGCGATTGATCACTACGCCGGCGGGTATGCCGAGTTGGTCCCTCACCACGTTGACCATGGCAGCCAGATCATGGAGCCCGAAGGGAGTGGGCTCGGTGACCAGTACGACATAATTCGCGGGTCTTATCGTTTCCACCACGGGGCAGGAGGTTCCGGGAGGAGCATCCAGGATGACGGTTCTTTCCTGCGAGTCGTCGAGAAATCGATCCAGCAGAGACGAAATTATGGGTACCGCCATGGCCTGGCCGGTATTGAGGATTCCCCCGGCGAAGTCCACTCTTTCGGATGTACCGCTTTCCAGGTAGCCCGAGACGTGGAGTTCTTCCGTGACGGCATTTCTGGGACAGGCCAGGGCGCAACCTCCGCATCCATGACACATATCCTTGAATACCAGGACTTTTTCACCGGCTACGGCGATCGCATGCCAAGCGCAGACTTCGGCGCACCTTCCGCAGAAATCGCATTTTCCCGGGTCCACCACGGGGACCCGGACCCCGGTTTCGATTTTCGCCTCGTACTCGATATTCAGGAACAGTCCGGCATTGGGTTCCTCTACGTCACAGTCCAGTAGCAGGGGTTTCGGTCCGGAAGTCCCGGCGGCGGCCAGCGCGAGACTCACCGCCACCATGGTTTTACCGGTACCGCCCTTGCCTCCGGCAACGACAATGACCATTCGTCTTACTTCCTGGCCAGGGAGGCTCCGCACTTGGGACAGCGGATGGCATGACACGGTTGGCCGGCACGGTGTTCCTGCCCGTATCCGCACGACAGGCACACGCAAAATCCTCCGGGTCCCGTGCCTCCGCCGGGGCTCCTGTTCGTGCCTTTCCCCTTAATGCTTTTCTCCTTTACGGTTTCGTTTTTCCGTTCGTCAGGCGGCCTGTCGCGTCATTCGGTCGGAGGCGGGTGTGAGATTCCGTTCCCGAAGAATGTTCGATGCTTTCCCTGCATGGTGAAGCTGCGGCCGATTTTCCCGACAGGAATGTTTCCACCACGCTTCTGACGGTGCCGGAAACCCCGGAGACACACTCGATTCCGGCCCCGGAGAATGCATCGATGGCTCTTCGTCCCATTCCCCCGGCCAACATGACCTGTGCTCCCAGGTCGACTACGAAGGATGGCACCTGTCCGGGCGAGTGGCTTTCGTAGAAGGGATTCCTTACCGCTTCAGAAGCTATTATCTCCTCTTCCCGGACATCCACCAGGATAAAGAAGGGACATCGTCCGAAATGGCGGCTCACCGGACTGTCCAACCCTCGGTCGTCGTCGGACGAAACGGCTATCCTCATTTTTCCTCCCCCGGCAGTTCCGCTATTTCTTCCAGCAATTTCTCGACCTGTCCCCTGAGTTTCCCGAGCTTGGAAGTCAGTTGGTCGAGATGCCGGTCTGTGCTTTCCCCGGAAATTTCCCTTTCGGGAATCGGTTTGCCGTGGCCCGGCGAACCGGACGAGGAAAGGGGTTGAAGTTTTCCTTTTTCGAAGTCACGTACCGCGTCCTTCACGGTACCCTTTCCGGACGAGTAACATGGAAGGGACGCAGCCTCGAGTACTTCGAACGCCTTTGGTCCCAGTTTGGGAGCAAGAAGGATATCGGGTTCGTGAGCCAGAACGAGTTGGGCCGCCTGTACGCCGGCCCCGCCGGTCTGGTTCCCGGCCGGATTTTCGACGACTTCGAATGAGAAATCCTCGGTATCCACCAAGATGAAGTAGGGAGTTCTTCCGAACACGTCACCGACGGGTGAATCCAAGGTCGCTTCCCGGGCGCTCACCATCACCTTCATTGCTTGTTTCCACGCTTATCTGCGTTCTTGATCCGTTCGATTCCGCCGGCGATCCTTTCCAGGATCTCCGAAACGAAATCCAGTTGCCGCTTGATGCTTTCCGTATCAGTTTCCCGGGAGTATCCCGGTCGGCACCGGTGCGGGTGATGCATCCGGCAGGGAATATCGGCTTCATAGTATCGATGTCGGTAACCACCGCCCCGACAGGGTCTTGCATGATGTCCGCAACGACCTTCCCGGCCGGGAGAGGTCACGTATCCTCCTTCGTGATGACCGGAGCATCTTCCAACGCCTCTTCCGCTGCGGGGTCCTTCTCCCAAGGGTCCGGTTCCGTCTCCTCCGGGCATGATTTCTCCTTTCTAATCGTTTTCTCCGTGGAAAATTTCCATGTGGCGTCTGTACTTCTTCAAAAATGTCTGCAGGATATGGCGTGTCTTCTTCAGTTCTTCCACCCATGATTTCAGGTAGAGGTTTCCCTCGTCGGTGAGGGAGTAGACCCTGCGGGCGGGACCGGCGTCACCCTCGTTCCACCTGGATTCGACCAGATTCCTTTCCTCCAGACTCCGAAGCATCCTGTAGATGGTGCTGGAGTCCGCCGGGACTTCATGGAAACCGAATTTTTCAAGGTCTTCCAGAAGTTGGTAACCATGAGATTCCTTCCCGTGGAGAAGGAGTAGCAGGCATGGTTCGAGGAAGCCGTATATGCTCCGTCTTCTACATCTTTTCCTGTTCTCGCTTCCGCATCTTCCCCGACCCGGCATAGTGTTCCTCTCATCTACATGCAAAATGCACATAGATGATAATAGGATTTCGGCAACGGTCAACCCCGGGACTACCGCAGGATATGTTCCCCCGAAGGCCGCTTCGGATGCCTGGTCGGATCAACGGTGAAAACTTGACCGGCATCCGCCAAGGCGAGAGCGATGATAATGAACATGAAAATCCTTTCTCCATGCCGGTATCTTCCGGAGAGGGTTCCGGAACCTTGTGATTTACCGGTAACGGATGGTATACTACACTCGTAGTTCCGGCCCATCCATCCAAGAGGATTTGCTTGTATGACCTTAGAATCCCTGTCCGGACGTAAGGACAATATCTCCGCACCGGAAGACAAACTGCGTCTCTTTCGTTCGAAACTCCAGGCTTTGATGAAACTCAGCAACGATTTCATAGCGATCCTGGACAGGAACGGTATCATCGTCGACCTGAGCGAAAACGCCGCCGTTCTTCTTGAAACGGACGTAAACGACGTCATCGGGAAGTTCCACTGGGAAGATTTCCTTCCCGAGGAAGAGAAGCCCAGGCTTGCCGGTTATTTCTTCAGCAGGGCCAACGGCACGGGAGACCCGCCTTCTTCCTATACGTTGAGGCTCAAACTTCCTTCGGGAGAGCGGTTCATGAGAGCCAAGGTGGACTTCATTCCGGGCACTGAAGACAGGATAGTCGTCCTCAAGGATCTCAGCGAGGTCGTGGAGGAAAAGAGAAGAACGGCGGAAAGCGAGGAGAGGTATCGGGCGGTGGTGGAGAACACCAACGACGGCATCCTCATATGCACCATGGAGAGAACCCTCTTCGCCAACACGAGTTTCTGCAACATGACCGGTCTTCCCAGGGAAGAAGTCTACATGCTGTCGCCCATGAGGTTGTTCCATGATTCCGACAGGAATAAACTGGAGGAACTCTTTCCCGTGGTTGGCGATCGGGCGGGGCACCGCGGGGTTTTCGAGGTGAGGGTGAGAAAAAGAAGCGGATTCCTTCCCGCCGAGCTGTCTTCGGTTGCAATAAACTACAGGAACACCGAAGCGGTGCTTTTTTCCGTGCGTGATCTGACCCGTAGAAAGGAAGCCGAAAAAAAGCTGAAAGAGCAGCACGAACTGCTGCAGGCCATAGTCGATAATTCCCCGGTGGGAATTTCCGTGTACGACAGCAAGGGAACTCTTCTCATGTTCAACTCATCCTGGGCGACCATATGGGGCAAGACGCCGGAGCAGATAGAAGAATTGAAAGTGCCGAAGAAGGAGTTGCGCATCGACGACAGCGACTCCTATCTGGGAGATTACCTGGAACAGGTGGTCAAGGTATACCGAGAAGGCGGTTATCTCTACATACCCATCCTGAAGACGGACAACTTTCTTTCCGGTGCGGCGGAATATATATCCCATCACTTTTACGCCCTGAAGAACGAAGATGGTACCGTGGACAAGGTGATCGTTCTCACTCTGGACCTCACCGAGACCCTGAAGGTCAAGGATGAACTGAAAGAAACCAGGGACAGGTACGATCAGCTCTTCAGCGAGGTTCCCGTGGCCTTGTACAGGACGACTCTGGATCCCGACAGCAAAATCATTTCGGCGAATCCCAAGATGAAAAAACTTTTCTTCGATCCGGAGAATCCGGGTGAAATCGACGGAGTACGCGTCAGTGATTTGTACCGGAATCCTCAGAAACGCAGGGAATTCCTGAAAAAACTCGAAAGGGAGAAAGAGATCCAGGGATTCGAGATAGAATTTCGCAGGATGGACGGATCCACGTTCCTGGGCAGCGTATCCGCCCGCATGGTCAAGGGGCGAAACGGCGGACAAGATTACATAGAGGGAATGATTCTCGATGTTACCGAGCAGAAGAAGAGGGAAGAGGAACTTCTTAAGATAGAACAGCTGGAGACCATCGGCACTTTGGCGGGGGGGATAGCCCATGATTTCAACAACCTTCTCATGGCGATACAGGGTTCCATCTTCCTTGCGATGGAGGAGAGGGACCCGGAAAAGATCCGCCGGCGGCTCGAGGAGGCCGAGAGTGCCGTGGAGGAGGCGGCGGTGCTCACCGGACGACTCCTGACCTTCACCAGAGGCGGGGCGCCCATGAGGAAACTGGTTGACGTGGAATCGTGCGTGCGTGAACCGATCCTGTTCTGCCTGAGCGGATCCCTGGTCAAGGCGGAGTTCCGTTTCGACGACAATCTTTTTCCTATATATGCCGACCAGGAGCAGGTATCCCAGGCTGTGAGGAACATAGCCTTGAATGCGGTCCAGGCCATGCCCGACGGGGGCAGGATCACGGTGACCTGCGGCAACGTCATCCTCGAAAAGGGAAACATCCGGGCGCTGAATCCCGGGGAGTATGTAAAAATATCGATTCGTGACGAAGGCCCCGGTATACCGCCGGATGACATGAGAAAAGTGTTCAATCCGTACTTCACCACCAAGCCGGACGGGACCGGCCTGGGTCTTGCCACCAGTTTTTCCATAATCAAGAAGCATTCCGGGGCGATAAGCGTTTCTTCCGTGGAGGGCGAGGGAGCGGAGTTTACCATATATCTTCCCGCGGAAACCGGGGCCGTCGCCGGAGAGGAAGATGAGAAGAAATGGCCCCGGGGTGGGGAAGTGGGGGCGCTGAGCATCCTTATCATGGATGACGACGACAAAGTCAGGAAGGTCCTCAAGGAAATGCTCCTCAGTCTGGGTCACGACGTAGAGGAGAGCAGAAACGGTAACGAGGTGGTGGAAATTTACGGAAAGAGGCTGGAGGAAGGAAGACCTTTCGATCTGGTGATATTGGACCTGACCGTGTCCGGCGGAATCGGCGGGGAAGCCGCCGTGGCCTCCCTCAAGGAGATGGATCCGGATGTTAAGGCCATAGTCTGCAGCGGGTACACCAATAACCCGGTGTTGGCTGACCACAAAGAGTACGGGTTTTCGGGGAGTCTCGTCAAACCGTTCAGTTTTTCCGCCCTGGAGGAAGAGATACGATCCGTCATGGGGGCCGCCGGCCTGTTCGAAAGGGGCTGACGTGGGTCCTTTCAAGGCTTACGACATCAGGGGCGTGTACGGGAAGGATTTCGACCGCGGGACGGTCTACGCCGTGGGTCGGCACCTGCCGGGTCTTCTGGAGGCGGACAGGGTCCTGGTCGGTTATGATTGCCGTAAGTCGTCGCCGGAGATCTTCGAGGCCCTGACGGAAGGTATATTGGATGCCGGAGCTGACGTCGAGGATATGGGACCCGCCACCACTCCCATGGTCTATTACGTTACCGCGACCGGAAATTTTCCCGCATCGGTGCAGATAACCGCATCGCACAATCCCGGGGAATACAACGGTATGAAGATTTCCCGCAAGGGGGCCCTGCCCGTAGGTTACGACACGGGATTACGCCGGCTCGAGGAAATGGTCCGAAAAGGAACTCCTTCTCCGGCGGCTTCCAGGGGTAAATTGAGGAGGCTCACCGGAGCCAGGGAGGATTACCTTTCATTCCTGGCCGGGTTTCTCGGGGACTTGTCTCCCCTCCGTGTCGCCGTGGATTGCTCGAACGGCATGGCTTCCCTGCTGGCCGCCGATCTATTCGGACGGAACGTGACTTACATCTATGATACAATGGACGGCAATTTCCCGAATCACGATCCGAATCCTCTGGTGGAGAAGAATACCGCTGATCTCAAGGAGTTGGTACTGAAAGAAGGAATGGATGTGGGGGCCATTTTCGATGGCGACGGGGACAGGGTGGTGTTCGTGGATGAAAACGGCGGCTTTGTCCGCCCCGACATCATGACCGCCGTGCTGGGAGAAAGCCTGCTGGAGAAAAACGGAGAATGGGTTCTTCACGACGTCAGAACATCCCGGGGAGTTATCGAGAGGATAAGAAACCTTGGTGGAAAGCCTTACATGTGGAAAGTAGGGCATTCTCACGCGAAAATGAAAATGAGGGAACTCGGGGCGGCTTACGGGGGAGAGCTCGCCGGACATTATTACTTCAGACATTTTTTCAATTGTGATTCGGGAATGTTGGCGGCGATCCACGTCCTGAACATTCTTGCCGCCCGCGCCGAAGCCGGGCGATCATTTTCCGAACTCGTGGAAGAAATAGACGTTTACTCCAATTCCGGGGAAGTGAATTTTATCGTGTCGGACAAGGCGGCTGCAATGAATGCCGTTGTCCGCCATTTTTCATCCCGGGAGATTCCTTCCAACGTGTACGATTTCGATGGGTATCGGCTTGAATTCCGTGAATGGTGGTTCAGTCTCAGGCCGTCCAATACCGAACCGTACCTGAGATTGGTTGCCGAAGCTTCCTCTCCCGGACTCCTGGAGGAGAAGCTCCGGGAGATAAGAACCATCCTGGACGATTTCCGGGAAGATTGATTATTACGTTATTGCAACACCACCGCCTTGACCGTCCGGGATTCGTCCCCGGATAAGATGGTGACGAAGTAGAGCCCCGGCACCACCGGTTTCCCCGATCTGCTCATACCGTCCCACCAGGTCGTGTGACTTCCCCCCGGTAACTCTCCCAGGTCCGATTCTCCGACCAGCCTTCCGAAGACGTCGTATATCCTTACGGTAACGGAACAGCGGTTTCCGATCGAGAAGGGCAGGTTGAATCCCCGGGTGGAAGGGTTGGGGAAAGGTGGACGGACCACCAGACCTGGCCCCGGGGACCCGCCGTCTTCCACTCCTTCGTGAGGAACGGCATATATCTCGACATCGTCGATGTTCCATCCGCAATAGGTCCATCCTCCGTCGGTGGCTCCCATGGTCCACCTGATGATGATTCGTGGTTCGTCATCGGCTTCTTTGGAGATATCGAAGGTTTGTCGTACCCATTCGCCGTCTTCAACGTAATCCTCGTTGGCCCACACGTCGATCCAGTTTTTACCGTCGGTGCTTATCCGGACATATGCGTGGTCGTACTCCGGGGACTCCACCCCCAGCCACCTCCAGAACACGAGGTGCGAATCGTACATTCCCTCGAACGACAGGGGTTCCGTGGTAAGATGGGTTTCCGGAAGGTTGTTGGGGTAATCGCCGGAGAGATTGTAACCATAAACGTTCGTGCCCGTGTGGCCGGAGGAAGGGTCCGGGTACCCTTGCTGTCCTCCCCCGCCCTGTGGTATTCCGAATTCCCACTTCCCTTCCGTCGTCCACCCCGGGTCGGTTGAGAAGTCCCATGAATACAACAGGGTGGGATCGCCCACCACGAGCACCACGTCCCTGTAGGTGTCACCCTGGTGAGTGGTGAGGTTCTTGAAATTCACCCGTTCGGTGTAGGCTCCATGCGGGAGGGAAGCCGCGGATTCTCCTATGGATAGCGTAATCGAGACGGGCTCATAGGGAAACAGGTAGCCGGAGGTATCGGAAATCTCCAGCCAGTCGGCGCCGCCCTCGGTGGAGACGAGATATTCAATGGTTCCGTTTCCATGGTTGGTCATGGTGTAATCCATGGACGACGGTTCGAAAGGACCTCCCTCGTCACCCCCGGAAGTAAAACCGGCGTCGGGATCCAGTTCCAGTCCCACTTGGTTCGCAAGAGCCTTGATGCAGAAATTTGCAGTGGTGTCTACCTCCTGGAGGTCGACCCAATCGTAACCTTCCCTGAAGAAACTTTCGCCCGGATCCGCCCTGGACTCGACTATCACCCTGTAGTCCGCGCCCAGGAGTACCGGAACATCGGATGTGCAGTCGTATGGTTGTCCGCCGCCGGAAAGGTACAGGTACACGTAGAAATCATCGCCTTCTTCCAGGATGAAAGGAGAAGAAAAGTCCACCGTGTGGAAGCCCGCATGGTCCGTCGTGCCGGATGCCCGTGCCAGTATGCCGGATAGTTCTCCCTCGGTGAAATCATCATACACGACGATATTGTAGGAAATCCCGGGAAGCGCCGAATAGAAACTTGCCGCCTCGATCATCTGGTCCCCGACGCATATGAAGGCGTTGAATGCCTCGGTGGCGGAGGAGAGAGTATCCCTCCATCCGTGGTAGTCATGATAATAAACCTTTGAATACCGCATGTACTCGACAGCGATGTGGGACACGGCCCCCATGGTCGGATTCCTGCAGGCATGCTTATCGTAGTACGAGATCCAAAAATACCCGTCGTTTCCCCAACCGGATCCCCAGCTGTTTTTGACGAGCCATGCCCCGGGTTTCGGCGCCTGGGTTTCCCGCCCGTCGTCCCAGCCCACGATAGCGACGGCGTGGTTGGGATCCATGGAACTGGAGGGAGGCTGGTAGTGTTCGTACTCGTTATTGATGAAGGTGCTGTTGTAGCACATGCACGTTCCCATGACCCCGTGGTCCATGATAGCCTGTTTTATGACCTCTATATTTTCCAGCCCGGTTCCGATGTCGTACCATGCGATTTCACGGGGATAATAGTAGTGGTAGGAATCCGTCGTTCTTGCGGGAGGGTTTTCGAAAGATTGACCGTCGCTGTCCCTGACGGCACCCTCCCCCCTGGTAAGATATGCCGCTCCTACCAGGTAGTCTCCCCCCTGGTGAACCGCCAGGCCGCTGCCGGTGGGGGGAGTGAGATCGTCGTTGTTGTGATTATTGAACCCGTTCCACCAGTCCAGGTGGTACTCGGCCAGGTTGGGTTCGCCCGTTTCCCGGGCTTCCTCCCAGGCACCGTTCATGAGAAGATTTCCCTCCATCGAAGCCATTATGGCATGGGTCCAGCAGGTGCCTCCCTGCTGTCTCTTGACGGACGTCACGTAATTTTCTCCCTCCACGTCCCGAAGATCGAAGACCGGGGGTAATTTCGTACCGAACCATGTGACGAGCGTGATCACGGACAACGACAGCGGAATCATGACAGCCTCCATGAATATTTGCGGACAGGATCCTCCCGGTAATGAAAAATTGCGACCGGGTACGTACGGGTCAATGACGGAGATGGACGATGAGGTAATATTAGAAAGTCAAGCCGCGAATCCGCAGAAAGAAGAAAGGAGCATTCCCATGCTGGGCAGGCTCGAATCCATGATTCGGGAAGTCGACGCCGATTTCGTCGACATAAGGTACGAGATCAAGACCGAAACGGTGGTTTCTTTCGTGGGCCGGGAAATTAAGAGCGTAGGTTCCAACACGACGGACGGTTTCGTTGTGCGGGTGCTGAGAGAAGGAGGGTTTTCCTCCGCCACGGTTACCAGGGAGGAGGATGTTCCCGCGTCCATCCGTCTTGCGTTGGAAGGAGCGGACACCATCAGGAAGACCGGAGGGAAAAGGGTTACCCTGGCTGATGTCCCCGTGGTGGAAGACGTGGTGAAACCTCCGCTGGACATCGATCCCCGGGAAGTGGAAATAGACGAGAAGATAAGGCTGACGGAGAAATACAACGAAATCATGCTGGATCGGCCGGAAACGGTTACCACCAGGCTCACCTACAGGGAGGTGGCGAGGGACAAGCACTACGTGAATTCCCAGGGGACCGCCGTATCGGAGGTGCTGGTCACCACCAACATACTGGGCGAGGTGATAGCCGGGAAAGACGGCGTATCGCAGAACGTGAGAGTCGCCATCGGCGGGGCGGACGGATTCCGCAAACTGTTGGACCGGGAAGAACTGTTTCATGAAAGGAGCGGAATCGCGGCCGGCCTTCTGGATGCGAGATCCGTCAAGGGCGGAACGTACGACGTGGTTCTGAATCCCGGCCTTGCCGGGGTTTTCACCCATGAGGCCTTCGGGCATTTCAGCGAGGCGGACATCATAGAGGACAATCCCGGTCTCAGGAACAAAATGGTCCTGGGAGCGGAACTGGGGTCCCGGGAGGTGACCATAGTGGCCGATTCCACCCTGCCCGGGCAGGTGGGCTACTACAAGTACGACGACGAGGGTGTGCTAGTGAAACCGGTGACCTTGATGAACGAAGGCGTGCTGACGGGAAGGTTGCATTCCAGGGCGACCGCGGCGGGCTTCGGGGAACCTCCCACCGGACATGCGGTGGCGGAGGACATGAGGTTCGAACCCATAGTCAGGATGGGTACGATCTTTATCAAACCCGGTGGACACACTCTTGAAGAACTCCTCCGGAAACTGGGAGACGGTCTGTACCTCCTGGATGGCAAAGGGGGACAAACCAGCGGGGAAAATTTCACGTTCGGCGCTCAATACGGGTTCATCGTTGAAGGGGGCAAGGTGGGTCCGATGATCCGGGATGTGAACATAATGGGCAACCTCTTCACCACGTTGAAAAGTATAGAGGCCGTAGGTAACGAAATGGTGTTGTCGGAATCCGGGGGGTGCGGGAAGGGTCAGATTAACATAAAATCGGCGCTTGGAGGACCCAGTGTACTCATCCGGGAAATGGTGGTGGGAGGTGCCTGAGATGACGGATAAGACGGGAATGAGAAAACTTCTGGATCTGGCCGCCGATAAATCCGACCAGGCCGAGGTATTCCATTACAGGAGCGATTACGGCTCCCTCTCCGTGAGGAACGGCAGGGTGACGGATATGTCCGCCGGCATACAAACCGGGTATGCTCTCAGGATCATAAAGAACGGGAAACTGGGTACGGCATACACGAAGAATCTTCTGGATCCCCGGAAAGTGGCGGAGAACGCCGGGATCTCCATGAAAGGACACGTGGAAGCCGGTTTTTCATTTCCCTCTCCCTGCGATCTTCCCCCTCCGCCTTCCATGGATGGAACGGTGGCGTCCATGGGATTCGATGACCTGTATTCGTATTCCGACAAGGCGTACGAGTATCTGTCCGACAGGGTCGAGGGCCAGGTGGACATTGCTGCGGAGAGAAGCGTGACCGATGTAAGCATAATGAACAGCAACGGCCTGGACGTGACTCGCCATTCTCCGGTCATGTATCTGTTCGCGTCGGTGCTTTTTCCGAACACCGAAACGGCGGTGAGAAAGATTTACCGTTCTTCTTCGGCATCGGAGTTTCCCGGCGAAGACCTCGAAGAAATGGCGGAACTATACCGCGCGGGACTGCCGGAGGTCGAGGTGCACGGCGGCAGGATGCAAGTGATGTTCACCCAGGATACCATGTTCACGCTTTTGTGGAGACTTTCGGCCGGTGCTTCCGGCATGGCGTTCCACAGCGGTATTTCACCGTTGCTGAAGAAGAGGGGGAAGAAGGTATTGTCGGAAAAGTTCACCCTCTACGACGACCCCACGGATACTTCCCGGCCGGAAGCGAGCTTCTTCGACGACGAGGGAGTGAAGACCCGGAAACACGTCGTGTTCCGGAACGGTATTTTCGAGAACCTGATTCTCAACCTGGACTATGCCGCCAGGCTGGGAGAGGAGCCTACCGGTAACGGTTACCGCGAAAGCATGTGGGGCGGGGAGACCGTGGCGATACAGCCGGCACCCCTGCTCAAAACCCCGGGAATCGCTCCCGGGAAAGCTTCCTTTCGCGACATGGTTTCCGGGATGGACAGGGGGGTCATCGTCATGGGGGTGCTCGGAGCCCACTCCGGGAACATAAACAACGGGGACTTCTCCGTGGGGCTTAATCCCGGGTATTACGTGGAAAACGGGAAGATAAAGGGAAGAATCAAGGACGGGATGGTGGCTGGAAACGTCTACGAAGTCCTTCGTAACGTGGTCGCAGTGGAAGATGAGCTCCATGATTCTCTTACGGGAGGGCGTTTTCCCGCTATTCTCCTGGAAGACGTCAGCGTTTCCGCCAGATAATGCGTCATTATGGCGCACGGTTTCCCGTCATCGGAATATTTTCCACGGGAACGACCCGGTGTCGCGGATATTCAGGCGATGATCTTCGCGAAAGGGGGAGCCATATCCTGGCAAGACTTTTGCTTCTCTTCTACGTGGAAAGTCACGGAAAACGTAAAAGGAAGGAGGTATCGAAGATGAAGGAGGTATCCAAGATGAGGGATGATGAAAGCAGACTCACCAGGAGAAGTCTTCTTTCTCCCATGGAACTCGTGTTCAGGAACATCGCTCCCGAGTTCGATGTTTTCAACTTCCAGAGGGAATGGGTTCCCGATGTGGACATAATGGAAGACGCCGAGTCCATCATCGTCAGGACCGAGCTTCCCGGGATGAAGAAGGAAGATATCGAAGTGGACGTGGCCAATGGTGTTCTCACCATCAAGGGCGAGAAGAAGGAAGAGCAGGAAGAGGATAAAAAGACCTGGCACCGCAGGGAGGTCAGGTACGGATGTTTCGCAAGGTCCTTCACCCTTCCCGCCGACGTCAAGAGCGACGAGGCGAAGGCCACTTACGAGAACGGTGTTCTGACCATCGTGCTTCCCAAGGAGGAGAAGGCCCTTCACAGGAAGATCGAGATCAAGGGATAAGACGGTATCCCCTTCAGGCGGAGGCGGGCTTCGGCCCGCCTTTTTTTACGGCGGCCGGAAGCGGAATCTCAGGTAGTATATTCTCGTGAGAGACGGCGACCGCGAACCTGAGTGGAGGTCAAGATGTTCAACCGTTCCGTTTATGCCGGAAGAAGGAAGAGACTGCTGGAGAAGATGCCCGGGCAGTTCGCCCTGGTAATACCGCCGGCGACGCCCAAACCCTCCAGCGCGGATGCGGAATTTCCCTACGTCCCCAACAAGAACCTGGTTTATCTCACCGGTATCGACCAGCAGGGAACCTGGCTGGTGATCCATCGGAAAAAGGGAGGGGATATAAGGGAAGATCTTTTCATAGCACCTTACGACGAGGTCCGGGAGAAATGGATCGGTTCCGTCCTCACTGTGGAAGAGGCCGGCGGGATCAGCGGAGTTGAAAACGTCTCCTTCAACACGGCCGTAGAGGAATGGATAGACAGGTTGTTGAACAAATGGGGTATCACCGAGGTCCGGGTGGATTATCCGGTCGGGGGACTGACGGGACATCGCGGTGGAAGACAGGGTTTCGTAGAGAGGCTTCTCGCCGCCTATCCGCACCTGGCATTCAAAAGACTCTCTCCGGAGATTTTCAGGTTGAGAATGGTGAAGGAACCGGGAGAGCTGGAGAAGATGAGGCGGGCGATAGACATCACCGCCCGGGGGTTCTCGCGGGCATTGAGAAGACTGCGGCCCGGAATGAGAGAGTACGAATTCGAAGCGGAGATGCTCTATGAATTCATGCTTAAGGGGGAGAAGACACCGGCCTTCCCCCCGATAGTCGCCGGCGGAGAACGGGCCACCTGCCTGCACTATTCGAAAAACGACGAGATATTGGAAGAGGGTACCCTCCTCCTGGTGGATTTCGGTGCCAGTACGGAATTCTATAACGCGGACGTGAGCAGGACGGTGCCGGTGAACGGCGGGTACACCCCGAGGCAGCGTGAACTGGTGGAGATGGTGCTGGAAGTGCAGGAAGAGGCGATAAGACTGTTGCGCCCGGGGAAACTCTATTCCCGGTGGAACGCGGAAGTGAAGGAATTTTACGCATCCATGCTGCTGGAGCGGAAGTTTACGGATTCCCCGGAGGAGATCGGAAAGTACTATTATCACAACATCGGCCATCACATAGGCCTCGATACCCATGACGAGAACGTTTCCGGGGAGGAACTCCGTCCCGGAATGGTTTTGACGGTGGAGCCCGGGTTCTACTCCCGCGAGGAGGGTGTGGGCATTCGAATAGAGGACGACGTGCTTATCGGGGAGAACGGCAATGAAATTCTTACCGCTGGAATTCCCCGTACTCCCGATGAGATAGAAGATGTGATGAGGGGAAAATGAATTTCCGGGAGCCGGGCGTAGTCGACGGGTATTGGATGGAAAAGGCCATGGAAAAAGCCAGGGAAGCTTTCCGGGTGGGAGAGGTTCCCGTGGGAGCCGTATTGGTGGACTCCTCGGGCAGGTTCTTCGCCGACAGGAACAGGACTTCCGAGACCGGCCTGGCCACGGCTCACGCCGAGCACCTGGTCATAACCGCCGCGTCCGGAGACAGGAAAGACTGGAGACTCGCGAACTGTACTCTGTACACCACCCTGGAACCATGCTTGATGTGTGCCGGCCTTGTAGTGCTGTCGAGAGTTTCCCGGGTGGTCTTCGGCGCTCCGGACCTCAGGTTCGGAGCATTCGGTTCCGTAACGAACGTTCTGGAGATGCCCAATCTCAATCACTATCCGCAGGTGACGGGAGGATGCCGCGAAGAGGAAAGCGCCCGCATCATGAGGGAGTTCTTCAGGCGGGGACGGGCCGCTGCCGGTATCCGTCGGTCCCCGGGATCACTTTCCGAGGAAGAGGGAACTTAGACTCTTACCCTCGTGAATCCTCTTGATCGCTTCCGCGAAGATCCTGGCCACGGACAGGGTCTCGATCTTCTTCGGAAGCCCGCCTACCACCTTCTCGGCCTCCTCGGTATTGAACTCGACGGTGTCGGTGACGTACAGCTTGGTCAGGACACTCTCCTCTATCATCCTGACGGCGTCGCCGGAGAGAATGCCATGGGTGACGAAGGCGTAGATATCCTCGGCTCCCCGTTCCTTCGCTATCCCGGCGCATTGTACCAGGCTTTTACCCGACAACGTCTCGTCGTCGTTCATTATGACGGTGCGTCCCGAAAGATCGTCCACTCCCTCCACGGACCTCACGTGCGGAGTTTCGCTGTCGTCCACCCTGATCTTCTTCACGTATCCCGTTTCGATGTCCGGAGACATGCCCTTTTTCCGCATGAACCTGCCCACGTGCATGGCCAGGAAGTCGTTGTTGAGAATACTGCCTGAATCGGGGGCGATGAAGGCCAGTTTCTCCTTTCCCAGGGAGACTATGGTGTCGAGAAAGACCTCGTCGGCGTGAAGCTGGTCCACGGGGATATTGCTGAAGCCCTGGCTCTGGGGGCAGTGGAGAGTCATGGTGAGTACCCGGTCGGCCCTGACCGCTTCCAGCATGTCGAACATCATCTTGGCTGCGATGGCTATCCTCGGTTTGTCTTTCTTATCGCTCCTGGCGTAAGGGAAATAAGGTGTCACAGCCGTTATGCGTCCCGCGCTGTCCTTGATGGCATATATCATCTGGAGCAGTTCGAGGATGTCACCCGAGACGGTTCCGTAGGCCAGGTCCCGGTCCTGGAGTATCGATCTCTCCCCGGATTGGATCACGAAGACGTCTTTCTCCCTCACGGTATCACCCACGAAGTTGACCATAAGATTACCGTTCGAGAATCTGATGAACTCGACCGGTTCGGGTTCTATCCCGAGTATTTCACATATGCGCAGTCCCAGGGGCTGGCTCGCACGTCCGCAACAAATGGCTATCTTGCCGAACATCATGACCTCCGTTGTCGGATGTCAAAGGGAAGCAAGTGTTTCCCAATTTTCGTCCACGGTTCCCAACAGGATCTTGATCATAATAGAAAAAGCCTCGAAACCCAGGCCGTTTTCCGTAGAGAAAGTGTACATGGCGGAAACCTCGCCGGTTTCCGGATCGGCGGTGAATTTCACCCAGGTGTTATCCCAGTTGAGCTGGGCCAGTGTTTCCAGCGCGGTGGTGCGTTCCGGCCCCGATTCGGGAATCACACCGGGAGTCAGGGCGACCAGGAGGACTCCTTCCATCTCCGGGTCCGCGAGGATGTACATGTAGGGTACCGTGGTATCGCCCTGCACGGCCATGAGGACGAACTCGTTCCCGTCCCTGTCGTAGACCATGTCTTCCCCTATCATGTCCAGGTATTCCGCGATCGTGTCCCCGGAAATTTCGGCTGCGGAAATCCCGGAAATAACGGAGAGAATAATGATCACTTTTTTCAAAACAAACCTCCAGACTGGGTTATGCGGGCCGTCGGATGACAATTATATTATCTCAATTCCCAGGGCTCCCGGAAAGTGCCCGAACGATGTTCCCGGAAGATTTCACCTGAAAATCGACGGGAAAGGGTTTTCATCCACCGGAGGATTTGATGGAACGGAAAATCAGGGTCCTGATAGGAAAACCAGGGCTCGACGGCCATGACAGGGGTGCGAAGTTCATCGCCCGCGCCCTGCGGGATGCCGGAATGGAAGTTATCTACACGGGTATCCGGCAGACACCCGAGGCTATAGCGAATACCGCCATACAGGAAGACGTGGATTTCGTCGGACTTTCCTTGCTTTCCGGGGCTCACAATCACCTGTTTCCCCAGGTCGCCCGTTTGATAAGGGAGAAAGGCGGCGACGACATAATCCTGTTCGGTGGCGGAGTGATTCCCGGCGAGGACATCCCGGGACTTGAGGAAGCCGGCTTCAGGGCCATCTTCACCCCGGGAACACCTGCTTCCGATGTAGTGGAATTCATTCACGAAGAGATGAAGAACCGCCGGTAGGCGGTTGACCCGGCACGGCTGGATACGTTGAATACGGTTCACGAACTCGCCGAAGGCATCAGGAGCGGTGACGGCAGGACTCTGGCGCGGGCCCTTACCATGGTGGAGAACGGGGATCCCCGGGCCGCCGTACTGTTGCACGAACTTTACGATCCGTCGGCAACCGCCCTCACGCTTGGTGTCACCGGCCCTCCGGGGGCGGGAAAGAGTTCCATGGTAAACAGGCTCATCGCCTACTGGAGGGGAAAGGGGAAGAAGGTGGGAGTATTGGCGGTGGACCCTTCGTCACCGTTTTCCGGAGGAGCCCTGCTGGGTGACAGGATAAGGATGCAGGAGCATGCTACGGATGCCGGTGTTTTTATAAGAAGCATGGGCAGCCGCGGTCACCTTGGAGGACTGTCGGGCTCCACCAGGGATTCTCTGGAATTGATGATCGCCGCCGGTTACGATCCCGTTATGGTGGAAACGGTGGGGGTGGGGCAGGCCGAGGTCGAGGTAGCCTCCCTGGCGGACCTCACCATCCTGGTTCTGGTTCCCGGCGCCGGTGACGAGGTGCAGACGATGAAGGCGGGTATCATGGAGGTAGCCGACGTGATTGTACTGAACAAGGCGGACGCCGGCGGCATGGATAGGCTGCAGACAGCAGTGGAATCCAGCCTGGAACTGGTCCCCGATGGTATCGGGAGACCTCCGGTGGTGAGGTTTTCGGCAAAAACGGGCCAGGGACTGGAGCTTCTCGTGGAAAAGATTCTGGAGGAAGCGTCTTCGAAGACCGGTGACAGCCGGGGTGCTCGAAAGAGGGCCATGCTGGTGCTGGAGAGTGTCCTCAGGGAGAAGGGGAGAAAGATGGCCGCTTCGAAAGTGGAGGAAATGTTCGGTGGAATGGAGAAAGCGATCGATTCCGTACTCCGGGGGGAAACCACTCCGTACGGAATCGGGGAACTCCTGGACAAGTCCTTCGGGGAGGAAGATTGAACATGGGAGTCAAGGGAATTGATCACTTGGGAATAGCGGTCGAAAACCTGGAGGAAGCGATCCCCTTTTATCGTGATCTTCTGGGCCTCGAGTTCATGGGAATGGAAGAAGTACCGGAACAGAAGGTGAGGATCGCCATGTTCCGTGTAGGGGAATCCAGAGTGGAACTCCTGGAGCCCACTTCTCCCGACAGTCCGGTGGCCAAAGCTCTGGAGAAGCGGGGTCCGGGGATACACCACGTCGCTTATTCCGTGGATGACCTGGAAGACAGGATCGCGTTCCTGGAGGAAAAGGGCGTGAGAATGATAGATTCCAGGCCGAGGGAAGGCGCCGGGGGCTCACTGATAGCATTCCTGCACCCGTCTTCCAGTGGCGGGGTATTGACGGAGATGTGCCGGCGCCCCGGTCACGAAGGGGGAAAAGGTCCGTGAGTTCCCTGGAGAAAGCCGACAAGCTTAGGGCTCTTAGGGAAAAAGCCTTCGCGGGGGGCGGAGAGGACAAAATCCGGAAGCAGCATGAAAAGGGTAAGCTGACCGCCCGGGAGCGGATAGAGTTGCTGCTTGATGACGGCAGTTTCGAGGAATTCGATATGCTGGTGACCCACAGATCCACGAGCTTCGGTCTGGACAAGCGGAAATATCCGGGTGACGGGGTGGTTACGGGTTACGGAACCATCGACGGAAGACAGGTATACGTATTTTCCCATGATTTTACCGTACTGGGCGGCAGCTTGTCGGAAACTTTCGCAGAGAAAATCATAAAGGTAATGGATATGGCCGCCATGAACGGCGCTCCTCTGATCGGACTTAACGATTCCGGGGGAGCGAGAATACAGGAAGGCATAGAAAGCCTCGCAGGTTACGGGAAGATCTTCCTCAAGAACGTGCTTTATTCCGGGGTGATCCCGCAGATATCCGCGATACTCGGTCCCTGCGCGGGGGGAGCCGTCTACAGCCCGGCGATCACGGATTTCACGATAATGGCGAAGAACACCAGTTACATGTTCGTTACCGGGCCCAACGTGGTGAAAGCCGTGACCGGGGAGGAAGTTACGAAGGAGCAGCTAGGAGGAGCCGACATTCACGGCAAGAGGAGCGGCGTCTGCAATCTCGTCTGTGACGGCGAAGAAGAGGCCCTCCTGCTCATAAGGAAGCTCCTCAGTTACATCCCCCAGAACAATATGGAAGAGCCCATGAGGATCACCTGTACGGATCCGCCCGACAGGACGGAAATGTGGCTTGACGAAGTGGTGCCGGATAATCCTAACAGGCCTTACGACATGCGCAGGATACTGGAGGCCGTGGTGGACCACGGAGAGTTCCTGGAGATACAGCGGATGTACGCTCCCAACGTGATAATCGGTTTCGCCAGGATGAACGGTTACTCGGTGGGAATAGTGGCCAACCAGCCTTCCTTCCTTGCCGGGGTGCTGGATAATGATGCCTCGGTCAAGGCGGCGCGCTTCGTAAGGTTCTGCGATGCCTTCAACATACCGATACTGACCTTCGTGGATGTTCCCGGCTTCATGCCCGGCACCGTGCAGGAGTACGGGGGAATAATCAGGAACGGGGCGAAGCTGCTTTTCGCTTTCGCTGAAGCCACTGTTCCCAAGATCACCGTAATAATAAGGAAGGCCTACGGGGGGGCGTACGACGTCATGAGTTCCAAGCACATAAGGGCCGACATCAATTATGCCTGGCCCACGGCCGAGATAGCGGTGATGGGGCCCGAGGGCGCCGTGGAGATAATCTTCAAACGCGAGATACGCGAGGCGGCGGATCCCGAGGCGAAGAAACGGGAACTTGTTCAAAGGTACCGGGAAAAGTTCGCCAACCCTTATGACGCGGCTTCCAGGGGCTATCTGGACGATGTCATCATTCCTTCGAATACCAGGTTCAAAGTGATAAAAGCTTTGGAAATGCTGTCCAACAAACGTCAGACCATACCACCCAAGAAGCACGGGAACATCCCGCTGTGAATGGCGGGGATATGTTCGGGAGGGTGTCCACCGGGGCGGGGATAGCCTTGGTGGGTATGGTGATGGTGTTTGCGGGGCTCATCGTGCTGGCCCTGCTTCTTCCCGTTCTGAAGAGGTTGGTGGAGGGCGGAGGAACCGCGGATGATAAGAAAGATGGCGGAAAGGCGCCGACGCCGGAAGAAGTGGCGGCGATCAGCGCGGCGATTCATGCGCATTTCTGCCTGATGGATCGGATTGAGAACATGAAACTCACATGGGAAGCTTACGAAAAACCATACACGCCCTGGAGAGTGGCCGGGCGTGCGCAGTTGCTTCAGGAATGGGGATTTCTCAGGAACAGGAGTCGCTAGATGCCGGAGTACAGGGTAACCGTCAACGGCAGGACCTACACCGTGAACATAGGCAGGGTGACCGACGACATGGTAAATGTTACGCTGGACGGCAAGACCTACGACGTCAGGGTCGAGATTCCCGCCGGGAAACCGTCGAAGACCCCGGTTATAACGAGAAGTAAGACGGTGGTCGATGCGGCTGAAAGTCCTTCCAGGACGGCTCCTCCCGGGGCTATGGCTGCCGGCGGTACGGTTACTTCCCCCCTGCCGGGAGTCGTTTTGAAAGTCCTGGTTAAGGAGGGGGAAACGGTGTCGGAAGGGCAGCCGGTGGCCGTACTCGAGGCCATGAAGATGGAGAACGAAATAGAAGCTCCGGTTTCGGGCAAAGTGGAGGAAGTGCTGGTGAAGGAAGGGGATAACGTCCTCGAGAACGCGGCGCTGATCAGGATCGGAAGCGGAGAATGACTCATTCGTGCACGGCGGCGATGCTGACCGGTGTTCCGGGGGAAAGCGGCCCAGGATTGTTATCGTACCTTGGAAACACCGGTTTCGGGCAGGTGGAGCCTGGTAACCTGGTGATGATGGTTATCGGGCTGGCAATGATATACCTGGCGGTGAAAAAGGATTACGAACCCCTGTTGCTGGTGCCCATAGGTTTCGGGATAATAGCGGGGAACGTACCCTATAATCCCCAGCTCATGCCCATAGGTTATCAGGACGTCTTAAACGGTCAGCCGTCGGTGTTCAACCTGTTTTACTCCGGGGTGAGGAGCGGACTTTTCCCCCCGCTGATATTCCTCGGTATCGGGGCCATGACCGATTTCAGCGCACTCCTTTCCAACCCTAAGCTCCTGCTGTTGGGTGCTGCCGCCCAGATCGGGATTTTTCTCACCCTCATCGGTTCGCTCCTCCTGGGATTTGATCTCAGGCAGGCGGCGGCGATAGGTATTATAGGAGGAGCCGACGGCCCCACGGCGATTTTCGTAGCCAGTCAGATGTCCCCGGCGTTGCTGGGGGCCATCGCCATCGCCGCGTATTCCTACATGGGTCTTGTTCCGGTAATTCAGCCGCCGATAATGAGGCTTCTGACCACCAGGGAGGAGAGGCGTATAAGGATGCAGCCGGTGAGAGCCGTTTCCAGAACGGAAAAGGTACTTTTCCCCGTGCTTGCGTTCCTTGTAACGGCGTTCATTGCTCCCGGGGCCATAACCCTGCTGGGAATGTTGTTCTTCGGCAACCTCCTCAAGGAAAGCGGCGTGACGGAGAGGCTGGCCAAGAGCGCCCGGGAGTCGCTGAACAATATCGTCGTGATCCTGTTGGGATTTTCGGTGGGAACCAGCACACAGGCCGAGTACTTCCTCACGCTGGATTCACTTAAGATATTCGCACTGGGAGCGGCGAGTTTCGCGGTGGCCACGGCGGGAGGTATCCTCTTCGCCAAGTTCATGAACATCTTCCTGGATGATGGACGGAAAATAAATCCTCTCGTGGGGGCGGCGGGTGTCTCGGCGGTTCCCGACGCGGCGAGGGTCGTCGAGATGGAGGGAAGAAAGTATGACAGGAACAATCACCTGCTGATGCACGCCATGGCCCCCAACGTTGCGGGGGTGATAGGCAGCGCCATCGCCGCCGGCGTGCTTCTCAGCGTCGTTCCCCACTAAGGAGGAAACGTGCCTGGAACCGGCGAATACGATTACCTGGTGACCGGAGGCGCCGGGTTCATCGGATCACACCTGTGCGAGTTTTTCCTGGACCGGGGGAACAGTGTACTGGTGCTCGACGATCTTTCCACCGGGGTTATTTCGAACCTGGACGGATGCGTCGGAAGGGATGGATTCGGATTCGTGGAAGGATCGGTGCTCGATGAGCCGCTGACTGCGGAACTGGTACACCGGAGCCGCGGTGTGGTGCATTTGGCGGCAGCCGTGGGGGTGGAGAACATAATCCGCCGTCCGGTCGAAACGATAGAGACCAACGTAAGCGGAACCGAAACCGTATTGAAAGCGGCGCTGAACACGGGAGTTCCCGTTTTCATCGCATCGACATCGGAGATATACGGCAAAAGCGACTGCGTACCATTCAGGGAAGACGGCGACATAGTCCTGGGCGCCACCAGTCGAAGCAGGTGGAGCTACGCGTGTTCCAAGGCGATGGACGAGTTCCTCGCTTTTGCATACTGGAAGGACAAGGGCCTTCCGGTGGTGGTGGGCAGGCTGTTCAACACCGTGGGTCCCAGGCAGTCGGGCAGGTACGGCATGGTCCTGCCCCGGTTTATAGCCCAGGCGCGGGACGGGAAACCGTTGACGGTTTTCGGAGACGGCCGGCAGACAAGGTGTTTCAGCCTGGTATACGAGGTCGTCGAGGCGATAACCTCCCTTATTAACAAGCCCGGGGCGGTGGGAAAAGTTGTGAACATAGGTTCCACCCAGGAGATTTCCATTCTCGAGTTGGCCCGGAGGGTCATCCGTCTGTCCGGTTCCGATTCCACTATAGAGCTGATTCCTTATGAGAAAGCCTATCCCGGGGATTTCGAAGACATGCTCCGACGGGTTCCCGACGTTTCCCTCCTGAAGTCTCTTGTAGGCAAGGTTCCCGAAGCTGACATCGACGAGATAATCAGGAAAATCCTGGAGCAACGAATCTCCGGGTCTGCGGAGAAGTACGGGGAATGATGATGGCGGTGACTTCCCGCTCCAACGAGAAGTTGAAGATTACCAGAAAGTTGCGCTCTTCACGGGATATCAGGCGCTACGGACTTTTTCTCATGGAGGGCCCCAGGTTCGTAACGGACAGGCTGGAAGCCGGAACGGTGCCGTTGTGGACGATTCTCTCCGAGGAAGCCGGGAAGAACGCCGTGATCACCGCCTCCGAAGTGGAAGCCGCGGGCGGCGAAGTCCTGGTGATTCCCCGGGAAATCTTCGGCGGACTGGCTGACACGGAAACGTCCCAGGGATTGATGGCGGTGTTCCGATTACCGGAACTGCGGATTCGTCCCGGAAGAACCGTGCTCATCCTGGACGGGGTTTCGGATCCCGGCAATGTGGGCACCCTGATACGATCGGCGGCGGCCTTCGGCTGCGGAGGAGTCGTGACGGGAAAGAACACGGCCTTTCCGTTCGCTCCCAAGGTCACCCGGGCGTCCGCCGGGCTCAACGCGGCGCTTCCCATCGAATACGACGTGGATCTGCCGGCGATGGTACGGGAAAACGGGTTGAACCTGGAGTTCGTGGGGATGGACCCGAAGGGAGATGACCCGGAGACCTTGAATGGGTTGGAAAGACCCCCCGGAATCGTGGTGGGTTCCGAGGCCCGGGGGATTTCCCGGGAAGTCGGTTCCCTTTTCGACAGGCGCGTGGCGATTCCCATGGCGCCGGGAGTGGAATCCCTGAACGCCGCCGTCAGCGGATCGATACTGCTGTTTTACGTTTACAGGTCATCGAGGAACTGAGAACGTTTCGAACCGATGCCGTTCCCCGGTGATCCGGGTATCCCGAAGGGATCGCCGATGAGCCACTTCAAGGCTTCCTCCCTGTTTCTGAAAACTCTGATCATGTTACCCCGGTTCATGAATACCGTTTCGAGGAAGCGTATAGTCTGGTCGACCTTCCGTACCAACAGCGCTCTTTTAACCTTACGCGGTATGCCGATTTCCCGGGCGAGCGAAGGCATGCGGTAGAGGTCCGTGATGGAAATATTTACGGAAGCGCGGGAAAGATCGTTCAGCACCTTGTTGCATTTGTATTTTTCAAGTTGTTCCCTGACCCCGAAACAGAGTTTCTTGAATTCATCCAGGGTGAATTTTCCCTTTACGGTTACAATGATGTAATCTCCGGGTTCGTCGTATTCCACTGAAAAAGACATTATCGTTCCCCCTGTTTTAAGGATACCTGAACGGGAACCGGTTCGTCAATGAAGGAAGAAAACGGTTTACGCTTTTTTCTTCGGTGCCTTCTCCGGCGTTCTCTCCGGGGAAGACCTGTTGCGGTTATGGAAACGAAAACCCCGTCCGGATCCGGGTACATCGGTGACGCGAAAGCCGAAGGCAATGCTCGGGATATGGTCACCGATGCTCGTGTCATGGTACTGCGGATCTGATTTTCCCGGAAGAATCCCGCCGACTCCGCACCTGTGATACTGGCGGAGGGGGTGGGATTCGAACCCACGGACCTCAAGAAGAGGTCAACGGTTTTCGAGACCGTCCCGTTCAACCGCTCCGGCACCCCTCCGCAGGCACTGGAATATATCTCCGGTGGTGTTTCCCGACAAACGCGGCGGCCTCCGGAGAAGTCGCGTTCTGCATCGGTATGTTGGTGTGCCGACTTGTGGAAGGCCGGATAGCCTGTATATTTTCTTGGAACGTGAAATTGATCGAAGGAGTGTGGAATTGAAAAAGACAGACGCAATTTTCGCTGCGCTGGCCATTTCATTCCTGGCGGTGTCCTGCCTTCCCGGAGAGAATCCACCGGGCATAGGTCCCGATCTCAACACGGTTCTCCTGGTGGATACGGGGCCCACTTACGGTGAGCTCGCTCCGGGTACGTCGTCGTCTTTTTCCCTCAGGTGGACGCCGGCGGAGGATGCCGAATGGTACGACGTCAGAATATCGCCCTATCCTATAGACGAGAATACGTGGGATCAGGCCCTGCGGATAGACTCGGTACCCGCCGTGGATACCACCGAAATGGTTGTTCAGGTCCAGGTGCAGCCCGAGGTTTACCGGAACACCTGCATCGCCTGCGGATTGTGTGTCAAAGCCTGCCCGCAGAATGCCATAACCCTGGTGGATGGTAAAGCCCTGATAGACCTGGGGAAATGTACGGCCTGCGGTCAGTGCGTCGAGGTTTGTCCCGTAAACGCCGTCGCCGACAGCAGGTTCGGCCAGGCGTACTATTTCGCGGTAAGGGCTATGGGTCCCGGGAATACCTGGTCCGAGGTGATATCCACGGATGCCAGGTACAGGCTCAGGTACATGAACAACAAGCAGTGGTGCGGAGATTGCGCCACCGAGTGTTACATACTTCTCGATTCCTGCGGTCCCGGATGTCCCGTGGACGCCATCTGGTTCTCCCCTGACTGGAGTATCCCGGGAGAAGACTCGGGGCTAATTCACATTGACTACGACAAGTGTATAGACTGCGGGCAGTGTTTCATACAATGCCACCAGTACGGGCTTTGGTCTATTATGAAGGAGGTTGTGAAAGAATGAAGATCCTGACGACGGCGGTGTTCCTGTTCTGGACCGCCTCTGCTTTCGCATCGGTCGTGTTCACCCAGAATGAAGATGGCGGGCTGTTGGAATGGGATGCTGTCGAAGGAGATTACGAGAGCCTTGTCATCAGGGCCGGAGATACCGTGTACGATCCCGATGACGATGCCCGATGGGGAGCCCTCGTTGTTACCGTGAAACCCGATGAGGACGGGATTTTCCCCGACTCGGTCCAACTTTCTCCTTCCTATATCGTGGACAAGAGCAAGTGTATAGCCGACGGTCTCTGCGTGGAAGCCTGTCCCACGGGGGCGATTTCCGTGGATGCCGACGGCAAAGCGGTCATAGATCCGAACAAGTGCATCGCTTGCGCGATCTGTGTTTCGGTGTGTCCGGTAAATGCCATATTCACGCCTGATGAAGACATGTTCTACGCCCTTTTCGGTGTCGACTGTGAAGGCGGGGAGGTGTTCCTGCAGGGAGGCGTCGTCGAATGATGACCCGCAAGGCGGTCGCCGTGGCCTGCATATTGTTTCTAGCAGCGGCGGCGGCCTTTGCCGGGGGTATCACCTTCAGGGTGGATCGTGCCTCCTGTACCGGTTGTGGCGACTGTGCGTCCGTTTGTCCCGTGGGGGCGGTGGAGCTGGTGGACGGTAAATCCCATATAGACCCGTATAAGTGCATCGGCTGCGGTTTTTGCCATGGAGTGTGCGGTTATGACGCGATACGCTGAATACCTGCTGCCGGTTGTGGTGGTAGTAGTAGGCCTGGTGTTACTGGCCGGCTGCCGGGGTCCGGTGGAATCCACGCAACTCGTGGTTGACACCGACAGCTGTCTCGGTTGCGGCGAATGTGTTGAAGTATGCCCCTACGGCGCGATAGAAATAATAGATGGTGATGCCGTGATAGATCCTTCACTTTGCCATTTCTGCTACAGGTGCGTGGAGCAATGCCCGGAGGGAGCGATATACTGATGAATATCGTAACATTGCTTCTGGCGGTACTTCCTCTTACGGCAGCGGGCTCCGCGCTGGATGGTTGGCTGGACGCTGCGACCGGCGGTGACAGCCTTTCCCCGGGGATGGGAGTCATCGAGGGGGGAGGCATGCTCCGGGGAGATTTATGGAACCTGACGGTACAAGGAAAGTACGTTGTTACGGACACTACCGAGATAACACGGAAGTTTCTGGATGAATACTCGGTGATCGACGTGAATTTCAAAGTGCGGGAAGGGGCCACTATCGTGAACCCCGACCTGGTGTGGATCATGGATTTCAACGAGAAAACTCCGAAAATGGTCCTTCCCGACCAGGGAGGAATGGCGTTCAGACATGGTTATTACAGACCGGGCCTTGGTCTGGAAACCGCGTTTGTAGAGAATTTCAGGTTGAACATGAGGGGCCTGTACTGGAACCTGGCGGCCGAGCACGAAGACGGGAGCGACCTGGGCTGGACCGGTTTCATGTTGGATGGCCGGATTACGTGGGACTCGCCGTGGAACACCTCATTCCAGGCGGGTGCGGTTACCCGTAAGTCCGCCATCAACAAAACGGGATACGCCAAGACTTGGAACAGGTACGACGTGGGCGTGTCACTCCACCCGGGAGGAATGCCCAGGAATATGTATCTTACAGGTGGAGTCACCTATTCCGTTTACGACGGCAGGGATTTCCTTCAAAGGGACATACCGGACAGACTGATCGCCAGGATCAGGCTCATGCAGATGGGTGTGCTTCCTTCGGTGACGGCCGGCACCAGCTTCGAGTCGGTTTTCGATTTTGATGGAAACGAAATCCGCATGGCCTGTACCGCCCTGGAGGCTGGGTTGATATGGAAATTCATGAAAAAAGCCCGGGTTCCATCCACGGCCATCCTCTCGGGCAAACTGACCAGATCGGCCATCAGAACGCAGACCGCACGTTTGTTTACGAGAGTGCACGTTTTCCGTGGTCTGTCGGTGCTCGCGCAGGCGCGGGCGAGGATTTCACCTACGTACGTGGCGGGAGCCGGTCCGTACAGAAAGAGTTACGTGGCGGGGCCGGGACTGGAATACAGGTTCGGGAACAAAATCAGGATCTGGGGTATTATCGAGCACGAGAGGACTAACCTGACCGGTAACGAAAACTGGTGGAGGATAAAGTCCGGACTGGAGTTGTACCCCGGAACCGTTTCTTTCTAACGCGCCCGGGACAGCTTCCGAGCCGGATACATTGAAAGGATTCCTTCCGATGGACGGTTTCGGAACGGGCCTGACCCTGGGGCTTGCGACTGGTACGGCGTGCTTGGCTTCCTGCGGACCCATCTACGCGACCTACCTGTTGGCCGAAAAACGCACGGGATTCCAATCCCTTTGGATAATCCTGAAACTCAATGCCGGACGTTTTTTGGCATATGCGTTGTTTGGCGCCATGGTAGGCCTGTTGGGAGGAAGTATACCGGTCAGGCTGAGGATGGCGCTGGCTTTTTCGGGGTACGTCCTTTTTTCCCTTTACCTGTTTCTTTCGGTGGTGAGGGTAAAAAGGACCTGTTCCGGGTGTAGTAACGGTAGATTTCTGAAACTAACGAAGAGCCCTTTCCTCCTGGGCATACTCACCGGCTTTTCCATATGCCCGGCCTTCCTTATCGCCGTTACCAGGGCTTTCGATTCCGGAGGCCCCGTCAACGGTGCCCTGATGTTCAGCGGTTTCTTTTTCGGAACCACGGTTTACATGTTGCCCTTCGCCCTCTTCGGCCTGCTTACCGTGCAGACCTGGATCACGAAGGCGGCCAGGGTGCTCGCCGTGATCGTGGCGGTGTACTTCCTTGCCCTGGGCATTAGGGGTTTTGTAACCTGGCTGAACATGCGGGAGCCTTATGGAGAAGAGACGTCCGGAAGTTACGTCTTTTCCGTGGAGGACGCGGATACTCTTTACATACTGACGTTCGGGAACGATATGGATGACAAGGGAGCCCTTCTGGCCGGGGACATGCCGGCGGATCTCCTGCCTCCGGTGGTGGTGGTGGAGGTATCCGGGGAAAGTTTCGGCGAAGCGGTGGAGTCCATACCGGAACTTTCCGCAGTGATAACGCCTCCATGGGTTGATTCCAGGTACGAAGCGGCGGATACGGAGCCGTGGCAGGATTCCCTGGCGGCGATGATCCGGAAGCGGAGATTCCGGACGTTTGCCGTGGAATATCAGCCGTACTGCCTGGACAGAGCCCGGGGAATCGAGTCTTTCCTCCATAGGTACGATTTCAAAATCGATCCGGATTCGGGATTCATCTTTCTCATGCTGAATCCCTTGGCCTGCGACCCCCTGGACTGTTCGACCTGCGGTATTCCCCATTGAGCGTGGATGATATCATACAGAAGACGAGTTTCACGGGGTGAGTCGTTTCGGATTCGGCAGGGTTCTTCGGGAGTTGACGGATGCCCGGTGTGTTGTCCGGGGGGCTGGGAACGTGGAACCGGGGAAGCTGGGAATGCCGCTGACGGCGCTTTGAGATTCGGTATCCCTTCCCCTTGACCCGGCGGAAATATGCCGCCGGGGAAACCCCGCCCCAGTTTCGGCACATCACGTAAAATAAACTCCGGTCGGGACCTGTGGAGGTCGGCACGAATATCGTCCTGTCGTTCCGGATGTCTCTTTTCGGGATCGGGATTTATTTCTTTCCATGTATATATCTGTTTTCATGAGAGCGGCGCGGAAAAATTTTACAGGGATGGCGACCGGGGCCGGGAGAGAAGGCCCGCAGCTATGAATCCGCTTCTTCGTCGTCATCGCAGTACGTGGGCAGTCTCATACTGTTTATCCGGTTCCAGAGTCCGACCCTGCCGAAGAAGCTCAGTATGGCGCCGTAGAAGCAGAGGTACTTGCAGAAGAATCGGGGGAAGAAAATCAGGAAACTCATGGATATCACGGCGGCGGCCAGCGAGCCCACTACGAATAAAGAAAACACCGTGTGGAAAGGATCGATGTTACAGAAGAAAGGTTGGAGCGCTATTTTCGGGAAATACCCGCTGGTAATCAGCATCGCGAATCCGATGAACAATATGACCAGCAGATATTTCAGCCCGGCAAGGAAGTTGTGTATCCTCCTGGGGATTTTTGGAGGCCTGGGTACCGGAATCTTGCCCAGTAAATCCTGCAGGGCGCCGAAGGGACAGACCCAGCCGCAATATATCCTGTCGAAGAAGAGGCTCCACAACATCGGCAGAATCAGTATTCCGATGCCCAGCAAGCCGAGAAATACCAGGCTGGAAGGAAGCATTATGTACTGGATGAGTCCGATGGGGCAGAAACATCCCTGCACGAAGAAACCGAGAACCAGCAGGGCTATCACCTGGACGGTTACATGGGCGATGGTTCTCTTCTTGCGCATTTTCCTTCCCCTGCCGCAGAGATGCTTTTTCAGCAGAGTCGATGCTCCCAGGAGCACGAAGGTGGCTGCGAGAATTATGCCGGCCCTTGCCATTCCTCCTCCCCTGGGATTGACACAGCCGTTTTTATCCCGGTAATGAGCGCAAAGACGGGTTTCCGGCGTGGGACACGCGATTTCGGGGGGAAGTCCCAGAGGGCAGCCTCCGGCCACCGGAACGAGGCCGTATTCCCGCCCCGAGACCCTGACGGTATCTTCCCCGGGGAGACCGGGATTGTCGCAGAACCCGTCGCCGTTCGTATCGGTGAAGAAGGCGCAGATCGGAGATTCGACCGCACAGGCCTCCTCCGGGGTGAATTTCATGGGACAGTTGATGGAAACGGTCTCCTCCACCACGACCGTGTCCACACGTACCGAGTCCTCCAGCAATTTGACTTGTATTTTACCGACTATCCTGGACGAATCGGTAACTCTTTCCGTAAATTCCCAGATAACGACGTTGCCGCCGGTAACGGAACTCCTGGGATCCAGGCAGAACGGAGCCCCGCAAAAATTGTTCGTTACCTTTACCAGGTCACCTATCACGATAGGCTCGCTGCCGGCTTCCGATTCCTCTTCGGGTTCGGGGACGGAAGGGGCGGACGATGTATGAGTAGAGGTTTCCCGGGGTGGTTCTTCCATCGGGGAAGGAGGGAATTCATCCGGTTCCGGTGGTGGTTCTTCCTCCGAAACCTCCGGAATGGTTTCTTCGGCTTCGGGTTCCTCTTCTGCTGCATCTTCGCCGGGTGGTGCGGCGTTGTCGCAACGACCGTCATCGTTTCCGTCATTGAAAAGAGCGCAAGTGGGATCATCCGCGGGGCACGCCTGGTCGGGTGAATAGCCCAGGGGACATTGTCCCAGGCCGATCGAAGTCACCAACAGAAAGACGATCCCCAAAATCTTCATGAAAAGAACCTTTCCGTGTTCCGGACTGTCTCATCCACCCGGGATTTCCTGAAAATAGGAAAACCTGCCGCCGCGGCCAAGTGCTGCCGGTTTGCACGAAAGTCTACTTACCGCGAATGAAGGCTTTATGACGCCGTCCGGGTCCGGATCGTTCGTTACCATAAAGGAAAGTAACGGTCGATCGAAGATGTTATCGATGTTGAAAATGAGCCGTATTCTCCGTAGGTACGGATCTTTTTTTCTCCGAGGCGACCGTTTCCGGGCGTAGATGGTTCCCGCCTTGATTTTCCCGGTCAGGCATGCTGCCGCGAGCTCCGTAACGGCGGGCGAGTATTTCTTCATATTCAATTCGTAGGTTCGGTTACGACCTCCCTGATGAATTATACGGTGTGCATTTCTCCGGAAACGGGAGTTCCCGGAAACGGGTTCCTTGACATTTCCTCCAGAAATAGAATATTCCAATCCCATCTGAGCGGTCCGGTAGTTCAATTGGTTAGAGCACCGGCCTGTCACGCCGGAAGTTGCGAGTTCGAGTCTCGTCCGGACCGCCAGATCCTTTCGCCCCGACTCTCCTGGACGAGTGAACCCGGTTCTTGAATAATTGGCACAGGCCCGCGTCGAGTTCATTCAATTCCGGGAGGAACGATGAAACATCTCATGTTGTTAGCGCTGCTGGTGATTTCCACAGGTCCGATCTCCGGGGGCAACATCGATTACTTGGGCAACAGGAGCGTGGCTTACCTGAGAAACTTCGCCAGGAACGCCGCTGTGGATGGAGCCGACATGGCTACGTACGACCCGGCGGGCCTGGTCTTCCTTGATGAGGGTTTACATTTGGAACTGGGAAACCAGTTGCTTCTCAAGAATTATTCCATCGAAACGGTGCCGTTCTGGGATTCCACGACCGTGGAGAAATACGATTCCCGGGAGCCGACGTTTTGCCTGCCGGATTTTCACGCGGCTTACAGGACCGGACCGCTGGCCGTTTTCGGATCGTTCACCGTACCGGCGGGAGGAGGGTCGCTGGTGTACGAAAAAGGATTGTACGTAATGTCTCTCCTGGAAACCGGCTATCAGCAGGCCGTCCGTGGCGGTTCGGATTTTTTTGCAGTCATGTCCCGGGGTGACGTCACCATGTCTTCCGTTTACATGGCGGGAACGTTGGGAGCGTCTTACGCCGTGAGCGACGTGTTGTCCCTGGGACTGTCCGGCAGGTACGTTACCGCCGAGAGAAACGTGGAGGGCCGGGCCGATTTCGTGGTCTACGGTCCGGATTCGACGGGAACGGTGGTGCCGGTGGACACCACGTCGAGATCCCTGGATGTTCGGAAAGCGGCCGACGGTATGGGCGGAGCTTTGAGTGTTCATCTTAAGCCCACTCATGACCTGGACATCTCCCTGAGATTCGAAACTCCGGTGCCCCTCGAATTCGTAACCGATGTTTTTGCCAACGACTGGGAGGCGGCCGCCCTGCCGGATTCCAGTTTTACGGACGGATACGTCCGTCGAAGGGATCTGCCGGCGATACTGGCCGGGGGGATTTCGTTTGGTATATCCCCGGAATTGAGGCTTGGCACCATGTTCAATTACTATTTCGTCGAATGGGCCGACAGGGGAGAAGAAGACGGCTTGGACGACGATTACGAAAACGGATCGGACATCGGCATAGGCCTGGACTGGAAAGTTTCTTCCAGGCTGACGGCGAGTGCCGGTTATCTCTGGAGCGACCAGGGCGGCGGCAGCGATACCTACCGGGACATGGAATACAGCCTGGATTACCATTCTCTCGGAGGAGGTGTCGAAATCCGGACCTGTGATGCGGTCGCCCTGGATCTTGCCGGCGGACGCAATTTCTACCTGGAAGGTTCCGGTTCCGGGGTATACGGGAACAGCACCTACTACAAGTCGGTCTGGTTTTTTGGACTGGGAGTGAAGATACATCCCAGGTAGCCGTTTCCGGAGTAATGGAATCCCGGGTTTCGAATATTTTGAAAGTTCGCGGGTACTTCCGGGAGGATCGGAATTTGCCGATGAGCGGGAAAGAGGCGGGAATTAGCGGCCGGACCCGGTAACGGCGCGATATGGAAACACCTGGAGGATGAAATGAACGAAATTCCCAGCGACATTGAGATAGCACGCAGGGCCAAAGCGTTGCACATAACCGAGGTAGCGGCGAAACTGGGACTGGGACGGGAAGATCTGGACCTTTACGGGGATGACAAGGCTAAGATTCACCCGGATACCCTGGAGAAGAGGAAAAGGGGGCAAGGGAAGCTTATTCTGGTTTCGGCGATCACTCCCACGCCTGCCGGAGAGGGGAAGACCACTGTGACCATAGGCCTGACGCAGGGTCTTGGAAGGATGGGAGAGTCTGCTTCGTGCGCCATCAGGGAACCTTCCCTCGGACCCATCTTCGGCGTGAAGGGAGGAGCGGCGGGAGGAGGTTATTCCCAGGTGATTCCGATGGAGGATATAAACCTCCACTTCACGGGGGATATGCACGCCATAACTGCGGCGAACAACCTGCTGTCCGCCGCACTGGACAACCAGCTTCATCAGGGTAATCCCCTGAGGATGGATCCCAGGACGGTGGGTTTCCGGAGGGTGATGGACATGAACGACCGTTCCCTGAGAAACATCATCATCGGTTTGGGAGGCCGGACACAGGGCGTTCCGCGCGAGGCGGGATTCGACATAACGGCCGCCAGCGAGGTGATGGCGATACTGGCTCTGGCGGACGGTATGGAAGACCTTAAGGCCAGGCTGAAAAGAATATTCATAGGTCTTACCTACGACAGGGAGCCCGTGACCGCCGAGGATATAAAGGTGACCGGCGCGATGGCGATGCTGCTGAAGGATGCTATCAAGCCGAACCTGGTTCAGACTCTCGAGGGTGATCCCGCTTTCGTTCATTGCGGTCCGTTCGCCAACATAGCCCATGGTTGCAATTCCATATTGGCCACGAAAATGGCGGTGGCGTTCTCGGATTGGGCGATAACCGAGGCGGGATTCGGATTCGACCTGGGAGCGGAGAAGTTCTTCGACATAAAATGTCAATACGGGAAGCTCTGCCCTAGTCTTGTGGTACTCGTGGCTACGTGCAGGGCGTTGAAGATGCACGGAGGAACCGGCAGGAAACAGTTGGCCGAGCCCGATCCGGATGCGGTGGAGGCCGGTCTTCCAAACCTGGAGAAGCACCTGGAGAACATAGCCAAGTTCGGACTGCCTGCGGTGGTATGCGTGAATAGGTTCCGGGACGATACGGACGAGGAGATAGAAGTCGTTAAAGCCAGGTGCCGGGAACTCGGCATTCCGGTGGCGGTAGGTATGGGTTACGCCCGTGGCGGAAGAGGAATGAAGGAATTGGCGGCTCTGGTGATGGAAAACGCCAAGGATTGTTCCGGTACGTTCAAGCCGCTGTATGACTGGAATTGGAGTGTCGAGGACAAGATCGCCAAGGTGGCCAGGGAGATATACGGAGCCGAGTACATCGATTACACCCTTCTTGCAAAGAAAGATCTTCGCACGGTTAAGAAACTGGGATATGATAAGTTGCCGGTATGTATAGCCAAGACGCAGAAGTCCCTGTCCGATAATCCGGCACTTTTGGGAAGGCCCAAGGACTTCGTAGTGACCGTGCGGGAAATCGAAATAGCCGCCGGCGCCGGTTTCCTGGTTCCCATAACCGGTAACATCATGAGGATGCCTGGCCTGCCGAAGGTGCCGGCCGCCAATTTCATGGACGTGGACGAGAACGGTGAGGTGAAAGGGCTCTTCTAGCCGGCGACAGCCACACCACGGGGTTGCGTTTTCGTCAAGGAGTCCGACCGGAGAAGCGGGAGATTTCGTAGTCCACCATTTCGTCCACCATCTTCTCGAAGCTTATCTCCGGTTCCCAACCGAGGACCCTGCGTGCTTTGGAAGCGTCCCCCATCAGTGCATCCACTTCAGTGGGCCTGAAGTACTGCTGGTCGATAACCACATAATTACGCCAGTCGAGATCCAGCCTGCCGAATGCCCTGTCCAGGAGATCCTTTATGGAATGGGTCCTGCCGGTGGCTATAACGAAGTCGTCCCCCCTGGGTTGCTGCAGCATGAGATGCATCGCCCGGACATAGTCCTTCGCGTGCCCCCAGTCTCTCTTGGCCTCTATGTTTCCCATAGCCAGTTTATCCTGGAGGCCCAGCTTTATTTTCGCCGCCGCCTCGGCCACTTTGCGGGTTACGAAATTCCGGCCCCTGCGCGGGGATTCGTGGTTGAACAGTATGCCGCTGGATGCGTGCAGGCCGTACCCGTCCCTGTAGTTCACCACTATCCAATGGGCGAAAAGTTTGGCCGCGGCATAGGGGCTCCTGGGTTGAAAGGTGGTGTTCTCGTTCTGGGGGGGAGGCGAGGAGCCGAACATTTCGCTGGTTGATGCCTGGTAGAATCTGCATTCCCCCAACAAGCCCGTTTCCCTTATCGCGTCCAGGAGCCTCACCGTTCCCAATGCGTCTACGTCGGCGGTATATTCGGGAACGTCGAAAGAAATACGTACGTGGCTCTGGGCGGCCAGGTTATAAATTTCGTCGGGCTTAACTTTTTCCAGTATCCGGTTGATGGAGCTGGAATCGGTCATGTCGCCGTAATGAAGGAACAGCCGTTGGCCGTAGATTTCCGGATCCCGGATGAGATGATCAATCCTTTCCCGGTTGAAGCAACTCGACCTGCGGACTATTCCATGTACCTCGTATCCCGTGTCCAGGAGCAACTCGGCGAGGTACGATCCGTCTTGTCCGGTAATACCGGTTATGAGCGCTTTCTTCATGTAAGAAATCCTCCATCCCATATCTCGTGGCTTCCGGGTTATGTACTGATCTTCATGATTGCTTGATCAACAACGATAATAACACTGGAGAACCGTCGAGAACATGGGATCGGGGAAACGGCATACGATTTCTTGCAGGTGCCGGCGGCGGCGGGTATAATCCCCGATAGGTCCGCGCGGAACCGGCGGAACGGCCTTTCGAAGCAGGAAAGGATTCCCATTGCCTGAACCGTCCCCCGCAATCCCGGATCTTCCGCTCCCGGCAGGAGAGCCGGTACGGCTTTCGATCCTGATAGTCAACTATAACGGCGGAACTCAACTTCGTGATTGTCTTTCGTCCGTCTACGAGACCGTGAAGACCGCTCCCATGGAAGTTATCGTTGTGGACAATGCTTCGAGCGACGATTCCGTGCGTGAGGCGGCCGGAGCTTTCCCACAGGTGAAGTTCATAGAGAACGACGAGAACCGCTGGTTTACCGGGGGCAGCAATCAGGCGGCGGCGGCCTGCTCCGGGGAATACATGCTTTTCCTCAATCCCGACACCGTGTGCCATGAAGACGCCGTCGATGCCCTGGTAAGATTCCTCGACGACAATCCCCGTGCGGGGATCGTGGGTCCCAGGCTGCTCAACGGTGACGGAACGTTGCAACCTTCCTGCAGGAAATTCCTGAAATCCAGGTATCTGGTCCTGAAGCACCTTCTGCCCTGGTCCGTCCTTCCGGATTCCTGGAAGAGAAGGATGATTCTCGAATACTGGAGTCACGACGAGACCGTGGAAGTCGACTGGTTGGTCGGGGCATGCCTCCTTGCCAGGAGGAAGGCGGTCGCGGAAGTGGGATTGAAGGACGAGGGTTTTCCGATGTTCCATGAAGAAACGGATTGGTGCTACAGGATGAAGGAGAAGGGTTGGAGCACCTGGTTTCTGCACACCGCCCGGATCACGCATTTCGGGAGTCAGTCCACGTCGAAAAGGTGGGGGGACAGGCTCATACTGGAGTTCTACAGAGGCAAGCACAGGTTCATCCGCAAACATTTCGGGCCTGCGGCTCTTTTCGTTCACAGGGTGCTCCTGGCCGGGCTCCTCGGGGCGAGGCTCGTGGCGGTGACTGCCAGGAGATTACTGGAAGACGATGAAGCCCTCCGATCCGAGATTTCCTTCCTGCTGGGAGGGATAGCCATTCAATTGGGGTTGGGTGGTGATGATCGTGGAGAGGACTGATTCTTCCGTCGAAGCTTCCACCGGGCTCCGATGGAGACCGGCGGCGCATTCCCTGGAGGAACTGCTGAAGGAGGCCGGGAATACCGGCTACGTTCGTTCCCTGGTGGTCGACCCGCCGATGGGAGGTCCGAACCCCAACCTGCCGGGATTCCTCAACTCGGGCGGGTTGCTGGGGAAGGGAGTTTGCTGGTGGTATTCGAGGTTCACCAGGAACGCCCTCTACCTGGCCTGTTTCCTGCCGGATGAAGAACCTCCCGTGAGATCATCGGCAAGGAAAATGGCCGTGAAGCTGATGAAAGCGCGGGAGGTTGTGGCGGTGCCGGGTTACGGGAATCTCAGGGATTTTTCCCTGGATTACGAGAAGGAGATACGACGGGTCCTGGAAAATCACCAGTTGGCGGACGGGGTGTTCCGGTTCGCCTGGATAAACGGACTCTCGGGTTCCTCCATGATGGCTCCCGGGAAGCTGGAAGCCATCATGGACGATATTCACGAGATGTCTTCACGGGGTATGGTATACGCAAAATTCCAGACTCCGGGGCTTGATGCGCACTCCATTCTCGTGACCGGAATGGAAACGCTTCCCCATGGATACCGCGTTCGTTACCTGGACAGCAATCACTACGGGGAAAGAATACTGGAATACGGTAGGGGCGACCGTTTTCTCGTCCTCGAGGGGGGGATGACCGGAATCCCTTATCCCCAGCGTGGTCGGGAACTTGAAAGAATGAAAAAAGTTCTCCGGTCCACTGCGATCCGGTTGGGAACGGAACCGGGTCAGTAGGTTTTGCCCGCAGTTATTTCCGACAGGAAAGCGGCCATCTCCAGGCCGCCCTTATCCATATCCATTTCATCGCCCAGTTCCGACGGGTCCATGAGAATCCTGAATCTTCCCTTCGAAATATCGTCGTGTATCTCCTCGATTGCCCCGCATATGGATTCGGGATCGTGCGAGGCCGTGTAGCCTGCGCCCAAGGTGCGTATCAGGTTCGTAAGATCCCCCGGAGGAGCGACCGCCAGGATGGGTCTCCTTGCAAGGAGGTATTCCACTGTCTTGGAAGGGTTTTTCAGCTCGTTTCCCCGGTCCGGAGGCAGGAGCAGCAGGAGAACGTCGGAATCGATCTGGTACTTCCTCACCTTCCCGAAAGGAACAGGCCCGAGCAGTTCTACATTGTTCTCGATCCCAAGGTCCACGGGAAGATTTTCGAAGGCTCCGAATTCTCCCGCCACCCTGAACTTGACCGGAAACTCGGGGTGTTTCTCCAGGAACAGTTTGAATCCCCTGAGAAAGTATTCGGGGGTCTGTTTGCCCATGAAGAATCCCGTGTAAGTGATGACGAATTCCCGTCCCGGATACCTGGGGGCATCGGGATTCCATAGGGCTTTTCTCTCCCGGGAGGTTACTCCGTTCCAGAGGGTGTGCGCCGGGGGACACCGGCGTCCGTAAGTCTCCCTGAAATAGCGGGTCGAACCGGGGGTGGTGGTGATTATGCCGTTCGCTGAGGAGATTACTTTTTTCTCGAACAGGGGGGTCAGGCCGCGTCTCACTGGGGATAGGCTGTTCCAATCCACGCATCCGTCCATGGCCCAAAGATCTCCGAAATAGGCGACCCAGGGTTTCCCGGAGAACAGGGAGAGCGTCATCCCCACCAAGTGGACGGAATGGGGCGGTCCCAGGGTTATGATCAGGTCGGCGTCCGTTTCATCCATCCGGTCCAGGGCGGCAGTAAACGCCCACGGAAACCAGGTGATGTACCTGTCGGGCTGGAGCATGGTTTCAAGGAGAAATTTTCTCAGCCCCCTTCGCCGGCCCGCCGTCGGGGTTCGACGGAATTTCCGCTTCCCTCTTCCGTTCCGGGGAGATGTTCCTCCGATTCTGAGTATCTCAACGTTCTCGGGAAGACGGGATATCAAAGAAGGATCCATCGGCATGTTGCCGGCCTTGTCGGTGGTGATCACATTGGGCCGCCATCCGTTGCGGACGAAGATATCCATGAGCCTCAGGTTCAAGGGAGCGGAACCCGTGGATACCGGCGGAAAAGTGTAAGCGATGAATAAGAGGTTTTTCAAGGTTCTCCTCTTCTCCGCGGGGCGGGCGGCGTCGTGCCCAATACCCTGGAATAGACCCGGTGCAGGACCTCCGCCGCGTTATTCCAGGAGTAGTTCTCCACGGCGGCGGCACGGCCACGCATGCCCATTTTCCGTGCCTTGTCCGGATGTTCCGCCATGTACCTCATGGCGGAGGCTATCGAGGATGGGTCCGAGGAATCCACCAGGATACCGCAATCGTGTTTTCCGATGACTTCCGCTATTTCGGGTAGGTCGCACGCCACTATGGGAAGTCCGGCCATCATGTATTCGAACAGCTTGTTGGGCAGCGAATAGACATGGTTGAGGCAGGTTCCCCTGAACAGCAGGAGCCCGCAATCCGCGGAGCCGGTTATCCGGGGCAGTTCCTCCGAAGGCACCGGGGGCAGAAAAGTAATCATGTCACCGGCATTTTTCGAATCGACGCGGGCCGGTATGGCTCCTCTCGAGGCATCGTGTCCGACGAAGGTTACCCGTACCGGGAGATCCCGGAGAAGCGGCGTTGCGTCCACGAGTTCCTCGAGTCCCCTGTGAAGTCCGAGTATTCCCTGGTAGAGGAAGATGAAGCGGGGTTCGGCTTCCTCGCCCATCATACGTCTTGTTCGGGGATCCGCTTTCGTAAGAGGCGCCGCGGGAGGATAGTTGGGTAGGACATCCGGTTCCGCCATACCGGGATACATGTTTTTCATGACTTCCGCCCTTTTCGGGGTGACGGCCATGATTGCGTCCGCGTAGGGGACGAACAGGGCCTCGGAGAGTTTTTCGAGGAACATGAACGGTTTCGATGTCTCCAGGATGTGTCTTCTGCTGTGCAGCCAGAGTTCGTGGGAGTCGTACACCAGGGCGGAAGAGGTAAGGAATGCCGCAACGGCGCATACGGGCAGGGTATCCAGGTCGTGGGCGTGGTAGACCCTTGCGCCGGTGGCCAGAGCGTGCCGGAGGAGCCTCGCCTGGTGGAGTACGGAATGGAATAGATTTCCCAGGAACCTCTTGACCGGGTTTCTCCTGAAAGCGGAAGTCATTCTTCCCCGGAAAGTTTCTTTTCCGGTCGCCCCGTCCAGAAACTTCCGGACCCCGGATTTCAGAAGCCCGGATCTCGGCACTCTTATGATGGTGATTCCTTCCCGTTCCTCCCTTTCGGGAGCGCCTTCCTCGGGATATGCGATTACCGTTACGGAGAACCCCATCTTCACCACGGAGGCGGCTTCCTTCTTTACCCTGGCATCGTTCCAGAGCTGGTTGTTCACCACCATGCAGACATCGGTCCTGCCGTTTTCGTCCAAGGGATAGTCTCTCAAAAGGCCATCCTCCGAAATCCGGATTTACCATGAAAAACGTGAGCGCCGGGTGCGCCGACGTTCCTTCTATTATACGGTGCGGAGGTTCCGTGGCGTACGTGCGGCCGCCGGAACTTGCGTCACGGGGCATGGTGATGAATTGTAGGTGCCGAAGCCCGCAGCGTGTGCGGCTGAACAGGAAGGAGGTCGGCGGATTTGCGGATAGTCCACGTGGTCCTGGATTTCGTCCGAAGGTACAGGTACGCCATAGGGGGAATTTCCACCGCCATGTTCGTGGTATCGGCGTTGCTGGTGCCGGTTTTCATCCAGATACTTCCTGAAGATTATTTTGTGAAGGAAAAGATGAAGTCCAGGATTTCCTGGGTTCCGTTTCCCCTGCATGTGCTGTACCTTGTGTTCAAGAACGTCGTGGGCGTATTGCTCATAATTCTCGGCCTGGCCATGCTGGTGCTCCCGGGGCAAGGCTTGCTGACCATAATGGTAGGGGTGATTCTCGCCGACATTCCCGGCGAACGGCAGGTGTTTCTGTTCATATTGCGGAAAACGCCCGTCCTAAAGATGATGAACTGGCTCAGGGAGAAGAAAGGAATTCCGCCTTTCCGTCTCCCCGAGCCCTAGTATCGATTTTCCCTAGATAATGAAGTCTTCCACGGACTTTATGCTCATTATGGTTTTGGCCAGCAGAAGAGCGCAGTTTTCCACGTCTTCCAGTGACACTACCTCCACCGGGGTATGCATGTACCTGTTGGGGATGCTCACCAGCGCCGTGGCGGTTCCACCCCTGGAAAGCTGTATGGCGTTGGCGTCGGTGCCGGTTCCCCTACTTTCCGCCACCACTTTATGGGGGATATTATTATCCTTGGCCGTTTTCAGCAGGAGGTCGAAGAGCCTGGGATTTACGTTGGGCCCCCTGGTAATGACGGGGCCGTCGCCCAACTTGATGTCTCCGAACAAGTCCTTGTCCACTCCGGGGATGTCGGATGTGTGGGTCACGTCCACCGCGAAACCCACGTGAGGGTCGACGTTGTAAGAGCTGGTTATCGCTCCCCGGAGACCTATCTCCTCCTGGACCGTGGCTACGGCGGTCACCCTGTGATTCAGATTCTTTTCCTGCGAGAGGATCCTGAGGGCTTCCACCACGGTGAAGGCCCCTATCCTGTCATCGAACCCCCTGCCTACGTAGATACTTCGGCGGAGCTTCTGAAAACCCACCGCTATGGTGGCCACATCACCTATTTCCACCAGTTTCTCCGCATCCTTGCGGTTCTTTACTCCGATGTCTATCCACATGTTCTTGATCTTGGTGACCTTCGAACGTTCTTCTTTTTCCAGGAGGTGGATGGCTTTTCTTCCCAGGACTCCGAGTATGGGGCCTTTCTTCGTGTGCACGTACACCCTCTGTCCCGCGATTACATGCGGGTCGACCCCCCCCACGGGGGATACCTTCAGGAATCCCTGTTCAGTGATCGACTTGACCATCAGGCCTATCTCGTCTATGTGGCCGGTCATCAGTATCGACGCCTTGCCCTGGGGATTGAGCACCGCGTAGGAATTGCCGTGGAAATCCCCCTTGACTTCGTGGGAGAATCCATATGCGTATTCACGCCAGACAGAGGCCGCGGAATTTTCGTAACCGGAAGGACTCGATTCCTTCATGAGCTTTTTGAGGAAGTCTCTTGACGTCTTTTCCAATTTTTTCTCCTTTGCTCTGATTGGTGAGTACAAAATTTATCATAAATATATCAAAACATAACCGGCGGGTTGAATCGAGTATTCCGAACCGGAGACGAACCGCCACGTTCTTCCGGATGTCCCGGCGCAAGCCGGCGATAACTCCCGGAACATGGGATCGTTCCGCCGGTCAGGGCCGATCCTTCTCCGGCTTTTCGGCCGTCATCCTTATGGTTACCGGTGAACTCCTGCTGAACCCCTTGAAGGTCGAAAGAAGGCCTCTCAGCGTTCCTTCCAGCATCTGTGCGGGAAACCCGCCCAGCGCCAGCTTCCGGCCGTCTTGTATAACCTCGACGTTTCCGCCCGGAGCATAGAAACAGTCCCCGGGGTCCTTCAAGCCCGCGAGAACGGCGGCCGCCAGTTTCCGGCAATCCATACCGCACCTGCCGCATTCACCGCGGGATTTCTGGGGCAGGAGATCGAAGGTACGGTGGAATATTCCATGATAATCTCCGGGAAGGATCTTTCCGGTGCAATGGCGGATGACCAGAGGTTCCACCTCCGGGGGAGGCGGATCGGAAGCACACCATACCACCGGGGCCGCGAGGGATGTGAAACCGGCCGCCACGACGATTGCCGGGGGCATTGAAAGAAGGGTCGCGGCGGGGTCTTCGACTCCGGGACGCTCCAGAACGATACCACCGTGATATTTCCTGAGGATGAAAAGGGGAATCGGCTCCAGGTTTTCGATCATTCCCGATACGAAGTCTTCCACCGATCTTTCGTTACCCGATACCTGCAGACATTTCATCGCGTTTCCTTGAAAAAACCTAGAAAGTTCTGACGGAACTCGCCTTGAACGACACCCAGACCTCGCGTCCCGGTTCCAGCGCCAGTTCCTTCGTCGCGGCTTCCGTCAATGAAGATACGAACAGTACCCCGGCGCAGTCCACTTCCAGGTTCATGAGCGAACCGTTCCCGGTGATGGAAACCACCCTTCCGGGGAAGCGGTTCCTTTCGCTGGTGGAATTCTTGTTCAGGGAGATCGTCACGGATTCCTTCGGGACGGCCAGGTAACCACTGCCTTCCCTGTCGCCGGGATGGTGAATGTAAAGTGTGTTCACCATGGCCTTTCCTCCCGAGAACTTCGCCTTGAAAACGTTTCCTAAACCTACGAAGGCGGCGGTGAAGGGGGATTCCGGTTTTCTGAACAGATCGTCGATGGCTCCGGCCTGTTCCACGCGGCCGTCCTTCATCACCGCTCCATGCGTTCCAAGAGACAGCGCCTCGGTAAAATCATGGGTCGCCATGACGAAGATCGCTCCCCATTTCCGGTGGAGCCCGGAAATTTCCCGCACCAGCTCCTTGCGGAGCTCCGGGTCCGCCGACGTGGTCGGTTCATCCAGCAACAGGATCCGCGGTTTCAGTACCAATGCCCTGGCCAGGGCGGTTCTCTGGATTTCACCACCCGAGAGGGTGGATACGTTTCTAAGGGAGAGGTGCGACAGGTTCAAGGTGTCGAGGATTTCATCCGTTCTTCTCCCGGCTTCACGAGTCTTCACGCCTCTGAGTTTCAGACCCCATTCGATATTGGATCGGACCGTTCCTCCGAAAAGGACCGGGTTCTGGAAGAGAGTCACCACGTCGCGTCTTACCCGCATCCCGGATCTTTTCCCGGGAGATGCGGGGACTCCGTCGAGAAGCACGCGTCCCCGGGCCGGACGGTCAATGAGGCCCGCAATGCGTAACAATGTGGTTTTGCCGCATCCCGTGGGTCCCATGAGGATGAAGAAGGAACCCGGTTTCATCTCCAGGTTTACCCCGCGGATGATACGGACCCCGTTTTTCACCTGCTCGATGTCTTCAAGGCGCAGCATCAACGATTCCTTTCCGGGTCGAGGAAAGTAAGGGTGACGTTGACCGAGAGGGCCAGGAGGAGGAGGACCATGCCCAGGGCAATGGAACGGGCGACCTCGCCTTTTCCCACCGCGAGCACTATGGACGTGGTGAGGGTTCTGGTGTATCCCGCGATGTTTCCTCCGACCATTACGGCTATCCCGACCTCCGAGACTGCTCTTCCGAACGCGACCAGTACGGTGGTGAGAAGTACCTGTCTCTTTTCCGAAAGAACCTTGAGTACGGCGGTCCATCTTCCCGCTCCCAGGGAAAGGGCGGTCTCGGCCAGTTCATGACCCCCGGTACGAAGGGCGGAGAAAGTGAGTCCCGTTATTATGGGAGCCACCAGGATAGCTTCACCGATCGCGATGGCCGCCGGCGTGAAGAGCAGCCCCAGGTTTCCCAGGGGCCCTGTCCTGGAAACGGCGAGAAAAACCAGCATTCCCACGAGCACGGTGGGTATTCCATACAGGGTACGCACCACTTCCGTTACCAATTTCTTTCCGGGGAAGGAAGAAAAATACAGGAACGCTCCCGCCGGAATGAAGAACAACGATGAAAGAGCCGTGGCCGTGGCCGAAATCAACAGGGTCCGCAAAGTGGTGGCGTAGAGCACCGGATCCCCCGAAGTGATCATTTTCAGAGCAAGGCGAGCCGCCTCCGCCAGATCTTTCAAGGCTGATCGGGCTCCTCTCCCCCGCAGGGGTGGAACAACGATGTTCCGTATTCGTCCACGCCGTATCGACCCAGGAGTTCCTGGCCCTCGTCCGACAGCAGGAATTCCACCAGGGCTTCCGCTCCATCCATATTGTCGGTGCCGCTCACTATTATGGCCGAGTAAACGTTGAGCAGCGCATTGCCGCTGTCCACCAGGGGAACCAGATCCAGATCGTTTCCGTAAGAAAGGAATGTGCCTACATCTGAAAGGGTATAAGCTCTCATCTGGTCCGCCATTACCAGGGTGGGCCCCATGCCGTTTCCCCCTTCCACGTACCAGTCGCCCGAGGTTCTGACGTCATCGTAGTCGAGACCCGCGGAGATCCATATGGATTTTTCCCGGGAATGGGTTCCCGAATCGTCTCCCCTGGAAACAAAGACGGGACCGGCCATGCCGTGCAGCCTGGTGAAGGCTTCTTCGGGAGACAATCCTCCGATTCCGGCGGGGTCGTCGGGAGGACCGACTATCAGGAAGTGATTGTATGCGAAGGGTATTCTTTCAAGGCCGAGTCCTCTTTCCACGAAGGTTTCCTCCCGGGACCTGTCGTGGATCGTCAGTACGTCCACGTCTCCCCTTTCACCCCATTCCAGGGCCTTGCCGGTGCCGGCGTAAAGGACGTCGAGTTCCATACCGTATTTTTCTTCGAACAATGGTTCCAGGACGTTCCATAGACCGGTGTCGTAAAGGCTGGTGGTGGTGGCCACCCGTAGCCTGGCATCGACGGATTCCGTCTGGGCGACGGTGTTTTTTTCGATGTTTTCGCCGGGGCCGGGAGCACAGGAAGAAAGAGTCAGGATGCCGATCACGATGGTTGCATAGCGTACCATGGAGCACCTCCGGGTTTGATTTGAATTACGAAATATATCCGATATGTCTATCGGACACAACCAACCTGAAGGCGGATATCCGGGGAATTTTCAGCGGGAATTCTCCAGTAGATGTTCGATTACTTCGTTGGCGATCATAGCCGCCACCAGGGCGATCCTCGAAGAAAGGGTTCCCTGGGAGGGGTCGCTCGTCTGGTCGCCCACGATGGTGAGGCCGGCCCTCCGATCCACCCGGATGGCATCCGTGTTCCCGTGGCCGGACACCCCGGAGCAGGAGAACACGTGTACACCGGGCATGTTCCTCATCCAGGTTTCGATGACGGCCACCTTGGTTTCCCCGGCGTCGACCGCCTCGATGAGAACGTCGCATCCGGCGAAAGGTTCGCATGCGTTCTCCGGGGTCAGCCTTGCCTCCACGGCATGGAAATGCAACGCGGGGTTTATCCTGGCGAGGTTGGCCCGGAGAGCCGGAACCTTGGACCGTCCCACCTGGTCGAGAAAATAGAATTGCCTGTTGAGATTGGAGATTTCGACGATGTCGAAATCAGCTACCACGAGCCCTCCCATGCCGGCCCTGGTCAGGAGGACGGCCACGTTGGAGCCTATGCCTCCGGCTCCCGCTATTCCCACGGTGCATGCCTCGAGTACGGCGGTAAGGCCGGGGGGATTGCAGGCGAACAAGTCTCCGGGAATCGGTTCCATGAGCAAACACTAAGAAACATCACGTATCCACGCCAGGGGCACGGCAGGCTTGATTCGCCCAATAGGAGGTTTTAGTATTCTTGGGAATCAATGGATATGTTCCGTTCCGAAAAAAACCAGCAGAGGAGATTTTCATGGCGCAAGAAATCACCGCCGAAGACGTCCTGTTCAGCCAGGAGGTCAGGTACACGCTGGAGTACGATCCCAAACCGGCGATCCGCGGGTACACGGGAGAAATATTGCGCGTGGATCTTACGAAGGAATCGGCGTCCATCCTGCCGGTCACCGACAAGATGAAGGAAGTGTTCACCGGTGGTAAGGGTTTCGACCTCTGGCTGTTGTGGAACGAGGTCACTCCGGATACGAAGTGGGACAGCCCGGAGAACGCGATCTGCATTGCATCGGGACCCCTGGGCGGCACCACTTCCTTCGCCGGTTCCGGTAAATCCATAGTCACCACCATTTCTCCCACGACCGGGTCGGTGGTGGATTCCAACGTCGGCGGGCATTTCGGTCCCCTCCTTAAATTTTCCGGTTTCGATGCGATGGTCATCAGGGGCAAGGCCCGCGAGGAGACGGTGATTTTCATAGACGGAATGTCCGGTAAGGTCAACATCATGACTTCGCCCGATCTGCCCGTGGATTCTCATCTGGCCGCCGAGATCCTGGCCGATATGTATTCCGATGACGATGACGACAAGAGGCACGTATCCACCGTCTCAGCGGGGTCGGGGGCGGATCACGCCTGGATAGGCTGCCTCAATTTTTCCTGGTGGGACTGGCGCAGGCGCACCATGCGGTTGAAACAGGCCGGCAGGGGAGGTACCGGAACCGTTTTCCGCAACAAGCAACTGAAGGCGCTGGTGGTTAAGGCACCGCGTACCAGGCCGGTATGGAAGATGAAGACCTCCTCCACGGGTATTGAAGGAGGTGTCTCCGGTGATTGATATCGAAAAGGTGGACGAGATTATCGACAAGTGGGGCTGCGATCCCGACTTCGTCATAGAAATGTTTCAGGACGTCCAGGATCATTTCAGGTACATTCCCAGGAAAGCTTTGGAAAGAATTGCGGACAGGACGGGCAAACCCAGGGGAAAACTCTTTCATATCGTCACCTTTTACAAGGCCTTCAGCCTGGAACCCAGGGGCGAGAAGGAGATCCAGGTCTGCATGGGAACGGCCTGCTACGTCAGGGGAGCCCCGGACGTGCTTGCGGCCATGGAGAGGGAGTTGGGAATCAAAAGCGGGAAGACCACCGCGGATGGTAAGTTTACCCTTTCGGAAGTGAGGTGCCTGGGTGCTTGCGGAATGGCTCCGGTGGTAACGGTGGACGGTCGGGTCTATGGAAGGGTCGGATCGTCCGACATACCGGGAATCATCAGGGAGATGAGGAGGCCGCAATGACCATAGATGAACTCAGGGACATCCGTAAGAGGGCCCTCGAGAGTTACGGGCGATATGAGGCGGCCCTCATGGTATGTACCGGAACCGCGTGCGTGGCCAACAGGGCCTTCAGTCTGGTGGATGCCTTCAGGGACGAGTTGAAGAAAAGGAATCTGGTCGACCGGTTCCTCGTGGTTCCCACCGGATGCAACGGTTTCTGCGCCCAGGGTCCCGTGGTCGTGGTACAGCCCGAGGGAATCTTTTACGCGAAGGTGTCCGGGGCCGATGCGGAAGAGATAGTTGAGAAACACCTGCTGGGCGGGGAACCCGTGCAGAGGCTTCATTACAGGGTGAACGGCGTTCCCGTTCCCCTCATGAAGGACATCCGCTTCTTCGCCAAGCAGAAGTTCCTGGCGCTTCGTCACAAGGGAGTGATAGATCCCGAGAAGATAGAGGACTACATACGCGTGGGAGGATACCAGGTCGTCTACGACGTTCTGACTTCCGGAACCCCGACCGGGGTAGTGGACGAGGTTACGGCCAGCGGGATCCGCGGTCGCGGCGGCGGCGGGTTTCCCACCGGTGTGAAATGGAGATCCTGCGTGGAAGCGGTGCGGCGTACGGGTAACGAACCCTTCGTAGTGTGCAACGCGGATGAGGGAGATCCCGGAGCTTTCATGGACTGCGGAATCCTGGAGGCGGACCCGCACAGTGTCATCGAAGGTATGATCATAGGGGCCTTCGCCGTGGGAGCGTCCCAGGGTTTCGTCTATATCCGGAAGGAATATCCCCTTGCCATGAAGCGTCTTGTAAAAGCCATTTCCCAGGCACGGGAACTGGGACTGCTGGGCTCCGATATCCTGGGAACCGGTTTCGATTTCGATGTGGTTGTTCACAGGGGAGCCGGTTCGTTCGTGTGCGGGGAGTCCAGCGCTCTCATGGCATCCATGGCCGGGAACGTTGGAGAACCCAGGGCCAAGTACGTAAGGTCGGTGGAAAAAGGCTATAAGGACATGCCTACCGTATTGAACAACGTTGAGACGTGGGCCAACATTCCCCTTATCATGGAGAAGGGTGCACGGTGGTTCGCGGCTATAGGTACGGGTGACGTGACCGAAAATCCGTGGAACGGTTCCTCGGGCACAAAGGTCTTCTCCCTGGCCGGAGACGTCAGGAATGTCGGATTGGTGGAGGTTCCCATGGGAACCTCGCTCAGGGAGATCATTTTCGACATAGGCGGCGGAATGGCCGATGGGAGAAAGTTCAAGGCCGTTCAGACCGGCGGGCCTTCCGGGGGCGTTCTTCCCGAGGAGAAACTCGACCTTCCCGTGGATTTCGACACCCTTACCAAGGCGGGTTCGATGATGGGCTCGGGGGGTATGGTGGTAATGAACGACAAGACCTGCATGGTACAGGTCGCCGCTTATTTCGTCAACTTCCTGAAGGACGAGTCCTGCGGAAAGTGTACCCCGTGCAGGGAAGGCCTTGTGGCCATAGGTTCCATCCTCCGGAGGATAATGGAGGGAGAAGGCAGGGAAGAGGATCCGGACCTGTTGAGGGAGTACGGGCAAACCATGCGCGAAAGCAGCCTGTGCGGCCTGGGCCAAACCGCCGCTAATCCGGTTCTCAGCACCCTTTCGTACTTCCGTGAAGAGTACGAGGCGCACATCATGGAGAAACGGTGCCCGGCCGGAAAATGCAAGATGCTCATAAAGTATGATATCGATCCCGAAAAATGTACCGGCTGTACCGTTTGCGCCTCCAGGTGTCCCGTCGACGCCATTACCGGGAGTCCCGGGAAGGTACACGTCATAGACGACACGAAGTGTATCCGGTGCGGGCTTTGCCGGGAAGTCTGCAACTTCGATGCGGTGGAGGTGGAATGATGAATCGGGAAGTCAACGACATTACCATCGAGATAGACGGGAAGCGAGTGACCGTTCCCGAGGACACCGCCATCCTTGATGCCGCACGCCGGGCCGGCGTATACGTTCCTTCCCTGTGCAGCAGCGATCTGGTTGAGCCTTACGGGGCGTGCAGGCTCTGCCTGGTGGAAGTGGATGACGGTTCCAGGACCAGGCTGGTCACATCCTGTAATTTTCCGGTGCGAAAACCCCTGAAGGTATCCACTTCTTCTGATAGAGTGAAGAGGAACAGGAAGACGGTGCTCGAAATGATGCTGGCCAGATGGCCTGAAGTTCCCCTGGTGAAGGATTTGGCCGGGGCCGAGGGCTTGACCGGTGCCAGGTATGTCCATCCCAACGTGGACCTGAATCCTAACGCTTGCGTTTTGTGTGGATTGTGCGTGAGGATTTGTGAGCAGGGAATATGGGAGAAGATCGTCAATTTCTCCGGCAGGGGCGTCGACAGGAGCATCAGGATGCCCTACGATTCGTTGCAACCTCACTGCGTAGGTTGCGGGGCCTGTGCCGAGATATGTCCGACGGGAGCCATCGAAATGGTCGACGACCCGAACCGGCCGTACGATGCGGAGATGATTCGGAAAGCGGGCATGCGGATCACCCGCGAGATGATCAAGTACGATGAGCAGCAGTGCGACATGAGAGGCGTCGGTACGGCTCATCTCGTCGAAGTCATGGACGCCTACGATCTCCTGCCCGTGGAGAACTACAGGTTCGGCAGACATGAGGATACGCTCAAGATAGAGTCCCGGGTCTTCAGGGAGAAATACTTTTCACCGGGCAAACCCGACGGCTGTTGGCTCGGATGCACCATGTCCTGCGCCAAGGCCATAGAGGGATACGAACTCAAAACGGGTCCCTACAAGGGACGCAAGGTCCTGGTCGACGGTCCGGAGTACGAAACCGTGGCCGGGGCTTCCAATATGGGGATATTCGATCCGGATTTCGTGGTCGAGTACAACTTCTATTGCGATACTTACGGTCTTGATACGATTTCCTTCTCCACTCTCACCGCTTTCGTCATGGAATGTTACAAGGCCGGAATACTCGACGAAGAGAAGACGGAAGGGTTGAAAATCCCCTTCGGAGCATCGGACGCGGCCATGGAACTCCTCCACCTGATAGCCCAAGGCCGGGGTTTCGGCCGGGTGGCGGGCAAGGGCATAAGGTACATGAAAAAATATTTCGTCGAGCACTTCGGAGCCGATCCGGATTTTCTGCAGGATATCGGCATGGAGGCCAAGGGAATGGAATACTCCGAATACGTGACCAAGGAATCCCTGGCCCAACAGGGCGGCTATGGTATAGCTCTCAAGGGTGCCCAGCATGACGAAGCCTGGCTGATATTCATGGACATGGTAAACAAGCAGATTCCCACGTTCGAGGACAAGGCGGAGGCACTTCATTATTTCCCCATGTGGCGTACATGGTTCGGACTGTGCGGCTTATGCAAACTTCCCTGGAATGACATCGAGCCACCGGACAACGCCGAAACCGATGAACCGGCCAAGGTTCCGGAACACGTGAAAGGTTACTGCGAGTTTTTCGAAGGCATGACCGGCGAGCCACAGACGATGGACAGCCTGGTAAGGATGTCCGAAAAGGTCTACAACTTCCAGAGGGTTTTCAACCTCAGGATGGGCTTCGGAACCAGGAAGCACGATGTAATACCGTACAGGTCCATGGGTCCGGTTACCGTAGAGGAATACGAATCCAGGAAAGAAAGGTACGATTCGCAACTGGAGGAGCAGGTGGGCCTGGATCCCCGGAACATGTCCACCGGAGAGAAGTTGGCGGCTCTTCGCAAGTTCCGCGAGGGGCAGTACGAGAAACTTCTCGACGCCGTTTACAAGAGAAGGGGTTGGACCGACAACGGTGTGCCGACCGTGGAAAAGCTGTCGGATCTCGGTGTCGATTTCCCCGAGGTCATGGAACTGGTCAGGAAACACGGCGGTTGATAAGGGTAAACGGCGAACCCCTGTCCTGGCATCCGGGCAAGACCGTCGAAGATGTCATCCGGGAGAAGAACTACCGGTTTCCCCTGCTCATAGTGAGGATAAACGGCAGGCTGGTGCCCAGGGAGGATTACGGAAAGACCGAGATACCCGACGGAGCCGAGGTAGACGTCATTCACCTGATGTCAGGCGGATGAGCCGCAGTGGGCCACGTCGCCCCTCAATATCTCCAATGCGTGGTCCAGCACCGGCAGCACGAACCCGGCACATTCCACCGATGCCTTGACACTCCCGGGAAGGTTCACCACCAGGGTTCGCTCCCGGATTCCGCAGCGGGCCCGGGAGAGCCATGCGGCGGAGGTTATTTCCGAGGATTTCAGCCTCATCAGTTCGGGAATCCCCGGAACGTCCCGGGAGCATACGTTGGAAGTGACTTCCGGCGTAATATCCCTCACGGACATACCGGTGCCTCCCACGGTGAACAGCACGTCGGTGAAACCGTCGTCGCACCAGGCCGCGATCCTGGATTCCAGCAACCCGGGTTCATCGGGTTCCACGTAATACCTCACGACGGTATAACCCGCCTCGTTCAGAAGGTTCATCACCGCAGGCCCGCTTTCGTCCGGGTAATCCCCTCTGCTCGCGGAATCGCTGACCGTGAGCACCGCCGCAGTGAAACCTTCCGTCCTGGGCACGTTCAGCGTGTCGCCGGGTCTCACTTCTCCTCCGGTCAGGACTTCGGCGAAGGCACCTTCTTTCGGGAATACGTTTCCCCGTATCACCCTGTCCGCGTGCCCGTCGGAGTTGTCCTTGCCTATCCCGGTGATTCTCAGTCTGGCCCGTTCTCCCACGGCGAGTACGGTCCCCGGCAGGATGGAGTAAAGTTCGACACACCGATCCACGTCGATGTTTTCACCGCAGCAGCCCGGATATGGTTTCAGACCCGGCGTACGCATTTTTTCCAGGGAGCCCCATGCCAGGATGGAAACCTGCCTGGATCCGGGCCCGGCGTGTCCGTCACCCTCGATTCCGCGTCCGGGCACCAGGAGAACGACTTCCACCGGAACTTTTCCGGTACCCCTTTCCGGGCTTGTATTCACCGATTTTACTTTTGCCATGTATACTCTCCAGATTTCCCCCCGGATTTCTTAAGCAACCTGACTTCCCCGATGGTCATTCCGCGATCCAGGGATTTGGTCATGTCGTATATGGTGAGCAGAGCCGTCGTTACACCGTTCAGTGCTTCCATTTCGTAACCGGTTCGTTCCACCCCGGTCACCCGGCAGGTCACCCTGACCGCGACGCCTTCCTTCCGGAGTTCGAGTTCGACGCCACCGATGGTAACCGGGTGACACAATGGTATGACTTCCCATGTTCGCTTCACGGCGGTGATGGCCGCTATTCTCGCTGCGGCGTAAACGTCTCCCTTGGGAACTTCGTCGTTTTCCAGCGCCTTGGCCGCGTTACGTCCCAGGGTTATGGTTCCCCGGGCCACCGCTTCCCTGAAGGTGGCTTTCTTCTCGGAAACGTCCACCATCCTGGCATTGCCGTCGCTTCCCAGGTGAGAAGGTTCGGGCATGATTATCCTCCTATCTTCCACATTTCGGTTGAAAAACATCCGCCGCCGGAAGCGGGCTTGTTCCGAACAGCTCTCCTGATCCCGGCTTTCATCACATCGACGGGGATGCCGTTTCGCATCATTTCGCGCAAGGATATTCCCGACTCCCGGTGGAGACACGTCTGAAGGAACCCGGTGGCGGACAACCGCACCCTGGAGCAATATGTGCACATGTGCCCGGAAAGAGGGGCTATCGATCCGAAGACCGGACCGTCCTTCCCCACGCGGTGCAGGGAGGCGGTGGATCCGCGATTCTCCTCCAGATTCACTATCGGACCGAGGACGGATGCCCGTTCCAGAATCTCGTCACGGGATACGAAAGCATCCGGCGGCAGCATGGAGGGCATGTGCTCTATGAACCTGACGGTCACCTTCATGTTCCTGCTCCAAAGGATGAAATCCGCTATCTCGTCGTCATTCCAGCCTCTCAGGACCACGCAGTTGACCTTTACCGGTTTCATTCCCGCTTCCATCGCGCTGCGTATGCCTTCCTCGATCTGCGCCAGAGTGATGTTTCCCCTGGTAATGGAAACCAGCCTGTCGTCCCTGAGACTGTCCAGGCTGACGTTGATCCTGTCCAGGCCGGCTTTCGCCAAGGTGCCGGCCATTTCGGACAGGAGGATGCCGTTCGTGGTGAGTGTCACCTCCCGGAAACCCAGAGACGCCACTCCACGGATTACGTCCGATACGCCTTTCCGTACAAGGGGTTCCCCCCCGGTTATTCTTACCTTGGATATGCCGGTCGTCGCCGCGACGATGCGGGTCGCTTCCACCATTTCCTCTATGGTGAGGATATCGTCTTGGGATACCGGCGGGATCCCCGAGGGAGGCATGCAGTAAACGCACCTCAGGTTGCACCTGTCGGTAACGGAAAGCCTGAGATAATCGATCTTCCTGCCCAGGGAGTCCCTCATATGAAGGCCATTTCTCCCGCGAAAGCGCTCATGAGGTGAAACCTCGCCGATTCTCCCGCCTCGGCACCGGTGGATTCGCCGGGGGCGAGTACCAGCGCGTTTACCCGGAAAGTGCTCATGAGATCGCCGGAGCCCGAGGATGGAGGCAATTCAATCGTACACCCGGAATTTCCGAAGTTTGCGACGGCCCTGATATACCCCAGTCTTCCCGGTTTCTTGCGGAAGCCGGAGAGAAGATTACCGGTGAAGTCCCTTTTCGTGTATTCCCGGAAGCCGGATCTCTTTCGCAGGAGAGGAAGAACGTATTCTTCCAGGGATACCATCACGGAGACGGGGTTTCCGGGTAGACCGAAGATCACCCGGTCACCGTGACCCACTCCGAAAGTAAGGGGTTTCCCCGGCTTTTGCGCCACTTCCCTGAACAGGAGTTCCACCCCCAGGGACCGGAGAACACCGGGAACATGATCCCTGGTCCCCATGGATACGCCTCCGGCGGTGAGGATTACGTCGCAGGTTTCCAGCATGGTTCCCAATGTTTCTTCCAGGGATGAGGGATCGTCCTCGCAATGGGTGGAACGGGTGTCCGTAAAGCCGTTCAGGCGAAGAACGGCTTCCATCATGGGGAGATTCGTGTTCCTTACTTCCCCCGGTGCGGGAACCCGGTGCGACGGTATGATTTCGTTGCCGGTCGTGATCAGTCCCACAACGGACTTCGAGAACACGGAAAGGGTGTTTTTACCTGCCATCGCCGCTATGCCGATGCGGTTTCCCGAAAGTCCGGTTTTCCGGGGAAGTACCGTTTGGCCCGTTTTTACATCCTCTCCACGGAAGCAGATGTTGGCTCCCTCGGGTGGTATCTTTCCGATATGCAGCCTGTCGCCTTCCACCGTGGCGTGTTCCACCATGATCACTCTGTCGGCTCCCCGGGGAACGGGAGCACCGGTCATGATGGCGCAGGCTCTTCCCGGGGTCACGGTGATCCGCGGCAGGTTTCCGGCGGTTATCTCGCCCATCAGGAGATGCTCCCGTCCTTCCCCTGCGACGGCGAACCCGTCCATCGCCGATCGATCGAAGGGAGGCATGTCGATATCCGATTTCACGTCCTCTGCAAGGACCCGGCCCGCCGCCTCGCGGATGGGAATTTCCTCCGTGGAAGGACTTCCGGCGTTTTCCAATACGATTTCCAGTGCTTCGGTCACGGTGATCATGGAGTCTCCAGCCTTTCGAGCATTTCAAGGAAGGATCTCCTGGACTCCTCCCAGATTTCCATCAGTTTTTCGGCGAGAGGCGTAACGGTGGTTCCACCTCCGCCCGTTCCTCCCCTGTTGCTGCAGACCAGATCGGCTCCCAGTTTTTCCTCGGCTTCGCGTATCATCACCCATGCCCGCTTGTACTGCATTCCCGTGGCATTCGCGGCCCGGAGGATGGAGCCGTGCTCTTTGACCGCCTTCAGGAGGTCCATTCTCCCGTCTCCGAAGAGGGGATTCCCCTCTACGTTTATCCAATGCTTGCCGCCGAAGGAGATGGATGATGCGCGGCGCAGGCCGACCAATGCCGGGACGAAGCCCGCTATGCTGCGGCAGGTTTTTGGGGATAGAGGTCCCTTCGTTACGATGTCCGCTCTTCCGGCCAGATCCAGCGCCGAGTGTTTGGGTTTTCCTTCCATGGTTATGTGCACATGGAGATCCGGTTCGAGAAACCGCAGGATGGTATTGCTCTCGATAACGAGGATGTCCGTAGTTACATCCAGGTCGTCCAGGAAACCTTCCAGGTTTTCCGGCGAAGCATAGCGGTGGAAGATCGTATTTGCGGCTCCCGCCGCGGCGTACCGCCGGGTATCCGTTTTTCCCGGGGCGGGGGGATGGGATGAATCACGTCGTTCCGGTGAGAGCTTCATGCAGGTAACGGTAATCCCGGCTCTCGAGAATCTGCCTGTAACGGCTTCGCACAGGAGGGTCTTCCCGGCTTTCCTGGTATCCGACGAAATGACGATGGTTTTCTTCATTCCGACTCCTTGGAAAAATTGGTTATGCTCATAAAACATAACGTAATTCCTCGCCGGGGAAAACCATCGGCGAATAATTTTCAGGCACCCGGGAAGAAATTGTTGCAGTACGTGTTGAAGATAGTTTCCATTTTGTCGGGTTCGAAAGACGGGCATTCATGCAACCGGGGTTTCCGTTTGGCGGGACCGCCTCCGCCGTATAGGGGATGTGACGGGTTGTGTAAGGAAAAAGATGTTCCTTTCCGCCTCCTTCGTCTGCGGCTGCTGAGGGCTACGCAGTCGCATAAGGTATGGGTGCCGATCAGTGCATTGACCGTGAACTCTTTGCATGGTAAGTTAAGTTAACAGAATGTTTTAACACTATACTAAGAAAAGAGAGGGGAAAATATGAAAATATTGATATCTTTTTTGATCATTGCGGCGGTGTCGGCATACGCTGATGATGTCTCCGAGACCTTTCATGCGGAAACTCCCCGGGAATTCGCCGCGCATTCCGGCGGTCCCGTATGGAACGGCCCCAAGAACGTATTATTCCACAACGGCCCCTGGAAGAACCGTGACGGAACCGGTTGGCACGGATCGGACGAGTCCATCATGCAGGATTGGGCAACCACCTACGGTTACAGCTTCCAGAAGACCAAAAAATACATGCTTGCCGACGATTTCGAGATACCTGCAGGGGAAACATGGACCATCGAATCCATAACCTTCGCCGGTTACCAGACCGGTTCCGGCACGTCGTCCACCATAAACGGTATGTTTGTGGTCGTGTACGACGACCCTCCCACCACGGGTACCGTAGTCGCCGGAGATATTTCCGCCAACATCTTCACCAGTTCCCAATGGACCCAGATATACAGGGTGGCGGACAGCACCTCCGGTTCCAATTCCGACAGGCCCATAATGGCCAATACCGCCGTTCTCTCCGAGCCGTGGGTACTGGATGATGGAACTTACTGGATAAGCATACAGGCCGACGGTACCATTTCGCCCGGTCCGTATCATCCCCCGGTGGTTATATGGGACCAGCGGAATACCGGTAACGCCATCCGGAGCGTTGACGGCGGGGTGATCTGGAGACCCGTCAGCAACAACGGATATGCACAGGGATTGTGCATAGTCCTCGAGGGTACCACCGGTGGAGGCGCCCTGGAACAGGAGACCTGGGGTGCCATAAAGGGCTTGTTCTAGCGATACTCGCTGCAAATGAAGGGGGCGCGGTGACCCGCGTCCCTTTTTCGCATGCCGGTGGTTCTTTCCGTGTTGACACGGGAGGTAGCCCGGGGTAAAATTCAAAAAGGTATTTCAGTTGGAGGTTGGAATGACTGTTTTACTCGCACTGCTGATCACGGCCCAGGTTCCTCTCGGTGAGAACGGGGCCCGGGTTTCATCCAGCGGCGTGGTAATAAACGAATTCATGTCTCTTCCGTTGAGTTCCACCACCGAGGCGGACGGAGAGTGGGTAGAGCTGTTCAACAATACGGACGAGTGGATAAATCTCTCCGGATGGAAACTTTCCAGCGGTTACGGTCAGGAAGTGGTCCTGGCTACGTATCTGCTTCCTCCTCACGGTTATTTCGTTCTTGCGGGTTGTACCGATTCGGCCCGGAACGGCGGTCTCGACGCGAACCAGGTTCTGGGAGACTGCAGGATTCACGAAAGCGGTTCCCTGACCCTCAAGGACAATTACGACAGGACCATGGATCACATCGACTACAATGCTTCCTGGCCGGTGACTCCCGGTGTTTCATGCGAGAAGATGAATCCGGGATGGGTTTCATGCAGTTCCTCCAGTTGGAACCTGAGCACCAGCGTGTATGGCCGGGGAGACAAAGGTACCCCGGGAAACCAGAACAGCATCTATCAGAATTCCTTCGCCCAGAACAGCTGGGCTTTCATAAAGGCTTTCGTACAGTAGACTTCCGTTGAAAAATCTGAAAACCTTTCTTCTCCTGTCCGCCTGCATGGTTTCAGTTCCGTATGCATGGGCCCGGGAACCCCTGGTGGTTTTCTTCATAGATCCGTCCTACGACCGGTATTCCGGCGACGCTATGCTGGTATGTACTCCCGGAGGCAGGCATTACGTCATCGACGGCGGTATGATGAATGCCGGGTACCCTTCGTGGGATTGCGGCGAAGAAAGAATCCTCCCGATCCTGGACAGCCTGGGAGTCACGTTAGTGGACGGTGTGGTAGGCACTCATCCCGACGCGGACCACGTGGGGGGATTGATATCGGTTTACCGATCAATGCCGGTGGGAACCGCCTACGATTCCGGCTGGCCTTACGGTGGAACGTGGATCTACCGGAATTACCTGGAAGCCATATGGGACAACGGCGCGAATTTCGTGACACCCAGGCGGGGAGACGTGCTCAACTGGGGCCCGGAACTGCAGGTGGAAGTGCTCCACCCGACGAAACGCCTTTCCCAGTCCAATACCAACAATGCTTCACTGGTCATCAGGCTTACCTATGGAGAGACGACGTTCCTGTTCACCGGGGATCTGGAAACCGAAGGAGGGGAAGACGCGGTTCTTGCCGCACTCGGTACGGGAGAGATAAAAAACATTTCAGCCGATGTGCTGAAAATCGCGCACCACGGTTCCGCCTCTTCCACATGTCCGCAGTGGCTCGATGCGGTGAATCCCGCCATCGCCGCGATATGCGTCGGATCCGGCAATCCCTATGGACATCCCTCGAAGGAGATACTTCAACTGTTGGAGGCGAACGGCGTGGAGGTCTGCAGGACGGACCTCATCGGTACCTTCTACATATCTACCGACGGGAAGAACATATACGTAAACGAGATGCCGCCGGAAGGGTCGGGACGAGCCGATGATTTCATCGTCTATCCCAGCCCGGCGGTTTCCACCGTAAACTTCGCCTCCGACGCGGGTTCGGACAGGGTAAGGGAAATATCCGTCTACAATCTTAACGGGGAGAGGGTCATGTATGTGGAGAATCCCGGCGAACTTCACACCTGGGATCTGCGGGTGCCGGGAGGTTTCGCGTCGCCCGGGCTTTATGCGGCGGTGTTCACCACTTACGGAGGTGAAAGTTGCAGGGTGTATTTCACCATCTGTCGCTGATTTTAATCATCGCCGCCGCGGCGCCGGCCTCTGTGGGGACCGCGGATCTGCTGGTACTTTCATCACCGGGTTTTCCATCGGTGATGATGCTGGGACCGGGTGGTTCGGCTTTGTGCGAAGGGCCGGAAGCTTCTTCCGGAAATCCCGCGTTGATAACCACCGGATTTACCGCCGCCGGGGGAAAGTGGAACCTGGGAACGACGGCGGTTTCCACCGCCGCCGGATTCCGGGTCCAGGGTATGGATATGAGCGTTTCGGTCAGAACGCTGGGCAGGGCGAATATCATTCGACGTGACGCTTCCGGAGAGGCCACCGGCGGGTATTCCTATTCCACCGGTTCCATGGTCGCCGGCTTGTCCTTTGCCGTTCTGCCGTGGCTCCGGGCCGGGCTCGCGGCAGGAACTGCGTGGGAGAAGGTAGACTACGAGGAAGGAATGGGACCCGTATTTTCCGCGGGTCTTGCCTTTACTCCATCCGGGTTTTTCCGGGCCGGGCTTGCCGTGGACGGCTTGGGAAATTCCCCCGATTGGAACGGTATACACAAGGCCATGCCGGTAAGAATTTCCATGGCTGCCGCGGTTTTCCCGTTCACGTTCGCCGCTTTCTTCGCGGGCGCTTCCGAGGGTTTGAACACAACGGGTTCATTCGGCGGAGGCGCCGTCTTTTCATTGGCTGATATGGAGATTTCCGGAGGTTACGGTTTCTCTCCCGGCGAAGCGGAGATTTCCGGTTTCTTCGCCGGGCTGCGGTACTCGTACGGTTCCCGGAAAACCTACGTGGTCGAACTGTCCTGCGCGGAGAGACACGATCTTTCCCGGCCGGTCATGGCCGGCTTGTCCGTGAGGTTCAGGTAAATCGTTAGATAGCGTTCTTATTCCCCGTTGTTTCCGCTTTTTCCGAAGCGCCTGGCGGACGGGAAGGAGTCTATATCGTAGTTGATGGAACGGGAAGGCATGGGAAGTCTTTCCAGGGGAACCCCCGATTCCTCGAAGAACTTTTCGGCCAGGGAGCCCCTGTAATCGGAAAAGATGACGACTCTTCGAATTCCCGCGGCCAGGAGAGCCTTCGCGCAAGTCGTACACGGCGTGTTGGTCACGTATGCGGTGGCTCCCAGGAGAGATACGCCATGTCTTGCCGCCTGTGTGATGGCGTTCATCTCCGCGTGGTTCGTCCGCACGCAGTGGCCGTCCACTATGAGACACCCGACTTCGTCGCAATGGGGCAATCCGGGAAGGGAGCCGTTGTACCCGGTGGAGAGAACGTACCTGTCCTTCACCAGTACGCAGCCGCAATGCATCCTGGGGCACGTGGCCCTTTCGGACGCCAGCATGGCGAGTTTCAGAAAATACTCGTCCCAGGATGGTCTCATGTGTCTTCCTTCCTAGTAATTCCGCAATCAAAATTCGTAATCGAGTTGAAACCCGGTTTTGGTCCGGGAGTTTCCCAAGGTTTCCTCCCACCCGGTTCCCATGGAGGATACGCCTTCCGCGGTATGCCGGGAGACGCATAACCTCAGGGTCAGGTATTCGGAGGTTTTTACGGTTAAACCGCAGAAGAGGAGGAGCATTTTGCCGTACAGGGCGGTGGCTCCGAATTCACCGGGAAACCGGCAGTTTCCGGCATAGATCCGGGAATTGTAACCATCGGTGGAACATGCGGCGCCTCCCATATCTATTCCGGTAGTTGTCCATGGTTTCAGGGATACTCTGATCTCCACTCCCGAACCGGTTTCCGTGGAATCGGGTTCCGAGGTTTTCCAGTGAGTGAATCTCGTTTTCTCGCGGACTGAGATCATGGAGTGAGGTCTCCAGGTTATTCTTGCCCATCCCCTGCCGACGGATTCCTCGTTTCCGATCCTCGCCTTCATTCCCAGGGATCCTTCCAGTCCTTCCGCCAGCCTCCTTGAGAAGCTTCCGGTCCCGCAGATCATGTCATCATCCTTTTCGAAGTATACCCCGCATCCCATTTCCAGCACACCGCGGGAGGCGGTTCCCCATCTGGCGGCGATCACAGCCCCGAGGTCGCACGTTCTCGATATGGGGGATGACGAGCGTTGCCGCGGGAAATTCTCCGGGTTGCGCAGCAGTATGAAAGAACTCCTGAAAGAGTTCCCCCGGTACGAGATCGAATTCCAGAAAGACGCGGACGTTCCACCGGAATCCATTCCCAGGGAAAGTTCCCCGGAAAGCCCGAAGGAAGCAACCGGTACCGACCAGTCCAGTCCGCACCTGGTCCATTCCTCGGTGCCGGTTCCGTTTCTCCTGCCGGTCGTCAATGCCAGACCGGCCCTGTCGACCGATACCCTGGTGACTCCCAGGAGTTCGCCCACCGTTCCCCTGGCATCCACCTGGGAGGCGGTACGATGGTAGCCGCCGCCGATGGAATCCAACCTGGAGTATGCTGCCAGCAAGGCGAACTCCACGTTTCCCAGGCCGATTACACATCCGGCTCCCGTGAGAGGTTCCTCCCTGCATGTCCGGGAGGAGGAAGCGGGGCGTATCCTGTTACCGGTTGCGGGAGGTTTGTACATCGTGAATTCGCTTGGATCAGTCAATTTGTCACCGGCGGAGAAAACCGTTCCGGGACCCAGCCGGGCCCGCAACCAACCGGCAGCCACATTACCGGACTTACCCGGAAAATCCCGGAGATTGATACCTCCCGCCGTAACGTCTCCCCACTCTTCCCCCCCGGATTTGTCGGTGAACACCACCAGGTCCAGTTTCTTCAGGGAGAATCTTGATCTGCCGAAAAAGTCCCAGGAATCACCGACGTAGTAGTGTTCCAGTATTCCCTTGGGGGCCGGGAAATTACATCGTATTCTCCATCTCGTGTCACCTTGCACGGTCCCTGTCGCCTGGGCCGCCAGAAACATGAAGATCAGGAAATGTTTCACCGAACCTCCAGGTATTCCTTCATGGTTTCCAGCAGTACGGGTCCTATACCCGGAACATCGGACAGATCATTGATGGAGTCTACCGGGCCGTTAATACGTATCCAGGCGGCTATGGCCGCGGCTTTCGCGGGACCGATTCCCGGAACTGCGGTGAGTTGTTCCTCGGTGGCGGTGTTGACGTTCAGTGGGAAGCGATTCTCTTCTTCCGCTTCCGTTCCGCTTTCGAAAGTTTCCGGTTCGCAACCGCATTCACCCCACGACACGGATACGGAATGGGTGGGGGGAAGGGATGAGTGTTCTCCGTAGCCGTATTGAAGGGAGAAAGGGGAAACGGTAAATTCCACGGCGGCCCAGAACCTGGCCGGGGAACTCCTGAGTCCGGTGGCCAGGGATATGAAGCGGGCGGGAGAGAATTCCGTGTGAATGGCGTATTCCATGCCGGCGTATTCCTGCCACGCCGCTCCCACGGCCAGAACTACATCTTTCACGGGAACGGCTCCCAAGGCGAATTCGAGGGAGCGGGGCGCCGCCGGATCTCCCGAGGAACCCAACCGGGAGCGTACCACCCCCCGGACGAGGCCCGTGGAGTAGATTCCCGGCATGGGAGACCAGATGGTGGAAAGGTTTACGTAGGCTCCCGGCGCGTCACCGTAACCGCGGATGTGCAGGTCGCCCAGGGAAGCGCCGATTCCGGCGGCCATTCCCGGGAAGAGTTTCCAGGACCAGGCGGCGTCTACGGATTTCTCGGAATAGGTGGCGTCACCGGTGTAGGAGAACATTAGGCCGCAGGCCCAGGAATCCGAAATGAGGCAGCCCGCGACCGCTCCCCGGTCAAGCCTGCGAAGCCCGAAGGGCCTGGATGCGGAGATTGATACTCCCCGCTTCTCCAGCATCGCGACGGAAGCGGGATTGTGCCTGATGGAGAGCGGTCCCCCCGGGAACAGCGAAGAAGCTATTCCCCCTTGCAGCCAGGGAGATTCCGGTACCGGTTCGAATGCCGCCATGACCGGCATCGAAACGGAAAGTACCAGCAGTATGAATTTACCCATACCGAAAGTGTAGTTCAGTTTCGCGATGATTTCAAGTGCCGAGGTTGACAATTACTCCCGAATGGACCAATCTACCGTATTGAATAATTTTTTCTGGAACTCACTTTTGGGAAAGGCCTGATGCATTCATTAGACGAGGCGCTGGCTTTACGTCGGCGCGGGTGCAGGATGGTCGAAACTGCCCGCGACATCCTTGCCGGGCGGTTTCCCCATGCCCGGGATCCCTTCTGCGAGTGGCTTCCTTCGAAACCGGACTGGGCCTCGATTCTTCCGGAGGTGGATATTCTCGGGGAAGAACTCTCCGGACTTAGGTCGCGGGGAGGCAAAGTGGTCCTCTACGGTCATGATGATATGGATGGTATCACGGGTATTTTCGTGGGAAGAAGGATCCTCCGGGGTGAGGGTTTCGATGTGGTTCCCATCTTCCCCGATAAAAAGGATGCTGATTACGGTCTCCTTCCCGGAAGGATGGACGGGATACTGGAGAAGGGCGATCTTCTGCTCACGGTGGATTACGGCTGTACGTCGGTGGATGGAGTGAAATGGGCAATCGCCAGGGGAGCCAGGGTGGTGGTGACGGATCATCACGTTATGAGCGATCGGCCCCCACCGGCTCACGGTATGATCAATCCGCAACTGGTGGGTCCCCCGGCCTCTTTCCTGGCCGGGTGCGGGGTGCTGTACGCCGCCCTGGTCTCCATTTTCCCCGAATGGGAGAACGATCCGGAGCTGTTGACGGCAGTGGCCTTGGGAACCGTGTCCGACAGGGTTCCCCTGCTTTCGGTGAACAGGTTCCTGCTCGAGATGTTCAGACACGTGGAAAGGGATGCTCTCGAAGGCGGATTGGCCGTTATGCTGGAGGAATGGCCGTCCAGGACCAGGGGTTGGACGGGTACCATGGTGAGACAGGCCATCACCTCCGTGGTGGGCAAAGGGAAAGGTTCCGGCATATACGATCTGCTGGAATTCATGGAAGATCGGGACTACCGGAGGTGTCGCGGAAAGTGGAAGAAACTTTCCGTTCAAAGCAGGCGCAGGGCCAGGGAATTGTCCGATTTGTTTTCCAGGGCCATGCGGGACAGGGACGACCAGGCCTCGGCCTACGGAATGAACCTCATCTATCTCGATAACATCCCGGATGGCATGGGAGGGACTCTGGCCGGTAAGATATCCAGGGTGACCAGGAGGGGAACGATAATAGTCTCTCCCAAGGAGGACAGGCTGGTCGGAGAGGCCAGATCCTACGGAGACTGGAACATGGTGGATTTCCTGGTTGGTATGGAAGGGGTTTTCAAGAGTGCCGGAGGACATAAAATGGCTGCGGGGTTCAGCAGTGAGGGATATTCATGGCCCGAATTGAGGAACAGGCTGTTGTCACGAATGGCGGAATATCCGGTTCAACCGGTTCCTACTCCCCATGTGGACATGGAGGTCACCGAACTTCCGGACCCGGAGGAACTCATGTGCCTCGCCCCCTTTGGCGGGGGATTCCTCCCGCCTGCGGTCAGGAAAAACAACATGAGATATCTTCTCAACGTTGGTGAAACCACTTCCAGTTGGTGGATCACCGAGGAATCCGGCGACTGATATCCTCCCGACAGTGCTCCCGCGAAGGGAAATACGGTTCCGGAACAATTCATCGAAGGACAGTCTCGATACGTGGACGGAGAGGCCCCGGTCCGGCCGGCATCGGGGCACTGTAGCGGCGGGATGGTGAGGCAGGCCCGGGTCGCCGCGGCAAGCGTTGATGAAAAATTCCCCTTTTGAAAAGCGGCACTTAAAGGAATTCTTTCTGTTTTTCGGACGCTCCGGCGGAGCGGTTTTTCCGGTATTAGTTACCGTTCCAGGTATTTCGTCAGGAGCTCGACGAGCAGTGAATAGAGTTCAGGTTCCCTGTCGGGGTCGATGTCGATATCAACGGTAACCCTGAGTACCGGGCGCTTGTTTTCCCCGGTTTCGTTATCGGTTTTTTCTTTTCGATGCACGGTTTCTTCTTTCCCCGAAGAGGTACCGGCGGTTTCGGACGACATGTGGGCCAGGTCGCAAAGCACCTTGAAAGTGAGGATCATGTATGCTGCGTTGTTGTCGGACGTTCCGGTAGTCTCTTTGAAGAATTCCATAAGGGTGATTCCCTGCACGTCGTAGGCTTCGGGATATTTCGCGAAGAGGACATCGTAGGCTTTCCTGACGGCTTTTTCAAGCAAGACGGCATCCGAGTCGGTATCGTTATACTTTTGCCATAGAGTGGTGGGCCTGCCCGTTTCGTCTGTGAAGCCCAGATGAGAGAGAAGCTTGAGCAATCCTTCATCCACTTCCCTTTTGAATCCAAGATTCACAAGATAATCGTGGTCTACTTTCTCGGGAGGATCGGTCTTCGAAACCGTACGCATCAGAAGCTTGATACTGCCTGGATCATGCAATATAGGGAATTCCATCTTTCTCCCCTTCTATCTACGTATGTCCATCCCCCCTTAATAGGAGCTACAAAAGCATAGATTCGGCGGTCGTCGGAATCATCCCGTCTTATCCCGGCAATTCTCTACGGTCATGGTCAGTTCATCGCCGTTACGCCAGGATATGGTGTCCGCCCTGGTCACGCTCAACAAGTCGTCCTCGAACTTCCGGAGTTCTTCGATAGACGATTTCGGCGCGGTGATTATTATACCGTCGAGGGGGGATGCCATGCTCATATTATTGGTGCTCTTGTGCTTTCTTACTTCTTCTATGATTTTCAGGGTCATGTCGCCGTACTCCAGGGCCGCGGCGTCCCTGTAATCCGGTTCGGGCCACGGGGCCGCGTGGATACAGGAATGTCCTTCATACTTACGGTATATGGCCTGGTAGAGTTCTTCGGTAACATGGACCAGGACGGGAGCGAAGAGCCTCAGGCTGCCGTATGTGACGTGATATAAAGCGTACTGGGCCGATCTTCTGCCTTCCTCATCCTCGTCGGAATAGAGTCGCTTCTTTGCTATTTCCAGGTAGTTGTCACAGAGAAGTTTCCAGAAGAAGTACTCCGTCTTGCTCATGGCTGCTGCGTACTCGTATTCCTCCATCTTTTCCGTGGCCTTTTCAACCGCCGCGGTAAAGGAGGACAGTATCCAGCGGTCGTATGGCCTGAGTTCCGGGTCATACCCGGGATCGTAGTCTTCCAGTCTCGATGAAGCGAACCGAACGGCATTCCATAGTTTGGTAACGAGGCGTCTTCCGTCTCCCAGGACTTCCTCGCTGAAGAGTACGTCGCTTCCCAGTCGCGAACTGCAGGACCAGTAGCGCAGTTCGTCGGCCGAGTACCTCTCTAGGGCAAGTATGGGATCACCCGCCACATTGCCCTTGCTTTTGGACATTTTCCGGCCACTGGGATTCAGGGCGTGTCCGCTTATCATTATGTTGTACCACGGAATGTTCCCGGAATGAAGGAGCGACTTGGTTATCGTGTAGAAAGCCCATGTCCTGATTATGTCGTGAGCCTGGGGACGCAAGCTCATGGGCAGGAGCCCTTTTCTTTCGTCTTCCTCTCCCCACTTGGCGTTTATCTGCGGCGTAAGGGAACTCGTTGCCCAGGTGTCCATCACGTCCGATTCCGGAACGAAGTCCGTACCCCCGCATTTGGGGCAGGGATCGGAGGGAGTGTCTTCCAGGGGATCCATGGGAAGGTCCGTCTCCTTCGCCGGAATGGTTGCGCCGCACAGGGCGCAATACCATACGGGGAATGGAACTCCATAGTAGCGTTGCCTGCTTATGCACCAGTCCCACTTGAGGTTTTCGACCCAGTGATCGTACCTGACCTTGAAGTGCTCCGGATGCCACCGGACTTTCGAACCCATTCTGAGCAGATCTTCTTTTTTGTCCAGCAACTTTACGAACCATTGCTCGTTCACCAGGTATTCCAGAGGGGTTCCGCATCTTTCGTGCACGTTGACTGCATGGGTTATCTCGTTGCCGCCCCTGTAGAAATCCTGTTCTTCCAGCATGCCGAGAAGGACTTTACGGGCTTTTTTCCAATACATGCCGGAAAGAGGGCCGGCCAGTTCGTTCATGTGGCCGCGACGGTCGAGCACTATTCTGAGTTCCAGGCCGTACTCCTGCCACCACTCTATGTCAGTTGTATCACCGAAGGTACAGCACATCACCATGCCGCTGCCCTTCTCCATATCCACCCTGGAATCGGCTATTATGTCGACCTTCCTGTCGAAAACCGGGACCACGGCCTTCTTTCCCGCGAGGTTATTCCTCCTGGGATCCTCGGGGTTGATGAAGACCGCAACGCAGGCGGGGAGCAACTCGGGGCGCGTGGTGGCTATGGGAATCGTCCCGCTTCCGTCGTCCAGGGGAAATTCGAGGTTGTGGAAGAAAGATTCCGCCTGGCTGTCCTCGGTTTCAGCCTGGGCTACCGCGGTTCCGCACTCGGGGCACCATAGGGTAGGGGATTCTTTCCTGTATACCAGGTTCTTGCGAAGAAGATCCAGGAAGGATCTCTGGCTTATCCGCCGGACCCACGGGTCTATAGTGGTGTATAGAAGGTTCCAGTCGCAGGAGAAACCCAAGCGGGTCCAGAGGTCCCTGAACTTGGCTTCCGCTTCCTTGGTGACTTGCAGGCAGAGGTTCACGAATTCGCGCCTGGGCATGTCCTGCGCCCTGACTTTTTTTACCGATTCGGTGAATCTCTCGCTGGGCAGGCCGTTATCGTCGAAGCAGAAAGGATAGAAGATCTCCATGCCTTTCATTCTTTGGTACCTGGCTATGACTTCGGCCTGGACGTAACTGAACACGTGTCCCATGTGTATCTTTCCGGATACAGTCGGAGGGGGAGTGTCGATGGAGAAAACCGGTTTCCCGGAATCCGGATCGTACTTGTAGATTCCAATATCCTGCCAGTATTTTTGCCACTTGGGTTCGGATTCACCCGGTAGGTAACGTTTAGGTAACGCCACTTGGATCCCTTTCAAGAATATGAAACACCTGTTCGTACATCCTTCGGAGTGGTTGGAAACTAATTTCACCACCGCCGCCGGGCAAGGGTTATGCCGTTTCGCACCCGGAATTATATTGAAACACCGCGATTGAAAAAGAAAGGAGCGTTTTGACCGGAGAATCCACGGTACTGGAGAGGAAGGTACTCGGGATCCTTCGTGGCGTGGATGGTGCATTGGGTACCGGAGCGCTGTCCTTCATCCTCGACCTGTCGGAAAAACAGTTGAAGGAAGTGCTGGAAATCCTGGAGGACGGGTCGGTTGTCCGCCGGTTGACCGTCTTTCGTCACCCGGCCTGGTTGGTACCGGGGGGAAGCGCCGTCGCCCTTTCCGCGAGAATAACCGAGAAACTGGTCGGATACGCCGTGTCGTCATTCCGGGTCGCTCTCGGAGATTTACTTACCGTACTTCACAATGAGAATCTTTCCGTCGGGGAGCGCAGGTCCATACTTCTCAGGGCTTTCCACCTGGCCGGGGAACAGGGGGAAGAGGAAGTCTGTGCCCTCCTCCTGGAAGACGTTTTCAGGTTGGACGGTCTTTCTGCAGCTGAAGTCGCCGGTGTGCTGAAGATGTTCGAGCCCCGAAAAATGAAGGGGTTCGATCCCGTTTCCGCCGAGGCGTTCATAGGTCGGGCCATGAAGATACTGGAAGGGTCACGGGAGGAAGCGTGGGTACTGACCAGGCTCGGAGAACTGGATTTCCTGCGCAACCGTTCTTCCGTCTCCATGGAGAGACTGTCGGCTGCACTCGATCTTTGCATGCAGGATGGTTTTGCAGCCCCGGTTCCGGTGATAACGGACTGCCTCCGCGAGTTCAGGGGAGATTTCCAGGTCATTGAAGCGATAATCGACAAAGTGGCCGCCGTCGTGAAGTGGGCGGAATCCCTGGATGAAGACGCCGCCGCAGTGGTAGTCGCATCGGCCGCCGCATTGCAGGCCGCGTTCGGGTTGGGTAACGCGGCTCATGAAACCATGCTTTCCGCGATGAAGCACTTTCCGTCCGCATCCGGAAAGGCGCGACTGGCCATGGCTGGATACAGGGCGCTCGTGTGTATTACGCAGGGTCACAGGAAGGCGGCCATGACGATACTCCGGGACGGGCTGAACGAAGCCGTAACCATGGGTGACCAGCAGGCTGTGGTGGAGATACTGGTTCTCATGACGGAGGAGATGAAGAAAAGATCCGGCTTTACTCTGAGGGATTTGGTCTCGCTGCTCCGGGAGGTTTCGAAGGAGGTCGGGGAGAGAGGCGACGTTCATGCCGGGCTCTTCCTCCTGGATAATCTCGTCGGTCTTCATGCGAGGACCCTGCATTTCGGAGATGCCCGGCTGGCTGCGGAGAAACTCGCCCTGTTGCTTCAATCCACGGGTCTGCCGTATAGCGGATCGGGCCGAAACGTGTACCTCGCCTACTGGAACTTTCTCACCGGTCTGGAAGTCGAGTCTCCGGGAAGAATCGAACGGTTGCGGGAATTCTCGGAATTCCTCGAAAGACTTCTCGCCGGTGACGATCCGGTGGAGGAAGCGAGAACGATGGTCCGTGGTCCCGTCCCCCAGGTTTCCGATGAAAGGCATCTTCACCTCCTGGTACTCGCTCTCGAAGCCTTTGCGAGAGGAGCCGTACAATCGGCTTCCGTCATCGCCGCGGCTCTGGATGCCGTGTATGGAAGGCGCTTGCACATGAAGGCCATTTCCTGGAAATTCTGCTTAAGCGGTATCCTGTCTTCTAATGGAGCCGTAGCGGAGGATTTCCTCCATACCGCGCAGATCCTGGCAAGACAGATGGATGAACTTCTCCTTGTCTGGTTGTTGCTGAGGTGCCGGCTTTCCCTGGATATATGGAGAGATTCCGCCGGGAGGAACGGTTTACTGCTGATGCTGGCCGAACTTGATGGTTTCGCGAGAGATAACGCCGGGGAAGATGCCGGATTGTTTTGGGATAACGTGGACGCGTCGGGCAGGCTGGAACAGCTTTATGCCGCATCGGGAGCGGTTGCGAAGGGATCCTTGCGCGAGTTGAGGGACTTGCTGGCCGGTACCGGCAAATCGAAGGAACCGGTTCGCCTGGAAGACCTCTCCGATGTTTTTGCCAGGGTTTCGAACAGGTCGGAAATAAGCGCCAGCCTGGAGGTCATGGGAAGGCTTACCTCCGCCGACAGGGTAATGGTGGTGAAATCCCTGGACGGAGACGTGGAAATGGTGGAGGAGCACGGAACCGGTAAATGGCGTAAACCCGGCAGGGAGATTCGCGAAGTGTTGCTGGAACGTCCCGGTGACCGGGTTTGGATCGATAATTTCGGTGTGGATCCCTACGGCGCGAGAAGCTTCCTGGTCATCCCGGCGGGGAGAGACATTCCAAACGGAAATTCCGCCGGGGAGTACGTGGTGGTGGAACGTGATTTTCCTTTCCGGGAGGAAGACGGCACAAGAAATTTCCTTCTTGACGTTCTTGCCAGGCAGGTGGAAGCGGCTCTTCGATTTCGGGCCGTTCAGGTGGCCGGATGCGTGGACGGACCGACGGGTGTGATGTCGGGCTTCTCGTTGGTGAGCCGGTTGACGGAATTTCTTTCGGATACCGGAGAACCTATTTCCGTGCTGGTGATGGGTGTTGATCATCTCGACGAAATGAACCGTTCCATGGGATGGGAAGCGGGAGCGGAAATCATCAGGAACGTAGCGGAAACATTGAGAGGAGTTCTGAGACCGTCGGATGTCGTAGGCCGCCTGGACCGGGGAATTTTCGGTATCCTGCTGCCGTCCGCTGCGGCGAGGGATGCCTCAAAAATTGCGTGGAGACTGTGTACTGCGGTTTCGGCTGCGGTTTTGCTCCCCGATGGAATTCCGGTCACCGCTTCCGTGGGTACGGTATCTGCCGGGAACGGAAACTTTTCTCCCCAGGACCTGCTGAAAACCGCCGGATTGGCCATGCTCAGGGCTATGGAAGGTGGAGGCGGCAGGGTTTTCTCGCTGGACGCCGTCCCCGGAAACGACGGAAATTCGAAGCCGGGAATCTTTCACACGGGAGATCCCGGAAGGGATGCCGCCATCTACAGCGCGGTAATGGGACTTCTGGTCGGTGGTCCTCACTCTCCGACTCTCGTGGCGGAGAGGTTGCAGGAGGCCCTGGAGAGTCGGGCCGTGATCCTGGTGAGTGATGGATTGGTTCACGTTGCCGGAGAAGAAGAAGCTCGGAGTCTGCTGGTTCCGATGCCCCGGATGAAACCGCCGGAGAAATCTAGTCCTGTAAAAGCGGATGGGCGGGAAGGATTTCTTTATCGTTACGGCAATGACTCGGCGCTTGCGGCGGTCTGGAAGGAAAATTGCGTACCTTCCTGGGCGGAGGATATTTTCACGGCCCTGTCACGTTTGACGAAACTGCTTCTGTTCAAGGATTGAATCCTTTTCGAAAGCCTTCTTCAGGTACAGGCCGGTGACGGAATCGGTGTTTTCGGCAAGTTGTTCCGGGGTGCCTGTGGCGACTATCCTTCCGCCCTCATCACCTCCGTCCGGTCCGAGGTCGATTACCCAACCCGCGTTCTTTATGACATCCATGTTGTGTTCGATGACGATAACGGTATTACCGTTCTTCACGAGCCTGGATAGGACCAGGAGCAGTTTCTTCACGTCGTGAAAGTGCAGGCCCGTTGTGGGTTCGTCCAGTATGTAGGCGGTGTGTGAGCCGCCGGGCCTGGACAACTCCCTGGCGAGCTTTATTCTCTGAGCTTCTCCTCCGGATAAGGTGGTGGCGGGTTGGCCCAGCTGTATGTAACCCAGCCCCACGTCGTCGAGTACATTCAATATCCGATATACGGCGGGTATCCTCTCGAAGTGCGACATGGCCTCTTTTACGGTAAGTTCCAATACTTGGGATATATTGAGCCCCCGGTACGTGACTTTCAGTGTTTCCCTGTTGAACCTCTTGCCCTTGCATGTTTTACATTCTATGAAGACATCGGAAAGGAAGTGCATCTCTATCTTCTTGACCCCGGCGCCCTGGCAGTCTTCGCATCGCCCCCCCTTGATATTGAAACTGAATCTGCCGGGTTTGTAGCCTCTTATCCTGGCAAGGGAAGTTTCGGCGAACAGGTGCCTTATATGGTCGAAAACCTTGGTGTACGTGGCCGGGTTGGACCTGGGAGTTTTCCCTATGGGGTCCTGGGAGATATTTATCACCTTGTCCACGTACTCCACTCCTTCCAATGCTCCGAATGGCCCCGGCCTGGTCTTCAGCGGGGTTCCAAGGGCTGCGGATAGTGCGGGATAGAGAGTTTGGCTGATCAGGGAACTCTTGCCGGAGCCCGATACTCCGGTTACGCATACGAATGTGCCCAGGGGTATTTCGAGGTTGACGTTCTTGAGGTTGTGAAGAGCGGCGTTGCGGAGTCTTAGATACCTGTCCGGTTTGACCGCGGGGGGAATGGTCCTGTGGATGAACTTCCTCCCGGCGAGATAGTCGCCGGTAAGAGAATCTTTGGAGGACATGATGTTTTGGGGCGTGCCCTGAGCGATCACCCTTCCCCCGTTTGTTCCGGCTCCGGGACCGAAATCTATGACGTGATCGGCGGACATGATGGTTTCGTAGTCATGTTCCACCACCAGTACGGTGTTGCCCAGGTTTCTGAGTTTCTTCAGTGTCTCCAGGAGCCTTCCGTTATCCCTCTGGTGCAGGCCGATGGTAGGTTCGTCCAGAACATAGAGAACCCCGGTGAGACCGCTTCCTATCTGGCTGGCCAGCCTTATTCTCTGCGCTTCCCCCCCGGAAAGGGAGGGTGACGGCCTGTCCAGGGTCAGGTAATGCAGTCCCACGTTCCCCAGGAATTCCAGCCTGCCGGTGATTTCTCTGATGAGTTCCGAGGCTATCTTTCTCTTCCAGTCGTCCAATTTCATCCCGGTGAAGAATTTCAGCAACTCTTCGACCGTCAGGGAACTCAGCTCGTGAATGCCTCTCCCGGCCACGGTTACGGCCCTGGCTTCCCTTTTGAGCCTGGTCCCACCACACTCGGAGCATGGAGATTTGTTGAAGAATCGTTCATAATGTTTTCTGGCCGCCTGGCTTGTAGTGGTGCGGAACAGCCGTTCTATCCTGGGTATAACTCCTTCCCACTTGGTTTTCCAGGTTCCCGAAGAGTTTCCGGAAGACCAGGAAACGTCCAGCGAGAGCTGGTTCGAACCGTAGAGGATGGTGTCCTGTACGTTCTCCGGAAGACTCTGCCAGGGAGCTCCGAAATTGAAGTCCAATGCCCTTGCAAGAGCCATGAGAAGATTCCTGGCCTGTCCCGAGGGAACACCGAATGGAGCAAGGGCGCCGTCCTTTATCGAAAGGGCTGTCCTGGGAACCACCAGAAGCGGGTCTATTTTCATCTCGTAACCCAGGCCGGAACATTCGAGACACATTCCCAGAGGGTTGTTGAAACCGAAAAGCTGGGGAGTGAGTTCCGGCATGCTCACCCCGCAGTATGCGCATGCGCTGTGTTCGCTCATCAGGATTTCGGAGCCGGTGTCCGCGTCGATGGCGGCCAGCGTCCCATCCCCCTCCGTCAGGGCGGTTTCAATGGAATCCTGGAGCCTGCCGGATGTTCCTTCCCCCACCTTTATCCTGTCCACGACAAGATGGATGGTGTGTTTTCTTTTGCCATCCAGTATCGGAAGGGAATCCAGGTTTTCCTGGCGTCCGTCAACCAGGATCCTGGCGTAACCACGGTTCCTGAGCGAGGAAAGAAGCTTGGCATGGCCGCCCTTCCTGTTCCTGACGAGGGGAACCGTCAACAGCAACCTGGTTCCGGCGGGAAGTTTCCGCAGCCTGTCCACCATCTGTTCCGGAGATTGACCTATTACTTCTCTGCCGCACTCGGGACAATGCGGAGTGCCTATCCTGGCGAACAGCACCCGCAGGAAATCGGATATCTCCGTAACGGTGCCCACTGTAGATCTGGGGTTGTGACTCACGGTTTTCTGTTCTATCGAAATGGCGGGAGACAAGCCCTCTATACTTTCATACAAAGGTTTTTCCAATTGTCCGAGAAATTGCCTGGCATAAGCGGACAGGGATTCGACGTAACGACGTTGGCCTTCGGCATAGAGGGTGTCGAAAGCGAAGGAACTCTTACCCGAACCCGACACGCCGGTCAGCACGACGAGCCTGTTGGTGGGAATCTCGACGGTGATGTTCTTCAGGTTGTGCTCCCTGGCGCCCCGTACGATTATCCTGTCCATTTCTTCCTTTCGGCATGGACCCCGATACATACGTCAATCTTTAAATATACAAGCCTACGGTCGCGGTGGAATTGTGCCACAATAGCACGTCCCGCCCCGCGAGTGACGGGTTTTGCGATGGACGAAACGGCTTAACGTAATGTGGTTCCGGGACTTGAAACTTAAAGAATTTCTGGCAAGCGGATTGCTCGAATTCTTCCCGGAATATTTGGTAATCACGGTTAATGATCAGGCGAACACGGGGGAGGAATTATGGACAAGATAATAGGAATCGATTTGGGTACCACGAATTCGTGCGTAGCGGTGATGGAAGGTGGCGAGCCTACGGTTATAGCCAATGCCGAGGGCAACAGGACCACGCCTTCCGTGGTGGCTTTCAACGACAAGGGAGAACGGTTGGTAGGTGTGGTGGCCTACAGGCAGGCCGTCGCGAATCCCCAGAACACCATCTTCTCTATAAAAAGGTTCATGGGAAGAAAGTTCAGCGAGGTTACGGAAGAGATATCGAGGGTTCCCTACAAAGTGGTGGAAGGGAAGAACGGTGACGCCTGGGTGGAGGTGATGGGGAAGAAGTATTCCCCTCCCGAGATTTCCGCCATGATACTGCAGAAAATGAAGCAGACGGCGGAGGATTACCTGGGTCAGAAAGTCGAGAAAGCGGTTATCACCGTTCCCGCTTATTTTAACGACAGCCAGAGGCAGGCTACCAAGGACGCCGGAAGAATAGCCGGGTTGAAGGTCGAGAGGATTGTCAACGAGCCAACCGCGGCGGCCCTGGCTTACGGTTTGGACAAAGAATCCGCCAATCGAACCATAGCGGTCTATGACTTGGGAGGCGGAACCTTCGATATTTCGATACTCGAGATTGGCGAAGGAGTTTTCGAGGTCAAGTCCACCAACGGAGACACCCATCTGGGTGGTGACGACTTCGACCAGAAGATAATCGATTGGATGGTCTCCGAATTCAAGAAGAGCAAAGGCGTGGACCTTTCACAGGATCCCATGGCGCTCCAGAGGCTGAAGGAAGCCGCGGAAACCGCGAAGTGCGAACTTTCCACTACTCAGAGCACCAGTATAAACCTTCCGTTCATAACCGCGGATTCCACCGGGGCCAAACACCTGGACATGACTCTCACCAGATCGAAGCTGGAACAGCTGGTGCACGATCTGGTCGAGAGAACGGTGGGACCGTGCAAAACGGCGATGAAGGACGCCGGGGTAACGCCTTCCGATATAGACGACGTGCTCCTGGTGGGAGGACAGACTAGGATGCCCCTGGTGCAGAAGAAGGTAACGGAAATCTTCGGGAAAGAGCCCCACAAGGGAGTGAACCCCGATGAGGTAGTCGCAGTGGGTGCGGCAATCCAGGCTGGAGTGCTGTCCGGGGACGTAAAGGACGTGCTTCTACTTGATGTCACGCCACTTACTCTGGGTATAGAAACCCTGGGAGGCGTCGCCACTCCGATAATAGAGAAGAACACTACGATCCCCACCAAGAAGAGCCAGATCTTCAGCACGGCTATGGACAACCAGCCCCAGGTGGAGATCATAGTCCTTCAGGGTGAACGGAAAATGGCGGCGGACAACAGGGTGATAGGCAGGTTCGTGCTTGACGGTATTCCTCCGGCTCCCAGGGGCGTCCCCCAGATAGAGGTGACGTTCGACATAGACGCCAACGGCATACTTCACGTGTCGGCCAAGGACAAGGCCACCGGAAAGGAACAGAAGATAACGGTGGAGGCATCCAGCGGACTTACTGAGGAAGAGATCAAGAAGATGGTCCGCGACGCCGAGATACACGCGGAGGAGGATGCCCGGAAAAAGGAGAGGATAGAGCGCAGAAACCAGGCGGAATCGATGGTCTTCGAAATAGAGAAACAGCTGAAGGAATACGGGGACAAGGTGTCGCCGGAGGACAAGTCGAAGCTCGAGGAAGCGATCTCTTCTATGAAGAAAGCTCTCGAGGGCGATGATGACGACCTGGTGCGGAGGGAGTTCGATAAGCTCCGGGAAACCTGGCAGATGTTCGGCGAGTTGTTTTACAAGCAGCAGCAGGAGGCCCAGCAGGCGGCTTCCGGAGGCGACGCCGGCGGTAGTGCGAGAGAAGAAGGCGGTGCCGAAACCGTCGATGCCGACTTCGAAGTGGTGGACGACTGATGGCGGATCCGAGGAGAGCATCACCGGTCCGGAGTAAGGGTACCTCTGCCAGGAGAAGAAAAAAGATAGTGGAAATAAGGGAGCCCGAGGAGGAGGGTATGGAAGAGGCAGCCGGGGAAGAGATCGTCGTCGAGGAGGAGCCCGTACGGCCGGAACCCCTCGCCGAACTCCGGCAACCCGACCCGGAGAAGAAACACCTGAAGGAACAGCTCATGAGGCTTCAGGCCGAGTTCGATAACTACAGAAAGAGGCAGGCGAGGGAGTTCCGCAGGCTGTGTAACCAGGGGAAGAGGGACTTGATACTGGAACTTCTGGCCGTGTTGGATAATTTCCATCGTGCCGAGATGCTGATGGAGGAGGGGGACCACTCCATGGAGGAAATAGCCGAGGGTCTCCTCAAGACATACGGCCAGATGATGTCGATCCTGAAACAGCAGGGTCTGGAAGTTCTGGAAGTGAAGAAAAACGATCCTTTCGATCCCAACATACATGAAGCGATGCTGGCCGAGGAAGTGGAGGGATTGGAGAGGGATACGGTCATAGAAGTGTTCCAGCGCGGATATATGCTGGATGGGGAATTGCTCAGGCCCGCCAGGGTGAAAGTGGGAAAAACTAAGGAACCCCGCACGGAGGAAGCGGAGCCGGAACCCGGGAAAGGGGAATAACACCAGGTGACCAAAGATCTTTATTCCGTTCTTGGGGTTGAGGAGAACGCTTCCCAGGATGAGCTGAAGAAGGCTTATCGGAAGCTGGCCAAAAAGTATCATCCCGACGCCAATCCGGGTGACAAGGCCGCCGAAGAGAAATTCAAGGAAGTATCGGAGGCCTACGAGATACTTGGAAATCCCGAGAAGAGGGCTAAGTACGACCAGGTGCGGAAGGCCGGCGGAGGATTCGCCTGGAATTCGATGGACGGCGGAGACGGCGTCTTCGATGACGGCGGACTGGCCGACATCCTGAGATCCATGTTCGGAGGCGGCGCCGGCTTCGAATTCTCGGGTTTCGGTTCCTCCAGGCGCTCTTCCCCGATGGTTGAGGTAAAGGTGCCATTCAGGACCGCGGCGGCCGGCGGCGTCGTCAGGGCGAATCTTCGACTTCCCGTTACCTGTCCCGCTTGTATGGGTTCCGGAGGATCGGGACGCAGGAAGTGCGATGCGTGCGGCGGTTCGGGCAGGATGCAGCAGGGGCAGATGGTGATGATGTGCCCCGTCTGTAAGGGTTCCGGGTCCGTCGTGACCGACAGGTGTACCCGTTGCGGCGGCTCGGGTGAGATTTTCACCACCGAGCAGGTTGATCTCCGGATACCGCCGGGATCCGATGACGGAACCGTTCTCAGGTTGACCACTCCTTCAAGGAAGACGCTCAAGGTCAGGCTCGTAGTGGAGCCGGACAAGTTCTTCTGGAAGGAGGGAAGGGACATCCACTGCAAGGTCGAAGTAACGGCTCCCCAGGCGGTGCTGGGAACCAAGATGAAGGTCAAGACCCTGGATGGCAAGGTGGTTCTCAAGATTCATCCGGGAACCCAGCCGGGCACCATATTGAGAATTCCCGGCAAGGGGGTACAGTACCGGGGAGCCAAGGGTGACCAGCTGGTACACGTTGAAGTAAAGCTTCCCGTGTCGTTGACACCCGAAGAAAAGGAACTCTGGCGGAAGCTGGCCAGGTTGAGCAAGGGCAAGAAGTGACTTGACTTGAATGTGGTGCGGGGTTATCCCTGCTTATTCCTGTAATGAATTCCACGGTGTAGGGAGGAATCACGTGGACTACGGTTATCTGGTTTTACTGGTTCCGGGCTTCCTTTTGTCGGTGGCGGGCTTCGTGTTCCTGGGCAAAAAAAAGCTCAATCCACTGGTTTCCGGCCTGATTTTCCTGGTGGGGACGGTGGCCATGGTTCTGGGGATACTCCTCACGTGTGTCCCCGATTTTTTCAGGGGCTAGCAGGAACTACTCCAGCAATCCCAACTTTTTGAAGTTGTCGACGAATTCCTGGAGAAGGGAATCATCGGGATGTATGGAATGAGCCTTGGCGGCGAGTTTTGCGGCATCGACCAAGGTGTTTTCCTGAACAAGTTCCCTTATCCGCGCTATGTACTCCTCTGCCGGCGTGATTCCATCGGCGGCTTCGATATCCTCGCCCCGGAATTTTTCGACGGACTCTTCCAGGCGGTCGAGTAACCATTCGAGCCCCGGCACTCCGGGATACGTGTTGAAGGCTTCTCGAACCAGTACCACTGCCTTGGCCGGTTCTCCCGCATCCAGTTCATTTTCGGCGAGCTTTACAAGGCTGGCGGCTTTCATCCTGGTATTGAGCAAGGCGATCTTCTCCTTCACCCTGGGATCTTCCGGGAAGAGCTTTTGTGCCTTTCTCAGGTGTACCATGGCGTTTTGATGATTGCCGTTGTCGAATTCCATGTCCGAGGCGTCGAAAAGCTTTTTGAGGGTCTTTCCGTCGTCACGTCGTTTTTCCCTGTTTTCGTAGGGCAGGACGTATTCTTCCTGTGCAGCTTCTGGTCCGGATTCCGGAGCTGGTTGTTCTTCCTGCGTGGTTTCCGACTCGGCGGCCCGGGATATTTCCTCTATCTTTTCGGCTTGTATCCCGGCATCGAAACCGGCCTTGACCTTTTTCCTTCCGATCACGCTGATGACCTGTACCAGCACTCCGCTGTTGTCGTCGAGGCTCACTGCCTTGCGCATTAGTTCCAGGGCTTCTTCCCTCTTGCCCTGGTAAATCTTTTTTTTCGCTTTCCGGACCAGGCTGGCGATGGCCTTGACATTCTTCTTCAAAGCGACCTCCAGTATTTGCTTGTGTATTCTGTTGAATCCGTACATTTGGGACCCCGCAGTATATCCATAAATGTGTCCGGAGACAAGATGGCCGGGAACTTTCCCATTGACGGAGTACCGGTTCCCCTGTAGTATAAGATTACGTGGAGTGATTTGAGGCGTATTGCAACCACGTTAAAAAAAGTGCTAAAAAGCCGATAGCCCGCCTCAGGCCGCCGGCAGGCGGCTTTTCTTTATTCGGCCGGTTTTTTTCAGGAAGGTTAAGACATTATGACGATGTTCACAAGCGAATCGGTATCGGAGGGTCACCCCGACAAGATATGCGACCAGATATCGGACGCCGTGCTCGACGCCCACCTGAAACAGGACCCGGATGCACACGTGGCGTGCGAGACCCTGGTTACCACCAACTTCTGCCTCCTCGCGGGGGAAGTGAACAGCAAGGCGGAAGTGGACTATGTCCAGGTGGCGAAAGATACCATAGAGTCCATCGGCTATGACGTTCACGACCTGGGGTTCCACTTCAGGGAGAATACCTACAGAATAAAGATACATTCCCAGTCGCCGGACATAGACCACGGCGTGGTCGAAAACCGGGGAGCCGGAGATCAAGGACTGATGTTCGGATTCGCGTGCAACGAGACCGATGTGCTGATGCCGTACCCGATACAGCTGGCGCACCGGTTGCTCGAGAAGCTCAGGGAATCGCGAAAAGCCGGTGAGCTTCCTTGGGCCAGGCCCGACGCCAAGAGTCAGGTTACGGTGGAGTACGACGGTTACGTGCCGGTGGCGATAAACGAGATATTGCTCTCCGTTCATCATGCACCGGATGCCGACAGCGTTTTCATGATGGAGGAAATAAGGAAAAAGGTCGTGGAACCGGTAGTACGGGACTGCAGGCCGGTCCTGGAATGGAACGGCGACTTTCTTTTCAATCCTTCCGGAAGATTCGCGATAGGAGGACCCCACGGTGACACCGGGCTCACCGGGAGAAAGATAATAGTCGATTCGTACGGCGGAACCGGGAGGCATGGAGGCGGCGCCTTTTCCGGCAAGGACTGCACCAAGGTGGATCGTTCCGCGGCTTACATGGCCAGGCACATAGCGAAGAACCTCGTGAAGGCCGGCGTAGCGGACAGGTGCGAGATTCAGCTCGCGTACGCCATCGGTCGGCCCGATCCGGTGTCCGTCATGGTGGAAACCTTTGGGACCGGTAAGGTGAAGGATGAAACCAGGATAGAACAGGTGATCCGGGCTCTTTTCCCTCTTAGCCCCTACCGTATAATAGAATACTTGGGCCTCAGGAACCCCATTTTTTCGAAGACATCTTCATTCGGGCATTTCGGAAGGATTCCCGGGGATGATGGATCCTTCTCGTGGGAGAGGGTTCACAGGGCTGATGAGATAGCTTCCATGCTCCTCTGATCTTCGGGACGGGAGAACCGCTTGACGGCTTTGATTCTTGCGGCGGCCATCGTTTCGGCGAATTCGCTGGACAGCCTTGATGCATGTCTTCAGCGGATGCAGCGGGAGATATCGCAGATGGAAGAAGAGGAAGGCGCCCTGGAGACCATACTCGATGCGATTCACCAACACCTGGAGACTTCCCGCGAGTATTACAATCAACTGGCGCTGGAAGAGGCGGCCATTCTCCGCAAACTGGGGGAACTTTCCGGGGTCTTCACCAGGGAGGATTCCCTGCGGGGAAAACTTGTCGAGAGCCTTTCGTCGTACATCAGGTATCTATATTCCCATCGTAACCTGGGCGGACTGGGAAGTTTTTTCGCAAGAGGCGGTTTTCGAAGAATGATGCACCGGCAGGCTTACGTTGATTACCTTGCGTCCAGGGCGGCGCACGAAGTATTCCTGCTGTCTCTCAGCAGGGATTCCCTGGCCAGGTACAGGGATTCCCTGGAGGTTCTCCTTCTGGATGTGAGGAATCTGAGGAAGCAGATGGAGGATATCCGTGAGGAAATCTACCTGGAAGAAGCCAAGCAGACCGAGATGCGCAACATGGTTACGGGACGGATAGAAGCGGCCAGGGAGTCACTCCGGGTGATGGAGGAGAGAAGAAGGGCCCGCTCACGTTTCGTAACGGAACTCATCGTCAGGTCGTCCCCGGCCTCTGCCTCCGGGTTGTTGCCCCAACCCGGCTCGGATGCCTATCTGGAAAGGAACAGGGGTTCCGTACGCTGGCCTGCGGAGGGGCGCTTGGTTCGCAATTTCGGGATAGAGAAGCAACCCGAATATGGCACCGAAATAAATGTGGAGGGTATAACGGTGGTCACCCAACCCGGCCGGGAGATCAGGGCTGTCGCTCCCGGGGTGGTGTTGTACGCCACCGACTACCTGAGTATGGGGAAAATGGTGGTGTTGGATCACCAGGACGGCTACTATACGTTTTACGGTCACCTGGGCCGGGTTTACGTGAGCATAGGCGACCGGGTGGATGACGGATCCCATCTTGGCCGGGTGGGTACCGTTCAGGGAGGGCAGCCCGGATACTACTTCGAGATAAGGAAAGGAAGCGAGCCTGTAAATCCGGGGCTCTACCTGGAGTGAAGATGGGTGTGCTGAAGAAGGTCGGGGGACAGGAAAAGGCGGCGGAACTACTGGGCAGGGCGTACTCTACGGGTAGGCTCGCCCATGCGTACCTGTTCGCGGGCCCCGGGGGAGTAGGCAGACTGACGGCGGCCCTGGAACTGGCTGCTTCGATTATGTGCGATGAGGCGGAGGACGGTTATTGCGGAACCTGCAGGAATTGTTCCAGGATTTTCAGTTTCGGCCATCCGGACGTCAGGTTGACGATTCCGGTGAAAGGCTCCACCGGACCGGCGGAACTATCGGCTCTTTTCGAGGCCAGGATACGTGACGGAGTGACTCCTCTCAGGTTGGACGGGAATACCAGGATAACCATAGAACAGGTGAGGAATATCGGTGCCAGGCTCTCAGTAAAGGCATTCGAAAATCACGGCCACGTGGAGATAATCCTGGATGCCGATCGCATGGGTGTCGAAGCTGCCAATGCGCTTCTCAAGACACTGGAGGAACCGCCGGAAGAAACCCTGATGATCCTGGTGAGTTCCCGCTGGTCTTCCCTTCTGCCTACCATAAGGTCGAGGACCCATTTGGTCAGATTCAGGAGAGTCGACGATGACCTGGTGAAAAATATCCTTGTGGAACGGCTGGGTATGTCACCGGAAGATGCTTCCGCCGCCGCCATGATTTCCGACGGCAGGCCCGGACTGGCTCTGTTGAATGCCTCCAGGGGCGGTTACGGAGAAGTGGAATGTGATCACGTGGCCGTTATCGGGGACCTGGTGAAATGCGCATCGCCGTTCAGCGCATTATCGTTGGCCTCGAAGACCGCCTCGGTCCTGGGGAGGGAGGGGGGACTGGAATTATGCCGGATGGTGCAGGCGCTCTTGCACGACGTGAGAAGGCTGTCGGCCGGCCTCCGTCCGATAGCCCACTCTCCCGAAGGGATCGGGAAACTCGGGATAAGTGAAGACGCCTGTAGGGAAAGTATCGGGGTCTTCGCTCTGGCGGAAAAGATGCTGGCGGGTAACGGCAGACCCGAGATAGTGCTCGGCGCGGCGTTTACCGGAATGTGGAAAGTTGTTCATGAAAGCGGATAGAGTCGGGAACGGTTCCGTAAACCATCATGAAGGTGAGAAGAACGGAGCGCTGGAATTATTAAGGTTGATTTTCAGCTCCAAAAGACTGGAGACTTACGTAAACCCGACGGATTGCCCCGTTTCTCTCGGGGAGATGGTGGTGGTGGCCGTGGACAGGGGCGAGGATCTTGGAATCGTGGTTGCGAAGTACGATCCCGAAGATCACGTTGCTTCGATAGACGGACATTTCATCAGGAAAGCGACGCCGGCGGATATCGCGAGGTATCATGACAACAGGGAGTTCGAGAAGAGGATTCTGAAATTCTGCGGCAAGAGGATACAAACCCGCGGCATGGATATGAAACTTACGGGTTGCGAGGTACAGCTGGACAGGAGAAAGATCAGGATATACTTCACCGCGGACAGCAGAAAGGATTTCAGGGGCCTCGTCAGGGACTTGGCCAGCAAGTTTCACGCCCGTATAGAGATGAGGCAGATAGGCGTCAGAGATGATGCCAGGCAGAAAGATGGCGTGGGAATATGCGGGAGGAGGTTGTGTTGCGCGGCGTACCTGTCGCATTTCCGTACGATTACTCTCAAGACCGCCAGGGAGCAGAACCTGACTCCCAATCCTTCGAAGGTGTCCGGAGTGTGCGGAAGGCTCATGTGCTGCCTTAACTACGAGACCGAGTTCTACCGCAAAGTATCCGGGCTGTATCCGCAGCCGGGAAGCAAGGTATTCATCGGCAAGAAGGAGTGGACGGTGAAGGAAGTGGACATATTTCATGAAACCGTTTCGCTTCGGGCGCCTAACGACGAAGAGACTGTCATGGACATAGGGAAATTCCATCGGAAAAGAAGATCGCCGGGGAAAGTCGGCTCCACCGGGAAAAGGGACGGTGTTTCCCGCGGTTCTTCCAAGGATATGGAGTGAGCATGCCCAGATATCTGGTAACTAGCGCTTTACCTTACGCTAACGGTCCGGCTCATCTTGGCCATCTTGCCGGGGCTTACCTGCCGGCTGACATCTACGTAAGGTTTCTGAGAATGTGCGGCGAGGATGTGCTGTACATCAGCGGAAGTGACGAACACGGCGTGCCCATCACCATAAAGGCCGAACAACTGGGGATGACTCCCCGGGAGGTGGTGGACAAATACCACGAGGTCATAAAACGGGACTTCGAGGCTTTCGGAATATCATTCGACAATTTTTCCAGGACCGAACGCCCCGAGCATTACGGGTTTGCCCGGGAAGCCTTTCTCGATCTGCTGAAAAAGAACCACATCACCGAAAAGTCGATGAAGCAATTTCGCTGCGACGAGTGCGGACGTTTTCTTCCCGATCGTTACGTCAGGGGAACCTGTCCCCAATGCGGTTCTTCCAATGCGAGAGGAGACCAGTGCGATGACTGCGGCGCCTGGCTCGACGCCCTGGAACTCGTGGATCCCGTGTGTTCCATTTGCGGTTCGACGCCGGTGCCCATGGAGACGACCCACTGGTTTCTGCGTCTGGACTGTTTTCAGGAATGGCTGGAGGAATGGCTTTCCGGACATCCCGAGTGGAAAAACAATGTACTGAATTACTGCAGGGGATGGATGGACAAGGGCCTCAGGGAGAGGGCTATAACCAGGGATCTGGACTGGGGGATTCCGGTGCCTGTCGAGGGTGCCGAGGGAAAGGTGCTCTACGTCTGGTTCGAAGCATTGCTGGGGTATATAAGCGGCACCATCGAATATTTCGAGAAGAAGGGGGATCCCGATGGATGGAAGAAGTACTGGAAGGATCCCGAAACAAGGCTCGTCCAGTTTATCGGCAAGGATAATATAGTTTTCCATGCCGTGATACAGCCTGCGATCCTTCACGGTCTGGGGGGATACGTTCAGCCGTGGAACATCCCGGCCAACGAGTACCTGAACATAAAGGGGGAAAAATTTTCCACCAGCAGGGGAACGGCCATCTGGTTGAAAGACTACCTGGCGCATTTTCCTCCCGATCCCATGAGATACGCCTTGGCTATAAACGCTCCTGAGAACCGTGACACGGACTTTTCCTGGGATGAGTTCAGGGCAAGGAACAACGAACTTGCCGATGTTTTCGGCAACTTCATAAACAGAACTATGAAGTTCGCTCACCATACCTTCGGAGGTGAGGTTCCGTCACCCGGTCCCGCCGGCGACGAAGAAAGACGCCTCATGGAAGCGATCGCCGCGACAAGAGACGAGATGGAGAAGCTCATGAGGGGTTTCAATCTGAAAGCGGCATGCCTGAAGGCTATGGATCTCGCCAGGGAGGGTAACAGGTATTTCGACCGAAACCGCCCGTGGGAAACGGCTAAAAATAACGAACGAGCTTGTGCCACCACTATATACTACAGCCTTCAATTCGTGGATGCGCTGAGGATACTGTTTGCTCCCTTCGTTCCATTCTCCAGCGCGAAAATAGGCGACATGCTGGGTAAGCATGAACTGCTCTGGAAGAAGGCCGGCCTGGAGAACCTGGAGCCCGGTCACGCCCTCGGCAGGCCGGAGATACTCCTGGACAAGCTGAAGAAGGGTTTCGAGAAGGTGATGTATGAGGCGCCGGAAACCGGAAAGGATTCCGGAGATGCCGGGAAGGTTTCGTACGATTCCTTCATGAAGATGGAAATGAGAGTGGGACGCATCGTCGAAGTTCACGACGTGAAGGGGGCCGACAAGCTTTACCGTCTTCTGGTGGACATGGGAGGCCGTACCAGGCAGGTCGTGGCCGGCATGAAACCCTATTACACCCCGGAGGAGCTCCAGGGCAGGAAGGTGGTGGTACTGGTGAACCTTCAACCCGCGAGGATAAGGGGTGTGGAGAGTAACGGCATGATTCTGGCATCCGACGGCGGAAGTGACCGGGTAAGGCTTCTCCAGCCGGCGGAAGATGCCGCGCCCGGCGACAGGATACGCTGAGTTTCCCCGGACGAGGGGTCATGCGTATTCTGGACGCTAATGGTTCCTACTCTTCTTCGGGAGGTGGAATCAGGGTTTACCACCTGGAAAAACTCCGGTATTTCAATGGGAAACCGGGTCACCGGGCGGCCCTGGTTATTCCCGGTCCGGCGGAAACCCTGCCCGGAACGGTCGGCAGGGTATACGGGGTTCGTTCGGTTCCGCTGTTTTCTTCCGGGTACGGCATGATGGCGGCTCCGGGAGACTTGGAAGCGGCGGTTCTCGATTTCGTTCCCGACCTGGTGGAGATAGGCAGTCCTTACGTACTCCCCCATATGACCCGGCGCGTATTGACGGGAACCGGAATTCCCATGGTCGGTTTCTACCACGGTGATTTCCCGGGAAGCTACGTGGGACCGTACGCCCGCAAGATCTTTCCCCGGCGAATCGCTTCGTTTCTGGAGAGATTGGCCGAAAAATACGCCGGGTGGGTATATGGTGACATGACCGCCGTATTTGCGGCATCCAGGTTTGCCCTGGAAAAGTTGAGGAGCTACGGGGTGACGAGACTCTTCCACACCCCGCTGGGAGTGGACACGGCGAGGTTTACGCCCGAAGCCCGTTCCCGGGCATTCAGGGACGCCCTCGGGGTTCCCGAAGAAGGAACGCTGGTTCTGTACATGGCCAGGTTTCACTGGGAGAAGGGTCTGGACATGCTCCTGAAGGCTTATCCCATGTTCAGGGATCCCGGTAGAATAGTTCTGGCGGTCGCCGGCAGGGGCCCCCATTACAGGTTGGTGAAACAATTTGCGGAACGTTACCCGGAGATCAGGTTGCTGGGTTTCATAGGGGACAGAGATGAAGTCGCCGGAGTAATGGCATCGGCCGACGTTTTCCTGGCCCTCGGAAACTATGAAACTTTCGGCCTTGCCGCCCTGGAAGCCGTTTCCGCGGGGACGATACCGGTACTTTCCGGCGCAGGTGCTTCAAGGGAGTTGGCCTGTTCCCTGGGATTGCTGGATCCTTTCGAACCCGGTGATCCGGAAAGTCTGGCCCGTACCGTGAAGAGAGCCGTATTCCTCTCAAGGCAGGTTCCGGCGGAGGTATTGAGGGAATACGCTCTTGACGGACGTGATTGGCGGGATGTTTTCGAACGCATGGAAGGATTCTACCGGCGGATAATGGAGGCTGCGGCTACCGGGGACGTTTCTTCCCTGGAACCGGAGGACGGGTGGTGGTAAGGGCGAAAAGGCTTCTGGTAAGCGTGCACGACGTATCACCGGCCCACTGGAAAGAGGTCGCGGACCTGGTGGATGCCGTCAGGTCTGCGGGGATCGACAGGTTCAGCATGCTGGTGGTTCCCCGTTATCACGGGGAGTATCATCTTGGAAGGTATCCCGATTTCTGCGGCTGGCTTGCCGATCTTGCCGGGGAAGGAGCGGAGATGGTGCTTCACGGCCTTACCCACGAGGAGGTGAGGCCCGCCGCCGGGGCCTTGGATGGGATCCGTGCCGCCCTGTTCACCCGGGGGGAAGGTGAATTCCTGGGGCTGGGATGCCGCGAGGCGACGGCCAGGCTCGAGGAGGGCAAATGTATAATGGAGGATTGCCTCGGAGTTTCGCCTTATGCTTTCGTGGCCCCGGCATGGCTCTACGGTGCGGGAACGATGGATGCGTTGAAGCAAACCGGTTTCCGGGTGGCCGAGAGCAGGTGGAGAATATGGAGCCCGTCCCTGGGAATGACCATGACCCGGATGCCGGTTGCCAACTACGTTCACGGAAGACCGCTGAAGGAACTTGCCGCTTTGTTCTGGGTCCGGATGTACAGGCATCTGGCCCGTGGTAAGAGTACCGTGCGCCTGGCTCTGCACCCTTCCGACGCGAAGGATTCCGATTCGCTGAGGAATGTGGTCGGGTTGATTGAGGAACTGGCCCGAGACAGGGAACGGTTCGTCATGAGTGATTTTCTCCCGGATCATATTACCGCACCTTCGTCCTGAGCGGTTCCCGCAGGCGCCGCCGGAAGCACGGGGAACATTTCTTGCTTATATTCCCGGGAGGCGATCGGAGGAGAGAGATAGATGTACCTTGCCTATACTGACATGAACTTCGGATTTCTTCTGATAATAGTTGCGACGATACTGGGGCTCATCGCGAAGTCCGGGGTTGAGGCAACGTATAGACGTTACGGCAGGGTATCCACCGGACGGGGGCTGACCGGAGCCCGGGCGGCTAGAATGATACTGGACAACTACGGTCTCTACAATGTCGATGTACAGGAGGTGGGAGGGTTCCTGACGGATCACTACGATCCGGTGCGAAAGGTCCTCAGACTTTCTCCCGGGGTTTACGGAGGTTCATCCGTGGCAGCGGTGGGAATCGCCGCTCACGAGGCCGGTCATGCGGTGCAGGACGCCATGGGTTACGGTCCGTTCAAGGTTCGACAGAGGCTGGTACCCGTCGCCAACCTCGGTTCACAAATGCTGTTTCCCCTGATAATAGGCGGGCTTTTTTTCAGGATGACGGAACTTTATTACATAGGGGCCATCCTTTACGCCGCCGCGCTTCTTTTTCAGCTGGTGACGTTGCCCGTGGAATTCGATGCCAGCAGGAGAGCGGTGACTTACCTGGAGCGGAGCGGCTTGGTGACCGGCGGCGAACTGACCGGGGTGAAAAAGGTGCTCTTCGCTGCGGCGATGACCTACGTAGCGGCCGCGTTGGCGTCGCTCGGACAGATGATATGGCTGGTCCTGGCCGGCAGGAGGAGATAGATGAGTATAGAGACTCCCTTCGTTATCTTCCTGGTGTTTTTCAGCGTGGTGTGCCACGAGATAGCTCATGGTTACGTCGCCCTCAGGCTTGGAGACCCTACGGCGTACAAGATGGGCCGGCTGACCTTCAACCCCATTTCGCACGTGGATCCCATAGGTACGGTGATGCTGCCGGCGTTGTTCCTGCTTTCAGGCAGCAGGATCATGCTGGCATGGGCCAAGCCCGTGCCGGTAAATCCTATGTACTTCAGGAATCCCAGAAAAGGAATGATGTGGGTGGCGCTGGCGGGTCCGGCGGCTAACCTAGCCATCGCCTTGGTGCTGACCGGTTTACTTCACTTGACCGCGGAATTCCTGCCTCGTGTGCTGGTTCGCAGTCTGGCCATGACTGCGCTGATGAACGTGGTCCTGATGGTTTTCAACCTCATTCCCATCCCTCCCCTGGATGGCAGCAGGGTAGTCGCCAGATTTCTCTCCAGGGAAGCCCTGATCAGCTACTACAGGATGGAGAGGTATGGGCTTATAATCGTTTTCGGATTGCTATGGCTCGGAGTTATCGGAAACATCCTGGCCCCGGCGTTGAACTTCGCCGTCTATCACCTGAATCTTTTGCCTTACCTCTACAAGTTTTAGGTATTGTCGGCGGTTATGCTTGTTCCGGCGTCGATGTACGGTGATGTCTACGACGAGACGCCCATGATCGTGAACCCTGACCTGCATTTGGCCGTATGAGCGCCTACGAGGAACGAATGAAGCGGTAACCCGACTACGTTCCGTTCTTGGTGAATGTTATTCCGGGTTCGGAGAATGCACGATTCTTCCTCGTGTTCCGGACGGTCTTCGAAAGTCCGTCAAAGTTCCGCCCAGAGGCCCGGATCTTCGGGAAGGTATTTAAGGATGTCCTCGTTGACGGTGAAGCCGTATTTTTCTTCCAGCCTGCGGAAGATTTCCACGGTGGCCTTTTCCTCCAACCCGGCACGGGTCATGTTCCTGATCCTGTCCTCCACTTCTTCCAGCGTGGCGTTACGCTCCGGGAAGACCTGTAGGAGTTTGAACAGGCAGACCCTGTCCGAATCGTACAAATCCAGAGGGCCCAGCCATGAAGCCGTGTCCGACGGGTCCATGCCGAATGCTTCTTCACCGTGAAATCCCGGAACCTCGTTGACCGTGAGCGGCCTGGTGACCTGAAGATTCGAGGAATCGGCGGCCAGGTATTCGAAGCCCTTTGCGCCGGCGAGAAAATCTTCCCTTTCACCGGGTGGAAGTTCCAGGAAGGTCGAGGCGGAATCCCTCGAGAGGACAACCGCCCGGAAAATCCTCTTCTCCGGTACGGTCAAGGGTGATTCCATGTTGTTGAAGAATTCCAGCATATCTTTCCCGGTCACGGTAATCTTCGCAGTTATGCTGTCCGCGTAGAAGCTGTCTGCGGCTATTTCCAGGAGGTATGATTCACCCTCTTCGGCCAGTGAATCCAGGATTTCCCGGTGTTCGTCCTCCATGGCGGAAGCCGCGTATCGGTTGTAATGGAGAAATTCCAGAACGGTGAGCAGCCATTGTTCGTCGGAAGGATCCACCTGGAACTTTTTTTCGTAGTACTTCAATTCCCGCATCACTTCTCCCACGGTCCATTTTCCCACCCGGGATTCCATCAGTACTTCCTCCCGGTCGGGAAGAGGACCTTCTCCGGCGTAATATTCAGCAAGTTTTCCGAGAAGCAGGGTATCCAGGGACAATTCGTAACCGGTCCTGAGGTTCTCGATGAGTTCATCGTATTTCTCGTTGAAGTTTCTCTCGGCCAGGGAATAGGTGATGTTACGGTGGAGGGCGGCCGAATCCGCCGTTATCCGGGACATGGTTTCCTCGTCGGCGGCTCGTAGGGAGTCGAGTCTCAGTATCTCACCGGTTTCCGTCACGCCGGTTTCGCCTTCCTCCAGTGAATCCAGCAGGAGAAGCATGTCCATGGGAAGCGACGGCATGTGTACGGGTCCGTAGGAGTCTTCCGATTCAGTGCCTGGATTAATAGTAAAAAAAGCGAATATTCCTAGTCTTTCCATGGCGGTATCCACGTCTTCCCGGGTGACGCCCGCCATGCTGGAATCGTACATCAACTTGCGGAAGGCTTCCCCGGTTTTCTCCTTCAACCACGAGTCCGCGAAAGAGAGCAATTCGGGATCATCCGGATAACCGATTCGTTTCAATTCCTTTTCCAGGAGGAGTTTTCTGCCGTATGTGACGATGAATTCTCCCACGGTATTGTCTTTCTCCAGGAAGATGTTCCTCTGGGCCTGGTCCATATCCAGCCATGTCCTGCCGAGGTCGGCCACCGTGAGGGTATCATCTGCGATCCGGAGCAGCCACGTGGAGCCGTCCACTTTCCCGGAACCGCATCCCTGGAATATCATAATCGACGATAACAACAGCACCGCCGCCATTCCGCCAGTTGTCAAGATCGAAACCTCCCGTTTTCTTTTCATGGAACTAGAGAACCGTTCTGGGAGAGTACTCTCCGAACTTGTTCCTCAATACCCCGCAGATTTCGCCCAAGGTGGCGTAGGATCGCACCGCATCAAGTATGAGGGGCATGAGGTTCGAATCACCGTCCGCTGCTTCTCCCAGTGCCCGGAGGGTGGATCGGACCTTTGAATCGTTTCTTCCCGCTTTGACCTCGGCCAGTTTTTTCAGCTGCGCCTTCCCGACAGCGGGATTCACCTTGAGAAGCCCCTCGGGTGGAGGCTCTTCAACGACGTACCTGTTGACACCGACCACCGTTCTCAGGCCGTCTTCGACTTCCCTCTGGTAATCGTAGGCGGCCTTCTGTATCTGTCGCTGGGGATATCCTTCCTCGATGGCATGCACCATGCCTCCCATGGCGTCTATTTTTTCGATGTATTCCAAAGCTTTTTCTTCTATGGTATCCGTGAGATGCTCGACGTAATAACTGCCCGCGAGGGGGTCCACCGTGTTTGTAATTCCGGATTCGTGCGCTACTATCTGCTGGGTTCTCAGGGCGATTCTCACCGCCTGCTCCGTGGGAAGGGCGAGGGCCTCGTCCCGGCTGTTGGTGTGCAGGCTCTGGGTGCCGCCCAGTACCGCGGCCAGAGTCTGTATGGCTACCCTTACTATGTTGTTGTCGGGCTGCTGGGCCGTCAGGGTGGATCCGCCGGTCTGGGCGTGGAACCTGAGCATCAGACTCCTGGGATTGGATGCCCCGAACTTTTCCTTCATTATCCCGGCCCACATTCTTCTAGCCGCCCTGAACTTGGCGACTTCTTCCAGGAGATCGTTGTGGGCATTGAAGAAGAAGCTCAACCTCGGTGCGAAATCGTCCACGGCCAGGCCGGCTTTTATCGCCGCTTCCACGTACGCTATCCCGTCGGCCAGGGTGAAAGCGACTTCCTGGGCCGCAGTACTTCCGGCTTCTCTTATGTGGTAGCCTGATATACTGATGGTGTTCCACCGGGGGACATGTTCGCTGCAGAAGCTGAATATGTCCGTTATCAATCGCATAGAGGGCTTGGGCGGGAATATGTAGGTGCCCCTGGCCATGTATTCCTTCAGAATATCGTTCTGGACGGTTCCCCTGAGCTTTTCCGCCGGGACCGACTGCTTCTCGGCCACTGCGATATACATGGCGAGCAGTACCGCGGCGGGGGCGTTTATCGTCATGGAGGTTGAAACACCGTCCAGGGGTATGTTCTCGAAGAGAATTTCCATGTCCGCAAGACTGTCGATGGCCACTCCGACCTTCCCGATTTCCCCGGAACAAAGAGGATGGTCCGAGTCGTAGCCTATCTGGGTGGGTAGGTCGAAAGCGACGGAAAGGCCGGTTTGACCCTGGTCCAGGAGGTAACGGTACCTCCTGTTGGATTCTTCGGCGTTGCCGAAACCCGCGTATTGGCGCATGGTCCACAGTTTCCCGCGGTACATCGTGGGTTGCACTCCCCTGGTGTAAGGAAATCCGCCGGGAAATCCCTGTTTCTCCAGATATTTATCGTCGGGGTTCGGGGGGAAGTACACTCTCTCCACGGGTTCACCGGAACCCGTACGGAACGGGTCCATGCGCTCCGGGTATTTCTTGAGCACGGGTTCCAGGATCGTACGGCGCCAGTGTTCATATTCCTTGTCGAATTTTTCGTGTTTCATCTGGAAGGTCCCTTCGCGGGATCGTATCTTTTGGCTTCCTCGCTTCCGTTCAGCACCCGCAGGGCACCCTGGGCGAGGGCTTCCATTTCCATCTCTCCGGGATAGACGATGATATCGGCTATGAATTCCACCCTCCTGCGTATCCAGCCGATTATGTTCTTATCGTACGCCACTCCTCCTGTTATCACTATGGCGTCAACATTCCCTTCCAGTACCGTGGCCAACCCCCCTATCTCCTTGGCTATCTGGTAAGCCATGGCCTCGTATACCTCTGAGAACCTCCGGTTGCCTTTCTTCACTTCCTTTTCCACCGCCAGCATGTCGTTGGTCCCCAGGTACGCTACGATTCCGCCTTCTCCCGTTATCATCTTCTTCACTTCCCTGTGGGTTTTCTTCCCGCTGAAGCAAAGGTCTGCCAGGTCACCCACGGGAAGTCCTCCCGATCTTTCGGGTGTAAAGGGGCCATCGCCGTTGAGAGCGTTGTTCACGTCTATTATTCTGCCCTTCCTGTGGGCTCCCACGGATATCCCGCCCCCCAGGTGGGCGACGATCAGGTTCAACCGGGAGTAGCTTTTTCCAAGCCGGGTCGCGGCTTTCCTGGCCACGGCCTTCTGGTTCAGGGCGTGGAATATGGATTTCCTTGGAAGTTCCGGGTGGCCGGAATACCTGGCTATGTTTTCCATTTCGTCCACGACCACCGGATCGACGATAAACGACGGGCAGTCCGCCTCTTCGGCCAGATCTTTCGCGATAAGAGCTCCCAGGTTGGAAACGTGTTCTCCCTGAACCTCCCTGCGGAGGTCGTCGAGCAGCCTGTCGTCGACGAGATATGTGCCCCCCTCGATGGGGCGGAGCAGTCCGCCGCGGCTCACTATTCCGTGGAATGACGAGATATCTATGCCTGCCTTCTCCAGTTCGTTCAGGATCACTTCTTTTCTGAAATCATACTGGTCGGAGATGAGATCGTACCCGGCAAGTTCCTCCGCAGAATGCGTTATCTTGGTGGACCACACCTCTTTTTCGTTTTCAAAGACCGCTATCTTGGTGGATGTGGAACCGGGATTGATGGCCAGGATTCTGAAAGTAGTGTCCGACATTGCTCTCCCATCTGTATATTCTTGATGTGAGTCCATGAACGGTCGCGAAGAAAATAACTCAGTTCGGAGGAAAGTGACCACCGTATGAGAAGCAACTTCGAGGTGATCGAAGAGTTCAAGTTCCTCCTAAGGCAGCTGGAACGGTTGAGAGAAGGGTTCAGGTTGGAGAAGGAGAGTGCCCTGGACGAAAATGAAGAGATGACACTCGAAGATCTCCTGGAGAGATCCCGGTCGCATTACAGAATGAAGCTGGCGGGTATCTCGCGTCGCATACGCCGGTTGCGCGGGTACGTATCGCAGGACCGGCCGGCATGGGAGGAAGCGGTGGACATCTCCGAGGAATGCGTCAGGAAGGCGAAAAAACTCGACGCTTATTTCACGGCTACTCCCCACCGGCTCATAAGGGCGATGAAAAAAATCTCCGGCACCGGGATTCCCGGCCCGGAACGGGATGAAAATTGAAAGGAAGAAGATGAGACACGTCACTGACATGAAAGTCTCACCCCCCCTGTCCGCGGAGGAACTCGGCGGAATGGCGGGCCGGACCGTCACCATTCACGGAATCGTTCAGAGGATAAGAAAACTGGGCTGGGGTGCGTTCGTGATTCTCAGGAGGCATGATGGCCTGGTTCAGTGCGTTATGGGAAGGGAAGGCAACGAGGAAATCCTTGAAAGCCTGGACGTTGAACAGAGCGTGAGGGTCACCGGCACAGTGGAGGAAGCCAGAGTGAAGGACCTTTCCATAAATCCCAGGACGGTGGAAATCCGGATCGATTCCCTGGAGGTACTTGCGGTTCCCGCGGAACAGTCCCCGGTGGACATGACGAAGAAAGTACTGGATCTTCACATTGATACGAATCTGGATCTCAGACCGCTCACCCTGCGACACCCGGTCGAAAGAGCCAGGATACGGGTGGCGGACACGCTGGCCGCGACATTCAGGGCCGCCCTGGCCGGGATGGGTTTCACCGAGATACATACGCCTAAGATATGTTCCGCCGGCGCTGAAGGCGGGGCGAACATATTCCGGGTGAAATACTTCGACAGGGAAGCGTTCCTGGCACAGTCCCCCCAGTTCTACAAGCAGATGGGAGTGGGTATATTCGAGCGGGTGTTCGAAGTAGGGCCGGTATTCAGGGCGGAGCCGCACCAGACTTCCAGGCACGTAAATGAATACACATCCCTGGATTTCGAGATGGGATTCATCGAGTCGTTCGAGGATGTTATGGCTGTTGAGATGGCGGTGCTCAAGCGTATGATGCGAATGGTCCGCGAAAGAAACGGTTACCAACTGGAGATGCTGGGAGCAAAGGTTCCGGAAGTGCCTTCCGGGATTCCGGCGGTTACCCTGGAGGAAGCCCATAAGGTGGTGCTGGACGTCACGGGGGAAGATTTCACCGGCGAGCCGGATCTGAGCCCGGAGGAAGAGAAGGTGTTATGCGGGCATTCTTTCCGGGAATGGGGCTCGGAGTTCCTTTTCGTGACCCATTTCCCCACGGAGAAAAGACCCTTTTACACCATGGACGATCCCGACAGGCCGGGGACCACTCTGAGTTTTGACCTGTTGCTGAGGGGTCTGGAAGTCACCACCGGGGGACAGAGGATACACGATTACGGGATGCAGGTAGAGAAAATGAAGGCTTTCGGGCTGGAACCCCGATCCTTCGAAGGTTATCTCCAGGCTCACAAGTACGGTCTTCCGCCCCACGGAGGCCTGGCCATAGGCCTGGAGCGGTTGACCGCCAGGATTCTCGACGTGGAAAACATTCGCCTTACCACCATGTTTCCCAGGGACGTGAAACGACTGACTCCCTGATCCCCGGGTATTTCAGATATCCGGTTCCGGAGCTTCCATGGAAGGCGGCAGATCGTCTTCTTCGTCGGAGTATACCTCGTCGTCATCCACCGGATGCGGCTCGACCCCGGTCTGGAGCATCAGGTCCCGATCCTTCAGCCCCACGAATTTTCCGAAGGCGGCCTTTTCCATCAGAAGGAGCAGGGCCGCCTTCTCCACTACTTCTACGGCATCACAGGCGGAATCCAGATCCGGTCCGAGGCCCAGTATACCATGTTTACGCCAGATGACGCAGTCGCTTTCCCGGAATGCCGCCGCCGTTTCCACTCCCAGTTCCCAGGTTCCCGGCGCCATGAAATCAAGGAATTTCACTCCCCTTCTCATAAGAAGGGATATCTCCGGATGGGAACGGTTTACGGCGTCCTCAAGCATTTCGGCGGGAAGGTCGCTGGATGACAGGGCCAGCATGTGGGTGGAATGAGTGTGCACCAGCGCTGCAGTGTTCCAGCCCCTGCTCACCGCCTGGGCCAGCACCAGGACGTGTGTGCTGAACTCAGAGGTGGGTTTCCCGTCGGATGCCGATCTCACTACCTTCATACCGTCAGAAGAAATGCGTACCGGTACGATATCCGTTTCCTGTCTGCTTATGAGCTTCCTGAAACGACTTCCGGCGGTGGTTATGAGAAAAGTTCTCCCCGCCAGTTCCGGAATGGGCCGGGGCAGGTCTTCCGTAGCCACTTCGCTTTGCCAGACCGCCTCGTCGGAACCCGGAGGGAGCAGCACGGAAATATTGCCCGCGTTCGCCTCCGCCCAACCCCGGGAAGCCAGCTGGGCTGCTATGGAGCTCATTTCCTCCCTGGCCCGCCGAACGATGTCTCCGGGATCATTCATGTCAGAGTATCGAATCCGCCGCCGCCGTGATTATCTCGAGGCCTTTCCGCAGGTCTTCGTCGGTGATGTTGAGGGGAGGCCTGAACCTTATGCTCCTGGTGCCGCAGGGAAGTATTATGGCACCCCTGTTCATGATTTCTTTTACCATTCGGTCCCTGGTTTCGGAATCGGGAAGATCGAAGGCGCACATGAGCCCCCGGCCTCTCACATTGGAGATTTTACCGGTATGTCTCTCCTGCAGGGCGGCCAGGCCGTTCATAAGAGCTTTGCTCTTGCTCCGGACATTTTCAAGAGTATTCTCTTCAACCATCACTTCCAGGTATTTGGTGCAACGTACCATGTCCACCAGGTTCCCGCCCCACGTGGAGTTGAGCCTGCTGGACTCGTGGAAGACATTGTTCTCGACTTCGTCGATTCTCCTGTTGGAAGCGATGCCGCATACCTGTGATTTCTTGCCGAAGCAGAAAATGTCCGGTTCCACGCCCAGGCTCTGCCATGCCCACCATTCACCGGTCAGGCCCATTCCCGTCTGAACCTCGTCGAAAATAAGGAGGAATTCGTGCTTGTCCGCCCTGTTCCTGAGCTGCTGCAGGAACTCGGGCCTGAAATGATTGTCTCCGCCCTCGCCCTGGATCGGCTCTATTACCAGGCAGGCTATGTCGTCGCCGTACTTTTCCACGACTTCGTCCAGCTGCCGCAGGGCTTTTTTCTCCGCTTCCTCCACTGATTCCAGGTGTTCTTCGAGTGGGAACATGACCGCCGGAGAATCTATCCTCGGCCAGTCGAACCGGGGGAAGTACATGTACTTCCTGGGATCGGCGGTGTTGGTCAGGGAAAGAGTATATCCGGTCCTGCCGTGAAAAGCATTTTTGAAGTGGATCACCCTGGTGCCCGATTCTTCCCTGCCGGCTGCCAGGTTTTTCCTTACTTTCCAGTCGAAAGCGGCCTTGAGGGCATTCTCGACCGCCAGCGCACCGCCGGATATGAAGAACAGGTACGGATGGCTGTCGGGAATCACGGTATCCGCGAAGGTCTTAACGAACTCGGCCATTTCCTCGGTGTAGAAGTCCGAGTTGGAAGGTTTGTTAATGGCCACATCGGCCAGGTGAGCCCTGAACTCTTCGGTGCATAGGGCGGGGTGGTTCATGCCCAGAGGAGCCGATGCGAAGAAGCTGAAGAGGTCCAGGTAATCCTTGCCGGATAGAGCGTCCCTCACGTACGAACCCTTGCTGTTCCTGAGATCGAGCACCATGTCGAACCCGTCGGCCAGCATGTGACGGGCGATGGTGGGCCTTACTTCCGATGCGGGTATGTTTGCCACGGTTCATCCCTTTCCATTGCATGCAATTGGGATATTGACTCTGTTCCTATATGTTTACCGATCAGCCCCTTATGAAAGGGATCATGAAATCTTGCACCGCGCTCCGACGTTGTCAACACTTGTTGCAGGGCGGTGGCGGATGGAGCATATTCGACGGTAATCCACGAACACATTTTCACTCACTGCAACGTCAGAGGGGGAACGATGGAACCGATAAGGAATCTCGTCGAACTCAAGAACATGGCTAGGAGACTACCTTCGAAAAGGGTAGTCGTGGTCAGGGCGGACGAAGAGGAGACGATGGCCGCAATCGGAGAAGCTGTGGCCGATAACATGGTGGAAGCGGTGCTGGTGGGTCCGGAAAAGGGGATAAGGGAAGCTGCGGAGAAGACCGGAGTCGATCTGAACGGAATGAAAGTGATACACGCCGAAGATGACAACACCGCTTCTTACAAGGGCGTGGAAGTTCTCCGCAACGGCGGCGCCGACGTGATAATGAAAGGTCTCGTTTCCACAAGTTCCTTCCTTCATGCGATTCTCGACAGGGAAACCGGCATAAGGGGACGGGGAGTATTGAGCCACGTGGCCGTATTCGAAGTTCCAGCCTATCACAAGTTGCTGCTGCTGACCGATGCCGCCATGAATATCGCCCCGAATTTCGAGATGAAAATCGCCATGTTGAAGAACATCATGATAGTGGCGGGCTCTCTCGGCATTACGAAGCCCAAAGCCACCTACGTGTGCGCCAAGGAAGTCCCTTACGAAAAGATGCCATGCACCATGGAGGCGGCCAGGATGAAGGAACTGGCCGAAAAAGGGGAATTCGGAGAAATAATTTTCGATGCTCCACTGGCCATGGATCTTGCCGTCTCGAAAGATGCATGCCGGATAAAGAGGGTGGAGAGTCCCGTGGGCGGAGACGCCGACATACTGTTGCTGCCGGATATAGAAGCTGCTAACGTTCTGTATAAGACACTGATATTCCTGGCGGAAGGAGAACTGGGAGCGGTGATAATGGGGGCGCAATATCCCGTGGTGCTTACTTCCAGAGCCGATTCGGCCGAGTCCAAGCTCTGTTCCATAGTCTTGTCCGGCATAGTCGCCGGTTACCAGGCCGGGAAAGACCGTTAATGCGCATCGCCCTGGCCAGTGACCATGCGGGATTTCCCCTGAAGGACGAATTGGTGCGGTGGCTTTCCGGGAAGGAGGAAATCACCGTCATCGACTTGGGAACCCACAGTACCGACTCGGTGGATTATCCCTATTTCGCCGGTCGACTTTGCATGCATCTGCTGGAGGGTTCTTCCGACAGAGGAATACTGATCTGCAATTCAGGTATAGGCATGAGTATGAGCGCCAACCGCTTCAGGGGAATACGGGCGGCCCTGTGCCTGTTCCCCGACATGGCCTACTGGGCGAGACACCACAATGATGCCAACGTCCTGGTGCTGGGGGGAGGCAATACCGCTCCCTTCCTGGCGAAGGAGATGGTCCGGGTCTTTTTGGATGAACCCTTCGACGGAGGACGGCACGCCGGGCGGGTGGCCGGCGTGGATGAGTTGGGCGGCGCATGATAGATCTGATATGCGGTGCCAGGCCCAATTTCATGAAGATAGATCCCATCATACGCGCGATTGATCCCGCGGTACGGTTCAGAATAGTCCATACCGGTCAACATTACGACCACATAATGTCCGAAAGCTTTTTTCAGCAACTGGAACTGCCGTTGCCGGACTTAAACCTCGAAGTGGGATCCGCCTCCGTGACAGCACAGACGGCTGCGGTGATGGTAAAGTACGAGGAAGTGATTAAAAAACGTGCCCCGGAAGCGGCGGTTGTGGTGGGAGACGTAAATTCCACCCTCGCATGTTCCCTCGCTGCGGTACGTTACGGAATTCCGGTCATTCACGTTGAGGCCGGTCTCAGGAGTTTCGACAGGACCATGCCCGAGGAAATAAACCGCGTGCTCACGGACCAGCTTGCGGAGCTGCTGCTCATAACCAGTTCCGAAGCCAGGGACAATCTTCTGGCGGAGGGCAGGGACGGCGACTCGATAAAGATGGTGGGCAATCCCATGATAGACACGTTGAAACGATTGCTTCCCATCGCCTTGTTCCGGGAATCCCCTCCGCATGCCGGCGATTACTGCCTGGTTACTCTGCACAGGCCCTCGAACGTGGACGACCCGATCCGCCTGAAGAGGATAATGGAAGTCCTGGGTGGAATGGATGATATGATGGTGATATTTCCCGCTCATCCCAGGACCTGGAACAACGTAAAACGATGGGACCTGGAAATACCGGGTAACATCCGGTTCATGGAGCCCATGCCCTACCTGAAATTCCTCAGAGCACAGGCGGGAGCTTCGGTGGTGGTCACGGATTCCGGTGGAGTACAGGAGGAAACCAGCGTACTGGGGGTTCCATGCGTCACCATCAGGAATAATACCGAGAGACCCGTCACGCTGGAGTTGGGAACCAACGTACTGTGTCCGGACATTTCGATGTTGGTGGAAACCATAAGGAACCGGATGGCATCGAGACCTTCGTCTCCACCGGAAATACCATACTGGGATGGAAGGGCGGGCGTCAGGATAGCCGAGGCCGTACTCGAGTTCGTCGGAGGAAATGCATGAGAAAATACGGATTGTTTGCGGGATACCATCTCCTGGTACTCTGCGTTGTGGCTGCCTGCGATAGCGGGATCCGGGAGACGGCCGAGGTTCATCCCGGAGAGACGGGAATCCAGAGATTCGCCGTAAGCATAAAGGGTGACCAGGTCGGATACATGCAAATGGAGATCGAAGAGTTGGGGAACGATTCCCTTCTGGTTAAGCAGGAGATCGAGTGGGCCATGGTTCTTATGGGAACCCGCAGGGACCTCACGATGTCCATGGCGGCGCACACCGACAGGGTATTCGACTTGCATGACCTCGACATGTCGATGTCCGACGGCACCTCCGAGATTTCGGTGAAGGTCTGCAGGGAGAACGGGTTTCTCGTGCATTCCATCGAAACCGTTGGAAGGGTGATAGAGGATTCGACGGAAGTGGGTGACGAATATCTCCCCGTGCTGGTGGATCTGGCGTGTGCGGCCATGGAATGGACCGTGGGTCTGGAGAGATCGTTCAAAACGTTCGATCCCGCTTGCGGCGCCGTACTGGAAGCAGGGGCCGAATGCCTGGGATTCGAGGACGTCGAGTTTCTGGGGGACACGGTGCGTGCGGCGAAACTGGAGATTTCCCAGGCCGGCACGAGGAATCTCGTGTGGGTTTACGATGGCGAGATAGTCAGGGAATTCGAAGCAGGCCTGGAGATGGAGTTGACCAGAGTACCTCCCGGGCAGTACGGCGGGTTGACCGCCACGGTGGACTTGTACAGGACTTTCACCGTTTCTTCGACCCCTATTTCCCATCCGAGAAAGGTTATGAACAGAACCTTCATTCTCCACGGCGACGTGGACTTGTCCGAACTGGAACTGAATCTGCCGCCGGTACAATCCGCATCGGGATGCACGGTCAGGGTTTCAAATCGCGAACCCGGAATGACGGTGTCTTTTCCCGTGGCGGGTGTGCCGGACAGCGTAGCCGTGTACCTGGAGCCCGAACCGATGGTGCAATCCGGCGATTCCCTCGTGGTCGCCAGGGCCGGTGAGATCACCGCCGGTTCCGTCGATGCGTGGGAAGCGGCGAAAAGGATATCGCATTTCGTGGACAGGGCCGTGGAGAACGTTACCACCATCTCGCTGCCTTCCGCCGTGGACGTGCTCGAGAACCTCAGGGGCGACTGCAATGAGCACACCATATTGTTCGTGGCCCTTGCCAGGGCGGCCGGCATTCCTTCCAGGGCGTGTGCCGGGATAGTCTACCTGGACGAAGCTTTCGGTTATCATGCCTGGCCGATGGTCTGGGTGGGAGAATGGGTCGCCATGGATCCCACGTTCGGACAGTACGTGGCGGACGGTACCCACGTAATCCTGGCCACCGGGGACCTGCAGTCGCAATACGTGATAAATTCCGTCATAGGCAGATTGAGCATAGAGGAAATTACCGAACGCTGATGTTTACCGACAGGGAAGCGAGAGCCATGGAGAAGGCCTTGGGGCTGGCCCGGCTGGGGCGCCGTGGTACGTTTCCCAACCCCATGGTAGGGGCGGTGATCCTGGATGAAAACGGGAACGAGGCTGGAGAGGGTTACCACAGGAAATACGGGGAGACCCATGCCGAGGTATTCGCCTTGGCGGCCGCGGGTGAAAGGGCGAAAGGCGGTACACTGGTCGTGACGCTCGAACCGTGCTGTCACTGGGGCAGGACGGGACCGTGCACGGAAAGGATAATACGGGCCGGGATTTCCAGGGTGATCATCGCAATGCGGGATCCGGATTCCAGGGTGAACGGCAAGGGAGAAGAAAGACTCAGAAACGCCGGAATAGAAGTGGAAACCGGGTTGATGAAAGAAGAAGCGGAACGGTTGAATAGGGGTTACCTCCATTACGGGCGCAAGGGGAGAAGTTTCGTTGTTCTGAAGTATGCGGTTAGCCTGGACGGAAGAATCGCGGCAGCGGACGGCGGCAGCCGCTGGGTGACCGGCATGGAAGCCAGGAAGATCGTTCACGCCGTGCGGGCCCGGGTTTCGGCGGTGATGACCGGAGGAGGCACTCTGAGGAGAGACGATCCGGAATTGACCGTGCGTCACCTGGATATCCGTCCCGAGGATCAGCCTGCAAAGATAATAGTGACCGCTTCCGGAAACCTGGGAAACGCCGGACGGTTTCTTTCTTCTCCGGGCAGGGCGGTGATTGCTGTTCCTTCGGGAACCGAGGTGAGGTTTCGTGTGGAACCACCCGTGAGACCGGAAATATGGGAAATAGCCCCGGGGCCCGGTGGGCTTGATCTGCGTGAACTGTTGAAGAGAACGGCGGAAGAGGGAATGGGAGAAATACTGTGCGAGGCCGGTCCGGGGCTTTCCACCCCGCTTCTGTCGGCGGGCCTGGCGGATTCTCTCATGGTGTTCGTTGCCCCGTTGCTGCTGGGCGCCGGCGGTAAGCCCGCAGTGGGTGATCTCGGGATAGGCGGCATGGATGGAGCTGTCAGGCTGAAGAACGTCAGGCACGAAATCTGTGGCGAGGATTTCCTGGTGGAGGGTGATATTGTTTACGGGGTTGATTGAAGACCGGGGAATCGTAGTGTCGTCATCGGGTGGAAGGCTGGAGGTGAGAACCTTCATGGCGGAGGACGTCTCCACCGGAGAAAGCGTGGCGGTGGACGGAGCATGTCTGACCGTCACCGGAAGGACGGACGGGAGGATATCGTTCCTGTGTTCCCGGGAAACGCTTTCCAGGACCGTGATAGCGGGTTACATTCCCGGGATGTCGGTAAACCTGGAGAGACCTCTGAAAGTTTCGGAGAGGCTTCACGGTCACATAGTCACCGGGCACGTGGATGAAGTGGCGTCGATCCTGAGGATCCGCAGGGAGGGCGGCTTCATGACCGCCTGGATATCGTGTTCCCGGGAGGGGGCGGAACTCCTGGTTCCCAAAGGTTCCGTTGCCGTAAACGGCATAAGTCTCACCGTGGTTTCGCTGGAGACGGGAAGGTTTTCCGTGGCCTTGATACCGGAAACCCTGTCCGGAACCAACGCGGGCGGGTGGAAACCCGGCGCCGGGGTTAACCTGGAATTCGACATTGTGGGCAAGTATGTGTTGAAACGTGTAAAAAAGGTGGAGGGTTCCGCCGGATTTAGGAAGTATCTTGAAGAACTCTGATGATGCTGGAATAGCCCGGGCCGAGGAAGCCATAGAAGCGATAGCCGCCGGCAGGATGGTGGTGGTGGTGGACGACGAGAACCGCGAGAACGAAGGTGATCTCGTGATAGCCGCTGAGAAGTGCGACGCAGACGCGGTGAACTTCATGACCCTCGAAGCCAGGGGGCTTATCTGTCTTTCAATGGAAAAAGATGCCCTGGAACGCCTGGATATCCACGAGATGGTTCCCAGGAACACCTCGTTGCACGATACCGCATTTATGGTCAGTATCGACGCCGCCCGGGGAGTGACTACGGGCATATCGGCTCGGGACAGGGCAAGAACCATCGCAGTGGCCATAGACCCGAATTCGAAACCGGAAGACCTGGCCCGCCCCGGCCATGTTTTTCCCTTGGCCGCCAGGTCGGGCGGTGTTCTCTCGAGAACGGGGCACACCGAGGCCGCCGTGGATTTTGCAAGACTCGCCGGATTGAAGCCGGCCGGGGTCATTTGCGAGATAATGAACAGGGACGGAAGTATGGCGCGTCTTCCCCATCTCACGGAATTTGCCCGCCGCCACGGCCTTGTTCTCACCTCGGTGGAGGAACTGGTGAGATACCGACGCAGGACCGAGAAACTGGTGAGAGAGGTGGCGTCGGCGGTGCTTCCCACCGATTACGGCACTTTCCAGTTGCGGATCTTCGAGAACATCATCGACGGCGAACTTCACACCGCTCTTGTGAAAGGCGAGGTCGCCGGGAAGGAAGACGTGCTGGTTCGGGTACATTCACAGTGTCTCACAGGAGATGTTTTCGCCTCCAGGAGGTGTGATTGCGGCAGCCAACTCCATGCGGCCATGCGCAGGATAGAAGCTGAAGGAGCAGGGGTTCTCCTGTACATGGCACAGGAGGGAAGGGGCATAGGTTTGGCCAATAAGATAAAGGCATACCATCTTCAGGATCACGGACTGGATACCGTGGAGGCCAATGAAAAATTGGGTTTTCCGCCGGACTTGCGGGACTACGGGACCGGTGCGCAAATACTTTCGGAACTGGGTCTTTCCAGTATACGTCTCATGACCAACAATCCGAGGAAGATAGTAGGCCTGAAAGGATATGGCTTGGTGGTGACGGAGCGGGTCAGGATAGAGGCTCCTCCCACGAGAGAGAACCTGGAATACCTGAAAACCAAGAAGAAAAAGCTGGGACATTTGCTTGAGGAGGTTGACGATGACCAGGGTGTATGAGGGGCAACTCGATGGAAGCGGGCTCAAACCCGCGGTCATAGTATCCCGCTTCAACAGTTTCGTGACCGGAAAATTACTGGAAGGAGCCTTGGATTGCCTTGGCAGGCATAACGTGGATTCGGACGACATTCACGTGTTCTGGGTGCCCGGAGCCTGGGAACTTCCCGCCATGGCTTTCAGAGTAGTGGAGACCGGGCTGTTCGACTGCGTGATTTGTCTCGGTGCCGTGATAAGAGGCGAGACGCCGCATTTCGAATATGTTGCGGCGGAAAGCGCGAAAGGAGTGGCCCAGGCGGGGGTGTATTCGGACGTTCCCGTGGTGTACGGCGTGGTGACCGCCGATACCGTGGAACAGGCGGTGGACAGGGCCGGTACTAAATCCGGGAACAAGGGTTTCGATGCAGCCATGACCGCCCTGGAGATGTCGAGCCTGTATGAGCAGGTGGCCGACCTGGAGTATTCCGGAGAATTCGACGAATTGGAGGATGAGACGGGGTGACGCCGGGCTTCGGGCAGCCTTGGAGATATCCGGAAACGGAGAGATTGTCATGGGTGTCAGGAATAGATGCAGAAGAACGCTGTTGCAGGCCAGGTTCGCCGCCCGGGTGAACGGGATGTCCCTGGCGCGTAACATAGAGGCGCTGAGAAAGATGCTGGACCATCCGGAGCCCGGTCTCGGGGCGCCGCTGGAACCCGGTGACTGGGCTTGGATAGCTTCCCTGGGCGAGGCAGTGGAAGCATCCCTGGACGAAATCCGGAAAAGGATAGACGATTCCCTGGAGAACTGGTCCATGGACAGGCTGAGCCTGGTGACGGGCCTGGTTCTCGAACAGGCGGTGGGAGAGATGATGTTCCTGGATCCGCCTACGCCGGTACCGGTGGTTATAGACGAGGCGGTCGAGTTGGGCCGCAAGTTCGATTCCGAGGACGCGGCGGGACTGATTAACGGAGTTCTGGACACCATAGCCCGGGAGATCGCCCCGGGATCCGACCGGAGGAGATGAATGCTGCTGAGGGTCATATCGGATGTTCATGCCAACTTGCCCGCTTTGGAAACTGTATTGGCGGATCCTCCGGGAGCCGCGGCCGACATGACCGTGTGCCTGGGCGACGTGGTGGGCTACGGGGGTGATCCCGCCGAATGCATCGAATTGGTCAGGGACAGATGCAAGATCGTGGTACGTGGTAACCACGATGCCGGTACCGCCGGCCGGATTCCGCTGGACAGGTTCAACTGGGAGGGTGGAATGGCCATCAGGTGGACCAGGAGCGTTCTCGGCAAGGCGGATATCAAGTGGCTGTCGATGCTTCCCTATTTTCAGGAACTGGAGGAGTTTTTCCTGTGTCACAGCCACCCTGCGAAACCCGAAAGTTGGACATATGTTCTCAGGCGGAACCAGGCCCTGGCCGCCATGGAGACCAGGGAGGGGCAGGTGTCCCTCATAGGTCACACTCATCTTCCGAAGGTTTGGATGGAGGATGGTGGTTCCAGCGGGATGAATTCCGGGAATTTATCCGATGTGAGGATAATCAACGTCGGAAGCGTGGGACAGCCCAGGGACAGGGATCCCAGGGCGGCATACCTCCTGGTGGACACGGAGAAGGGAACGTGGGAGCACAGGAGGGTGGAGTATCCCATAGACGATGCCGCGGCGAGAATAACGAAGGCTTCTCTACCCGACGTGCTCCGGCAAAGACTTTACCGGGGTACCTGAAACCTGCCTGAGGCGGTTTTCTCCATCGCTTCCAGCATCCTGGCGGTTGTGGAATCCCAATCGAACGATCCGGCCCATTCGATTCCTTCTTCGCCCAGTTGGTGCCTCAGTGCCTGATGGTCCATGAGTAATCCCATCTTCCGTGCCAGTGCTTCCGGGTCCCCGTGGGGGACCAGGAAGCCGGTTCGTCCGTTCCGCACCGAATCTCTCAATCCGGGGCTGTCACTGGCGACTACCGGGCTGCCGCAGGCGTTGGCTTCGATTACCGTCAGTCCCCAACCTTCCTTTTCCGAAGGGAAAACCGCCGCCCAGGCTTTTCTGAGCATACGAAGCTTTTTCTCCCGGGAGACATATCCATGAAAGGTTACCGCTTCTCGCAGACCGAGTTTCTCCGTCAACTTTTCCAGTTCTTCCAGGTAATCACCCGTCCCGATAACGGCCAGTTCAGCGTCTTTTCCGGAGTCTCTCAGGAGTTTCACGGCTCTTATAGCGAACTGGACTCCCTTGTATTTTTTCAATCTGCCCAGGTAAAGAAAGGCACCCGGCTCCGGCTCCGGCGGGCCCGGTCCGTAAAATCCGGTGTCTATTCCGCAGGGAATTACGGTGATGTTTTCCGCCGGGATTCCTCTTGCCACCAAGTCCGCCATGGTTGAATCCGATATCGCTACGAAGGGACTGTCCGCATAGACCTTCGGGACGAATGATTCCATGATATTCACGTAGAGCGCCAGGGGGAAGGGTACTTCCCGGTAGGCCGTTGTCCCGAAGAGATGGGGAACCACCGTGAGCACCGGTACGGGTGACCAGGCGGGACTGTAGAAGGGGATTTTGCAAAGATCCTCCAACACCAGGTCGAAGTTTTCGGCGATATCCAGGGAAAGGGCGAAGCCCTTCACCGAGAAATTGAAGGTGTTCCTGCCCCCGTGACGGAGGATAAGCACTCCGTCCATAACTTCCCGGTTCGGCAGGCCGTGCACCCGGTGGGAGACCTGGGTCACCTGATGTCCCATCGAAGCCGCTCGTTGCAGAATCGCGTGGAGATGCACCTCGGCTCCGCCGGCCTCCGGGTTCTTGGGATCCCTCCAGTTCAGCGCGAGTATTCTCACCGGTTCTTTTCCGGTTTCCTTGCAAAAACGCCCAGCACGTAACCCAGGGCGGGACCCATGGAGGATTTCTCGATGTGTTTCCTGATCGTTTCCCTGAGCCTGTGTATCGGTGGCACGAGCACCGGCCTCATTGGAAGATTGATCCCCGGTTTCGCGAGAATCTCGCGGAGAATTCTGTATGCAAGCGAAGGAGAGAAGAAGCGCCCGTATACTCCGAAAGGCTCGAGACCCGATCCGCGAAGAAGGGAACATAGGGCGGCCCGCGTAAACTGGGTTTCCCAGCCGGCGAACCAGGCTCCGGCCGCTATGAGCAGTTTTTTCATCACTGTGTAGATGTGGAAGGTCTGAGGAACGTCCGTCAGTACCACTCCGCCCGGCCTGACGACCCTGGAATTCTCGGCGAGGAAGGGGACGGGATCTCTGAAATGCTCCAGTACGCCTTGGTGAAATACCAGATCGAAAACATCGTCCCTGAAGGGTAGATTAAGTGCATCACCGCATACCAGCATCAGTTGTACTCCGGCCCTTTCCGCCGCCCGTTCCGCCAGGGCCAGGGCTTCCATGGAGTAGTCCAAGGCTACGGCCGAGGCACCGGATCGGGCCAGTGTCACGCTGTCCCGAGCGGTCGCGGCACCCACTTCCAGGCAGAGCATTCCCTTTATTTCCAGGCGTTTCCCGATTTCTTCCGTGATGCGTCCATCGTTGTCGTATATCTCGTCGATGTCGCGATCCCGGCGCCAGAAATCGTCCCAGTGTTTCTTTTCGGAGATCTTCACAGCCATATCCTAACCTACTAAACGAGGAACGTGGAACTAAGCCCCGGACTGTCTCATTTTCCCATCTTTCGCGGTATCGGCTGGCCGACGGGTATGGCTCAGGGCATGCCGGAAAAAATTCCGGTACCTGCGGAGCCTCCTGGGAACCGAGGCCCTGTCCCAGTCGGTAGGTCTGAACGTTCCGGGATCGGGCACCACCAGGGATCCCACGTAGGAACCATCCTCGTAGACCTTTTCCAGCTCGTCCGCTATCGCATCGATATCCTTCTTCGTGACGATCCCGTTCGACGTGGCCTTGTAAAACTGCACGGTCACCCTTATGGGGAAATTGGGATCCCTCTCTATCGCGAGGTGATCTATTTCGGTGAAGGGACCTTCGAGTTCACCGTGGCCTATCACCGCCGATTCCACGTCGGCGGAGCGGTCGCTTTCAATGGCTCTCGCCGCGGGCAGGCATTCCATTTTCACGCAAACGTTGTCGAAACCGGTGTCTACCGGGTTCTTCTGTTTCAGGGGCACCTGGATCAGCAATACCATGTTGAGGTTGTTTTTCTCCGAGATTTCCGCGGGATCCCCGCCCCGGGCGGCGTATTCCTCCCTGTAATCCGATATCCTGGTTCCGGTCAGGCTCGCCCTCTCGCCGTTGTCGTTGAAGAAGAGTCGCTGACCGTGGGTCCAGGTGCCCGGAACGGCGTCCCTGCTGTTGTCGATGACGGTCACGCTCGTTCCTTCCCTGGTGACGAGTATGGTCAGTACCGCCGGGTCCCCCCGGTAGGACTGGTAATTGTACAGTACCGGATTGAAGGTGGCGATGCCGTCGGAAGGAATGGGCAGGAACACTGCTTGTGCGTTCACGAGGACCACACTGTCCCTTGGTGCCAGCAAGCCCGTTTCCGTTCCTTGCCAGGATGTCGGGTCGTGCAGGTAGAATCTCAGGTTATCCACGAAATCCGTCAGGGAAACGGGGCCGAGTTCCTCTCCCGACTCGTTGCCTACGAGCAGGAAGAAATCGTCGGGATCCATGTCCGCCGAGAGATCGTGGAAGTTCGGGTACCTTATAACCGGCATGCAGGTGAGAGCGGGATACTCGGCACCGTTTTCGTAACTGTGCACCTGTATGGTCATATCGGAGATATTGGGTCCCCAGCAGGAACCGTAATAGCGTCCGGTATCTTCCCAGGTGACGTTGATTACGTCAAGACCACGCTTCGCCGCCATGCGGATCACTTCGTCGTTCCAGGTCATTTCCGCAACTCTCTTGACCACGGTACCGTAATTCACGATTTCGGGCCTGCCCGGACAGTAGTTTCCTCCGTAGAACACCGAAACCATTATAACGGTCATCATCAATTTCATCATTTCCATACCTCCGTTGAAGTGATATTTCTCCTTTCAATGCTGTTACACGGTGAAGGGAGATTTATTCCGGGGAGCTTGGAAAAGGGCCGTGCCTCCGGCTCCAGGCGGTTCTGCGGCACATCTTTCCCGGTTGACTTGAGTTTCAGCATGTGGGTGTTGCGTAAACGAATGGAATGGTGTATTCTCCTCGCTGACGACAGGAATAAATCAACGATGGGAGTTTTGATGGCCGATTCCACGGTGATAAGTGTCAAGGGACTCACCAGGAAGTTCGGCACCCTGACCGCAGTGGACCGCATTTCCTTCGAAGTTTTCCGCGGGGAGATATTCGGTTTCCTGGGACCCAACGGGGCCGGAAAAACCACTACGATGAGAATGCTTACCGGAATCATCGAGCCGACGAGTGGATCGGCGTTCATAAACGGTTATGACATCTGCCGCGATTCCATTCTTGCCAGGGAGCACATCGCGGTGGTTCCCGAACAAGCCAACGTCTACCTGGATTTCACCGTATGGCGTAACATGATGTTGATGGCGGAACTGTACGGTATACCAAGGGAACGCCGGGTTGCTAAGGGTGAAATGCTTCTCGAAATCATGGGGCTGGAAGACAAGCGCGATACAAAGGCCGCCAGGCTTTCGAAGGGTTTGAAACAAAGGCTGATGTTGTGTGCGGCCTTGGTGACGGAACCGGAAGTGCTTTTCCTGGACGAACCCACCGGCGGACTGGACGTGCACAGCGCCAGATTGATAAGAAACGTTCTTCGGGATCTGAACGCGGAAGGACTCACGGTTTTCCTCACTACGCACAACATGGCGGAAGCCGGAGAAATATGTTCCCGGGTGGCGATAATCAAAAGCGGGCGCCTCGTGGCGGTGGATACTCCCGTAAATCTGAAATCCACGATGAGACGGAACAGGTACGTGGAAGCGGTATTTAACGGAAACGTTCCAACCGGTGACGAACTCGGTTCGATTCCCGGAATGATAAGGTTCGAGGTGGATGGTATGAAACTCAGGCTCTTTTCCGAGCATCCGGGCAAGGCCGCGGCTGCCCTTGCTTCCATGGCGGCGGTATCGGGATATGAATTGATGGGGATCAACACTTGCGAGCCTACTTTTGAAGACGTTTTCCTCTTCTATACATCGGAGAAGGGGAGGCGGAAGTGAGCGCCGCATCCCCGGGGAGGCAACTGCGCTGTTCCCTGGTGGTGATGAAGAAGAATGTCATGTTGTACTACCTGAAACCCCCGGTGCTCATATTCGGCATTCTGTTTCCGGTTGTATTCTTCATGGCGTTCAGTATAGGCAGGAAGATGTCGCCGGGGGTCATGGTCCCGGGGATGGTGTCCATGGTCCTGTGGTTCACGGCCACCGCCGTCGGTCCCCTGGTTACACCGTGGGAACGCAGGGCGAAGACTTATGAAAGGCTCGTATCGGCCCCGGTCTCCATCGGTTCGATTCTCGCCGGGGACGTGTTGAGCGGGTTCCTGTTCGGACTGGTGATATCATCCGTCGCGGCCGCTCTGGGTACGTTTTTTACCGATGCGGTGATCCGGGATCCGTTTCTTCTGATCGGGGGGATGGTGGCGGGTGCCATGGCGTTTTCTTCAATGGGAGTACTGCTTTCGGCCCCGCCGTCCGCGAACCCTTCCAACATCATGCTCCTGTCAAACCTGGTGAGGCTGCCCCTTCTTTTCGTCAGCGGCGTGTTCGTTCCCATGGAACGGATGCCCATGTGGGCAAGGTGGATGATGCCGCTTTCGCCGCTGTCGTACGTGAGTGCCCTGTTCCGCCTTGCCTACGGACAGAATGCTTTTTGCCCGGTGTGGTTCTGCTTCCTTATACTTGCGGCGTTCGCCTTCGTGATGTTCCACGCCGCCAGGAAGTTTCACGCCATGTACAAGTCGAGGGGTCTATAGGAGGTCCGGCGGCGGGAGGCCGTCCACGCCGCCGGGTTTTGTTACAAAAGGTTGAATATCCTGAGATGGTCTATCAACTGGTATTCCCAGAAAAGGATTTCCACTGTGCCGTCAGATTGCTCCCTGACGTACAGTTCAACGAAGTTGTCGTCCAGCTTGATAAATACATAATCGTTGTACGGAGCTTCCAGGGAGTCGACCCAGGCGGTTGAGCCGGGTTCCGGGGCTATGGGATCCTGGCAACCCCTGAAGCTGAGTTTTGTGTTTTTGCCGCCGGGATGGCTTTCGGGGTGGGCATTGCCCGAGTACATGTACACGGAACCGCCTGTAACGTCTATGTAGATATCCTGTGCGAAATCCGAGGCCTCGGCATTTCCGATCGTGCACACGACGCTGTCTTTCCCCACTTTCCGGAAACTCATACCGTTGTTCCCGGCCCCGGTGGTCAGGGATACCGAGGAATCGCCGGATACGAAAGCCCACGTATCGGCTTGGTTGGAGTATGCGCTGGAGTAATCGTCACCGTTCTGGGCTTGAAGCAGGTAGCAACCGGCGGTGGTGATGAAGTGGGTGTAGGTCGTATCGGTGGTGGACCCGACCTTTTTCCAATCTCCGGGGTCCGTTTTCGCATAGAATACATTATAGGAGGTCACTTCGACATCCAGAGGGTCCCAGGCGAGTACAACGGTGTCCCCCTTGGTGACGGATTCCACGACCTGGAGGTTCCGTACCTGTGGTAGCGTGCCCGAAGGTCCGGACGGTTCGCTTTTGCAGCCCGTCGTAACCACCAGGATCGCGACCGCTATCGAGAGTAAAATCATTGTTTTCATATGGCCCCTTTCCGTTGAAACCACAACACCGGTAATAACCTACGTCCTGTATGGCTTCTTTTGCAAGTATACGAATATCCGCGGCATGCGGGTACCGGCGTTCATTCTTCTTGCCCGCGAAGGATGTGAGGTTCATAGTAAGGGGAGAGAGAACCGAGCCGTAAACCGGCCAGACGATTCGCCGGGCAATCGATACCGGAAGGAAGAAGTATGGAAATCAGGCCTCTCGAACCCCATGAACTCAGGTGGACGTGCCCTGCCGAGGCATTGGATTTCAAGACAACGGAGGACCTGAAGCCGTCGGGCAGGATAGTGGGACAGGACAGGGCCATCAATGCTCTCAAACTTGGATTGGAAATTCCCTCGATAGGTTACAACATCTTCGTTACCGGGGTCTCCGGCACCGGGCGTGAAACCACCGTAAAGATGATACTGGACTCCGTGGATACTACTACCGACGATCTCAGGGACATAATGTACGTCGGGAACATGGAAGATCCGCATAGCCCGGTGGTGCTGACGTTTCCCGCCGGTGGAGGCAGAAGATTCGCTCAGGCCCTGGAAGAATGCGTGCAGCTTCTCAGGAGTAATATTCCGGCGGTGCTGGAGAGCGAGAAGGCCGAGGAGGAAGTTCGGTCGATAAGAAGCACCTATGAAACCAGGAAGAAAGAAATGATGGAGAAGGTCCGGGAGAAAGCCGAAAAGGAAGGATTGGCGCTGGTTAACATACCGGTTTCTCCCAACGAGTTCCGCCCCGACGTTCTTCCGGTGATGGATGATGAGCCGGTGACGTTCGATGCACTGAGAAAACTCGTGGAAGAGGGCAAACTCACCGAAAAGGATTATGAGGAATTTTCGAGGAAACACGACGAAATCTTCAGGGAACTCACTCAGGTATTCAGGAAGACCAGGGATCTGGAAATCGAGCGGAACATCAGGCTGATGAAGATGTTGCGCAGACTGTTACGTCCTACGATAACCGGGATCATATCGATACTCAAGGAGATAGGGAACGAGAAAGCCGATGCGTGGGCCGATTCATTGGTGGAGATGATACTTGACAATCTCGAGGATTTCACGGGCTCCGACGAGAACGGCGACCCCTACGCGATGTTTGTCCCCAATCTCATAGTCGACAACTCGGGTGTGACCAGGAGGCCCGTGGTTATAGAGAAATTCCCGGATTCCATCAGTCTCTTCGGCAACATAGACAGGATTGTCGTCGACGGGAAACCCTACAGCGACCACACCATGATCAGACCCGGGGCGATTCACAGGGCCGACGGGGGCTACTTGATAATGAACGCCCTGGATCTGGTAAGGGACCCGGCCCTGTGGCAGCGGTTGATACAGACATTAAGGAACAGGACCACCGTAATAAGGAGCCACGATCCCATGGGATTGTATCCGGTCAACCTCCACCCGGAACCTCTGGATACCAATGTGAAAGTCATACTCATCGGTTCCTCTTCGCTTTACGGTTTCCTGGCTTCCATGGAGCCGGAATTCGGCCTGCTCTTCAGGGTGAGGGCAGCGTTCGATTTCACTATGGAGGCCACTCAAGAAAACATCGCCGCTTTCGCCGATGTGATTGCGGGGATAATAGCTTCCGAGGGACTTCTGCCCATGACGTCGGATGCGGTAGCCGCCATCGTGGAAGAGAGTGCGAGGATGACCGGTATTCACGACAGGATATCCCTGGAATTCAACAGGGTGACCGATTACCTCCGTCAGTCCGCCTATTTCGCCAGGATTGCGAATGATCCGGTGGTGACCGTAAAGCACGTCAAAGAAGCCGTACGTCAGAAGATGCTGAGGCTCAATATGGGTGAGCAGTATGCCTTGAGACAGATTCTCGACGGTACCGTGAAGATAGATACCCGGGGTGCCAAGGTCGGGCAGGTCAACGGACTGGCCGTCTACCAGGGAGTGGATTACGCCTTCGGACTTCCGGTGAAGCTGACCACCAGGGTGTCCGCCGGAAGGAAGGGTATAATAAATGTGGAGCGGGAATCCCACATGTCGGGCATGACGCACACCAAAGGCATGCTCATAATCGCCGGGTTCATGCAGGGCAAGTTCGCCAGGGAATACCCGCTTTCACTTTCGGCGAGCGTTGTCTTCGAGCAGAGTTACGGAGGAATAGAGGGTGACAGCGCTTCTTCCACCGAATTGTACGTGTTGTTCAGTGCCCTTTCCGAGCTTCCCATAAGGCAGGATATCGCCGTGACCGGTTCGGTGAACCAGTTCGGGGAGATACAGGCGATTGGCGGAGTCAACGAAAAGATCGAGGGATTCTTCAGGGTATGTATGGGAAGAGGTCTCACCGGCACCCAGGGAGTGATGATACCCAGTGCCAACGTGAAAGACCTGCACCTCAGGGATGAAGTCATAAAAGCGGTGGAAGACGGCAAATTCCACGTGTGGCCGGTGGATACCATAGAAGACGGAGCGGAATTGCTGATGGGGATGAAAGCCGGAGAACTGATGCCTGACGGCATGTACCCGGCGGACACCATCTACGGGAAAGTGGACCGCAGGCTGAGGTATATGGCGGAAACCCTTCGTGACTTCGCCTATCACGATTGATATCCTGACGATTCGAACCGGATTGGAATTTCTGCGATGCTGAAGGTGTTCACGTCGTCATGGGGACAGCTCGAAAGGGATGGTTCCAACGTGGGAGACGAGGCGATCTTCGTTTCCCAGGTGAGAGAACTCTCCACCCTTGGAGACGTGGAAGTAGGGGTCATGTCCGCGGTCCCGGAGAAAACTCGCTCGCGGTACGGAGCGGTTCCCTTCGATGTTTCCCGGGGTCGACTTTATGCCATGAAACAAGGTGTAAAATGGGCAGACGTGGTGGTGGTGGGAGGAGGGGAACTGGCGCAGGACCGGTCCTCGCTGCTGTACACTCCTTTCAACCTTCACCCGATCAGGATGGCGAAGCGTTACGGAAAACCGGCGTTCGCATGGTCTGTGGGTATCGGCCAGGATAACGAGCTGGCCAGGTGGACACCGGCTCAACTGAGGAAGTGGCTGGGATATTGCAGGGGCGTTACGGTCAGGGACAGACCTTCTTACGATACCCTCATCGAGCTGGGACTGGATCCCGGACGGGTCAAACCGGCGTCTGACGCCGCGTTCAGCCTTGCCGCCGATTTTACCGGAATGTACGGTACTACTGACGTGTTGGGAGTCGCCCTGAGAAACGTGTCCAACAGGAAAGGCAACCTCCTTCCACTGGAGCTCAGAAAAAAATTGAAACTCTACAGGGAGCCCGATCGCCGGGAGGAGAGAAAGAAATGGGCACGGATCCTGGATCGCCACGTCGCCATGAAGGGCGGCGAGGTGAAATTCTTCCCCTTTCATACCGGCAGCCTTTCCAACTCGGACGATGAGGAGTGCATAGCCGTGATGTCCATGATGGAACACAGCAGGCAGGCTTCCGTAGTGATGCCCGGCGAACTGAAGACATTCCTGGATGCCATATCCCGGTGCAGGGTGTTCATAACCGTGCCTCTCCACGGCTCGATCCTGTCGGTGGTCACCGGCACCATACCCATAGCGGTGCCCTACGCCTCCAAGGGAGCCCGGTTCATGAAAGAAGCCGGCCTGGAATCCATGGTGGTCGATCCCGGCGATCCCCGATGGGACGAGAAACTCCGGGCGCTTTTGGAAAGAACGTGGGAGACCTCGCGTGACGTGTTGAACGATATGGCGGAGACCAGGAACCGCCTGGCCGAGATGAACAGGGTCACTCTGGAACTTTTCCGCGAGACATGCACGTGAGGCGGGAGTAGGCGGTTGATACCCGGAATTCATGCGTCTACCGGGGGAGGATTGGTAAAAGCCCTGGATTTCCTCGAGTCCCGGGGACTGGGATGCGGCCAGATATTCACTTCGAACCAGAGACGATGGAAGGGTCGCGAGATCCGGGAACCGGAGATGAAGAGATTCGCTCGTACCGGGCTGACCGTGATTTCCCATGCTTCTTACCTGATAAATCTGGCATCGACTTCGGAGGAAACGGTTACGCGTTCCCGTGAAGCCCTGGCGCTGGAGTTGAAGAGAACCTACCTGCTGGGCATGAGGTGGACGGTGATGCATCCGGGGAATCATCTGGGTTCGGGTGAGGATGGCGCCCTGCGCAGGATAGCGGTTTACACGCGGGATATACTTTTCGAATCTCCCCGATCGGTGGGCGTGCTTTTCGAGAACACCGCAGGCCGGGGGACGTCGGTAGGTTACTCCTTCGAACACCTGGCACGGATTCTGGATGCGGTGGGATTGCCGGAGCGGACCGGCGTGTGTCTCGATACCTGCCATGCGTTCGCAGCCGGGTACGACATCTCCACCGTGACGGGAGTCGACGATATGATGGCCGTGTTTCACAGGACGGTTGGGTTGGAGCGGCTTGCGGCCTTCCATTTGAACGACAGCATGCATCCCTGCGGAAGCAGGCGCGACCGTCATGCAAGGATAGGTCGGGGGATGATGGGGCTAGCTCCTCTTCGGTACCTGGTTTCCATGGAGGAATTCACCGGATGTCCCGGCGTGGTCGAGACTCCCGGAACCGACGGTGACCGTTTCGAGGATGTCGTACTCCTCACCGGCGGATCCGGTGAACCGGGTCAGTCGAAGGAATAGTGCTTTTTAACCGCCTCGGCAACCTTCCACTCGCAATCCGGGCTCTTCGGGAAAACAACCGGGTCTCCCTCGCCGAAACTGACCTCGGAGTCAGCGTTTACCGTATTTCATCCTGACCCTGCCTTCCGGGATCTGACAGGTTTCCTGCTGATCACATAATGCCACTTGAAGGTCGGAGGCTTCCGGGTCCGGATGGGTCACGAATCCGCTCCAATGGATTCCGGCTCTTCCGGAAGGGCGGAAACTATTCCCCGTACTGTGTTGGCTTGCGGTCGTGATTCTTTCTCTTCTTCAGGAATTACGGGTACGTAAAAAAGGCGGGGTGGTACCCCGCCCTTTCTGATTCTGCGTGATTACCTGGAGACCACTGTTCTGAAAGCGGCGACCATGCCCCGGGAATCCGAGAAGCGAATTACGTAGATTCCCACGGGCACCCTGGAAACGTCCCATGTCAGGATGTGCCGGCCTGTCGGGAGTTCACCCTTGTAGATGGTTGCCACCAGCCTGCCCGAGACGTCGTAGGCGCACATCTCGAGGAAACCGTTACCGGAAAGGGAAACGGGAACGGATAACAGTTCCCGGGCCGGATTGGGCCTGGGCACCCCGACGAGATCGACGGATATCCGTGGTTCGTCTCCTGTTTCGGTTCCGTTTATGATTCCCTGGGCCGGGAGGGCGTTGTGCGAGGTGACCATCCACGTAATGCCGCTCAGGCTCCCGATGGAATCGAAAGCCAGGGTTACCGAGCCCGTGGAGTCGGTAAGTCCGCTGGCCCAGAGACTGTCATGGGAGATGCAAACCAGGGCGTTGTTTACGTCACCCTTGGAATCGGACACGTGGAAGGTGGCCTGGGTTGTGCCGGAAGGCAGGGTATGCGGAGCGCTCACGTTCAGATCGTGGGGAACTTCCGTCCTCATGTCCATGGTGGGATCGCCGAACCAGTGGAACAGGTCGTACGTTTTTTCGGCGTAGGTTTTCCAATTTGAGCCGTACGGGCTGGACGGAGCCGCAGTGTACATTTCCGTCTTGGCGCAGGTCAGGGCCTGGCCCGCCAGGTAATTTCCCGACGGATCCGTGTAGAGAGCGGGCGGAGAGGTGAATTCGTCCACGAACGATTTGTGATGGCCGTAGGTGAGATAATCGTTGAAGTAGCTGTAGCTGACTTCGGTAGCCGCCAGGACTCCCACCGCACCGCCTTTCATGCATAAGAAATTTTCGGCGAAGCAGTCATCGTAGAACTTTCCGGTTAGGCAGTTCGTGCTCATCACCATTGGAGTCTTGTCCCCGTTGTTCAGCTTCAAGAGATCTTTTATATGAAAAGCGGGATCGGCCCACCCGCTGACCTCGCCGTGATCCCTGTGCTGAACCAGGAACACGCCGCCGTTGATGGCCTCGATGATTCCCGCCGCGTCACCGTCCCACACGATGTCGGAGGGGATCTTCTGCCCGGCGCTGGGCAGGTCATCCCTATAGTAGTACGGAGGAGATTGCGAGGTATCCTTTACATACTCGCGTTGTACTTTCTTGTCGTGGATGTTCATGTAGGAGTCACGCACGCTTTCCAGGGTGAAACAGAACCACCGGGTCGCCACGGTGCCGTTGCCGGCCTGGAGCATACCGGCGGTAAGGGCATGCCCCCAGAAATCCGAGTTCATTAGCGGATCGAATTGCCATTTCAGGATTTTTGCTTCAACCACCGAGTAGTTATCGGCGGATGTTACGAGTCGTCCGTGGTGGATGTCCGGGATGTAATCATTACCGTCCACGCATACATACCTGTTATCGCTGTAACATCCCGTCGAAGATTTGTAACCGGTGAGATCTTTATGGTCACCGACGAAGAGAATGAAACTGGGAGGGATTTCCCAGTTATCATATGCGTTCTTGATATAATCATGTATCTTTGACTGGCTCCAACTCCCGGCCGCCACCACAGCGGTGAGGTAACCTTGAGCCATCTTCTGTTGAATAAACGAGTTCATCAGCGTATCGACGAAGTCGTCCCCGGCCATGATCAGTAGATCCGCGGCGTTTATATCGTCGGCTTCCTCGGCGTTCGTGGCTTTGACCACTTCGTTGGAAGGGTGGTGTATGCGCAAGTCGGCCCGTCCGAGTATGCTGGAGTTGACGAGGGTCCTGTAGACGTTCCGGAAGAACCTGCTTCTCAGCCTTGGCTCGACCCGGACCGTTTCCCCGAAATCGACCGTTACCCTGACCCTGGGGTAGATGGTGAGTTCACCCGTGTCGGAGTTCCATGCGAAAGGCACGACGGTGAAACGTCCTATATTCACCCCCCGGAGTACGCCCGCTTCTTCGAAGAAGGCTTTTTCGGAAGGAATCGAATCCTGATCGTAATACCCTGGAACATATGTGAAGCGGATTGGCACGGAGCCGTTGTCCGTTGGGATAGGTTGCATGGGATATGGCTTGAAACCGGGTACGACGACCGGTTCGATGATGGGTTTCACGGTTATGTCCACGTTCGGCGACTCCGGGACGGCGGCGAGGAAGGACGCCTTGGGCAGCATGGGAGCTCCCTCCGCGTCCGAGTAGGGTGTCATCGAAGGAACCGATATGGTATTGAAGGTCATCCCTTCCTTCGTGACGGTGTTGGTGAAATAACCGGGCACGGTTATTTCCACCGTGAAGCCGGAAGAAGTGCATTCCAGCACATCCAACCTGGCATGGGAAATATCGAAAATTCCAAGATCAACCCATTCGCCCGGCGCGAAGGACGCCATGGACAGCAGTATTATTGGTGTCAGGATCTTCATACTTCTCCTTAACAGGTTTGAAGGTTTTGCTTATTGATACGAGAGCGGGACGTTCCGGTAAAGTATTTCCTTCCTCGGGTTCTCCAACCGGTATAGTTGATTTTTCATGGACGATATATATAAAACCTGAATCGATTGGAGGATTCCCTATGAAACGATTGGTGATGGTGGTGGTATTGGCGGTACTGGCTGCGACCGCCTGCGGCAGGGGCGGCATGGTGTCTCCGGGTGGAAGCGTGACCGGGGAATTTCCCCCCAAGGAGAACACCCTCGCCCTGGCATGGCCCCGGGGTGAAAAAGAACTCTTTCTGGTAGGAAGGCCCGGTCCCGTGGATGTTTACACCGACGTGTACGACATACGGGAAGGGGGGATGCTGGTTGTGGAGGTCGAGAGCTGGGATTTCGATCCGGTGGCCGTGGTAGTGGACGCGGACGGCGGCCTGGTGGACTACGGCGAGGGAAGAGCCGGTGCGCAAAGTGCCGTAATCGTTCTCGACGAAGTGGGTGACGGGTGGAAGCTTCTTGTCTTCTCCAGGGATGACTCCAGGGGCGATTACCGCATAGTGGCCGAGGCGGGCATCCCGGAGGATATGAAAGCCTACAGCGCTATAAAAGCTCTCGCCGAAGGCACGGTGACGGGATATATCGGGGAAGATGCATTCGATCCCTTCCTGGATGACCTGCTCAGGGAAGTCCTTTACGATTACGTATTCGTGGGAAGTTTCGGAAAAGCGCGGTTGTATCCCTTTGAAATGGAGGAAGAAGGTTACGTTTCCGTCTCCCTGGAATCCGGGGACTTCGACACCTACCTGGCCCTGTTGTCGGTAGGAGAGGATGAATATGCCTTCGTAGATCAGAACGATGATTACAACGGAACCGACTCGAAGGTGATTACGCACCTGGAACCGGGCAGGTACCTGGCGATGGCGATACCTTATGAGAAGGATGGATATGGAGAATTCACGCTGACCCTGGAAAAACTCGATTCGTTGGCCATGACGCCGGTGGCGGTCGAAGCGTCCCGCCGTGGAGTCGAGTATCAGGGGGAAATAGCGGAAGAAGCGAACTTCGCCTTGGCCTGGTGGCCGGAGATGCAGACTGTTGAAACACCGATGTTCCTGGATCCGTTTTCCCCGGTGGCTGCGTTCACCTTTCAGGTGGAAGAGCCCGGGGTTTATTCCATGTCGGCCCGTGCGGATTTCGATATCTGCCTGACGGTGCTGCTCATGGAGGAGGACGGTGTTGTAATGGTGGAATCCGGCGATGGCTACCGGGATATGGAATCATGTCCGGGGGTCGATGCTCCTTTGATCCCCGGTGAATACGTGGTCCTGGTTTCTTCGTGCGAAAGCGGGGAATTCGGCCCCGTGACATTCTCGTGGGATGAGAGCGAAGAAGAAATACCCGTCCTGCGACCGGGCGGAGTCATCGAGAAATACTCGCCCTGGGAGGAGAACGCGCTGGCCTTCAAATTGAAGTTGGAAGCCGGAAGGGAATACGGCCTTTCCGTGGAGAGCGTGGAACTGGACCCGATGATAGACCTGTACATGCCCGATGGAGAGGTCTTAAGTGATGATGACGGTGGCGAGGGTACCAATTCCCTGCTGATTTTCGTGCCGGAGAAGGAACAGGCCGGAAATGCGTTCCTGGTGGTGAGGAAGTTTTCCGTCGGTGAGGGAACATTCACCGTGACCCTGGAGTGATGTCGTATTTTATCCCTTCCTCCCGGGAAGCGGAGAGCGCATGATCACGGAGGAGGGTATCACGGGATATTCGATGATCGCCCTGTACAACACGAACTTGTGTCCGGGCCAGCCCAGTTTTTCGAATGCGTCCCGGAGCATTTCCAGGTACCGCGGGACGAAGGGGGTATAGGCGCTTTCCAGTCCCGGGCCGTGTGTGGAGACGTCGACTTCGATGGGAAGGATGCTGTTCGGGTTCTTCATGTCCGATGGTTTCCCCCAGTCGTAGCCGGTAAATTCTCCGAATACCAGCAACTCCGGCTTTTCCGGACCGTCGAGCAGATCCATGTGGACCAGTTGATCCAGCACCAGTTTCTTGACGGGAGTTCTCGCCCTGACCGCCACTTCCCGGTAACGGTCGTTTGCGGTCCTGAACCTGCTGGATGCGTTCCCGGCGATTTGCGCGGTTATCAGGGTTGTGGTTTCGGTATTGCCTATGGGGGCTTCACGAAGCTCGTGGATGACTCTTCCTGCGTAACATACCGAGCTGATGACGTCGGGCAGAGGTTCGGAACAGAAACGGCGGTAGAAGGGAACTTCCATGGGATCGGAGTTCCGTCCCGGTTGATTGTCGAGAGGACGAGGGGAAACCCTGTCCGGCACTGTTCCTTTATCGTCGATGAACCTGCTGCTTTCGAGAATCCACGGGACCTTCGGCCTGTTCCTGCGGAAGTTCATGAATCCCCTGATGTTTGCGACATCCATATTGACGCCGTCATCGGAGGGATGGAACGCCCAGGTGGATAGTTGGGTGACCGCCTGGACGCCAAGCAGGTGGCTGTACGCGTTGAATGCCGTCTTTTGTTGAGATAGATAGGCTTTCGATTTGCCCTTGCTGGAGCATGACATGAGCATCAGGTCGAATTCGCTCCTGCTGTCGGCGTGTCTTTTCACCATCTCTTCGAATGACTTGCAGGCCTGCTTGGCCCTCTTTATCAGTTCCGGCGGCGTACCCAGCTTGCTGCAGAGCCTGAGGAACTTGCCGCAGGCGACTTTTCCGGGAACGAACTGGGCGGCCAGGAAGGGATCCTCTTCGGAAACAACGTTGAAAATCTTCCATCCCAATTTCTTGTCGATTTCCAGGATCCTGTACACATCCCGGGGGTTGTCCACGGGAATATCCAGTTGGACGAGGGTGTCGAGGATAACCGATTTTATGGTGGAGATCGTTGATTTCAGGTCCTCGGTGAAGCGAGAATCCCGGGTTTTGTCCGGCATTTGACTATCCTTTCCTCAGGTTAATTTAATATGCTTCTTGAGAATGAGGCGGGCAAGCCTGTTTCAGACCCCGTTTCGGGAAACCGAGCGAGAAAGAATCGCCGTATGCTTGACGCTGCTGAAAATATTACATATTCATGTAGTATGTAATGGAGGAGCTATTAATCAACTAATGAAAAGGAGGCAACATGAAGGTTATGTTTTTACTGCTGCTGCTTTCGATGTCGGTATTCGCCGCGGAAAGGGTGGTCCTGTTCGAATACTTCACGCAGACCGGTTGAGGAACTTGTTACGACAGTTGGTCAACTGTCAAGAGCAAGCTTGAACCTTACGTTTCATCGGGTGACCTGGCGCCGTTGTACATCTTCTACAACGGCCCGGCGGCGAATTCGTTCAATTCCGGCAGGTTCAAATTCTACTCGGTCGACGCCACGCCCACTGTGAAGATGGATGGTTTGAAAGCATCATCCACGCCGTCCACTTATCCCGATGCGATAGACGAAAGGCTCAAAGTACCATCGTACACGGAAATAAATGTCAACATCGTCGGGAATGTTTCAGGGGGTACCGCATACATCTCCGTCAAGGCGGAACAAGAACCCTCGGAAACCGATTCGATCAGGGTGTGGTGCGCGATAATCGAGGATAAAGAGACCGCCGACTCCGACTGGGGTGGATACAGCGGTATGGAGATGATGTGGATTCCCGTATCGTTTCCCCTGGGCAAAGACGGTCGCTTCCTCAACTTCACCGGGCCGTATCCGCAGACGATAAACGTTTCGGGCGAATACAAGCTGAAACCGTCGGAGCACACATTCGAAAACCTCAGGGTTGTTACGTTCGTGCAGTACACCGGCGGAACGAAGGAATGCCTCAACGCCCACTACATGGATCTGCCCGACACGGCTACCGGGATTTACGATCCGGAGGCCGAGGCCATGACAGGCGCCGGGCTTTCCGTTTGGCCCAACCCCTGCACCGGAGACATGAACATCGAGTGTTCCATTCCGGAAGGGATTTCGGGAACGGTACGGGTTTACGATGTTTCCGGAAGGATCGTGGAGAGTTTCGCCGCGGGCGAAGCCACGTGCATACGTCTCGAGGAAGACGGCGTGTACTTCGTCACGCTGAACACCTCGGACGGCGAGGTCGTCAGGCGGATGCTCACCGTTCTGAAGTAGGTGTTCCATACGAAGTTTGTCCCGGGAAGGGCGGCCCATGACGGTCGCCTTTCCCTTTCCGGGAAAGACGAAAAAGAATCATCGGGATCCGAAATGTTTCGCCGCGAAATCTTCCGGGAGCTTCTCGGTTTTTTCCCGCACTGTCCGCAGTATGTACCCGGTTTGATCATTTTCCGGAACCGGTGATGGTTGCGTATGCCCTCCGGAACGGCATGTCCCATATTTTCAAGTCACGTTTCCGGGATTAATTAAATGCTCTCCGAGTCCGTCTGAATCGTATTCCTGCTTGATTTTAAAAAATCCAGATACCAATCCACAGACTTGTCGATTCCCTCCTGGATGGGGGTGGCAGGTTGATAATCCAGATCTTCAACCAGGTCGGTCACGTCGGCAAAGGTTGCCGGAACATCTCCCGGTTGGATGGGCATCATGTTTTTTTCGATGGTCTTACCCAGTTTTTTCTCGATGGCGGTAATGAAATCCATCAGTTTAACGGGATTGTTATTGCCGATATTGTAGATCTTGTAGGGGGCTGAAGAACGAGATCTTTTGCCATCGATACCATTCCATGTGGGATCCGGTTTTGCAGGATTATCTATGACACGGATTATTCCTTCGATAATATCATCAATATAGGTGAAATCCCGGAGCATTTCTCCATTGTTGAAAACATCGATCTTTTTCCCCTCCAGCGCTGTTTTGATAAATAAAAACAGCGCCATGTCGGGCCGTCCCCAGGGGCCGTAAACGGTAAAGAACCGCAAGCCTGTGGTTGAGATACCATAGAGATGAGCGTAGGTGTGCGCCATGAGTTCATTGGTTTTCTTGCTTGCAGCATACAAGGAAATGGGATGATCAACACTGTCTTCTGTAGAGAATGGCAAGTTCTCATTGAGTCCATAGACCGATGAACTGGAGGCGTAGGATAGGTTGGTGACCCCATGATGTCGACACGCCTCCAGAATATTGAAAAATCCTATGATATTGCTATTGATATAGGCCTCAGGATTGATCAGACTGTAACGAACTCCCGTTTGGGCTGCAAGGTTACAGACGGCATCAAACCGTTGCTCTTCAAAGAGCCGCATTACTGCGTTTTTATTCTCTAAATCGAGCTTAATAAACTTGTATTTTTTATTTTTTGTGGAAGTGAGAAGCTTATTGTAAGGGATATGTTCGCCATCTTCCTGGCTTGGGATGATTCCGCTGCGTTGCAGTCGTGCATACTTGAGATTGATATCATAGTAGTCATTGATACAATCCAGGCCAATCGTTTCATCCCCTCGTTCAACCAACTTTTGTGCCAAATGCGACCCGATGAATCCAGCTGTTCCTGTAACCAGAATTTTCATTTTTACTCCAAAGGTATATTTCTTCTGCTGAAATTATAACCGATCCGGCATTTAAGCATAGATCCGGCAAAAACGATCTTTTCTCCGAAGTCTATTTTACAGTGCCGAGGTCGCCATTTCTTGCTATAAATAATTTTTTCGAATATTTGACCTCGGGGAAATATAGTGAAATGACCATATTCTTTTGTGTACGGTCTGATAGGAATTTGTGTCAGGCTCAGGTTGCTTCATCGGTTTCATTCTTTGCGGTTCTCAACGTCTACGGCACTTTCGGCAGGTTCGTGACATTCCGCCGGGATATGGGACACGATGTCTTCCGGTTGGAAGATTCCGGAGTTTACTTCCCGGTTCTCCGGAATGGTGAAGATACAGGATGTCGCCAAGATGTCGGTATTTTACTGATGGCCGATTTTCGTTTTCAAACCAGTTCCGAGATGGTATCCAGTAGTTCGTCCATCGAGTAGGGTTTTCCCAGGAACCTGCACTTCTCACCGAACCTGCTCAGGAATTCCGCTTTTTCGTCCATGTCGTACCCGCTGCAGAATATCAGCAGCATGTCCGGTCGTATCTCCCTGATTTTTTCAGCCGCGGAGATACCCCCCATACCCGGCATGGCCACGTCGAGGATAACCAGGTCCACGCTGTCCGGAGAATCGGAAAGCAGTATCACGGCACCTTCCCCGCTCGTCGCCGTGAAGACGTCGTGACCTTGGTCCATCAGTACCTCGCATACCAGGTTTCTCACATTCTCATCGTCCTCCGCGAGGATTATCGAAAGTGAACGTCCTCCCAGGGGCTTCCGGACTGCAACCGGTTCGGTGTCTTTCGGCGGGCCGTCCGTAACCGGCAGGTAAATCGTGAACTTTGCTCCTTTTCCCGGGGAACCATCCGCCGTAACAATACCTTCATGCTGCGTAACGATACCGTACACGGTGGACAGTCCCAATCCTGCTCCCTCCGTTATATCCTTGGTGCTGAAGAACGGCTCGAAAACCCTGGCCAACGTCGCGTCGTCCATGCCTTCACCGTTGTCCGTAATGGAGAACATTCCGAATTCGCCCGGTCGGGCCTGCGGATACATGCTGCAAAAGTCAGCGTCCAGACGGACTTTCTTCGTTTCGATTATGACGGTTCCCCGGCCCTTTAGCGCATCCCTGGCATTCAGACATAGGTTGAGAAAGACCTGCCCCATCATTCCCGGGTCCACATTGACGTAGACCGGTTTCCCGGATGATCTGAAAAGGATTCTCACTCCTTCGCCCAGCGCCCGTTCCATTAATCCCATGTTGTCGGATACCAGGGTGTCGAGTTCGGTTATCTGGAGCTTCATGACATTATCCCTGCTGAAGAGCAGGAGTTCTTTTACCAGTTCCACCGCCCGTTTCCCGGCCTCCGAGACCTGTGCCAACATTTCCAGTACGGGATGACCTTCCTCCAGGGATGCTCCAGCGAGTTCCACGTAGCCGTTTATCACTTGTAGTATATTGTTGAAGTCGTGGGCCATACCTCCGGCAAGCCGGCCCACCGCGTCCATCATCTGTGCTTGGCGCAGCCTGTCCTCCAGCCGTTTTCGGGTGGTGAGGTCCCTGGCGAATACCATGAAGGCCCCTTCACCCTCCAGGGGAATCGGCGTTACATTTACTTCAATAGGCATCCTTTTCCCATTCTTGCCCATCAGCTCCACGTCATATATTACAGGTACGTCACCGCCCTCGTACCGCTCCCGCATGTTCCGTCTGACCGTGTCGAGGTGTTCGGGGGTCACCAGGTTCAGAATTTCATGTCCCGTCAGTTCCGCCCTGGAGTAGCCGGTCATGGAAGCTGCCGCTTCGTTGGCGTAAACTATTATCCCGTTGTTATGAATGATTATTCCGTCGGTGCTGTTCTCGACCAGGATCCTGTATCTCTTCTCGCTCTTTTTGGTGGTTTCAAGTTCGTTTTTCATCCCGGTGACGTCGGTGAGGAACAGTTGCAGCGAGGGGATTCCGTCGATGTCGATCCGGCAGAGAGCCGCGAGGACATGAACCTTTACGCCGTCCGGCCTCTGTATGGTGTATTCCATGGAGGCACGCTCTTCGCCGGATCCGATGGTATCGAGCCTTGTCCTTATGTCGTTCCATGATTCCGGTTCGAATATCTTACCGACCTCTCCGTCGGTCAGTTCCAGGAGACGTGGCTTCTCCATGCCCAGTATGGATTCGGTATCACCATCTGCGGCGATTATGGATAGGGGGTCGGAACGGATGGTGATGGCGCAGTGCAAGGGATTGTCATACGGGCATCCGCATATTTCGAGGCGGTCGGATTTCTTCTCCGTCGTTTTCCCGCTCGCGTGGCCCGAGACGAGTATGCACATCACTATGCCGTCTTCGTCTCTTGCGGCGATGTTCCTGAACTCGGCGGGGATGATCTTCCCCCCGGCGGTCAATATGGGATACTCCTGACGGAATGACCGGTGATCACCCGATGCCAGTCCGTCCCTGAATTCCTTCTTGACCTGCTCCCGAACATCCTCGGGTACGAAGTCGTCGAAGAAGTTTCGACCGGAAAGTTCCCTTTCACCGCATTCGAGTATCTCCGGAGCCCTGGCGTTTGCGGCGATTATCTTTCCGGTCCTGGTTATGCACAGAGTTATTTCGTCGGCGCTTTCAAAAACCGTCGGCAACGACGTGTACGAGAGAACCGATCCCGGTGTTTCCATTAGTTACCACCGTTCCCACCAGAATAAGATTTATAAACTAACAATAATACATTAGAAACCGGGAACCAGTACCGGCGGAATTCCATCCGCAAGGCCGATGCGTGAAGTCCGAAACGCTCGGATTCCGGCCCGGTCGATTCTTCCTGTTGTCGCCCGGGACGTTCGTCATCGAGCGGTCCGGTGGATCCGACGCTCATGTACCCGGGTTCCGGTCTTCGCCGTTACGGTGGCCTGATCCTTTCCGTTCGATGCATCGCTTTCGGGAGATTCCCGCCGGTATTCCCGGTTTCTTGCGGTGCCGTTCCGGGCGCGTGATATTATCCTTGGTCGACGTATTATTCCCCTAGAGGTTTGGACTGTTTCGAATGAACTTGCCCAGGATCGCCGGTCGTTTTCTTGCAGCAAGAACCCGATGCACCGCTCAGGCGGGCTCCGCTTCCGCATTCCGGAAGATCTCATGAAAACGATATCGTACGAACCCATAGGAATCATCCACACTCCGTACGGCGACATGGCCCCCTTCCAGGCCAGGGAGGATGACTTCTCCGGGGATTTCTACCTGGAGCTGCTGCCGCGGTACCGTGGAGCATTGGAAGGCCTCATGGAATGGGAGTACGTCATCGTCCTCTACCACATGGACAGGGTTTCCGGATACAATGGTTCCAACGTCGCCCATCCTCCCCGCCTCGGGGGAGGAACCGTCGGTCTTTTCGCGAGCCGTTCCCCCAACCGTCCCAATCCCTTAGGTCTTGACGTGGCCAGGTTGCTGAGGGTGGAGGACCTGAGGGTTTACACAACCGGGCTCAGCGCCCTGGACGGGACCCCTCTGCTGGACCTCAAACCGTATATTCCCAACGATTCCAGGCTCTGCGAAAGCCCCTGGTGATCCGAGTAACGTCAACCCATTAGCCTGTTCCAGGTTGACGTTGTCCGGGCATATCAAGATACTACTCCGACTCTCGGGGGAAGGAAGCCATGGGTGACAATACCGCCGGAATTCTTCGGATGCTGAGGGAAGGCAACGGTTACGTCTCCGGGCAACGCATGTCCGGGAAACTCGGTATATCCAGGACCGCAGTATGGAAGAGCATAGAAAAATTGAGGAAGGCGGGCTACCTTATCGATGCCGTTCCCAGGATGGGGTACCTGCTGTTGAGTGGCGCCGACGTTCCCACCTCTGACGAAATCTACAGGTTATGCAATGCTGAAACTTTCGGTCGTAACGTGGTTTTCGTGGAATCACTGGTATCCACTAATGATATGGCCGCGATGCTGGCGTCCAAGGGTGCTGTCCAGGGTACCGTAGTGACGGCGGACGCCCAGACGGGCGGCAGGGGCAGAAGAGAAAGGTCCTGGTATTCGCCTCCGGGATGTAACATCTACATGTCCGTCATCCTCAGACCCCGGGTGCCTCCGGTGGACGCTTCGCAGATACCGGTGCTGGCGGTGATCGGAATCACGAGGGTGCTTCAGTCCGTATGTCCCGGCCTGGAATGCCTCGTCAAATGGCCCAACGACGTATACTGCGGCGGTGGGAAGGTGAGCGGCACGCTGTGCGAAATGAAGGCCGAGCCCGACATGGTGAACCATGTTGTGGTGGGCATAGGTTTGAACGTTAACATGGAGAAAAGGGATGATCTTCCTCCGGGAGCCACGTCTCTCTTCATCGAGACTGGGAAGAAGTTTTCCAGGGCTGAAATTGTCGCGAGACTCCTGGAATCATTCGAAAAGATTTACATGCGATGGATTGATGAGCGTACCGTCGCACCCTTCGCCGAGGAATGGCGCGAGCGGTCCATGCTGCTGGGCAGAAAGGTGGAGGTTCGTTCCGGAAACGAAACGGTGGTCGGAACGTCTGTGGGCATAACCGGGGAAGGCGCCTTGAAGCTCCGGCTGGAAGACGGAAATCTCAGGACGGTGTACGCCGGGGATGCCACCCTTCGGAAAGAAGGTCTGCGGGAGGGGAATCCGGTTGCGGGCGATTAACCGTGGAGAAGCTCTGGGAATCCTCGGCTGCGATTTTAAGGAGTTGGCTGGGCTCCTGGAGGCGGAACGGCTTTACCGGGGCGGAATGTCTTTCTGTGCGATTCTCAACGCGAAATCCGGACGTTGTGGCGAAGACTGTATTTTTTGTGCGCAATCGAGCGTTTCCGGGGGAGCATGCGACGGGTACCCTCTTATGGATCATCAAACGATGAAAAGTTGCAGGGAGAAATATGAGGGGACCCGGGTGAACTACTTCTCCATCGTCACCAGCGGGGGATCGCCGTCTCCCGGGGAGCTCCGGGAAGTTTGCCTCGCCTTGCGCGGATCGAACCGCGGAAGGCCCGAATGGTGCGCGTCCCTGGGGATACTGGAACCCCCGGAACTCGGTATGCTCGCCGATTCGGGTCTTACCCGGTACCACCACAACGTGGAGACCGCCGAGAGTTTCTTCCCCGGAATTTGTAGCACACACTCATGGAGGAGTAGGGCCGCAACCGTGGAAAGCGCCGTCGATGCCGGGTTGCAGGTGTGTTCGGGAGGCGTTCTCGGGTTAGGCGAAAGCCTTGAGCAGAGGGTTGAGTTCGCGTTTCAACTCAGGGCTCTCGGGGTGGATTCGATAGCCTTGAATTTCTTCGTGGAGGCGCCCGGGGTGAGTATTTCACGGGATGCTCCGTTTACTTCGTCCCTGGATTTCTTCAGAGCGGTGGTGATGATCCGCCTGGTATGTACCGATAGCGAACTCAGGATATGCGCCGGAAGAAAACGGCTTGGGATGTACGAAAAACTGCTGCCGGCCGCCGGGGTGAACGGTGTCATGACCGGTGACCTGCTTACAACGGCGGGATACTCCCTGGAACGGGACCTGGAATTCTTCGGGGAAAACGGAGAAACCGTTGGCTGACAGGTACGGAAGAATTCTCGGTGATCTGCGGACCAAGGGGTTGTTGAGAAGGTTGGAACTCCATCCCGGGGGAATGCTGGAGTTCTCGTCCAACGATTACCTGAACCTGTCTACCCACCCGGATCTGAAGAACGCGGCGGCCGGGGCGGTCATGCGTAACGGTTGCAGTGCTTCCGCTTCGAGGTTGATGTCGGGCAATCTTTCACTGCACGAGGAGTTGGAAAGGGAACTCGCGGATATGACCGGCATGGAGTCCGCCCTTCTCTTCGGAAGCGGGTTCCTCGCCAACGTGGGTGTTCTCAACGCCGTGGCGGGACGTGACGACGTCATCTTTGCAGACAGGCTCAACCATGCCAGCCTGGTGGACGGTGCCTTGGTGAGCAGGGCCAGGGTCGTTCGTTACACCCATGGGGACACGGAACACCTGGAGGAGTTGCTGTCCGGAACGGAGTGCAGGGGCAGGCGTTTCATCGTTACCGATTCGCTGTTCAGCATGGATGGGGACCGGGCTCCGTTGAAAAAACTGGACGAGCTTTCGAAGCGGTTCGGTTGCGATCTCGTGGTGGACGAAGCGCACGCCGTGGGAGTTTTCGGGGAAGGCGGCGGTTTATGCGTAGAGCAGGGGATAAGACCACGGATACTCGTGGGCACTTTGAGCAAAGCGCTGGGAAGTTACGGAGGATTCATCGCGTGTGATTCCGTCATCAGGGAATTCCTGGTCAACCGGGCACGGACATTCATCTACTCCACGGGGCTTCCCCCGGCTTCCGTGGCGGCGGGTAAGGCCGCCGTGAACCTGGTGAGAAGCCATCCGTCTATGGGAAAGAAGTTACTGGAGAAGGCCGCCGTGTTTCGTGGAATGCTGAAAAAACGGGGATTTTCCACGGACCCTTCGGAATCCCAGATAGTGCCCCTGGTGATAGGAGCCGGCGATGACGCTCTCGCCGTTGCCGGGCGCTTGAGGAGAGAAGGTGTATCAGCGGTTGCTATTCGGCCTCCTACGGTTCCCGCCGGAACGGCGAGAATCAGGTTTTCGGTTACCCTGGCGCATTCCCGGGCTGATTTGGAAAGAGTGGTGTCGGCGGTGGCCGGGATTGGCGGGATTGCGCGGTGAACCTTCTTTTAATAGGAGGATGGGCCGTGGGCGGAAACGTATGGAACCCGGTATTGGAATTGCTTGACGATGGTTACCGGGCGCAAGTGGTCGAATGGTGGGAGGCGGCTGACCTGGGCTTGGAGATTCTCGGAGGGATGCGAAGCCGTGAAACCGTGGTGGCTGGCTGGTCGCTGGGAGGACAGGTCGCATTGAGACTCGCCGCGGAATCGAGATTCGCGGGAGTCGTGATGGTGTCGTCCATGGTGAACCTGGTGAAGGGCGAAAGCAGACCTGGAGTGGATCCCGGTGTACCCCGGGCCATAGAAGGCATGCTCGACCGGAATAGAAGAGCGTATCTGCGGGCTTTTTTCGAAAGATGCCTCAGTCCGGTCGCAGACCCGGAACTGGTGCGACTTCTCCTCGAGGAAAGCGGGAAGCAATCGACGGAACTTCTCGTGAAAGGACTGAATTACATGCAGGAGGATGCTCCGGTTCCGGCGGACGTGCCTATCGCCCTGCTCCACGGGCTGGAAGACGAGATAATCCCACCCGCATGCTCAGGATACGTGAAAGAACTCTCCGGAGGGAATGCGGAAGTCGAGTACCTGCCCGGAACGGGCCACATGGTTCCCATACTGGAGGCGTCCGTCACAGCGGAGAAAATAGATGGTTTCTGCAGGTACCGTTCATCCTGATAAGGCATCGGTCGCCGATTCCTTCTCCAGGGCGGCCTCCACGTACGATCTCCATGCGAGGCATCACGAGGTGATAGCTTCCATCCTGGCCGGCCTGTTCGCCGGATTGCCGCAACCGGGGAAAATACTGGAGATAGGCTGTGGTACCGGGATCATGACCGGGAAGATACTCCGCGCCTTTCCCGGAATCGCGGTGCATGCGCTGGACATTTCTCCCGGAATGATCGAAGCATGCCGGTCGAAATTTCGGGGGAATCGCGCCCTTTCCGTGATGCCGGGGGATGCCGAGGAGTACCTGGAGAAATCTCCCGGTTATGACATGGTGGTATCCAGCTGCAGCTTCCAGTGGTTGCACGATACCGGGAAAATCGCCCGCCGGGTGGCGAATTCCCTTGTTTCGGGGGGATCCGTGGTCCTGGCCGTTCCCGTCGAGGGAACCCTGTTCGAACTCGCCGAGAGTTTCCGGACCGGGGCGGGAAGAATCATCTGTTCTCTGGAAATGGATACCGGCGAAACCTGGATGAAACGTTTCGTGGAAGCCGGATTCGATGTGGTGGAAGCCTTCACGCGCAAGGTGACCGTTTCCTTCCCGGATCCCATTGATGTACTCAAGTCCGTCAGGGGGATAGGCGCCTCGCTTGGACGGGAAGGATCCGGGATCGGTCCTCACGAAGTAGCCGCCATGAGGAGGTACTACCGGAATGTGTTTTCATCGCCCCGGGGTGGCGGGGTGGATTCCAGTTACCGCGTGTTTTTCATTTCCTGCATTACGGGGAGAAACCGATGAAGGGTGTTTTTATTACCGGGACGGACACGGGGGTGGGAAAGACCCTCGTGGCCGGGGGATTGTTGTGGGCCGTCCGGAAGATGGGAATTCAGGCCCTGCCGTTCAAGCCGGTGCAAACCGGTTGTGCCGCCGGTTCCGGGGATCCGGAGGCCCAGGACCTGGACTTCGTGCTACGGGCGGCGGAAATCGGAACCGACCGGATTGATGAGAAGCTGTCGTGTCCTTTCCGTTTTCGCCATGCATGCTCTCCACACCTCGCCGGGGAACTGGAAGGGGGGAGTGTGACGGTGGAGGCGGTGCTCGATAAATTCTTCCTGCTGGGGGATAAATGTGATGCCGTGATTGCCGAGGGGGCGGGCGGCGTTCTGGTTCCCCTGAACCGCAGAGAGGTCATGGCTGATCTCATCGCAGCCTTGGGCCTGCCGGTGCTCGTAGTGGCGAGGGCGGGGCTGGGAACGATAAACCACACGCTGATGACCCTGGAGACTCTTCGCGGAAGAAATATCGAAGTAGCCGGAGTGGTGATGAACCACGTCGACGAGGGTGAGTCCTACATATCCGGGGATAACCCGGGAACGATCGCGAATTTCGGTGGGGTCGCGATACTTGCCGAGGTGCCTTTCATAGTGCCTCCGGTGCTTCCGTCATCGATTCGTGAATTGTCCGGAGTGTTCCTGGAAACAGCCGGGAAGCTGGGGTTTCAGTGAACGGAACGGATGTGCTGAGAGGACTCGACCGGGATCATTTCTGGCACCCGTACACTCCCGTGGAGAGTATCGGGAAGGATGATTTCCCGGTGATACGGGAAGCAAGCGGAGTATACCTGGTGGACACCGACGGTTTCAGGATGCTGGACGGAATAAGTTCGTGGTGGTGCGTGAACCTGGGTCATTGCAACCCGGCGCTGGTGTCCGCGGTAAGGGAACAGGTCGGAAGGCTGCATCACTCGATTACCGGCGGGATGTCCCACGAGCCTGTGATCAGGCTTGCCGCCGGGTTGGCCGGAATATCCCCCGAAGGACTTTCCAGGACCTACTTCGCTTCGGACGGCGCGTCGGCGGTGGAGGCCGCCGTCAGGATGGCGATCCAGTACTGGTGGAACTTGGGGAATCCCCGGAAGAGGAAGATAATCTCCCTGGAAGGGGGGTATCACGGCGACACTTTGGGATGCGTGGGACTCGGATTCGTGGAAAAGTTCCATGGAAGCCTGGCACACGTGGTGGACAGGTCGGTGACCGGTCCCTCCCCCCGCTGTTTTCACTGTCCTCACCGATCCGAACAGCCGCATTGCGGTCTCTCGTGCCTGGATGAATTCGAGAGAGTGATCCGCGGGAATGCCCGGGATACGGCCGCGGTCATAGTCGAACCCGTGTGCCAGGGTGCATCGGGCATGCGGATATATCCGCCGGAGTATATCGGGGGATTGAGAAGGATATGCGACGAGAACGACGTGCTTCTCATCCTGGACGAAATAGCGGTGGGTTTCATGCGGACGGGGGAAATGTTCGCGTCCGGGCTGGCGGGAATAACCCCGGACCTGATGTGCATAGGAAAGGGTCTGACCGGTGGAACACTGCCCATGAGCGCCGTACTGGTGCGCGAGCACGTATACGATTCCTTCCGGGCGACCGGGAAGAGGGACGGAACCTTCTACCACGGACACACGTTCTGCGGAAACCCGGTGGCGGCGTCGGCGGCTTTGGCCGCCCTGGATTTGTACGATTCCGATTTCATTCGGGAGAATACCTCGATGATTGCCGGAATGCTGGCCGGGGCTTTCGGAGAACTGGATGGTATGCGGGGAGTGCGCGGCGCGACGGCCCTCGGGTGCATGAGTTCCCTGGAGTTGGAAGGAGATGACGGCTCCGGAGCGGCCCGCGTGGCCGCCCGCGCCCGGAAGATGGGCCTGTTCATAAGACCCCTGGGTCCGGTTCTTTATCTTTGGCCGCCCCTGGTGACCACGGCGGAGGAGATGAGTTCCATGCTGGAGATATTCACCGGGGCGCTGACTGTGGAACTGAGCCGGTAACGTGAGTGAACGTGACCGGAAAGGATGTTCGCCGCGGCGTCCGGTGCACTCACTCCTCCAGGATCATGTCTTCCGCGGTTATCTTGAATTTACGCTTCTGCTTGTCTTTCATCATCATCAAATCGGCTTTGCTCAGGAGAGAGGCTACCTGGGTCTGGTAGGACAGGACCGTGGAATAGTATCCTAGGCTCAGCGCGACTTTGAACGGAAGACGGGTTTCATCCAGGATTTCCCGGATGCGGACCTCGATTCTCGTCCTTATGGATTCCAGGGTTAAACCTTCGGTGAACATGAAGAGGATGGCGAATTCGTCTTCCTCCAGGCGGGCCACTATATCGGATTCACGAAAACACCGGCTGAGTACCTTGGCCGTCACGACGAGGGCCTGATCCCCGGCTGAACGTCCGAGTTTATCGTTGATTACACCCAGGTTGTCCATATCGACATAGAGCAGCCCGATTTCGGGTTGTTTCCTCTTGACGGAGTTGAGGAGCTGCCTGCTTATGGTCATGAAACCCCGCTTGTTATACAATCCGGTAAGTTCGTCGAAGAACGAGATCTCTCTCAATCTCTTCTGCAATTCGGACTTATCGCTCACGTCCAGGAAAGAGAACACGAAACACTTATTCGCATTATCGATTTCGACGGCCATGGCGGATGTCATGGCCATGAACGTCGTGGTATCCCTTCTCAGGCATTCCATATCGCCTTCCCATTTGCCCCGGGTCTCGAGAATCGTGCGAACCTCCCCGAAATCCCCGATAAAGGAAAATAAGTCCGCGACTTCCATTCCGAGGATCTCGGCCCTGCCGTAACGCCAATAATCCAGGGTTCCGGAGTTGGCATAGGTTATCCGCCAGGAATCGTCGGTTATCAGTATTGCGCTTATCGCGTTATCCAGGGCGCTGTTCTTCTTGATCATCTCCTGCTGGACGCGGCGGCGATCCGATGGCGTACGCAACGTTACCAGGGTGGAATCACTTCCCACGCCGCTTATGTGAGAGGTTGACAGGTTCATGGGTTTCACGATGCCATCTGCGCAGAGAATCTTTACCGGCACGGCTTCTTCGCCTCTCGGTACTGACGGAACCCATTGGCTGTCGTCGCCGCTCCCGTCTTCCTCGTTCATGATTATTTCGTTGATCTTTTTTGTCAGGAGATGCTTTTTGGAGTAACCCAGCAGGTCTTCGGCGGCTTTCGAGAATCGCTTTATCTTTCCTGTTTTGTAATCAACTTCTATGACAGCATCGGCCGTGTTGCGAAAGAGATGTTCGAGTTTTTTTACCCGCATTTTGAGAAGCAGGTTTTCCCGCTTCAGCTTTTCCAGTTCCCCGGGTTTTTTCTCAGAGGGTTCGTCCACTTGAGTTCTCCTCGACAAAATATCCGGTTTCATACTGAAGATATGACGACCGTTTACCGATGGAAAGACCCCTCCGGGGTGGTTGCGACCGGACTTCCGCACGGTGTAATACCATTCATTCTTCAGTTGCGGATTCCCTGAGTATCCGGATCCCGGCCGTTTCCGGCCATCACCGCTTTTATCATTTCCCGTTCCGTTTCGATGTCACCCGGTTTCGTGGAAATGCAAGCGCCGACCGCCGAAAAGAGACGGGGGAAACGGCATCGCGAATGACCGCACCATACTGTCTTCCACCCCGGATTCTTCCACCAGCTCCGCCAGGGCTTCCATGCAGGCGGATTCGTCGAGAATT
>Ga0256835_1000010_pt1 | contig 225859 bp, 240 predicted proteins | sample PIR30metaG_FD_185972 | JGI IMG/M metagenome (GOLD analysis project Ga0256835, IMG submission 185972) | Hydrothermal vent microbial communities from East Pacific Rise, Pacific Ocean - PIR-30 | ecosystem: Environmental > Aquatic > Marine > Hydrothermal vents | place: Pacific Ocean: East Pacific...
CTCTACGACCAGCGCAGCTGCAAGCTCCCATACGTAAACACGCCCGGCCGGGGCCACCAGTACGAGTCCGAGGCACTCCTATACCTAGACCCAGCCGTGAAACGCGTAGTAGTCTGGTACCGCTTCAACACGACGGTCAGGAGGACCTACGTCGGCGTAAGCTACCTCATACCCGGCACACTCACAGACAGAACACTAGCATTCTATGACAAGACCACCGTACACGGGAACTTCACGGTGGTTGCCGACGCGGACACGGGCGCGATGGCTGTGGCAACATGCCTCTGGGACACCGGATATGTCCCCGATAGCTGCGAGATACATACATGGGGGAGTGAAACCGTAATTTACGGCTCTTTGACTAGGTTGCACTACTCTATAACGAATACGAGACTCCCTAACAAATACTACTTCAGGGTTCCCGACGCGAATAACTCTCTCTGGTATGTGTCTGTTACAAACTATGAGCCCGCACCGTTCACGGTGTGGGTCAGGGTCTTCGCGGTAGCCCCATAACATAGGAATCCTTAAGAGCCACCGCCTCGGGGCACTACATGGTATGAAAATGACGGGGTCATACCGGCTGATTGCCGTAGTATTGCTAACCGCCCTGCTCCTGGCGCCCCTGTTCCTCACAGCCCTGGCACAGCCCACCCCGCTAGACCCAATCATAAACCCTAGTACAGGCACAGTCACCGTCCCCGGCTCCACGACGCCGAGCGGCAACCCCCAAACCTGGAGAACCCGCCCAGCCCAGACAGGTGGCAGCACACATAGCCGAATATCTGAACGAGGGTCTTCCGGTGCTAGGCCCAACTTCTACTTCAAGTCTGGTAATGTGAACGCCTATGGCGGCGTCGGCGGCGACGGCGACAACGTGGGGGGAGTAATACTGGGTGGAAACGGGACGCCCTCGTGGATCTACACGACACGTGATATCGACTGGGGAAGTTTCTTCGGTGTGCGGAACGTTGTCATGTCGCTTGACCCGCTCTTCCTCTACTCTCCGCCCCTCTCCGGCTCCGCCCCTAGCGCCGCCGGCTCCGGCCCGGCTGCGCCCCCGAGGCCTCCTCCGCCTCCCCCGCCGCCGGGCAGCCCCCGTATCGTCGTCTACGTGCAGCTTGAGGGCGCGCCGGACTGGCTGGTGCACGACCTGGTGAACGGGCGCGCCTACTGGGTGGTCCGGACGCGGCGGGGCGAGTACTCGCTCAGCGGCGGCCAGCTCCCCTACTCCGCCTACGCGAACGGTGTCCGGCTCCTCTCCACCACGGGCAGCTACCTCCGCCTAGACGTGGAGAGCCTCTACCTCGTCGACGGCGGCCGGGTCCTCGCGGGCTACAACGTCACGTCCTGGCGGCTCCTCTACGGCGGCCCGGACCCCTACAACGTCCTGAACCCGAGGGAGGTCTACCGCGCCGACGGGCCACGCATAACCCGCACCCTGACCACGCCGGGCAGCTACAAGCTCGTCGCCACCCTCGCCGCCGCCCCGGCCACGCAGCCCCTCCTCGTGAACTATAAGACCGCCAGCTGGCTCCCACCCAGCCTCAACCTCTCCGACGCCCGCGCCGCCGGCGAGTGGGTCTACGCGCTCCCCGGCGACCCCGTAGCCCTCTACTCCTGCACGCCGCCAGGCTGGATGGCCAGCGACCCTGGCGACATGCACGAGGCCCTCGCCAGGGCCGGCGGCCACTACCGCGACCTCCTCCAGAGGCTCGGCGAGCCGGCGGGCGCCGCCGCCCCCCTCCAGAGGCCCCCCGGCAACCTGACGATAAACTGCGGCAACAAGCAGCTCGCCGTGGTCTACGCCCCCGCCCGCCTCACAGTAGAGTGGCGCTGGCGGGGCGACGAGCTCTGGGCCAACGCCACCGCCCTCTGGCCCGACTCCACGCCCATCTACGGCCACCTCCTCAGCTGGGTGGCCACGTGGGGCCTACAGCTCAACGTCCCGAGGAACGCCAGCCTCACACAGCCCGCCACGCCGCCCCCCGGCCCCGGCCGCTACACCCTCACCCCGGCGGCCTACCCCGGCCTAGACGCCCTCAAGCTCGCCACAGTCACCGCCAGGGAGACACCCCTCACCTACCGCATCACCTACAACGAGGCCACCGGCCTCTACCTCGTCGAGGCCTCCAGCCCCTCGCAACCACCCACATAATCGTAGACGGCCACGAAGCCGCCACCGCGCCCCCAGGCACCACGGCCAGAGCCCAGGCGAAGCCGGACAGTGTGGGGTGTATGCTATGTCCTGTAGACTGATGGGGTATTTAGGTTAGAATTCTAGGTAGTTGGGAAAAATAGGTGGGGCTTGCCCCCTTAGTAGAAGCGTCTCCTGCGGGGGCGCCAGGGGCTTTCGACCTGCTTCTCGGATATGTTGTTGTCCCTGTTCACCTCTCCTATCTCCTCGTTGGAGGGCTCTAGCGAGCCGTAGCGCCCGGTGCTAAGCCTCATCGAGCCTCTGAAGACCGATACGTAGCCGTTCTTCAGGGTTACGGTCTCGCCGACCATGTCCTTCATCTTCTCGATGTTGTCGTCCCACGCCGAGAAGATGGCGGTGCCTGTCTCGTCGCCGACGAGCACGTCTGCTACGCGGTGCTCGCTGTTATCGCGGCGCGAGAAGACGCTCCGCTCCTCCCCTACCTCCAGGACCTTAAACGTGACTTCGAAGCGCCTTGTAGAAGGCGTTATATCTGCGATCTTTACCTTTTTCAGCTCTCTCTCGCTCATATCCTACTCGCGTCACACCGTCTACTAGGTGCCTGTGTTAGACCGGCGTAGCGTTTAAAAGTCTACCGCTCGTAGAGTGTGTCTCCGCAATATTATTAATCCATGGGCGCCGAGATAGCCGGGTATCCATGGCGGCGATAACGCGTGCGGCGAAGGAGTATTCGATGGAGGAGGTGCTCTCCATCCTAGACCCCCTGGTTGCCAGGTGGTTCCGGTCTAGGTTCAGCGACTTGACGCCTCCGCAGCGTCTCGCCCTTATCCCTATACATGAGGGTAAGAATGTTCTGGTGTCAAGCCCGACGGGGACGGGGAAGACTCTGACCGCGTTCCTAGTCATACTTAGTGAGCTCTTCTCGATGGCCCGTAGAGGCGAGCTCGAGGACAAGGTCTACGCCATCTACGTGTCGCCGCTCAGGGCGCTTAACAACGATATCTACAGGAACCTGGAGGAGCCGCTGGCCGAGATATACAGGCTAGCCGAGGAGGAGGGTGTGGAAGCGCCCAGGGTCAGGCATGCGGTGCGTACTGGCGACACTCCGAGCAGTGAGCGCCAGAAGATGCTCAGGAAGCCTCCCCACATACTTATAACGACGCCGGAGACACTCGCGATAATCCTGGTGGCCCCGAAGTTCAGGGAGAAGCTGCGCAGCGTGAGGTGGGTTATAGTCGACGAGATACACAGCCTAGCCGAGAACAAGAGGGGCGTGCACCTGACCCTATCCCTCGAGAGATTGAGGGAGCTTGTGGGCAGGGATTTCGTGAGGATAGGCTTGTCGGCTACCATAAACCCGCTCGAGGAGGTCGCCGAGTTCCTGGTCGGCTACGGCGACGATGGGAGGCCCAGGGGGTGCGTGGTGGTGGACGCCAGGTATGCCAAGAGGAAGCGGCTACGCGTGCTGTCGCCTGTGGATGATCTCATACACACGCCGGCCCAGGAGGTCTCTAGGAGAATGTACGAGTTAGTCTACGACATAGTGTTGAGGAACAGGACGACGCTGATATTCACTAACACGAGGAGCGGCACCGAGCGGGTAGTATTCCACCTCAAGCTTCTCGCGAGGAAGCGCGGCGGCCTACGCGAGGACCAGATAGCCGCCCATCACAGCAGCCTCTCCCGCGGCGTGAGGCTCGGCGTCGAGGAGAGGCTGAAGCGGGGGGAGCTGAGGGCCATTGTTAGCAGCACCAGCCTAGAGCTGGGCATCGACATAGGCTACATAGACGTCGTGGTGCAGCTGGGCTCCCCGAAGTCGGTGACGAGGTGCCTCCAGCGTATCGGGAGGAGCGGCCATAGGCTGCACGACGTGAGCCGCGGGGTTATGGTGTGCGCGGACAGGGACGACCTGGTCGAGGTGGCCGTAATGGTCAGGGAGGCGTACAGGCACCACCTGGACAGGGTGCATATACCGCGTAACGCTCTCGACGTCCTCGCCCAGCACATAGTCGGCATGAGCATCGAGAGGAAGTGGAAGGCCAGGGAGGCCTACAGCCTCGTGAAGAGGAGCTACTGCTACAGGGATCTACCGTGGGAGGACTTCCACAACCTCCTCGTATACCTGAGCGGCGGCTACAAGGACCTGGAGGGCCACAAGGTATACGGGAAAATATGGTACGACCCGGAGGAAGGCGTCTTCGGGAGACGCGGGAAATACGCGCGGGTAATCTACTCCCTCAATATAGGCACCATACCCGACGAGGTTAGCGTAAAGGTCTTCACCGTGGACGGTAGATACGTCGGCAACATCGAGGAGGAGTTCCTCGAGAGGCTCGCGCCGGGGGACCGCTTCGTGCTGGGCGGCAAGGTCTACGAGTTCGTGAGGGCGCGTGGCATGAAGGCCTACGTGAAGCCGGCCTTCGAGCAGAAGCCCACGATACCCAGCTGGTTCAGCGAGATGCTCCCGCTGAGCTACGACCTAGCCGTAAAGATAGGAGGCTTCAGGCGACTCGCCTTCAAGTGGCTGGACGCGGGTGAGCCGCCGGAGAGGATAGAGCGCTACCTCAGGAGGGAGTGCAGGGCGGACGAGAGGTCTGCCAGGGCTATAAGGGGGTATCTCGAGGAAGAGTACCTGTATCTCAGAAGCCTCGGCGTGGACAGGTTTCCCAGCGATAGAGTCGTCCTCGTCGAGCAGTACGTCGACGATGAGGGGCGTACCCACCACGTCTTCCACACGTTGTTCGGCAGGCGCACGAACGACGCCCTCTCGCGGGCGCTCGGCTACCTCGCTTCCCGGAGGGCCCGCTCGAACATAGGTGTAGCCGTCCACGATAACGGCTTTGCCCTCATCTACCCTCCCGGTGTGAGGCCGGCGGCCACGCTGAGCGACTTAGACTCCTCGAGCCTGAGGGAGCTTCTGAAGAGGGCGGTCTCGAACACCGAGCTTATGAAGAGGAGGTTCCGCCACGTCGCCGTACGCAGCCTGATGATCTTGAGGAACTATAAGGGGCACGAGATAAGCGTCAACAGGCAGCAGCTCAGCGCGTCCACGCTCCTAAGGGTCGTGAAGAAGTGGGAGGACTTCCCTGTGATCAAGGAGACCTACAGGGAGATACTGGAGGACTACATGGACGTCGGGCACGCCGAGGAGGTACTAAGGAAGATCGAGGGAGGAGAGATAGAGGTCGTGGAGCTGCCACCCCAGAGGGTGCCCAGCCCCTTCGCCTACAACATAGTCTTGGAGGGCCTCAGCGACGTAGTTCTCATGGAGGATAGGCGCGCGTTGATACAGAGGTTCCACGAGCTTGTCATGAGGCGCCTGGAAAAAATGGGCTACAGGGTTAGCGCTAGCCCGGAGAGCCGAGTATCCTCTCCACGAAGAACCGCTTAAACCCCTCGCCGTCCACTCCCGCAGCTATCTTTATACCAGGCTTCTTAACCCAGGGTCTCCTCTCCACCAGTGTGGTCCCCCTAGCCCTACCGCAGAGCGCGACATCGACCGGGTGCTCCTCGAACTCGAAGAGCCGCGGCTGCGCTGCGGCGGCCACAGCCATGGGGTCGTGGAGCCTCATCAAGGGGTCGCCAACCCTCTCCACGTAGAACCTGGTTACCCTGTACACCAGCTCGCACGCCCTACACCCCGCCTCCAGGAGGCGTCTAGCCTCCTCGAGACTCAGCGCGGCGCTAGGATCCATGGTCACGTCGAGGCCGATGGCGTAGGTGTTAAGGCCGCTCCTAAAGGTGATAGCAGCCGCCTCGGGGTCTTGCCAAATGTTGAACTCTGCCGTGGGCGTCGCGTTGCCGTAGCCGTAGGGTGTGAGTCCGTAGGCCCCACCCATCATATAGTGGGCCTCCACCAGATCCACGAGTTCGGGCTCCAGGCTCAGCGCCAGCGCGAGGTTCGTAAGGGGCCCCGTGGTTACGACGACCAGGCCGCCGTACTCCCTGGCCAGCCTTATGATCGCGGCGGCCGCCCTCTCCCCCTCCACTCGTCCGCCGCTGAGGCCGAGTCCGGCGAGGCCGTCCTCCCCGTGCACCCACTCGGCTGTTCTGAGGGTGTCGACGAGCGGCTTCTCAGCACCAGGGTACACCGGTACATCGTCTCTACCCAGCATGTGGAGCACTGCAGCGCTGTTCCCGGCAGCCCTTTCGAGCGGCACGTTGCCAGCCACGGCGGTGACGGCGACCAGCTCGAGCTCGGGGGAGTTGGCGGCCACAACTATGGCTAGGGCGTCATCTATCCCCGTGTCCACGTCGAGTATAGCCGGCCTACCCACTACGCCTCACCAGTGCCTCCACCTCGCTGCGGCGCGGCAGGCCGCTGATGGCGCCCCTCCTGGTGACCTTCACCGCTGCCGCAGCAGCGGCAAACCTGAGCCTCTCCTCCACGCCCATCCCCTCCACCATGCCGACCGTGTAGGCTGCGGCGAAGGCGTCGCCAGCGGCCACCGTGTCGACCGCCTCCACCCTGTAGGCGGGTACATGCATGGTTTGGCCTCCCCTCCTGGCGGCGACGGCGCCCCCCGCGCCCAGCGTGACTATCGCTTCGCCGAATCTCTCGGCGAGCGCGGCGGCTGCCCGCTCCGCGTCGCCCATACCGCGTATCTCTCTTCCGAGGAGGACGCCGGCCTCCACGGTGTTCGCTATGACGACGTCTACGAGCCCGTATATCTCCTCGGGGAGGGGCCTTGGAGGGGCCGCGTTGAGCACGTTGACGAGGCCACGCTCCTTCCCGGCCCTGTACGCCTCGAGGACCGCCTCTACGGGTACTTCGAGTTGTGCTAGGACGGCGCCGGCGTCGCATGCCTCCACCGCCGCTCTGGCGTCCCCCGGGTCTAGGAGAGAGTCGGTGCCGGGGTATACGGCTATCACGTTTTCACCGCTCTCGTCGACCATTATCAGCGCGATGCCTGTCCTCTCCGTCTCGTCGACAGCCACATAGGATGTGTCGACACTGTTCCTCTCGAGCACCTCCAGCATAAGCCTCCCGTTATCGTCGCTGCCCACACGTGACACGAACCATGTAGGCGCGCCCAGCCGCGCCGCCGCAACAGCCTGGTTCGCCCCCTTGCCGCCCGGGCTCACGTGCAGCCCCTGGCCTATAACCGTCTCCCCCGGGGCCGGGAGGTGAGGCAGGTACACCGTGTAGTCGACGTGCGCGCTCCCAACAACTACCACTCCAGGCTTCATCCAATGCTATTACGCCCCGCTCCACGTATATAGGATGCCGCCGAGCCTCCTCCCGACGGCGTCCGCCACCCACCTGGCCACCGCCAGGGTAGCCGCGGCGTGCACCACGTTGAAGAGCGCGGTGAGCAGGAAGAGCGCCGCTACGCCGCCGAGCCACGAGACTATCGAGGCAGCGTACTCGAGGAAGCCGGGGAAGAGAACGTAGAGGTATACGTAGTTCGCCGCGCTCATGGCCAGGGCCCTCACCGCCGCCCCGTACACTATCTGCCACCGCAGCCTCCTCGCCAGGGAGGCGCCCGCAAGCATCGAGGCCACAGCTAGGAACTTCATCAGGGCTCCCAGCGGCTCGCTCCCCCTGAGGAGGAGGCCTACCGTATGTAGAGCCGCGGCTGCCACGCCATAAAGCGGGCCGCACAGGTAGAAGGCCAGCGCGTCAGGTATCTCGGCCGCGTCGAACTTAAGGTAGGGTAGAAGGGGGAAGGGCGCCTCCACGTGCAGCAGCGAGAGCGCCACCGACGTGCCGCCCAGTAGCGACACGAGGACAGCCCGCCTATAGCTCGACACGTATGCATACACGGGGGGCGGCGCTTAAACCCTTACCTCTTCTCCAGTACGGAGGCGAAGAAACCTATGGTTCCGTGGACGTGGGGGTAGAGCCTCTGGCCGACGACGCCGAACGCCGGCACACCTATACGCGGCTCCGCGTCGACGGCCTCCAGCCCCAGCTCTTCCACCGCCCCCTCCACTATGTGCTCGTTTTCCTCCAGGGTCAGGGTGCACGTGGAGTACACTATACGGCCACCCCTCTCGAGCAGGCTGGACGCGGCGGCGAGTATCTCCCACTGCAGTCTACTATACTTCTCGACGAAGCCGGGCTCCACCCATAGCCGCATCTCCGGGCTCACGCCGAGCCTGCCCAGGCTGCTGCAGTCCGGGTCCACGATCAACCCTCTCAGCCTCCTAAGCGGCGGCAGCCTCGAGTCGCCGACGACGAAGTCGACCCTAGACCCCATCCCGAGCCCGCTGGCCAGGGTGGCCGCCGTATACACCCTTCGGGCCTTCACGTCCACGCCGACGCCGTAGCCCGCCCTGGACGCGAAGTGGAGGATCTTCATACCGGGCGCCGCGGTGAGGTCAGCGTACACGCCGCTAAACCCTGTCAGGTGTGCCACCAGGCTGCTGGCCTTCTCCTGTATCACGAAGAGGCTCCTGTACTCCGGTATTCTCGCTATCCCGGCTCCACCATGGACCGCCACTACGTCGTCGAGATCCTCGTCGGCCCTGGCGTCAACCCCCCTCCTCCTGAGCCTGTCTACGACCTCGGCTCGGCGCCGGGGATCGAGCACCCTCAGCCAGAGCGGCTGCCTCCTGTTGAACGCCTTGAAGAGCCTGAAGGCCTCGCCGCCGAGGAGGCCGAGCAGGTACTCGACAACCCATGTGGGCAGACTATACTCAACGCCTACTCTCTCCGCACCCCTGTAGCGCCTAAGCAGGCTCCTGGCGGAGACCCCCTTGACCTCCACTACGTCGCTCCACGCTAGGTTGAGCCCAGCCCTCCTGGCGTAGCGGATGACGGCCTTGAGCCTCCCGGCACCGACATCCCTGTACTTTGCCTCGTAGAGAATGCTTCTCAGGAGGGAGCGCCTATAGTAGTCTAGGGGGCCCGGGTCGATGCCCAATACGTGCAGGGAAATCGCGTCCAGCATCCTATACCTCCTCAGCAGGCCCAGGAGGTATGCGCGTACGACGCCCCTTATAGGCGCCAGCTCGCCGTGCCTCTGGAAGTACCTCTCCATAACGTGCCTTAGAGAGAGCCTTGACGCCTCGACCTCGGCTAGAATCTCCGCGGCCACGACCTCTATCGGCTTCAACCGCATCTACGCGTACACCCTGTATAAGACGTATACCGTGGCCGCCGAGAGCGTGTAGAGCAGCGCATAGGCGGGCGTGGCGTCAACCATGTAGGATATGGCGACCATGTTGAAGGCGCCGTGTGCCGCGAAGGCGTAGACGAGCCCACGCCGCACGTATATCTCGTGGAAGAGGCATCCGAGTGCGAAGAAGGCTGGCACGAAGAGGGCTGAGACCGCGAGGTAGGCCGGGCTCCTAAATGACAGGTGGAAGAGCGAGAAGAGTAGCGATGACAGCGGTGCGCCAAGCCCGCCAAGCGTGTGCCTGAAGAACATTTCCTCGATTAACGCGGTGAGGAGGGCTGCGGCGTACGAGGCCGCCGTCAGGCCGTGGAAGGGTGTAGAGGAAGACGCGGCGAAGAGGTGTACCAGGGCGCCGAGGGCTACTGCCTCTAGCAGGTGGCCTGCACGTATCCTACCCCACGTATAGGTGGCGACGCGGGGCACCGAGTAGAGGGTGAGGACTGTGTAGGCCGGCGCTATGTAGCCTGTGCCTGCCAGCGCCAGGGCTAGCAGATAGCCTGTGACGCCGCTCGCAGTGGCCCTGAAGACCCTGGTCTCGGAGATCCTCTCTAGCGCTGCAAACCCCTTCTCCGTTTCCGGCCCCAGAGAGAGGGTGCCCGGGGTGTGATAATTTTTTGCCGCACATGAGGCTTATATTTTTTACAAGGTGCAGCCTGGGGATAGTAGTTTTTATGCGCAACCTATTTTAGGGCTATAGGCGCTCACCCCCATGGAGAGATGCCGAAGGTAGAACCCCCACCCTATATCCCCTTCAAGGTCGTCGCCCATAGGGGTAGGGGCGGGAGATATCCGGGTAACACGCTCAAGGCGATCGAGGAGGCAATAAGGCTGGGAGTAGACTTCGTGGAGGTGGACGTACGGAGAACGCGTGACGGAAAGCTAGTTCTATGGCACGATGACACGCTGGAGAGCATACTCCACAGGCCGCTCGACGTCGGCGAGGAGGATTACGCTACGCTCAGGAGCTACGACGTGGGTATGGGGGAGCATATCCCCCTCCTCGAGGAGGCACTAGACATAATGAAGGACAAGGTGGGCGTCCTCATCGACGTGAAGAAGCCTGGATACGAGGGGGACCTCTACCGGGTACTCGGAGAGAAGGGTATGCTCGGCGACACCATATTCTCGGGCGACAACGCGGCGCTGAGGAGACTCCTAGAGCTGGACAGGGGGCTCGCGGTCGCGTACACGCTCTACGCCGCTGACCCGCGCACCCTTTTCGAGGCGAAGAAGCTGGGCGCGATGTTCGTCAACTTCAAGTTCCCAACGGTGACGCTAGACATAGTTACCCGTGCACACGAGATGGGGCTAGGCGTTATAGTATGGGTCGTAAACTCCCCCGAGGATCTCGTGAAGTATGCGCGTCTACAGGTAGACGTGATAACGACCGACATGCCGGAGGAGGCCTTGAAGCTCCGCGAAAGGCTCAAGGAGCAGGCGTCCACTGGAGGCATGGTCAGGGCGCTCAGGCAGGTGAAGCCTGGATGGCAGCAGAGGCGTAGGCGAACGGGCGTGGCCCCGGTCTAGCGTGACAGGCGGGGGCTACCCGGCTATAAAAATTATAGCGTTACTCTGGGAGCTGTGCCCGAGGCTATCTCTCGTCGGCCTCGCCCTCCCGAGAGAGCTTCTCTATCAGCTCCTTGGCGTAGTTGAACCTTATCTTCCCGTCCCGTATCATTATCTCGGCCACCTTGTCGACCAGGTCGCCCGTGGCGCCCGCCATGATCGCTATGTTGCGTGCATGAAGCTTCATGTGGCCCCTCTGTATGCCCTCCGTCGCCAGGGCCCGGAGCGCTGCGAAGTTCTGCGCCAGCCCGACGGCGCCCATCACCTCTGCGAGCTCCTGGGCCGTCTTGACGCCGAGTATCTTCAGGGCTATCCTGGCTACCGGGTGAACCTTTGTCGCCCCGCCTATAATGCCGACGGCCATGGGCATCTCCAGGCTGCCGACTAGGTTGCCGTCCTCATCCTTCTCCCATACCGAGAGCGGCAGGTAGCGGCCCGTCCTAGCCGCGTATGCGTGCGCGCCGGCCTCTAGGGCCCTATGGTCCTGCGCGGTCGCCAGGGCTACTGCTATGACGCCGTTCATTATACCCTTGTTGTGGGTGGCCGCCCTGTAGGGGTCTGCCGCCGCGAAGGCCCAGGCGTTTACGATGCCGTCCACAACCTCCTCGCCCCCTATATCCTCCTTGTACACCTTCACCCAGGACCTCACCAGCCTCCTGTCGGCGAGGTTGGAGATTATCCTTAGCAGGGTCTTCCCACCCGTTATCTTCTCTATCAGCGGGGAGACCGCCTCAGCCATCGTGTTGACGGCGTTCGCGCCCATCGCGTCCTTCACGTCGACTATAAGGTGTACGACTATCATCGGGCCGGCCGGGCTCTCGACGACGCGTACCTCTACGTCCTTCGCGCCGCCGCCGAGCTTCACCAGCACGGGGTCCTGCTCGTTCGCCTGGGCGAGTATCTCGTCCTTGGCATCGAGTATAAGCATCCTCTTATACCAGGGATCCTTGACGCCCACCACCTGGATCTGCCCTATCATGTAGGGCCCGGTGGTCACCGACCTTATGCCGCCATCCCTCCTCATAACCTTGGCCGCGTTGCTGGCAGCGGCCACGACGCTCGACTCCTCGATAACCATGGGCACCAGGTAGTCCTTCCCGTTGATGAGGAAGTTGACGGCCACGGCGAAGGGGTAGGCCATGGTGCCTATCACGTTCTCTATCATTATGTCGGCGGTCTTGAGGTCGAGGCTCCCCTCCTTGAGGAGGAGGGCCTTCTCCTCATCGGTGAGGCCAGCGAACTCCGCGACCTTCTCGAGCCTCTCCTTGACACTTAGCTTGTAGAACCCGGGTATACGGCTGGTCTTCTCCGACATCATCTCCTCATAACAGTGGGGCTGGTTAATAACATTGCCTCAAGCACTACTATGTTTCGACTAGAGTCGAAGCAGGCCGTGGGCGAAAATGGCAGATATCAATGAATACTCATTAGCCACTATATTCACGTGCCCCGCCGCGGTAAGAGGATAGGGCGCTTCGAGACGATGGCCCTCCTACAGGCTGCGAGATACTACGTGCTGACAGGCGACGCCGAGAAGGCCAAGTCCTTCGGCCTAAACAGGGCGATATTCTACGCATGGGCGAAACGCTACGGACGCTCCGTGGGCCCGGCTCGCAGGAGAGGCGGCGGAGGCGTCGAGAAGGGGGAGGAGGGAGGGAAGCCTGTGGTATACGTGGGCGACGAGAAGGCCTTCCTCGGCCCCTCCGGCTACTTCATGATGGGCGGTAAGGAGCAGACACCCCGCGACTTTGAGCGCGCGGTCGCCGCCAAGGTGGACGCCGTGGTGCCCTTCGACAAGGCGTGGAGGGCGGCAGTCGAGTACGTGAAGCGGTTCAGCCGGGAAAAGCTGCTCAGCCAGCAGGCGTTCTACGAGGAGGTCTATAAACCCGTGAGGGATAGCTTTATTGAGCGCGTCGTAGAAGGTAAGGGAGAGACCCTTGACGCCTTCTTAGGCGGAGGACGCGGGGATAAAGAGGAGAGGGCTAGGTGATGACCGGCGGAGAAGTATCGATGCTACACGGCCTCGGCTCGCTCATACACCTCGCCCTAGCTACGATACTCTCGCTCATCTATATCCGCTACAAGGCGGTAGCAATCCTCCCCGCGATAATGATTAGCTCCCTCATCGGCGTCTTCCTGGGCCTCTACATACACCCCTTCATAGCGGGGATCTCGGGCTTCGCGGCGGCACTGATAGTGTTCATAGCCGGCCTCGAGTTGAAGCCCGAGTTTATCAGGAGGAACAAGGAGCGTGTCCTGATAATGTTCTTCTTCGAGGCGACGATGTTCCTAACCCTCTTCTACCTGCTGATATTCTTCCTACCCTTCTCCCTGGCAGTGACCATAGCGGCGATAATGGTGGCCTCGAACGAGGCCTTCGTCATAGACCTCGGCAGGTACGGCGACAAGGAGCTGGCGCAGTATGGAATCACGATGTCGGTGCTCGAGGACGCCATGGCGGTCTTCCTCCTCTCCATAGGGTTCTTCGCGTCGCCGGGCGTCAAGGTGAGGGAGACCGATATAGCCCTGATATTCTCTATAGTAGTCCTGCTCATCCCGCTCTTCTACGTCGTAAGCGGCCCCTTCGACAGGTTCATAGACCACATAGAGAGGCTCGACGCCAAGGTGCTGCTCTCCATACTCTACCTCTCTATACTCATAGCGACTGCCGAGATACTCGGCATCCCCGAGGCGATAACAGTATTCATAGGCGCCGTGAGCCTCTCCCTCAGAGGCTACGACCCGGAGGCCTTCAAGGCCATGGAGAGCTACTTCGTCCTCGCGCTCGTGGGATTCGTGGCTTCCCTTCCCTATACGCTCAAGGATACGGTCCATAGCCTCGCAGAGCCTAGGACGCTAGCAGTGATAGTCGTAGTTGGGGTAGCGCTGGCGCTGGTAGCGTTCGCGCTCCGATTCACGATGCTCCTCTTCGCCTCAACGCTGGGCGGCCTCAGGATAGGGCGCTCAGTCGAGCTCGCGGTGAGCCTGGCCAACACCGGCGAGTTCGGGCTCATAGTCCTCGCCGCGCTCATCGGCGAGGGAGGCATAGTGCCGCCCTGGCTGGCCCTCGCCGCCATGATAGCCTACGCGGCTAACCTCTCCCTGGTCAGCTACCTCGTGAAGAACATCGAGAGCGTCACGGGCTTCCTACTCTCGCGCGCGAGGGGCTTCTGGAGCTTCATGGCTAGGATCAGCGAGGGCGCCGACGAGTTCGTCCATTACGCCTCAAAGGACGTCACCCTCAAGAGGGACGTGCTCGGCCTCAGCGTGATGCTGGTCGTGGACTACATCTCGCTCTTCATACAGAGGATGGTGACAAACGAGTTCGTGACCTACATGATGAGCATAGTGGTGGTGTCCTCCTTCATAGTGGCTGTGCAGAAGTTCTACCACGGCTTCAGCGGCGAGTTCGAGGCGCGCGGCTTCAAGCGCGGCTACATATCTGCCTTCATGATGCTGCTCCGCTTCCTACTGCTCTACGTCATAGTGGCCCCGATGATAAGCTTCCTCTCCGTAGAGCTCCGCGAGTACAAGCTAGCCCTCAAGCTAGACCACCCGCTCAGCATATACCTGATACTCCTAACCATCTACGCCCTCTCATACATCTCGGACGCCATAGGGAGAATCTTCATCCGCGAGCCACCCAGGGCGCAGAGACACCCCAGGCACACGGCGCTCAAAGCGGAGGAGGAAAAAATAGCGGTTCACGAGCCCTGAGTAGCCGCTAGAAGGACATCATGCCCTCAAGCTTCTTTAAGGTCTCGAGGAGCCTCTCGACCTCGTCCTCACTGTTATAGAGGTAGAAGCTGGCGCGGACAGCGCCGTGAGCCGCCTCAAGCCGCTTCATGAGAGGCGCCGCGCAGAAGAGCCCGCTCCGCACGGCTATCGCCTCACTGTCAAGAATGGCGGCCAGGTCGTGGGGCGCTATACCCCTGACGTTGAAGCTCACGATACCGGCCCTCTCACCCGGCTCCCGGGGCCCATATATTATCGCCCCCAGCTCCGACAACCCCTCCATGAGCCTCTCAACAAGCCTCCTTTCATGCCGCTCAACCTCGCCGAGACCCACGTTTTTCAGGTAGCGTGCGGCCTCCATGAGGCCCACCGCGCCAGCCACGTTGGGCGTGCCCGGCTCGAACCTATAGGGCACGTCGACCCACAGGGGGCTAACCCCCCCGTCCACCTCGACGTCCTTCGCCGTACCCCCTCCCGGGAAGGGCGTCTCGAGTCTCTCGATGAGCTCGCCCCCTATATAGAGGCCCCCGATGCCCATGGGCCCCATCATCTTGTGCCCGGAGAACGCTAGGAAGTCGGCGCCAATCTTCTTCACATCCACCGGCATGTGTGGGACGGACTGGGCGCCGTCGACCAGGCAGAGCGCGCCGTGGTCATGGGCTATCCCGCATATCTCTCCGACGGGGTTCACGACGCCGGTGACGTTTGAGACGTGTGTAACGGCGACGACCGCCGTGTTGTCGGTAACCATCTTCTCCAGCTCGTCGAGGAGGAGCCTGCCCTCGTCGTCGACCGGGGCTAGGCGCAGCCTGGCACCCGAGAGCTGGGCGGCGCGGAGCCATGGGAGGAGGTTGCTGTGGTGCTCCATCACGGTCGCGACTATGTCCCTCCCCCTCCCTAGGATCCCCGAGAGCAGCATAGAGTACGCGGCCAGGTTGATAGCGCCCGTCGTGTTACCCGTGAACACGAGCTCCCCCGGCCTGGCGCCTATAAGGCCGGCTACCACCCTCCTGGCCTCCTCGTACCTATGCGTGGCGGCGACGGCCAGCTCGTAGACGCCGCGGCCCACGTTGGAGTACTCCTCCTCGTAGAACCTCTTGACGGCCTCTACTACCTGCCAGGGCTTCTGGGTGCTAGCGGCGTTATCGAGGTATGCGAGACGCTTACCCTTCACGACTCTGGAGAGCACGGGGAAGTCCTCCCTAAGCCTCACGGGGTCCAGCATGGCTCTCAACTCTAACCATACGCGCCATGACTTTTCCCCTTTTTGCCTCGGCGGACAGGGTAGCCTTTATGAGCGTAGCGGGCGTAGATGGGAGAGGGGTATCAAGATATAGGTCTCCGGTGGTAAATGTTGAATGGTGAAGAGGGAGATGGAGCGCCAATTTTAGACCCGGTATATCTCCCGCCACGGCAGAAGCGCATAGTAGATGAAGTTCTCCGGGGCGCCCGGAGCGTAGACGAGGTCGCCGAGAGGCTCGGGCTACGCCGCGAAGACCTCATGCGCGACCTCGAGGAGCTACGTGCCAGGGGCCTCCTCTCCGTAGAGCGCGTGAAGAAGGCATTCTACCTCCTCTCCGAGGAGGGGCGCCGCTACCTCGAAGAGGGACTGCCCGAAGAGCGTGTACTAGAGGTGCTCGAGAAGGCCGGCACGCCCCTGACGAGGGAGGGGCTCCTCGAGGCTGCGGAGAGGCTGGGCGTAGAGCTAACCCCCAGGGAGGCCGGTATAGGTCTCTCACAGCTCGCGAGGATGGGGGCTGTCTCGATAAGCGGCGGCGAGATACGCCTACTAGATCCAGCGAAGGCCAGGGAGAGTATAGGGAGGCTGGCCGCCGCGCTCAGGGATATAGCTGAGCGGGGCACTGCTGACGCGGAGGCTGCGGCGCTACTCAAGAGGCGTAAGCTCGCGGTGCGCAGAGAGAGGACGGAGGTGAAGCTGGCCCCGACGGGTCTCCTGAGCCTCCTGGCTGAACGCGGCATGCTCAGGGAGGGCAGAGTCATCACCACGCTGACGCCCGAGGACATCGAGGGCGGGGCCTGGAGGGAGGCGTACTTCAAGCCATTCGACCTCTCCGTGGAGCCGCCGACACCCAGCTACGGCCGGAAGCACCCCTACCTAGAGTTCCTCGACTGGGTAAGGGAGATACTGGTCTCCATGGGCTTCGAGGAGATGAAGGGGCCGCACGTGGAGCTGGAGCTATGGAACTTCGACGCGCTCTTCCAGGCGCAGGACCACCCTGCACGCGAGATACATGACACCTACTTCGTCAAGGGCAGGCCCAGGGGCCGCTTCGACGACGGGGAGTACTTGGAGAGAGTCGCCCGGACCCATAGAGACGGCTGGGCCACGGGGTCCAGGGGCTGGGGCTACGAGTGGGACCCCGGCAGGGCTCTACGCCTCGTCCTCAGGACACAGACCACGGCCGTCTCGATGCGCACCATATACGAGAGAGGCCCGGGCGAGTACATGTGCTTCTCGCTGGACAGGGTGTTCCGCCCCGAAAACCTGGACGCCAAGCACAGCATGGAGTTCTACCAGCTGGAGGGCATAATAGTCGGCAAGGAGGTGACCTTCAGGCACCTCCTAGGCTTCTTCGACGAGATGGCGCGGCGCCTCGGCTTAGGCGAGGTCAAGGTCAAGCCTGCATACTTCCCCTTCACAGAGCCCAGCGTCGAGGGCTTCATAAAGCACCCCCGCCTCGGCTGGATAGAGGTCTTCCCCGGCGGGATGTTCCGCCCCGAGGTCGTAGAGCCCCTCGGCCTCAAAGGCTACAACGTGGCCGCCTGGGGGATAGGGGTCGACAGGATAGCCATGACCGTCCTCGGCATAGACGACATAAGGCTGCTCTTCACCCAGGACGTCGAGTGGATAAGGAGGCAGCCCCGCCCCCTCATAAAAGAGATGCTGAGGTGAGAGGCCGTGCCGGTGATAAGCGTCAAGTGGTGGGATCTCGAGCGCCTCCTGGGCCGCGAGCTCACCAGGGAGGAGATAGAGGACGCCCTCCCCCGTGTAAAGTGCGAGCTCGAGGAGATAGAGGGCGACGAGATATGGTACGAGGCGACGCACGACAGGCCAGACCTCTACTCGGCGGAGGGCCTCTCCATAGCGCTCAAAGGCCTCCTAGGCGTCGAGGGGGGCCTCCCACGCTACAAGGTCTCCGCCGCGGGCCGTGAGGCCTACGTGGAGGGCCCCAGCTACCGGCCCTACGCCCTCTTCGCCACGGTGCACGGCGTGAGCCTAGACGACGAGGCGATAAGGCAGCTCATGCAGCTGCAGGAGAAGATACACTTGACGTACGGGAGGGATAGGAGGAAGGTCTCCATAGGCCTCTACGACATGCGCGGCATCCAGTTCCCCATAAGATACACTGCCGTCCCCGTCGACGGCGTGCGCTTCAGGCCCCTAGACACCGGCGAGGAGATGACACCCAGAGAGATACTCGAGAAGCACCCCACGGGGATAAAGTATAGGCACCTACTCGAGGGCAGGGAGGAGGTGCCGCTGATAGTCGACGCCGCGGGCCGCGTCGTAAGCTTCCCGCCTATCATAAACAGCGAGGACTACCGTGTGACAGAGGAGACGAGGGACATCCTCATAGACGTGACGGCCACAGACCTCGAGGCCGCCCGCCGCGTCCTAGCGATAGTCGCCACCGCCACATATGTTAGGGGGGAGGAGATAGGCCTGGTACGCGTCCACGCCCCCTGGGGGGACGAGGAGAGCCCCAGGCTGGAGCCCGACAACATGCCCTACGACCCCTCCATAAACAGGAGGCTACTCGGCATAGACCTCGGGGCTGGGGAGACCGCCAGGCTACTCGCCAAGATGAGGATGGAGGCCACGCCCCAGGGCGAGCGGCTCAACGTGAAATACCCCTACTACAGGACGGACATACTCCACCCGGTCGACATAGCCGAAGAGGTCGCGATGGCGTACGGCTATGACAGGCTAACACCCCTCGTAATGAGGCCGCTACACCCCGGCAGGGAAGCAGGCATAGAGGTCTTCACGCGTAGCCTACGGGAGACTATGGTCGGCATGGGCTTCATAGAGGTCAACAACTACATGTTCACAAGCACAGACACGCTCTTCACCAAGATGGGCGTCCAGGGCGAAGCAGTAGAAGTAGAAAACCCCAAGCACGAGGCATACCACGCGCTACGCACCTGGATAATCCCCCAGCTCCTAGAGACACTCGCGAGCAGCAAGCACGCCGGATACCCCCTCAGGATCTTCGAGGCAGGCGACACCGTGATACCCGACCCCAAAGCCCCGAACCTCTCCCGCGAAGAGCGGCACCTCGCATACGCCATCGCGGGCCGCGGCGTCACGCTCACCGACGGCCTCGCCCACCTCAAGGCGCTCACACGCCTCTACCGCCTAGACGCCAGGCTCGAACCACTCCAGCACCCGAGCTTCATACCCGGCAGGGCGGCCAGGATAATAGTTGACGGCGAGGAGGCCGGCCTAATAGGCGAGATACATCCACGCATACTAGTAGAATTCGGCCTCACAGTACCCGTGGTCACCGCCGAGATAAACCTTGATGTACTCCGCAGAGCCTACCTATCCAGGGCATAAGCCGTGAAACTACTCCTACTCGACCTCTGGGGCACGGTTTTTTACCCGAACACCACGATGGAGCAGTTCTGGAGCCTCAGAGCCGCCGCCCTCCGCCGCCACCTCGAGGAGAAAGGCCACAGCCACACACACGCCGAGGTGCTCGGCGCGTGCCGGGAGGCCAGGCGCCTCGTAGACCGCATAAGGCGCACAACCCTCCGCGAAGTCCCCGTCGAAGGAGAGATAGCCGCCATACTACACCTACTCGGGGTAGAGGAGGATCCCACCCCCGAGATGGCCGAGGACTACCTAAAACCCTACGTCGAGCAGGCCGCCAAGGCACCACACGTAGAACAGCTCATACACAGAGCCAGGGAGAACGGCTACCTCATAGCCGTCGCGAGCAACACCATGAGCTGGCGCCACGCCGTCAAAGCGCTACGCCGACTAGGCCTACTCAGCCTCTTCGACGCACAGTTCTACTCCGACATAGTCGGCTGGAGAAAGCCAAGCCCCGCCTTCTTCCAGCACATACTCTCCACCCTAAACGCCCAGCCCCGCGAGACAACCATGATCGGCGACGAGGAGGACGACATAGCAGCCGGCAGGCTAGGCATAAAGACAATAGCCTACGAGGGCTTCCACCCCTACACAGGCACAATAGAGCCCCACGCAAAGATCAAAGACCACCTAGAAGCCATCCAACACTTATAGGCTGGCGGCCATGAGCCTACTCCTCCGCCTATTCTACACCATCGCCCCCAAAGCAATATACAGCTGGCCCCTACGCCACATACCGCCCGGCGACACCGCAGTCGACATAGGCGCAGGCCCCGGAACACTAGCCGCACTACTCGAAACCCGCTACCAGTACGTCATAGCGCTAGACATAGACGAGAAACTACTAAGACGCTGGCAGCCACGCCGCGGCGACAGAATAGTAGCTTCAGCCTGCAACCCCCCACTACGCCTCTCCACCGCTGACACAGCAATATTCCACGACTCCCTACACCACCTACAAGACCCCCACACAGCGGTGCACGAGGCCTGTAGACTCCTCAAGCCAGGAGGCCTCCTAGCAGTATTCGACTTCGACGCCGACAAGCCCCCAGTAAAGATACTACGCATAGCAGAGAAGCTAGCAGGCTTCCCGGCAAACTTCCTGCCAAGACACCAGCTAGCACGACTAGCACGGGTCTGCGGCCCACCAAAAACCATAGAAGGCCCAGCCGGCGCCATAGCGGTACTAGCGCATAAACGAGAAGGTGGTGGACCGGGGGGGACTTGAACCCCCGACCTCCGCCAACCTGGCCTATGTTGCCAGGGCGGCGCTCTCCCAGCCTGAGCTACCGGCCCTCATTTTATTTTATACGGGATTCACGTATCTTTCCGTGTTTTTCCTGTTTGGTAAGCTTCTGTTAGAGACTTACCTATGTGTTATATATATCTTTCTATCTTAGTAGATAGAACTCTTTATGCCCCTTAGATAACTTTGTTTTTTATAATATTTTTTAACCCTGGTCAATAAAAATATAATATTTATTTCTACTACATAATTGTCTAATCTTGAAAAATATTATAAAAACTGTCAATATAATAGTAATTCATAAATAACAGTATATGTAAAGTAAAATGATGAAAAATGTTAGTAGTAATTTTCCTTAACTGCTTTCCTGACACTAATCATTCTATTTACATGAATGCAGGACCGGGTGGTACGTCATGAAATATGTGAGAAAATATTATTTGATAGTTGGTATAATTATCATATCTCTATTTATATGTAGTGTAATAATTATAGGATATTCGCTGAATGATTCTGCTGTAGCCATAAAGGAGAGTGTTCCACGTGCAAGTGGCGGTATACGTAGCCAGGTTTCAGAGGGAATTGTAGAGAAATATCTTGGGAGGCTCGAGTCCTGCGGCGGGGTCCGCATGGGGGATGGGTCAAGGCTTGTGCTTGAATACAGGTTTGTCCCTGCTCATAGCCCACTTATAGTGGAGTATGGGGGACGCGACTATGTCGGCGACACGAGTAGTGCTGTATTGAGGGTTGTCGCTGTGCGGCGTGGCGAGGGCTATGAGGTGGTGTTCGAGTTCAGGTATAGGGGGGAGGCGCAGCGGCCTAAGGGTGGGGGTGAGTGGGAGAGCGTCCGCCTGGATGTTAGGAGGGTTGTTAGGGCTCTTTACAAGCCTGGCTCTGGCTATGTCTTGCCTAATGGTACGCGGCTTGGCTATGTGTTTCCCCTGTTTATGAGGGGGAGGGAGCTTGTGCTGGGGGTTGTCTGGGCTGGGCTTGGGGAGGAGTATACGCTCGGCGGGGTTGGTGAGGCTGTGGCGGAGAGGCGTGGTCTCACGGTGTTTGACCTTGGGGAGAGGCTTGTCATGGAGTATAATGGGAGTCGTGGCGCGGTTGCGGCTTCCTTCGACTCTCTCCCGGATCCGGGTATCGTTGAGAGGTATGTGGAGCGGCTCGGCGGGCTTAGGGAGCTAGGTGGCTGTGGGGGTCTGGTGGGTGTGGTGCACTATGCTTCGCGCGGCCTCGCGGTCTTCGCTGCTGATGTGGACTATGCTACTGGGGTTCCCGTGTTTATTGTGATGGACGGCGCGGCGAGGTATAGGCCTGGCGGGGACTATGTGAGGAACGGGGTAAAGATGGATAGGATGCCCGCCTCGGTTCTCGCGGTTTTGCTGCGGCTGCGCTCTGTCGAGCTGGCTCTGGAGCTTGTGAACGCCACTTTTGTCGGTGGCTGAAAAGCCTTCCTCTTTTTCTTCCCTGGTCGTCGGGTTCTTGGCGGTGTGACTCACAAGTCGTGAGTCCGGGTTTTATTTCCAGGGTCTTTCTAGCGTGTGGTGATGGGTGTGAGCTATAAGGGATTGCTAGTGGCGGCGATTATTGTAGGCCTGCTCGTGGCGGCGTTCCCCTTCTACGTAGACTACGTGAAGGGGTATGCGCCGATATACTACTCGGGCGGTGAGGAAGAGGAGGAGGAGACGTACGTGGTGAAGGGTGTCGTGGAGAGCGTTGACGCGGCGCAGGGGGTCATAGTGGTTGACGGCAAGAGTATCCTGGTGAAGGGCGAGTGGAGCGGCGAGGGTGAGACGCTGTACTATAGCGACCTGTTGGCCAAGGTGAAGCCGGGTATGAGCGTGACCGTCTACTGCAGGTATAGTGAGAGGTGGGGCTATATGGCCGAGGAGATAGTGCTTCCGGGCGGCGTTACCTACGAGAAGGAGGAGTAGGGGGTGGTGGTGATGAACTTCGTGATGGCTGTTAGGAAGACGACGGTGTGGCTGCTGCTGATACTGGGTAGCCTGAGCTTCATATCGGGCGTGGTGATGCTGCTGATGCCCAGCGGCCCGGGCAGCGGCGAGGCGATGCTGCTGGGGATATCTAAGCATACCTGGGAGGATATCCACATCTACGTGAGCTTCGCAGCCGCGGGCTGCATAGTGGTGCACCTGGCGGCCAACGTGAACGCGCTGAAGTACTACCTGCTGGGCAGGCGCCGCTAGGGTTCACAAACTATCTCCGGCTAGCGGAGCCGTAGCGCGAGGCGCCTAGCCCTCTCTGAGAGCTTTTTTGATAGGGTCTCTATCTCCTCGGGGCTGGCGGCCCGGTATACGGGGCTCCCGTCTCTCCTGGCGCCCACCTTGAGGTATAGCCTGCCCTCCTTCACGGCGAAGAGCGTGCAGTAGTGGATGAGACAGGATATGGGCTTGGGGGCGCCGGCCGCCTGGAGGCTGCATAGCTGGCGGTCTGCGTCGTAGAGTATGCAGCGACCCGCGGGGCCCGTGTCGAGCAGCACGATTTTTAGTGGGCCATAGTGCCTGGTCTGTACCGTCTCTAGGGGCTGCTGGGCCGCGATCCCCGGGGGTATCTCGTGGGGGAAGGCGAATGCGGCGCTGTTGCGTACGCAGCAGAGGCCGCACGAGGGGCATAGCATCCTGTAGGCTCTCCGGGGTATCTCGGGGTCTACGCGGCGGAAGGCCCAGGAGTCCCTCCTGCGCAGCCTATCTATCTTGAAGAGGGGCGCGTAGAGCCTTGTCTGGGGGTCGTAGTAGACGCCCAGTAGCTTGTCCTTGTAGTGGCTCGCCGCGTAGAGGGCGGCGTAGTTCTCGGCGCCCCGCTGGGGCTTGAGCGCGTATACGGGCAAGGGTACACCTGGCTAGGGGTTGACGCGCCACGCTATATCTCTTCTCCGGGAGGCGGGCTTAGGTACTCTGTGATCCGTCTCTGGCCCTTAAGGAGGGCGTATATGGGGCTCCTCTCGAGCAGCATCTCTGCGGGCATGAGGGTGTGCTCGTCGAGCAGCCTAACCGCCTCCTCGAGGCTCCGGGGCCGGAGGGGCTTCTGGCGGAGCGCGTTGCGGATGCTCTCCCTGATCTGCCATGAGCCGACGGGTGCGTAGTAGCTGGGGGTTATCTCGCGTACCACTATGGCGGCGGCCCGCCTTCGCCTCTCCTCCAGGTGCTCGAGGAGGGGCTGCCGTATCGCGTAGTAGCCGCCGTCCATATCGCTCGCCCTGCCGTCCCAGTACTCGTAGACCCTGTATACGTGGGGCTTGTCGCCGGGGACCCAGACGCTCCTCGGCAGCCAGACCTCTATCATCTCCATGCTCCAGGGCCCCGGCGCGAGGAGTATCGTGTACCGGTTGCCTATGTACTCGACGTGGTATAGCTCGAGGCCAGGTATCTCCGGGTATCCGCGTACCCGGCGGAGCAGCGCGTCGGAGACTATCTTGTCGACGGCCGTTATGGTCCACCTGGTTGGCACGAGCCTGGGCTGCCTGCCGAGGAGGGCGGCGGAGAAGACGCGCTGGATATAGTATACGTCGAAGCCGTGCCTGTAGAGCTCGGCTACCGCGTCGTGGGCCGGGAGCCGCTCCTCGACCAGGCTGTCGACGCGCCGCGGTATGGCGGGGTTGTCTACCAGCCTGATATCCTCTACCTCGCCGCGCATCCCTATGGGCTTGAGGAGGGGGTCTAGCAGTGGCCTCGGCCTGGGGGGCTTCCTGTAGACGACCTCGCTGTAGAGGGGCTTCTCTGAGAGCGCCGCCTCGCGGAGCGTCTCGGCGACCCGGCCCCCGGGCCTGCGCGCCTCGATCCTCGCGGCGGAGTGCACTAGGGATGTGCGGATCCTGATGATGTCCTCTAGGCTGAGCCTGCCCCACCACCTCTGTGGGTCTTCGTAGATCCTGGGCTCGCCGCCGGCTGGGGCTATGTTTATGCCGGCTAGAACCCTGGGGTAGCCGTGCTCGCCGACGAGGAGGGAGGGCGGGGTTGGGGAGTATACCTCGCGCTTCGCCACCTTGCTGGCGACGCGTAGCTGCTGCGCGGCCCTGAGCAGTAGGGGGCACTGGGGGAGGCCGCAGAGCCTCCTGGAGCCCTTACACCTCGTGCATAGGCTGGGCGTTATTCTTGTGAGGGGCGTGGCGCGGGCACCAAATGTTTTACCCTAGCCGGCCGGTATATATTGGCGTGCCCGCTGCGAGGCCAGTGTACAGGTGCAGGGTCTGCGGGGCATACACCGAGGAGCCGGTTCACTGCGGCGTGCCGGCGGAGTTGCTCCTCGACCCGGGGCGTAGGACTAGGCTGAGCAGGCTTATGAGTGGGCTGCTACGCCACTTCCCCGGCGAGGCGGGCCTCGTGCTTGACGGGGAGGGCTTCGTGGAGCTGGAGGAGCTCTATAGGGCGATAAGGTATAGATGGCGGCGCGGGGACTACAGCTGGGTTAGGCGCGAGCACCTGGAGGCTGTGGCGGCCCTGGATCCTAAGGGGAGGTTCGAGGTGCGCGGCGGGAGGATAAGGGCTGTGTATGGCCACAGCGTGGACGTGGAGCCACGGTATGAGCGGGTAATCCTGGATGGGGTACTATACCATGGGACGTCGAGGAACCGTCTCCCAGGGATAATGGAGAAGGGCCTCCTCCCCATGAAGCGCCGCTACGTGCACCTCACCTCTTCGCTCGAGGAGGCATGGCGCAGGGCAAAGAGTAGGGGCAGGCCCGTGGTGCTGGTAGTCGACGCGGCCAGGCTCTCCCGTGAGGTGGGCCTCTATAGGGCTGGCCGGCTGGTCTACCTGGCTAGGCGCGTGCCGCCCGGCTTCATAGTGCGCGTCCTCGAGGGGAAATAACTGGAGCGTTGATGCTAGATATACTGTTCATAGTGTTTCGATATGAGCTCCCAGTCCTCCCTGCTGAGCCTCCACCCCATGGCGCCGACGTTCTCCTCCACGTGCTTGACCTTCGAGGCCTTGGGTATCGTGACTACGGGTGGGAGCCCTATCTGCCAGTTCAAGGCCACCTGGGCCGCGGTCTTCCCGTAGCGCCGCCCTATCTCGGCGAGGAAGGGGTCTCTAGCCAGCCTGCCCTTCTCCAGGGGGGTGTAGGCCATGTACATCATCCCGTTGCGCTCCGCGTAGGGTATCACTGTGCGCTCGTCGCGCCTGTAGAGCAGGCTGTGCCTGTTCTGCACGGCTGCTACATCGGTTTTGCTGAGGCAGCTCCGCGCCTCCTCTATCGCCTCTACTCCGAAGTTGCTGAGTCCTATGAAGCGTACAATGCCCAGGTCTATGAGCCTCTCCATTGCCCGCATGGTCTCGCATATGGGCACGTCGGCCGGGGCGTGGAGGAGGTAGAGGTCGATGTACGTGCCGAGGCGCTTGGCGCTAGCCCTGGCAGCCTTCTCGACCTGGTCGGCGGAGGCGTGGCTAGGCCAGAGCTTGGTGACTATGAAGAGCTCCTCGCGTGGGAACCCCTTGATGGCCTCGGCGACGAGCTCCTCCGCGTGTCCCGCGCCGTACATCTCGGCGGTGTCTATGAGGGTTGCGCCGAGCTCTATCCCGCGTCTGAGGGCGGCTATCTCCTCTGCGTCCCTGCTCGTATCCCTGGTCCAGAAGCCGCCGCCCATGCCCCATGTGCCTAGCCCCAGTACGGGGACTTCTTCTCCCATTATCTTGAAGTACTTGGTGTCTCTCGGCATGCCCAATATTCAGGCGTAATACCACCTACTTATCTCTGTCTAATAGCCCCGGCCCAGTTGTCTGTGTGAAACACCTGGGGGTGCCACAGAGTATTGGTCGTGCCACGTGCCCCTGAGGAAGGACATCACCGTGATAAACCCCCGGAGCAATATAGCAGTCGCCACCCTCTGGACGCTGAAGGAGAGGGTGCTCGAGGCGCTCGGCGAGGCCGCCGGGAAGGTCAACATCATAGGCACCCTGTATAGCCGCCGCGGCGTGAACTATGTGCTACAGACCCTAGGGGAGCACCCGGAGATAGACACTCTCATAGTCTTCGGCGCAGACCTCTCCGGGAGCGGCGAGGCACTGGTGAGGCTATTCAGGGGCGAGCCTCCAGGCGACCTAGAGCTATTCTGGAGCATGGAGAGGGTCAAGCCGGTCCTAGAGCGTGTCCGCGTAGTAGACCTCCGGGAGGCATATAGGAGGGGGGACTGGGCGGCGCTGAGGCGGGCGGTCGAGGACTACTACTCTCCGCTCAGAGAGACGCCGCCAAGGGTGGAGCTGAGGATAGAGGAGACGGCGGGGGTAGACTCCTGGCCCTTCCAGCTCTCGGGCCACGTCGTGCACGAGTACAGCCTCTTCAGGGCCTGGGTCAAGCTCCTCGGCACCGTGATGAAGATGGGCTACGTGAAGGGGAGCGAGTACGGTGAGAGGCAGAAACAGTTCCTCAACCTCATGGCCGTGCTCAAGATGCCCCGCAGCCCCATGCTCGAGGACGAGTTCAGACGCTACCTGCCCACCAGGGAGTTCGAGGAGCATGCCAGGAGCCTGCTCACGAGCAGGAAGCCGGAGGGCGTGGCCTACACCTACGGTGAGAGGCTGAACGCGCACCCCCTGGCGGGCGACCAGATCGGGTACATGGTCTCCGCCCTTGCCTCGAAGCCCGAGACGAGGAGGGCAGTAGCCCTGACATGGCTCCACGGCGTAGACGAGGATAGCGAGAACCCGCCGTGCCTTGTGCTCGTACAGGGAGACGTCTCCGGGGGACGCTACAACCATACAGCCTACTTCAGGAGCCACGACATATACAGGGGCTGGCCCAGCAACGTCTACGGCCAACTCGTACTCGCCCATGAGATAATCAGGCGGCTAAGGGAGAGGGGGCTCAGCGTGGAGCCGGGCTACCTGACCGTGATAAGCGGCGCGGCCCACGTGTACGAGCACGACTGGCCCAGCGCCATCCGCGTCGTGGAGGAGAACTGGCGTGTCGCGCACGGCGCCTTCGTGCCAGACCCCCGCGGCAACTTTATCATATATTTGGAGGGCGACGCGGTGGTGGTGGAGCACAGGGATCCCCGGGGGAGGCTCGTGGCCAAGTATATGGGGAGGGAGCCACGCCTACTGCTCATGGACATGGGCCTCGACTCGATACTCTCCATGCCTAGCCACGCCGCGTATCTTGGGCGGGAGGTCGCGAGGGCCTGGCTCCTCGGGAGAAGGGGGGAGGAGTACGTGCAGGACAGGGTGTAGCTATAGCCGCTCGCTCACGTATCTTTTCACCCACTCTACAAGCCTGTCGTAGCTCTCCCTGCCGTCCTCGGTTAGCTCGACGTACTCGCCGTCCTTCTCCTTTACTATTCTGACGAGTTTTCTGTCGACAAGCCAGTTGAGGTAGCGTTTAAAAGCGGGGTAATTCAGCCTGCTATAGAGCTGTAGCCTCGTCTTCTTCATCCGCTCCTCCTCGTGGAGGGCGTCTAGCATCCTAGCGACTACCAGGAGGTCGACCCTCATCGAGGCCACATATAGAGAGCGCCATAGGCGATATTAACTTTCCCTCCCCGGCCCCGTCTCCTCGACGACCCATTTTATATAACGCTCATATCCTTCCTCTACGGGCACGGCTATTATTTCGGGGACCTCGTAGCTGTGTAGGCGTCTAACGTTCTCCTCGAGTTCACGGTACTTGCTTTTCACGGTTTTTACCACTAGGAGGTGTTCTCCGCTCTCCTCTATGCGTCCTCTCCACCTGTAGATGCTGGTCACGCCGCCCACTATGTTGACGCACGCCGCGAGCCTCCTCTCCACTAGTTCGCGGCCGATCCTCTTTGCCTCGTCCAGCGTCCCCGCTGTTATGTAGACTATGATTACCTTGTCCTCCACGTTATCCGTGTACGTGGCTGTCGTATTTAAGGGGTCTATGCCCGGTTTTCTCGTCTTAGAGCATATAGTGTCTGTTTGTGATATATGTAAGATAGAATTTATATATGTGGCTGGGGGTATATGTTTGATGCCTGAATGGCGTCTAGAGACGAGATTAAAAGGCTTGCAGAGGTGTTGCAGGTGCTCGCGAACCCCGTGAGGCTGCGGATACTCGCCCTCCTGGCTATAAAGCCGAGATACGCCTACGAGCTGAGCAAGAAGCTTAGCCTCTCCTACCCGCTGATACACCTGCACCTGAAGGTTCTCGAGCGGGCCGGGTTGGTGGAGAGCGACTACGTGCCCGGGCCCAGGACGAAGAGGGTGTATAAGCTGAAGGAGTTCGAGATAGAGGTTTCTCCTGAAAGGCTCAGGAGGCTAGGTGAGAGCCTTGAAGATGAGTAGGCTGCTGTACATAGTCGTTGGAGCGTTGATTGCGCTCGCACTGGCCGTCTATATGCCGGTGCAGATTATAGAGAAGGTCTCGGCTAAGCAGCTTGACCCCTTGTTCGGAGGTATTGTGCTGCTGGTGTTTATCATAGCGGGCGCGACGACGGGCTTTCTCACAGTGGTGTTGCCTATACTTGAGGCGATGGGATTTGAGGGGGAGGAGGAAGGTAAGAGGGCTGAGGCCGAGTACCTCGAGGAGAGGCTGAGGATATACCGTGCCAGGCAGAGGGCCATGCTGGAGGAGCTGGACGAGATAAGGGATACGCTCAGGGAGATCCGGGATATATTGAGGAAGGGGATGGAGGGGTGAACACTGTGGAGGGTGAGGAGCTGAAATACGCCGATATGAGCGACGAGGAGGTGGAGCAGCTGCTCCTGGAGCGTCTGCGCGAGATAAAGGAGTTGCTCCGCGAGATAAAGGAGATATTCGAAGGGGTGGAGGCGTGATGGCGGAAAAGTTCGACAAGTACCTAAAAGTGGTGGGCGGGATCGGCGGGAAGGCCCGGGGCGACTCCGTGAGCATCGCCGGTAGCGGTGTCATCAAGGGAGGCGTCTATGAGAGCGTGAAGGCGAGCGGTAGCCTAAAGGTGAAGGGCGCCCTACGCGCCAAGAAGTTCAAGGTGGCTGGTGCGGCGAAGGTGGAGGGCGACCTGGAGGCCGACCTGGTGAAGGCGAGCGGTAGCCTAAAGGTGAAGGGCGCCCTGAGAGGCGGTGTGGTAAAGGTCGCTGGCGCCATAAGCGTGGACGGCGTGCTTAACGGCAGGGAGATAATCATCGCCGGCGGCCTAAAGGCACACGAGGTCGTGGGAGACGTGGTGCGTATAGGTGGCTCCTTTAAGGTTAGGGGCGCCATAAGGGGAAACTACGTGTCCCTGACTCTTAGCGACGACTCCGAGGCCTCGAGTATAGAGGCCGGCGAGCTATACGTGAGGAGCGAGAAGAAGAAGATTGCGGTGAAGTTCGCTACCTTCGAGTTCTCGCTGAACGTTATACGGTTCAGGTTCGCTAAACGACCCGTTCTCCGCGTGAACAGGATTAAGGCTAAGAAGCTCTACGTGAAGGACGTTATAATCGAGGGAGACGTGGAGGCCGAGGACATAATCATTGAGGATGAAGGAAAGATAGAGGGCGAGGTTATTCGCATTCAGGGCAGTTGAGGGCGTCACGGCTCTCCAGCAGCTCCGCTAGCTCGCAGATATGCTCTATGTCTCTCCCCACGACGTACACGTCGACCCCGAGGTTTTTTGCCACGCGTTCGGCTATCTCCTCGTTGTCGTCGAAGAACACGACCTCGTCCGGCGACGCGGCTAGCCTCGTCATTATCCTCATGAGCATCGACGTCTTATAGGGGTGCGGCTCTATCACCGCGTAGTCGACGTACTCTGCCAGCCCGAAGGCTCTGAGCAGCTCCAGCGGCGCCTCCGGCGCGTTCCAGCTTGCTATCGCTATCTTCTTCCCCATCTGCTTGAGCCTCTTGAATAGCTCTGGGACGCACCAGTAGAGCTCGACCACCTCGCCGCGCTGGTCGAACGCCTTAAGCCCCTCCACCCTGTAGGGGGGCGAGGTGCTCTGGGCGTCTTCGTGGCTCCAGAGGGTGAGGTCTAGGTCGAAGACGAAGACCTTCTTTTTCATGAGACTATCGGGTGTAGGTGCTCCAGGCATGGCGCCTCTACCCCGGCTCTATGTGGCGGCGATACGCCTCCTCCGCGTCCAGGCCTCTATGTATGATGTCCATTAACGCCCTAACCATGGCCTCAGGCTTATCGTGCTGGAATATGTTCCTCCCTATGGCGGCCCCGGCAGCCCCAGCCTTCACAGCCTCCTCAACCATCTTTAACACGTCGAGCGGCGTCTCAGCCTTGGCGCCGCCCAGGACGACAACGGGGACGGGGACCGACTCTACGACGCCCCGGTAGCCCGGCGTGAAGGGGGCCTTAACGATGTCCGCTCCTATCTCGGCTGCGATCCTGGCGCCATAGGCGACTGCCTCGCGGCTATACTTGTCTCTGAACACTGGAGGCTTCGGCACGATCTCGGCCATAACCGGTATCCCGAGGGGCTCGGCCTCCTCCACGACGTCCGCAAGCTTCTCCCATAGCGCCGACTCGTTGACGCTTCCCGGGTATATCATGACGCTGACGGCGTCAGCCCCGGAGCCTACTGCCCGTGCTACACTGGAGATCAGCCTGTCATCGCTCTCGTCGAGGCTCTTGACTGTACCGGTGCCGTCTATCCTTGCGACTATAAACGCCTCCGAGGCCTTCTCCCAGTAGCGCTCTATCATGGCTGGCGTCATCATCACGGCGTCGACACCAGCCCCGACTATACGGTCCAGGGTGGCGCCCAAGTCCTCTATCCCGGGGATTGGGCCGTGCCGCCTACCGTGGTCGAGCGCGGCTATGAGCGCCTTTCCGTCGGAGAAGAGCCTCCGGAGGCGGATAAGCTTGCCCCGCATCTGATACACCTATCGGCTCTCCGACTAATACATGGGTCTTAGGTGAAAAATGGGGGTACTGTTAGTCGGCGCGCTCCACGATCACGCGCTCGCCCGTACGCACCTTCTTCAGGCGCTCGAGGTCGCCTACTACGCGGCCGAAGACGTTGACCGGGCTGGCCGGCCTTATCTCGCCCGGTGCGCTCACCGGTGTGGGGCCGAAGAATATGCAGAGCGCGTTGCCCGGAGGCCAGTAGGCCACGTCCCCCTTCTCCACGACGTCCTGTGCGTTCTCCTGGCCCAGCTTGACCGGGGTCGAGAAGTAGATCTCGTCTCCCCACCTGCTGGCCCTGGACTCGAAGGGCACGGCTTCGAGGAACGCGTCACGGGTCTTCGGGTTCTTGTCTATGAGCTCCACTATGACCTCTCCTATACTCTCAGGGAATATTATCTTCAGCCTGGCCATGACGTTCACCTCATCCTCTCCTCCACTAGCTTCGCGAAGGCGGTGTAGAGCACGCCCTTAGCCGCGTGCACCGGCTCCTGCCACACCTGGCCCTCCTCCGGCTTCACCTCGAAGCCCACGGCCCCCCTGTACCCGATGTCGCGGAGCACTGCGAGCAGCTCCTTGACATCCTCTACACCGTTTATCGCCCCGGGCCTGTAGAAGCCGGGGTGCCAGTCCTTGAGCGTGCCGTCGGGGAGCTTCTTGGTGCATCCGATGTGTATATGCGCCAGGTAGTCCCTGGCCACCGCTATGTCGCGTGGCCGCTCGCTCAGCATGGGGCCGTGGCTGAGGTCCCAGAGTAGGCCGAAGTTCTCATGCTCCCCGCGTACCTCCCTGGCAATCTCCACGGCCTCCGTGATGGGCCCTATGAGCTGCCTCTTATCCCAGTAGCGGTCGAAGGTCTCTAGGATCACGTAGACGCCCAGCTTCTCCGCGAAGCCGGCTATCTCCTTGAGGCTCTTAACCAGCTGGTCCTTCGCCGCCTCCCTGTCGGCATCCCCGGGATCGGGGCCGCTGCAGAATGCCGCCTTCCTTATGCCGCGGGCGGCGGAGATCTCGATCTCCCTCTTTATAGCTTCTACCGCCTTCCTCCGCTCGTCCTCGTCGAGGGCGCTGGGGTTAAACCCCTTGGCGAGCACGAGCGGCTGGAGTCCGCTGGCGACCTCGATGCCCGTCTCGCGTACAATAGGTTCGACGAGCCTCCAGGCCTCGTCGGGTAGCACGTTGACTTCTATCATGTCGAAGAAGGGGTCATGCGCCAGTACGTCGAAGGCCTCTCTTGAGGCCTGGGGGTCGCCGTTCATCACGGGAGGGTTGGCCATGAAGGCTACGATGCTAACCTTCCACGGGAACTTTACCGTATACTCTTCCCCGTCTACACGTAGATTTATGGAGAACACTTCTCTCCCACCCACGTGGAATACGCGGTAACCACATTAAACCTTTGCCGGAAAACTATTTCACGAAACCGGCGTGCCCCCCGGCCCCCGAAGCATTATATCGGGCCCGCACCCCATACCGGGGGGAGAAGCCTTGCTTGTGGACGCTCTCGCCGCCTTCTATGCTCCGCTGCTTCTAGGAGTCCTATATGGAAGGCTGAGGAGGCCTAGCGACGCAGAGCTCACATACCTGTCGAGGCTGGTGCTCTACCTCCTGCTGCCCTTCCTCCTCTTCAGATCCACCTACGCCAAGGCGAGCCAGGGGATAACCCTCTCCTCGCTCTCACTCCCGATCCTCGCGGCGCTCGTAGTGCTGCTCTCGGGCGCGGCGGCCTACATGGTCTTCGGCAGCCTCGAGGAGGTCATGACCGCCATGTACTCTAATGCGGGCTACCTGCCGCTCGCTGTGGCCCTACCGCTCTGGGGGGAGCCGGGGGTTGCGGACGTCGGATTCTACATCCTCGGGAACAATACCACAGCGAACACACTCATACCGGTGCTAAGCAGTAGAGAGGGCTTTACGGCCGGGCTGCGCAGGCTGGCCTACTTCGCGCCTCTCTACGGCATAGTAGCCGGCACGGCCGCCGGGAGCATGCACCTGGCCGTACCGGCCGCCGTCCTCACGGCGTCGAGATACCTGGGCGACGCGGCGCCCACGATGGCCCTCATAATCCTCGGGCTCGAGTTCTCCCGCAGGCTTACGCTGAGCAGGAGGGGCCTGGAGGTCTACATGCTCCATCTAGCGGTCGCGGCCCCCCTGGTGGCGCTGTTTAGGGCCGCCGGCCTCCTGCCGGGCCGTCTCGAGTTCTACGTCGCGGTGCTGGAGGCGGTGATGCCGAGCGCTGTGAGCAACGTGGTGCTTGCGAGAGAGTTCGGGCTCGACGCCGGCAGGGTCTCTGAGATAGTTGTCACGTCTACGCTGGTCGCCTCCTTCACGGCCATACCGCTTTTCCTCCTCTGGGCATCTACGCCAGGCTAGGTATCGCAGATACGCACAGCTTATCATATAAGGGGCCATGTGTGAATCAAGGACTGGTAATGATGAGGCTCACCCTTGCAGCCTTCCTGCTGGCAGTAGTGGTCGCGGCCTTCACGACGGCCTGGGCTGCGGGTAGAAGCGTAGAGGGCTTCATGGCTACACAGCAGCAGGCGCCCACCGCGAAGCTCTCCGGGAGCACGGGGGAGGCCGCGGCGGCGTCAGGCCCGCAGCCAGACAAGGGCCTATCTACACAGCACGGGGTACTGGCCCTGGCGCTGGCCGGCGCGCTGGGCGTGGCTGGCCTGGCGTCGGCGGTGTACGGGCTTACACTGAAAGCCGGGGAGAGAGGCAAGCTTGCAAGCGGCGTCGCGGCGCTTAGGGCTTCCAAATATATCGCGGCAGGCGGCGCTCTCATCGGTGCGGGCCTCATAGCATATGCGGTCTCGGCGCGCCAGCTAGTTGTGGCGGTCCTCGGAGGCGCTGTGACGCTGCTGAACCTCTATGTGGTGGCCAGGGCTAGAAGCGGGGCGAAGGCGTTTGAGGAGATGCTCCTAGGCGCCTAGGCTTTCTTAGCACAACTTATTTACGTCTGCTAGGCCTCTATCCACGCGGAGGCTGGTGCGCGATGCTGCCCGTATACTCGCCCCCCTTTACCCCCGGCTTTACCGGGCAGATAGGGGTAACGGAGATCCTGATAATAATAGCGATCGCCCTCATACTATTCGGCCCCAAAAAGCTGCCCGAGCTCGCCAAGGCCGCGGGAGAGGCGGTACGCATATTCAGGGAGGAGTCTAGGAAGCTTAGCGAGGAGGATACCGCTACCCTGAGGAGCGTGCAGAGGGAGGCTGCAGCCGCCTCCTCCACGACGGTGAGCGAGGAGGAGCTCAAGAAGCTCGCCAAGATACTTGGAGTTGAGACGGAGAACAGGAGTAGAGACGAGGTTATAAAGGAGATAGTGGAGAAGGCCAAGCAGCAGGGCCTCATCTAGGCCCGGCCTAGTAGCGGGGTATAACAACTCTCTCTCCCGAGAGGATCCCCCTAACCCTCTCCGGGCCCCCTATTTCCTCTAGGTATCCGGCCACCGCTGGGGGAACCAGTTTCTTCCATTCGCCACCCCCGGCCATGAGCAGCCGTAGACGCGTGCCTGAGAGCTCCCCCCTCTCCAGCAGTGGAGGGTTCACGACGCTGAGGCCGCGCGCCCTGGCTAGTAGCTCTACGAAGCTGTTGTTCGTGGCGACGGCCTCGAAGCTTGGCGTCCTCGACGCCACGTGGCTGAGCCACAGCGAGTTATCTGGCACGTTGTCCAGCGGTATCACGTAGAGCCTGTCCCAGTGCTCCCTCAGCGCTAGTTTCAGCATTGTAATCCTCTCCCCTGCTGTAAAGGGGTTCTCCGCCGTGTAGTTGAACTGGGCCGCCGTGACGCCGACTACCACTTCCTCGGCGACGCCTAGGAGCCATCTTATGGCCGAGACGTGGCCCCTATGGACGGGCTGGAACCTGCCCGGGAAGAATACTCTAGCGTACCTAGCCACGCGGTGTCACCACATACATATTCTCTCCCCGGGGCTGTATAATAGTGGCGTCGGACATGTCAGGGTACACGTCCCTCGTAGGGTACTTCAAGGTGCTTTCGGCGAGGCCCTGTACAGCGCCGCTGGTCGCGGGCGTCGACGAGGCCGGTAGGGGGCCTATGCTGGGCCCCATGGTCATGGCTGTGGCTGCAGTGAGGCCCGAGGCGGAGGACATCCTCGTCAGCCTGGGCGTTAGGGACTCTAAGCTCATCGCGCCACGTAGGAGGACGCGGCTGAGGGATATACTGCTCGAGGTCCTGGACTATGCGGCTATTAGGGTGGTCGAGCCCCACGAGATAGACGAGGCGGTCGCCGGTGAGAGCTACGAGAACCTAAACTACCTAGAAGCGGGGGTTGCTGCGGAGCTTATACGGGGCCTCCTGGCGCATTGCAGCGTAGACGTCGTCTACGTCGACTCTCCCGATCCTGTCTCGGCCCGCTTCGGCAGGCTTGTCGAGAGGCTGGTGGGTGGGAGAGTGAGGGTTGTGGCGGAGAGCGATGCCGACAAGAAGTACCCGGTTGTCTCGGCGGCATCCATCATAGCCAAGACGGAGAGGGACAGGCTTATAGAGGAGTTGAAGAACCGCTTCGGCGACTTCGGCTCAGGCTACCCCTCTGACCCCAGGACGCGGAAGTGGGCTAAGGCGTGGCTGGAGGCCCACGGGGAGCCGCCGCCTATAGCCCGTAGGAGCTGGAAGAGCTGGCGTAGGCTCTGAGCTTTATATTGGCTGGGGTGGAATAGCCTGTGATGAGCGGGGGTTTCTTTAAGCACCCTACGGCGGTCGTGGAGGAGGGTGCTGAGATTGGTGAAGGCACGCGTATATGGCACTTCGCCCACGTGAGGAGCGGCGCCAGGATCGGGAGGAACTGTAACATAGGTAAGGACGTCTACGTGGACACTGGCGTGGAGATAGGTGACGGCGTGAAGATACAGAACGGAGTCTCCGTGTACCGTGGCGTTAGGCTTGGTGACAGGGTTTTTGTGGGGCCGCACGCGGTGTTCACCAACGACAAGTATCCGAGGGCTTTCAGCGAGGACTGGGAGGTTGTACCCACCGTGGTCGAGGAGGGCGCGTCTATAGGCGCCAACGCGACGATAGTATGCGGCGTGACGCTGGGCAGGTACTCCATGGTTGCTGCCGGCAGCGTGGTGACACGGGATGTGCCGGACCATGGGCTGGTGGTCGGTGTGCCGGCGCGTCTCGTGGGCTTCGTGTGTATCTGCGGTAGGCCTTTGCGACGGGTGGTGGAGCGTGACGAGGATAGCGTGGTCTACGTGTGTGACCACTGCGGTAGGAGGGTAACCGTCCGGCGCGGCGACTACGAGAGGATGCTCAGGGAGAAAGAGGGTTGTGGTTAGCCCCCCGGGGGGCTTGGGGCTATATTATCGCCTTTTCCGTGGCCTTGTCGAAGACGTGCAGCTTGTCCATGTTTATGTCGAAGCTCAGCACGGCCCCTATCTCATGCTCTGTTCCGGGCGGCGCGAAGGCTCTCACTATGTCGTCGCCCACCCTCATGTGCACGAGGACGTCCCTGCCGAGGGGCTCGGTTACGTAGACGACGCCCCTGTAGGGTCCCTCGCCTATCGTGACGTCCTCGGGCCTTATACCCACTATGACCTCCGGCGGGGGCCCGGCCTCTCTCAGCGCCTCGGCCATGTGCTCCGGCAGCTCTATTTTCATGCCGCTTGAGACGAGCACCAGTTTGCCGTCGTGCTCCTCGACGCTCGCCTCGAGGAAGTTCATGGGGGGCGCGCCTATGAAGCCGGCGACGAAGACGTTCGCAGGCCTGTTGTATAGCTCGTCGGGCGTCCCGTACTGCTGGAGCACGCCCTGCCGCATCACGGCGATCCTGTCAGCCATGGTCATGGCCTCTACCTGGTCGTGTGTGACGTAGATCGTGGTGATGCCCAGCTCCCTCTGCAGCCTCTTCAGCTCAGCCCTCATGTAGATCCTAAGCTTCGCATCCAGGTTACTGAGGGGCTCATCCATGAGGAAGAGCTGGGGCTCCTTTGCCAACGCCCTGGCGAGGGCGACGCGCTGCTGCTGGCCACCGCTCAGCTGTGCAGGCTTACGGTCAAGAAGGTTTTCGATGCGTAACAGCTTGGCGACTTCGCGGACCTTCCGGTCTATGTAGTCCTTGGGGAGCTTCTTCAGTTTCAGCGGGAAGGCTATGTTCTCGTAGACCGTCATATGCGGGTAGAGGGCGTAGCTCTGGAAAACCATCCCTATGTTCCTGTCCTTTGGGGGCAGGTCGTTGACGACCTGGTCGTCGAAGTATATGTAGCCCTTGGTGGGCTTGTAGATGCCCGCTATCATTAGGAGCGTCGTCGTCTTCCCGCAGCCGCTGGGGCCGAGGAGCGCGACGAACTCGCCGTCCTTTATATCTAGGTTCAGGTTGTCTACAGCTACTACTTTGCCGAAAACCTTGGTCAGGTTCTCCAGCCTGACCCTTACCATCTATCTACCCCTTTTTCTACCCGTCATTTATAAGACTTAAACCTTGGCGGGAACAAATATATAGTATGTTCCACCCGGCCAGCCATGGTGGAGGTGTTGGCCGGGAAGCACATCCTGGCGCTAGACGTGGGCACCACGACCGCTAAGGCAGCGGTCTTCACGCTTGAGGGCACGGTCGTGTCAACCGCTACGAGGGAGTACCCAACCTTCTACCCCAGGCCTGGCTGGGCCGAGCAGGATCCCGAAGACTGGTGGGACGCGGCGGCGGCCGTGGCGCGGGAGGCCCTGTCACGCGCCTCGATAGAGGAGTCATCGGTGGCCGCTATATGCGCGAGCAGTCAGCGGGAGACGATGGCCTTCATCGACAGGGAGGGCAGGAGCCTCGGCCGGGTGCCGATATGGATGGACAGGCGGAGCGCGCCCCAGGCGGAGTGGATACGGCGTGAGCTCGACGTCGAGGAGATCTATAGGAGGACCGGCCTCATAGTGGATGCGACCTTTACGGCCACGAAGCTCATGTGGCTCCGCGACCACAGGCCGGAGCTGCTCGAGAAGGCGTGGAAGGGCCTGCAGCCGAAGGACTACCTTGTCTACCGCATGACGGGGGTGCCGGCGACCGACTACTCGGCCGCCTCGCGCACCATGCTCTTCAACATACATAGGCTCGAGTGGGACGACGAGCTCTTCGAGTGGTTCGGCCTGTCCAGGTACCGCGGCCTAATGCCGGAGGCCTATCCGAGCCGCAGGATAGTGGGGCTTGTCACCGAGGAGGCGGCGAGGAGGCTGGGTGTGAGGCCGGGAGTACCCGTGGCGGCCGGCATGGGGGATAGGCAGGCCGAGGTGCTTGGGGCCGGGATACTCGGGCCCGATAGGATAGAGGAGAGCACGGGCACGGGGAGTACAACGGCGACGCATGTCGGGGAGCCACTGCTGGATCCCAAGATGCGCTACGTCGTCACGGTCTCAGCCGTTGACGGCATGTGGACCATAGAGGCCGGTATGTCCACGGCGGGCGCCGTGCTAAGGTGGTTCCGCGACCAGTTCGCCGGCGGGGAGAAGCTTCTCGCGGAGATGACGCGTAGGAGGAGCTACGAGTACCTGGACATGGAGGCGGAGTACGTGCCCCCGGGGAGCAACGGCCTGGTGGTGATACCGTTTTTCTCCGGGGCACGCGCGCCCCGCTGGAACCCCGATGCACGCGGGGTGATATTCGGCCTCACGGTGTACCATACAAGGGCCCACGTATTCCGGGCACTGATGGAGGGTATAGCCTACGAGATAAGGAAGATACTAGAGGTTCTAGAGGAGAGGGGTATAGAGAGCAGTGAGATCGTGGTCATGGGGGGCGGCGGGAAGACGCCGACATGGGCCAGGATAAAGGCGGATGTCACGGGTAGGGAGGTGGTTCTGCCGCAGCTCCTGGACGCGGCTCTGGCAGGCGACGCGGTTGTCGCGGGCGTGGCTATCGGCGAGATCGGCTTCGAGGAGGGTGCGCGCAGGTTCTTCAGGGAGAGGATGCGTATAAGGCCCGACCCGGAGAGGAGGGCCATATATGACAGGTACTACAGGTTCTACGAGCGCCTTGTAGAGGCCATGGAGGGCTTCTACGGCGATGCGTCTAGCCTGCCGGACGCTGAGCCTCCGAAGCCGCCATGGGATATAGAGAGGCTGCTGCATCTCCTCTTCAGGCTCGAGAAGGAGGATTAGAGAGAAAACCGGCTACTTTTTACCTACCCCCAGCGCCTTTAGGTGCTCCTTGAGGGGTTCGAGCAGCCTGAACACCTCCATCGGGAGCACGAACTTTGTGGACTGCGAGCTGCCAACCTTCTGCAGTGTGTCGAAGTACTGGAGCATCATAGTCTTACTGTCTATCCCAGCTGCCACCTCGTCGACCTTGCTGAGCGCCAGGGCGAGCCCCTCCGCCCTAAGTATCGCGGCCTGCTTCTCACCCTCGGCGCGCAGTATCGTAGCCTGCTTCTCGCCCTCAGCGACCCTTATGGCGGCCTCCTTCTTGCCCTCCGCCTCGGTGACCATGGCCCTCCTGCTCCTCTCCGCGCTCATCTGCTTGATCATCGCCTCCTGAACCTCTCTCGGCGGGAGGATCTCCCTTATCTCGACGGCCGTGATCTTGACGCCCCACCTCGCCGTGACCTCGTCGAGCTTCTCGCGGAGCACCTCGTTGATGTACTCGCGCTGCGCCAGCACATGGTCGAGGTCTATGTCGCCTACGACGGCTCTCAGCGTCGTCGTGGCGAGGCCTATGGCGGCGCCGCGGAAGTCCCTGACTTCGAGGACGCTCTTGAAGGGGTCGATGACCTTGAAGTATATCAGGAAGTCTATGTCTACCGGGGCGTTGTCCTTCGTGATGCACGTCTGCCGCTCCACCTCTATGTACTGTTCACGCAGGTCTACGACCACGCCCTTGTCTATGAAGGGTATGAGGAAGACGAGGCCGGGGCCGGCCACCTTTATCGCGCGGCCGAGCCTGAACACGACGAGACGCTGGTACTCGGGGACAATCTTGATGCTATTCCATATGATAAAGCCGAGTATCAGGAGGACTAGCACGAGGAAGAAAAGGTCTGGTATCATTCTCTCCCCGAGAGCTCCACGTACGGCGCTACGATAAAGTTTTCTCAGCCGGGGCACGTTCGACGATGAGCCTGAGCCCCTCTATGCCGACCACCCTGACCCTCTCGCCGGGACGTATCTCCTCGCTGCTAACGGCGGACCAGTCCTCGCTCTCCACGTTGACCACACCTGGCCGCCCGGGTTCTATGGCGGTCTTGGCGTAGCCCACCTTGCCAACCACCTTGTCCTCGAGGCTGACGGGCCTAAGCCTCAGCGCAGCGGAGGCCTTGAGGATCACGAAGAGCAGGAAGCCTGCCAGCACCATGAAGCCCGCTATCAGGGGGAGAAGGTTTAGCCCGAACTCCACGTAGGGCCTCCTATAGTACTCGAACATTACGGCGAGGAATATCAGCGTGAGGCCGAGCGCGCCGAAGACCTGTATGCCGGGTTTCTTGAGCTCTAGTATGAGCGCGAAGACGCCTATGGCCAGTAGGGCGAAGGTCAGCAGGTTGCCGCCGATGATGTCCAACGAGTAGAACGCAAGGGCCAGGAGCGCCAGGCCTGTGAGCAGTACGCCGTGGTGGCCGCCGGCCTTCACTCCGAAGATGACGAGTAGTATCCCAAGTACGACCAGCATGAGCGCGGTGCCGGGGTCGAAGAGGAAGCTGAATACGTCGCTCACGAGGTCTCTCCTATACTCGGCGACTTCGGCGCCGCCGAGCCCCAGCTCCTCGAGTAGCCGGCCCAGGCTGTCGGCCTCGCCGGCCGCTATGCCGAGCCTCAGCATCTCCTCGGAGTCGAATGTCGTGTTGTTGTAGACCATGCCCACCGCTAGGCGGGTAGCGTTCTCTACGCCGTGCTTCGAGAGCAGGCTCTCTATCCTCTTCGACATGTATGCCAGCACCTTCTCGTCGGCCGGCCATGGGCGGCACGCCCCGAGCACGGCCCCCCTGCCAACGTAGAGTCGCTCAGCGCTGAGCGCGACGGCGGCAGCGGCGGAGACCGCCTTCCCGCCGGGCGGTATCCAGGCTACGGTTCTACAAGGACAGGAGGATACTGCCTCGACGATGTTGTCCATCGACCTTATGTAGCCTCCATAGCTGTCCACGACGAGTACCAGTGTGCCGCCGCGGGCCGCTGCCACGGCCCGCCTAACGAGGTAGCTTGCCCCCTCGTCGATCGTGCCGTCGACGTATACTACTATGACGCTGCCCGAGTGCTGGGGCGACGGTGATGCGGCGGGGAGGATGGAGAGCAGGAGGATGAGTATGATCGCGTGTACGTGGAGCGAGAAGCGGGGTGGCGTATAGTGTCCTGGCTTCATACCCTGTCTTCACTACCCTCTCCCGGCCGTATATTCTTTTGGCACCAGCACTACCTGGTTCCTCCATCGAGAAAGGATTTTTCTATGGATTCCACCCATTTATCTTTAATATTCTGAAGTCCTTATCGTGTTAGACGATGTAGTATGGCGTGGAACCCCATTTCCAGGCGCCGGAAGAGGCGCGGCGTGTCACAGGTGGTGTCGACTGTTATACTATTCAGCACGCTACTCGTGATTATAGGCGTCGCCATCTTCTACGCCACTTCGCTCATAGACGCCAACCGGCAGCAGATGGAGTACCAGGCGGCCAAGGATCTCATGCTCTACGCGGCCACTGCGCTGGAGCAGGTCTCCTTCGGGACAGGCGGGAGCAGGTATATACGCTTCAGCCTGACATCCACGGGCCTCAACTTCATACCCGATGCCTACGGCCCGCTCACGGTCACGGTGAACGGGACCACGGTGATAAGCGACGCCGAGACATCGAGTATCGAGGCTGTGGGGGGCCCGCTGGTCACGACGATGTTCAAGTGTCTACGCCCACCCGTAGAGGAGCCTACCGCTGCTCGGAACGAGGTGTACAAGCTCGTAGTCGGAGCCGGCGAGCCCATGGTCGTGGTCTACGAGAACTTTACCCAGGGTAGAGCCGTTGTGGTCATGAAGCCGACCAGGGTCAGGGTGAACTACCTGGGGACCTTCGAGATACTCGAGGGAGGCGTCACGAAGACCTACAACTTCTACGCGATATCCTACATCAACATGAGCTTCGCCCAGGTCGGCGGGGCCGGGCAGATAGCCGTGGTATTCCGCAACGTCAACGTGACGACGAGCGAGATAAAGATACCCTCCCCCGGCATAGGCGTCACCGTGTCCCTCGGCCCTAGTAGCCAGACACTTAGCCTCGTCGGGAACCCGGCGGCGGACGGCTCGGTGGTCATAGTCAGGGTGGCCGACATAGTGGTCTCCACGGGGTGATAGTATGGCGTCGCCGGTATTCTCTCATCTCATGGGCACGCTCGCCCTCCTCGGCCTCCTCTTCGTGGTCACCTCCGCGTTCCTCGGCCTCCAGTACTATACCACGCTGCAGATACAGCAGGTTAGGCTCAACGAGGTGTCCAAGGCGGCCACGAGGGAGATAGTGGAGATGGTCTCGCTGTTCACGCTGGGGGGCGGCGACTTCTCCTACATGTACCTCACGCTGCCAGGGGCGCTGGGCGGGCAGGGCTACAATCTCACCCTGGTTCAGGAAGGCAAGTTCATAGTCCTCAGGACGTCCACGCAGGTATACGGCATCTCCCGCCTCACGACCGAGACGAACATCGTGACGCCGCCTGTAGCCGTGGTTTCGTCCCCTGTCGTCGTGAACGGCATAAAGGTGACGAATAGCATCCTGCTCCCGGTGCCCCCCAAGTACGCCGGCGGCGTATACATCGAGGGTAAGCCTGTGATAGTGGCCTTCAGGAGCGGGAGGACCATCTACATAGGCTTCGCGGTGGTCTATCCGGGGTGATCGTATGCATGTGTCCCTCGAGTATATCGCGCTGGGGATACTCATCATAGTATTCCTGGTCGCTACGATGTATGTTATCCAGAACACGATGAGCAAGCTGAACCAGGTCTACGAGGAGCAGCTCTACCCTGTCACGCAGAGGATACTCGACAAGATACTCCTCACCACGGGCTACCCCGCGGACTGGGGAGACAACCTAACAGCTATACCGGAAGACTTTGGGCTCGCACTCAACGGGACGAGGACGTCCTACGTGGTGGACGACGCCAAGGTAATGAGGCTTACAAACTTCTCCACCATAGCGAACCCGGCCTACATAAACGCCAGCACGATAGCGGAGCTCCTCGGCGTCGAGGGCAAATACGGGTTCAGGCTCGAGATAAAGCCATTCCTCAACCAGACGATGGACGTGCTGGCGACATACCCCGTGCCTAACAGGAAGACGCCGGACATCCCGGTCTACATACTGGTGACGGTGAAGAACTGGTACAACATAGGTGTCCCCAACGCTAACGTCACGGCGCAGCTCGTGCTTGTGAGGATAAACTTCTGGCCCAACGGGTCCGTGAAAGACCTGAACTACACCACGTTCACCCGCAGCAACGTCACAGGCCCCCTGGGCACCTGCACCGTGGACTTCAGGGACGACCTCGCCGACTACTTCTCGGCGCCGGGCCTGGGGGCTGGCGGCGCATACCGCGTCTACAGCTTCGTCACGCTCTACACGAACTGGAGCGGCTTCCTCGTGTTATCCGCCATACCCACACAGGCCCTCGTGGACGCCCCGGTCTCGGGGTACCTTATCGGCGACTACGTGGTTATCAACCGCACGCTCTCGGTCATAGGCGCCGTGAGGATCCGCAACGCCTCGCTACAGGTGATCCCCTCAACCTTTAGCGTGCTCCAGGTGGCTAACATAACGTGGCTCGACACGACCAGCCCGCCCTTCGGCCTCCTAAGGCCCTGGCAGGACTACCTCGTAGGTAAGGTTGAGGGACTGGACCCCTACGCCGCCTACCTGCTAATATTCGCGACGTGGAGGGGCTACCCGATAATCATAACGGTGAGCCGCGTGCCGAACGTGGATCTATGGTACGGCCAGCCCGGCGCGCTGCCGCCGAACAGCGTGACGCTGACGAGGGTTGTGCAGATAGGCCTCTACCCCTACCTGGTGAGGCTGACTGTGTGGCGCCTAGCCGAGGGATACCCATGAGGAGGCATGGGCAGGCGAGGCTAATAGAGATGCTACTGGCGGCCCTGATGGTCGTGGTGGCGATAGTTTTCACGATGCAGTTTACGAGGCCGATAAAGAGCATCTATATCAGGGAGACCAGCGACCTCCGCCGCCTGGCCTACAACCTTCTCGACAACTACGCGAAGGCGGGTGTCTACGAGTCCATAATAGTCAACGGGAACCTGAGCGGCGCGGACTGGGAGAGCCAGATGAGGCTTATGCTGTCGATGTCGCTACCACCTGAAATCGTCTTCTACATGGAGGTCTACGAGATACGCTTTGACTCGGCCACGGGGAGCATATACTTCGAGAGACTGGATCACGGCCGGATAACTAATCTTTCCAACTTTTCCTCTATCAGCCTCCTTGACGCGGAAACAGTAACCTTTACATATGTAGTGGTTGGTAGGCCAGACAGAGTGAGGGGTACGGTTCTCTACATCACGCTCACGCTCGGCTTTGGTGGTTGATATGCGTAGGATGCGTAGGAAAGGACAGATGTTGGTAGCGACCGCGTTGATAATAACCCTAGTGATGATGACGATAGTCATCTCCATCTACGAGGCACACGTCTTCTTCCTCCAGACGAGGAGCCTCGTGGTACGCGAGACCGTCGCCTCGATAACCTCGGACTTCAAGAGGGCCACGGCAGCGGTCCTCGCGGTGGCCACGAGGGCGTACTATAACTACTCCCGCTTCTACCCCCTCGTCTCGAGGTTCAGCAACTTTGGCCTCTACTACAGCTCCAGGCATAACTTCACGGTGGCCAGGATCGCCGCTCAGCAGTACCTGCAGTACTGGATGGCCGCGGAGAGCGAGGCCTACGCCAGCTATGGCCCGCAGATAAAGTATGAGCTCGCCAGGCTGAACATTTCGAAGTACCTCGGCAGGAAGAGGTATGTCTACAATCTCGTGGCCGGCTACTGGTACTACCCGACGGCGGCATCGGTGGCGTACGCCAAGCTCAAGGTGAACCTGACCAACGCCGGTTTCTACGGGTGGGAGTCGGACGTGGTGGTGGGGGTCTTCCTCAAGGTCTTCCCGCAGCCCGTGGCGTCTAGTCTCACAGACAACTATACGGTGATACGCATCAACGTGAAGGTCGACGACAACAGGTCGTACTCCGAGCTCGCCACGAAGGGCTGGGTCGAGATATACTACCCTGAGAGGAAGGGTGGGAGGTGGACGGGTAAATGGGTGAAGGCGGAGATAGAGGATATAAGGTACGAGGGGTTCGGGAACTACACGATAAAGTTTAAGCCCTACGTGGTCACGCTCCGCGACCCCATCTCGGGCAAAACCTTTGTGCCACTCCTAGTCGTCGTCTCGGATCACCGCGGCATTATAGTTGAAGCCCTCACGTACAACAAGATAGTCTTCAAGATAGCTAAGAACACGCCCGACACGCTGGTCTACTATGATTCATGGGGGATAAGGAGGACTGTCACGAAGCCCTACCTCACGCCGCAGGAGAAGTACACCGTCGAGTTCAGCTCGGATCTGAACTTCTACTGGCTCAACATACAGCTGGGGAGGGATCCCCCAGACTTCGAGCTGCCCCCCCTGCCCTACATGCCTATAAAGCAGATAAACATCAACGCCTCGACGGACGGCACGCTCGCCAGCGTGAAGGAGATACCCTTCCAGGTCGAGAACTGGACGAGGGCTGTGTGGCACGGCGTATACGTGTGGCTCCCCTACGGGCTGCCTGACCCCACGATAGACATCGTCCCCTACATCGTGCAGGGTGACAAGTACTTCAACATGAGGTTCGTGTTCCAGGTGCCCTTCCCCAGGAGGGATATCCGCGAGCAGTGGGTCATAATATGGTGGAACGACAGCCTGGACGCCACGATAAAGTCGTTCCCTACGCAGATATGGTACGACGACACTAAGAGGGAGGTCTTCCACCCGCTCTTCGGCATAGAGTTCCTCGACACGACACACCAGCGTGCATGGGGATACGAGAGTGTGCCCATAAGCACCGACCCCTGCGTCTCGGCGTTCGATCCAGACTACAACTTGATGTACTGGGGAGTGGCCGCCTTCGTAGTGAGGAACCCCGTCTCGGGCACGGTGTACGGCATCTACAACCTGCACGGCTTCGACTCCTACATCGTGCGCTGCGGCACACACTATGTAGCGTATCTGGCAAGGTACAGGCCCTACGGCGAGTGGAAGATATACACCAACTACTCGAGGTACGGTATAACCGCGCCCATCAGGATATACGCCGTGCTCAACACGACCCTGGTCGGCGACATCTACGGGCTGACCCTCGACAGCGGCGACACCACGGGGAACGTGAGGAGCGACTACTACGACTTCCTCGCTATAGTCGAGATAATCAACGGGACGAACTATATCCCCATAATCTCCTACGTGTACTGGAAGGACGGTAAATGGGGCAGGGGGTACTGGGTCTCGCAGTCCTCGGGCGCGGCCAGCACGGGCATCCCCGGGTGGCAGTCCACGTTCGGATGGTTCATGTACCTGACACACGCCTCCGGCTGGTACCTCGAGAACTCCACGGATGACACGCCGGTCAGCAGCTATCTCTACAGGACGTATGAGGGGTACTACCCGGGGATAATGATATCGCAGTGGGGCGACGACTCCGGGAAGTCGCTCATATACAGCGAGTCGGCGATAGACTACTGGTATGCGCTGAACCCCTACGACAACCTCAAGACCGCGTCATACATGTGTGGCGGGACACCGCTCTGCTCCGCTGATCTGCAGCTATATCCCTTCGAGTGGAGGAACCAGTACTTCGTGCCGAGGGGCACTTACTTCTCCTATTGGACGGCCTACTTCGTGTACAACCTGACTGGCACGGGCTGGCTCGGCGACACTGGGAGCAGGGGGTGGCGTAACTCGTACGTCTACGCACCCATGTTCCTCGAAAAATATGCGCCCGTTGTAAAGGAGCCCTAGACTTTTTCCCCGCTGGTGGTGTCCAGCAGCCATTCCGCTAGCGCCCGGGCCGCCCTGGCCCTGTGGGAGACCCTGTTTTTCTCCTCCATGCTAGCCTCGGCAAAGGTTTTCCGCCACCCCTCAGGGATGAATATGGGGTCGAAGCCGAAGCCGCCCCGCCCCCTAGGCTCCAAGGCTATCCTGCCGTCGACGCGGCCGGTGAATACCCTGACGTGGCCGCCGGTGTCCTTCACTCCTATCGCCGATAGGAAGTATGCGTCTCTCTCGTCTACGCCGTCGAGGAGCCTCAGAACCCCCTCCACGCCGATCGTCTTATAGACATAGCTGCTATAGGGCCCCGGGAACCCCCGCAGAGGCTCCACGAACAGCCCTGCGTCCTCGACGGCCACCGGTGCGTCCATCACGGGTAGCCTGGAGGCCGCGTACCTGGCCACCTCGACTATGCTGTCCGACTGTATCTCCAGCTTCTCGAGCCCTATGGGCTCGACCCTTACGCCCAGGGGCTCGAGCACCCCGGCGAACTCGGCGACCTTGTGCCTGTTCCCGGTTACAAGGTATATCTTGGGCACGTGGTAGTAGGGGCTGGGCCACGGGTAAGCTTATCGCCCCAGCCCGCAATAATTCTATGGAGCATCGATGTTCGAGGCACTCCCTGTTGAGGCCGTCGCGGCGGATGGCCGCATAGTGTATAGGAGGGGTGCCCTGGTGAAGCACCTGCCGGAGGGGAGGATCGTCTACGCCCCACTGCCACCCGTCTTCACACCGGGGCGCTACGCCTCCCACATGATGATCGAGTTCCCCGTCCAGGTGCTAGCGCCGGGGGAGAGGAGGAGGGTCTACCTGAAATTCCCCATAGACGTAGGCGTCTTCCTGGAAAGAAGTGGCCGCTACGTGCTGGTCGACGCCTTCTCCCTAGCGAGGGTGAAATATGCGCTATACTGTGACCCGGGAAACGGCGTGCTGGCGAGGTGGTGGAGATCCGACGCCTACACGCAGCCGCCCATGGTGGACCCCGACAGTGAGGGCCTGATGGAGCTGGAGATCGCTAACGGTGGAGAATGGGCCAAGGTCTCCCGTGCAGTATTCAGCTGCGGCGGGATGCCTCTCTACTACTCGTCCCACGCGGCTGTCAAGGCCAGGATGGAGGTGAAGGGGAGATGGGCTGAGACGTACTTCCTGGAGTCCCCGCCCCTAGAGGGCATGGCCAGGGCGCCCGACCCGGGGCTCGGGGGTGAGGGTCGCTTCGAGATGAGGTGTGGGATATGAGTCTGCCGCTCCTCCAGGTGCAGGTGCCGTGGGACATACTCGCCTTCATGCTCGTAGCTGCGCTCGGCGTGGTGGCAGCCCGCCTCGTGCTGGTCTATAGCAGGCGTCTCCTAGAGGGCCGCCTGGCTAGGAACGAGGTAAACGCGCTGTCAAGGGCGCTGGCCCTGCTCGTCGGTACAGCCTTCATAGTGGCCGGCCTCCCGCTGATCGGCGTGGACGTGGCCGGGCTCCTCGTCCTGGGAGGGTTCGCGGGTATTGTGGTGGGCTTCGCCGCGGGTAGCATAGTCTCCAACCTGCTCTCAGGGATCTTCCTAGTAATAGAGCGGCCGATAAGGATAGGGGACCAGGTGGAGGTTGAGGGGGTGCAGGGCTATGTGGAGGACATAACAGTGTTCTCCACCAGGATAAGGACGTATGACGGAAAGTGTGTCAGGATACCCAACGAGAAGGTGTTCACCTCGAGGGTCACCAATATAGTGGCATACCCCGCTAGGCGCGTCGACGTGTCGGTCAGCATAAGCTACGGCGACGACATAGGCAAGGCGATACGAGTCATACTCGGGCTCGCAGAGGAAAACCCATTGATCCTCAAGTACCCGGAGCCCCGCGTATACGTCGACAGGCTCGCCGACAGCGGGGTAGAGCTGGCGGTCAGGCTATGGGCTCCGACGCAGGCATGGTTTGAGGTGAGGACACAGATACTCAAGGACATAAAGGAGGCCTTCGACAGGGAGGGGATAGAGATACCCTTCCCGCAGCTCGTCGTGCACCAGGCTAGCGAGTAGATCGAATGATTCGACAGCAGGCTATAATTCAGGGAGGCCGCACGGTAATTATTTTCCTCCAGCTTTTCCACGCCTTTTCTCACGAATTACCACAACCATCCTTTTTCTCTCCAGGCACGTGTGATACATGGTGAAATGGAGTGGAGAACTATCCATCCATAAGGCCTCCGGAGACCCGTGGAAGCCCGCTCATCTACGTGCTCGCCGACGGGGAGGGTCACATAATCCTCGAGGCGCCTCCATCGGCGCTGCGGGCGTTGACGTGGCAGGCCTCGTCAGGAGGTTCGCGGAGTCCGGTCTTCAGACACTCGTTGCGGAGGCCGACGGTGTCGTGGTGAGGCTTGAGCGCAGGGGCGAGTACATAGTCGCCGCCTCATACCTCGAGGAGCTTGACGGCTGGTATGCTTTTGCATCAAGAATTCTCTCCCAGGTTCCGGTACAGGTAGCTGAGATCTCGGATGGCAAGGCCCGCGGCCTGGCTGTGGCCGCTATACACTAGATAGCTTTTTCGCATGGCCAAGGGTATAATATATCATGCCTGGTAGACGTAGGTGGCGGCTACCGCCTAGGATAAAGGTTCTGGAGGCCCTAGGCTGTATAGGCGACGGCCGGATAATCGTCGAGGATCACAAGGCCCGCGTAGTAGGCTCCGACGGCCAAAGAACCTACACGGTGTACTGGGACGGCAAGGCCGGGATATACTCGACGGACAATGGATCCGTATATAGGGGGTACCTCGGCTACCCGGCCATAGCGTTCCTCATGCTCAAGGGCCTTCTCCCCTATGATGAGCGTCTCGCCGAGGCCCTTAAGGGAATACCCTGGCGCGAGCTTAATGAGAAGTACAAGAGCTACAGGCTGACCATGGAGCATGTAAGGAGGATCCTCGAGGAGCGTGGTGTAAAGTGGCCGTATGTGGAGGCGTTCATCGAGGAGGTTATCGACGCTATAAAGAGGCTTAGGCCCTACCCGATTGAGCCTCCCGAGGACGATGAGAATAGGTAAACAGAAATAGGTAATCTAGATTATCATAATCATGGTTACCAGATTTATCGATAGGGAAGCTGAGCTGCACGCGCTCCAGGAGGTACTCGACAGCAGCTCCATGGAGCTCGTAGTAGTCTACGGCAGACGCCGCATAGGGAAGACAAGGCTCATACTTGAGGCGCTTAGAGGCCGCGAATATGTCTACTACCTGGCGGTAGAGAGCGGCAACTTGGAGCGCTTCAGGAGGGCGGCCTCCCGCCTCGTACCTGAGGCCAGGTACGCCAGGGCTGACTGGGAGGCGTTACTGCACTTCCTCAGGGGTAGGGTCATAGTGATAGACGAGTTTCCCAATCTCGTGCGTGAGGATAAGTCCGTGCTATCAGTTCTGCAGCGCGCCATAGACACGGATCTCGCCGGCACGTCTACGAAGCTTCTCTTAGTAGGCTCCTCGGTCTCGATGATGAAGAACCTGGTCCTTAGCTACACCTCCCCCCTCTATGGGAGGCGGACGGCGCAGCTAAGGGTCGGCCCCCTGCCCTTCAGGTCGATAAGGGGCTTCTTCCCCGGCGTGGCGCCGCGCGAGCTAGTCGAAATATATGGCTTCGCTGGGGGAGTGCCCTTTTACCTAGAGAAGATTGAAGCGCCCTTCTGGGAGTGGCTTGCACGCGAGCTAGCCGACCCTAAGAGCTTCCTAAGGGAGGAGGGAGACTTCCTGCTGAGGTACGAGTTCGAGGAGGTGGGCACCTATAAGAGGATACTCGAGGCAATAGCATCCGGCAGGACTAGGCTCGGCGAAATAAAGAGCTACGTCGGGAAGAGCTCGATAACCGAGTACCTGAGGAACCTCATAGAGCTCGAGCTAGTAGAGTATGTGAAGCCCGTCACGGGCGGGAGGAGGGGCGTCTATCTCATAGCGGACGAGTTCACTCGCTTCTGGTACAGGTACATCTACCCCTACCTCACCGAGATAGAGCTCGGGGTATACACCATAGACGCGATAAGGAGAACCTATGATTCCTACCTCGGCCTAACCTACGAGAAGATAGCGCTCCAGCACGTGGCCGAGCTCATCAGGAGAGGCGAGCTACCCAAGGTGGAGAGGCTGGGCAAGTGGTGGAGCAAGGGGGAGGAGATAGATATCGTGGGGCTCAGGGGCAGGGAGCTGGGAGTATTCGTAGAGGTGAAGTGGGGAGACCTCACGGCCCGCGACGCTAGGAGGGTCTACGAGGCCCTCGTAGCCAAGTCGTCGCGCATAGACGTCGGGGAGAGGGTGTACGTCCTCGTATGCAGGAGTTTTGAGGGCCGCGCGCCTGAGGGGCTTAGGGTATACACCTTGGAGGATATAGTGGGCTAAGTGGTGGATAAGATCTCTGTTAATGGTTTTTAGACTAGTATATCTGCCACATTATTGTTCTTTTAGCCATAATTTAATATAATCGAGTTAATATAATATACATGGTGAGAGCAATGGCCGAGAAGAAGCCCGAGATAAAGGAGGCTGACCACATCGAGGAGGAGCTCCGCACCCTCTTCGGCCAGGCCGAGAGCATAAGGAGGCAGATAGCGACGATCGATGACACCATACTCGACCTTGCAGCGGTCCTCGAGACCCTCTCCTACATAAAGGAGCACGGCAAGGAGAAGGTGGTCCTCGTCCCCATCGGGGCAGGCAACTTCATACGCGCTAAGATCGTGGACACCGAGAAGGTGATAATGGGCGTCGGCGGCAGGCTCAGCGTCGAGGCGGACATAGAGGAGGCCAAGAAGACCCTTAACGACCGCATAGCTACACTCGAGACTCTAAGGCTCGACCTCCGCCGGAAGCTCGAGGAGATAAACGCCAGGATAAGGGAGCTGGTCCGGGAGGCCAGCACCCAGTAAGTAGGGCGACTATTTTTTTCCCCTCCTGGGTAGTGTGGCCTCGAGGATCTCCTCGTAGCCTAGGGAGGTGGGTGCATGCCCGTATCCGCAGAGCTCTACGAGGCCCTTATGAGGGAGCTCGAGGAGGCTGAGGAGTACATAAGGAAGAGCGACAGGAGGATATACGCCTCCTTCGGGGGAGCCCTCTTCATAGAGGTGTCGCGTGAAGAAGCCCTCGAGATAATAGAGAGGGACCGGAGGAGGATAAGGGAGCTCCTGGAGAAGCTGAAGGAGAGCGGCGGCGCATAGCCGCCTTTTTCCATAACCTCCAGCCACGGCGTGGCGGACGGATATATTCTTAACCGCCTAGCCTGGTTTAGGCATGGTGACTTAGCTGTGTACGGGTATACACAGAGGAGGCCCTTCTTCTACCCTAGGGAGATACCCGAGCTCGCGCTGGCGATCCTATCGGTCTACGCGGTGTTCCTCAGCATGGCCGGCTTCACGCTCAGCCCCCTCTGGATGCTCTACATATTCGTGCTATCCTTCCTCGTCTACGTGCCCCATGAGATGGCGCACAAGTTCACCGCCCTCCACTACGGCTATCCGGCGAGGTTCAAGCTGATACCCGAGTACTTCGCCCTTACGCTGATATCGGCCATACCCTTCGTGCCAATAAAGATCATAGTGCCCGGGACAGTACTCATCTACACCTTCGGCCCCATCGACAAGGCTAAGAACGGCATAATCTCCGCTGCGGGCCCGCTCACGAACCTCGTGATAGGCTACGCAGCCCTAGCCTACGGCCTGCTCGGGCACCCGCTGGCGGTGACGCTGGCGCAGATAAGCGGCTGGATAGCGTTCTTCAACCTGATACCCTTCGGCCCCCTGGATGGGAGGAAGATAGCTAGCTGGAGCATACCGGTGTGGCTTGTGCTCCTGGGTGCCTCGGTGTACCTGTCCTTCTTCATCTAACCCCATCCATTTATATTCAGCCGGGATAACTAGCCATTGGATACGCTATGTCCTCGGCAGCCGAGATACAGAGGAAGATCCGAATAGAGCAGATCAGGAAAATCCGCCAGCAGGAGGAGGAGGCCAGGAAGAGGCTGTCCAAGATAAAGCACAAGATCATAGTGCTAAGCGGCAAAGGAGGAGTCGGCAAGTCCTTCATAACCGCGAACCTTGCGGCAGCCCTGGCCCAGAAGGGCTACGTTGTAGGTGTCTTCGACGCCGACATACACGGCCCCTCCATACCCAAGATCTTCGGGGTACACGGCCAGACCCTCTACGCCGGCCCCGGCGGCATAATGCCCCTCCTGGGCGTCGGCAACGTCCGCGTGGTCTCAGCAGACCTCATGCTACCCAGCGAGGAGTCGGCACTCATATGGCGCGGCCCCCTCAAGACAGGCTTCATCCGAGAGCTGCTCTCCATGGTGAACTGGGGTGAAATGGACTTCCTCCTAGTAGACCTGCCGCCGGGCACGGGCGACGAGGCCCTCACGATAGCTCAGCTCATAAAGGATCTCGACGGCGCGATAATAGTTACCACGCCGAGCGACCTGACACGCATAGTGGTCAAGAAGGCCATAACCTTCTGCAAGCAGCTGAACGTGGACATAATCGGCATCGTGAACAACATGTGCTGCTTCATATGCCCCAAGTGCGGCTCCAAGTACTATATATTCGGCAAGGGCGGCGCCGACAAGCTGACCAAGGAGATGGGCCTTCGACTCCTAGGCGACATACCGCTCGACCCCAGGATAAGCGAGGCCATGGACAAGGGCGTTCCATTCGTCATCGCCTTCCCCGAGGCGGAGGCGGCGAAGAAGCTCATGGAGATAGCCGAGAAGGTAGCGGAGTACGTGGAGAAAAAGCCTGGTAGCGGGGGAGAGGAGGGGGAGGGCGGCTAGCGCCGCCTATACTTCTCGAGCGCCCGCTCTATATGTATCCTCATCATCCTTTCCGCGAGTACGGGGTTTATGCCGGCCACCGCCTCGAGAGACTCTATGTAGGTGAGGTGGTAACCCTCCGCTATTATCCCGGCTATCACATCTGTGAGCCTCTTAAAAGCCGTGTAGAGTCTAACCGCCTCATGGCGCGGAAGCTCGCCGAGAGCCTTCTCGAGGAAGATTTGCTGTAGCCGGCTCGTCATGGCTAGCATGTAGCGGTTGTAGATCTTCCTCTTAATGTGGACTACGCCGACATACCACTGCCAGAGCCAAAAATCCTCTCCGCATTCCCCCTCGAACAGCCTCCCATACCACTCTCCCAACGCCCTCTCCCTCCTAGCCCTCTCCCCCGGCCTGAAGACGCTGGCGGTGGGCGGGTATGAGAACAGCGTATCGTAGAACTCCTTTACGATGCTGGGCCCCCATCTGAGGGCGACGTCCCTGTACCTCCTCAGAGTGTCACAGTCTGTGTCCCTGAAACCGGTGAGAACCTTCAGATCCTCCACATATGAGAGGATCTTCTCCCTGGACTCAAACTCCTGGGCCACACCTAGTATCCAGGGAGAAGTTATATGTCTGTTACTTACCAGTTGTCCGCCCTTCCCCCGAGCCGGCCCCCTCTCCGCGGTAGACCTCCATCACCTCCTTAAGTATACTGTAGACCTGTAGCGCATCCCGGCTCTCCACGACGAGGATCGTATCCCTATAACACGATATTATCTGCGTCACATTGATCCCCCGGGAGGAAAGGAGGAAGGTCAGGTAGGAGACGACGCCGGGCGTGGTGACGATCTCCGGGGGGCTCTTTATTATGACCGCGGCCTGGCGCCGTATATAGTTGAGGACGCCGCCGCTCAGGAGATCCCTGATCTCCTCTACTGTCTCCCTGTCGACCATGAGCGTCACGGTGTCCGTGCTCTGGGCCAGTTGGAAGAACCGGGCTGTACGGGCGTGTGTGAGCAGCTTGGGTAGCAGGCTCCTGCCACGCCTGGCCTCGAGCGTGACGACTTCTACATCGTCGATGAGGCTTAGCGTGCTCTTGGCAAGCACCTTGAGGGCGTCTACGTCGCCGCGCGCCGGCGTCTCCCTAAGGCTTTTGGCGAGCCTTACAAGCGCCACTTTTATCGCGCTTATACTGGCTTTTACTCCGTAGTTCTCTAGTTCCCTCTGCAGGAGGGAGGCCAGGGCGCTGTAGTTGACTACGCCTATCCTTAGGGCCTCTATCATGCAGGGCCTGTTGTAGACTAGCGTCTTTACGTGCTGCGCGATGCTGTCTCTCCTTATGGGCATTCCTCTCACCGTGGCGCGTGCCTATATGGTATAGCCACCTGATATAAATGTGTTATGTATGTTACACATCTACCTCAATTTGTTACATAGTGAATCAAAATGATTATATACTGTCCCATTTTGTGACACTAGGTTGAGAAAATGGACCCCCAGAAGATGCTGGTCGCGGGCATAATAATAGCTCTACTAGTCGGCGTGGGCATAGGCTACGCCATATCCATGGGCGAGGTTAGCCAGCTAAAAGCAAAGGTAGCCTCGCTGGAGTCCCAGCTCAAAGCGCAGGGAGCCTCCCAGGAGGGATGCGTAAAGACCTCGGGGCTCGTAGAGAAGATCAAGGAGAGGGGGTATATAATCCTCGGAACCAGCGCTGACTGGCCACCCTTCGAGTATATCGACAAGCAGGGCAACTACGTTGGAATAGACATCGAGATAGCCAAGAAGATCGCTGAGAAGCTCGGCGTGAAGCTGGTCGTGAAGGACATGAAGTTCGCAGCGCTCATACAGTCACTCCAGGACGGCAAGATAGACATGATCCTCGCCGACATGACCCCCACGCCCGACAGGGAGAAGGTTGTAGACTTCTCGATCCCATACTACTTCAGCAAGGGTAACGCGGTCGTAGTGCTCAAGTCCTCTAATATACAGAGCCTCGAGGACCTCAAGGGCAAAAAGGTTGGCGTACAGCTGGGAACCATACAGGAGGACTGGGCCAAGGAGCACCTCAAGGATATAGCGCAGATAGCCAGCTACGACAAGGTGTACCCGGACATGGTCATGGTGCTCAAGAGGGGCGACGTCGCGGCTATAATCGTGTCCGACATGGTGGGCGAGGTCCTCCTTAAGAAGGATCCCGACCTCAAGATAGCCTTCTACGCCGGCGGCTCAGGGGTGGGCGGCGCGGTCGCTGTGCCACAGTGCGCCGAGGACCTGAAGTACGTGGTGAACAGCGTCATCTACGAGATGCTCCAGAACGGCCAGATGAAGCAGATCTTCCAGCAGGAGATAGACAAGTGGCTCTCGAGCCAGGGCTAAGGGTCTAAATAGGTTTCCCCTCTTTTTTCACGGTGCGTAGCGATGGGTGTATTCGAGTTTCTAATAGAGTACCTGCCCTTCATAGCGCAGGGATCCACCGTCACGCTCCAGCTGACCCTATTCTCGTTCGCCCTGGGATTCGCGACGGCGATGCCCCTTGTCATGGCGAACCTCTTCGGGATACTCCCATTCCGCCTCGTCTCCAGGTCGTACGTCGAGGTTGTTAGGGGGACGCCGCTCCTCGTCCAGCTCTTCCTCATATACTTTGGCCTCCCATCGATAGGCGTCAAGTTCGACGCCATGACGGCCAGCATACTCGCCCTCGGCCTCAATAGCGCCGCCTACCAGGCGGAGATCTTTAGGGCGGCGATAAAGGGCATACCGGAGAGCCAGTTCCTCGCGGCTGAGTCCCTCGGCTTCACGAAGCTGCAGACCTTCCGCTACGTCGTTCTACCCCAGGCGGTGAGGATAGCCCTGCCGGCGCTGGTAAACGAGTTCGTGACGCTGATAAAGGAGAGCGCCCTCGCCTCGATCATAGGGATCGTAGAGATAACCAGGCGCGCCGACTACGTTGCCGCGTACACGTTTAGGGCGTTCGAGGCCTACCTGGCGGCCGCGATAATATACTTCGTGCTCTGCTACTTCTTCTCCTACGGGGCCAGGTATATAGAGAAGAAGACTAGGATACCGGGCTACAAGGGTGGGTGAAATGTCCGAGGACTACATACTAATCATGGAGGACATAGTGGCCGGCTACGAGGGCCACAAGGTGCTCAACGGCGTCTCGATAAGGGTTCGGCGCGGCGAGCGAGTAGTCGTCATGGGGCCGAGCGGGAGCGGGAAGAGCACGCTGCTCAAGGCGGCCGTACTGCTGGTGAAGCCCTGGTCCGGGAGGATAGTGCTCGACGGCGAGGAGCTAACAGGGAAGGGGGTGGACATAAGGCGTGTGCGGGCGAAGACGGGCTTCGTGTTCCAGAGCTACAACCTCTTCCCCCATATGACTGTCCTCGATAACATAGTGCTGCCGCAGGTCATAGTCAAGAAGGTTAGCAGGGAGAAGGCCGTGGAGAAGGCCCGCCAGGTGCTCAGAGAGGTTGGTCTGGAGGGCGTCGAGCACAAGTATCCGCTACAGCTCAGCGGGGGCCAGCAGCAGCGCGTAGCCATCGCCAGGGCCCTGGCGATGGAGCCCAAGATATTCTTCCTAGACGAGCCGACCAGCGCGCTCGACCCGGAGCTCAAGGAGGAGGTGCTCAACACTCTGGAGAAAATAGCTAGGGAGGGCATAGCGATGCTCATAGTCACCCATGAGCTTGACTTCGCGGAGGACGTCGCGGACAGGATAGTCTTCATGGAGAACGGCGTGGTAGTGGAGGAGGGAGACCCCCACAAGGTGCTCTACAACCCGGAGAAGGAGAGGACACGCGAGTTCCTACGCTCCATAAGGAGGAGGCGGCGCGCGGCGCAGACGCTAGAAAAATAGTTTTTCGTAGAACCTGTGGACATCTATCTTTCTCCACCCCTGCCCCCTGAGCCTCCACGCATAGAAGCTCCAGGCATGCTCCGTGAACCGCGACACCGACTTCGCGGATACGCTGGCGTCGAGCCGCCCCCCGAGGACGCTGGCCACGGCGGACTCCACATCCATTCCGAGGAGCGCCGCCGCCGTTAGGGCCAGTAGCACATAGGGGTGGGGGCCAGACGTGTCGAACGCCCGGCAGGCCCTGAGGTAGTCGGCGACCCCCCTAACCTTCACGCCAGTGCTCAGCGACACCGCCTCCACCAGGGGGCCTCCGAGGCAGCACCTCCTCTCCACAAGGGCTGCGCGGGGTACCAGGTCTCGCCTCCTCAAAATATAGTAGGCCGGGACGCGCGGGTCGAAGGCCAGGAGCCACGCGGAGAGACCCAGGCAGAGCTCGCCCCTCTTCACCACCGCCGCCACGGGCCTAGCCCCCCACTCCTCGAAGAGCGCCTCACGGAGGCTCCAGTCCCTCCTCCCGCGCGCCGTGACGGCGAGGAGCTTCGCGGCCCCTATCTCTATGAGGCCGCCGGCACCCGAGGCCGGCACGCCCCTGCGCCACTCTCCCTGTAGCTCGTCGATGTTCAGCGTCGGCGTGGCGGCGCCGGCGGGCGTTATCACGCCATCGGGGCGTGGGGTCTCGTCGACCAGGATTATCCTCATCCCGCCATCCAATCGGGAGGAAGCCATATAAGCCTTAGACGGGGTATATAGGCCGCCTAGGCGAGGTGGTGCCTATTGTGTTGCAGGTATATAACACCCTGACCAGGCGGCTAGAGGAGTTCTCCCCAGTCGCCCCGCCTAGGGTCTCCATGTACGTCTGCGGCCCCACCGTCTACGACTATAACCACGTCGGCCACGCGCGCACATACGTGGCCTTTGATGTCGTCAAGCGCTACCTGAGGCTCAGGGGCTACGACGTGGTGCACATACAGAACATCACCGATATAGACGACAAGATCATACGGCGGGCCCAGGAGGAGGGCAGGGACTGGCGCGAGATAGCGGACTACTATGCCAGGGACTACCTAGAGTCGCTCGGGAAGCTCAACGTCCACGTGGACATACACCCGAGGGTCACAGACCACATCAAGGAGATCATAGAGTTCATCGAGATACTCGTGGAGAAGGGCCACGCCTACGTCGCGCCCAGCGGCAGCGTATACTTCGACGTAGACACCTACCCTGACTATGGCAGGCTGAGCGGCAGGCTCGACAAGCAGCAGTGGACGCAGGAAGAGTTCGCCAAGGAGAAGAAGAACCCCTACGACTTCGCGCTCTGGAAGGCCCGGAAGCCCGGCGAGCCCTACTGGGACAGCCCCTGGGGGCCCGGGAGGCCCGGCTGGCACATAGAGTGCAGTGTCATGTCCACCAGGTACCTGGGCCGCCAGATAGACATACACGCGGGCGGCAGCGACCTGATCTTCCCGCACCACGAGAACGAGAGGGCGCAGAGCGAGGCGGCGCTCGGGGTGAAGCCCTGGGTCAAGTACTGGATGCACTCCGGCATGCTCCAGGTGGCTGGGGAGAAGATGAGCAAGAGCCTGAGGAACATCGTACCCCTCAGGGAGCTCTTCAAGGAGTACGACCCCCTAGCTGTGAGGCTCTGGCTGGCCTCTGCGCACTACAGGGCCGTGCTCAGCTTCACCGACCAGGCGCTAAGCCAGGCCGAGGCGAACCTCCAGAGGCTTAGGGGCGCGGTGGGGCTCCTAGAGAGGATCCTGGGCGAGGTGGAGCCCGAGGGGAGGCTCAGCGACAGCCAGCTCGCGCTCCTCAGGAGGATGGAGGAGCTGCGCCGCCGCTTCCACAGCGAGATGGAGCGCGACTTCAACGCGAGCGGGGCCTTCGCCGCGGTCATGGAGCTCGCCAAGATAGTCTACGCGGAGATAGAGGGCAGCCCATCCTACTCCACGGCGTGGAAGGCCTACACGCTGTTCGAGGAGTTCAACAGGGTTCTCGGCGTCCTCGACGACGTCATCTACGGGCGCCGCGGCGGCGCGGAGGACAGGTTGGTGGGGATACTCGTGGACGTGCGCTCACGCCTACGCGAGAAGAGGCTCTACGACCTGGCCGACTACATTAGGAGTAGGCTCGCAGAGCTGGGAATAGTTCTCATGGATAAGGGCGGGGAAACCCTCTGGATCCGCCGCTGAAGCCCCCTGGAAGGAGCCCCCCAGGGGGATATTTTATCGTCGCCGGCGCGCCTCCCCCTATACGGGTTTAACCTTCTCCTCGCGCCCCAGCGCTATCGCTAGAGCGCCTAGGAGGACTGCGTCGCCGCCAAGCGGGGTCAGCTCTATCTCCGGCACCCTGTTTATCGCGTATCTCTCCACGTCCCGCCGGAGGCCTCTGAGCAGTACGTCGGGGTTGTACAGCGCCACGGAGCCGCCCACCGTTATCAGCTCCGGGTCATAGTTGTTGACGACGGCGGCGAATCCGTACGCGTTGTACCGCCTAACCTCGCCTATCACTAGCTTCGCGAAGGGATCCCCGTCTCTGTACGCCTTGAAGACGTCCTTCGCGGCTATGGTCCCTAGCTCCGAGAGCATGCTTCTCGACCACAGATCCGGGCTGCTTTGTGCCAGCAAAGCCGCGAGCCTCGGTATCCCCGAGCCGGAGGAGTATGCCTCCCAGTGTCCCCGGCCACCGCAGCCGCATACGAGCCTCTCCTCGCTGTCCACGACTATGTGCCCTATCTCGGCGGCGTTGCCGTCCTTCCCTAGGAGGAGTACGCCGTCCACGTAGGCTCCGCCGCCTATGCCCGTGCTTATCGTGACGTAGACTAGGTTGTCGAGACCCCTACCGGCACCCCACGTCTTCTCCCCTATGACCGCGGCGTTGCAGTCGTTTGCGACGGCCACGGGTAGGCCTAGCTCCTCGCGCAGCGGCTCGGCCAAGGGTATCTCCTTGAAGGGCATGTTAGGAGAGTTCACTATCCTCCCCCTAACCGGGTCTAGGGGGCCGGCGGTGCCCACCCCGACCGCGGAGGGCTCCACGCCCAGCCGGGAGGCGAGCTCCCTGGCGTGGAGGGCTATCTTCTCGGCGAGCTCTCGGGGCGCCTTAATGCTCCTGGTCTGGAAGGACGCCTTGGCGAGCAGCCTGCCGCCGGCGTCGCCCACCGCCACCCTGGTGTTCGTAGCCCCTATGTCGACGGCAACGCCGTACCCGCCGCCCCCCTCCAATGGTTCTCCCCCACCTGCCGCTGTTCTACGTGTGCCTTTTCCCGGCGGTCTCCGCTGCCGCCTCCACGAAGGATAGGTATACCGGCGAGGGCCTGTTCGGCCTGCTCTTAAACTCGGGGTGGAACTGTACCCCCACTATCCACCTCTTCCCGAGTACCTCGATCGAGTTCACTATCCTGCCGGTGGGGTCGGTCGACGATACGACGAGGCCGTGCTCCTCGGCCATCTCGGCGTAGCTAGGTATAATGTGGTAGCGGTGGCGGAACCTCTCCCTTATACGTGTCCTCCCGTACGCTCTGTGCAGTAGGCTCCCCTCCTTCAACACTATGTCCTGTGCGCCGAGCCTCATAGAGGCGCCCTTATACTTAACGCCACGCTGCTCCGGCAGGAGGTCGACGACAGGGTGCGGCGTGCCGGGGTCGAGCTCCGTGCTGTTGGCATCCCTTAGGCCTACAACGTAGCGCATGAAGGCCACGAAGAGCAGCTGGGCGCCGAAGCATATGCCGAGCAGCGGGGTGTCGGTCTCCATGGCCCACCGTGCGGTCAGTATGAGCCCCTCGCTGCCCCTCCTGCCGAAGCCCGGGGTGAGGAGTATGCCGTCGACGTCGCCGTAGAGGTCGTCTATGACCCGCGGGTCACGCTCTATTTTCTCGCTGTCGACGTACTTGGTCTCCAGTCTCACACCTAGGGCGGCGGCCGCGTGCCCCAGAGCCTCGAAGATGCTTATGTAGCTGTCCCTGATCCTCGTGTACTTGCCGGGCACGGCTATCCGCACCCTCCTCTCCCAGGGCTTCTTGAACCTCTCAACCACGCTCTCCCACTCACGGGTCATGGCCCGCCTCGGCTCGGCGCCTAGCCCTAGCAGCCTGGCTATATAGCGGCCCAGCCCCTCCCTCTCGAAGAGTAGCGGCTCCTCGTATATTGTATCCAGGTCTGGCGCCGAGATAACTGCCTCCAGCGGAAGGTTTGAGTAGAGGCTTATCTTTCTACGGGCCTCCTCGGTGAGCGGCATCTCGCTGCGCGCCACTATCACGTCGGGCTGCAGCCCCATGCTGAGCAGCGTCTTCACGCTGTGCTGTGTCGGCTTAGTCTTCAGCTGGCCCACGGTTCTCAGATAGGGGACGAGAGTCACGTGTACGAGGAGGGAGTTCCCCGGCCCCTTCCTCAGCCTCATCTGCCTCACAGCCTCCAGGAAGGGCATAGCCTCTATGTCGCCGACGGTGCCGCCGACCTCTATCAGCAGGACGTCCGGCTCATGCTTCCCCTCCACCTCGGCTATGCGCCTCTCGATCTCGCCTATGATGTGGGGGATAACCTGTATGGTCCTGCCGAGGTATGCGCCCCTCCTCTCCGCGAGGATTACGCTGAGGTAGACTTGGCCCGAGGTTATGTTGTTGGAGGGATGGATGTCCATGTCCAGGAAGCGCTCATAGGTTCCGAAGTCCTGGTCCACCTCTGCTATCTCGAAGACTAGCCCCTCGAGGGGCTCGAAGCGCCACCTCTCCTCGCACACGAAGACCTCGCCGTGCTCGATGGGGTTGAGCGTCCCGGGATCCACGTTGAGGTAGGGGTCCATCTTTATTATGTCGACGCTGAGGCCGCGCCACTGGAGGAGCTTTGCGATCGACGCCGTTACAACGCCCTTACCTATGCCGCTTAGGACTCCGCCCGTCACATAGATGTGCTTGGCCACCAGTGCCCAGAAGAAGATTTACCGGGAGTTCATATAAAGCGTTATGGCACAGTTTTTAACGGTGCCCGGTGTCTTCCACCGGGGGGCTATGAGGACGGTCTAAAGCGCGGGAGCCCGCCGGCGATGACCGCGGCCATCGCTACTGAGCCTCTCCATGCTTCTCCATGAGCTCCCGTATGATGTAGGTGAGTACGCGCGCCAGGGCGTCGAAGTCGTCGGAGCTGACGTCCGTCTCTACGGCGATTATGTTTTCCCCGTCCTTGAATATGTAGGCCCTGCGGCCGCTGTTCTCTATCATGGTCCAGGGCTCTATCTGCGTGAAGAGCGCTATATAGGCGTTTATGAGCCTGTAGAGGTTCTTGTCCCCTTCCCCGTCTGGATAGGCGAATATCCTCTCCCCGGTCTTTCTCAGCACTATGATATGCTTCACTCTTAGGGAGCGCAGCGTCTCCTCGGGGTTATCTAGGTCTATTGTATACTCCTCGACCGGGGTCTCTGACATCCCTAAACTTCTTTCACGGCGGGAGTTATTAATCTCTATTTGCTAGTTTGGAGGCGTTCCCGCCCCCTGCCGCCGGGCTGGTAGAAGTGAATATATACACCGTTTAGTGAGGGTAGACATGAAGAGGCCATGAGGCCTAGGCTGGACGAAGAAGAGGAAGAATGGGAAGAGGAGGAGTGGGAGGAGGAAGAGGACTTTGAGGACATAGACGAGGACATATGGGACGAGGAGGAAGAGCTGGAGGAGTTCGAGGAGGAGGAAGAGGAGGAGCTTTAACGGAATTTTTCTCGTGTTTACGCTCTTATAGTGCGGCTTGGGGCAGCGTCTTTCCAATGTAAGTGTTAGCTTATAAATCATGGCAGAAATATTTATATTTAGATTTTTTATTGGTAGCGTTTATGTTACGAGTAATTCTTTATATTTTACTTAAGTAAAGATAGACGTGATAGAAATGACATATGAGAACGACCCCGTATATCAGATGGCCGCTAAGCAGCTCCGCGAAGTAGCCGGCCTCCTCCAGATACCCGACGACATCGTGGAGGTTCTCGCGCACCCCGAGAGGCTCCTCCGGGTCAAGATACCCGTACGGATGGATAACGGCAAGATAAAGGTCTTCTTCGGCTGGCGTAGCCAGCACAACAGCGCCCTCGGCCCCTACAAGGGCGGCGTCCGCTACCACATAAACGTGAGCGAGGGCGAGGTGGTAGCCCTCAGCATGTGGATGACCTGGAAGAACAGTCTCGCCGGGATACCCTACGGCGGCGGCAAGGGCGGCGTCAAGGTGAACCCCAAGGAGCTATCCCGCCGCGAGCTAGAGGAGCTATCCCGCAAGTACTTCCACGCGATCTCGAGGATAGTGGGCGAGAACGTGGACATACCGGCCCCTGACGTCTACACGAACCCGCAGACCATGGCCTGGTTCATGGACGAGTACAGCGGTATAGTGGGCTACAACGCGTGGGGCGTCGTAACCGCTAAGCCTAAGGAGCTGGGCGGGCTCTACGCGCGCATAGTGAGCACCGGCCTGGGCACCGCCATAGCCGCAAGGGAGGCTGCCAAGAGGCTCTGGGGTGGCGTGGAGGGCAAGACGGTCGCGATACAGGGCTTCGGCAACGTCGGCATATATGCCGCCAAGTATCTCGCCGAGTGGGGCGCCAAGGTCGTGGCGGTGAGCGACAGCAAGGGCGGCATCTACAACCCCGAGGGCCTAGACGTAGAGGAGGTGATAAGGGTCAAGCAGGAGACCGGGCGCGTACAGAACTATAAGGGGGCGAAGCGCTTCGTGACCAACGAGGAGCTCCTCGAGCTGCCCGTCGACATATTGATACCCGCCGCGATAGAGGAGGTCATCACCGAGGAGAACGCCGACCGTATAAAGGCTAAGGTCATATCGGAGGGCGCCAATGGGCCGACGACGCCTGAGGCGGACGTCATACTGAGGAAGAAGGGCGCCATCGTGGTGCCGGATATCCTGGCCAACGCGGGCGGCGTGATAATGAGCTGGATAGAGTGGGCTAACAACAGGATGGGCAACTGGCTCACAGAGGAGCAGGCCCTGGAGCGCCTCGAGAACAAGATGGTCGAGAACTTCGGCAAGGTCTACGATGAGTGGCAGAAGCGGTTCTACGAGCACCCTATGAGGACCGCTGCCTACGCCATAGCGATAGAGCGTGTGCTCAAGGCTATGCAGCTTAGAGGGTGGGTATAAAAAAGGTAAGGGTTTTCCCCTATTTCTTCCCGCCTCCCCCGCTCTTCTTCTTCCTGAGCAGCAGCAGGGCGGCCGCTGCAGCCGCAACAGCCGCTATCCCGGCGCCGACGGCCAGCGGCGTGCCGGGCGCGGAGGGCGGGGCCTCGGCCTCCAGGTCCGCCTTGAGTATCGCGGGGTCTATGTTCTCTCCGAGTATTATTGCGCGGAGCGAGGCCGGCCCGGGGGAGGAGGCCCTATAGAAGACCTTCACCTTGGCCTGCTCCTTAGGCGGCAGGTCGCCGAGCTTTATGAGCAGGGACTTGTTCCAGCTTTCGCCGTCGCTTGAGAACTCTAGGCCTGGCCCGGTGAACTGCACTAGGAGGTTCTTGGCGCTCCCATTCCCCAGGTTGGCTATGATGAGCTCCGCCGTATACTTGTCGCCTACCAGCAGCTTCCTCGCCTCCACGCTCAGCCTGGCCTGGAGGTGTGGGACATACACCTTGGCCGGTGGGGGCGTCGGGCTGGGCGTCGGCGCGCCCTGTACAGTGGCCTCCAGGAGGTTTTCGAAGAACACCTTGTTTACCGCGTAGGCGTTTACGCCGTAGTACCTGTCGAGCACGGCCGCGACGCCGCCGACCGCTATTATGTAGCCTTTGCCGAGCCTCGACACCGCCACGGCGACTACGTCGGTCCCGTTGGCGAGCACGTTGCCGTCCTTGTCTACGGTAAAGGTCGTGTCGTGGCCGACCAGGATAGGAGCCGCGCCGCCGCTCAGCCTAAGCGATGTGCCGGAGTAGAATACCTTTTCTACGCCCCTGGACGCCGCCCTGGCGATGCTGTTGTCGGGGAATACTGAGAGGTAGACGAGGTAGCTGCGCCCCCCGACGCTGTGCTGCTTGTCGTGTACGCTGCCGTCAAGCCAGTTTATGCCGGCTGGCGAGGTTATAGTGTTGAGCGCCACGGGGTTGAGGTGCGCGTAGTAGTCGCCGAAGACTATGAGGATGCCGCCCTCCTCCACCCAGCTTCTGATGCTGCTCGCCTCCGTGTAGGTGAACTTCTCCGAGGGGTTGAGTAGGACTAGTATCTTGGCGTACCTCAGAGCCTCGTCGATGGGCCGCTTGCTGGCGGCTACCGTGCCGTACTTGGAGAGCGTCTCGGCGAAGCCGCTTACCCTTGAGAGCCAGTAGTACTCGCCGTGACTGTAGTCGAACACCACGCCCCCGCCCTCCTCCACCGCGTAGAGGTACCGGGTGTAGCTCTGCCTGCCTATGGAGGAGGACACCTCTATCGTCACGGGCACTCGGCCGGGCGCGGCTGGCTTGGCTATGCCTGAGAAGGTCGCCGTGAAGCTCTCACCGTTCTTCAGCTCCGCTATCTTCTTCTCGCCGCTGAATATGTCGGAGGATACCTTGAGGGTTAGGTTTGCCAGGTTGTCCCCCAATGCCTCGAGGGTCACGTTCACCGTTATGCCGGTCTCCTCCCCCACGGGGAGCATCCAGGGCCTGGTCTCTATGCTTATCTTGACCGGTAACACCTGTATACCGGCCTTCTTGAACGCCCAGGTCACTATAGCCAGCATGAGCTCGCGGTTGCCTAGTGTCGAGTCGCCGTAGAAGTGGCTCGTGTAGGCGATCCTGCTACCGCCTATGGCTATTATGTATCCCTCGCCGACCCTCGCGTATGCGCCCACCGGCATGGCGCCGCCCTTCGCTACCTTCCTATCCGGGTTGTATGCAACTGCTGTGTTCCATGTGACGAGGAACGCCTCCGCCTGGCCGCTGAGCTCGAGGTAGCAGCCGCTATACTTGACGGGCTTCCTAACCCTCGAGGACAGGTAGTCGCCTAGCTCGTTCCCCGGGTTGACCCTTATGAGCGGGAAGTAGTAGCGGTAGTCGTAGTGCTGCTTGTCCCAGACACTGGTCTTCGTGAACCTTATCCCGGCCTCCTCGGTGAGCTTGTTTAGCGCAGCGTCGTTCAGGTACCTATACCAGTCCCCCATCACTAGGAGGATGCCGCCCCTCTCTACGAAGGCCTTGACCGCGGCTGCCTCCTCATCGGTTAACGGGGACTTAGGGTTGGTCAGGATGAGCATGGTCGCGTTGGAGAGGAGCTCGCTGCTTAGGGGGCTACGGCTATTTATGTAGACTGAGGCCAGCTTCCGCAGGTCGGAGAGAAAGTATCCTAGGCGCTGCGAGTTATAGTACTGGCCGTGCGACTCGTCGAACACTACTAGCGGCCTCTGCTGCTCGCCGGCGCCCCTGGCAGCCGGTGGGAGCGCCGCCAAGGAGGCGAGTAGGAGCGCCACCACTAGCGCCGTCACCGACTTTTTCAACATACACTATGGTCTACGGGCCGGCGGCTTTTTAACTATTTGAAGTTATTTAACAATCCCTGCAAGCCACCACAAGGTCGCCGTCCGCCACCTGGAAGCTTCCAGGGTGCTCCACACGTATCCTCTCGCCGCCCCTCACGACATATACGCTCCACCCGCCTTCCACGCCGTCTACGCCGTGGATCCTCCCATCCTTCAGGTGTATGTCGGCTACGCTGCTCAGCGCGTCGAGCACGGTAGCCCCACTCCACAGTGTGACGCTCCTCCTCTCGCCGGGCGGCCTAATCTCCACTACGACACTGATGCCCCCAGTAATGTTGCCGAGCCTCCTCACGCTGTCCTCTAGGCTTCTGAGGGCCCTGGTGGTGTTCGCGAGGAGCTCTTTCGCCTCGGCGAGGCTCTGGGAGAGCTCCGCGACCCTATAGCTGAGCACGGCGGCGTAGAGGGTAACCGCGAGGCTCCAGGCTAGAAGCGCCGCTAGCAGGGCCTTATACCTGTTCATCCGCTGGTGGAAAGGCGTGGAGGGGTGAAAAATTTTCCGTAGGCCTACTTCAGTAGAGGCTCTACGAGGTTCCTGATCGCCGCCTCCCAGTCCTTGGCCTTCACGACGCCCGACGCCAGGAGGACTCCCACGGTGCCCAGCTTCAACGCTGCTACCACGTCGTCGCCCGTCGTTATGCCGGCGCCACACAGCACCTTGACGTTAGGGTTGACCTTTTCCACGAGCTTCACAGAGTCGGTCACGACCTCGGGCTTGGCCTTGGAGACGGGGATCCCGGTGCCTATGAGCTCGGGCGGCTCTATGGCGACCATGTCGGGGCCGAGGGCCGCCATCGCGGCTGTGACCTCGGGCGTGTTGCTGCAGACCACCGTGGCCAGGCCGAGCTCCCTCGCCTTCTTTATGATCCAGTCTATCTGGTCGGCCCTTATCCTCCTCTCGCTGTGGTTCAGCATTGTCCCCACGGCGCCGGCGTCCTTGATCGCCTGGAGGGTTACGTGGCCGGTCTTGCTGCCGGGCTCGACGGCGTCAGCGTGCTGCGAGAACACCGGGATCTCGACGGCCTGGGCCACCATGGCGAGGTCGGTGAGCTGGGGTGCCACGGCGATGGTTATGCCCGTGTCCTTGCTCACCTTCTCGGCGACTTTGGCTAGCTCCACGGCCTTCCTGCCGCTGGACTGGGGGTACGCCTTGAAGTTTATCATTATCAGCGGGTACTTGATCTGCATTCTCCCAGCCGAGAGGATAAGGGCATCAAGGCGATATAAGGCCTCCCCCGCCGAAGCGGCGAAGTATATATCACGGCTTGTTACAAACCCCTGTCAGGATGTTTAGTCTGAGGCCCGACGCAGCCGCCGTCTGGAGGCACCCCGAGGTCAGGTCGAGGCTGGCGCACTATAAGGCAGTGCTAGACGGCGCCGAGCCACCCTTCTACAGGGTCGCAAAGAGGATGGAGGTCGAGTATAGGGCCAGCTGGGATCTCTCCGAGCTCCTCGAGACCCACCGGGAGGCCTCCAGAGAGTTCGCGAGGTATTACAGGGAGGCTGTGGAGGCGCAGAGGCTCGGGAAGCCCCGGGGGCGCAGCTACCTCGACCTCAAGGCGCATATAGCCTCGAGGCTCGTAAACCCCTGCAGGCTGTGCGAGTGGAGGTGCGGCGCCCGCCGGGAGGAGGGGGAGAGGGGTGTGTGCGGCCTCGACGCCCGGGTGCGCGTGGCCTCGGCCTTCCTACACTGGGGTGAGGAGGCGCCGCTGGTTCCCAGCGGCACGATATTCTTCACGGGCTGTAGCTTCAAGTGCGTCTACTGCCAGAACTGGGACATCTCCACGCGGCCGGACAACGGGGTCATCGTTACGCCGGAGGAGCTGGCAGCCATAGCAGTCAAGTTATGGCTGCGCGGCGCGAGGAACATAAACTATGTGGGGGGCAACCCCGATCAGAGCCTCCACGTTATAGTGGACTCGCTCAGGTACATGGATGTGGACGTGCCGCTTCTCTGGAACAGCAACATGTACATGACCCCCGAGTCCCTCTCCCTCATCCTGGATATTATCGACATATGGCTGCCGGACTTCAAGTATGGCAGCGACAAGTGCGCCAAGAGGCTCTCCGGCGTGGACAGGTATTTCGAAGTAGTCTCCCGCAACCATAGGGAGATATGCTCGAGGGGCGACGTGATAGTACGCCACCTCGTGCTCCCAGGCCACCTCGACTGCTGCACCAAGCCCGTGCTCAGGTGGCTCTCGGAGAACTGCCCCAGGGCGCTGGTGAACATCATGGGCCAGTACAGGCCGGAGCACCTCGTCGCCCGGTTCCCCGAGAGGTGGCCCGAGATCGCTAGGCGCCCCTCCCCGGCCGAGATGGAGGAGGCCTACAGGTACGCGGACAGGCTCGGCATATGCTGGAGACCGGTGAGCTAGGCGTGGGGGATGAGTATAGGCTCGGGGTAAGCCTCGAGGAGATAGCTGGGCGCCACAGGAGGGTTCTCATACAGGCCCCTGACGGCCTAAAGAGGCTTGCCAGGCGTGCGGCCGAGGCTCTGCGGGGGATGGGCGTAGAGGCTTTCCTATCGGCGGGCCACGCCTGGGGCGGCTGCGACATAGCCTTTAGGGAAGCCGAGGCGGTGGGGGCGACGGCGATACTCCACATAGGGCATCACGGCCCCGTCAGGGCCAGGCTCCCCCGGGGCATAGAGGTGTTCTTCGCACCGGCCGAGTACCTGGGAAGCCCCCTGCCAGCGGTGGAGGACGCGCTGCGCCTCCTAAGGGGTAGGCGTGTAGCCGTGGCGGCCACCGTGCAGCACGTAGGCAGCCTGGGCGCTGTCGAGGAGGCGCTGAGGGCCGCCGGCTACGAGCCCGTGGCGCGGGAGGGGCCCATGGGGATCAGGGGCCTCATCATAGGCTGCGACTACACGGCGCTCGACGTGGACGCAGACTCATACCTGGTCGTGGCGAGCGGGAGGTTCCACGGCCTCGGCGCCGCCCTGTGGACGGGCTCAGAGATAGTGGTTGCGGACCCCTACACGGGCACGGCCAGCGCGGTGAACGGCAAGAGCGTGGTCGCGAGGCACCTCTACAGCCTCTCCGAGGCGCTCGACGCCGCGGAGATACTGGTGGTTGTCTCAACAAAGCCGGGGCAGTACAACCTACGGGGAGCGGAGAGGGCGGCGGAGATGCTGAGAGCCGCCGGGCGGAGGGTGGATATCGCCGTGCTAGACGAGGTTCGCCGGGAGGAGCTGGAGAACCTGGGAGGCTACGGGGCCTATATCAACTCTGCCTGCCCCCGCCTCGGCCTCGACGACCCCGGCCTCTTCCCCGGCCCCGTGCTGAACCTCGGCGAGACCCGCTACCTGCTTTCCCGGAGCCTGGATGGCTGGTCTCCACGCGACGCCTTCCGGCTCCAGCCTTAGCGGCGCCCCCGCCCCTAGGGGGGTGCGGCGGCGAGCCGTAGTATAGCGTCTTCAGTAGTAGAGCGTCACCCTCGAGGTTGGGGCTCTCCGAGATGACGACGCCCTTGACGCCGTAGTCCTTGAAGGCCTTCACGAGGAGCCTGTAGTCGAGGTCTGCCTCGTCGAGGTTCAGGTGCCTGACCTCGCCCTTGTCGCTGTACTCTATCCCCGAGACATGTACGTGCATGTTCTCTAGCCCATCCCGGCCGAGGTACTCCTCGACCATCGCGAGTATGGCGGCGAAGTGCTCGTACTCTCTCAGTGATCCGCCTCCCCGCGCGTGCAGGTGGGCGAAGTCTATGGTTGGCATAACCATCTCTATCTCCTGGCTAAGCCTCAGGAGCTCCTCGAGTGTGCCGAACTGCGTGTGCTTCCCAGTGGTCTCAGGCCTTATCCATATCTCTACCCCCTCGTCCCTCAGGGTCGCGACTATCCTCTCCACGGCCTCCCTGATCCGGGGGTACACGGACTCGGGGGCCTCGCCCCTATAGTAGCCGGCGTGGAAGCAGACGCTCCACGCGCCGGCTAGGTAGCCTATCCTGGCTGACTCGAGGACGCGCTGTACGCTGGCCTCGAACTTGGCCCCGTCCCCTGTGGCTAGGTTGATGTAGTAGGGGGCGTGCACGGTCAGCACGACGCCCAGGGACTCCGCCACGCCCCTGACCTCCCTGGCCCCCCTCTCGGAGAGGAAGACCTTCCTGACGAACTCTATCTCCATCGCGTCGAGGCCTAGCCTCTTGACCTCGATTATCCCCTCCTTGAGGCCACCCTTCTTCACCGTGGTCGGTATGCCCGCCGGGCCGAAGTAGACCTTCTCGGGCCGCCACATAGCGTGCACCACTGGTATCCAGTGTTGACGGCGGAATATATTGCTAGTCCGGAGCCCCCTGAGGGCTGAAAGGCTATAAGTCCTCGGGGGAGGATATAGCTGAGCCAGTATGAGTGAGCTGAAACTCACCAAGAACCAGAGGCTGCTCAAGGCTGCCCTGGAGAGCGGCGACGCCGACATAGTAGGGGTCTTCGGGCCCAGCGGTACTGGCAAGAGCTTCGTGGTCCTGGTGCACGGCATAGAGCAGCTCGAGAAGGGCAGGTACAGGAGGATAGTCCTGGTGCGCCCCCTGGTGAGCCTGCCGGACTCCCGGCTGCTGAGCTCGGTGGACACGGGGGAGCACTACTATAGGCTCGTCTCCCGCTACCTCTACGACATACTCGAGGGCTATATCGGCAGGGAGAAGCTCGACGAGCTCATTGGGAGCGGCAAGATAGCCATAGTCGACCCGAACTTCCTCTCCGGCAGGACGTTCGAGCACAGCCTCGTCTTCCTAGATGACGCACAGTATGCGCATCCCTCCGTGCTACCCGAGCTCTTATTGAGGATGGGTGAGGGCTCGAAGCTCGCCATTGCGGGCGACCCGATACTGCAGGTGTTCCCCGGGGAGGAGAAGAACACCGCCGCCATAGCCAGGGAGCTGCTCTTCGGGGAGGAGAACGCGATTATCGTCGACATGGGTGTCAACGACCTAGTGAGGCCGGGCTCCAGGAAGGGCTTCAAGCTGGCGCTCGAGATGAGGCTCCGGCGCCGCGTGATGAGCGAGGAGGAGAAGCGCGTATACATGGTGGCGAGTAGCCACGCGCCGGACGCCGACATAATCACCGTGGTGTGGCTGAAGGACCTCAAGGAGAAGTACGGGCTCGAGACGCCGCCCGACGCCCTGATAATAGTGAAGGAGGACACGCTCAGCAGGCTTATAGGCAGGAGGGGTGAGAGGATAAACCGCGTCGAGAAGGACACTGGCCTGTCGCTAAGGGGCATAGAGCTGACGATGGACCTCTCAAGCCTCGTAAAGGCCATCCACCCAGTCGGCTGGATGAGGAAACACATAGTCTCCGCGGAGCTTGTCGGCACAAACCTCGTCGTCTACGTCAACCCGGAGGAGTACGGTGCCTTCATAGGGAAGGGCGGCGTGCACATAAGGTTCCTCGACGAAGCCTTCCAGCGGATGCTGGGTATAGGCGTGAGGGGGCGTCACGCTAGGGAGACGAGAGATAGGAGGTAGAGGGGGCAGCGGGGCGTGCCGGAGTATGACACGGTCATTGTCGCCGAGAAGCCCGGGGTCGCCCTAGCCTTCGCCAGGCATCTCTCCGGGGGCAGGTATAGGCGGGTGAGGATAGGCAGGATATACGGCTACGAGTTCGAGTACCGGGGAGAGCGCTTCCTCTCGATCGGAGTGAGCGGCCACGTAATGAACTACGATTTCCCAAAAGAGTATAGTAGATGGAAGAGCGTGGACCCCAGGGTGCTCTTCACCGTGGAGCCCCAGCGCGTCGTGAGGAAGGGGGCTTGGAAGTACTACGACGCGCTCCGCCGCCTCGCTAGGAGCACGAAGAGGGTTATCCTGGCGCTGGATGCCGACGTGGAGGGCGAGAGCATAGCCTTCGAGGTCATGGAGATAATGGGGAGCGTGAACAGCGGCCTGGAGTTTAGGAGGGCGTGGTTCTCGGCTATAATGAAGGAGGATATCCTGCAGGCTATGGAGAACCTACGTGACCCCGACCCAAACCTGGCGAACAAGGCATTCGCCAGGATGGAGGTCGACTTGACGATAGGGGCGGCGTTCACGAGGGCTCTGACGCTGGGTGTTGAGAAGAGGGCCCGCGTGTTCCCCAGGGGCAAGTTTCTCAGTTACGGGCCCTGCCAGACGCCCGTGCTCTTCCTAGTGGTGAAGAGGGCGCTCGAGAGGGAGTCCTTCAGGAAGAAGAAGTACTACGTCCTCACGGCTAGGCTCAGGACAGAGGACGGCGAGGAGTTCGCCGTTTCAGCAAAACTTGGCGAAGACAGGGCGGAGGCCAGGAAGATCTATGAGGCGGTCAAGGGCCTCGGGGAGGCAGTGGTCAAGGAGGCGGCCTACGACGTCGTGGCGGTGAGGCCGCCTGTACCGCTTAACACGATAGAGCTCGAGAGGAGGGCTAGCAGCTTCCTAAACATTAGGGCCAAGGAGGCGCTGGCGATAGCCGAGAACCTGTACCAGAACGGCCTCATATCGTATCCGAGGACGGAGACGACTATCTATCCACGTACATTGAACCTCTACAGGGTCGCTGGCCGCTTCCGCGGCTGGGAGGACGCCGGCTGGTACGTCGCGAAGATCCTGGAGAAGGGTATAAGGCCGACTAGGGGGAGTAGCGACGACAAGGCGCACCCGCCGATATACCCCACGGCGGCGGCGTCGAGGGAGCAGGTCGAGGGCCGCCTAGGCGAGAAGGCGTGGCGGCTCTACGAGCTTGTGGTTAGACACTTCCTCGCTACCCTTAGCGAGCCAGCAGAGGTCGAGAAGCAGAAAGTAGTGGTCTCCCTGGGCGGCATAGAGCTGGCGGCGGATGGGAGGCGCGTGGTCTACGAGGGCTTCTACTACGTATACCCTTATCCGAGGCCCCGCGACTCTCCGCTGCCATACCTGGTCGAGGGGGATAGGCTCGAGGTCCTAGAGGTCAAGCTCCAGGAGAAGACCACGAAGCCGCCCCCCTTTCTCAGCGAGTCAGAGCTCCTCGCGCTGATGAGGAGGTATGGCATAGGCACCGACGCCACGATGCAGGATCACATACATACCAACGTGGAGAGGAAATACTTCGTTATTAGGAGGAAGAGGTGTATACCCACGGCTCTGGGCAAGACTCTAGCCGTGGCGCTCCACTCCACGGTTCCCGAGCTGGTTGTGCCGGAGGTTAGGGGGAGGATGGAGGCTGAGCTCGTCAAAATAGCCTCCGGGGAGAAGAGGCCCGAGGAGGTTGTAGAGGAGATCAAGGGGGAGTTCCTGGGCTACTATGACAGGCTCAGGGAGCATGAAGAGGAGCTTGCAGAGAAGCTTATAGAGGCTCTCAGAACCGTATACGGTGGAGGCGGCGATGGCGAGGATACTGGAGGTAAGAAGTCCGCTCGACGCCGGGGTCGCGGAGGCGGCGCGGGTGATAGCTAGCGGCGGCGTCGCCGTGGTCCCGACCGAGACGCTCTACGGCCTGGCCGCTAACCCCCTCGATGAAGAAGCCGTGAGGAGGATCTACGAGGTGAAGCGGCGTGACCCGCGGAAGCCTCTAATAATCCTCGCCTCGACCCCCTCTGTGGCCTCCCGCTTCGCCCGATGGGAGACGCGTGCCAGGGTTCTGGCTAGGGCGTTCTGGCCGGGGCCGCTGACACTGGTACTCTACGCGGCCGCTTCCCTCCCCAGCCTGCTCCTCGGGGGTGGAGCCACGGTGGGCGTGAGGGTTCCGGGCAACCCTGTGACGCTTGCTATACTGGCTAGGGCCGGCGGCGCCGCTACGGGCACAAGCGCCAATATATCCGGGGCGCCTCCCCCACGCAGCATAGACGAGCTGGACCCCCGTATATTAGAGGGGGTCGACGTTGTCGTCGACGCCGGCAGGCTGCCGGGAACCCCCTCAACCCTCATTAGCCTAGTCGACGGCCCAACAGTTCTCAGGGAGGGGGCCATATCCGGCCGGGAGGTGCTGGAGCTTATAGGAGACCGCGCTCCTTGAGGCGCCTGGCGACCCGGCCTAGGAGGAGTTTCACGTATCTGGGCGAGAGCCCTAGCTCCCTCGCGGCCTTCTTCACGTCGCCGTGTACACGCATCTTTGCGAGCACCCGCTGCTCCTCCAGGCTCTCCGCGGCGCCATATGCTAGGCCTAGCCTCGCGATTCGCGGCAGGTCTCTCTCATAGCTTCTAGCTTCGCGCAACGCTTCCCTCGGGACGGGCTTCGAGTAGCGCGTAACGTCGCCGAACTCTATGATTGTCACCCACTCGTCACTGCTCATGTCGGGGTATATCTCGCGGAGCGCCTTTACGAGCTCCTCGCGGCTGCCGAAGCCGTCGCTAACCGCGTCTTCGCCTGTGAGCTCTGAGAGCCTGGTGTACTTGACCCCCTCTATGGTAGCCTCGCCGTAGATCTTCCCCCCGCTCTCCAGGTATACTGTCTGCGAACCCGGTGTGACTATCCCACGCCTTATGGTCGTCCTCTTACCCTCGAAGAGTAGCATTCTCAGATACTTCTCCTTGAACCTCAGTATCTTCCCGAGCCTGTACTTTATGACCCGCCTGGCCAAGAGTCGATCTCCCAGGCACATTACGTGTGGGGAGATTTTTATTATACGGTATCGCAATTATCTACAGAATATTATTATGAGGAGAGCGGAATGTCCAATAGGCCGCAGACGCTGGTCACAGAGTACACGTGCGGCCCCTTCCAGGCTAAGTTCAGGTATTCTCGGAAGGAGGATGGGTTGGTACTCGTAGACGCTTATATAGGGCCGGTGACCCTGGAGGAGGTAAGCCTAATAGTATCGTTCTTCGCCGGCAAAAGGATATTCTGGAATCACGACAGCGACGGAACCCTCAAGCTTCTCTTGAACCTTAGAGTGAGGGATAGGGAGGACTTCGAGGAACGGTTCTTCAACTTCCTAGTGGAGAATATACCGAGTATCAGGAAAAGGTTCTCGATAGACGCGCTAATAGAGGAGATGCTAGCACAGAGCTGGATAGTCCACAGGGAGGTCGCAGGCCTCGAGGCCTCCAAGGTTCTGGAGTCCCACGGGCGGCTAGAGGTCTACGTGAAGAAGACGGGGCCTACCGCCGCCACCGTCAAGGCGGCCGCAGTACTGTTCCCCGGGTCCCTCTCCGATTCTCTCGAGCTCGCACGCAGGTTCTCTGGAAGCGGCTACCGCGTAGAGTCGCGCTTCCCGGTGTTCAGGGCTGTGAAGGATATGGGCCAGGTGCCTATATGCGACGCCGCAAGGCTGATAGCCCAGGCCTATGAGGAGGCGAGGCTGATTTGCCTGGGAGAACAGTAGTGATAGCCCACGGCGACCTAGACGGTATGACCGCGGCGGCGATAGTGGTCGCTGCTCTCAGAAATACCGGGCGTGCAGGGCCCGTGGCTCTGCGCTTCACGCAGCCCTTCACGCTGCAAGACGAGCTACGCCGGTTGCCGAGGGAGGGCGTGGAGAGGCTGATAATAGTCGACATCGCGCTTGACGAGGAGCATGCAGGACATATAATGGCGGCTCTGGAGGAGCTGGGTGGTATGGAGAAGCTCTGGCTGGATCACCATGCCTCCACGTTCAGGCACGCTCTGGATCTCGTGGAGAGGGGCTTCTCGCTCATCCTCTCTATAGACGGTTGTGCCGCGACAATAGCTGGTAAGGCCTTCCTGCACCTCACGGATGACCCCGGGTTCTACTCGAAACTCGTGGTTATAGGTGAGGCGGGCGACAAGGTGAGAGAGGTTGCCCCCTCGGATCCCCTCAGGCACTACGTGGAAGTTCTAGGTAACGCGATAGCAGCCGACCCCACGGATAACGTGTTCAAAGAGAGGGTGGTGCGGATGTGGGTTGAGGAGAAGGTCTTGGTAGACGACGAGGTAGCCAGGAGGGCCGAGGAGGCCGTTGAGAGGCTGCGGGAGCTTCTGAGGGAGGCGAGCCGCAATATAAGATATGAGGGGGACAGGGCCCGCCTCATAGACCTCAGGGGAGTTCGCGTACACGGATATGCAGGGAAGGTCGCGTCACACCATGTAAAGGAGACCGGCAAGGTCGTGCTCCTCCTCTTCAACGTGGGGGCGAACAACACGATAGTAACCATCCGTGTGCCCCCCGGGGCCGACTTCGACGCGGCGGCGGCGATACGTGAGCTGGCGCCAAGGTACGGCGGTGGGGGTGGGGGCCACGCGAAAGCGGCGTCCGCCCGTATACCTGCTACACGGGTGGATGATTTTGTGCGAGAGCTCTTGGAGCGGGTAGAGGGGGCTAGCTCAGAGAGACCCTCTTGACCGCTGGGTGCCGTAGTATCTCGTCGATGACGTCGCCCGGGACGGGCGAGGACACGACTACGTAGAGCTTCTGCCTGTTCTTATATAGACCTGGGTCTTCGGCTACTACCTGGAGGATATTTATGCCCCTCTCGGCTAGCTTTCCGGCTACGAGTGCCAGGATGCCGGGCTCGTCCCTGTAGACCTCAACTGTTAGGCATCGGTAGCCAAGCAGCCTGGCGACCTCGGCCATGCTGGGGCCGGCCGGCCTGAGCCTCCTGAAGAATTCGCTGAGAAACTCGTCCCTCGAGATCTCCCGTGTGGCTTCAACCACCGTCCTCCTGTCGACCCCCGCCTCCTCTGCAACCGACTTGTACGGCACCTTGACTCTTTCCCCCAGGTATATTATGCCGTCTCTCACCGATAGGCCGTAGCGGAGGAGTATTTCGACTACACGCCTCTTCTTTTCCTGGTCGTGGAATATGTTCTCTACGCGCTGCCAGAATATATTGCTCACATGTGGTATATGGGGTCTAAATATATTATTCTGTGGGATCACAATGGTCACAGAAAAGTATTTATGATCATATAGGCACATGAATGTGCACTGGTGAACAAAAATGGACAAGAAGATACGTTTACCCGAAGACGAGATGCCCCGCCAGTGGTACAATATACTGCCAGACCTCCCAGAGCCCCTCCCGCCCCCAATAAACCCTTCCACCGGGAAGCCCCTCACGCCGGAAGACCTCGAGCCGATATTCGCCAAGGAGCTCATACGCCAGGAGATGAGTAGCGACCGCTGGATACCCATACCCGAGGAGGTGCTCGAGGTCTACAGGATATGGAGGCCGACCCCACTCATAAGGGCGACGAGGCTCGAAGAGTACCTGAAGACCCCCGCCAAGATCTACTTCAAGTATGAAGGCGTAAGCCCGCCGGGAAGCCATAAGCCCAACACGGCCGTCGCACAGGCCTACTACAACATGAGGGAGGGTGTCGAGCGTCTCACGACCGAGACGGGGGCCGGGCAGTGGGGTAGCGCGCTCGCATTCGCGACCAGAATGTTCGGGCTAAAGCTCACCGTCTACATGGTTAGGATAAGCTACCAGCAGAAGCCCTACAGGGCGATCCTCATGAAGACCTGGGGTGCGGATGTGACGCCGAGCCCCAGTGAGAGGACTAGGGTGGGCCGCGCCATACTGGAGAAGGATCCCGACAACCCGGGTAGCCTCGGCATAGCAATCAGCGAGGCTGTGGAGGATGCGGCAACCCACGAGGACACTAAGTACAGCCTGGGCAGCGTCCTCAACCACGTGCTCACGCACCAGTCGGTGATAGGCCTCGAGGCGATAAAGCAGATGGAGATAGCAGGCGACTTCCCAGACGTGGTCATAGGGTGTGTGGGTGGGGGAAGCAACTTTGCAGGCCTCTCATACCCGTTCTACCACCTCGTCGTATCGGGCAAGGCCCCCAAGAAGGTGCGCTTCCTCGCGGTAGAGCCCACGGCGTCGCCCTCTATGACCAAGGGCGAGTATACCTACGACTTCGGCGACACCGCCCAGCTGACGCCGCTCCTCAAGATGTATACTCTGGGCCACGACTTCATCCCGCCTCCAATACACGCGGGCGGGCTACGCTACCACGGGGCGGCGCCCTCGCTAAGCCTCCTGAAGAAGCACGGCGTGGTGGAGAGCATCGCCTACAACCAGGTAGAGGTCTTCGAGGCGGCCATAACATTCGCGAGGACGGAGGGGATCGTTGTGGCGCCTGAGACTGCGCACGCGGTAAAGGCGGTTATCGATGAGGCCCTGAAGGCCAGGGAGACGGGGGAGGAGCGTGTAATATTGTTCAACCTCAGCGGCCACGGGCTCCTAGACCTGGCAGCCTATAGGGACTTCCTCGAGGGAAAGCTTCCAGCGTACGAGTACCCCGAGGAGAAGATAGAGGAGTCCATGGGTAGGCTCAAGGAGCTGTTGGAGAAGCTTGGCGTAAAATAGTGTGCGAAAAAGAAAATGGTTTTATTTCCTCTCCTCTATAACCTTCTTCGCCTCCTCCGCGGTCTTAGCCGCGGTCTCCTCGAACTCCTCCGCGGCCTTTCCCGTGAACTCGCTGGCTTTCTCTATCCCAGACCTGGTCGCCTCGGCGGTGGCGCTCATCACGTCTTTGGCCACATCCGCCGTGGTCTCCATGCTCTCCTTCGCTACGTCGATGGTCTCCTTGGCTGCCTCTCCGAATGCCTTCGCTATGCGGGAGAACCCACCTTTCTTCTCCTTCTCAGTCATGGTGGTTCGGTTTTATAATCATGTAGTATTGTTATTTAAGTATTCTGTACTATTTGTATGGATGACCCGTTTTTTCTACATAGAGGGTGGGTTTGCTGTATACACCTCTAGAGCCACCGGGAGGCTCAGCGAGGCCGTCTCCATGGGCTGGGCGAGAGGCCTGCTTTGTGCGCCGAGGCTAGGGGCTAAAGGATGCATGGGGGACCCGGAAAGTGTTGGGGGATACGATCTGACTAACAAGAGGCGCGTCAGCTCGTCGCGAGCCATTCATCCCCAGACTTCATTATACTGGGACGGCTTCATCATCCGCGACTTGCAGGGATGTACTCCCTGGGGGATATATATTGTCATCTACTCTGGCGCTGTCTCTGTGAGCAAAGCTAAAAAACGCCATTGCCGTATACCGGCCTAGCAGGGGGTTGTTCATGAAGCCGAAGACGATTATCGTTGTGGCCTTGTCTCTCGCCGCGATCGCCATCTTCTGGGGTCCTCCCTTGAGGTTCACTGTTGGCGGCAAAGAGTACATCCTATCCGGCTATCCCTGGGTGGCCCCGAGCTACGCTAAGAGTTCGATCGTGGTTCTAGGCATTGTTCTGACGGCGCTCTTCCTAGGGCTCAGCTGGTTCATGGTGCGGCTGGAGAAGAAGATGGAGGAGCTTGAGGAGTACGGCGTGGATGCGGAGATGGCCGGGTACTACGGGGCTCAGGCTCAGTCTGTTCCTAGTGTTGAGGGGTATGGCGGCGCCCCGGAGAGGGGCGGGAAGGAGGATGAGTGGTAGGCTATGGCTCGAGGCTTTGACCCCGAAGCAGGCCCTCCTGTTTTCCCTGGTCGCCCTGGAGTATGGGGCTGGAAGATCCTATATTACGACCAGGATGTATGACGTTGTCTCTGGAATTCCTCGGAGGCATGGTGTAGCGGTCTTCGAGGTAGGCAGCTATGGGGGCTCTACGCTTAGGGAGAAGCTGCTCTCGAGCATTGAGAGGCAGCGCCGGCTCGTCGACCTGGCTGTGCGGGAGCGGCCCAGCGTGCACGTTACCTTCGTCTCTCCGGACTCTACAAGGGTGGCTTTCGGGCTAGGCATCCCCGTCGTCACTATGAGTGATACGCCGCACTCAGGCGCGGTGTCTAGGCTTTCTATTCCCCTGGCGAGCGTGCATATTGCGCCCAGGGTTGTGCTGGGTGATTTCTCTGAGTATTCGGGGCTGGCCAGGCTTGTGGGCTTCGAAGGTGTCTTCGAGGCGGCGTGGGTGAGGAGGTTTATCCCTGACCCCGGTGTTCCCCGGGCGTTGGGGCTTAGGAGGTGGGGTTACGTGCTCATTAGGCCTCCGGAGTCTAAGGCCTACTACTATAGGGGGGTTAGCGGCGGGGCCGAGGAGGCAGCCTACAGGGTTGCCGCGGAGGCTTTGGGGAGGGGGCTGGACGTGCTCGTGTATCCGAGGTACCCGGAGCAGAGGGAGGCATTCTCTAGGCTGGGGGGTGGGAGGGGGAGTGTTGTGTTCCTAGAGGAGGCTACGGATGCTCTTAGCCTAGAGTACTATGCGAGGCTTGTGGTGACGGGGGGCGCCACTATGGCGACGGAGTCTGCACTCCTAGGCACTCCATCTATTTACCTGTTCCCGAGGAGGCTGAAGGTGCCGTCGTATGTTGCGGAGAAGGGGTTCCCGCTGCACCATGTGGTGGATCCCGGGGAGGCGGTTAGGAAGGCTGTGGAGCTTATGGGCGGCGAGTATGAGAGGGAGCGCTACCTGGAGCGTTCGAGGAGGGTGTTCGAGGATCCTGTTCCCGTGATACTGGAGGCGGTGAAAGATTTAAGTAGTTGACGACTGAAGACAGTCTGGCAGGGTGGTATAGGATGGAATACGTATACGCGAGCCTACTCCTACACAAGGCTGGAAAGGAGATCACGGAGGAGAACTTGAAGAAGGTGCTTGAAGCCGCGGGCATAGAGGTTAACGACGTACAGCTAAAGGCTGTTGTAGCCTCTCTAAAGGAGGTTGACATCGACGAGGCTATAAAGACTGCTGCTGTGCCGGTGGCCGCTGCGCCTGCCGCGGCGCCAGCGGGCGGCGAGGCCGCTGCTGCTGAGGAGGAGAAGGAGGAGGAAGAGAAGAAGGAGGAGGTAAGCGAGGAGGAGATAGAGGAGGGCCTCTCGTCTCTCTTCGGGTTCTAAGCCCTCCTCTCCTGTGACTGTTTTACGGCCCCCTTTATTAGATCCCTAGGTATTATCATACCGGGGATATGTGGCCGGTAACTGTGCACTTGCTGGTGGAGCTCGCTGTACTCATGGTAGCGGCTGTAAGCGATATCAGGACTAGGGAGGTTGACGATAGGGTCTGGATTCTAGGAGGCCTTGTGCTGGCGCCGTTCGTGGCCTACGAGCTTCTTTATGGCTATGCCAGCCTGGTGCTCTATATCCTCAGCGTGGCAGTGGGCCTGGGCTACGCCGTGCTTATATGGTTTCTAGGCGTCATGGGAGATGCCGACGTGCTGGCTCTAGCATTTATATCGGTGTTCACCCCTCCCCTCCGTCTCACCCCATGCCTCTCCTCGGCGCTGGCCGTGGTTCTCGACTCTATCCCAGGGGTCATCGCTTACGCCATCCTCAACGTCTACTATAACTTGAGGAGTGGGGCCGGGTTTAGGGGCTACGAGGCAGGCCTCCTCTCCAGGATCTACGCTTTCCTGTCTATGCGATATGTCGACAAGGAGGAGTATAGCGGGAAGAGGTACATGTATGCCCCCGGGTATACCGTCGAGAAAGGTAGGAGGGTTATACGGCCCCGCCTGGGAGTCGATGAGGGCGACGCGGAGGAGTTTAGTGGGGGCTGGGCTGTGGTCTATGCCCCCTATGTAGCGGTTCTCGCCGCCGGATTCGCGGTTTACGTCTTGCTAGTTCTCGTGGGGGGGAGTGGCTGCCCGCTGGACTTTCTCCTGTATGGAAAACACATTTAGATGTTGCGGCTGCGGTTATAGCGGGGGCTGTGAGGAGGAACACGGGTTCTGAGCGGTGACGAGCAGGGCTAGGCACCGAGCACCCCCGGCGAAAACCTCTTGTCTATGTCCGCTGTTGTAGGGTGGGGGTGTGCTGTGAACAAGGTTCTCGCGGCGCAGTATGCTTTAGGGATCGTGGCTATGGTGGTGTTCGCCTATATTAGCAGTTATTATCCACAGTATAACACTGAGATGATTATAGCGTACTTTGTACTAATGATGGTGATGATGTTCGCCCTCACCGGGAAGCAGGCGGGCCAGCTGATGCGCGACATGCAGGAGATACAGGCCGCGGAGGTCGTCTACAAGGTGAAGAGGGAGACGAGTGCAAAGCTGAAGGAGAAGGACTATGCCAAGCTTAAGGAGGAGATGGCGGGCCAGTGGAAGAGCATGCTTGTAGGGTTCGCGCCGCTCATAGCCCTCCTCCTGGTGTTCTATGTCCCGCAGCTGCGCGACATGTTCTTTAGTATAGGGGGGATGTTCACCGAGGATAAGCAGCTGGCCAACTTCATATCGTTCCTGATCCTCTACGGGATATTCTATATGGTTTCGATGCCGCTATCCCTCATAAATATGAGGAGGCAGGCCAAGCAGGGCACGCTTAACGTGGCCAACGAGTACGTTGTAACCGAGAAGGGGATCCTCGTCGATAACAGGCTGCCGATAAAGTTCCCTGTTCCTGGTAAGGTGGAGGTGAACAATAAGCGGCGTTTCGTGGAGGTTCATACGACGCAGCAGACCATGGGGATGAAGGTGAAGACCAAGGTCAGGCTCTACACGCCGGAGCCTACGAAGCTGGCTCGGATAATCAGGGAGTACTCCGAGAAGGCCTCGCAGCGTGATGAGGGCTGAGAGCGCCGCGCGGCGCCTGGCCTCAACGCCTTGCCTGGGCCTGTGAGGGATTTATGGTATCGAGGGTGTGTCCCATAGTTGTTGCGCCGTCCGAGCAGGGTCGCTGGTCGGTGGAAACGCTTAAAAGTTTTTAGAATTCTACTATTACCGGCTAAGCACGGCGGCCGTGGTCTAGTCTGGCTAGGATGGCCTAGCCCTGCGATGGCCCTAAGGGCGGCCTGCCACGCCGCAGGTCCCGGGTTCAAATCCCGGCGGCCGCACCATTTCAAATATTTTGTTTGGGTGTTTGTAATATTTTTCGTGTTTTGTAGTAGTGGATTGGGGCTTCTCGCTGCATCGCGTCAGCCCTTCCAGCGTAATGCTGGTTTTAGTTTCACGATATTCTCTATTTGCGGGTAAGCCGCTATTACTACTGGCCTAGCCTCTCTAATGTAATGACAGTATTCAGGAGTAGGGCGAAGCTTTCCTCCAAGTATGTGCCTGAGAGGCTCCCCCACAGGGATGCGCAGTTACGCCAGCTTAGAGAGTTTTTCTCGGATATCTATGAGGGTGCGCCCTTCTTTAAGGTTGTACAGCTCATAGGCAGCATGGGTGCCGGAAAGACCTCTACGGCGCTCGTTTTTTCGCGTAGGCTGAAGCTCGAGGTGCGCGGGGCGGAGCCTCTCTATATAAACTTGAGGATGCTCAACGAGCCCTCCCCCTTCCTAGTTTATGCGGCCCTTATCACCGAGCTGGGGGGTAGGCCTTCACGCAGCCTCAGCGCTGGCGAGCTTCTACTGAGGTTTGCTGGCCTCGTTAGGCGTAGCGGTAGGATGTATCTGATAGTTATAGACGAGGCGGACGAGCTGGTGGGGTCGAGGTCGTTGAAGGGTGGTAATGTCGTCTATAGCCTCTCGAGGCTTCCCGAGCTGGGCGTCTCGAATGTGGGCGGCGTGGTTTTCATAAGTAGGCGGGAGGACTGGGCGGCGTCGCTTTCCTCGGAGGAGAGGTCTAGTATGGGGTCTCTCGTTGTGAGGTTCCCAAGGTATTCTAGGGCGCAGATCAAGGATATACTCTGGTACCGTGTCTCCGAGGCGTTCAGGGAGGGCGTTGTAGGCGAGGAGATAGTAGACTATGTGGCCGACGTTACTGTAAACTATCTCGAGGCCGATCTAAGGAAGGCTCTTGACCTACTCCTCTATGCCGGCATGGTAGCCGACCTAGAGGGTTCCGGGAGGGTGACGCTGGATCACGTCGTAAAGGCGCTTAGGAGCGTGCTGGACGCGGCCTTTGTGTCGCCCGAGGTGATATCCGCGCTGAACATACACGAGAAGATAGCATTGTATGCCGCTATCCTAGCACTGGAGAGGGGTGAGACAGGCTACGCGGAGCTCCCAAGGATCAGGGAGTATGCGGAGATGATCTACGAGTCCTTCTCTATACCTAGGGCGGCTATACGGCCAGTAGAGGTGTCCCTCCAGAAGCTCTACGACCTGGGTATAGTGTCTATGAAGGGCCCGCTCAAGCTATATATCCCCGTGGAGCTTGACGTGAACCAGCTTAGGAGGGAGATCCTGGCCGGCGTCAAGGTTCTGAAGGCTGGGCGTAGGCCTGGGGCGACCCGCTGATCACCATTATATCGTCGGAGCCGGCTAATAGAGTGTGGTACATAAGGTATTCATATCCTGGAAGCCCGAGGAATGGGAGATAGCGGTCTGGCGCGGCATGCTACCGGGCGTCAAGGTGTCCTGGCCTAGCATCGACCCCCATGGGTATAGAGAGGCGACAGTTCTCGTGCTGGCGCAGCCGCCGGCGTGGCTTGGAGAGGCACGCAGGGTAGAGTTTATCCAGACCCTGAGTGCCGGCGTGCATCCACGTATCATAGAGTTCGCGCGTAGGCGGGGCATCCCCGTGGCCTCCTCCAAGGGGTGTAATGCGGCCGCCGTAGCAGAGATGGTTTTCGCGCATCTACTGGCAATCGAGAAACGGGTCTGTACGCTCGACAGGGAGATGAAGCAGGGCGTCTGGGAGCCCTATACACGGGAGACCATGCTAGGCGACCTTGAGGGGAAGAAGATGCTGATACTGGGCTTCGGGAATATAGGGTTGGAGGTCGCGAGGCGTGCCGAGGCCTTCGGAATCGAGGTTGTGGCCGTTGCCAGGAAGCCGCGTATAACGGGGAAGTGGCCCGTGCTCTCGGTGAAGGATCTCCCACGCCTCATAAGCGTCGTGGACTATATCGTGGTTACGCTCCCACTTACCCCGGAGACGCGTGGACTGGTAGATGCGGAGCTCCTCTCAAGGGTGAAGAAGGGGGCCGTGCTCATCAACGTGGGCCGAGGCCCCGTCGTGGACGAGGAAGCTCTCCTAGAGGCGTTGGGCTCAGGTAGGCTGCGGGCGGGCATAGATGTCTGGTGGCGCTACCCGCCTGAGGAGGACGCCCCCTCTCCAAAGGGTATACACCGGCACCCAGCCGTGCTGGCTACGCCGCACAAGGCGGGATGGACTAGGAGGGCAAAGGAGAAGTGTGTCAGGTTTGCCGCCGGGAACGTGGCCCGCTACATCTCGGGGCGGGAGCCGCTCAACCTGTTGACTCCTCTGGGGTACTAATCAGCGTTTTATACCTCGAGGGATGATTAGAAGGGGCTGCCGCGATGGCGCTCGTACTTGTAGACGACAGGGAGACGAAGTCCCCGGTAATAGCCGAGCTCAAGAGGCTCGGCGTTGCCTACGAGGTCAGGAGGCTCGATGTGGCCGACTACGATATAGGGGGCGTCTACGGGGTTGAGAGGAAGACGCCTAGCGACTTCATAAACTCGATAATAGACCGGAGGCTCTTCGACCAGGCTACGTACCTGAGGGAGGCCTTCGAGGTCCCGATAATAGTCGTCGAGGGGGGCTTCGCCGCCGTGCTCCGTTACAGGCGGATAAACCATCACGCCGTGCTCGGCGCACTGGCAGCGCTCGCTGAGACCAAGATATCCGTTATACAGACCACGGGGCCCCGCGAGACGGCAGAGCTCATATACGTTCTAGCCAGGAGGCTGGAGAGGAAGAAGAGGCTCTATGTGCCACCGACCAAGAAGCGCGTGATAAAGATGAACACCAGTATACCCGTGGTGCAGCTCAACCTTCTCTCGTCGATACCGGGTATAAGCTTCGAGATGGCGGACAAGCTACTCCGCCACTTCAAGACGCCACGCCGCTTCTTCACCGCCAAGCCCTCAGAGCTAAAAGAGGTGCCTGGGATAGGCGACAAACGTGTCAAAAAGATACTCGCAGTCCTGGACACGATATACGCGCCACTCCACGGAGGCAGCGAGGATGAGTGAGGTATACCCGCCGTCAGAGGACACCATACTCCTAGCATCCACCGCCAGGAGTGTCGAGAGAGCGGCTGAGGTGGGCTGCGGCTCCGGCGCCGCAACGCTGAGCCTCGCCTCGAAGGCGTCCTTCCTCGTAGCCGTAGATGTTTCGCCGTGCGCGGCCCGGGAGACGCTCACGAGGCTTAAGACACGGTCATTACACCAGAGGGTGGACGTCGTCGTGGCCGACAAGCTGGCTCCCTTCAGGGACAAGGTGTTCGACGCCGTATACTCCAATCCCCCATACCTCCCCTGTAGCTACGAGGAGGAGCCGCTCTGGTGCGGCGGCGAGAGGGGAGTAGAGTTCTCGGTGGAACTGGCGCGCGAGGCGGCTTCGAGGCTAACACCCCGGGGCTGCCTAATACTGATCGCCTCATCGCTCGCCGATACTCAGGAGCTACTGGAGGCGCTCCGCGCCATGTACTCCGATGTAGCTGTCAAGGCTGAAGCACACGTGGGGCTTTACGAGAAGCTTCTCGTGGTGGAGGCCTGTGCACCGGAGAGCACGGCTGGCTAGGGTATAAACAGGTTTTTATCCTCCAAAATATTAAACCCAGCGTGTCTAGCGGCCTCCTAATCCCAAGGAGATACTTCGTGGTAAAGGGAAAAGGCCTCAGCAGAGCTTCGCCGCTAATGGCCTTCGACAACGCATTAAGGGATGCGGGTATATCAGCGCTAAACCTAGTCCCCGTCTCCTCTATTCTACCGCCGGGCATAGAGGAGGAGGAGCCGCACCAACTACCCAGAGGGGCCATAGTATTCCTTGTCATGAGCGAGAAGCGGGCCAGGGGGCCGGCGAGGATAAGCGCCGGCATCTCCTGGGCGAGGGGGAGCCCCTACGGCTACGTCCTAGAGATACATGATGAGGAGAGCGCCTACGGCTCAGAGGACATGCTCAGAAGAATGTGGGAGGAGATACGCTCTAGGAGAGAGTTCGAGCTAGAAGAGCCCCGCTACATGGTCGAGGAGCTCTGGGTGCCGGAGGGGTACTATGGGAGCGTGGTTGCAGCGCTCGTTTTCAGCGAGGTGGAGCTTGTACACCCGGGCGGGGATAAACCTCAATAACTTCCCCCGCTCTTATATATTTGATGAGCGTGACAGACCATATCGTCGTGTACATACTAGTGAACACCCACGTGGGCAAGGAGGACGAGATACTAGCGAAGATACGAGCAATGGACTATGTAACCGAGGCCTACATAGTGTACGGCGAGTTCGACATAATAGCTAAGCTCGAGCTCCCCCAGCTTGAAATGCTTGACAGCGTCGTCTCACAGATAAGGAGCATAGAGGGCGTAACCAAGACCTCTACGCTGATCACCGCGAGCCGCTGACACATTATTTTACAGCCCACCCCGCTATTTTATGGGGGGATGAAGAACGCGTTGGTGACCGACACGGGTAGTGGAGAAAGATGGGCGGACCGACCCCCTATATCCCCAGTAGCAGCGAGAGGCCGTAGAGCGCCAGCGACGCCGCCACTGGCAAGGGAAGGGCGGGCATAAACTTCCTCCTCTCAAGCATCTTCACGGTCGCATAGAACCCGGCTACTATGCCGGCCGTCGAGAGAGCCCACCTGGCGAGCGAAGCATGGGGATAGTAATAGTAGAGCGGGGAGAGCATCGAGTAGATGAGTACGTCGCCCATACCCAGCGTTATCCCCCCCAGCTGTACAGACGCGCCCCTGAGGGGGCCAGGGCTACCACCTCCACGCGCCCCCGGCTCGGGCTCCAGCACGTTCTCCAGTATGTAGCGGAGGGGCCCCCTGAACACAGCATACACGTCGTAGGCGGCCATGCCGGCGGCTATGGCGACGACGCTCCACGGTGGCAGGAGCTCGAAGAATAGTGAGCCGGCCATTGCGCCGTAGAGTATCAGCAAGGCGCTCAGCAGGCGCGGCGCCCGCGGCCTCACTATGAGCGCCGCTGTGGCGAGGGAGAGGGCCAGCGCCGCGGCGCTGGCCTGGGGCCCGCAGAGAACGGCTAGGTGTTCGCAGTAGGCCTCGAAGTATAGCTCTGCTATCACGAAGAATGAGAGGAATACGGAGAGCGAGAATATGAGTGGCAGCAGCTTAACCCTCCCCAGCTTCACTATTATTATCATCACGACCGTGCCTGCAAGCACCATCGCCAGGAAGAACGCCAGGTTCACGGCGGCTGCCTCGGCGCCGCCCTGTACAAAGGGGCTCTCGAGCTGGCCTCTGAGCGTGGAGACGTGGAAGGGCATGTCTAGGATAAGCGATATTACGGGTATCAGGGCGGCGCCTGCCACCGCCCAGCCTAGGCCGCTGAGCCTCCTCTCCGTCAAAGTGTATCACCTCTAGGGGGTCGGCTACCCCAGGAGACTGCGCTCATCCCATCGCCCTGGCATGACTCTCGTCATCCCCCTCTTCTACCCGGTCGCCCCCCATATATATGGTGGGCGCAGATATGGTGGTGGATGAGCAGCGTCAGGCAGCGTAGGAGGAGGGGCTTTGACGCGGAGAGGAGGCTGGTGCATCTCCTCTCCAAGTACAGCGGGAACCATGTCTTCAGGATACCGGTCAGCGGCGTCGGCGGCCTCCCAGACGTCTTCCTGGTGAACAATGTGGAGGATCGCGTCGTCGCCTTCGAGGTCAAGTCGACTACCAGGAATAAGGTGAAGGTCCGCCGATACCAGGTTGAGAAGCTCTACCGCTTCCTCTCCGCGTTCAAGAAGTACTCGAGGAGAGAGGCTGTTATAGCAGTCTGGTTCTCGGGGAGCGGCAAATGGGTCTTCCGTAGGGTTGAACAGCTTTTCGCCGAGGAGGTCGTGGTCAAGGAGGACGAGGAGAGCGACTGGATGCCTTAGCCGTCACCGTTAAATTTCGCTTCTACAAATAACTTTCGATGAGTGAGGGTAGGCTACCTGCGAGGGTAGGGGTACACTCCCATATACGTGGCCTGGGGGTAAAGGACGGGGAGCCGCTACCCGTTGCCGACGGCCTCGTGGGGCAGGAGGAGGCCCGCCGCGCGGCCTGGGTCGTGGTGCAGCTCATCAGGAGCGGCAGGATGGCCGGCCGCGCCGTTCTCCTCGCCGGGCCGCCGGGCACGGGTAAGACAGCGCTTGCCGTGGCGATCGCCAGGGAGCTTGGGGAGGAGACGCCCTTCATGAGCCTTACCGCGAGCGAGGTGTACTCCGCCGAGCTGAAGAAGACAGAGGTTCTCATGCAGGCGATGCGTAAAGCGATAGGCGTCAGGATCAGGGAGCAGCGGTGGGTCTACGAGGGGGTGGTTGAGAAGCTCGACGTAAAATTTGGACGCCACCCCTTGAATCCCTGGCAGCAGGTGCCTGTCGGGGGGACGGTCAAGCTGAAGACTAGGAAGGAGGAGCGTACCCTCAGGGTCGACGCGAACGTCGTAGCGCAGATGCTGCAGCGCGGCGTCGAGGAAGGCGACGTCATATGGATCGACGAGGAGACGGGGCGGGTTGTGCGTGTCGGCAGGGCCAGAGGCTACGGCGACTACGACGTCGGAGCAACAGATCTGGTCGACGTGCCGGAGGGCCCCGTCTACAAGGAGAAGGAGTTCGTCTACACCCTGACGCTCCACGACCTCGATGCGATGCACAGCAGGTCGGAGAGCATATTCACGCTGCTCTTCGGCGGCGCGCCGCAGCGCGAGATACCTCCAGACGTCAGGGCTAGGGTTGACAAGCTCGTCAAGGAGTGGGTGGAGAGCGGCAGGGCTGAGCTCCTCCCCGGCGTCCTCTTCATTGACGACGCGCACATGCTCGACATAGAGGTCTTCAGCTTCCTCTCGAGGGCCATGGAGAGCGACCTAGCCCCCATAATAATACTCGCTACCAACAGGGGCTTCACGAAGATACGCGGGACGGACGTCGAGGCGCCACACGGCATGCCGCTAGACCTCCTAGACAGGCTCCTCATAATAAAGACGAGGCTGTATAAGCCCGAGGAGATACGCGAGATAATCAAGATAAGGGCACGGGAGGAGGGTGTGAGGCTCGGCGACGACGCCCTCGAAAAACTCGTCGAGATAGGCTCCAGCCATAGCCTGCGCTACGCCGCGCAGCTGCTGACCCCGGCGATGATACTCGCCAGGGAGAAGGGGCGTGAAGAGGTGAGTGGAGAGGACGTCGAGGAGGCGGCCAGGCTCTTCATAAGCACGCGTGAAAGCGCGAAGTACCTCCAGGAATACGAGGAGAAAATGCTTAGGTAGCCTTTACCCCGATTTTTCTGGCGAGCTCGACGAGATCCTTCTTTAACGCGTAGAGCGTCAGTATCACCACCACCTGTGCCAGGTCTACGTGCAGCGGCCCCTCACCAATCACGTAGAAGAGCGGGTAGAGCGCCACTGGGTGCCCGCTCAGCGCGGTCTCCACGAGGGAGAAGTAGTGGTAGACCACGAAGGAGGCTGCCGAGCCGATGAATAGGAGCTTCGTCCACCTCCTCCTTTCCGAGAGCACGAGGCCGGCGGCGATCCATATCAGGAAGGACACTAGCGCGCCACGCCACGGCGGGTACCATGGAAACACGTGCTCGAAGGGGAACTCGCTCAGGAAGTTCTCTATGGGGATCATCGCGGCTACTGCTGAGAGCACGACTGGGGCCACGAGGTATACGGCGTCACCCAGGTTCTCCTCGCTACCCATCAGGGCATCACCCTTAGACCGAAGATCGAGAAGGAGAATAGCATGTTCAATAATAGTGTTCCCACGAAGTAGGCGGTCACGATGTACGTGAGAGGCCTACCTCTCTCCTCGCCGAGTCTCCTCCTCAGGAGGGCGTCGAGCACGCGGCCCCCGTCAAGCGGGTATATGGGGAGCATGTTTATCACGGCGACGCTCGACGTGAACACGGCGCTCCACCACAGCAGGTTGTAGAGGACATCGCTGTTAAACGCCTGGGCGAAGTAGGCCCCTATAAAGCCCCTGCCCGGCACACGCGGGTTCTCGGCGAGCGTTATACTCACCTCGACCTCTCTGCCCCCCCTGAGCACCGTTAGCACCACGGTATCCCCCGGCTTGTACGATGACAGCACCCTGCTCAAGTCGGCGAACGTCCTTATAGGCTCCCCGTTGATTGCTACGAGCACGTCGCCAGGCTTCAGCGCCGCCTCGGCCGGGTATCCCTGTAGCGTACCCTCGACGCGTACGCCGACGGGGAAGACGAGTGCGGGGAGCAGCGCTATTATCACGAGGAACGTGGCTATGTTCGCCAGGCTGCCTGCGGAGAAGATGCGTGCCTGGGTTCTGAGGCTCCTCCTAGAGAGCTCCTCCTCGTCTATCTCAGCGAAGCCACCGGGGAGGATTAGCATTAGGAATATGCCCGTGGACTTCACGGGGACCCTCTCGGCGGCGGCCACGAAGGCGTGCATGAGCTCGTGGGGCACGAGCACGAGGAACGCGGCGAATAGGAAGTAGGGTAGCGAGTCTAGCCCTATGGTTACGCCGGGTATCACGGGGGCCACGGGGCTTGCAGACGGCGCGCGCGCGGCCAGGTTCAGCAAGTTGACGTGGAGGAAGTAGATGCCGTAGGCTAGGAGTGCTGCGCCCACGGCTATCGCCGCGTCCCCTATCAGGCCGAAAAGCCTGGGGTGGCCGCCCCCAACCCTCTCTATGAACCTGTTCAGCCTCTCAGTCCTCCATATTATCGTGAGCCCGTCGAGGGATAGCCCCCACCGCTCGGCAAGCTCCGGAGCCCTCTTGACCGTAAGCCACGCTGCAGCGTATATGGCTGCGACGCTTCCCAGCAGTACTACCTGCTCAGCGTATGGTAAACTCAACTCCGACACCTGTACTCTCTACTCCTAGCCTACCATCTAATAATCTGTCCAGTATATACTCCCTAGCCTCCGGGCTGACGCTGTGAAGCGGGAAAACCGCCTCAAGCCCGTCCTCAACGAGGCGCCCGAGAAAGTCTAGGCCATGCACATCCCTCATGGAGAGCCCCAGGCCCCCCACGACGCCCCAGAGGCCGCTGGCAAGCCACCCCCAGGTCTCCTCGAAGCCGTGCACGCTACACCCGGTGAAGAGAACCCGCCTGCCCCCCACGTCGACGAGGAGCCCCCTCTCGCCCCAGTAGCTCCCGCTCTCGACCACCTCGACCCCGGGCGGCATCTCCGCCCGCCTCCAAGGCGTGTCATAGCGCGCGGCAAGCCGCGTCCTGAGCGCAGCGCCAATGTGGTGGCTACTGGGTAGCGAGCCGAAGAACAGGTCTATGCCGCCTAGCTCGACGCCGAGCGAGGCCGCGTTACGCCGCAGTAGCTCGAGGCTATGGCCCGAGTCGAAGAGTATGCGTACCGCCCCCTCGTCGCCCACCAGCTCCAGTAGCACCGAGAGGCCGTGGGCAGGGTAGACGCCGTCCACCGCCGGCAAGTCGTCCACGAGCACGACGCCGCGTATCTCCCTTATCAATGCAGACATATAGCACGCCGGGGGCCATATATCCCCTGTGCCTATCATAGAGGAGCTGCAGAGGGACCAGTCACACGGCGTCGTGTACATCCACGTGGAGGAGCCCCGCCTCCCCGAGCCAGGCCCCCCGGTAGAGGAGGTGGCCGAAGGGTGGCTAGCCGACGCGCTCCGCGCAAGGGGGGTGGAGAGGCTCTACAGGTTCCAGGCAGAGGCTATAGAGCGTATACGCAGGGGGGAGAACGTCTTCATAGTCGCCGGCACGGGCACCGGCAAGACGGAGGCCTTCCTCATACCGCTGCTCGAGGAGGCCGCCAGGCGGGGCCCCGGGGAGGTGGCCGGCATAGTGGTATACCCGACGAAGGCGCTGGCCAGGGACCAGGTGGAGAGGATAAACAGGTATGCCTCCGGATTCTTCGGGCTGCGCGCAGCTGTATATGACGGCGACACGCCGCCCGAGGAGAGGCGCCGGATCTTCGAGTACCCCCCGGCGGTGCTCGTGACGAACCCCGACATGATACACTTCTCCCTCCGCCGCTCAGACCGGTTCAAGCAGCTCGCCTCCACGGCGCGCATGCTAATCCTGGACGATGCCCACGTCTACGGCGGCGTCTTCGGCGCCCACGTGCACATGATACTGCGGAGGCTGCGCCGCTTCCTACGTGGAAGGCCCCAGTTCATAGCCTCCTCGGCGACAGTGGGGAACCCCCGGGAACTCGGGGAGAAGCTGTTCTCGGAGCCTGTGGAGGTGGTCGAGGCGGGCCCCGCCAGGCGCGCCAGGGTATACCACGTCATGCTATCCCCCAGGGAGAGGGGGAAGCGGGCGGAGACCCTCAGGCTCCTGAGGCTCCTATCCAGGGAGGGGCTCCGCACCGTGGTGTTCGCGGACAGCCACAGGGCGGTCGAGCTACTCTCCATAGAGGCCAGGCGCCAGGGCCTGCGCGTACAGGTGCACAGGGCGGGCCTCCTACCCTCGGAGCGTAGGAGGATAGAGGAGGCCCTTAAGAGGGGCGAGCTGGACGCGGTGGCGGCGACCCCCACGCTCGAGCTGGGCATAGACATAGGGGCGCTTGACGCCGTGGTGATGTACGGTCTGCCGCCCACCTTCTCCAAGTACCTGCAGCGGGCCGGCCGCGTCGGCAGGAGGGGGGGTGAGGCATACGTCTTCACTGTGCTCGGCAACGACCCTATAAGCGCCTACTATGAGCGGCACCCGCGGGAGTACTTCTCGCAGCCCCCCGACCCCGTATACCTGGACACTGGGAACGAGGAGGTCGCGCGCATACACCTGGTCGCCATGGCCCAGGACGCCCCCTACAGGCCGGAGACCCTAGACCCCTTCGCTCGACGCGTGCTCGACTCGCTGCTCTCGGAGGGCCTAGTCAGGGTCAGGGGAGGATACGTGCACCCGACACGCGCGGGCCTCCGCTTCCTGAGGGAGAGGGAGAACATACGCGGGGTCGGGGAGATGGTGGAGATAAGGGTAGCCGGCGGGAGACGCATAGGCTATAGGGAGAGGCCGCAGGCCATAAAGGAGCTCTTCCCCGGGGCGATCTACCTGCACGGCGGGAGGCCCTACCTCTCGCTCGGCATCAAGGGGAAGCAGGCGATAGTGAAGCCCCTCCCACACAGGGCGCCCCCGGTCACCACCAAGCCCCTCTACTACACGGTTCCCGAGGACGAGGAAGCCCTGGAGGAGAGAACAGTCTACGGCGTGAAGGTCGAGTACCTGGAGCTTAGGATAACGGACGTCGTCTACGGCTACGTCGTCAAGAGCTTCCCCGGCGGCGAGACTCTTAGGCAGCAGCTACTGGAGGAGGAGCTCAGCTACGGCTTCAGAACCAAGGGCATACTACTCCACTATACGCCCAGGCCGCAGTGGGGCGAGACAGGCAACGCCGAGGCCTTCCACGCGGTAGAGCACGTACTCATATCGGCCGGAGAGATGGTGACAGGCGCGGCCCCAACCGACATGGGCGGCATAAGCTTCCCCTCGGGCCACATATACATCTACGACGCCTTCCCGGGCGGCTCCGGCGTGACGAAGCTCCTCTACGAGCGGCTCGAGGAGGCGGTCAGGAAGGCCCACGACATAGTCTCCCGCTGCACCTGCGAGGACGGCTGCCCCCGCTGCGTCTTCAGCCCCTACTGCGGCAACAACAACCAGCTACTCTCCAGGAGGAAGGCCGCCGCCGTACTCGGCGACATGCTCCGCCTCCGCCTCCCAGCCACAGCCACGGCGCGCACCGGAAGACCCATCGTGTAGGCAGGCATAAACCCTGTCGAGGAGGCCGCGCCGGGAAGCCACTACCATACATCCGAGCGGCGGATCCCCCGAGAGGCTACTCCACGCGTAGAGCACGCGCCGGGCCAGGTGGGCAGCGGCCGAGAGCATCCTCCGCGCTGCCGAGCAGCCCCGGCCACACGCATAGTACGGCTCCCCCTCCACCGGGAGAAACGGCGGGTTCACGACGGCGAGGTCGAAGCCGCCCCTCAGGCACTCCGCGGAGTCGCAGACGACGATGTCACCCGCCGCGCCGAGCCCGTTGGCCTCAAGGTTAACCCTCGCGGCCCTAGCGCAGACGGGGTCTATGTCGACGCCAACCACGTACGCGCCTCTCCTCGAGGCGACGAGCATGAGCGCACCGGAGCCGCAGCCGACGTCGAGGACGCGCCGCCCTACTAGATCCATGTCATCCACAGCTCTGGCAAGGAGGCTGGTCGAGACGGTGTAGCGCGGCGGCAGGCATCCACGTGGCGTCGCGACAACGAAGCCCGCGAACCTGCACCTCTCCGGGTGGAGGGCCGCGTATGCTTTTATTAGAAGCGCCGTTAAAATGACCCGTATCCGTCTGAGAGGTGCGGGAGGCTTGTCCACAGAAATAGTCCCCGTATCCCAGGCATTAAAGATGCCTGAGGGCACCAGGGTGAGGGTCAGGGGCTGGGTCTACCGGAGGAGAGACCTCAAGAAGAAGGCCTTCGTGGTCATCAGGGACTCCACGGGCATCATACAGGCCGTCTACCCCGAGGACGCGCCCGGCTGGGCCGACGCCCGCCGCGTCACAGTGGAGTCCAGCGTCATCGCCGAGGGCGTGCTGCGCAGGGATGAGAGGGCGCCCGGCGGCGCGGAGATAAGAGGCGAGAAGCTCGAGATAGTGGGGCTCGCCGAGAACTTCCCCATACGCCGCGACGCCTCCCGCGAGTTCCTACTAGACGTCAGGCACCTCGCGGTGAGGAGCCGCCGCCTAACCTCGATATTCAAGGTGCGCGACACGGTCTTTGAAGCGGTACACGAGTTCTTCCGCAGCCGCGGCTACCACGAGGTGCACTGCCCCATGTTTATAACAGCTGCCGTCGAGGGCGGCGCCACTCTCTTCGAGGTAAAGTACGTCGACGGCCGCAAGGTATACCTCACCCAGTCCTCCCAGTTCTACCTGGAGGCCCTCATCTACAGCCTCGAAAAGGTCTATACGGTGGCGCCCAGCTTCCGCGCCGAGAAGTCCAGGACGAGGCGCCACCTCACAGAGTTCTGGCACGCCGAGGCCGAGGCCGCCTGGGCACACTTGGACGACATGATGAGGCTCGAGGAGGAGCTCATCGCACACGTCGCCCGCCGCGTACTAGAGAAGAGGAGGCCCGAGCTAGAGCTCCTGGGCCGCGACCTCGAAGCGCTACGCCGCGTAGAGCCCCCCTTCCCACGCGTCTCCTACGACGAGGCCCTAAGCATACTCGACTCCAAGGGAGTCCACGTCGAGTGGGGCGACGACCTCGGCGCCGACGAGGAACGCGTACTCACCATGGAGTTCGACAAGCCCTTCTTCCTCTACGGCTTCCCCGAGAAGGCTAAGGCATTCTACCACAAGAACGACCCCTCCAGGCCTGAGGTCACGCTGAGCGCCGACATGCTAGCCCCCGAGGGCTACGGCGAGATAATAGGCGGCGGGGAGAGGATAGAGGACAAGGACGAGCTCGTCGCGAAGATAAGGCGCTTCGGCCTAGACCCGGACGACTACCAGTGGTACATCGACCTCCGCCGCTACGGCACCGTCCCCCACGCGGGCTTCGGGCTCGGCATGGATCGCCTGGTAATGTGGCTCACAGGCATAGACCATATTGTAGACGCCATACCCTTCCCGCGTACAGTCAACCGCGTCTACCCCTAGGGAGACCACATCTACATTATTTAACATGAATTTTTAACAATAATACTCGGAATATATCACCTGCCGCCCCGGAGCACCCGCCGGGCGGCGGAGTGAGCTGCATGAAAATCTCTACGCCGAGCTGGTTCCCGTGGATCAGGGTTGCATCGGCCTTCCTCCTCCTGTTGCTTCCCTTCATCGCAGCGCTACTAGTAGCCGACACGCCGTGGGGGCCGCCAATAGCCCTCGTAGCCACCCTTGTCGCCGAGTGGAAGATAGCCCTGCCGCTCCTGGCCAACCTGACTCGTGCGAGGTACATCGTAGAGTCCCACGGGTACCCAGTAGGTATCGGCGAGGCGGGCCCCTACGCAGTCACGTACATAAAGGCCGAGGCCCTCAGGGACGACGCCTACCGCCTGCTACTAGGGACACTGCCACTGGGGTGGAGGACCATCATCAAGAGCCTCCATGACGGGAAAAGCGTATACGTACTCCACAGGTCCTTCTTCCTCCCCCTCAGGCACTCCGTTGAGACCGCGCGTCTACTAGAAGCCCTTGGCTTCAGGATAGCATACCCGGAGGACACGGTAGTCCACGTTGGGGATGCCGCTCCCGCATACACGCTATACGATAAAGGAGTGGTTGTGATAGAGCAGCACCGCAGGGAACAGGCGCGGCGGGCCAAGCTCGAGTTCTGGAAGGCGTCCATCTACCCTCCCGGGGGTAGGGCGGCGAGACTACTTGGTCTCAAGCCGAGACACACAGCGGAGAGAATACTCGTAGAGCTTAGGCTAGGGGCCATGCTAGGCATCGCAAAGCACCAGGCGGCGCGGCTACACCCACAGCCAGCGCCTGAGCGCCAGGCACGGCCGAAGGGGTCTACCGTCGACGCCAGGAGGATCCACGTCTACGCGGAAGAAGATATCAAGAGCCTGCTCGAGGCGGCAGAACACAACAGGGAGAGAGCCTTCTACGCTCTCTACACGGGCGACTGGAACTGGGCGTGCTTCCACGCGCACCAGGCGGCGGAGCTCCTCATCAAGGCGGCGTTAGCCAAGCTCAAGGGCTCGTACCCGGAGACGCATAGGCTCGAGGAGCTGCTAAGAGAGCTGGGCAGGCACGCCCCAAGAGCCCTGAGGCTGGTCCCAGTCTCGAGGAAGCTGACAGTACACTATATCTCGGCCAGATATCCGGAGAGAGCCCGCCGCAGAAAGATAACCTATAACGAGCGTACGGCGGAGAACTGCGTAGAGCACATGGAGGAGATATTCGAAGAGCTCTCCCACCTACAGCGATAAGCCGCGGCGCAGAAACAGTGGTGGACCGGGGGGGACTTGAACCCCCGACCTCCGCCGCTCCCGAACCCCCTACACCACGGGAACCGTGCGAGGGCGGCGCTCTCCCAGCCTGAGCTACCGGCCCTGGTTTTATTTTTCACGGGTCTATATGTTATACCCGTGTTTTTTAAAGACGTTTACTTGCTGTCTGTGTATGTTTTGTCTATGTGCTTTTATTTCTTTCTTTTATAAAGTATGTATTTTTTATGAAAAATAGTTTTTTATGTTATTTTTGTTGGGGGGTTGATTATTGTTTTCAGTAGTTTTAGTGTGTCTTGTGTGTTGAATTCTATGGTGTTGTTGTGTATTCTTGGCTTCAGGTTTAGCTTGCGTGAGTATTCTAGGATTTTTTCTATATTGCCGTAGAACTCTATTCTTGGCTTGATCCCTCTAAGCGTGATTGCTATCTTGATGCCGTCAAACTCGTGCTTCCTATATCCCTTCTGGAGAACTGCCGCCAGTTTATGTCTTTTTTGTACGTGATTCATCCTTGGTAGAATGGCTTTTTGGAAGTCCTTGTAGATTGTAAACATATATTTATATCTTCCATCTCTGTGTAGTTTTCCCATCCATTTTATGGGTTTTATGGCGTCGAGCTTTTTCCAACCAACACATATCCTAATTCCGTTCCGCTTATGTATTGTTCCGTCTCCATCTACTAGTCCAGCAGTATAGTCGAAGAGCTGTGTAATAGTAGCACCTTCTAATTCTCTAAGAATAGATTCCTTTGTTCCATAACTGTTTTTTATCAAAATTCTAATAAAGGGATGTATTATGTCTTTGTCAAGCAAAACAGGATATCCAATATATATTTTCGCTCTCTTAAATGCCTTTAAAACAATAGCAATAAGCTCTGTTCTACTGCTATCGAATTTAAGAGTTTTCTGGCTTACAATGCTTCCGTCGCTCAGTATAAGCCCGTATTTGTAGTACTTTGAGATATGTTTGGTTTCCTTATTTTTCAAATATATATGGCCGAATATTGAATTAAATATCTTGTATGCCTTTTTGTGTAATTCCGTACTTTTGCCGTGATACGGTTTCTTCGCAATGTCCTGAACCTTCACGCCCAGCATACTGGCGGCAATCATGTACGCGAACATCGCCCTAACAAAGAGGTACTCGACGAACTCCTCTACTTCGCCTGCCTCTACAGTGACACTGTATAATGGCACTCTCAGCCCGCGCGGCGTTTTATGCCAGCCACGCCTTCTTAGCCTTTTGTTCCACTTCTTGGTGTCGACTACCATACCCGGAACCCCGGGGGGAGCCCCGCTCCTTCCCATCGCCGCCACCCCTCGCCTCCCTAGCCGGAGCAGTGGGATGGCGGGTGGCAGCGACAGAAGGGGAAAAGTGGTAGTGGTTTTCTGCGGGGCTCCCCCCGGGGCTGTGTTGCTAGCGGTGTGGCGTGCCCCTCCCCCAACCCCCCAGGAGCCAGGGGGAGGGGCTAGCAACCGCAGTGTACTCCGTGCCCCCAGCGCCCAGCCAAGCCCCCCGGACCCTCCACGGAGGGCTCCTGCCACGCAGGAACACCCCGTAGAGCCCGGGGAGCCCGGCTAGACCCGGGGGCCACTCCCCTCCCCCCGCACGCCAGCACGGCCCAGGGCTCCGCCACGCGGCGCCCCCTGCCACGCAGGCACACGGGGGGAGGCGCTTAGCCCGCCCCCAGGGGGCGGTCCGGCGGGAGGCGCCACGCGCCCCCTGCCCCCCTAGGCGGGCCGCTACAGCGCTACCCCTCACTATCTTTTCACAGCTACCCCTCCCCCCGCGACCAATATTCGGGGTCATCGCTCGGGTCGCGGGGTTCATCAAAAAATAATCTTTAAGGATAATAATTAAGAATTACTCTACACGGCTCTTGAAGGTTGAATACACCCTTCTGCCGTGCCTTGTAGAAACACCTCATAGCTCCTTTAGTGGCGCCCGTGTCCGGGTTCTTGACCCGCACGGCGAGGCTGGCTATAGGCGTGTCATAGGCATGGTTGGCGGCGAGGTTTTCGACCTCCTTCAGGGCGGTGTTGATTTTCTGCAGCAGGTTGGCTGAGAGCCCAGGGACTATGTTATATAGTTATCGAAAAAACATTGTGTATAGTTTTAATTTTCACAGTGAATATGAAAACATACTGAAGGAGGTTCTCGAGAAATGTATTGAGAGGCACAGCTTGGAGCCGTTCAGGGCTGTCTCCGGGCTGAACCCGAATCTGAATAGAATTCACGAGGAGCTTTCCCGACTATATGGTGACGGAAGCAGTACTATAGATGTGCTTGCTGGGCGTAGCGTGTACTTCTATTTCGGCAGGGAGACTAATGAGGGGTACATGCGCCTAGCCTTCCTCTCCCTGCTCACGCTCCTGAAGGGCTACATGAGGAGCAGGGGCGACAGGCATACCTTCGAGCACATGGTTGTGTTGGAGGAGGCGCACGAGGTGATTGCGAGCAGCCTCCTGGCCGGGATGTATAGTGCTACACGCAAGTTTGGCTATACTATTTTGGCAGTGTCGCAGATACCGGAGAACCTAGACCCCGCGGTGTATAAGCTCGCAGGCTTCACCATACTTATGAGCGGCCCCGAGAGCTACGTCTACACGCTACAACACCTATACAGCCTAACACAGGACGAGGCGGAGCACCTCCTATACGGCGTCAGGGGCAACGCCCTCCTAGTAAGGCAGGGAGACCCACGCCCCCGCAAAATCAGGATAAAGCCACACCCACAAGCACTATAGCTACAGCCCCACCCACCCAGTATGTAAAGGCTTTCTATCTCCGTGTTATACTGGTAGGGCGGCGCTCTCCCAGCCTGAGCTACCGGCCCTGGGGCCCTGTAGCTGGGCCTAGATTAGTCAGCGGGGGCGGTCTTATTTAATTTTTCACGTCCCTCGACGCCTGGTACCTAGTTCTTCGGGCCTCTGTGACGCTGGAAAAATAAACCCCCTCTCCCGTGTATGCCTGAGCTATAAATGGAGAGGCTCATACCCCTGTCGGCTGCTCCTCCGGGCAGCGTGGTCAGGGTGGTCAGGGTGGAGGTGGCCGGGCGTGGAGCCTATAGGCGGCTACTAGAGCTCGGCGTATACCCGGGCGCGACGCTCCGCGTGGTCAGCAATAGTCTCGGCCCAGTGGTGGTCGAGAAGAACGGGGCGCGCCTAGCCATAGGTAGGGGGCACGCACACCGTATACTCGTCGAGGTTCTGGGTGCTGGGCAATGGAGGTAGTCGTCGCCCTGGCGGGCGCGCCGAACGTGGGTAAGAGCACGCTGTTCAACATGCTTGTCGGCGAGCACAGGCATGTGGGCAACTGGCCGGGCAAGACCGTGGAGAAGTATGAGGGCGAGCTCGTGCACCACGGGGTGCGTATAAGGATAGTCGACCTCCCCGGAACCTATAGCCTGGGCGCGATAAGCGAGGAGGAGGTCATAGCGAGGGAGTATATAGTCAGGGAGAGGCCCGACGTCGTCGTGGTCGTGGTAAGCGCGATAGAGCTTGAGCGTACCCTCTACCTGGCCGTCCAGATACTGGAGCTCTACGACAGGGTAGTCGTCGCCGTTAACAAGATGGACGCCGCCAGGAAGAGGGGCATCCACATAAACTTCTCCAAGCTCTCCAGGATGCTCGGCGCGCCCGTGGTGCCGGTCTCCGCGATAAACAGGGAGGGCCTACACCGCCTCGTTGAGACGATACTCGACATGGCCTCAGGCAGGCTCAAGGCCTCCCGCCTCAGGCTCGACTACGACGGCCTACCCTACTACGTCCGCGGCGTCGCCCGCCTGCTCAGCGGCTGCGCCAGCCTCCAGGGCTATCCCCCCGAGTGGGCGGCGATGAGGCTCATCGAGGGCGACCCGGCCATGGAGAAGGCGCTCCGCGACGAGGGTTGCAGCGCGGTGCTCGAGGCCGTAGAGGAGGCTAGGAGGAGGATAGAGGAGGAGCTCGGCGCGCCCCCGGAGCTCATCGCGGTCAGCGCACGCTACGAGTTCATAGAGAGGGTCGTCTCGGCTGTAGTCAGGAGGAGCGGCGTGGCCGAGCCTGAGCTCACCGAGGCGCTTGACCGCATACTCCTGGATCCCCGCCTCGGCCCCCCGGCTGCCCTCGCGATAATCTTCACCATGCTTCTCGCGATATTCACGGTAAACACGGGCTTCCCGCTAAACATTCTCCTCGACGCCGCAGGTCTACACGGCCTGGCAGAGGCCCTCGAGGAGAACAGCCTGGCAGGCCTCCTGGGATCAGCCTTCGCCTCGCTGGCGGCGTGGATGGCTGAGGCTCTCTCCGCTGCCGGCGTCCCGCAGCCACTCGTATCGCTCATAGCCGACGGCGTGGTGACGGGCGTCGGGAGCGTGCTCAGCTTCCTCCCGCTGATCTTCCTCGTCTTCGTGGCCTTCAGCATATTAGAGGACTCCGGCGTGATGGCCCGCTTCGCGGTCCTCGGGCACGGCTTCGCCCAGAGGATAGGTCTCACAGGCAAGGCGCTCCTACCGCTCCTCCTAGGCATAGGCTGCAACGTACCAGCGGTCGTCGGCACGAGGATACTCGAGAGCGACGAGGAGAAGCTCCTCGCAAGCCTCCTGGCGCCAATCATACCCTGCCAGGCACGCCTCGTCGTGATACTCGTCTTCGCCTCCGCCCTCTTCGACAACCCCCTACTGCAGGCCGGCCTCGTGGCCTCCATATACCTCTACGCGGGCCTGCTGATAGTACTGCTCAGCCTCCTCTTCCGCCGCACACTCCTGAAGGGCTACGAGCCCCCCGAGATAATCCTCGAGCTACCCCCATACCACAGGCCAAGCCCCCGCGTCGTCTGGTGGTACGCCTGGGACCATACTGTGCACTTCCTCAAGAAGGCCGGCACCCTCATACTGCTACTCTCGGTGGCAGTGTGGGCACTCACCTCATACGGCCCCGCAGGGCCCGCCGAGGCTGTCTCCCAGAGCTATGCGGCCCTACTAGGCCACGCCCTCACGCCGGTCACCGCCCTCATAGGCCTACCAGACTGGCGCATAGCCCTAGCCTTCGAGGCGGGCTTCGTGGCCAAGGAGGGCCTCATAGAGGCGATCGTGCTCACAACCGGGATAGGCGACCCGGTGGCGGCTGTGAGAAGCCTGGGCCTCACGCTCCCCCAGGCAGTCTCCTTCCTGCTGGCGATGACCCTCTACACCCCCTGTGTTGCCACGCTGGCGGCCTTCCACGAGGAGATACGCAGGGCACGCTACTTGGCGCTACTGGTACTCTACGAGATGGTCATCGCCCTCGTATCGGCCGCCACGGCCTACCGCATCCTCTCGCTACTCGCCTAGCACCTATCCACAGGCATACACAACCTCATATCAACAGCTATGCCACAACCATCACGTGGACATAGTAGTCGGCGGCTGGAGCGAGACAAGCCTGGTGGACGTCCTCGAACACGTCAGCTTCACGGTATGGCTCACATACTGCAACCTGCGCTGCCCCTGGTGCAGCAACAGCAGGCTGGCCCGCGGCCTAGACGCCAGGCGCATACCCATAGACCACATAGCCGGCCTCGCGGCCGAGGCGGCCCCCTTCGTAGACTACTTCCACGTCACGGGCGGCGAGCCAACCCTCCAGTACAGGGCCCTCGACGCCCTCTACACTGCCGTCGAGGAGCGCGCCGGCCTACCGCTAAGCCTCGACACCAACGCCACCACCCCAGCCATCCTCGCCCGTCTCACCGACCGGCACAGCATAGGCCACATCGCCATAGACGTCAAGGCGCCCCTCGACGACCCGGCCCTATACGCCCGCGCCACCGGCATCACGGAGCGCGCCGCCGCCCGCCTCCTCCCACTCATACGCCGCGGCATACGCGTCGCGGCCGGGGCGACACCCTTCCTAGAGCTACGCACAACACTAGTCCCGGGCATAGTGGGCCCGGAGGAGGCCGCCCGCACAGCCGCCTCTATAGCTGCGCTCGGCCTAAAGCCGCGGGGACGCGCAGTCTACATCCTGCAGCAGTTCATACCATACCAGGGGGTTCCGGAGCCCTACAGGAGCGCGAAGCCCACACCCCAGGGCCTGCTCCAGGCCGCCGCCCAGGCCGCCGCGCGCGCCCTCGAAGGCTTCGAGATATGGGTACGCACCCTAGCCGAAGGCGCCAGGCGGATAACATAGTTGGCCTAGCCGCGTCAGTGCAGGCTCCCGTCCATCACCCTGCCTATGACTTGGAACCGGCCCCTGGTTTTCTGGCCTCTCTAGCCGCATGAACTATCTCTCTAAGTACCTCGGCCAGTTCTTCTCTCTCTGCAGCCTCCTTCAGGTATTCCCAGTCTATCCTATCCCACTGGGCCGCCAGGATCATTGCTGCTCTCTCGCAGTCTATATGTGACTCCCAGTATGCACACGCCCTAAGGGAGGAGAGAACAGCGTCCTCGGGAGCCTCAACGTAGATCCAAGCATCGCCAACCCTGAGTTTCACAGGAGGCCTCCCACCACTATAACGGCGGGACACTATATCGACCGCATACCTGAGGCCGCGTGTAGACCAGATCCTACCCCGCCACTCCTCTATCTCGGCTAGAGCCTCACGGAGGAGCTCGGGATCCCCCTCCACGACTATATCCACATCCCCCGTCCTATAGGCTGCCCCCGTATAGAGCTCGGCCGCGTACCCACCCACCACTATGAGGCGGCCCAGGCCATGCTCCTCGTAATAGCGGTTTATCTCGGCCACGAGCTCCAGTATATCCGCGCCCCTGGAGAGCAGGGCCCTAATCCTCTCCGCCAGCCTTGAGGCGTGGCTCGCGTAGCCTGAGCTCTCCGTCATCCCAGTCCACCAGCCTATAATTCTCCCAGTAGAACAGCGCTATATGAGCCGCCTGGCGGAGCCTGGGGCCGCCAGGCCTCCACCTCCGCCTGCGGCGACGCTGGCCAAGTAGAGCCCGGATCCTCGCGAGGAGTAGGCCGCCGTCCACACCATATATGGAGCGTCAGGCATAGTTAAGGGTGCCTCGCGTCGGCACCGGCTTAAGCAATGGTTGGCGTGGCGGCGTGTTTATACGCTATTATCCTTATAATGTCGCTTGCATCCTCGAAGTCGTCAGCAACCATCTCGAGGAGGTCGACGGCGTCCCTCAGGTCTATCGCGGTGAGGACGTCGATGTCGCCGCGGCGGGCCAGCGACCTGACCTCGTCGAGCAGCCTCGCGCGTATGCGGTCGACGCGCCCCTCGCCGTGGTCCACCTCTACCGCTAGGTTGACGGCGTAGAGCGGGGAGCTCTTCAGGGCATGGAGGTTCTCTATGAAGATGTCGGCCAGCCTCAGGATCTCGCCGTTCATCTCGAGCATGAGCTTCTTGACGTCCCCGAGGATGGGGCTAGCCTCGACCCTGAGGAGCCTCTCATCGCACTCGAGGACGGCGCCCGCTATGCGGTCCAGTTCCTCGACTAGGCGCTCGAAGTCCATCCTGTCGCCCATGGGGAGGAAGCTGGACCATATGCGGCCCATAATCTCCCTCTTAAGCTGGTCTCCGACGCGCTCGAGATCCTTTATCAAGGCTACCCCCTCCTCGGCGCCCCGCGCATCGCCGTCGAAGACCGCCTCTATGACTCGGCTCTGCGCCTCTATTATGTCCCTCATGACCTTAGCGTGCTGCACCACGAGGTCGAAGAAGGGCCAGGCCGGCCTGGTCTCCCTGAAGAATAGTGAGAAGAGGGCGCCTGTGACGGCGAGGAGGAGGCCAACATATATGAACGGCTCCCCGAGGCCGCCGGGGGCGAGGAGTAGGCCCGTGAGGATTGCGCCCGTAGCGTAGCCGGAGTCCCTGACACCCCTGTATATGCCTACGGCTATGTCCTTGACCTTAAGGGGCGCGACGTCGACGACGGGGGCGGGGAGGACGGGGTAGTACATGGCGTAGCTGACCCCCATGACGAGTGTTAGCAGGAGGAACTGGTGGAAGCCCTGGAGAGATGGGTAGAGTAGTATGGCGCCGGCGTTGAGCAGGAGCCCTAGGGCGGCTAGGGGGCGGCGGCCGGCTCGGTCGGAGAGCTCGGACCATAGGGGCATCATCAGGGCCCACACGAGTATCATCGTCGACTGGATGAGGCCGACCTGGAGGGAGCCGATGCCGCGTGAGACCAAGAGGAGCGGTATGAGCACCCATGCGAGCGTGTCACCTATCTTGGCGACATGTGCGGCGGCCATCGCGGCCAGCACGCTGGGGTTTCCGAGGAGGCTGCGCAGGGCGGCCCCCGTCTCAACGTCGGCCTCGTAGCGGTACCTCTTCTCCTGGAGCACGTACTCCCTTGTCTCGGAGATCGCGAGGGTGAGGGCTAGGGCGGCGGCTGCAGCGGCGGCGGCATAGATAAAGCCTGACATGGGGCCGTAGAGCTGCCAGAAGAGTCCTCCCAGGAAGGCGCCTGTACCGTAGCCCATGTAGGCGAATCCCTCCATGAAGCCGAAGCTCCTCGACGAGGCCTCCGAGCCTAGGATGTCCGTTATCGAGACGGCTGCCGTGGCGAAGACTATTCCCTCACCCATACCCACCAGCGTGTTGCCCGCTATGAAGCTCAACGGGGGGTCCAGGTAGAGTATGAGCGCGACGCCCGCCAGGTAGAGTAGCGCGCCTAGTACGAAGACTACGCGGCGTCCCCTCCTATGGGCCAGTACGCCGGCGAGGACGTCGGCTGTTGCCTTGAAGACGCCGAAGCTGAGGACTGGGAGCGCGACTAGGAAGCCCCCGTAGCCCTCCAGCAGCGCGGAGAGCGCCGTCCTCTGCACGCCCGTGGCGCTGCCGACTAGGGCCTCGGCTACGAGTATAAGGGCTATGAGTAGCTTCCTGTTCAACGTGTGCACCTCGGCTGGGAGTATGTTGCCTGGGCCTCGCGGCCGCTATTATTGGTATCGGCTGTAAGGTAATTTTTTAACCGGTGGGAGGAGATATATTTTTTCAGAAGAAATTTGGATCGAGAAGAGTACAGGATGGATAAGATGAGGCTCGTGGACGGTGACATTGAGCTAACCCGGGACGAGATGCGTGTGCTCTCGGTGATCGTGAAGTCGAGCTCCATAGGGGAGGCGGCCAGGAAGGCCGGTGCCTCGAAGAAGTATGTTATGGATATCGTCAGGAAGCTGAACATGTACGGGCTCCTAGTGTTCTTCCCCATATTCTCGAAGATAGGCCTCTCACTAGTATTTGTTATCGCGGATAAGGATACCGAGGAGATCGCCAGGAGGATCCCGCACTTCTTTCTACGGCTCTCCTCGGACGACGGCGAGAACATATACATAGCGCTCGCCGACAAAAAGTCCCTGCCCGAGTTCATGTCCAACGCCTTCTCCGGGCTTGCCCAGAGCTACGTCCTCGGAGAGGTTAGGGGGTGGAACACGGAGATAATAAACTACCTGGTCGGGAAACTTGGTGTCCCCAAGAGCTTCACTGTCAACATGTTAACGGGGAAGCTTGAGAGCTATATCAGGGAGAAGATACCCTCCAGGGCCGAGCTGAAGAGGTTCTTCGGCTACTTTAGGGTCAAGGAGGAGGACGCCTACAGGAAGGGCAACGTCTACTACGTCGACCTGGATCCCTACGACGTGCTCCTCCTCGACTCGAAGCTCGCGGACGCCTACGCGAGTATCAGCGGTATAGCGAAGCGGCATGGGCTCTACCGCCAGGTGCTCCACTACCATTACATTAACCATGTCCTCCCGGTGTGGAGGTCCAATATCATCATGTGGAAGGACGTGAGGGCGCCGATGAGGCCCAGGCTGCTACACCTCAGGGGGGAGGACGTGGAGGTCGCGGAGGAGTACTTCAGGGTGCTCTACCCCACCGTGTTCACCGTGATGCCCGTGGGGAAGGGGAACGACGTCTTCGTCTTCACGTACCTACCCGAGGAGAGGGAGGAGTTCCTCTGGTCGCTCAGGGAGATGTACGACCTCGACGTGGTGAAGATCGATGAGTGGGAGCTTAGCCTCAGCTACTATGCTAGCAAGCCCTTCTCCCGGATCTACACGGGTTCCGGGTGGAGGAGCATATACTACGAGTACCTCAGGGCCATAGGGGGCTAGAAGAGAGGGGTGCTCGGGCAGCTTACCCTCCGCTCACTGCTCGCTCAGCCATCGGCTCGTCACAGCACCCCCCGGTTTTTCTGTGGCGGAACCGATATATAGCGGATTCTACGGGGAAGCCTGAGCGAGTGATGGCGGCTCTACGAGAGGAGAACGTGAGGCGCTACCTTAGGGCTGGCTACAGCATCGTTGGCCGGCACAGCGCGGTAGCCATATGTAGGTGGACGAGGAGCGCGTTGAAGGGGGGCAGGCTCTGCTATAAGCGCTGGTACGGGGTGAGGAGCCACCGCTGCATACAGATGACCCCGGTCCTCAACTTCTGCAACTTTGCCTGCAAGTTCTGCTGGCGCATGCACCTGCCCGGCCGCTTCAAGCTGCCGGAGGGCTGGGAGTGGGACAGCCCCCGGGAGATAGTGGATGGGATAATAGTGGCTCAGAGGAAGCTCCTCATAGGCTTCAAGGGCAACCCGCAGGTTCCGAGGGAGCGCTTCCTCGAGGCGATGTTCCCCAGGCATGTGGCTATAAGCCTGGACGGTGAGCCGACGCTCTACCCGATGCTCCCGGGGCTCGTGGAGGAGGTGCTCTCCCGGGGCATGACCGCGTTTCTCGTGACGAACGGCTCGGTGCCCCAGAGGCTGAGGGAGATGCTGGGCCGAGGCGCGGTGCCGACCAATCTCTACATAAGCGTCTACGGCCCCAACGAGGAGGTATTCCGCGAGACAGCTGACCCCCGCATACCGGGGGCGTGGGGCCTCGTCATGGAGAGCCTTGGTATGATGGAGCGCTTCGAGGAGGCCGGGTCGCGCACAGTGATGCGCATAACGGCTGTCAAGGGGCTCAACATGGTTGAGCCGGAGGGCTACGCCCGCCTCGTGGAGGAGTATAGGCCTATGTTCGTCGAGTTCAAGGGCTACACCTGGGTGGGGGAGAGCCAGAAGAGGCTGCCGATATCCGCGATGCCGAGGCTGGAGGAGCTGCGGGAGTTTGCGTCCCGCGTGGCCGGCCTGACGGGCTACGTGGAGAAGGAGGTCGACGAGAAGAGCCGCGTGGTGATGCTCGTAAGGGATGAGGAGGCGTGGGAGCGTAGCCTCGAGATGGTTAGGGAGTGGAGGCGTAGGGAGGAGGAGCTTGACAGGAGCTGGCGCGGCAGGGTTAAGGATTTCAGGCTCTCAAGGGAGGGCGTCGAGATGCTGCGCTACTAGAGGTGCACGCCTGTTTTCCAGCCCTTTCTGTGAGTGTTCTATTTATCTCCCCTAGCCGCGATATTCCTGTGGTGGTGGCAGTATGGCGAGCCTGAAGCTCTCCATGATGCTCACGGTCGCGTTCATCATAGGCGTGACCACGCTCTTCTTCACCGCTGCGCTCCAGTACTTCGGCGTGACGACCCCCCTCACCGCCCTTATCCTAGCCCTCGGCTTTAACCTGGTGCAGTGGCTGATAGCCCCCTACATGATACAGGCCTTCTACCACGTGCGGGAGCTAAAGTACAGTGAGGCCCCGCGGCTCCACGAGATGCTCGAGAGGCTGGCGTCGCGGGCGGGTATGCCTAAGCCGAAGCTTATGGTGGCTGAGGTGGACTATCCCAACGCCTTCGCCTATGGCTCACCGCTGTCAGGGCGGAGGGTGGCTGTGACGCGGGGGCTGCTGCGGACGCTGGAGCCGGAGGAGGTCGAGGCGGTGCTGGGGCACGAGCTGGGACACCTGGCCCACAGGGACTTAGAGGTTATGACGTTCGCGTCGGCGCTCCCATCGGTGTTCTACATCCTGGGCCAGTATCTCTTCGGCTGGGGCTACGGCGAGGACAGGGATAGGGGCGCCGGCCTGATACTTGGCCTGCTGAGCATGATCCTCTACTATGTCATTACCCTGGCGGTGCTCCACCTAAGCAGGATACGCGAGTACTATGCCGACAGGTTTAGCGTGAAGCTGGCGCCCAGCCCGAGCGTGGGGGCCCGCAGGCTCATGTCCGCGCTGGCGAAGATAGTTGGTACCACGGCGCAGATGAAGACATCCGGCGCGCATATACGCGTCATGGGGTTCAAGGAGCTCTTCATAGCAGACCCCGACACCGCGCTCAGGGACTACAGGGAGCTAGAGGGCTACGCCGCGGCCAGGCGCATCATGGAGCGCAAGCTGACCCTTGCCGACAGGCTCATGGAGCTCTTCTCGACGCACCCCCACATAGTCAAGAGGCTACGCTACCTAGACGCGATAGCCAGGGGAGAGGAGAAGCCTTGACCCCGGGCCTCGAGAAGGCCGCAGAGGCTGTGAGGGAGGCCGTAAAGGCCGGAAAACTCGTGGTACTCGTCGCCGACTGCGAGGTCTACTATAGCGGCCGCTCCTTCTCGAGGCTCGGGCGGGGGGAGCGCCTAATCATACTGAAGCCGGACGGCTCCCTGATAATCCACAGGCCGAGGGGGTACAGCCCGGTTAACTACCAGCCGCAGGGCTCGGCGGTCACGGTGAAGCTGGAGGAGGGCAGGCTACACCTCCGCTCCGCCAGGGTCAAGCCGCTCGAGGTGATGGACATCTACGTCTACAGGGTGCTCCACACCTACGCTGCGAGGCTGAGGGACTCGGCGGAGTTCGAGATGTGGGGTACCGAGGAGGATCTGAAGCGTGCGATAGCACTGGAGCCGGGCCTCCTGGGGGAGGATCTCCGCTTCGTGGAGGAGGAGCGGAGGATGGGTGACAGGGGCTACGCCGACCTCCTGCTTGTCGACGGCGAGGGCCGGTACGTGGTCGTCGAGATCAAGAAGTACGCGGCGACGAAGGAGGCCGTAGAGCAGCTTAAACGCTACGTTGACTACTACCGCTCCTCCCTGGGCCGCCCGGTGAGGGGCATACTCGTGGCCCCATCCCTGGCCCGGGGCGCCCAGAAGCTTCTCAAGGAGCTGGGACTGGAGTATAGGAGGGTGGACATGAGGAAGGCCTGGGAGGTGCTCAGGGGCCGGGACGGGATTCTCCGCTTCCTCGGGCCTGGGCGAGGGGGCAGTAGTCGGTGAACTCGCAGTACCTGCACTGCCACTCCTCGCCCTCCTCGAGCACCGGCATGGGAGGCTTCCCGTCCGCGAGGCTCTTGCTGAGCGACACAGCCTTCTCGAGCAGCCTGGCTATCCTCTCCTCGTCCCGCCTTACCTCGTAGGCTTTGACCTGCCCGTTGGTCTTGGCGACGTAGACTATGAAGCCGCGCTCCTTGCCAGTGAGCCAGAAGTAGAGCTGCATCTGGTCGACGTGGTGGCTGAGCGGCTGCTTGGGTATTCTACTCGCGGTCTTGAACTCTAGCAGTACGTCACCCATCATCCTGTCCACGCGTCCCACTATGGTTACGCCGCCGTGCTGCTTCTCAAAGCTCTTCTCGCCCTCGCCGAGGGGAAACTTGTCTTGGAGGAGGTAGTGGACGTCGTCGCCTAGCAGGAGTATAACTATCTTCTCGCGGCTCAGGGCGCCGCCCACTGTCCTGCTGAGCCATGCGCGTAGCGGGCACTGCGTGATCTCAGTGACATAGACCCTGTTAGGCGGCGGGGTGAAAACCCACCTATTCTTCTCCCATACCTTACGGAACGCGTTGTAGACCATGCCCTCTACAAGCTCGGGGGTTATGTCTACCGACTCCACGTGTAGAAATAGGCAGCCGCGTGCTATATTATAAGCCTGGAGTAGAGTGAAAGTGTCCTAGCGGGGCCTAACCTCGTGGGGCAGCCTGCTAGGCCTTATCCTCCTCACCCTGACGCCAAGGCTCCTGGCAGCCTCCCCCGCCTCGCCACGGGGGGCCGGCGTAGCCCCGTAGAGAACGAGCACAGGAGTGGCTCTGACCAGCTTAGCCTTCTCGGCTATCCTCTCGACAACCTCCCTCGGAGGCGGAGTTGGAGCGTTATACACCTCCACCGCCCTCCTCTGTCCGTGGCCCCACGCCAGCACGTGGATAGGCCCCAGCCTCGTCGGGTGGTTTACACGTATCCTGAGGCCGGCTTCGAGGTACCTGGCTGCTACCACGCCCAAGGGGCCATACTTCGCTATGAGCCGCTTCTGCGAAAACCTTACAGGCGCTAGCACCATTCCAGCCACCCTCTTTCCACTGAGGCAGGAATGCCTATAAATCTCTCTCCTCGATCCTCACGCCAACTCTCTCGACGGGCGCGGTGTAGACCCTCCCCGACACCTCCCCGAGGCTGGCCGCCACCCTCCCAGCGTCACCGCTGCGTGCAAGGGCTACTATGAACCCCCCGCCGCCCGCCCCGGTGAGCTTCGCGCCCAGCGCGCCGGCCCTCCTAGCGGTGTAGACGAGCCTCTCTATCTCCAGCGTCGAGACGCCAATCGCCGAGAGCAGGCCCTGGTTGACATCCATGAGCCTGCCCACGGAGGCGTAGTCTCCAGCCTCTAGGAGCTCCGCGGCCTTCTCCACGAGCGCGCCCGCCGCGGCGTATATGTGGCCCAGTATCTCCGGATAGGCGTCCCTAAGCGCTAGCACCTTCTTCACCATAGCCCCCGTGCTCCTCGGGAGCCCCGTGTCGGCGAGCACCAGCTCTACGCCTCTAAAGCCCACGTCGAGCCTCCGAGCCCCCACACCCCGCCTATAGAGCACGGCGCCTCCGAGGGCCGACACCGTGTTGTCTATGCCGCTGGGCCGCCCATGTACGACCTCCTCGGCCCTATAGGCGAGCTCTGAGACCCTCTCCGGGGGGAGTGGGCTCCCAGCGGCAGCGGCCACGGCCGCCACCGTCGCAACCGCGACCGCCGCGGAGCTCCCCATGCCGGCGGAGGGCGGTATCTCGGAGTCGACGACCACTCTGACGCCGCCCCCGGCCCCGGCGGCTCTCAACGCCTCCCTAGCGGCCACGGCTACGGGTAGGAGGGGCCCCCTGCCCCCTCCCTCCAGCGGGAACCTGGCCTCCGCCTGGAGGTTTTTTGAGACGACCCGTATCTCGCCGCCCCCTGTAACTGCCTCCACTCTTGCCCTGAGGCCCAGTGCCACGGCTATCGCCGGCTCCCCCGCTACTACGAAGTGCTCGCCGAAGAGTATGGTCTTTCCCGGGGCCGATGCGACCGCCCTACCCACAGGCCCGGCACCCAGGCTCTATGCAGCCAGGTCACAGATATCTGTGTGGTGGAGCGAAGACCTTATGAGCAGCCGGCAATTATCCACACCTAAGCGCCTCGGGGGAAGCGGATGCCCAGCAAGGTACTCAGCGTCGGTGACGCCCTTAGGAACCCCGTCAGGAGGCGCATAATATCCTACCTCCTGGAGAAGCCGGGAGCCTCGATAAGGGAGTTGTCACGGGAGCTGGGGGTCAGCCTGGGCAGCGTCTCGGGCCACATAGTCATACTGGAGCGGGTGGGCCTCATACGCGAGGTGAGGAAGGGGAACAGGCTCGCCCTCTACGTGAACGAGGACTTCCTTCTGGGAGACCAGCTGGGCCCTCTCCCATGGCGCGTCGGGGAGGAGTAGCAGGCGCCCCGGCCGGGTAAACAGTTAATATCTACTCTCACGCTCTCTACCCTTAGAGGCGTTCCACATATGGGGGAGCCCGAGTTCATATATGCCAGCTACAGGGAGGTTAAGGACGCCGAGACCACCGACGTCTACTTCCTACGCACCAAGAAGATCCTGGAGGCCGAGGGCCTAGCGGACACCCTCGTCCACATGGAGATGACCGTGAGCGGCCTACCGGACGGCTACCCCTGGGGGGTCTACGCGGGGCTACGTGAAGCCCTAAAGCTCTTCGAGGGCAGGCCGGTGACCATACGCTCCCTCCCCGAGGGCACGCTCTTCAGGCCCCGCGACCACAGGGGCGTCAAGGTGCCGCTGCTCACCATCGAGGGGCGCTACGGCGACTTCCTCGAGCTGGAGACGCCGCTGCTGGGGTTCCTAGGCTCCGCGAGCGGGGTCGCGACGAAGGCAGCCAGGGTGAAGCGCGCCGCGGGGGACAAGGCGGTTCTCTCCTTCGGGGCTCGGCGGCAGCACCCGGCGCTCGCCCCATTCATAGAGTACTACGCGTATATAGGGGGTGCCGACGCCGTCTCGGCTATAGCTGGGGCCGAGAGGCTCGGCATAGAGCCTACAGGGACGATGCCGCACAGCCTGATGATAATATTCAGGGCCCGGAGGGGCGACCACAGGCAGGCGTGGCTGGCCTTTGACAGGCACGTAGACCCCAGCGTCAAGAGGATAGCACTCGTCGACACGTTCTGCGACGAGACCGAGGAGGCCTTGGAGGCCTGCAGGCTGCTCGGCGAGAGGCTATGGGGCGTGAGGCTGGACACGCCTAGCAGCAGGAGGGGCGACTTCGCGGAGATCATACGCGAGGTTAGGTGGAAGCTAGACGTAAACGGGTGCAGCCACGTCAAGATAGTAGTCTCAGGCGGCATAGACGAGTACAAGATACCGGCCCTCAAGGCCGCGGGCGCGGAGGCATTCGGGGTAGGCGCCTCTATAGCCGCCGCGAAGCCCGTGGACTACGCGCTCGACATAACCGCGGTCGACACGGGGGGCGGATGGAGGCCGCTCTCCAAGCGCGGCAAGTTCTCCGGGAGGAAGCAGGTCTACAGGTGCCCGCGCTGCCACGTGGACCTCGCGGTGCCGCTTGGCTCGGGGCAGCCCAGGTGTCCGGTGTGCGGCGGCGACATGGAGCCAATGCTGGAGACGTACATGGTGGATGGCAAGGTTGTTAAGGAGCCCGAGCCGCCAGGCGAGGTGAGGCGCCGCGTCCTCGACCAGGTGTTCGGGCTTCCAGCAGAGGAGTTCCTAGGGTTCAGCTTCGACGAGTAGTAGCCGGGGCTCCAGCCCCGCGTCCCTGAAGCCTGAGACTAGTTCCCCCAGGCAGGCGGCGGGGGAGCCGGCTGGGCATGCGAGGAAGTGGGAGATGCACCCCCACGTGCAGTCGCTGGCCCCGAGCCCCGGCCTCGGATGTGTGAAGCCGCGTGCCTCGAGGGGTTTTGTGAGCACACACTCTGGCTCCCTGGTCTCCGCGTATACCACGGCTATGACGCGTACGTGCGGGGCGGCGAGGATGTAGTCTATGTGCCACCTGACCCCTTTCCGCGCGGAGAGGTGTCTCCCCACTCTGGCGGCGAGCCCCCCGGGCCCCCTGGCTGACCCCAGGTAGACGTAGTAGCCCGTCTTCAGCGCCAGTATGCCGAGGGCGCCCACGGCCATGGCGGCGTCCTCCTCGGCGCGCACTAGGAGCGCGTAGACGCCCGGCCTCCGCGGCGGCGTGTCCACGGGGTTTTGTGGTGGAAACCGGTATATAGCGGTTTACATAGGTAAAGTGTGCTGGGGTGTTTGTGTGGTCGGTAGGGAGGAATTCACGCTCCTCATAGGCGGCCCCGCGGGGGCCGGCGTATTCCGCTCAGGCATAGTGGCCGCCAAGACGCTCTTCCGGCACGGATACTACGTACACGGAGACAACGAGTACCCCTCTATAATTAGGGGCGGCCACCAGTGGATGATAGTTAAGGCTTCGGCCCAGCCGGTGCACGCGCACGGCGACGAGGTTGACGCGGTGCTGGCGCTGGACCGTGAGACCCTGCGCAGGCATAAGTGGCGGGCCAGGGAGCTCGTGGTCGCCGACGAGGGGGTGGCGGGTGGCGAGGAGGGCGTGCTGGCGGCGCCGCTGATGAGGGCTGTCAGGGAGGAGGGTGCACCGAGCGTCGCAGTCAACATGGCTGGTCTAGGCTTCATCCTAGGAGTCTACAGGGGGGATATAGGGCGTCTAAAGGATTCTATCAGGAGGGTTTTCGCCAGGAAGCGCGGCGTCGCGGAGGTCAACGCGAGGGTCGCTGAGAGGGGCTACAGGTACGGCCTAGAGGTAGACGCGGGGGTGGAGCCGCTGAGGATCGCCGCCCCCCTCGAGGGGAAGGTGGTTATCGACGGTAACAGCGCTGTGGCGCTCGGCGCGCTCGCCGGCGGCCTAGGCTTCTTCGCCGCCTACCCCATGACGCCGGCCTCGCCGATTCTACACCTGCTCGCCGAGCTGCAGAGGGACTACGGAATCCTGGTGCTACAGCCTGAGAGCGAGCTGGCCGCGATAAACATGGTGACCGGGGCGGCGTACGCGGGGGCCCGGGCGATGACCGCCACGTCCGGCGGCGGCTTCTCGCTGATGGTCGAGGCGCTGGGCCAGGCGGCTATGACGGAGACGCCGGTAGTGATAGTAGAGGCTATGAGGGCTGGGCCCAGCACCGGCATGCCCACCTACACCTCGCAGGCAGACCTGAGGTTTGTCCTCCACGCGTCACAGGGCGAGTTTCCACGCTTCGTGCTGGCCCCGGGGGACCCCTACGAGGCGTTCATGGCCGGCTTCGACGCCCTGAACCTCGCCTGGCGCTACCAGGTGCCGGCGATCATACTGACGGACAAGTATCTCGCCGAGGGCTACTGGACGGTCGACGAGCCGCCCGCCCTGGAGCCCGAGGAGGGGAAGGTCATTAGGGGCGTCTACGAGGGCCCGGAACCCTACCTGAGGTATAGGATAACTCCGGACGGCGTGTCGCCGATGGCTATACCGGGCACCCGTAACGCCCTGGTAAACGCTAACAGCAGCGAGCACGGGGAGGACGGCTACGGGAGCACCGATCCGGAGGTGGTGAGGGCGATGCAGGATAAGAGGTTCCGTAAGCTCGAGTCGATGTCCAGGGAGGCCAATGAGAAGGGGGTGAAAACGTATGGCGAGGGGGGCCTCGTGGTCGTCACCTGGGGCTCCACGAAAAACGCGGTCCTCGAGGCCGTGAGAGACATGTACGGCGTAAGGGTTGTCCAGGTGCTATGGCTGGCTCCCTTCCCGGCTGAGAGGCTAGCAGACGAGCTGGAGGGCGCGAGCCGCATCCTGGTGGTCGAGCACAACAAGACCGGGCAGCTAGCCTCGCTGATACGGGAGCACCTACTCGTGGCACCCGACGGCTTCCTAGGCAAGTATGACGGCAGGCCCTTCACGCCGGAGGAGGTTGAGGAGTGGATCACAGGCTTCCAGGAGGGGTGAGTGGGATGGCGGAGAAGTTCGACACGGGTAGGAAGCCCGTATGGTGCCCCGGCTGCGGAAACTTCGGCATCCTGGTGGCGCTCCGCCGCGCCCTGGCGAGGCTAGGCCTAGAGCCTGAGGACGTGGTGCTCGTGACTGGCATAGGGTGCCACGGTAGGATGAGCGGCTACGTGAGGGCCAACACGTTCCACACGATACACGGCCGCGTACTACCGCTGGCCACGGGGATAAAGCTGGCAAACCCGGGTCTCACGGTGATAGGGCATAGCGGCGACGGCGACGCCTACGCGATAGGCATGGGGCACCTGCCGCACGCGGCGCGCCGGAACATCGACATAACCCTCATAGTCCACGACAACATGGTGTTCGGCCTCACCACGGGCCAGGCGACACCGACAACGCCTAAGGGCCGGGTGACGCGGTCCACGCCCTATGGGAACCCCGAGGAGCCTCTCAACCCGCTATTCCTGGCGCTGGCGAGTGGGGCCACGTTCGTGGCGAGGGGGTTCAGCGGCGATATACCGCACCTCGAGGAGCTTATAGTCAGGGCTGTGAGGCACAGGGGCTTCTCCTTCCTGGAGGTCATACAGCCCTGCGCCACGTTCTTCAACATATATGGGGAGGTGAGGCGCCGGATTTACAGGCTGGAGGACGAGGGTCACGACCCACGCAGCCTCGAGGAGGCCATAAGGAGGAGCCTGGAGAAGGAGCGCATACCGGTCGGCGTGTTCTTCGAGGTCGAGAAACCCGTCTTCAGGGAGAACTTCATGCACGCGATGAATCCGCCGCCAGCCCTGAGGCCTCTGAGGCCGGCCAGCCTGGGACCGCTCTGGGAGAGATATCGGTGAGGCCTTCTACCCGGGGTATTTATCCTCTAGCGAGGGGGCTCGGCCCCAGCCATAGCCATTTTAATATAACATCGAGGTCGCAGATAATTATGCAAAAACATGGGAATACGCCTGGTATTCGACTATAATCTCAGAGGATTTGCAAAGTGGCTGGTGAGGGTGAGGAGGCTCCACGGCTTAGCTGAGATATTGATCCCGCCCACCGCGTTCACCTACGACGACATGCTTCTTCTAAGCTACACCAGGAGGATTGGAGCCAAGCTCGTCACCAGCGACCAGTGGATAATCAGGGGCTACCCGGAGTATAGGTGCGACGTCATAATACTCCGGCTAATCGATGAAAAGGGGAAGTCCAAGAGATATGAGGAGCTCGCCACCGAGCTCGCATCCGCGATAAGAGATATACGCCTGTGCAGCGAAGGGTCTAGGAGGGGCGATGAGAAAGCCACGTGGCACGCGTGATAAAGGTTGAAGCGCGAGCCCCTCTACTCCTCAGGCGGCTCCGTCCGCGGCAATATCTTCTCCCTTATATAGGCCTCGAGGTCCTCCTCGGCGATCCTGCTGAAGGCGACGAGAAGTCCCATCCGGGAGAGCCCGAACACCCCCAGGGAGTCCCTGTAGACGACGTACACCTCCCTGCCGTTCTTAAGGTATCTCTTCAGCGTACGGGAGTTACGCAGGTCGTCGCCCATGAGCGAGACCTTCTTGAGACCGGCTAGCCTCACGTCGTCGAGAATCACGCTCCTCAGCTCCTGGGCGTCCATGTAGATCTCGCGCATCTTCTCCGGGGGTATGTAGACCTCCACGACCATGTCCCTCCTATCGAAGAGGAGCTCCGAGAACGTGGCCGCCAGCCTGTCGGCGACCCTCTTTCCAGCGTATATTATAAGGAATTCGCGCCTGCCCTCCCTGATGAATGTGAACCCGACCGAGATGCTCACGGGGACGCGTACCTCCTCATCCCTAAAGGGGACGCTCCTTATCCAGCTCTCCTCGGCGGTGCCCCACACGGTGTCCTCGCCCATCTCGACGTCCGCTATGCGGAAGCCCACGGTGACGCTCCTCCCGTCCAGATCCTCCTCCCAGAGCTGTGTGTAGCCGTGTAGGCTGTCATATATCTCCCGCACCGAGAGGGGCTCGAGCACGTCAAATATCTTACAAGCCTTCACCTTCCACCCCGGTATATGTTCTAGCGTCAAAGGGATAAATAACAAACATTTGAAAAAACGGCGCCGCTGGCGTGACACATATCATACACGGATCCGCTATCACTAGTGGGGCCAGGGTCATGTTCACGTACAGGCACCCCACGAAGATAGTTTTCGGCCAGGGAGCGCTAGGCAGGCTTGGCGAGGAGGCCGCGGGGCTCGGGAGGAAGGCCTTAGTCGTCACCGGGAGAACCTTCGCGAGGAAGTACGGCTACCTCGACGCCATAGGGGAGGCGCTGAGGGAGGCGGGCGTGGAGCCCGTCTTCTACCCCGAGGTGGAGCCGAACCCGGGCTTCGACACTGTGGATCGTGGGGCCGAGCTTGCCAGGAGGGAGGGGGTAGACCTCTACGTGGCCTTCGGCGGGGGAAGCGCGATGGACGCGGCTAAGGCGATAGACGTAGTCGCCACGCTCGGCGGGAAGGCGGCCGACTGGGTGTACCCTAGGGTAGTATCCGCTGAGGTGAAGCCGATAATAGCAGTGCCCACCACGCACGGCACCGGCAGCGAGGTCACGAAGTACGCCGTGCTCACGGACCCGGAGAGGATGGTCAAGACCGTTGTGGTGGGCGACGCGATAATACCAGCCGTCGCTCTCCTCGACCCCGAGCCTCTACGCCATCTACCTGAGGAGCAGGCGGCTGCCACGGGGCTCGACGCGCTTAGCCACGCCGTGGAGGCGTATTTCTCCTCGAGGGCTACTCCTCTATCGGACATGTACGCCCTGGAGGCGGCCAGGATAACGTTCGAGTCACTGCCCTGCGCGGTGAGGGGCGGGCTGGAGTGCCGTAGCGAGATGCTATATGCCAGCATGCTGGCCGGCTACGCTATAAACATTGCAGGCACCAATATAGGCCACGGCCTAGGCTACGAGATAACCGTTAGGAAGGGGGTACCCCACGGATTCGCAAACCTCCTCATACTGCCACATGCCGCAGGCCTCTACGCCTTCGCCCTGCCAGACAAGATGGAGGTGCTTCTCGACAGGCTCGGGGTCTACGGGCTACCCGGGGGCTTGAAGGAGGCACTGGAGGCTATCAAGAGGGTTGTAGGCGCGCCGATGACGCTGAGGGATGTGGGCTTCACGGAGGACGACATAGACGTGCTGGTCGAGAGGGCGAAGCTCTACGAGAGGAACCTCGCTAACACGCCAGTCGAGCTCAGCGAGGACGACATCAGGGGGATATATGAGGCGGCGCTAGGCGAGGCCTAGCAGCGTGAATATCCTCCCGGCCAGTACACGCGGCATCTCTCCCCTGTTTCTATAGTTCAGGCCGTAGGCCTCCACGTCTCCCCGGGTGTACACCTGCCGCCCGAAGGGATGCCTAGACGCGGCCACATGTATCGTTGCAAGAACGGGCTTGGGCGACTCCAGAGCCTCCCACACGGCTTCCCGGAATTTCCTGCTCTTAAGCTCCATAGGGCCTATCTCGTCGATTACGACCACGTCTGCCCCCTCGATAGCCCTCCTTATGGCCCCGACGCCGACCTCCTCCAGGTTTTCCAGTAGGACGGTGTACCTGCCAACCCTGATTCTCCCGGGCGCGCCGACCCTGGCCAGCCACGCCTCCTCGCCCGTGGCCAGGTCGACTATCTTGAAGCCTATCCTCGCTCCCTCTCTCCTGACCTCGAGCGTAACCATGCCTCCCGCGTCCACGCCGCGGGCCCTTAGTATATCCACGGTGCGCATGACGCAGGTGGTCTTACCTATCCCGGGCCTCCCTGTCACCAGGAGGTTCTTAGCGGGCCTCTCCAAGGGCGGCTCACCACCTTATCTTCTCCCTCACCTCCTCGACTATAGATCTGACCTCCTCGGAGTCTATGAAGCTTACCGGCAGCGTCAGCGGGGTCACCGCAACCTTCCCCTCCTCCAGGACTGTGTGGACGTCCGTGCCCGGCTCAGCCTCCACCGGTTGCCCGTAGAGCCAGTAGTACGGCACACCCCTGGGGTCGCGGCGCTTGACTATGCTCGTGGTGAACCTCTTCCGCGCGGCGCGGACCACCACTATGTCTCTCGCCAGCACGGGCGGGAAGTTCACGTTTAGGACATCGACGCCCCGTGGCATGCCGCGGCTGAGGACGACCGATGTAACCTCCCTGGCGACCGTTAAGAGGTGCTCCCTGTACTCGCCCTCCTCCATCTCTTCAGGCTCGTCGACGGCGGCGCTGAAGGCTATGCCGGGTACGCCCTCTATCGCGGCCTGGAGCACGGCGCCCACCGTGCCGGAGCTCAGTATCACCTGTATGCTCAGGTTGTCGCCGATGTTTATCCCGGAGACCACGAGGTCGGGCTTCCCCACCACCGTGTTCATTGCGACATATATGACGTCGCTCGGCGTCCCGCTGACCACGTACGCGACGTGCCCCCCGAACCTCAGCTTGCTCATGCGTAGCGGCTTGTGCAGCGTGAGCCCTAGGCCTGTCGCGGACTTCGGCGTCTCAGGCACTACCACGTATACGTCGCCGAGCTCCCTGACAGCCTCATAGAGTATCCAGAGGCCCGGGCTGAACGGCCCGTCGTCATTTGTCAGCAGTATCCGTGGACGCGAGCCCCCCAATGTGTCGCTCACCTATGTAGGGGTTACGCCGCCCTAGCGATAAACGCCACGCTTCACGGCCAGGCGTCGTAGAAGGGGGATCAACTCTATCTTCTCGCGGGGCAGAGCCTCCCAGTACACGCCGCTGGGCTTAGGATAGGGGGTACGGGTCTCTATCCACCGCGTAGGCGTGAATATGTGGTCGACCGGCACGTCGTGCCGCTCCCTCGGGACGCGTGCCACCACCTGCAGGTCGTGGACAGTGGTTACTACCGGCGTCTCGTCTCCAACAAGCCCCATCTCCCTGAGTATCGCGTACTCCAGGTCGCTGTAGCCGCCACCCTTACCCACTCTGCCGCCCCTCCGGTCGACCGCGACGCTACCCGTCACCTTGAGGTCTATCGGCGGGGGCTCGAGAGTGGCTCTACCCCACTTGAAGGCGCCCCGTATCGTCGACGCCTCCCTGGCATGCTTCTCGGGTACGAGCCCCGGCTCCAGCACGAGGAAGCCGCGCCTAAGCCTGGGAGTGGCCATAACCAGGGTCTTCCCGGCCCTCAGCGCAAGCTCCCTGACAGGCCTCTGCGGCGAATCGGGGTTGCAGAAGACGACCTCGGCGTCCCGGAAGAGCCTGGTCGCCGCCAGCCTCCTGGCCGCCTTCTCGGCGCCCACGAAGTTGGGTATTCTCCCCTCTATGGGGAATGGGAACCTTGCTACGCCGCGCTCGCGTAGGATGCGCCACACCCTCCTCCTGACCTCCTCCTTTGACTCCAAGGCGGCACCGTTATATCGGGCCGGCGGGGATAATATATTGCCCGCGACAGCCCCACCGACAGGCCCTGAGGGCTGGGATGAGTGGGGCTGCCGGCACGGCCATCTATCCATTATATTAATTCTCTGTTCGCCGCCGGCCGGAAACTATAGATACTCACAGGGACTGCAAGATAGCTGGTGTATATAGTGGCCCTGAAGAGGCTGGTCGGCTACGCGGCCAGGCACAAGACCCCCCTACTCCTAGGGCTCGCCGCATCGGCGGCGTCCACGCTGGCCTCCGTCATGGTGCCGCAGGCGGCGAGGCTTGTGGTGGACGCGTTGCTGCGGAAGAACATGGGTGAGCTCGAGGTATACGTCGCCGCCATAGTGGGGCTCATGGTGGCGAGCGGGGTATTCTGGTATATCCAGCGCGTCGAGGCCAGGAAGCTCGCCGAGCTCGTCGCCGCGGATCTCAGGGTCGAGCTCTACGCGAAGATGCAGGAGCTCCCCCTCAGCTTCATATACCGTAAGGGGGCTGGCCAGCTCATGTCGAGGGCCACGGCGGATCTCGAGGAGGTTAAGAGGCTCTTCCTCTTCTTCATGATGGCGTTCATAAGCAGCCTCTTCACTCTCGCCTTCTCCCTGGCGAGCATGGTCTCGATAGACGCCTACGTCGCCTCTATGAGCTATCTCGCACTGATCCCGCTGCCCTTCATCTTCAGGAGCTTCGCCAAGAGGATCAGGCTGAAATACCGTGAAGCCAGGGAGGTGTACGGGCAGCTGACAAGCTTTCTACGGGAGACTATAGTCGGCATACTGGCTGTGAAGGCGCTGGCAGCCGAGGAGCGGCTGACGAGGCGCTTCGCGCGTAGCCTGGACGCCTACTGGGGGGAGATGTACAGGATAGGCCTCTTAAGGGCCCTCGTGTGGGCCAGCTTCGTGATACTCGGAGGCCTCAGCTTCGCGACGATATACTTTCTCGGTGGCCAGAGGGTTATGTCCGGCGAGCTTACCGTTGGCGACGTGGTGGCGCTGGGCCTCTACTCGTCGATGTTGACGTGGCCGATGGCAAGCCTCGGGCTAGCGGTGACGAGGGTCGAGCTCTCCCGCGTAGCAGCCAGCAGGGTGTTCGAGATACTCGACGCCAAGGAAGAGGTGGAGGAGGCCGAGGACGCCGAGCCGCTAACCGTCAGGGAGGGGAGGGTGGAGTTCGAGGACGTTTGGTTCAGCTATGATGGGGAGCGTTGGGTGCTCAGGGGACTCGACCTGGAGATAGAGCCCGGCGAGATAGTCGCAATCACGGGGCCCCCGGGCAGCGGCAAGAGCAGCCTAGCAATGCTCCTGCTGAGGCTCTACGACCCCCAGAGAGGCAAGATACTGATAGACGGCGTCGACATAAAGAGGGTGAAGCTCTCCTCGCTGAGAGGGCAGGTGGGCCTTGTCCACCAGGACATATACCTGTTCCCAGGCACCATAGGCGAGAACATAGCGTATGCGAAGCCCAACGCCACGAGGGAGGAGATAGAGAGGGCTGCCCGGCTGGCCAACATACATGGCTTCATCTCCGAGCTCCCCCAGGGCTATGACACGCCGGTCGGCGAGGGGGGTGTCACGCTCAGCGGTGGCCAGCGCCAGCGGGTCGCTATAGCGAGGACGCTGCTCGCCGACCCTAAGATAATAGTCTTCGACGACTCGACCAGCGAGGTGGACGCCGAGACCGAGAAGGCGATATACGACGCCCTCACCAGGCACTTCAAGGGCAGGACGATCATAGTGATAACGCAGCGCCCCTCCACGATGAGGCTGGCCGACAGGGTTGTCGTGCTGCGCGGAGGCCGCGTAGCCTACCAGGGCAAGCCCGAAGAGGTTATCAGGAGGTTGATGGGCGGTGGCGTGGAGGCTGAGGAGAGCGACTGACGAGAAGGCATCCATAGGCCTCAGGGAGGCTGTCGCCGGGCTAGCGCCCGTGATAAAGCCCTACTGGAAGCACCTCGCAGGCTACATAGCCGTCTCGGCGGTCATAGTGGCCGCCAGGGTTGTTGTACCTCTGATAGAGGGAGCCCTAGTGGACGCCATAACCAGGGCTAGCCTGGATCTACTCGTATACAACCTGCTGCTATACCTGGCATTCACCTCTGCCCGGTCCCTCGGCGTCTACGCGAGGCAGGTGCTCAACACCTATATCGGGCAGAGCTTCATACGGGATCTACGCCGCCTCCTCTACGAGCGCATAGTTGGTGCCAGGCTGCCGGCCGTGAGGGCCGAGGAGACCGGGCGGCTCGTGTCGAAGGTGACAAACGACGTCGACACGATAGGCTACGTCTTTACGAGCGACATAATCAACACCTTCATGGATCTCTCGACGATGTTCTTCGCCGCCTGGGCCATGGTGAACCTGAACCTCGGGCTAAGCCTGATAGTCTTCTCCCTGGTGCCCCCCGTGCTCCTCGTGAACGTCTACTTTGCGAGGAAGGCTAGGAGGGCCTACACGAAGGCTAGGGAGGCGATAGCCAAGGTCATGGCGAAGGTCGAGCAGGGGGTCTCCGGGGCGGCCGTGACCAAGGTGTTCTCCCAGAGAAAGGAGTACGAGAAAAAGGAGTTCCGGAAAGCCGCATACGAGTACGTCGAGTCCAACGTGGAGGCCGAGCGCGCCGCCTCCGGCGTCGGGCCGGCAACCAACATTATAGCGGCCGTAGGCATGGCCGCCATACTCTTCTACGGTGGCCTCCTCGTGGTCGAGGGCAGCGTAACCATAGGCGTCCTCGTCGCCTTCATATCCTACCTGAACGGCTTCTTCCAGCCGCTTCAGACACTCGTCTTCTTCTACAACACGCTCCAGTCGACCCTCGCCGCAGCCGAGAGGGTGATAGGTGTGCTAAACCTGCCACAGGAGGACGAGGGGGGCGATGCCGTGCCACTGGGCCCCGGCACCGCGGCGCTCAGAGAGGTGGTCTTCGGCTACGAGGAGGGGCAGGCCGTGCTCAACGGTGTAACCCTAGACGTGGAGAAGGGTATAACGGTGATAGCCGGCCCCACCGGCAGCGGCAAGAGCACGCTCCTTAAGCTTGTGCCGAGGTTCTACGATCCCTGGAGCGGTAGCGTCGAGGTTGACGGCAGAGAGAACAGGGAGTATAGGCTGAAGGCGCTTAGGAGGTATGCGGTCTATGTCCCGCAGGAGCCGCTCATATTCTCGGGCACGGTACTCGAAAACATAGTGCTCTTCACCGACGCCGAGAGGAGGGATGTCGAGGAGATAATAGATACCTTAGGGCTCAGAGGGGTATTCAACACGATACCCGGCGGGCTCGACGGCAGGGTCGAGGAGAGCGGGAAGAACCTCAGCAAGGGGCAGAGACAGGCGATCTCCCTTGTCCGCGCGCTGGCGGCGAACCCCCGCATACTCTTGCTAGACGAGGCAACGAGTAGCCTAGACCCCGAGACAGAGGCCCTCGTCTATAGGGGGTTAAAGCGCGTAGTGGAGGAGAGGGGGATAACGCTTGCGGCAGTGGCCCACAGGCTCCCCGCCATAGCGCCACTGGCGGACAAGATATACGTGGTCTCCCAGGGCAGGGTCGTCGAGGAGGGCACGCACGAGGAGCTCGTGAAGCGTGACGGCGTCTACGCGCGCCTCTGGGAGAGCCAGTCAGCCTAGGATAATTTTCCGCATCTTGCCGCTGGGTCCCACGTAGCGTATCTCCGCTAGGGCCCTCCCATCTCCCTCATAGACTCTTATCCTGCTGACCCTTTTACCCTCCGCCTCCTCCAGTAGGGTGGCGGCGTCTACGCCGCCCAGCCCCAGGAGGCTCTTTACGCCGCCGAAAGCCCTCTCGAGTGCCTCCCGGCTCTCCATCCTGCCTCCACCAAGCCTCCTCAGCGCCCTGAGCCTCCTGAATATGCCGCCCCGTACGCCACGGGCCGAGAGGGCCCTTAGGATCTCGGCGTCAGAGAAGGGTATGATCCTGTGCTCGGCGGCCTCGAGGTATCTTACAGCGCTCCTATACGCCCTGTAGGAGTAGTTGATAGAGTCAACCCACCTAGAGGAAACATGCTCCTCGGCCGCCACACCCAGCGCCGCGAGCGAGTGTCTCCTCAGGTATCCTAGCGTGACATCCGTTATGGGGGGCCGCCTCTCCAGGATGCCTGCCAGCTCGTCGTCGACGTAGAGCGGGGCTGAGTCGCCGTGTAGCTCGTGTGCCAGGAAGTCCCCTCTCTCCCAGAGCTCGCCGAGCTGTTCGAGGGTCAGGATGACGGGTGAGACGGGGCCCACCATGCTCGAGTAGATGCCCGCCCTCTCATACACTGTTGCCTCCTCCCTGAGCACTATGGCTATGTTCAGGTCGCTGCCCGGGGCGGCGTCCCCCTCCCTTGCGTGGCTGCCGAAGACCAGTAGGCCGGCGAGCTTCTCGCCGAAGACCTCCTTCACCACGAGCAGCGGGTTAGCGACGATCACTTCGGTATTCTCTACGGTGGGTGTGGTTAATATCTGCGCTCGCCGTTTTCCGCGTTATGCTTCCATAGTTAGATGAGTATTTTACCGTTGACACGCCTAGGGGGTGGAATTATTTCTATTACACTTTTTCTAAGATTCCGTGTATATACCCCCACTATGAAACATTTAAAAGATTTGTGGTGTAATAAATACCCGAGATGAGCGTAGAATATGGTCAGCCTCAGGAGTGGGGCCAGCAGCAGACCTATCAGCCTCCCCCCAGCGTGGAGAGGCCTCTAGGCGTGACAATCCTCGCAGTGCTCTCCATAATAGGCGGAGTATTCTTCCTTCTGATAGGCATAGCGGCCACCGCCCTCGGAGCGGTCTTCGCCTCGGCGATTGCCTCCTCCATGCCTGGCTTCCCGGCGGCCCTCGCGGCTATCGTCGGCCTGGCCGTCATTGTGATAGGAGTCATAGACATAATCATCGGCTGGGGGCTCTGGAAGGGGGCCGGCTGGGCCTGGTGGCTCACAGTGATATTCAGCGGCCTAGGCGCGATATTCTCCCTGCTCTCCATAATCGGCGGCAACGTAGGCAGCGTGATAGGGCTCATAATTAACTCCGTGATCGTCTACTACTTCCTGAAGCCACACGTCAAGGCCTTCTTCGGCGTAACCGCGGGGCCCACGACCTAAGGCGGGCCTCACGTGTACGTGGGGGTAAAGGTTTTATTTTTTCGCCTTTCTTCTCCTGAGAGGAGATATGGCCTGCGTGTTCTGCGAGATAATAGAGGGCCGCAGGGAGGCCCACTTCATATACCGGGGGGAGCGGGTAGTCGCATTTCTCGACAAGTACCCGCTCTACAGGGGGCACACGCTCGTGGTGCCCAGGGAGCACTACAGGGACGTGACAGATACCCCCGACGAGGTTCTGGCGGAGATGATCTCGCTCGCCAAGCGGCTGGTAGTCGCTATGAGGAAGGCGCTGGGCGCGCCCGGGGTGAGGCTGGTAGTGAATAACGGGGCCGCCGCGGGCCAGGTGATATTCCACGTCCACATGCACGTCATACCTTACGGCGTCGAGAAGGCGTGGCGGCGGCCCCTGGATCCCGAGGAGGGCAAGGAGCTTGCGAGGCTGATACGTGATGCCCTACCGGGGGATTAGGCTGGCCTCCCTCTTCTCCGGGGGCAAGGACAGTACCTATGCCCTCCACTGGGCCTTCCTGAAGGGCTTTGATGTGTCGGTGCTCGTGGCCTTGAAGCCGCGGAGAGAGGATTCATGGATGTTCCACAGGCCGGCGGTGGAGCTTACCAGGCTCCAGGCGGAGGCGCTTGGCATGCCCATACTCCTCAGGGAGACGAGCGGCGAGAAGGGCGCCGAGCTAGCTGATCTGGAGGAGGCCCTCCGGGAGGCCCGCGACGCCTACGGCGTATACGGCGTCGTGACCGGGGCGCTTCTCTCCGACTACCAGAGGATGAACATAAACATCGTTGCACACGGACTTGGGCTCAAGGTCTACTCGCCCCTCTGGCGTAAGGACCAGGAGGATTACATGAGGAGGCTCGTTAGACACGGGTTCCGCTTCATAGTTACATCTATAGACGCCTACGGGCTCGGCGGGAGGTTCCTTGGGCGCGTCGTGGACGAGAAGATGGTGGAGGAGATAATCTCCAGGTCCAGGCGCTACGGCTTCAACCCGGCCTTCGAGGGCGGGGAGGCGGAGACCCTGGTCCTAGACGCGCCCCTCTTCGCGAAGAGGCTTGTTGTCAGGGGGCGTCCACTCAGGGTTGGCGAGTACTCGTGGAGGTTTGTGATTGAGGAGGCGCGGCTCGTGGATAAGGGTGTCGGGGATGGAGATACTGCTGAGTAGGTGTAGGGCGGCTCTCCTGGAGCCAGGGAGGGTTGAGGAGGACGTCGACATACTAGTGTCGGGCGGGAGGATAGCTGGGGTCGGGAGGGGGCTGGGGGGCGGCGGCGACGAGATAGACTGTAGACGCCTGGTCGCCATGCCCGGTCTCGTCAACGCGCATACACATGCGGCCATGTGGGCCTTACGGGGCCTCTACGACCGGGGCGAGCTGCCCGAATGGCTGCGCAGCGTGGGGGAGGCGGAGGAGGGGGTCACGGCGGAGCTCGTATATCATGCCTCAAGGGCGGCTGTAGCCGAGATGCTGATGGGCGGTGTGACGGCGTTCGTTGACATGTACTTTCATCCCCTTGAGACGGCTAGGGCTGCGTCGGAACTGGGGATTAGGGCGTATACGGGACCCGTGCTTGCCGGGGAGTATGGCGAAGGGAAGGCTAGGGAGGTGGAGAGGGTTTTAGCGGGGCTATCCCGCATAGAGGGGGTTGGCCCCGTGGTGAGCGTCCACGCCCTCTACTCTTCGAGCCCCGAGCTCTACAGGCTTGCCGCCGAAGCGGCCTCGAGGTGGGGCGCCCTGCTGGCCACACACGTGTCGGAGACGCGGGACGAGGTATACTATGTGAAGAACCTGCACGGCGTGTTCCCGGTCGAGCTGTTGGACAGGCTGGGCTTCCTGGGGCCGCGCACCTCGCTAGTCCATCTCGGCTGGGTTGCCAGCTGGGAGCTCAGGCTTATCGGGGAGAGGGGGGCCACGGCGGTTCACTGTCCCTCGAGCAACATGAAGCTCGCGACCGGCGGCTTCCTGCCTCTCCGCGAGATGCTTGACGCGGGGATTAACGTCGCGCTGGGCACCGATGGGCCGGCTAGCAACAACTCTCTAGACATGTTCAGGGAGATGCGGATGGCCGTCCTACTGTCGAGGAACAACTACTGGCATACCCGCGTCGGCGCCGGGGACGCGCTGGCCATGGCGACACGCAACGGGTATAGGATGCTGGGGCTGCGGGGCGGCGCCCTGAAGCCCGGCTACCTCGCCGACATAGTGCTGCTCGACGCGGGGTCGCCAAGGCTAAGGCCGTTGACCGCCAAGAGGGCTGAGAGCCACCTGGTGTACTCGGCGTGCGGCTGCGACGTGCACACGGTTCTCGTGGGCGGGAGGATAGTGTACAGCCCTGAGGCGCGCGGCGCCCTCCTGGAGGCCGTCGAGGAGGCGGAGAGGCTTGCTTCAGAATACTTCGGCTGAGGCCTAGCAACCAATATCTACCCTGGCACTCTATCTCAATGGATGAGGGTGTTTATCGCCGCGCACTCGCATATAGACGCGGCGTGGCTCTGGACGCTCGACGAGACCGTAAGGGTCTGCGCCGAGAGCTTCCGCAAGGTTCTCTCCCTGCTCAGGGAGCACCCCGGCGTCGTCTATGTGCAGAGTAGCGCGCTCTACTATAGGTGGATGGAGGAGCGCTACCCAGAGCTGTTCAGGGAGATAGCTGAGGCGGTGAGGGAGGGGCGGTGGAAGGTGACACTGCCCTACGTGGAGTCGGACGCCTACATGCCCTCGGGGGAGACCCTGATAAGGGAGATCGTCTACGCCCAGCGGTACTTCGCCGAGCGGTTCTCCGTGAAGCCGGAGACGCTCTGGCTACCCGACAGCTTCGGCTTCTCCAACACGCTACCCTCCCTGGCAGCCGGCTGCGGCGCCAGGTACTTCTACACCCAGAAGCTCAACTGGAACGACACCATACTCTTCCCCTACCGCCTCTTCAGGTGGCGCGGCCCGGACGGCAGGGAGCTTCTAGCCTACATCTCGCCCGGCGGGTACTCCGGCGGGGTCTCCCGTGAGAGGATCGAGGAGGAGCTGGCCGAGATGAGGAGGCTCGGCTTCGACATAGTCTACACGCTGTACGGCTACGGAGACCACGGCGGGGGCATAGACGAGGACATGGCTTCGGCCGCCGACAAGCTCGTCGAGGAGGGATACGCGGAGCCGGCCGGCCCAGACGAGTTCTTCCACGCGGTCGAGGAGGCCGGCTACAGCCTCCCCCTCTGGGAGGGCGAGCTCTACCTGCAGTACCATAGGGGGGTTTGGACGACGCAGGCCGGCTTCAAGAGAAGGTATAGGCAGGCCGAGAACCTGCTCGTGGACGCGGAGCTGCTGTACTCGATGGCGTCGATGATAGGAGTCGCATCGGAGAGGGTGGGCGGCGCGCTGAAGGAGGCCTGGGAGAGCATATTGGTGCTAGCCTTCCACGACATTATCTCTGGCTCCTCTATCAGGGAGGTCTACGAGGAGGGGGAGAGGGTGCTCGCCAGCGTCAGGGACAGGGCGCTGGGGGCGGCAGCCGCCTCGATGAGGAGTATACTGAGGCTCGGCGACGTTAAGGGAGGGAGGATGTATCTCTTCAACACGCTCCCCTGGAGGAGGGAGGCCGTGGTCGCGCTGGAGGACGGTGTGATACATGCTGGCCCGCTGCCGCCGCTGGGCTACGCACCCGCGCGTGTGAGCGAGGGCTACGGGGTGGCTGTGAAGGAGGAGTGCAGCTCTGTGACGGTGTCCAACAGGCACTTCACAGCCAGGTTTGACAGGAGGACCGGCTCGCTATCCTCCCTGGTGAGGGATGGGGAGGAGTTCCTCGGCGGCCCGGCGCGCCTAGCCATATACGTGGACGAGCCCACGCCCGGCAGGAGGACGATAATCGGAGGCCTCGACGCGACGCTCTTCGACGCCTGGGAGCTATTCCACATGCACCCGCCCTCGGGGGCAAGCCTCGATGTCTTGGAGAGGCCTGAGAAGGTCAGCGTGAGGAGGCTTGGCGGGCAGCTCGTAGAGGTCTCGGCGCGGTACCGCTACAGGCAGGATGGGAGGGAGGACAGCGTGTTCGGGCTCACCTGGCGGGTAGACGGCGCCGCGCCATGGGTGGAGCTACGCGTCGACGCTGACTGGCATGCAGCGCACAGGCTCGCGAAGCTCATGATACCCCTCGCCTCGGAGCCGCGCGTGGTGTACTTCGACCAGCCATACGGCTGGGCCGAGAGGCGGTCGGCGTGCAGCGGCGGGGCCTCGCTCTTCGACAGGGCGATGTGGGAGGTGCCGGCGAGGAACTGGGTCTACACGCCCTATACGGGGTCCCGTGGGCTGGTCGTGCTTAGCGACGGCGTCTACGGCTACAGCTACGGGTGCGGCCAGGTGGGCCTAAGCATTCTAAGGGCGCCAAAGTACCCTGAGCCCCTTGGGGGCGGCGATCAGGGCTTCACGGACCAGGGGAGGCATGAGGTGAGGATAGGTATAGCGGCGGCCGGCCCCGTCTCCGGCCTAGGAATGGTTGAGCGGATGGCACTCGAGTTCACGAGGCCGCCCCTAGTGTGGAGGGCGGAGGAGGAGGGCTCGGGGCTCTACGGGGAGGAGCACAGCATGGCTAGTGCTGAGGGAGCCATACTCACGGCTGTCGAACCGCTCACGCCGAGCACGTATCTCCTCAGGCTCTACAACCCGGATCCGCTGCCCGTGGAGGCCGTGGTGGCGCTTCCGGCGCGTGTGGTCGCGGCATGGAGGACGCTGCACGGAGGGGAGGAGCTCGAGCAGGTCGGGTTCGAGGAGAACAGGGTTAGACTGCGTCTGCGGGGTAGGGAGGTCGCCACGGTGAAGGTTAGGGTGGAGAGAACGCTACAGTAGCGTGGTCGCGGGCTGTGCCGGGTAAATATATATCATTTTTCCCGGGAAGGGGCTACCTGAACTGCTCCCGGGGGGCGTAGCCCTGTGCAAAGCCCCAGTAGTACTCGTCGAGCAGCGCCGCCTGGAGTATCTTGTGGCTATACCAGAGCATTGCGGGGCCCGCTATTACGACTATGAGGAGCGCCGCCGGCCCGAGTATATAGCCCAGGCTGTTCCATGCAAAGTGTATCGCTATGCCATAGAACATGCCTACAAGGGACTCCGGCATCTTCAGCGGCCTCCCCGTCATCTTGAGGTAGCCGAGCCACCAGCCGGCGAGGCCGACGGTGAACATGTGCATCAGGATCGTGGTGGCCCTCAGCAGGACTATGCCGATCCCCAGCTGGGCGTAGCTCCTGGCTATGTAGAGCACGTTCTCGGCGACGCCGAAGCCGAGGCCGGCCATGGCGCCGTAGAGGAAGCCGTCTAGGTGGTCGTTGAACTCGTTCCTCGTGGCCGGCAGCGTGGCGAGAAGGTATACACCTAGGAACTTGGAGGGCTCCTCTGTGAAGCCGGCGCACGGTGCGAAGCCCCCGCAGAGGCCGGAGACTATGAACTCGTTGAGTATCAGCGCTAGCACGCTGGAGAACACGCCCCAGGCGAAGGCGAATGCCACCAGCCATAGGGGCTCGGGCTCAAACCTGTCGTGGCTGTAGATATACCACATATAGGCCAGCGCCGGTATGAGCGCGTACAGCAGAGCAACAACCGGCGAGGCGTGTCTCGCCGCCAGCACCATGACGAGGCCTACGCCCATGAGGAAGAGAGCCGCTGCAGTGAAGATGAACTTGCCGCGCTCCATGTAGGTCTTCAGCGGCATCGTCGCGTAGACTTCCCGCGTAACATTCAGTATAGGCCCCCTCTTCTTGAAGACGAGGTTGAAGAACAGCTTCATGTCCTCCAGGAGGCCGCCGCCCCCCACCGGGGCCACGGCGGCCATGGTGCGGCGTACCGCCGCCAGGCTTGAGAGCTGGAACACGTAACCACAGTTGGGGCACTGCTGCGCGTCTATAGGTACCTGTGCGCCGCAGCTTGGGCACCGCTTAGAGGCTAACGGTGCACCACACTTCATGCAGTACAGCGTGCCCGGCGGGTTCTGCGCCCCACACCGCGGGCATACAATGTATCCCTGACCACCGGCCGCCTGCTGGTAATAGGCCATGACTCCTCATCCCATATCTCTCCAGGCCCCACTATATTTGTTAGAGGGGTTTACCGGGCCGGGTAAAACCTAGCCCTTAACCCGCTCTGCGGGGGCGAATGAACGGGTGCACCCGGGTTGCAGGGTAGTCTCTGGGTTGAAGCCTTCCGCTCGCTAATCCTCGGCGGGAAGCCGCTGGCTGCCGGGGAGGTTAGCGAAGCGGTGTATGAGAGGTCGCCCAGCGGGCCGCGCGGACTGGTCTACGCGGCGCTTGCAGTAGCCCTCGGCGCGGCAGTGGTCATTACCGCGGTTATGGGGGTGGGTGCGCTTGCCTATCTACTACTGCTCCTGGCGCCTCCCGCCCTGTTCTTCCTATGGGTTTACAGGAGCGACAGATACGAGCCCGAGCCAGGCTACCTAGTCGCGGTGGCCTTCTCGCTAGGAATATTCTCCGGGATGACCGTGGACATCGTATCCCAAGCCATCCCCCTAGCCCAGGCCCGCTACCTGGTGGAGGCTGCTGTGGTCTTCCTCGTGCTCCTATGGCTGGCCTCAGGAGAGTTCTCAGCCGAGTTTAACGACCACATGGACGGGCTCGTCTATGGGGCTGCCGTCGGCCTCGGCCTAGTGACAGCATACAACTATGCCTACGCGAAGCTCGTCATACTGGCGCCGCCCACCCTGGCGCTCCTCACGCCGGCCGCGCAGCTGGTCGCAGAGTCACTCCTCAGCCTCTCAGTAGTGGCGGTGACGGCCATAGCCGGCCGCTGGCTCGGATGGGTGAAGGCGCTGAAAGGCTCGGTGGGCCTGGCCGACGGGCTGCCCGGGCTCGCACTCTACGCGGTACTGCGGCTGCTCTACTGGGCGGCGGAGTCGGCCAGCACTGTACTGCCTGTGAACCCCCTCCCCCCGCTGCTTCTTGCCGCCTACTGGGCCGTGGTGTGGAGGTTCACCAGGGAGGCGCTCAGGGATGAGATGCTGTGGGGCTATACGGCTGGCCGTGCACCCGTCGAGAGGTGATGCGTATGGGTAGGCTTGTGGCATGGCTCGCCGCCTCACTGGCGGCGGTGATGGCTCTCTGGGCGGTCTTGGCGGCCGCGGCGGCGCCGCCCAGCCAGTTCGTAAGGCCAGGCCTCACGCTATACTACGAGGTCTACAAGGTCGATCTCGGGAGCAATAACGCCGAGAAGATAGGCTACATAGCCTTCAAGGTTGTAGCCGCGAACGGCGGGGAGTACCTCATAGAGGTCTCGTCCTCATCGCCGGACCTCAACGGGAAGAAGATAGTGGTCGACGTCAACGGGAAGACCCGTGAAGGCGACCTGCTCGGCCTGTGGCTGCCGGAGGGCTTCCAGCCCGGCCAGCCCCTCGTGATAGGGGGCGTGGACACGCAGACCCAGGTGAAGGACAGGTACATCGTCGCCGTCGGCCAGAGCAGCGGCCTCTACTACATGTGGGCCTTTGACGGAGAGAGCGGACTCATGGTCATGCATATGCACGCGGATCCGGGCAGCGGGGCCGGCATAATGTGGAAGCTGGCCAGGGCCGGCTATGAGGGGGGTGGGAGCCCCCAGTCGCCGCCGGTGACGCAGCCGCCGCAGCAGCCCCAGCAGCCTCAGACGGGAGGCGTCCCCCTAGGCCTACTACTGGTGGCCTTCCTCATACTTGGGGGCGGGCTACTACTCTACCTCCGTGGCAGGAAGGGCAGGCAGTACCCCCAGTACCAGCCCTACCCCCAGCAGTATCCCCAGCAGCCCTACGGCCAGCCGCCCCCGGGCGGCCAGGGCTACCAGTACCAGCAGCCCCCGCAGGGATATGACCAGGGGTACGCCCAGTACCAGCAGCCACGCTACTGCTCCCGCTGCGGCGCCCCCCTGCCGCCGGGCGCCACCGTGTGCCCGCGCTGCGGTGCACGGGTTGTATAGTCAGCCCCGGTGTCCAGCCCATCCCCCTGGGGGGTTGGCCCTCGCGGGGCTTCATCATACATTATTCCCACTGGCGGCAGCCCCTACAAATATACCCCTATGCGGGAGACTAGTGGTTGGTGCGCGTGAACCGAGGAGGTGAGAGCGGTTGAAGATAGTGAAGCGTAGCGGCAGGCTAGAGGAGTTCGACCCAGGGAAGATCTACAGGGTATGTCTAGCCGCGGGGGCCCCGGAGGAGGTCGCGGCGGACGTGGCCTCCCACGTGGCCTCGAGCGTCCACGAGGGCATGACGACGGACGAGATACGCCGCCTGGTGGCCGCGAGGCTCGAGGTGGAGGATCCTGTCGCCGCCGAGGCCTACCGCTTCTACCACGGGCTCGTTAAAGGCGGCATAATGCTTGTCGACGGCAAGGTGGTCAACGTGGAGAGGGGGATAATATACCTCGGCGCCAGAGCTGTGGCGCTGCCAAGGAGCCTCCGTGGAGTAGAGGGCCTCGAGGGAGTACTCGCCGAGCTGGAGGAGGATCTCCGCTACGGCGTCCCCAGGAGGATCGTGGCGGCGCGGATACGGGCGCTGCGGGCGGCCGTGGATGCCTTAGGCCTCAGCGGGGAGGAGCGTGCTAGGGCGCTTGAGATGATAGATGCCTTCCGGCGGAGCCTTGGGTGGCCGCCCCTGGGGAGGGATGGGGCAATTATATAGCATCCCACGGGCAACCTATTCTCCAGGGGGATGACTGCTCCTGGCCTTACCTGAAGCCCTGGATGGGGTGATCCGGGTTTCAGAGGACCCCCTCCTAAATGCCAGATGTGTCCCGTCGCAGCTGACGCCGGGATCTATCGTACCCGCTTCGCCCTCCCTGCACGTGGCGAAGGTGAGGCCCAGACGGTGCGCAGCCGCGGCGGCCACGTCGAAGACCCTCCTCCTATAGCCTCGGGGGGCGTACCAGTAGCCGTGAATCCTCTCCCCCTCGACGAGGTATAGCTCCCTATACCTCGCGGCCAGGTCGGGGAAGGCTCTCGAGAGGCGTGCAAGGCTATCCGGCTTCGCCTTATACACAGAGGACACTACGTGGAGGGCGCCGGCCGCGGCGGCGGCCTCTATCACGTCGACGATGTTCTCCTCGCTGTCCGTCAGCCAGGGCAACAGCGGGTCGAGCCTGAGGACCACGGGCACCCCTGCCTCGGAGAGCTTCTCCATGGCGCCGAGCCTCGCCCTCGGCGGCGGCGCGCCGGGCTCCAGCCTCCTGGCTAGCCCCTCGTCGAGCGTGGTTATCGTTATAGATACGACGCTCCGCGCCGCCGAGAGTATATCCGCGTCCCTAGCCACTAGGCTCGACTTTGTGACCACCTCCACGACGTGGCGCTCCGCGGCGAGCCTTAGGAGGCGCCTGGTGAGCCCGAGCTCCTCCTCCGGCGGAGTATAGGGGTCGCTGCTACTGGAGATGTTCACGATGCTCCCGGGAGGTATCCTTGAGAGATCCCTGGCGGCTCTCTCGAGGAGCCTCTTCTTGGGCCTGGGGTTAAAGAAGTCTCTTATGTAGCTGCTGGCGTAGCAGTAGAGACAGCGGTGCCCGCACCCCGTGTAGGGGTTCACGGTGTACTTGAAGGGGCAGGTGCAGAGGCTGCCCCTGCGCCAGGGGTCGAAGGGCCTGACAACCTGTAGGCTCTTCGCGCTCACTCCCTCTCCTCCAGCTCGGTGACGGAGACTCTCCTGTGCACGCTCCTGCTGAAGGCGGGTGCGGCCGCGGCGCCGCCGGTTATGAGGCCAGCCAGTAGGGCCCAGATCGACTGGCCGTGCGGGCCGGCGAGCATCATGTATCCAAGCCCTCCCGCCAGGCCTGCGCCCAGCGTCGTGGCCGCCGCGCCCAGGGCGAGGGTCCTGCCCCTCACTGTCTGTGGGTACTCGGCCCTTATGACGACGCCCGTGGCCCCGTCCACGTAGGCCGTATAGTCCTCCCCGGCGTAGCGGTACCCTATCTCCCATATAGGGTAGTGCGCGAGCCCCCTAGGCTCCACGTCGAGGACGCGGGTGACGAACTGATACACTTCGCGTAGAGAGTCCGCGGCCTCTAGGCGTAGCTTCTCCAGTATCTCGGCCCTCGCTATCTCCAGCGCGTCGCTCTCAGCCAGCCTAGGCTCGTAGTAGACTCCCATCCTCTTTATATCCGGGTTGAAGAACCGCCTACCCGCGAGGGGGAATGGGTAGTCCTCGAGGAGCCTGTCAAGGGGGGTCTTAGATGCCGGGATTGACACTATCCCCGTCTCCTCGAGTACCACTGTCCGCTCGCCGAAGACGCGGCTCCGACCCCTGGCCTCGCCGCGCGCCTTAACGTAGAACATGTATATGGGAACGTAGTGCAGCCTCCTCGCGGTTATCGTCGAGTACTGGCGCAGCTTCCTCGGGGCGGCGTACTGGCGTAGGAGGAACCTCATGAGCCTGTCGTAGGGATCGAACCTCTTGTCGACGGGATAGTAGAAGTGGGTTTCGCCGGGCTTCTCGGAGCCCTTCTCCGTGATCACGAAGACGGCCCCGCAGTATGGGCAGGTAGCCTCGCCCGCCGACGCCGGCACCTGCAGCCTAGCCCCGCAGTATGGACAGACAACCTCTCTAGCCGACATTACTTCTCCACCCTGGCGCCCTTGAACGCGGAGCGGGAGGAGGCGTAGGCGGCCCCCGCCAGGAGGAATGGGACCAGGTAGGCTATGGTCTGGTTCGACCCCAGGCTGGCGAGGAAGCCGCTTACCGGGCCCGAGACCAGGGAGAGCAGGGATGCGGCGCCTATCCTCTCAGCCCTCTGACCGGGGGTGATGGGCTCCGTCCTGTACACGCAGCGTAGGTCCCAGCCTGTAAAGACGGCTAGGTAGGCGTTGTCGTTGTACGAGTATACAACCTCCCATATCGGAAGGTAGATGAGCCGTGTCCACCTTATCGCGTCGACGTGAGCCTCAAAGTAGTCTATCCCGTCGCCCCTTGCCTTGTACTCGCTCCTCAGGGCGTCTATGGCGTCGTCTCTTATCATGTCTAGCGCCCTCTGCTTGTCGAGGTCGACTCCGAGGAACTCGAGCCTAATCTTCTCCCAGTCCAGCTTCTCCGAGGCCTCCTCTAGCGGCGTCGCGGCGGCCATGTTGGCGGCGTAGTGCGCGAGCGCGTTATATGTCCCGGAGCCTGTGACCTGGTGCCTAGCCGGCAGGTAGAAGATGTGTTCACGGTCGATCTGCTCCCTATAGTACTTGGTCTCCGTCCTATAGGTGTCCCCCTGCCTCACCTGCACCCTCCTATACCATGACGCGTAGCCGCTGATGTGTATCTGGGAGTACCAGGCCGGGAAGTAGGCCCCGGTGACCTCGAGTATCTCCAGGCTCAGCTTGGAGAGGTCGGGGTCGCTGCCAGCAAGCCTCTGGAACGCCCCTATTACGTAGTCCCGGGGCTGTGTCGGTACGACGTAGATGTCGCTGACATCGATGGAGGATGCTAGGATGTTGGGGTAGCCGCAGTACCTGCACACAGCTATTATGCTGCCGGGCCCCACGTCGAGGGGGGCGCCGCAGCGGGAACACGTATATGTGGGCTGTGCGGCAGCAGACATGGCCATAATTGTTTAGGCCCCTACCCTATTATTCTGTTCCGCAGTCGAGCTAGCATATACCAAATCATTATTTACAGGCTTGCAGCCTTCTCCAAGGGATAGGTATGCGTGTATGGGAGGCTATGAGTACTGATGCTCCACGCGTATCCCTGGACACCAAGATAACGAAGGCCAGGGCGCTGCTCAGGAAGAGCGACCGCCGCGTAGTGGTGGTTCTCCGCGACCCGGTGAGCAGGAAGATGGAGGGCTACCTGGATCGCCGCGACGTGCTCGTCGTGACATCCTCGAAGTCGGACAGGCTTGTAAAGGAGGTTCTAAGGGAGTTCCCCTTCGCGCTCCCAGAGCAGGACATCGAGGACATTATCGGCGACATGGAGGGCCAGAACCTCTTCGAGATCCCGGTGATAAACGACCCCGTTGAGAGGCGCTACCTGGGCACGATAAGCGTCAGGGACATGCTCAGGGCCCTCATGAAGGAGGGCTTCAAGCCGAAGGCCACGGTGGTCAACGAGATTATGACGGTCAAGGGGCTCGACAAGTACGTGCTCCCGCAGAACGAGAGGATCACGAAGGCCTGGCCGCGGCTCGTGAAGGGCGAGGTGCCGGCGATAATAGTCGTGAGGGATGAGAAGACGCGGAAGCCCGTCGGCATCCTCACGCCCAAGGATCTCGTGGACACGGGTAAGTGGTATTTCCGCCGTGAGGCCGAGCACATGGTTACCACGCCGGCCAGGATACGCACGGTTATGACGAGGGGCGCCATAGTGGCGAGGCCGGACACGCCAATAGAGTATGTGGCCGACATGATGGTGAGGAACGACTTCAGCGTCGTGCCCGTGGTAGACGAGGAGGGCAACCTCATAGGCGTGGTGACGCAGTTCGACGTGCTCCGCGCGTACCTGGAGGGTGCAAAGCCGGAGAGGAAGAAGCTGCCCGCAGCGCCGACCCCCATCGCTGTGGAGACAGGCGAGAGGCCTGTCTACCAGAGCCGCGGAGCCATACTGCAGCAGGTGGCCGTGGAGTCTAAGCCTCTCGGCGTCTCCGGCCTCACAGCCAGGGACGCGGCCATAGAGGAGCTGCCGGCCGTCCGCATAACCGATACGGTCGAGCACCTCCTCAACGTGATGCTGCGCCACCGCGTCAACCACGTCATAGTAGTCGACGAGGAGGGCCGCGTCGTAGGCAGCGTCTCCAAGAGGAGCCTGCTACACGCGATAGGCATCAAGGGCCCGCTCTGGCGCCGCCGCGCAGGCGACAGAGAGTTCATAATGGACGTGCTCAACGAGAAGCTACCGATAGTATTCGAGGATACGCCCCTCGAGGACGTGGCGCGGCGCATGGTGGAGGCTGACAGCGAGATAGCGCTCGTCGTAGACAAGAAGGGAGAGCTCGTAGGCATAGTGACTAAGGACACCCTAGTGGAGGCCTTCAGGAGGATGGCCCCCGAGGACCTCAAGGTGTCAAACCTCATGGCGCCCGGCAAGATAGCGGTCGTACACCCGCACCACAGCCTCGCCCACGCGGTGAAGAAGCTCAAGGCGTACTACCTGGACGCGCTGACGGTGGCAGACGGGAACATCGTGAAGGGCGTGGTTTCTGTGAGCCACCTGCCCTTCGTCGCGCTCGAGGACGCCAGGGTTGGCCATAAGAGCAGGAAGCTTCTATGGGTCAGGAGGCTGGAGAAGGCCGGTAGGAAGGCGGGCCGCTACATCAAGATAACGCCGCTGCTCGTCGAGGACGTCATGGTGCCGCTCGAGGAGGCCGTTAAGACGAGTGACGCCGTGGCCAAGGCTATAGACGCGATGCTCGAGCACGGCGTGGACGGCGTGCCCGTGGTAGACGAGGAGGGCAACGTGGCCGGCGTCATATGCAAGCTCGACATCGTGCGCGAGCTGGCTAGGAGCGCGCCCCTCAGGAAGGAGGAGAAGGTCAAGGAGGTCAAGGTGAAGGCGTAGTGGAGCCTAAGGAGATAGAGAAACTCTTTTTTGAGGGTAGAGAGGGCTGGCGGATAAAGGTGTATGTGAGGCCGAGGAGTAGCGGGGAGGGCTTCGAAGTCGACGAGGAGGGCCTGGTTTTCTACACCCCCGAGCCGCCGATAGGTGGGCGTGCCAACGCGGCCCTCCTGAGGGCGCTCTCGAGGGCGCTGGGTGTGCCGACGTCGCGCATAGAGATAGTGTACGGTATAAGGGACAAGAGCAAGGTCGTGGAGATAAAGGAGAGGGACGTGTCCCTCCTGGCCGAGCGGCTCAGCCGCGCGCTAGGGCGAGGGCGTTGAGGAGGTCTCTCTCCGTTATGACTCCCCTTATTTTGCCCTCGGAGTCCCTGACTACCAGCATGCCGACGCCGTTCCTCGACATGGCGTCGAAGGCCTCAGGGAGTGTCGCGTCTATGCTGATCCCTATTATCCCGGGCGATGCCACGTCGCTGACGTTCACGGATAGAGCCTCCTCCAGCCGCCCGTTCACTGCGCGCTGGAAGGGCTTCTCGCTCGCAAGGTACCTGACGATGTCCATCGACGAAATCACCCCTATGGCCTTTTCACCCGAGTATACGAGGAGCCTCCTATACCCTGTCTCGACCATGCGCCTCATGGCTTCGAGGAGTGTGTCGGCGTAACCTATCCCGGCAGCGTCCTCCGACATGTACTCTGAGACGCGCCCCCTCAGCTCATCCCTGAAGTACGCCACTATATCCTTCTCCGAGACGAAGCCCACGACGCGGCCCTGATATGTCACGGGGAGGCCGCCGACGTTGTAGCGGTACATCTTCTCTACGACATCCCTGATCTTCTCGCTGAGCTCCGCGTAGATGGGGGGTTCCGACATTATCCGCTCTACGCGCTCGTTGTAGGCCTTGAAGATGTTCATCTTGTGCTTCTCGCGCACTATGAGGCTCAGCGAGCCGCCGCCAAAGTAGTTCACGACGTCGGTCGCGGTCACTATGCCGGCGAGCATCTCGTCGCCGTAGATGACGGGTATCCTCCTATACCCGCTCTCGGCCATCCGCTTGAGGAGGTCGCCGACGGTGTCCCTCTTGGGTATCGTCACCGGCTTGGAGTTCATTACCTTCTCCAGCTCGGGCTCTGCCTCGTAGATCCTGTTCTCGAAGTTCGGCCTACCATCGCTCCTGAGGAAGCGTGGCTCCCTAACCCGCCTCATCACGTTTAGAAGGGTGCACGGCTGCTTATTAATCCGGCCTAGGGGTAACGCATTTAAGCCCGCCCACGTTGATGGCCCGGGGTATTCGATGGGAGGTAGAAAGAAGCCTTCGATATCTCAGCTTGAGAGGAAGGCACGCAAGTCCTCTAAGGCGAAGAAGGAGGAGAAGAAGAAGGTTGAGATGACGCTTAACGCCAAGGGCGAGCTCACCCAGGTCTCCATAGACGCCATAGTGAAGGAGATAAAGCGGATGAAGTACGTGACACCCTACCTCGTGGCCTCAAAGTTCGGCATCAAGATAAGCAGGGCCAAGAAGGTTCTCAAGGCGCTCGAGGAGCAGGGAGTCGTGGCTGCCTACGACATGAACCACAGGGTTCCCATATACGTCCCCACCAAGCGTAAATAGGCGGCCTACCCCCCGAAGACCTCTGCGAGGCTCGGGCTTTTTCTGAGCATGCCCCTCAGGGCGCGTAGCCTGGGCTTGGCGTTTATCACCTCCGGCTCGGCTATCTCTACGAGCCCCCTCCTGTAGAGAGTCCTAACTATCTCCTGCGGCTCCTCCACGCCGCTCCTCTCCATGTCCCTGTAGAACCTGTAGAGACCCACGCTCCAGTAGCGGCTCAGATACCTAAGCGCCTTCAGGTATCTCTCATCCTCGAGGAGATCGCCCAGCTCCCTCAACGCCTCCTCGGCGCCGGCCTCCTCCTCCGGGGAAGCTACGCCCTCCTCCACCGCCTCCTCCTCCACCTGCCTCTTCTCGGGCTCCGACACCTGCCCCCCACTGCCAATGAGGAAGGCTAGTAGGCCGCCGCCCCTCCCAGCCCTCTCCTTAGGCCTTTTCGAGGCCCGCGCCTTTTTAGGCTTCGCCCCAGCGCTTTTCACTCCTGTCAGACCGGTATGCCCGAGGAACGAGAGGAGGCTGTCCGCAGCCCCGCCCGCCGCCTCCGCCGGGGCTTCAGCGCCGTGTTCACCGCTTGTAGCCTCCGCGGCCCCCCTGAGGGCTATCCACTTTGGGAGCGTGATGTTGTACTCCGGGTCTACGAGCTCCTCATCGGGGGCGACTTCGACGTCGTCGTGCTCGCTTACCTCGGATACTATCATATATAGTGTGAGCGCGAGGTGGATCCCATGCTCCTCGCCCCAGCTGAGCAGCTCCTCTAGCGCTATGCGCCCCCTTTCACGTAGCAGCCCGAGGAGCTCCCCCACAAGCAGGTCGATGTGCTCGCCCACTACAACCGGCCCCCTGAGGGATATAGCTCCACGCAAGTTTAAGGTTTAGCGTCCCCGCTCCAGTACTTACGGGTTCTCGTATACTCCGCCTCGGCCCTAAGCACCTCGCCCACAAGGGTTTCTATATCCTTGGAGTGCGAGAGGATACGCGCCGCCGTCTGAGGCCCCACGCCGTGCCCGGCCATCACGAGCACTGCTCTGTAACCGTAGGTCGCGAATAGCGAGGCCGAGCGCCTAGCCTTATCGACCATCCTCCTCTCCGCGGCCGACAGCCTCGCGCCCCGCTTCCACTTCTTCACCGCCTCGACGGTCTCCTCGTCGAAGGGGCTGAGCACCGCCAGTGCAAGCGAGCCGCAGCGCGGGCACCGCCTCAGGCTCCGCGCAAGCTTCACGGTAGTCACCGTCTCCCAGCCGCCGCAGTGCAGGCACACCAGCCTCACCCTACTATTCTCTAGCCTGCGCCTCACTATCTCCACGACCTTCTTCAGCGGTACCGCGGAGGCGAGGACGCCGCTACGCACGACGGGCTTCTCGAACACGAGCTGTGCCATGGGGCTCAGCTCGGCGGCCTCCCTATAGCTGGCCCGCGCCCTCACCCTGCGGAGGAAGCCGCGTACCGCCTCAAAGTCGAAGTAGTCGGCAGCCGCCTCCTTGAGCGCCTCGACGTCGAGCGGCGTGCCCTTCATCCTCCTCTTCAGGTTCTTTATGAGGCCCCGCTCGAGCCTCGCAGCCCTACTCCTCTCCACCACGCCGATCCTGCCGGCTACGTGGAGAAGCTTCAATGTGTACGCCCCGCTCTCCCGGACGGCATCCTCCCATCTCTCCAGTCCCCACTCCAGCCCCTCCGTGACTAGAAGCTTCGCCTTCTCAGCGTTTAGGGGGCAGTCCGTGAAGACGAGCACTCTGTAGGGGTCTGAGAAGAACCTGGCTGTGCACGAGTAAAAACCCTTAACTGCATACGCCAGCAGAAGTGCCAGCGCGTTATTACCTCTAGTGCCTAGATAGGAGTGTACTACAAGGATATACCGTCCCCCGCTTCTAACAACCTCTACGAGCACATCCCTGTCACTCGGGATGACGCCGGCCTCCTCCCCCTGTTCTCTAAGCAGCCTGGCGAGCTCACGTGCCGAGCGCTCGGGAACCCCGTAGTCTCCAGCTACGCCCGGCTCCTCAGCCGCCCTACGGTATAGGGCGCCGACCTCCCTCGCCGCCCCCCGCTCCACGGGCAGTGTCTCCCCGGTCCACACGGGGGGCTCGCCGAACTCGTCCCTGTAGTGGCTCAGCTCTACGACGCCTTTCTCGTAGTCTATGTTCTCTACCCGCCACGCCCTCCCCGCCAGTATAATGATCTTCCCCTCCTCTATTGCCGAGACGAAGGCCTGGTCGAGCCGCCCTATCTTCCTCCTAGAGGCGAGGTCGACGGCGTCGAAGCTGAGTGTCTCGGGGATCGTTGAGGCGGCAGTATAGTAGTACTCGAGCGTTCTACGGCTCCTCCTGATGGTGTCGCCCACGAGCCTTATGACGCGTATACTGTCAAGGAACTCTAAGAGCCACCTGAACTCGGCCGGGCTTAGCAGCCTGTATGGGTAGGCCCTGGTCACAAGCTCGTACGCATCGTCAACGCCGATGCCGCCGTACTCCATCGCAAGGCCGGCGACCTGGTGAGCGAGCACGTCGAGAGGCTTGTCATAAGGCCTAACAGCCTCGAGGTTCCCCCGCTCAGCCCTCCTCGCGAGCACCGCCGACTCCACGGCGTCCTCGACGTCCATGGGTACTATAAGGCCGCTCGAGACCCTACCCATCCTGTGCCCAGCCCTCCCAACCCTCTGCAAGAGCCTCATCGCCTGCCTGGGGGATCCATACTGTATTACCAGCCGTACATGCCCCACATCTATGCCGAGTTCGAGGCTCGAGGTTGCAACCACCGCCTGTATCTTTCCGCTCTTGAACCCCTCCTCCACCTCGAGCCGCTCCTCCCTGGAGAGGCTTCCGTGATGCACCCGCACCTCCACTCCGAAGTAGGTGCGTAGCACGCGTCCTATTACCTCTGCCATGTCCCTCGTGTTGGTGAATATGAGTACCCCGCCCCTCCTCGCATGCTCCGCAAGGAGCTTCATCCTAGCGTAGAACTCCTTGGGCAGCGGTGCGGGCTCGCTGTACTCGCCGGGCTCCGCCACAGCTATCTCATACTCCTTCTTGGTGCCCCACTCTAGCACAGTCCCATGGTACCCGCCGGAGATGAACCTCAGCGCCTCATCGGGCCTGGCTAGGGTGGCCGAAAGCGCCACCACCCTGGGCCTCCCCCCAGCTAGGCGTTTCAGCCTCTCAAGCGCCACGGTGAGCTGGCTACCCCTCTTGCTACCCATTAGCTCGTGGAGCTCGTCTACGACAACCCATCTCACGTTCTTCAGTGCCTCCCGTATACGCCGCCCAACGAGGAGGAACTGGAGCGTCTCGGGAGTCGTGATAACGATGTGCGGCGGGTTCACGGCCATCTGGTGCCTCACGCTCCTCGGGGTGTCCCCGTGCCTTATCATCATCCTATACCCTAGCCTGGCGGCGAGCCTCTCCATTCTCCTATATATGTCCCTGTTGAGCGCCCTGAGGGGGGTCACGTAGAGCGCGTATATCGGTGCACCCCCCTCCTCCGCCAGCCCCCTCAGGACGGGGAGTAGGGCGGCCTCGGTCTTCCCGTAACCGGTGGGTGCGACTATGAGCAGCGCCCGGTAGATCCCTGTAAGCCTGAGGGCCTGCTCCTGGATGTAGTTTAGCCTCTCATATCCCTCAGCCCTAAGGGCCTCTGAGAGGCGTGTACCTAGAAGCTCCACCGGCAGCGTCATCAATAGTCCGGGCACACAGGTTGGCGCGAGAAAAAAAGGTTTGCCCCCTCACGCCACCTCCACGGGCCTCCCCTCCCTCCAGCTACGCCAACAAGCCTCAGCTATCTCCACCACGCGGAGGCCGTCCACACCTGTTATGGGCGGCTCCTCGTCTCTGAGAACTGCCTCGACGAATGCTTTGTCCTCCGCGACGTAGGCGTCGTAGAAGCGGCTCCAGAACCACTGCACCCCGCTGTATATTAGCCCCTCCTCCACGCCGAGGGCGAAGTTGGGGTCGCGCTGACTGCCCACATATACCGTCCCCTCCGTGCCCATAACCTCTGTCCGGAGGTCGTAGCCGAAGACGCTGCGCCTGCTACCGTGGATCATCCCGAACGCCCCGTTGTCGAACTCGAAGTTTATCGTCACGACGTCCAGGTCGCCCTTCTCCCTTATCTCGTCGTAAAGCCTGGCGGCCCCCTCGACATACACCTTCCTGACCTCCGAGCCCATAAGGAAGCGGGCCATGTCGAAGTCGTGGCTCAGCATATCGAGGAATATGCCGCCGCTCTTCCTCGGATCGGCTGCCCATCCGGGGGGCGCGCCGGGGTCTCTGGCTATGGTGATGTAGACTAGCGGGTCGCCTATCCTGCCGGAAGCTATCGCCTCCCTAGCCCTCCTATACGAGGCGTCGAAGCGCCTCATATAGCCTACCATGAGCTTCCTCCCCGCCCGTTCGGCCGCCGCGAGAACCTCCCTCGCCTCATCCGTGGTTACAGTCATGGGCTTCTCGGTGAACACGTGTTTGCCGGCCTCTAGGGCCTTTACTATCATGTCCCTGTGGAGGAACGTGGGGGTGGTTATGAAGACGGCGTCGACCTCGCCGTCCGCCAGGAGCCTTTCATAGTCGGTATACCATTTTACGTGGTATTTCTCGCCTATCCCCCGTGCCAGGTCCTCTATAATATCGCTCACGGCCACAAGCCTTGCAGCCTCGACGCGTGTGAAGAGGATTTCAGCGTGGACACGCCCTATCCTGCCGAGCCCGACGACCGCGACGTTAAGCCTTTTCATTCCCGGTCATGTATCACCGCGGCGATTATACTATTTCTCCTTAATGCGAAACATAAATTACCTGAATGGCCGCTGCGCCAGCTACACTGGGCTCAGGGGCTGCGCTCTAGGCTCTCGACCAGCTGTAGCGGCGAGTACCTGTCCTCGTAGCCTATACGGGGTAGGAGGACGGCGAGGGTTTTGAAGGCCTCGGGCTTGCTCTGCTTCAGCTTCTCCACTCTCTCGACGACCCGGCACACGTAGGATAGATAGCTCTCGGCGTCGTGGTAGCGGTCGAGCCAGTCGTAGAGGGCGTAAATCAGGGCGCCCACAAGCTTCCCCCTGTCAAGCTCGGGAAACCTTGAGAGGGGTTTAATCTCGAGTGCTAGCTTCACCGCCGCCTCGAGGAAGCGTTTGCCGGCCTCTGTTACACGGTTCTCCTCGTCTACCAGCCCCCTCAGGGCGAGGCCGTAGGCTATGATGAGGGGGGTCTCATAGCTGAATCCCATGCCCTCCTTTATCCCGCTTGGCGTAGCCCTTATCCCGTGTTGCCGGGCTATTCGTGCGGCTTCGAGTAGCAGGCCTTCAAGCGCCTTCTCGGCAGAAGGTCTTTTCTCTTCCACGAGGGTCACCCGCTATAGAATTCACGGTCTAAGCCAGTGTCATTCATATATGTGTTACTTTCAGTGTTCAGAGAAAACAATATTTATATACGCCTCAAGGCGCAACCCTACACAGGTGCGTGGTTTTATGCCCCGTAGATCTAAGGCTAAAGCCAAGATAGATGTCGAGGAGATGGTAAAAGACATTGTAGAGGAGGAGGAAGCTTCTCCGGTAGAGGAGTTCAAGCTAGAGGACCTCGAGGGCGTCGGGAGGGTTACGGCGCAGAAGCTCCGTGACGCCGGGTATTACACGCTACGCGACATAGCCTATGCCTCTGCGCACGAGCTGGCGATGGTCATAGGCTCCGAGGAGCGCGCCATGAATATAATACGCTCAGCGCAGAAGCTCCTAGGCTATGGCCACGAGTTCATCACTGCGAAGGAGCTTTTCGAGAGGCGTAAAAACCTCGAGTACATAAGCACGGGTGTCAAGGCGCTCGACGACCTACTCGACGGGGGAATAGAGGTCGGCAGTATAACCGAGTTTATAGGCGAGTTCGGCGCGGGGAAGACCCAGCTGTGCCACCAGCTGGCCGTGATGGTCCAGCTCCCCCGTAGCGAGGGTGGGCTCGAGGCCAGGGCTCTGTATATAGACACGGAGGGCACCTTCAGGCCTGAGCGCGTGGTCGCGATCGCCAGGTACAGGGGTGTCGACCCCGAGAAAGCCCTTGAGAACATTATCTATGCGAGGGCTTACAACAGCGACCACCAGATGCTCCTGGTAGACGAGGCGAAGAAGCTTGTGGAGAAGGAGAACATAAAGCTCGTAGTAGTGGACAGCCTGATAAACCACTTCCGCTCAGAGTACCCGGGTAGGGAGAACCTCGCTTCTAGGCAGCAGAAGCTTAACAAGCATATAAGCCAGCTCCACAGGCTAGCCAGCCTCTACAACGTCGCGATAGTCGTTACGAACCAGGTCATGTCCGCGCCCGACGTGTTCTTCGGCAACCCGCTGAGGCCTGCAGGCGGCAACATAATGGCACACGGCTGCACCTATAGGATCTGGCTCAGGAAGGGCAAGGAGGGCAAGAGGATAGCGAGGATAATCGATAGCCCCAAGCACGCGGAGAAGGACGCGGTCTTCATCATAACGGAGAACGGCGTCGAGGATCTCTAGCCCCACATTTTTTAATAAGGGCCGTTAGTGAGCTAAGTTTTTCCGGTGACCGGGCAATACTTCTTCTCACGTGGCCGGCAACGGCTACTTCGTGGTCGTCACGCCTTCCAAGGAGGTGCGGCCCGGGCAGCTAGCCCTGGACGGCGATTCCCTAGCCAAAGCTAGGCTTGCAGAGGGTACGCCGGTGGAGCTCACAGCCAATGGCAAGAAGCTGGCCCTGGTCGTCCAGCGTGGTGCCGGCGGGGCTGCCGGCATAAACGCGAGGGAGGCGGAGAGCATAGGCATTGGCGCCGAGTCGCTGGCCAGGATGAGGAGGATACGTCCACACGAGCTGAGGAGGCTCAGGCTTAAGGTTGTTACGAGCGACGTAGAGATATCCCCTGTTCAGCTCCGCTCAGCGCTCGCCCTTAGACCAGCCAGTAGGGGGTCGACGCTGCTCTTGAACGTTGGGGGGAGGGAGGTGGAGGTTTACGTCGAGGACTGCGAGCCAGGGGAGGGCATAGTGTCCTATAACACTGTTATACAGCTGGTCTAACTAGCTTATTATTGATACACATACCGGTAATCTCGGTAATGATAAGTAATATTTAACGCCCCGCTACCTAGGTAAAGTGTAGGTAATGATGAGGGCTAGAAACCCCATCGCACTGACAGACACCGAGTATAAAATACTCCTAGCCATACCCCGGTCTAGGAGCTATGCCGAGATATCCAGGACCTCCGGGGTCAGCATATCCTATGTGTCCCGTAAGATGGAGGAGCTCTACGGCAGGGGCTTCAGGGTTAGAGGGGTTTTCGACCTAGAGGCGCTCGGCCTCTCGAGGGTCACAATCCTCTCAGAGTTCGACCCCGAGATATACTCCCCGCCGAGCCCCGTTAGGATACCCTACATCCTCCGCATGGCCAGGGTATGGAGGGGTAAGAACTCCCTCCTCTTCATCTACGCAGCGGTGCCCCAGGGAATGGAGGAGACCTTCGGCGACATACTGGGGCTCGAGGGCATGCTCAGGAGGGTCGAGATGACCGCGCAGTGGAGGATAGATACGGGGCGCCTAATGGAGCTCAGGGACGGCATACCCTTCTCCAACTATGAGAGGCTGCCCGAGATACTGGACTATGTCGAGCCCTACGAGCCCTCGGCCAACGAGAGCCGGGTGCCGGATACCATAGATACCTGGCTTATAGCGACGCTGATGAAAAACCCCTTCTCCAAGCTCGCGGGTATACTAAGCCAGATAGGTATAAAACAGCAGATAGCGAGCTACCATCTCTCCCGGCACGTACAGCAGTTTCTCCTCTACAACGTCGTGAGGATCAAGTATAGGGTACACCCGCCATACAGGCTTATAATAGCCAGGCCAGCCAGGGGCGAGGAGAAGCGCCTAGCAAAGGCGCTGGCCGAGGCGCCGGCCATCTACGAGGCGCATGTACTAGAGGACGGCAGCGTCGTGGCGCTCCACAGGACCACTAAGGAGGAGGAGTACTGGCTCTACGGATCCCTCATAGACCTAGGGGTAGTCGAGGACTATGAGGAAGTAGGACTCGTCTTAGAGGATCCCAAGGCCTTCACAACACCCTATGGGGACGTCGTAACCGAGAAATCGTGGACACTAGACCCACTCTACATGGCCATGAGAGCCATAAAGAAGAAGAAAAGGAGGCTCAACTACAGCTTCGGCGTATACGAGCTCGACTAGCCCTCCCAAGCGCTTCTAGCGCCAGGCGCCTCCAGCCCGGTATGGGGGCTGTGCCGGCGGGGGTGTGGAGGAGGGCTTCTACGGGGGCCGCGAAGCTTAGCCGGGCGAGCATAGCGTAGAGGCTCGCCTGGACCTGCTCCGCCCTGCCTGTGTTGCTGTAGCTCTTGTACTCTACCACGGCGTAGGGCAGGCCGCGGCGGAAGCACAGCATGTCCGGGACGCCTAGGAGCCAGCCGAACCTGAACCGCCAGGCCAGTGGGAACGGCGTGCATAGCTCCTCGTACTGCAATATGTCGTAGGGGTCCATGGCCCAGATCCTGCCGTGGAGCCTCCTCCCCTCCTCCACGCCCCTACCCCTACCACGGGAGAACCGCCCAGCAACCCGCGTCACATATACCTTCTCCCGGCTACGCCGCGCCTCCTCATACCTGTCGAGGGCCGCCGACACCAATAGGTAGGGATCCGCGCTACGCGTCGTGGAGCCCGTCATCCCTTATCACGAAGTGTACAGCGGCCTTCCTCGGCAACCTGGGGCTGTCCAGCACCTCGAGTATGTGCTTGTCACCGCTCCTCCTCATCAGGAACCTGTGCGTGCTCGCATGCGCGATAATGTTCCCGCCCGCCGGCAGCTTCATCACGCCGAAGGGGGTCGGGTTCGTCAACACTTGGTTCGTTATCACGGCCACAGCCCTATAGACCCTGCCGAGCCTCTTCAGCCAGTCGAGCATATAGTTTATCCTCTGCTGCCTCCGGGCCAGCCACTCTCTCCCGCGGAACTGCGCCCTATACAGGGCGATCACGCTATCTATGACCACCAGCCTAGCCCCATCCTTGAGGAGGCGGGGCAGTATGCGGACAACCATCTCCTCCAGCTCGTCGACGCTTATAGGCCTCATCACGTATATCCTCTCCAGGGGCTTTTCCACGTCGAATCGCTCAGCGATACTCTCTATCCTGCCCGGACTGAAGGTGCCCTCCGTGTCTATGTAGACGGCCTTACCCCCCAGCCCTCCCCTCTCCTCCGGCAGCTGCACCGTCACGGCCAGCTGGTGGCACAGCTGGGTCTTCCCACTCCCAAACTCCCCCGCGAACTCGTAGATATCGTACACCGCGAGGCCGCCGCCCAGCAGGCGATCCAGCCCCTCAAGCCCCGTCGTGAACATGCTCCTCGAGGCGAGCATCCCCGCATACTCTGTCCCAAGGTACGCCCTGGTCTCCCAGCCGGCCAGCCGCCTCGCCGCCCTGACGACGCGCATAGCCTTCTCCGGGTCTAGGCCGGCGAGCTCCTCAAGCTCCTCCGGGTTATATACCACGAGGTCTTCGATCTCCTCTATGCCGGCGGCCCTAAGCCTGGCCACGGTGACGCGGCCGATGCCGGGCTCCTTAGCGAGCTCCTCTATAGGTGTGCCCACACCCATCACCTCTCCTCATACACGCAGAAGGGCTCCCCGTCAACATATACCGCCCCGCTGCCTCGCGGGCGGATAATCCTCCTGTCGAAGCCGTAGCCTGCGAGGCTCTCACGGCCCGTGACTATGACTGGGACGCGGTATACCCTGCTTATCCTGCCGAGGATGTCGAGGGCGTATCTCACGCCATCCTCGGGATCGCGGGTGAACCTGTCGTCGAGCTCCTCCACCACCACCGCCTGTCTCAGCCCATCAAGGCTCCTGGGGACGTCGAAGAGCAGGTACTCCAGGAACTCCTCGTCTAGGAGCGGGGGGACGATGAGTCCACCCTCGAGGCTCAGGGGCACGCCGTGCACAAGCGTAACTCCAGGACCCAGGGGCAGGGTGCTCCCGGGGCAGAGCTCTATCTCGGCCACTATGTCGTCGAGTTTCACCCCAACATGGGCGGCTAGCTCTCTGAGCCTTATGCCTGTCTCGCCGAATATTGCCCTGAGCTCCTCGTCCGAGAAGACCAGTATATGCGCCGACGTGAACTTCTCCTTGCCTACAACTATCTCCCTAACGCTCAAGGCCTATCCTCCTCCTAGCCCTACTCGCTATCCTGGGTAGCCAGGGGTTCGACCCTGTGAGGGACTCGAGCTGCTCGATGAGATCCAGCGCCATGAGCCCCTTCTCCGTCGGCCTGACGTAGACCGCCCTGCCAACTCTTCTCGCGTGGACGAGGCCGTGCCTGGCGAGCATGTCTACAACTTCCCTGGCCTTCTTCGCGTTCGGCGAGATCTGTGTGAGCGTCTTCCCGTCCCTCCCTATCTTTGCGAGCCAGAACACGATCTTGGGGAGCCCCTCCACGAGATGTTTTACCACGAAGTAATATAAATCCGTTATTAAAATCAATAACAATGTTATAGTATAGGGGTTTTATTGCCCCCAACCATGTAGTGGTGGAGGGGCTGTGAAGAGTGACTCCAATTCCTAGGGGTGCGGAGTGGTGACATGGCGGAGCCCCTCCCCTCTCTCCGGCTCCCTGACGTATAGGAGGAATATCACAAGCGCTATGTAGCCTAGGAGAGCCGAGACGAGGAAGCTCACCGCGACGCCCGGGAGAGGCCCTATGTTCCTCTCCGCGTACATCCTATATAGCGGCCCCCCGACCAGGGGCCCCACCACGGCGCCTATGTTGAAGAACATCTGCACAGTGCCGAAGACGCGGCCCCTGAGCTCCTCCGGGACCAGGTCGGCCTGGAGGGCCCTGAAGGCCGGCGTGTAGGCGTTGAATGCTATGCTCCTTGCGGTGGCGACGGCTGTCAGGCTCTCAACGGTTCTCGCGAATGGGATCAGTATGGTCGTCGTCCTGGAGGCGAGTATGCCAGCTGCGATCAGCGCGCGCCTCCCTATCTTATCGCTCAGGTAGCCGGCTGGATACGTGGCCAGCACGCCGGCTATGCCTGAGATCAGCGTGACGTACGCTATCGCAGCCGGGTCGGAGGTCACGAACTCTACGAGGTAGAGCAGCATGAAGGGTGCTACGAGGCCCATGCCGACGCCGTTGGCAAAGCCTATGACGTAGAGTGCCTCCACGCTCCTCTTGTTGGCCCCCGCGATCCTGGGCGGCTTGTCCCCGGGGCGCCTCGGCCTCGGGTGATAGGCCTCCTGGAGTAGGAGCGACAGGAATATCGTGGCTACGCCGGCGGCGGCGATCACGAGAAAGGGGAATCTGAGCGCCGCGTCCACGCTCCTTATGCCTAGGGTGTATACCCCGACCTTGTACACCGCGACTCCGAGCGCCGGCCCTCCTATGAAGCTGAAGGTGGTCGCAGCCATGTAGAGGCCCATCGCCCTCCCCCTCGCCGTGGGGGGTACGCTGTCTATGAGGAGTGCCTCCGCGACCGGCCACACCATGGCGCTGGCTACTCCCTGGAGGGCTCTTATCGCGTAGAGCCACTCGAGGCTGGGCACCACCACGTATAGGAAGGATATGAGCGCGTAGAGCGCGACTCCGGCCACTATTATCCTTTTCCTGCCGGCGCGGTCGCTGTATATGCCGAAGAACCTTGCCAGGAAGGCGCGGGTTAGCATGAAGAGCGCCATTAGGACGCCGAATTCTACCGCGTAGCGGGAGGCGCCACCTATCATGCCTATTTCTTCGGGTAGCTCCCTGAGCGCCCCGACGAGGTATAGGAGGAAGTAGGGGATTATCGCGCTTACAGCGCCGAAGCCGAGGTTCACGGTGAACGCTAGTAGCGGGAGTATCACGACGTTGCGTCTATACTCCGTGTCTAGGAGTTCTCCGAGACCCAGTGATACCATATGCCTCGCACCCATAACGCCGGCTACCGTAAATACGTGTGCGCCGGGGGAGGGGCGTAGGCCTTTACAAGGGGCTTGGAGGTATGGATACACGGTGGCGCAGTGTATGGATGGGAGAGGCGTCGTCGCGCTCATCGTGGTAGCTGTCATCTCCTTCGCCGCCGGCTACATGCTGGCGCGTGGAGACGGCGGGGCGCCTGCACCCCAGGTGGCTACGGGGGCTGAGGGGCTGGTCGTGCTTAATGACAGGGAGTATTATCCGCGGCTCCTCGAGACGCTGTCTAGCGCCAACAAGAGCATACACATAGCGATGTTCATGTTCAAGATGGACAACGACGTGATAGAGCGGATAGCGGAGATACTCATAGCCAAGTCGAGGCAGGGGGTCGATGTACGCGTGGTGATGGAGGACAGCCTTGACTACAACGAGCTTGCATATAGGAGGCTCAGGGACGCCGGAGTGCCCGTGAGGTTCGACAGCCGTGCCCTTACGACGCACACGAAGCTGGTGATAGTCGACGGCAAGATAGTCTTCGTTGGCAGCCACAACTTCTCCTACAACGCGATGAAGCGCAACCACGAGGCGAGCGTCATGATCAGCGACCCGGCGGTGGCCGCCGCCGAGGAGGCCTACTTTGAGAGGATATGGAGCGGCGGGTAGCCCGGCGGGGCTGCCGGACTTATATTTCGCCTGTAAATCCGGTGGCGATGGAGAGGGTGAGGCTCTGGCTCAGGAGGGTATACCTGAGGGCCTATATAGCCTACAGGCTCAGGGTGGCCGCTAGGAGGCAGGCGAGGCTTAGGGCGGCGCTAGCGCTCATGGAGGAGCTCGCCGAGGAGTAGCGGGTGCGATACCGTTATAGAGGTGTCGCGCGAGTGTGAGAGCGTGATAACGCTCCGCGCCTTACTCGTGGTTGCGTCCGTCGTGCTAATACTGTTGCTGGCGGTCGCCTCGGCGTACATCGCTGGGAGGAGGCTTGACGCTAGGCTATCCCCCTCCAGCGGCGCCGGCGGAGGGTCGAGGCAGGCTAAGGGCTCGGTGGAGTGGACTCCACCGGAGATTGTTGAGAGCTATGCGTGGCTCCCCAACGGCTTAAGGGTCGATATAACCGTGAGGCTTCCCGATCCATGCCACCGCGTAGACCTCGAGGGGTATAGGAGGAGCGGCGACAGGCTTCTCGTAGAGCTCTCGGCGTGGGCGCCGCCGCCGGGCACATACTGTATACAGGTTGTCCCGAAGCCGTTCAAGGCGTCGCTCTTTTTCCCCGTCTCAAAGGGCGTGTACACCCTCGAGATAATAGTTAACGGGAAGACTGTAAAGCAGATATCCATAACGCCCTGAGGGCGTGCCGCGTGCACGACATAGGGAAAATACCCTACAGGCTGCTGAGCGGCCTAGTTGGGGTGGATAGGCCGCAGCTCGACGCCGCGATAGTGGGGGATAGGGCGTACGCCACGAACCCCGCGATAGGGGTGCCCGACGACGAGATAGGCTTCTTCGCCTACCACTACGCCGCCTCGAACCTCGCGGCGGCCTTCGCCAAGCCCGAGCTGCTCCTGGTCAACGCGCTGTTCCCGCCGGGCTACCGTGTCGACGCGATAAAAGCCATACTCGGGGACCTCAGAGGGGAGGCGGAGAGGTATGGATCCAGGATCATAGGAGGGCACACGGCACGCTACAAGGGTTTGGAGGCGCCGCTACTAGCGGTCACAGCGGTTGGCCCGGTCACCAGGGCGAGGAGGCCGCCCACCCCGGGCGACCGCGTCCTGATCGTAGGCGAGCCCGGGCTGGAGGCGCTGCACCTCCTTGGCATGGAGGTGGGGCTCGAGAGGCTCACACCGCTGCCCAGCGCGCTCGCGCTCCAAGAGGCCCCAGGCGTAAAGCTCATGCACGACGTCTCGGAGGGCGGAGTCGCGGGCGCCCTCCTCGAGGTAGCGTATGCGTACAACGTGGGCATAGAGGTAGAGCCCCTGCAGCCCCCGCCCGGGCTCCCAGAGGGCGTCGACGTCCTCTCAGCGCCGAGCTACGGAGTGCTCGTGGTGATCGCGGAGAGCGTAGAGCCCTGCAGGGGGGTCGTAGAGCCTTGCATAGACGCGGGTAGGGTGGTAGACACCGAGCCCCTACTCAGGGTCGGCGAAGAGGTTCTCTACGAGCCGCCGCCAAACCCCCTGTGGAGGCTCTACGGCGAGGAGAGGACGGGGGACCCCGTGCTGGCCAGGGTCAAGGCGGCGGCCCTGGAGCTGGCCTCGATCAGGGGGGTTGAGGAGCTGATACCCGAGGTGGGGATGAACCTCGCATATGCGCCGCCCGGCGCCAGGGAGGTGGGGGACGTGGCAGCCATAGATGGGAGGATAGTTCGCACAACGCGGGGGGCCAGGGTGTGCGGCGAGCCTGGCTATGGCGCGTCGAGGCACCTGGCTAGGGTCCTCCTGTCCTCAGCGAGGGGCGGGCTGCCCTGGAGGGCGGCGGTAAACGTCAAGCCCTCGAGAGGCCTGCTGGCCTCCCTGGGGAGGATGGGTATAGAGGCTGTGAGGGTCGAGCCGCGCGGCTCATGCCCCGTCGCAGAGGCCTTGGAGAGGGGGGTCGCCGCTAGGGCCCTGTGGTACGGCCCGGCGCCGGGGCTCGAGCCAAGCATGGTTCTCCTAGGTGAAAGCCCCGAGGGTGTTGTAGAGCTCGTGAGGAGGGTTCTGGCAAACACATAATTCTGCCGCCTGCGTCTCTATGCCGATGACGAAGCTGCTCTTCCAGCTCGACAGCTACCTCAGGGAGTTCGACGCAAGGGTGCTCGGCGTCGAAGGCGACCGCGTGGTGCTCGACCAGACAGCGTTCCACCCGGGGCCGAGCGGCGGGCTCGACACCGACACAGGATGGCTTATAGCGCCTAACGGTGAGAAGCTCCGGGTGGAGCGAGCCGAGATGAGCGGCGGCGACGTCGTCCACGTGGCGCCCGGCGCAGGCACGGTGCTGAAGCCCGGCGACACTGTTCACGGCGTGATAGACTGGGACCGCAGGTACCGTATGATGCGTCTCCACACAGCGAGCCACATAGTCGCCGCCCTCCTCTACGAGAGGTACGGGGCAAAGGTCACTGGAGGCCACATAACCCCGGAGATGGCCAGGGACGACTTCGACCTCAGGGGGGTTAAGGAGTGGAAGGAGGCTCTACGCTGGGCGGTCGAGGAGGCCGGCAGGGTGGCGAAGAAGTGTATAGAGGTCAAGGTCTACTGGCTTCCACGCGGGGAGGCGCTGAAGATACCTGGCCTCGTGAAGCTCGCCGACAAGCTGCCACCCCAGGTGGAGGAGCTAAGGATAGTTGAGATCCCGGGGATCGACGTGCAGGCGGACGGCGGCCCCCACGTGAAGAACACCTGTGAGATAGGAGAGCTAGAGGTTATAAAGCTGGAGAGCAAGGGTTCGCGCAGGCGTAGAGTATACTATACGGTGAAGCCGTGAACGTGAGGGAGGTGTTCGCGGGCCAGGCGGCCCGCTACGACGCCTGGTATAGGGAGCCCGCCGGCAGGGCGGTGCTCGAAGCAGAGGCCCGCATGCTAGACGCGGTGCTCCCCGAGGGCGTGGGCGCCGACGTCGGCGCAGGCACCTGCGTCTTCCCCCCATACCTGTCGCGGGGCAGGGAGATAGTGTGCGTAGACCCGGTCGAGGAGATGCTCCGCCTGGGCGCTGGGAGGAGCCCGCACAGCGTGGTCGCGACGGCTGAGAGGCTCCCACTCCGAAGGCTCGACTTCGCGTACCTTGTGACAGTGCTCGAGTTCCTCGATGACCCTGTTGAGGCTGCACGCGGGGTGGCGGCCGCGCTCAGGCCCAGCGGCGTTGCCGCGGCGCTCTTCGTCGAGGCGTCCAGCCCCTGGGGGAGGCTCTACAGGGAGATAGCGGCGAGGGGGGAGGACCCTATACTTGCCAGGATGAGGCTGTACACGCTCGAGGAGGTCGTCGGGGTGTTCGAGGCGGCGGGCTTCAAGCTGCAGCGTGTGCTCTCAACGCTGGACTATGAGCCGCTCACAGTCCCCCGGGAGGAGCCCCGCATATACGAGGGTGTCTGCGAGAAGTGTGGCGCCGTCTTAGCGGTGTTTACCCGTATACCTGGGGAAGCGATATAAGTGGCTCCAGCTACCCCCTCTAGGGATGATGAGTCTTGCCCCCCTGTGACCACGGGAGGGATGATACTATTACCGCGAACTGACCCGTAACGCGTTTTCCGGGGAAGGCGGAACGCGCTTTTCCCCCGCCCGTCCCGGGGCTTCTCTTATATCGCCCCGGCCACACCTTATCCTCGGTGATAAAGAGTGGCGAGAACCCTCTCTCTCCTGCTGGCCGTGGTCATGCTGCTCAGCATGGCCTACCCGCTGGCACAGGCATACACCGTCCACGTGGTACGGCTCCCACTATACTACGGCAAGCCGCCCGACACCCTCGCGGCGGCCCCCGCCATAGATATACTCGGCCTCTCATGGAAGAAGACAGCCCTCACGGTACAGGTGGTCCAGGCCTCCTTCGTGCCCTCAGCCGACTACTACACGGCCGTCGAGAACGCCTTCTCGGCCTGGGACCAGGCTCTAGCGAGCTTCGGCAGCCAGTACGGCTACTCCTACCTCTCACAGTTCAGCTTCGGAGTCTCGATAGTCTCGGCCGCCTCGACGGGATACGACATAACCGTGGAGTTCACGTCAGCCACCGCGGCGCCCGGCGGCGAGATAGGCGAGGCTCTGATAAGCTACGTTGGGGGCTCGATCCTCTCCGTCAAGATCACGCTGTACCTCTATGTGAGCGGCGTTGGCACCCTCACGCCGACCGACGTGTACAACATTGCGCTCCACGAGATAGGGCACGCCCTAGGCCTCAACCACGCCGCACAGTCGGCGACCTCGAACGGCCCCGAGGTTATGTACCCCTACTACAACTTCCCCGGCTACGCCCTCTCGCCGTCGACGCTCGACGCCTACGCCCTAGCCAAGGTGTATGAGTGGCTGTCCACCGGGGTCTACACGACCGTGACGGCGCAGACCATCTACCTGCCCACCACCATCCCCTACGAGGAGATCTCGGTTAGCGCGGCGCCGACAGTACCCGTCTACAAGGTCACCGTGCTCAGCCCGGTCGACCTGGTCGTAGGCGCCGGCCTCTACCCCGAGGGATCCACCGTCACCCTGAGGGTCACGAAGACCGTGGTCGACCTGGGCAACGGCACGAGGCTGGTCTTCGCCGGGTGGGTGGGCACCGTCAACTCCACGGAGCCTGTGATAACGATAACCGTGAACGGCGACGTCACCGAGAGGGTTATCTGGAAGAAGCAGTACCTCGTAAGCGTCCCCGTGACCTTCGGCATATCATGCGGCAAGCCCGGCTGGTACGACCCCGGCACCAAGATAACCTTCAAGGTCTCAAAGACTGTCTACACGTTTAGCAACGGCACCAGGCTCGTCTTCGCCGGGTGGGCAGGGGACGTGGAGAGCAGCGCCACCTCGATAACAGTGGAGGTCGACAGGCCCCTCACCATCTACCCCGTCTGGAAGAAGCAGTACCTCGTGGAGGTCGAGACGAGCTACGCCAACGCCAACATAAAGTCCGAGTGGGTCGACGCCGGCAAGAGGGTGGAGATAAGGCTCGACCACGAGGTAGTCGACCTGGGCAACGGCACCAGGCTCGTCCACGTCGGCTGGACGGGCACGGTGAACGCCACGGGCAGCGTGCTCGTCGTAGAGGTCGACAAGCCGGTGAAGGTGAAGCCGGTCTGGAAGAAGCAGTACCTCGTGGAGGTCGACACCGGGGGCCTCGTAGCCGCCAACGTGAACACAACCTGGGCCGACGCGGGCAGCAGGCTCGTCATATACCTGGAGAACGAGACCGTGTACTTCCGCAACGGCACCAGGCTCGTCCACGTCGGCTGGACGGGGGACGTGGAGAGCGGCAACCTGACGCTGACGGTCACCGTGGACAGGCCGCTCCACGTGAAGCCCCTCTGGCGCCGCGAGTACCTCGTAAAGGCGGAGAGCCCCTACGTGCCCCTCACCGTGAAGACCGGCTGGTACCCCGAGGGTAAGCTGCTCACCGTGAAGCCCCTGAAAACAGTGGTTGACCACGGCAATGACACGAGGCACGTATTCGCCGGGTGGCTGGTCGACGGCAGCAGAGTCGAGGCGGAGGAGCTTAGGCTGGCCGTGGACAAGCCGCACACCATAAGGGCTCTCTGGAGGACGCAGTACAGGGTAGCCCTCGGCTTCAAAGACGCTGAGGGCCACGGGCTCAACTTCACGGCCGTACTGGCTATGGACGGCGAGAGGATAGTGATCACGCCAAACAACGACACAGGGGTCTGGCTTGACAGGGGCGCCTGGACGGTAATGGTGCTCAACTACACCTCCCCCGAGCTCATAGGAGGCCTCGGCTCGCTCATAACCGGTAGGAAGCGGGTACTCGTCACAGAGACGTGTACTGGCGGCTGCGGCACCGTCGAGGTAGACAAGCCAGGGGACCACACAGTGGTACTCGACATATACAACGTGACCATCCTCGTGGAGGACAGGCTAGGCCTACCGGCGCCGGGTCTCACGGTGGTTATAGGTGACAGGGAGTACACATCCGACCTAGACGGCTTCCTGGTACAGCGCCTCATACACGGAGGCGTACACGAGGCCGAGATCTACCTCGCCGGGCTCAAGCTAGGCAAGGCGAAGATAGACGTCGCGGCGAGCGGCCAGGTGACGGTGAAGACAGACCTGCCCGTCTACCCGCTTGCCGCGCTGATAGCCTTCGCCGCGGCCTTCGCCGCCGCCCGTAGACTCGCGGCCAGGTAGCTAGACACATTTTTTACGCCCCAAACACCTTCTCCACGCGATGCGTGTAGACGTACTACCGGGCCTAGCCTTCGGCGACGCCTACGCGCTAGGCTGGGAGTTCTCCTGGCCTCCTCCCCGCCCCCGCTGGAGCGACGACCCCTCCCTCCTGAGACCCGTGATGCGCGGTGGAAACGCGTGCTACAGCGACGACACGGAGATGGCATTGATACTGGCGAGGCACCTGCTCCTCCACGGCGGTGTAGACCAGGACGGGCTGGCCAGGGAGCTTGCGGCCGGCGCGAGGCTGGGCGACGAGTGCAGATTCTACGGCTCGACGACCTCCTTCGTGCTATACAGGGTTAGGGAGGGCGTGCCATGGCGGGAGGCTTCGGGTGAGACTATGAGCTACGGCAACGGCGCAGCGATAAGGGCGCCGCCGGTGGCGGTCTACTTCCGGGAGGCCGAGGCCGTTGTGGAGGCCGCAAGGCTCCAGGCAGAGGTTACACACAGCCACCCCCTCGGCGTACAGGGAGCCCAGATAGTAGCGCTCGCGGTATACCACGCCCTCGAAGGCGTGCCGCCCGAGGAGCTGCCAAGCCGCATAGTGGATGACCTCGCCCTCGACAAGGTGTATAGGGACAGGTTAAGGGCGGTCGAAGGGCTCCTCGGCTCCACGCCCCTGGAGGCGGCGCTCAAGCTGGGCACGGGGGCGGCGGCGCCTGAGAGCGTCCCCTCGGCTCTTCTCTCGGCGGCACGCGCCGAGGGGAGCGTTGTTAAGGCCGTCTTATCGGCCATATGCCTCGGCGGGGACACAGACAGCATAGCCTCCATGGCCGCCTCAATAGTAGCGGCGTACAGCGGCGTCGACGCGCCCCGGGAGCTGCTAGCCGCCATAGAGGGGTACAGCGAGATCGAGGATATCTCGAGGAGGCTGGCAGGCGAAGCCTAGACACGCCTACCGTTATCCCATAGGTTCTCAAAGTAGCGCTCCACCTCGCCGGCCACCTTGTAGCCGGTGACCTCCAGGCTATACTCGTAGTTCCAGCGGAGCGCTGCTTCAGTCCAGTTGTGGCTTCCCACCACGACTATCTTGCCGTCGACAATGACTATCTTCACGTGCATCGTCCTATCAGGGCTCGGGTCGAGCCTCACGGGCACGCCGTTCTCCTTGAGATACCTTATGGTGTCGTAGAACTCCCTGTAGGTTATGTCGTCGACGACGACCCTAACGTCGACGCCCCTTCTCTTAGCCCTTACGAGCTCCCTCAGCAGGCTGTCAACGGGGTCGCTGTAGGCCCCCTCCGTCACATCGTACTTAACCGCGAACACCGCGACATACACGCTCTCATTGGCCCCCTCTATGAGCCTCTTCACCTCGTAGAAGTACTCCCTGTCAGGCAGCACCTTGACCGATGAGGAGCCCGAGATGAGCTCCCTGATCCTGAGGAGGGCCTCCCTGAGCTTCCCCTCCAGGCTCTCAGCCTTCTCGGCGAGAAGCGAGGCGTTACGCACGCTGGCGTCGAGCCTCGCCCTCAGCTCGGCGTTCTCCCCCTCCAGGCTCTTTATCCTCTCGAGGAGCACCCTGTTAGTCTCGTTAAGGGCGGCCACGTCGCTCTCCAGGGCCTCGGCCCTCCTCTTCTCGGCGAGGTACATGGGGTTGTAGAACGCCCAGACGGCTAGCCCGCCCACCAGGATTCCTATAACCAGCACGGCGATATAGGTGTACACGCCCCCGCTCTTCATTGCATTCACGCCTCAAGCCCAGCCCGGTTATAAAGCATACCTGCCGCGGGGCGCCGGGAAGAGGGAACCCTTATCACCCACGGCGAGCCTGCTACCATGTGAGACCTATATACGCTGCGCTCCTGCTACTCCTCCTACTCCCGGCGCCCGCGGCGGCGGCTGCGCCATGCCTCTACCTACGCTTCCCCGGCTACCACATAGAGGGTGTAGACACGGATGGAAACGGGGTCTACGAGCTGGTAGTGGAGCTCATACACTGGAACCTCGTCTCCGCCCGCGGGGTCTCCGTGATCAGGTATTGCCTCTCAAACCAGACATACCACTACTACCAGGATCTCCGGGACATCGTGTACCGCGAGGAGACGGTCTTCGGCTACCCCGAGCTATACTACGGCTACAAGCCCTGGAGCAGGTGGGGGGCCTACGAGGGCGAGGTAGACCTGCCCTCCAAGGTCTCCGAGGTACCCCGCTTCTGGGTGGTTGCCAACTATAGCTTCACCCACCAGGAGGGGCTACCCGTCGACGTCGCGACAGACTCCTGGATAACCTATGCCTGGAAGCCTGGCCGCGTCGGCCAGGGGGATGCGGAGATAATGATATGGTTCTACCACAGCAACCTAGTCCCCGCCGGCAGGAGGATAGCCACGGTCAAGTGCCCCACATATATAAATGGCCGCCTCCTCGACGCCGTCTACGAGGTCTGGCACGCAGAGTTCGAGTGGAGATACATAGCGTTCGTCCTCGACCCGCCGCTACGCAGAGGCTCGGTGGCGGTAGACTTCTCATGCATACTGGAGAACGCGGCCAGGCTCATAGACATACATGGCTCCATGTACCTCAACGACGTCGAGCTCGGGGTCGAGTACGGGCTGCCAGGCCACACGAGGGCAGCCTTCAGGTGGGATGTATACCGGTTCTACGTCACCACACATGACCCAGAGACACCTATCAACGCCACTGTCAGAGCGGCGTCCTCCAACGGCACACCCATCCCCGGGCTACCGGTCACGCTCCAGGGTATGCACGCCGGCGAGACGGGCGGTGACGGCTCCTACAGGCTGCGGCTCAAGCCGGGCCTCTACACCGTCGAGGTGCCGCTACACTACGTAGGCGGGGGCCTCAACTGCACCTTCAGGGGATGGGTAGACGGGAGTAGGGAGAACTACACGCTACTGGCACCCGGGTTTAAGAGTATAGCAGAGGCGGTCTACGACTGCAGCACGGCCAGGGAAGAGCCCGAGCCGGGAGGCGCCACCGGGACCGTGGAGCAGCACGGCCCCAACCTTACGCTGAGCGTGGAGCTGGTCAACGCTAGCGGCCACGTGGTCAGCTACAGCCTCCTCATAGAGAACACCGGGGACGCCGCGGCGAACGCCACTATAGAGGTGCACGTGGAGCCGATAGCCGGCGTCGTGGGGCCGGAAAGCGTGGCTCTGGAGCCGGGGTCGGAGAGGAGGGTGAATTACACCATATATCTCCCATCACCAGGCAGCTACACCATAGTGTTCCGGGTAGAGTATGGCGACGTGATCCTCGAGAGACGCGTAGAGGCGGCCTATAAGCCGCAGCCAGCGCCAGCCCCGGCGAAGCCCGGCGGCGGAAGTGTAAACGAGAGTGGGGCAGGCGCGGAGAGTGGTGGCGCCGCCCCCGGTGGCCCGGAGCCCAGCTCCTGGCGGCTCTCGTGGCTCTACTACCTGGGGGCTGCCGTGGCGGTGGCCGCCGTAGCGGCCCTTGTGGCCGCCAGGAGGCTAGGTAAGGTTTAAATCTAACTTAGATTAAAATCTAAGTGATGATGAAGACGATAGATAAGATAGGCGGCTTACTAGTGAAGCCGGACGAGACTGTGACAGCACTCCTCCACGGTGCAGGCAACTTCGCCGAGTCAGTGGCCATAGTACTCTTCTTCTCCACAACCCTCTGGGTCTCGATAGCCCTCCACATAAACAGGATAGCCTCCGCGGCTCTCACCATCGTACCCCTCGAGGCCTCAATACTGGCCTCACGCCTCGCCACACCAGCCATAATAGGCGGCATAGTGTTCATAGGCCTGACACACGACCTGGTGAACTTCCTCGCCGGCGGCGTGGTCGTACACTTCGTGGCAAGCGTGCTGGACGGCGTCGGCGACATGGGGCAGGTGATAGTGTTAAACGGGTACACGTGGGTGGCCCTCGTCTTCCTCCTGGCGGGCAGCATTGCCGTAGCCTTCAGCTTCATAGCCGGTCTACTCGTACTCCTCGCCCTCCTCCCACTCACCTGGATATGGCACATATACCTGCTCGCACGCGGAGTCTCCGAGAGCCACGGCATAACCATGGGCAGAGCCTTCATCGCCGCCATTAGCTGGGATCTCCTGAAGATACTTGTCCTAGCCGTCCTCGCCAAGGTGGTATAGCATGCCCCAGGGTATGAGCCGTGAGAGGATAGCCGGCATAGTGGCTGTCACCATAGCTCTGCTGGCGGTGGCCGCGCCCCTACTAGCCCCTCCACCCGACTTCGGCTTCCTCAAGAAGCTGGGAATAACTGGGGGCCGCGAGGCGCTCCCGATAGACGTGGGCCTAGGCGTACCACAGGTCTTATCCATCCCCGTAACCTATAATGGGAGCTTCAGTGGGCCGGCGGCGCTGGAGATAGATGCGCAGAGCAGCATAGTGCTCCTACAGGAGGGCGGCAGAGAGATAAACGTGGTGGTGCGCGGCGGCCACGACTACAGTGTCAGCGAGAGCGGCGGCAAGATAAAGGTCTCGGCCTCCTCGGTGGTTGTCGTGGTAACCGCGCCGCGCGGGAGCCTAGACTCTGTGAGCCTCAAGTTGATGAGCAGCCTTGTCAACGGCAGCGTCTCCGCGCCGCTCCAGCTGAGGGCGGTGAGCACAAAGTTTTCCATCACGCTCATAGCGGGGGACGGCTCCTCTGATCTGAGGCTCTCCAGCAGCGCCGGCACACTAGTGGTTGTACACGAGCCGGGTAGCGGCGTGAAGCTCTCGGTGAGCGCGGCGCGCAGCGTAGTCGTGGTCGAGGGCGAGTATAGCAGGCAGATAGTGGACGGCCACGCGGAGATAGGCGAAGGCCCCTACACGGTCTCCATAGATGCGGACAACAGCTACCTGGCAGTGAGGGTTACTGGGCGATGAGCGTCCGCATACCGAGGAACAGGCCCCTGCTCGCCCTCCTAGCGCTGGAGGCGCTTTCCAGCGACTCGAGGAGGGCGCTGCTGGGCATACTGCTCGAGGAGAAGGAGGGGCTCCCAGCCAGCGTCCTCGCAAAGAGGCTTGGCCTCACGCTGCCAACAGTGCTCTCACACCTGGACAAGCTCGTAGCGGCGGGGCTTGTACGCCAGGTACCCTCGAGGCGCGGCGGCAAGCCGGTCAAGCTGTACCGCGCGGCCGGGGCCAGGCTCGTGCTGGAGGCGGACCTGCCGACTCTGGCGGCCGTGCCTCCTAGGGATAAGCTGGAGGAGATGCTCAGGATTGCCGTCGCGAAGCTACGGGAGAACGGCGTACTGCCGGAGAGGCTGGACCCCGTCGCCGCCCAGGAGGTGCTCGGCCTTGACCACAGGGAGGCGCTGGTGTTCGCGGACTACTATAACATGAGTAGGGACGCGATAGTGGAGCTCCTCGTCGCTGAGGCGGAGGAGGCCTTCAGGGGCCGGAAAGAGGTGAGCCTAGACGAAATCGAGCGGGAGCTGAAGCTGACGATGTACTGGGCCGTAAAGGTCGCCGGGAGGCTGGAGGAGCTGGGCGCGGTCTCGGTCAGGTACTAGGGGGCTGGAGCTCCGGGAAGATTAGCCTAAGCGCCTCCTCCACGCTTTTTTCCCTGGGTATCGTCACGTGGAGCCGGGTCGGTTTTATGAAGGTCACGCGGGCCCACCCTATACGGGCCCCTATCACAGCCTTGGTGTCGACGAGCACCTCGCCGCGAGCCCTCAGCGAGGCCTCCACCGCCTCGGCGCACTCGGGCTTTATCATCACCAGGTAGGTGTTCGCAGAGGGGCATGTCAGCGTCACTGTCTCGACGCATACCCCGCGAGACATGTCGTGATAGTGATACATCCCCCCTAATATCGCTTTCCGGCCGGGCCATGATTTATAGACGCCCCCTACTAGAGAGTGTGATGCAGTCCCTGCTCATGCCGCCTGCAGCCATCCACGGGTTAGCGGCCATACTGATACCCCTACTCGTCATGGGGCTACTGAGGAGAAGCGCCGTGGAGGCGGCAGCCGCCACGCTAGCCTACCTTGTAGCCGCCTTCTACGCCGCGTCGAGGCTCCCCGAGGCGCTGCGCTACATGGAGTCGGGCGCGAGGATAGGTGCCCTCATAAGCGCCGTCGTCATAGCGTCAATCTATTTCTACAATGTTTACAGGAACCTAGGCTACGAGGAGCAGCTCGCAGCCGAGATAAAGGGCTCCGAGGAGCTCAGGCTCGCGCTCGCAACGTTCTTCGCGGGATTCATAGAGGGTGTCTCCGGCTTCGGCATACCGGTAGCCGTGGTCGCACCCCTCCTATACGCCTCCGGCGTGCCAGCCGAGGTAGCGGTCGCCAGCGTCCTGGTTGGCCACACCTGGGCGGTGCCCTTCGCGAGCATGGGCGTGCCAACGGCCGTACTGGCAGAGTTTACGGGCGTAAGCCTCTTCGAGCTCTCCTCGCTGACGGGCATCTACATGTCCTTCTCCATGGCCGTCGCCGTGCTGCTGGCCTCTAGGATGCTCGGCACCCCGGCGATAAGAGCGGTCATATACTCGCTAATGTCGTTCATCGTGATACCTATAGCGCTCGCACTGGGCCCCATCACGGGGAGCGTCGCGGGGATAGTACTATTCACGATAGCGCTCGTCGAGGCGCTCGGCTTCGAGGGGGCCGCAAGGGTTCTGTCTAGGCTGAAACCCTATATACTGTTGACACTGGTGCTCGCCTCCGCCTTCTACCTGGGCTATAGGGGGCTCACCTACGCGGCCGCACTTATAGCGTTGACAGGGCTCCTCGTACAGGTAGCAGCGTGGAGGGGAGGGCTGAAGCCGGCGGCAGACGCGCTAGAGATGGCGTGGAAGCCCGCGGTCGCCATAACGCTCTTCGCCGCGGCCGCGCAGATGGCCGGCCAGGGGGGCTTCATGCTGGCTCTGGCCAGGGAGATAGCGGGGCTACTCGGCGGCGCCTACACCTACATGGTTCCGCTCGTCGGCGCGCTCGGCGCTTACTTCACCGGCAGCAACACCACGAGTAACGTCGTGTTCGCGGTCCTCCAGGATAGCTATGCCAGGCTCCTCGGGCACTTCAGGCTACGCATACTAGCCCTACAGAACACTGGTGGCGGGATAGGGAGCATGACCTCGCCCTCGAAGATTGCCGTCGGGGCCTCAACCACCAAGGGCGAGGAGATAGAGCCGGAGGTCTTCTCTAGGACCGCGCGGGCACTCCCACTCCTGATAGCGCCACAGGTTATAATCGCGCTCCTACTCCCGATACTGGGTGAATAGGCGATGATAGTTGTCACAGGGTTCAAGCCCTGGGGGAGGTACAGCGAGAACCCCTCCGGCGCTGTGGCCGAGTCGCTGGACGGACTCGAGATAGGGGGTGAAGTGGTGCACTCGGTGACGCTGCCGGTATCCTACAGGGCCGTGGGGGATGCGGTCGCAGGCATATATAGCATGAAGCCGGGGATGGTGCTGCACCTGGGGCTCGACGCCTCCACACCCTCCCTCAAGGTCGAGCAGGTGGCACTCAACATGGCCGACGCGGGCCCCGATGTCGAGGGAGTGGAGAAACGGGGGGAGCCGGTAGTCGCGGGGGGCCCGGCAGCGTACATGGCGTCGATCCCCGTGAGGCGTGTCGTGGATGGTATAAGGGGGGCCGGCGTGCCGGCACGTATATCCTACACGGCTGGGACGTATCTATGCAACTACCTCTTCTATCTCTCCCTGCACCACGCGCCGAGGGGCACACCGGTGGGCTTCATACATGTGCCGCGTACGCCCGGTATGGCGCTCGAGGGGAGACACCCCTCGATGCCGCTCCAGCTGGTGCGTAGAGGAGTGGTAGAGGCGATAAAAACGGTTCTCGGCTAGACGATGAGCCTCCCAGTCTCTTTATCGAATATATGCGCCTCGTCGAGCTTGAACCTAATCCTTATCACATCCTTCGGGTTGGCCTTGAAGTGGCCCGGATACTTTATCTTCAGTATCTTGTCACCGTGCTTGAAGTCTATTATAGTCTCCCCTCCAAGGGGCTCCGTGACGAATACCTCCACGGGGTAGCCTCCCTCCTCGACGATCTCTATGTGCTCGGGCCTGATACCGAAGATCACCTCCCGGGGCAACCCCGCGGCTCTCAGCGCCTCGGCCATGCGCTCAGGCAGCTCGATCCTGAAGACGCCGGTGTTGAGCACCAGTTTGCCGTCGTGCTCCTCGACGCTCGCCTCGAGGAAGTTCATGGGGGGCGCGCCTATGAAGCCGGCGACGAAGACGTTCGCAGGCCTATAGTACAGCTCCTCGGGGCTGCCTATCTGCTGTATCCTACCTCTGTTGAGAACCACTATCCTGTCGGCCATCGTCATCGCCTCCGCCTGGTCGTGTGTGACGTAGATCGTGGTGATGCCCAGCTCCCTCTGCAGCCTCTTCAGCTCAGCCCTCATGTAGATCCTAAGCTTCGCATCCAGGTTACTGAGGGGCTCATCCATGAGGAACACTTTCGGCTCCCTGACGAGAGCTCTCCCCAGGGCGACGCGCTGCTGCTGGCCACCGCTCAGCTGACCAGGCTTACGGTCAAGCAGCTCCTCTATCTGCAGGAGCCTGGCCACCTCGCGGACCTTCCGGTCTATCTCCTCCCGGGGCATCTTCCTTATCTTCAAGGGGAATGCCAGGTTGTCATAGACGGTCATGTGTGGGTACAGCGCATAGTTCTGAAACACCATAGCCACGTCCCTATCCTTCGGCGGCAGGTCGTTCACCATCCTGTCGCCGATCCATATCTCCCCCTCATCGGGGTACTCCAGGCCGGCTATGAGGCGCAGCGTCGTCGTCTTCCCGCAGCCGCTGGGGCCAAGGAGGACGACGAACTCGCCGTCCCGCACCTCGAAGGAGACGTTGTCTACAGCGGTCACCTTGCCGAAGCGCTTGACCAGATTCTTTACCAGAACCCTGGCCATGTGGGCCTCTCCGGGATATTCTACCAGAGCTTTCAGTAATATTTGTTTCCTGCCTATACGATAAATCAAAAGATTATTATATACATTTCACCAAAAAATTTTATTGATAAAAATGAGCACACAGGACGGCCTCCTAAAGGGGGCAATCGCGGTAGCTCTCATAGCACTTATAGTATCGCTCGCCGGCGTCGGCTACCTCGCCTCCAAGATAGGAGCCCTCGAGGGCAAGATACAGGATCTCAGCACGCAGGTATCCACCCTCCAGGGCCGGCTCCAGGAGCTAGAGGGTAAGGTCAGCCAGCTGAGTACGCAGCAGCCCCAGCCCCAGCAGCCCCAGCAGCCAAAGCCGCCGCAGGAGCAGGTGACCATAACGGTCGTCGGCCCCTGGTCGGGTAAAGAGGCGGAGTACTTCGGCGAGGTCATAAAGGCTTTCGAAGAGGAGTACCCCAACATAAAGGTAAAGTACGTGACCAAGAGGGCGGAGGACCTCGCGCAGATACTCCCGGTACAGTTCGAGTCCGGCATGACGCCGGGCGACGTGATAATAACGCCCTGGGCGTGGTTCATAGTGAAGATGGCCCAGAAGGGCCACGTGGTCGACGTCTCACAGTACGTCAAGAAGGACCAGTACGTCGGGGGAATAGTCGACAACGTGGTCTGGAACGGCAACGTGTGGGGCGCGCCCTTCACGATGTGGCTTAAGCCGGGCTTCTGGTACAGGAAGAGCTTCTTCGAGAAGTACGGGCTGAAGGAGCCGGAGACCTGGGACGAGTTCCTGGAGCTCCTGGAGAAGCTTAAGAAGATACCCGGCGTCAAGAACCCCATAGCGAGCGGCGACAGCGTCGGGTGGCCGCTGAGCGACATCACCGAGCACTTCCTGATAACCTTCGGCGGCCCCGACCTCCAGTACGACCTCATAAGCTGTAAGAGGAAGTTCACAGACCCCGAGGTCGCCGACATATTCAAGACCAAGCTCGTACCCCTGCTCGAGAAGGGCTACTTCAGCGAGCCCATGGAGTGGACGTCCGCCGTCGAGAGGTGGTGGGCGGGGGAGTACGGGCTCTACTTCATGGGCACCTGGATAGCCGGCATGGTCAAGGATCCGGATGACATAGACTTCTTCCCGCTCCCAGGCTGTAAGGCCGTGGTGGGCGGCGCGGACTACGCCTTCGTCCCCAAGTATACGAAGCATAAGGAGGCGGCGCTGACGTTCCTCCACTACATCGCCACTAAGGGCCAGGGCGTGCACGTCGGCACGCGCGCCGGCAAGATACCGACCTGGCTCGGCATAAGCACCGACCAGCTCTGGACACCGATGCAGTCCGTCTACAAGAAGGTGAGGGAGAGGAACATGAAGATAGTGCCCGACCTCGACGACAGCGTCGGCGGCGACTGGCAGACGCTCTTCTGGGATCAGCTTAAGCTGCTCTGGGTGCAGCCCGGCCAGGTAGATAACGTGCTCCAGACCCTGGCGAGGGAGCACCCGCAGTGCGGCGGATAGGCGCGGTGGAGCCCCGATGCGGTATAGGGGCTGGAAACAATTCCTTCTTTTTGTCCTTCCCGCCTACACTCTTATCGCCGTATTTGTGATCACGCCTATCCTCGGGACAATATACCTCAGCTTCGAGACGGAGAGCGGGCTAGGCCTCGACAACTATATAGCGGTTATCGAGGAGACCTCGCCGGACAAGGCCCTCGTATACCTCCAGGGGATGCCGCGGCCGCCGCCGTGGGGCGCCATGGTGCATAACATGGTCTGGATAGCGATACACCTGCCCTTATCCATAGGGCTCGGCCTCGTACTCGCATACATACTGCGTGGCGTCAAGGGGGGCTCCATAGTCAAGTCGATCATGTTCCTAGGCATGGTGGTCCCCATGGTTGTCGGCGGGCTCATGATACGCTTCATGTACGACGAGTTCATAGGCGTCGTGCCCAGGCTCTTCGCCCTCCTCGGAGTGGAGGGCATACTGGCCAAGAACTGGCTCATCTACCCCCAGACATCGCTGATAGCCCTAATACTCGGCTCGGTGTGGCTCTGGACGGGCTTCAACCTCACGGTCTTCTCGGCCGCACTGGAGTCTCTGCCTAGCAGCGTGATAGAGGCCGCGATGATAGACGGCGCCTCCTCCTGGCAGATATTCTCCAGGATCGTAGTGCCGCAGCTGCGGCCGGCGATAATGATAGCGGTGATCATGACGGTCCTATGGGACCTCAAGATATTCGACATCGTCTACGTGAGCACCTTCGGCGGCCCGGGCGGCTCCTCAACGGTTCTCGCACTGGTCATGTACATCTACTTCGCGAGGGCGCTCGACTACGGCCGCTCAGCGGCGGTGGCAATCATCCTGGCCCTGCTGACGCTGATACCGGGTATATGGTTCATCCGGGAGGTGAGGAAGGGTGAGAAGAAAGATTAGCCTCTCAACGGTGGCGGTCAACCTCGTCGCATGGGGGCTGGCGGCCCTCTGGGCGCTGCCGGTGGTGGGCCTCGTAATGGTGAGCGTCAGGCCCTACAAGGAGGTCATACTCCAGGGGTGGTGGACGCTCAGCGGCCACTTCACGCTGGACAACTATGTCAACGCGCTCTTCAACCCCTCCTACTCGCTCGCCCAGAGCTACGTGAACAGCTTCATAATAACCATACCCAGCACCATCGTGCCCATACTGCTCGCGGCGCTCGCTGCATACGGGTTCTCCAGGTTCAGCTTCCCGATGAAGAGCTACCTCTTCCTGGCGCTGCTGCTTATAATGGCCGCGCCGCAGCAGATGGTCGTCATACCCCTCTACATGATGCTCAAAGATATGAGGCTCATCAACACGTTCCAGGGCCTGATACTCATACACAGCTCCTGGGGCCTCGCCTGGATAACATTCTTCATGCACAACTTCTTCGAGATGCTGCCCAGGGAGATAGAGGAGGCGGCGCGCGTCGACGGCGCCAGCGACATCACAATATTCTTCAACATAGTCCTTAGGCTCAGCATGCCGGCGCTCCTCTCCGCGGCGGTCATACAGTTCACATGGGTTTGGAGTGACTTCTTCTTCGCCCTCATGTTCCTGATAAGCCCGGACAAGTACGTGATAACACAGAGGGTTGCGACGCTGAGGGGGCAGTACTACATCGACTGGGGCCTCCTCTCGGCGGGCAGCGTGCTGGCGATGCTCGTGCCACTCCTCATATACGCGCTGCTGCAGAAATACTTCATACGTGGCATGGTTGGCTGGACAGTCAAGGGATGAGCCATGGCCGGTATAGACGATATAGTGGCGATGCTGGGCCGCACGCCGCCCAGGAAGGCCCCGGAGTGGGGCTCCGGCGGCGTCTACGGCCTCAGGTACTATAGGGGAGTCCTATACTACACCCTGGCCTTCGAGGCGGAGGCGCACTTCCTGAGGCCAGGCGGGGAGCGCGTCTACAGGTTCGAGCAGGTGGGCAAGGCGCCTGTCTCGGGGGGCGACACGTACAACGCGGTCGACACGGTGGACGACGAGATATTCTTCGGCGGCTGGGTGCACGCGCCGGCCCGCTTCGGCGGCAGGAAGGGCCGCGGCGGCTACATACTCTTCTACGACAAGTACAGCCACGTGCACAGATACCTTATCAGCGAGGACCGCGTCGACCTGCTGTGGAAGGAGGGGGCGGGCGAAAGGGATGTCTGGGCCGGCGAGGTCACGGAGCTGGTATACGACCCGGTAAACGACAGGCTACTGGCCGCCAGGGGCGACGGCCACCTCAGGCTGGGCGTCTACGCCGTGCCGCGTAGCGGCGGCAAGGCGGAGGAGCTCAGCGGCCGCCGCGCGCTCAAGGGGGCCCTACACTACGACCATGCCTGCTTCGACTCTATGAGGGAGTGGAGGTACGGCGTAACCGAGGTGCAGTGCCTCGACCTCGTGGAGAACAAGTGGCTCCGCGCTCCGGTAGACTACAGGGGGCACAGCGTGGACGGGGAGCCGCACTCCTCGACGCCCCTCTCGGGATGCGCCGCGTCCGCGTATGGAAGGTACATACACTTTGTGAGGGGTGGCTTCATAGCCGGCAACCCCGTGGCGGAGGAGCCCTTCTGGTACTACAGGCTGATGGACTTCGGCAGCTCCGGCTACGGGCCTCTGAGGACGAACGCCGTCACGCTCGGCGGGGGCGTGCTGGTCGCGTATAACAGCTATTCGCACGGCCTCCTCTACCCGAGGAACAGTGATGAGGAGCAGCTTGCGCGCGAGAGGAACACGCTAGTCGCCCCGACGGTCCTGGTATACCTAGCCCCCCCGCTCGCAAGGATAGTCGCCGTCCTAGGGGCGAGGGCCACTTCGCTGGAGTACGCGGGCGGCCGCCTGCTCGTCGGCACGTCGACCACGGCCAACTACGAGGCCTATGACGCGGCTCCCGTCGAAGCCGGCTGGAGGGACATACTCGTCTTCGATGTGGGCTCGATGCTCATGAAGCCGCCGCCGCTGTACATCAGGGTTCCGGGCTGGATGGTTCAGGGTAAGGCCTGGGGCGGCATACCCCTGACGGGGTATAGGGGTGCACGCCTGGTTCTGCGCAGCAAGAGCGGCTGCAGGCTCAGGGTGATTAGCTATGATGCTTCCCTGCCGCCAGGGGGCTACGAGGCTGACACGGTGACGCTGGAGAGGGGTAGGGGCGTTGTTAATCTCGGCGGGTACGGCCCCATCGTCAGCTTCAGGGTGGAGGAGGGCTGCCTGTCCTCGGCCTCGATAATCTTGGAGCCATAATGGTTGTAATACTATAGGATGAAACAGTGTACCATGATATTTTTCTCACATCTCCGGGGTCTAATATTGCAATGCACATCCCCGACGGCTTCCTCGACCCCGCCGTATGCCTGGCGGCCTACGCGGCCTACCACTCGGGCAGAGGAGCCTGATACCTGTTATGGCTGTTAGCGTGCTCGGGGTAGGGTCTACGTCATGGGGAATAGTTCTAAAAAACAGGGAGGCCGGCTCCGAGGCCCTAGGGGGAGAGGCTCAGGGGGCTGGGCTTCTACGAGCCAGAGGCGCTGGCCGAGATGGCTGGGTGCAGGCGCTAGCACTCCCGGATATCGAGGGCGTCCTTTATCAGCCGTATCATCTCGGGCATCGCGCTCGGGTCGGTGCCGGTGACGAGGTTGCCGTCCCTCACAGCCTTCTCCTCTGCGATCACGGCGCCCGCGTTCCTCACATCGTCGTGTATCGCATAGTATGCGGCGACGCGTCTCCCAGCTATTATCCCGGCCGAGATGAGCACCCAGGGTGCATGGCACACCGCGGCGATGACGCCGCCCCGCTCATAGACGCGCCTCACGAGCTCCAAGACCTCCCTGCTACGCCTCAGCCTGTCCGGGGCATAGCCACCGGGGATCCAGAGTAGGCTGTACTCCTCAGCCCTCCCCGGGTCGGCTGGCTGCCCAGCCTCAACCCTAAAGCCCTGCTTCCCATGGTACGCGCCGGGCCTCGGCGCCACGAGCTCTACTTCGAAGCCGAGCTCCAGCAGCCTGTAGAGGGGGAATATAAGCTCCCTCTCGTCGAAGTAGTCCTCCACCAGTATAGCCGCCTTCACCCCCATCCACCATGGTAAAGACCGGCCGGGGGGTTAAATCTCCCCCGCCTCCCCGGGGCCAAAGGTTTTTCACACCCCACGAGTCCTTCACATACCCGGGATGCTGGGTGAAGGGTGACTACGGGAAGCTCATAGGGGTCGCGCTCGCCGCCGCGGTGGCCGTGGCGCTCCTAGTGCTCATCGTGGCCGCCAGGCATAGCGGGCCGAGCCCGGAGGCGGCGCTACAGATAGCCCTAGACATGGTGTCCCGCAGCAGGGGCTGGTCCTTCAGGGAGAAGATAGTTGCCTGGCTACACGGGGAGGCGTCGGAGGTCAGGGCCGAGGGCGTGGTCGATGCCGAGAGGGGCGCCCTGAGGTCGACGATAGTCGTCAGCCGTGGCGGCGGGGCCCCGCGGCTCTACATATACTACAGGAACCGCAGCGTGGCCCTCATAATCTACGAGGGGGGCGTCGTCAACGCAACGCAGTCGAAGTGGAGGATAGAGGACACCGTGCTCTACCAGGCCATCTCTGCGGCCCTCGAGGAGCCCGAGAAGGAGATCCACAGGAGGGATGACGGCCTGGTCGTCGTCTCCACAGGCCGCCCCACGCGTAGCGCGGAGGCCCTCTATGAGAGGCTCTTCGCCATGGCATACCCGGAGGAGGAGCCGCCGCGGCCCGACACGGCCAGCATACTCGTGACGCTGTCGCCTAGCGGCGAGCCCAGAGGCCTCCTAATGGTCTACTACCTGAACGGCGACAAGGTGCTGGAGGCGGTCTACGTGGTTGAGGACTTCAACAGCCCCCCTGAGGTGGAGCCCCCGGTGAGGGGTGAAACGGGTTGAAGGCCGGGGATCTGGCGGAGCTGTTCAAGCTCAAGCAGACAGCGCTCCTCGTATTCACCGGCGCCGCCACATACCTCGCATTCGCCCCCAGGCCGGACGCGTATACTCTCTCCCTGCTGCTGGCCTCGATGCTGCTCTCCGTAGCCGGGACCACGGGCTTCAACATGGTGCTTGACGCCGACATAGACGCAGCCATGTTCCGCACCAGGAGCAGGCCGCTCCCCTCGAGGAGGATGACGCGGGGCGAGGCGCTGGCCGTCAGCGCTGCAGCGCTAGTCGCGGGCACGGCGCTAGGCCTCCTAGTCAACATATACGTCGCCCTCGCCGGCATACTCGGCTTCATACTCGACATCGCGGCCTACACGCTCCTCCTCAAGAGGAGGACGCCGCTCAGCACGGTGGTCGGCGGCTTCGCGGGCGGCATGCCGGCGCTGGGCGGCTGGGCGGCGGCGACGGGCAGCATAGGACTGGGCGGCGTGACGCTAATGCTCGTGGTCGCCGCGTGGAGCAGCCTCCACATATGGACCCTAGCCGCCTACTACGCCGATGACTACAGGCGGGCAGGGGTGCCTATGCTCCCCGTGGTCGCCGGCGAGAAGGCCACCGTGGCCGCGGTGCTAGCTGTCATAGCGGTCGTTGCCTCCCTCAGCGTCGCAGCCTACCTCCAGGGTCTCGTAGGGCCGGTCGGTCTCGCGGCTTCGCTTGCCGCGCTGGCCGTGGCGGCTATACATGTGGCGTCGTCGCTCAGCGGCGAGTATAGGAGGAGGATGTTCGCCGCCTTCAAGGCCGCTAACGCGTACATGGGGCTATTCTTCCTCTCGCTGCTGGTCCACAGGCTAGTAAAACTTTAGGTTCCACTCCCTGAGCCTACCATAGTTCTTCTCGAAGAGAAACCTCCCATACACCCTGGATCCGGCCAGCACGTGGGGCAGCCACAGCCTGTCGTCCTCCCACATCTCGTCCAGCGGCAGCCTCTCGAGATCGGCCCAGAAGGGGCCTGCCTCCTCGCTCTCCCTGAGGCGGCCACTATACCTGTCGGCCGTGAACACGTGGACGGTCAGCTCGGGGCCCCCGTCGGCGTCGCGGAACTCGAGCACACCGCGGTACGCCAGCTCTCCGGCCTCCAGCCCAGTCTCCTCCCTCAGCTCCCTGAGGGCCGCGCTGTATATGTCCTCGCCGGGCCTGACCTTGCCGCCCGGCCCGTTGACCTTCCCGGCGCCGAAGCCCCGCTTCTTCCTTATGAGCAGCACCCTGCCGCCCTCCACGACGTAGACGAGCGTCGCGACGACCACCATGGGCACCAACGCTCTGGGCGTGGAGCCAAATATATACCCTCGGCGCCGATACATCTCCCGGGCTACCGGCTTGAAGGAGACGCTCCGTGTGGGCATAGCGCAGATGCACAGCCTCCTCGGCAACGTGGACAAGAACCTTGAGAAGCACATAGTGTACATCGAGCTCGCCAGGAAGGAGAAGGTGGACCTCCTCGTATTCCCGGAGCTGTCGCTTACAGGCTACCTCCTAAGGGACATAGCCTACGAGATAGCGGAGGACGCCGAGGAGGCTCTAAACGAGATAGTTGGCAGGGCGGAGCCCATGTGCATAGTCCCCGGCCTCGTCAGGGAGGCCCGCACCGGCATATACGAGAACAGCGTCGCCTACGTCTGCGGCGGCGAGCTTCACGGCTTCTACTCCAAGCTCTACCTGCCCGACTACGGCCTATTCGAGGAGGCCCGCTACTTCCGGGCCGGGAGCGTCGCGGACGCCCGGGTCCACGAGTGGAGGGAGTGGAGGGTGGGCTCCATAATATGCGAGGACGCCTGGCACCCGGAGCCCGCCGAGCTCATATCTAGGCGGGGCGCCGACGTCATAGTTATCCACGCGGCGAGCCCTATCAGGGGGCTCTACGGCACCGGGGATACGCCGCCGGAGAGGGTCTGGGAGGCAGTGGCCGTTACGAGGGCGGTTGAGAACGCGTCCTACGTGGTCTTCGTCAACCGGGTCGGCCCCGAGAACGAGGAGTACTTCTGGGGCGGCAGCATGGTCGTCAGCCCAGAGGGCGAGGTCGTGGCGAGGGCTAGGAAGATGGAGGAGGACTTCCTGGTGGTCGACCTCGACATACACAGCCTCCGCACGGCGCGCCGCTTCAGCAGCTACAAGCTGCACCGCGGGGACGTGCACGAGGCCCTCGCGGAGCTGAGGTGAAGTAGTATGGGCGTGCTACCCAGGCTTAACGTGGAGAGGGTCGCCGACTACCTCGCGAGGCGGCTCAGGTGGTATGTGAGGGACTACGCGGGGAAGCGGGCCGGAGTAGTCGGCGTCAGCGGGGGCGTCGACTCCGCGGTTACCGCGGTCCTCACGGCTAGGGCGCTAGGCCCCGAAAACACCTACCTGTACCTCCTGCCATCCTACTCTACGCCGCCGGAGGACATAGAGGACGCGATGTACGTGGTAGAGTACACGGGCGTACCCGAGGAGAACTGGGAGCGCATAGACGTCGACCCCGTGGTCGAGGCCCTCGACGCCCGGCTCGGCGGGATGACGAGGGTGGAGCGGGGCAACGCGACGGCCAGGGTCAGGATGATAATCCTCCACCAGAGGGCCTACAGGCACAACGGCCTCGTCATAGGCACAGGTGACAAGAGCGAGCTCCTGATAGGCTACTTCACAAAGTACGGGGACGGCGGCGTCGACGTGCTGCCGATAGGCGGGCTCTACAAGACACACGTAAGGGAGCTGGCTCTGCACCTCGGCCTCCCCGAGAGGATAGCCTACAAGCCCAGCTCGCCGAGGCTCTGGCCCGGCCAGACGGCCGAGGGCGAGCTGGGGGTCGGCTACACGGTTATAGACCAGATACTCTACCTCCGCTTCGAGAGGATGCTGCGCGAGCAGGAGATAGCGGCGAGGCTCGGCATAAGGCTGGACACGGTCGAGAAGGTCGTGGGCCTCGTGAAGCGCTCCCAGCACAAGAGGCTTCCACCCGAGGTGTTCCACGTCGGCATGCGCGACCTGGGCTCCGACTGGCGCTACCCGAGGGAGTGGTTCTAGTGCCTCTCAGGGCTAGGCTCGACAAGCTACTGGAGTATGCCGGCGAGGCGGGCTACGACATAGAGTCTAGTGGGGGCCGCGTTCACCTGCGCTTCTACCCCCCGCCCAGCCCCTCCTGGGGTGAGGGCGCGGCTATACACATAGTATTCTCGGTGGAGGAGGGGTATGCGCTGCTCGAAGAGGCATGGCTCGAGACGGGGGATGGGAGGGTGCGTATAGAGGAGGAGCTGCTGGCGCCCTGGCTTCTCTGCATAGACCCAGGCCCCGGGGAGGGCCACAAAGAATATTGATGTCCGCGACAAGTGTGAGGCGGGTATAAGGCTTGGGCCGTAGCGCCAAGTTCAACCTCGGGATCCTGGTGATAGCGGGTATACTCGTGGCGGCCGCCATACTTGCGGTCTACCTACTCACCCAGAGGAGCCAGCCGACCCTCCAGGAGCTGGCTGAGCGGAACCCCGATCACTACGCCGTCTACAGCGTCGTCGCCGAGGCCGCCGGCACCAAGAAGAACGCGACCCTGATCTACGCTAAGAAGGGGGAAAACTTCGTGATGGCGGCTAAGAGCGACCAAGGGCTGAACAGGGTTATCGTGATAGACGGGAAGGCGTACTTCTGTAGCGCGCCCGTGGGGGCGCAGTGGAGCTGCAGGCCGATGAGCCTAGAGGCTGCGAAGCAGTATACAATGAAGTATATCATAAAGGATCTCAGCGACGTCAGGCCGCTGGCCCCAAAGCTCATCGCGGGCGAGTACTCCTACTGCTGGGGCGGGATACTCCCCTCGAACACCGCGAGTGTTGAGACTAAGGCGGCCATATGCATGAACACGAAGGGCGTCGTGACGAGGATTGTCACCGAGACCAGGGCGGGCGGGCAGGTCGTCCAGAGGGTCGAGGTGACGCTCACCAAGCTCTCATGGAGCGTCCCCGATAGCCTCTTCCAGCTGCCGGCCGGCCCCGTGTCCCCGTGACCCCTGGGGCTCGAGTAAATTTTCGGTGACAACCTTCTATATATCTAGGCCTGCCCGGATATCACCTAGAGTGGTATATCGTGATAAGGTATGAGGGCGTCACGAAGAGCTACGGTGGCGCCGAGATACTGCACGGCGTCAGCTTCGATGTACGTGACGGCGAGGTCTTCGCCCTCCTAGGCCCGAACGGCAGCGGCAAGAGCACGCTCCTCAAGATGTCGATAGCCCTTGTAAAGCCTGACGCCGGCAGGGTGCTCCTGGGGGATCTCGACCCAGCGGCCGACCCCGTGGAGGCGCGCAGGCTGGTGGGCTACCTTCCCGAGGAGCCGCTGCTCTATGAGAGCCTGAGGGCGGACGAGTACGTGCGCTTCATACTCGACGTGTATGGGCTAGACGTGGACTGGGGCAGGGTGGGCGAGCTGGCGAGGCAGCTGGGGCTCTGGGAGCACGGGTCGAAGCTCGTGGGAGAGCTCAGCCACGGTAACAAGAGGAAACTCATGTTGCTCACAGTGATGCTCAGGCAGCCCGCCTACCTCGTGCTAGACGAGGTCTTCTCGGGGCTCGACCCCGTGTCGGCTGTGAGGGTGAGGGCGTGGATGCGCTCCGAGGCCGACAGGGGGAGGCCCGTGCTCTTCTCGACGCATATACTGCCCATAGCGGAGGCCCTGGCCGACCGTATAGCGATAATCTATGGCGGGCGGATAGTGGCGGAGGGCACGCCGCAGGAGCTGAAGGAGCTCTACGGTGCCCGCGAGCTCGAAGAGGTGTTCCTCTCGGTCACAGGCCACGCCGAGGAGTACGAGGAGCTGCTCAGGATGCTCGGGGAGCAGGGAGATGAAGGCTAGACGCATAGCCAGGATAGTCGCCGCGGAGGCCGCCTACCGCGCGAAGAGGAGAAACCTCAGGCTGGGCGTAGCCCAGGCCGGGGAGGTATCGGCTGTCAGGGCGAACGTCTTCCAGGGCATGCTCTTCACGCTCTTCTCCTCGATCACGGTCTTCGCCCTCGCCTTCGCCGAGGACGTGGAGACCGCCCTGCTCATGTTTTTCGGCAGCGTAGCGATGACCGCCTTCTTCAATATAATGTACGTGACGTCCTTCACGGCCATATTCTTCTCAGAGGAGCTCTACAAGCCGCTACAGCTACTCCCAATCGAGCCCCGCAGCCTAGAGAAGATACTCGTCACAGCCTACATGCTGTACTGGGGAGGCCTCTCGGTCTCCGCGCTCTGGATCCCAGCCGTCATAGCCGCGCCGCTCATCGCGCCTAGGTACACTGCCTACGCCCTCCTAGCGGGCGGAGCCGCCCTAGCCGTGTACATAGCCTCGACCCAGGCAGGCCTTATACTCGGGTCATACTCGCGTCTCGCCAAGAGCAACCTCTTACTCAGCATGGCCTCGGCGGCCGGCTGGGTGCTCCTGATGCTCGCCTTCGCCTTCCTACCCCAGATCCCCGTATACCTCCGGGGAGCAGGCATAGGCCTAAGCCCCCTCTACGCGCTCATCCCCTTCGTAGGCTTCATAATGGCCCCACTCTACCCCCTGCCGGCGGCAGCCTCGCTGGCGGCCACGCTGGCCATCCTATACGTCCTGGGCGTGAAGGCCCGCCGAGTATACCTAGGAGAGCCCGGCCCGAGGCTGCCCCAGCGGCGGACCGCGGGGTTCAGGCCAAGGAGGCCGCTCGGCAGGGTTGCAGGCCTGGTGAGGAAGGACTACCTGCTCCTGCTCCGCGAGCCGCGCAGGCTAGCCGGTGTCGCATACCTATACCTGTTCCCCTTCATCTTCATACTCGGGGGCGCGCTGTCCGATATGTGGAGCGTCATAGCGGGGGTGTCGATGGGCGTCTCCTCGACCCTGTGGATATACCTCGAGGGGGAGGCTGCCCGCCACCTCTACGAGCTGCCCCTGACCTTCCTGGACGTCTACCTCTCTAAGCTCGCGGACTCGCTGATACCCCTAGCCCTAGTAGCCACTGCGCTTCTACCGCTCCATGCGTCGCCGCTCGCAGTACTCCTCCTAGCCCTGGGGCACCTATCCGAGGCGTCGGCTATGATAGCGCTCACCCTGGCAGAGATCCCGGAGGAGCCGTCGGCTTGGAGCGAGGCCGTGTCCACTAAGGCGCGCCACGTGGCCTGGCTTATAGCGACTATGGCACTCTTCATCGCTGTGCCCCTGGCCGCCTCTATGGCCGGCAGGTGGTATGGGGCTGCTGCCTCGGCTATCCTCGCCGCCGCCTCCCTGGCCGCTGGCGCCTACTCTTCCTGTAGGAGGGGGGCCCTTTAGCCGCGTAATTTTCATCGATAATATTTATTTTCCACGCCGCCGAGTCCTAGAGTAGAAGTTATACACTTTTTATTTTTACCACTTCATAAATATTATTGTGAAAAGGTGAAAGCAATTTATATTCCCCTCTACCCATTCACCTGGCATGAAGCTAATATACCTGGTCCTAGACGGCGTAGCTGATAGACCGCAGGACTACATGACATCGCTAGAGAAGGCTAACACCCCCGCCCTCGACTCCATAGCCAAGAGCTCCAAGTGCGGCCTAATGTACACCATCGGCAAGGGGATAGCGCCTGAGAGCGACGCGGCGGTGTTCTCCATACTGGGCTACGACCCCCACAAGGAGTACACCGGCAGGGGCCCCATAGAGGCTGTCGGCGCAGGCCTCGGCCTCAAGGAGGGCTACGAGGTGGCGTTTAGGGCCAACTTCGCCACCGTCGACCCGGCCACGCTGAGGATAATAGACAGGAGGTGCGGCCGCACACTGGAGAGCAGCGAGGCCAAGGAGCTAGCCGCGTCGGTCGACGGCATGGAGCTCGGCAAGTACGAGGGCTACGCGAGGGTAGTGGCGACCGTCGGCCACAGGGCAGTCGTGATAATAGGCAGCAGGAAGTACAGGCTCTCCGACCAGGTTAGTAACACGGACCCGGCCTACGAGAAGAAAGGCTACATATCTATTGCGAGGAAGGAGTACGAGCCCTACATAGCGGAGGCGAAGCCCCTGGAGGACACGGAGGAGGCACGGCGGACCGCGGAGCTCGTAAACATATTCACAAGGAAGGTCATAGAGGTGCTCGACAAGCACCCCGTCAACGAGAAGCGCCGCAGCGAGGGGAAGCTGCCGGCGAACGCCATACTGCTCAGAGACGGCGGCGGCCGCCTACCTAGGGTGAAGCCTATACGCGAGCTCTTCGGTCGCAGCTTCGCCGCGGTAGCTGAGATGCCGGTGGAGATAGGCATAGCGAGGATACTGGGAATGGACGTCGCGAACGTGCCGCCGCCCACGGAGGACAAGGAGAAGGACTATGAGGAGAGGCTCGCGGCAACGCTCTCCCTGCTCGAGGACCACGACGTTGTATACGTACACCTCAAAGGCCCCGACGAGCCCGGCCACGACGGCGACTTCGACAGGAAGGTTAGGGCGATAGAGCTCATAGACAAGTACTTCGTCACACCGATGCTCGACGAGATAAACCCCGAGGAGACGGCGGTCCTAGTGACAGCTGATCATGCGACGCCATGGACCGTGAAGGCGCACACCGACGACCCGGTCCCCGTCGCCCTAATGGTCTACGGCGTGGAGCCGGACAAGAACGTCAGACAGTTCGCCGAGAGGAGGTGCGCCAGAGGCAGCCTGGGGGTAATAGAGCACGGCTGGCTCCTTCTGCCAAAAGTGTTTTCCATAATCGAGGAAGCTGAGAGGAAGCGTGGAGGGGGCCGCTAGCCGGGGGCGCCGGCGCCACGCGGCCCCTCCTTTTCTACCCCCGTGGTCAGCACCCGTACTTCGTGTATAGCTCGAATCTACCGCACTTCGCCAAGCCCCCGCAGACCCGGGGGTCGCCGCGTCCTCTCAGCTCTCTAAGCTTCACGCCTATCCTGTACAGCTCCGAGGCCAAGCTGCAGTCACCCCTGTAGACGAGCTGTGCTATCACGTCCAGCGCCCGCCTATACATCTCCACGGCCTCCTCAATGTCTCCACGCCCCTCGGCCAGGGCCCCGAGTGCCGCGTACGCCTTGGCAGCCACCGCGTCGGGCTTGCCTCCCAGCATTTCGACGCCCTTCCCCAGGGCCTCCGCGGCGGCGGCCTCGTCGCCCATCACGGCGTGCGCCACGCCCTCATCTACTAGGGAGACGGCGGCCACCCAGTTATCCCCAGTCAGCCTCCTAGCCTCCCTGAGGAGGGGTATGGCGGCCTCAGGCAGCCCCCTCTCTATCTCGGCCTCAGCCCGCTTTAGGAGAAGCACGGCTCTACGCTCACCATACTTCTCGGGCGGGAGCCCCCTCAGGACGTCCGCCGCCAGCCCGTAGAGCACTGCGGCTACGGAGTAGCCGCCGTACTCCACGGCCTTCTCGGCTATTATCTCCGACCTAAAGCTCGTGTACGGGTAGAAGGCGTCGTATAGGGTTTCCGGGTCGGCCGCGGCCACCGCGTCGAGCACCACTACGCCGCCACCGAGGAGCGCGCCGGCAGCCTTCTCCACGAGCACGCCTCCCGCCCCGAGGTGGAGGGCCATCGCCAGCGCCGCCCACCAGGGCGTCTTCGAGGCAAGCGCCTCCTCAGCCCTCGGCAGCCTGCCAGCATGGCGTAGCCAGAGGCTGTTCCTGTAGGCGTAGAGCCCCTCCCCCTCATAGCCCAGCACAACGTGCATCCCAGCAAGCTCCTCGACGCCGCTCCCAGCCATGTCGCCCGGGAACACGGGTAGCCTGGGGAGGCCGCCCAGTTCGACGAGGCCGGCGGACTCGGCCACCAAGCTCCCCGTGTCGCCCGGCAAGGCCTCCACCGTGGCTGTGTCCGCGCGCCCCCCTCTAAGCCTGAGTAGTAGGCTGGCCGCCTCTATGTACACCGGCGAGCCCCCGCTCTTCTCCACCAGCCTCTCGACGCCGTCGCCGCTATAGTCGACGCCGTCGAAGTCCAGTATCCTAGCGGCCAGCGCGGCCAGGTAGTCGTCGCCGAATATCCTCTCCTCCCCGTCTTCGAGCCATACGGTGGGCGCGGCGGCGCCCGGCGAGGGACTGGGGGACACAACGAGGACGTGGCTGCCCATCCACTCCTGCGGTGCACCGTAGATTATCCTCATCCCCCTCTCGGCAGCCTCCCTAGCTACGAGGTATAGCATCGCCGTTCTGCCGCAGCCAGGGCACCCCCTTATCGCCGCGCCGCCCCGGGAGGCCTTGTCGAGGATGCGCCTAGCCTCCTCCCTAACGCCGCTGTGCTCCACGTCGACGTGTAGGGGCCAGAGGAACCCGTGGATGGCGGCGAGCCCGGTCGGCGTCACGGGGAGCAGGGGTGGAGGAGGCTCGGGTCGTGCCAGCCCCCTGGCCAGCCTGTCCACAACCTCCCCGGCCAGGTATACCGCTAGGCGGGCGGCCTCGCCACGCCTCCCTTCAAGCCGGCGCGCCCTCGCCGCTAGGTAGCTGTACAGCTTCTCCGCCGCCTCCCTTGTGAGGAGGCGGAGGTCGACGCCGCCTAGGAAGGCCTCTAGGAGTGCGAGCGCGGCCGCCTCGTCGAGGGAGCCTCTGCCCCGCCTACCGGTTATGGAGAAGAAGAGGTCGTCGCTGAGCGTGCCGAGGCATGATCCCAGGGCTTTGTCCACGTCCATGCTGTTTAGTCTGCCCGCTAGGCAGGAGATGAAGTCGTCCACATACACACTTGAATATCTCTACTTATTAACGTGTCTACCGGTGAATGTCTGCGAGGTGACTAGCAGGGGCTCTCCCGCCCACCTGTATAGGCTCATGGAGCCGTCGCCGATCACGACGTAGGTGTCGTGCTCGCTCTCACTTATCACCCAGGAGCCCGTGTTGGCGACGAGGAGCCCCTGGGTCCGCTTAAGCCCCGGCACATGTGTGTGGCCGAATACGAGGCCGCCGAAGCCGCCGGTTATCTCCTTGAGCACCGAGACGGTGTTCTTGAAGCTCTTCTTGGCGACCATGTCGTCGATGCTCTTGCCCCTGCTCCTACCCTTCATTATGCCGGAGAGTGGTACGAGGAAGAGGTACCACACCCTGCCCTGGAGCTCCCTCCACACGAGGATTATCAGGGGGGCCAGGAGGAACACCGCCGCGGCGTAGAGCGCGGCGAGCTCCGACATGTGGGGCGGGTAGGCGACGGAGAATATGACGAATACGAGCGCCGCGGAGAGGATCGCCATAAACCACTCCAGGGGGCCTGGCAGCGCTATCAGAGCCTCGCTGAGCGCGTAGATGTAGCTCTGTATCCTCCATAGGCCCTTCGTCGCCGAGAAGAGCCCGTCGAACTGGTGGCCGTGGAGGAGCACGACGCGTCCGCCGCCGCTCTCGAGCACCACGAAGTCGGGGACTATGTAGAGGTCGCCTAGCCCTAGCTCGCTCCTCAGCGAGATGTTGGATATAACTCGGTCGTGGTTGCCCGAGACATATATCACCGTGGCGTCGAGCCCGGCAAGCCGTCTCAGGAAGTCGTATCCGGTCGCCAGGATGTCGCCGAGCCGCCCCGTCCAGAGCTCGAATATGTCCCCGAGCAGTATGACGGCCTTTATGTTCCTACCCTCCTCGGCCAGCCTGCTGAGCATCTCGGCTAGCCCCCTGTAGTCGGTCTGCAGTACGCCGCGTACACGTAGGCCGAAGTGTGTATCCGAGACGACGAGCGCCTCCTCCCCCTCCCCGAGCCTGACCCTGAGCGTCTGTATCCCATGCATCACGGTGCGCTCTACTTCGACCATGGCGCCAAGCCACATGGCGCCGAGCAGATATATAGGCTTCTCCCGCTATACTGCCCCCGTGGACCGCATATTAGCCACGACCACGCCAACCCTCCCCGGCTACGAGATAACAGAGGTGCTCGGTATAATCTACGGCATGAGCGTCAGGACCCGCGGGCTAGGGGGAAACATAATCGCGAGCCTCGAGGCGCTAGCCGGGGGCCGCGTGAACTCGTACCTACATGAGCTCAGAAAGGCCAGGGATGAGGCCCTTTCAGACCTCATAGAGCAGGCTGAGAGGATCGGCGCCGACGCCGTGGTGGGGGTAGATTTCGACGTCTCCCAGGTGCTAGAGCAGTTCATAGTGGTCACAGCCACAGGCACAGCTGTTAGGGCTCGGAGGGTAAGCTCCACATGAAAAGGGAGACCTACGTCACGGCGACGCTGGCCGTAGTACTGGCCGTGACGGCCGCCAAGGCGGCCCTCTACTTGACGACGGGCAGCCTGGCCGTATTAGCGGAGCTCCTCGACTCGGTGCTGGACATAGTCGTCTCGGCGGCCACGCTCTACGCGGTGAGGAGGAGCACCGAGCCCCCCGACAGGGAGCACCCCTACGGCCACGGCAAGTTCGAGAGCCTGGTGGCGTACACGGTATCCGTCTTCGCGGTTATAGCGGGCGCATACCTGGCGTGGCAGCTCGTCGAGCGCGTGGTGAGGGGCTACACTATAAGGGTCACCGGCGGCGCCCTCCTCCTGGCCGGGGGGCTTGTAGCGGTGGACGCCGCCCTATCGCTATTCAACCTCTACGGGTACAGGAGGCTCGGAAGCCTGGCCCTGAAGGCGAACTACGTCAACTACCTCGGCGACACCGTGCGCGGCCTCGGCGTCTTCATAGCGCTGCTAGCTTACAGGCTCGGTGTGAAGGCCGCCGACCCCATAGTCACAGCCGCCTTGCTGGCGTACTTCGCCTACGAGGCCGCGGGCCTGCTCAGGGAGAGCGCCAGGGTGCTCGTGGATGAGGCGCCGCCGGGAATAGTGGAGAAGGCGTTCTCGGCGGCGCTCCGCGTGGACGGCGTACTGGGGGTCGGGAGGGTCAGGGCCCGCTGCATGGGTGACAGGCCCTACGTCGACATGGTCGTCTTCGTGCCCAGGGGGATAAGCGTCGACGAGGCGCACAGGATAGCGGACAGGGTTGAGAGGAAAGTGAGGGAGCGACTCGGCGGCGCGGAGGTCGTCGTGCACGTCGAGCCCGCCAGGTAGCGGCGGAGCGGTGGAAAGTTGTTTTCCCCGGGCTTTTCTAAGGGTCTTCTAGGGGGTTTCTTATAATATGCTCGCAGTATCAGAGCCTTGGTGATCGGCGTGGAGAACACGAGGGCTCTCATCGCAGTAGCCATAATGGCTACCCTGTTCCTATCGCTGGTAGCGCTATCCCTCGCCGTAGACAACGAGGCGGTCAGCGCCGGCATGCTCATCGCTAACGCGGAGAGGCTCGGCAGCCTGGTCGAGTGCAGGAACAGCGTGATCGCGAACAGCACGGACACCGCAAGCCTCGGCGCGATATGGCAGCAGATACTGAACCTCACCGTGCTCGGCAAGGGGTACCTGAACGCCAGCAAGGCTTTCTACGAGGCAGGGAACTACACGGCCGCGAAGATAGACGCTATATGGGCTATAAGGAGCTTCGGCGACGCCCTTAAGCTCCAGAGCCTCGTGGCCAGCTCCACCGGGATCAACTTCGCCTCCTGCGCCGCGGTCGCCGCCACCGCCGCAAACCAGTCTGGCCTCATGAACGCCACGAGGCTGGCGAACAGGACGCGGATGGTGAACATGAGTCTCAACAGGATCCAGAACATGAGCGGCCTCCAGCTACGCATAAGCCTACTCGAGTCGCGTGTCAAGGCGCTCATGAACACCACGGTGGCTGGAAATGATACTCAGCTCCAGGAGATGCTCTCCAAGGCGCTCCAGCTCCTCAGGTCGGCCAACGAGAGCCTCGTCCAGGGGGATGAGGCCAGGGCCCGCGAGCTCGTCAAGGCGGCTGAGAAGATAATGGTGATGTCTCAGCTGAGGATAAGGGTGAACGCGCTTAAACAGGTGGTCGAGCGCGCCAGGAAGATGGGGGTGAAGCTCAACGTGACCCCGGACGCCGTGGAGAAGCTTAACCCACGCAAGGTGTTCGAGGAGATAGTCAGGGGCTTCCACAGGAACATGTCTCATGGCGTGAAGCCGCCCGTGATAGAGCCGCCCGTTATAATGCCGCCGGAGCACGGCCACGGCCGCGGCCACAGGGGTGGTAACATGACTCCCTCCATACCCGGCCCCATAATGCCCTTCAACATGTCGCTCTTCAACGAGACGCCGTTTAACGTGACGCCCGGTGCGATGCACCACCACGGCAAGGATTAAAACAAAGATATTTTTCCAGTTCACTCCATCTGGGGATTATTCTTGTGCTTAACAATATTCCCTGTTTATGCCGTGCAGAAATCTACCTAAACCCTTTTTATAGGAAAGGGATGTATTGCTCCAAGGTGATTGTGTGGAGAGGAGAATTACCCTGCTGCTCGCCGTGGCGCTGATCTTCTCACTACTCTATATGTCACAGCTACCCGGCGCCCAGCCGGCGGGAGAGTCCCACATCTCGATGGCGGTCTACCCAGACGGCCTGGTGGAGGTCAACTATACCATATACACGAACGGCTCCCAGACCCTCTCCGTGTTCCTCGTGGGGGAACCCCTGGAGGCCTACGGGATACTAGTCGTCGACGGCAACAACAACCCCCTCGCCTACGACATCAACAAGAGCACAGGCGTCATGGATATCATAACCCTAGGCGCAAAGAAGGTCTTCATATCCTATGTCACCGAGTCCCTCACCTCTAAGAGCGGCGAGACCTGGACCCTGAAGTACGTGGCGCCGCTAAGCTCGACGGTCTACCTGCCCCCCGGCGCTCTCGTAACCTATATAGCGCCGGTCCCCCAGGCCGTCGACGCCGTGGACAACATGCCGGTACTCTCCTTCCCCCCGGGCCCCGTCAAGGTGGAGTACATAATACTGCACACGCCACCACCCAGGACGGGGCAGCAGGGCGGCGGGAGCTCCACGCAGACGGGGCAGCAGCCTAGCCAGCAGCCGGGACAGCAGGGTGGGCAGCAGACACAGCCGGGCGAGCAGCCGCAGCAGCCGAGCCAGCCCGGGGGCTCCGAGCAGGGAACCCCCTGGTACTTCTACGCTGCCATCGGCGTGGTGGCGGCGGCAGTGATAGGCGGCGTTGCCCTGGCCCTAGCCGGGAGGAGGAAGAAGATAGATAGGGGCGAGCTCTCCGAGGAGGATATAGCCATCCTCAAGGCGCTGGAGAGCCTAGGCGGCGAGGCCTTCCAGAGTGACATCAAGAAGATAGTGAACCTGCCGACGACCACCCTGTGGCGCAGGATAAGGAAGCTCGAGAGGCTCGGCTACGTCAAGATAGAGAAGAGGTATGGCAGGAACTACGTGAAGATGGTCTAGGCCCCGGTGCAGCGGCTTGGCCGAGGAGCGTGGCTACAGGCTTGTAGAGGAGGCGCGGCTCCCCTGGCCAAGCCTGCCGCTCGAGGACTACGCCCCAGTGGCCGCGCGCATACTGAGGCGCGGCGGCGTTGACGAGCCCGCCGACCCCAGCTCCCGGAGAGGGGTGCGGGTTCTGGCGGCGCTCAAGCTCATAGGCGTCTCGAGGATACCCGTGGGCGGCAGGCCAGGCCTCCTCCTCACGCTCGAGGAGCTGGGCCTCTACGAGGAGTATGAGCGGCCCCGGGGAGGCAGGGTTTACGGCTCGGCGCTGGAGATGCTCAGGGGGGACTGGCCTACCCCCCTTGTTAGGTCGTCGGCCCTCTCCGGCGGCGACCCGGTGTACCTTAAGCTCGAGTACCTGAACCCCTTCAGCCTCAGCGTCAAGGACAGGGCTGCCTGGTACATGCTTGAGAGGGCGCTCGGGGACGGGCTGCGCCTGGATACCCTCTGCGAGGCAAGCAGCGGGAACACGGGTATAGCGCTGGCCGCGCTCGCCGCGGTGCACGGGCTCGCCGCGTGCATAGTAGTGCCGAGCGGCGTGAGGAGGGAGGTCATATCATACCTCGAGGCTCTCGGGGCGGAGGTGCTGGAGAGCGACAAGCCGTTGACGGTCGAGGCGCTCGAGGAGGTGGAGGAGGTGGCGCGGCGCCGTGGAGGAGTGCACCTGAACCAGTTCTACAATGACGCGAACTTCGCGGTGCACGTGCGCTACACGGGCCGAGAGCTTGACTACCAGCTGAGAAGTATAGGCCTGCGGCCATCCACGCTAGTGGCCGGCGTGGGGACGAGTGGCCACCTGGGAGGCACGGCCTTCTACCTCAAGAACAGGTATCCGGGGCTCAAGGTGGTGGCGGTTCAGCCGGCCCCCGGCGACAAGATACCGGGTCTACGGCGGATGGAGACGGGCATGAAGTGGCTCCGCTACGCCGAGCCCGACGTGGTCGTCGACGTGGGATTGGAGGAGGCCATGGAGGCTGTGAAGCTCATAGCGAGGAGGGATGGCATCCTCGTGAGCCCGAGCGCTGGCGCGGCGGCGGCCGCGTACCTCAGAGAGGGATCGGGCCCCGCCGTCGTGGTCGTGCCCGACACCGGGTTCAAGTACCCTAGCCTCTTCCCGGGGAGGCACCGCTAGGGCTATCGGCCCCCCGGGGCCGCCTATGGCCTGTGCGCCCGTGCACTAATATAATAGTGGTGGCCTCTACAGTCTGAGTGGGGGATGACGTGCGTCTCGACCACTTCTGACGGGTGAAGAGGCGGTGGCTGGGGGACCCCCGTTTTCCAGGACGCAGAGGCTCACGCTGGTAGCGCTCTGTGCTTCGCTATACGCCGTCCTAGGCTACCTCAGCTACCTAGGCATATTCGCCCCCGCAGTGGGTGTCGTCAGGTTCTGGCCGGCGGTCTTCGTGCCGGCGGTTTTCGCCGCCGTCTACGGCCCCCTGGTGGGAGGGCTGGGCGCGGCGATAGGCATATTCGTGAGCGACATGGCGATACACGGCAACCTGCTCCTAAGCCTCACCGTGGGGGTGCCCGCGAACTTCCTAGGCTTCTACACCGTGGGCCTCCTCTACAGGAGGGCGCCCCGCCGCCTGCTACCCATAATACTCCTCGAGCTCGCCGTAGCCTCCGCGGCCGCCGCCGCCCTCTACCTCTCGGGCACGCTCCCCCTGGACCTCGCCGTGGCAGCGCTGGCCTCCTTCACGGTGACCCTCATCCCCGTGCTGCTCTTCAAGGGGGAGGAGCGCCGCATAGTGTTCGCGGGGTCAACGGGCCTGATGGTGGGCTCGGCCTGGATAGGCCTGGGCGTCTGGCTCTACAGCCAGGCCTTCACCCTGCCGGACGGCTCGCGTGGCCTGCCCGCCTGGGCCGCTCTACTATGGTTCCTATGGACCTATGTGACGGAGATACCGTTCATAGCGGTCTTCGCGCCGCCCCTCGTCAAGGCGCTGAAGAGGGCGGGCCTAGCGAGGTGAGAAACGGTGGGGCGTGGAGCGGCCTACAGCCCAGCCGGGCTCACCGGGATCTTCTCTACGCACATAGTGCCCGGGGACCCCCTGGCAACCGGGGCCAGGGGCGCGGGCCTGGCGCTTAGGGCCGGGGTCAGGGCAGTGGCGGAGACCACGGAGGAGGGGATAGAGGTGCTGCTCAACGGCGAGCCGGGTGAATGGAGGGTGGCCGCCACTGCAGCCAGGCTCGTAGCGGGCGCCGCGGGCTACGACGGCGGCCTACGCGTAGAGCAGGTGGTGGAGCCGCCCATCGGGGGCGGGCTCGGGACGAGCGGCGCAAGTGCAATGGCCACCGCGCTGGCCGTGGCCGAGGCCCTGGGGGCCAGGCTCTCCTACACACGCCTCGCCGAGCTGGCCCACCGCGCCGAGCTGCTGTGCGGCACCGGTCTCGGCACGGTCTCGGGCCTAGCCGTCGGCGGCCCCGTCATGGTGCTTGAGCCCGGCGCGCCTGGGCGCGACCGCGTCGACAGGTTCCTAGCGCCGGTGGACGTGGAGGTTGTGGTGGGCTTCTACTCCCCAGTAGACAAGCGCAGCGTCATAGGCGGCGGAGGCCTGGAGGCCGTGGATAGGGTGGGTGACCGCGCCCTCAGGAGGCTTGTGGAGCGCCCCGGCCTCGACGAGTTTATGAGGCTTTCACGGTGGTTCGCCTATGAGACCGGCCTCGCCAGGGGCAGGGTCAGGGAGGCCATAGAACTCCTCCTCCGCAGGGGCTACGAGGCGTCGATGGCCATGATAGGCGAGACGGTGTTCGCGGTGGCCGGGGCCGGCGAGGCTGGGGGGGCTGTGGATATACTCGAATCGACCGGCGCCAGGGTTCTCGTAACCCGGATCTCGTGGGAGCCGGCGCACCCTGTCTAGCTGGAAACCTATTTACCCAATCCCCGTGTCATACCATTCGATGAGCATGGAGGACATGTGCCGGGCACACGTCTACGTCTACGGCAGGGTTCAGGGCGTATTCTTCCGCGCCTCCATGAGGGAGGTTGCCCTCAGGTACGGCGTGACGGGCTGGGTCAGGAACCTCCCCGACGGCAGGGTGGAAGCCGTGCTGGAAGGCCCCTGCGACGCCGTCAAGAGGGTGGTGGAGTGGGCCCACAGGGGGCCCCCGCTGGCAAGGGTGGACCGGGTGGACGTCATATGGGAGCCCTACAGGGGCGAGTACCGGGGCTTCACAATAAGGTGGTAGCATGCGGCGCCTCCACCCGGTCAAGGCGGTGGTAGAGGACGCGTATAGGGCTCTAGGCGGCCTCGACGCGCTACCAGTCGAGGAGAGGCCGCTACGGGGGGCAGCCGGCGGCTACGCCGCCGAAAAGGTAGTCTCGACGCGCCGCCTACCGCCGTACCCGAAGAGCGTAGTCGACGGCTACGCCGTGCGCTCAGAGGACGTGCTGCCGGCCTCGCCGTCCACGCCGGTCCGCCTCCGCCTCCTCGACGCCCTGGTGAGGCCGGGCCCGCTCCCCGAGGTCACGCTCGGGGCCGGCGAGGCCGTGAGGATAGAGACGGGCGGCTACCTCCCCCGGGGGGCTGACGCCGCCGTGCCGGTCGAGGACACGGTTGAGGAGGCGGGTACGGTTCTCGTATACCGCCGCGTCGCGCGCTGGGAGAACGTCTCGATGCCCGGGGAGGAGTACGAGCCGGGGATAACGATAGTGGACCGCGGCTGGCGCGTAGACGGCAGGCGCCTCGCAGCGCTAGCCCTGGAGGGGCGTGAGAGGCTGCGCGTATACCGGCTAGCTGCGAGGGTGCTGAACGTTGGCGACGAGCTCCTCGGGGCGGCCGCGGGCTACCCGGCGTACACGCATCTCATCGTCGAGGACTGGCTACGCGGCCTAGGCTTCGCGGTTGCGGAGACGGAGTTCATGGGGGATGACAGGGAGGCGATAGCCTCCTGGCTCTCCCGCGGGGACGCATGGCTGAGCGTCGCGATGGGCGGCACCTCGATGGGCGGCCACGACTATACGGTGCGGGCCATAGAGTCCCTCGAGCCAGACTACATGGTGCACGGCGTTGCCGTACAGCCGGGGAAGACGGCGTGCATAGCGGTGAAGGATGGCAGGCTGATAGCCGCCATAAGCGGGCTCCCCGTAGCCGCTCTCAGCAGCCTCGAGCTCCTCCTGCGCCCCCTCCTGGCGCGGCTCGGGCTCCAGATCCCGGAGAGGCCGCGTGTGAGGGCCAGGCTGGCGAGGAGGATAACGGTGAAGATGGGGGTCGCCGGCTTCGCAAGGGTTAGGCTCGAGCGCAGGGGCGGCGAGCTGGTAGCCACGCCGCTTATGACCGGCGGGTCGGGGAGCCTCAAGAGCCTTGTCGCGGCGGACGGCTACGTCTACGTGCCCGAGGAGAGCGAGGGCTTCGACGAGGGCGAGGAGGTGGAGGTCAGGCTCTTCTAGGTGGCACGGCATGGGGGAGAGGAAGATCTATAGGAGGCTGGTAGCGGTCGACGAGGTTCTGAAGCTCGTGGAGGATGCGGTTCCGCTGAGGCCGCGCGGCGAGGAGCAAGTCCCCATAAGGGAGGCCGTGGGCAGGGTTCTCAGCAGGAACGTCTACGCGCGGGTAGGCTTCCCGCCCTACACTAGGAGCCTCGTGGACGGCTACGCGGTGCACAGCGCCGACCTGGAGGGCGTATACGAGGACAGGCCGGCCCGGCTCAGGCTGGTCGGCCGCGTAAAGACGGGTGACACCGAGGCCCCAGAGATAGGTAGGGGCGAGTGCGCCGAGGTGTCAACCGGCGCCATAGTGCCCTACCCCGCCGACGCCGTCGTGCCCGTAGAGTATACTGGCGAGGAGGACGGCTGGGTGACTGTGTACAGGAGCGTGAGGCACGGCGAGAACATAGACGTAGCGGGCTCCGACGTGGTCGAGGGCGAGGTGATAGCCTGGAGGGGCGAGGAGGTGACGCCCCTGGTCGTCTCGGCGGCAGCCGCGGTGGGGGTGGAGGAGTTCTGGGTGTACAGGAGGCCCCGCGTAGCCGTGATACCGACGGGCAACGAGCTGAGGCCCCTGGGCTCCACGCTCGAGTACGGCCAGGTGTACGACTCGAACAGCCACATGGTCTACAGCCTCGTCAGGCTCATGGGCGGCGAGCCCCGCATATACGGCCCCGTCAGGGACAGCTACGATGAGATAAAGGCCGTGGTCGACGAGGCGCTCCAGTGGGCCGACATAGTCGCCACGATAGGCGGCACCTCCGCCGGCCTCGAGGACTACGTACACCGCGTCTTCGACAGCTACACCCCCGGTGTCATACTCCACGGCGTGCGGCAGAAGCCGGGCCGCCCCCTGGTGGTGGCGGCGGCTGGCGAGAAGATCCTTGTAGGCCTACCCGGCTTCCCCCTCTCCTGTCTCGTGTCGAGCCACCTCTACCTGGCACCCCTCATATCGAGGCTCCACGGCAGGCCGGGGCCGGCGTACCCGGAGGAGGACGTCGTCGTCCAGACCCCGCTGAGGGGTCAGCCCGGCATGACGATGTTCATCCCAGCGGTCACCGCGAGGCGCGGCGGCGAGACGCTGGCCTTCCCGCTCCCCGGGCATAGCGGCCGGATAGCCTCCCTGACGATGATAGACGGCTTCATAAGGATAGGGCCTCGCGACGAGTACCTCCCACGGGGCTCCCGCGCGGCGATGCTTAGGCCCCTCGGGCTGAGGAGATACGATCTGAACCTGATAGGCAGCCACTGCCCCCTCCTACAGGACCTCGCCTCGAGGGCCGGTGGAGGACGGATACGTGTCGTGAGCACCGGGAGCCGCGGCGGCCTCCAGGCACTTAGGAGCGGCGTGGCCGACCTGGCGGGCACCCATCTCCTAGACCCCTCTACGGGAGAGTACAATGTCGCGGCGATGAGGGATATGGGGCTCACCGCGGAGAGGGGCTTCGTGCTCGTCAGGGGCTATCTCAGGGAGCAGGGCTTCGTGTACAGGAGGGGTGAGGCGGTCTCCTCCATAGCGGAGGTGGCGGAGAGGGGCCTACGGTTCGTCAACAGGAACCCCGGCTCGGGGACGCGTCTCCTCATAGAGTCGCTGATAGAGAGGGAGGCGGCTGAGCGCGGGCTGAGCCCGGGCGAGCTGAGGGAGAGGATACGCGGCTACAGCTTTGAGGCGAAGAACCACGACACGGTCGCATACCTCGTAGCCAGGGGGGTTGCCGACGTTGGGGTAGCGATACGCTATGTGGCTGAGAAGTACGGGCTCGGCTTCACGCCTATAGTGGAGGAGCGCTACGACGTGGCGGCCAGGAGGGAGGCGGTTGTAGGGGGGCTCGGCGGGAGGCTGGTGGAGATGCTGAGGGGGCTGCCGAGGGGGCCCCTGGAGGGCTACCCGGGGTACAGGGCTGACGGGGAGACGGGTATGGTCATAGAGGTCTAGGGGTTGCTAGTTTGTAAACAAAACATTTATAGAAAATATGGTATCATATATTGTTTGAAAATGGCTGAGGAGTTTCTCAGGCCTGGAGAATATGTAGTGCTTAGGGGAAAAGGAAAGGTAAAAACCCCCTATGTGTGGAGCGGAGAAGTCGTGCTCACGAACTTCAGGCTCATATTCCTCTCCCACGACTACTCCTTCTACATCCCGCTGGAGGAGATAGAGGAGGTGTGGACGGATGGCTCCTTCCTCTCAAAGACGCTCCACGTGCGTAGCATTAAGAAGCACTACGTCGTGAAGGTCTCTAGGCCTGCGAGGTGGGAGAAGAGGATTAAGGTCTGCTCGGAGAGGATGAAGAGGACTGTGAGGTATCTCCTGGGGGTGCCGGTCTAACGTCCATTATAAAACAATCTATATATTAAAAAAATTTTATGTAGTATATGGATGTATATAGTATGGCAGCCAAGCTTATACGTAAAGTACAGCTGATGGGCGGCTCGACCTACGTCGTATCCCTACCCAAGGACTGGGCCATAAAGCACGGGATAAGCAGGGGCAGCGCCGTCGAGCTACGCCTCCTACCCGACGGCTCCCTCAAGCTCGTACCCGCGACCGGTAAAAAGAGGGTGGAGGCCGTCGTCGAGGCCGGCGAGGGGGTTACCGAGAGCATGCTTGTGAGGGAGGTTACCCTCCGCTACCTCGCAGGCTATAAGATAATAAGGGTCAGGCTCGGAGACGCGGGGGACTATAGCCTCGCCGAGGCCGTAAAGGAGGCCGTTGAGAAGAAGCTTATAGGAGCCGAGATACTCAGCGAGAGCGGCGGGGAGATGGTCATAAGGATCCTCGTCAACACCGAGGAGCTCCCCGTGGACGAGATAATCAGGCAGATGTCCCGGGTCGCCGCGGGCATGCTCGAGGAGTGCGCACAGAGATTCGGTAGATGCGATGTTGGCGTCGACTTCAGGGACATCATCAGCCGCGACGACCTCGTCGACAAGCTATATCTCTACGGGCTGCGGCAGCTATACTCTATACTGAGGGGCTACACGTACCCCGAGGCCGTGGGGCTCCGCGGGGGGAGCGACATCCTCCCCTACGCGTGTGCGATGTCTGACATCGAGCGCGTGGCGGACAACGCGGCTATGATCGCCTATAACTGTGGGAGGCTCAAGAGGGGTGGGGGAGAGGTGTGCGGCGCTCGGAGCATAGCGGACCTGGCGGAGGAGGTGGTGCTCCTCTTCAAGAAGAGCGTGGAGGTGTTCCTGAGGAGGGATAAGGCGGAGGCGTATAGGCTCCTCGAGACGCTCCCCGGCCTCATCGAGGAGCGTGAGGAGAAGATACTCTCAGATCTTGGCAGGCTGCCCCCGGGGGAGGCCCTGGGGCTTAAGCTTATACTCCTCAGCTATAGGAGTGTCGTCGACTATAGCAGGGACATGTTGGAGACCGTGCCCAGGCTTGTCTTCGGGGCGGAAACGATTTAAACAACATCCTCCATGTATGTAAGATGTGGCCATAGTACGGAAATATACGCTAGTGGATATACGTGTACTAAGGCCCCACGAGAGGGTCGACGAGAGACACCTCGAAGAGCTGCTGGAACAGATACTCGCCGACGGCGTACTCAAGACACCGGTAATAGTCGACAGCGAGTCCATGACGATACTCGACGGGCACCACAGGGTAGCCGCGCTGAAGCGGCTCGGCGCGAGCAAGATCCCGGCGGTACTGGTGGACTACAGGGATCCCAGGATACGCGTGGAGAGCTGGGACGGCGTGGAGCCGCCCTCGAAGGACGAGATAGTGGAGCGGGCCAGGCGCGGCGACCTCCTGCCTCCCAAGACGACGCGCCACGTCTACGTGACGGATAGGGGGGAGGTCCACGTCTCCGAGCTAGCCGGGGAGGCTAATCTCCCGCTTCACCTGCTTGGGGCTGGGCGACGTAGTTCTCGAGGGGCTCGCCGAGTTTTATGAAGTCTGCCTCGCGGCACCAGTCGCAGGACTCCATCTTGTAGACGTCGAATTCCCCGCTGAGCTCCAGGTATATCGTGGCGTCTTCGTGGTAGGGGAGCCTCAGCGTGAGCCTGCGCTCCCTGTCGCTGGGCATCAGTATCAGCGTGTACCATACGCCGCCGTCCGGCTTGGAGCCCTCCAGGCCCGAGGGGCCGGCCTTCGCTATAACCAGCAGCCTGCGCTTGAAGCTTATCTCCGTGTCAACGGTGTACCCGTTCTTCACCTTGTCGCCGAGGCTCTTGACGAGGCGGCCGTCGGCTATTATGGCGAAGTACCCCTTACGGTAGCCGCGGCCGTCCCGCCGCCGCTCGTAGAGGACGCCCCTAAGCTTTACCCTTGGCAATTTGGCTCAGGGGGGTATCCCGCCCATGAGACATAAAAGGCTTTTCCGTTCCACGCCTTAGGCCCTCCCGGGGGTATCCGCAAGGGTTTTGTCGTCACACCCGCGTGGAGGCGGGTCGGACCCCCGTAGTCTCTTCACCGATGGTGTTTCCGCTTCCAACGTTATATATGTGGCCCCGGAGGGGGCAAGCCTGAAAATACAGCCCGCGGATATTACTAGTGTGGAGAGGGAAGAACGTGTGGACGCCCTGCTGGACTCCCTGGAGGCCGGGGGCGTCGGCTACGTCGAGATAGCCTTCCAGGACCTCGAGGGCAACCTGAGGAGCAGGCTCATAAAGGCCTCCAAGGCGCGCCGCTACCTGGCGCGCGGCGTGCCCGTAGACGGCTATAGTGTGGGCTACGCGCCGATAGAGGACTCGGACATGGTGGCGGTGCCCGACCTTGGGAGGCCCTGGATCTATGAGGCCGCCGGGTATAAGGCGGCGTTCTTCCTGGCGGACCTCTACAGGGATGGGAGGCCCCTCCCCTGGTACCCCCGGGTGTACCTGAGGGAGCTGCTTGGGAAGGCTGGTGTCGAGTACAGGATGGGCGTGGAGCTGGAGTTCTACGCCCTGGTTGAGGGGAAGCCTATGGATCAGGGGTTCTACATGTCCGCATACCCCCTCGACGCCCTCGAGCCGCTTAAGGCCGAGTTCATGGACCTCATGGAGAGGAGCGGCGTCGACGTCGCGCTGGCCCACCACGAGGTCGGGCCGGGGCAGCACGAGTTCCTCACCCCGCCCTATGACCCCCTGACCCTCGCGGACTTCGTGGTCTTCTATAAGAAGGCGTTGAGGAGCTTCCTTTACGGCCACGGGGTCACGGCGACGTTCATGCCTAAGCCCTTCCAGGGGCTGCCGGGCAACGGCATGCACCTGCACATCTCGGCCTATAGGGGCGGGGAGAACACATTCCTCGGAGACCCGCTCTCGGAGGAGGCCCTCTGGTTCCTCGGAGGGCTCATCGGGAATGCGAGGAGGATAGCCGTGTACACCAACCCCACGGTGAACTCGTATAAGAGGCTCGTCCTGGGGGCGGAGGCGCCGGTATACCTCGTATGGGGGCGGGGCAACAGGACGGCCTATGTACGAGTCCCCACCGCCCACGGCCCCAGCGGCCGGCTAGAGCTGAGGGTCCCCGACAGCTCGGGCAACATCTACCTGCTGGTGGCCGCGGTCCTCGAGGCCGGCCGCCTCGGCGTCGAGGCGCACGCGGATCCGGGGCCCGAGTACCGGGGGAACGCGTACAGGGACAGCGGGCTGCCGCGGCTCCCCTCAAGCCTTATGGAGGCCATAGAGGAGGCGGAGAGGGCGCCGCTCTTCCCGGCGGAGCTGACTGGCCGCTACCTCGCGCTGAAGAAGGCCGAGTGGAAGGAGTACCTGGACTACCTCGACGAGAACAGTATAACCGACGACCCGAACGTGGTTACAGACTGGGAGCGTGCTAGATACATGCACAGGTAGCCCGGGGATGAAGCTGGTTAGGGACCGTATACCGGCCATCGCGCCGGGCCACAAGTATAGGAGGGCGCGCGCGGAGGAGATGCCGGCGCTGCTGGCGGACAAGGTTGTTGAGGAGGCGGTGGAGCTCCGGGAGGCGCTGTCCCTCGAGGAGCTGGCCGACGTCTACGAGGCCCTCCGCGCGCTGGCGGGGGCCCTCGGCTATACCTGGGAGCAGGTGGAGGAGGCGGCACGGAGGAAGAGGGGGGCGAGGGGAGGCTTCGAGGAGGGCTGGGTAATGGTGGATGATTAAGCGGGGCTAAAACGGGTGGAGTAAAATAGAGGCGCCGCCGTCTATCCACCGTGCAGGTGGTAGTGTTCGCCGACATAGACGGCACCATGACCGATGAGAGGGATAAGATACCGCCGGCGACGGTAGAGGCGCTCGCCCGGCTGGAGGAGGCCGGTATACCCGTGGTCCCGAGCTCGGGCAACGCCTACCCGGTGGCCTACACGGTGGCCCGCTACATGCCTGGGCCCGGCTGGGCGGTCGGCGAGAACGGAGGGGTGTACGGGCTCCGCGGCGACTATAGGCTGGCGGCGCCGCCAGCGAGGGACGAGCTGAGGAGGATAGTCCGTGAGCGGCTCCAGGGCGTGCTCGTGGAGAGCTGGCAGAACGAGTTCCGCTACGTCGACCTCGCCTTCCACCCGGCCAGGGGCCTCACGCCGGAGGAGGCGGTTGAGAGGGCGCGCCGCGTCCTGGAGCCGCTGGGCTACGAGGTGCTCAACAGTGGATACGCGATACACGTGCACCGTAGGGGTGTTAGCAAGGGGGCCGTGATACCGCTTGTCGTGGAGGCCATGGGGATGGGTGAGGCCTACGTGGTGGCTATAGGTGACAGCGAGGTCGACGTGGACATGTTCCGCGCGGCGGATCTCTCGATTGCGCTGGGCAACGCGGCGCCCCACGTGAAGCGGGCTGCCAGGGTTCGCGTGGAGAAGGGGTTTGCGGAGGGGTTTGTGGAAGCCGTGGAGATTGTAATTAATTTAACCTAATTTTAATCTAGTTTGGGATATATCTCAGTGTATTTAAAGAAGACTAACTACTTGACAACAATATTTTTAAACTGTCGGACGATGCAACTCTGAGTGACCCCTATGGAGAGGACGTTTGATTGGGACACTTTCGAACAGATAATGACGGGCATATTAAGCCATCTAGACGTCGGGAAGGATATCGAGTATTTCGCCGTCGTCGACGAGGACGGCAACATAAAGTTCTGGGCCGGGACCCGGTCGCTCGACAAGGAGGTCTCGCTCATAGCCGGCAACATGTATAAGCTCGGCGTCGAGCGCGCCATACTATCCTTCAGGGGGCTACATATGATGCTATTCTGGCTAGGCGGCTACGTGGTCGCCGTAACTAGTAGGGACGCCTCCAGCGTCGGCTTCCTAGCTACTCTCATAGAGAACAAGTACGCCGAGGAGATCGAGAGGCTAGAGAGTGTGAAGAGCTTCCTCGGAGAAGAGGAGAAAAAACCCGCTAGCTCAGAAGCTCGTGAGCACGATTTAGGATCCCCTCAGCCGTTGTCAGCACGAATCCTAGGTTAAGGTTTTTCTCACCGACGATCGCTAGGCTGAGTTTTTCTCCCTTAAGTATCACTATGGTCGCGTTCTCGCCGACTATGACGGTGTAGCGCAGCCTGCCCAGCTTGAACTGCCTCGTCATTCTCTCGACGCTGTCGTAGATGGCGGTGAGCTGCGCGCCGACGCCCTCCAGCCTCTCGATCTGCGGGTAGGCGGCGACGAGGAGGCCGTCGTTCCTGACGAGTAGAACCATCTTCGCGGTCGGCACGTTCTGCGGTATCTCGGCTAGTATCTCGTTTAGTTTTTCTTTAAGACCTGTGGTTGACATGGCTAATCGGTAATTATAATGTTGAAGTGAAGATTAAAACTATATCTGTGCCTCAGTACTCCTGGCGCCGCCGCACGGGTCCCCGCGGAGCGCCTCCTCGAGCCCCCGCCTCCTCGCCGCGTAGACATCCTCCATCCAGTCCCGGTACCACTCCATCCCCGAGGAGACGCGGTGCAGCTCCTCTAGCATCTCGAGGCTCCTGCGGAGGTGCCCGGCCACGTCTCCTCTCTCGTATCCGACCCCGTTGAACAGCAGGCACTGCCTCTCACTCCAGTCGCCCGGCTGGTCCATGCCGGGGAAGTAGTGGGGCAGCATGCCCTGGAAGGCTTCGGGCGGGGCGGCCGCCCCCAGGAGCCTCCCCGGGTCGGCGGGGTCGGGGCCGTAGAGGGGCATGTCGTACATGTTCGATGATAGCGCGGAGAAGTCCTCGATGGATATGAAGACGGGCTCTATGCCCTGTCCCTTCACGGCCTCCGCCACCATCCGCGCACCCGGGAGCGAGATGAAGCCGTAAATGTATACACCTGAGAGCGTGATCCCCTTGAAGTCCAGTACCTGCAGCCCCCTGCTGAGCGCCTCCACCATGCTCCGCCCCGTAGCCACGGTGTCGGCCACCACCAGCGTATACCTGCCCCCGCTCAGGGGGCCGGCCTTGGTGTACACGGCCCGGGCCTCGCGCTCCCTGTGATCCCTGTAGGACTGCTCGTCGTACTTCACCCTGATGTATATGTTGTCGACCTCTGCCACCTCGTCGAGGGCGCCGGACACCTCGTATCCCGGGGACCCCCTGAGTATGTGGAGCAGCACGACCCTCTCCTCCAGGCCGAGCTCCTCCATGAGCCTCACGGCGTGGCGCGCGGCCCTCCGGGACCTGGACGCCATGTCCCCGCCCACTATCTCGGGCATCGACGCCAGCTCAACACCCTCGGGCGAGTGCACCACGTAGGCCCTGATCCCGTCTAGGAGCATCCTGTAGAAGGCTGCGCCGCCGCCCCCGCCCAGCCTCTCGGCCTCCTGCACTACGCCGAAGACCCTGGCTAGCTCCTCGTAGTCACGGCTAGGTATGGACGCCACGGCTTTTCAGCCCTTCAATCGCCCGCCCAGACTTATATGGTTTCGCCGCCCCTCCGGGAGACTAATATCTCGCCCCGGGCTATTCACCCAGGCTTAGGTGCTACGCTGTGGCGGGCTTCCTATGGGGTACCTCCGAGTCGGGCTTCCAGTTCGAGATGGGTGACCGGCAGGGCCTCTACGTCGACGAGGGCACGGACTGGTACGCGTGGACCCACAGCAGGGTGGCCCGTGTGAGGGGCCTGGTGAGCGGCGACCTACCGGAGCACGGGGCGGACTACTGGGAGCTCTACCCGCGCGACCACAGCCTCCTCGAGGGGCTCGGCGCTTCGGGCTACAGACTGGGGGTGGAGTGGAGCCGGGTCTTCCCCTCGGATACGCGCCGGGTAGAGGTGGACGCTGTGGCCCGCGGCGGCCTGCTATCCTCGGTTGAGGTCAGGCGGGACACCCTCTGGGAGCTCGACGCCATGGCGGACCAGGACGCCGTGGAGCATTACAGGGAGGTGGCCGCCGACCTGAGGGACAGGGGGGTGGAGCCTGTGGTGACGCTGGTGCACTTCACCCTGCCCCTGTGGCTGCACGACCCGCTCGAGGCTAGGAGGTGGAGGCTGCTCAGGGGGAGGCTGGGCCTGCTCGACCCCTCTTTCCCCCTCGAGGCGGCGAAGTACGCCGCCTATATGGCCTGGCGGCTAGGCGACCTCGTCGACGCGTGGGTGACCCTGAACGAGCCCGTGGTGGCGGCGGAGCTCGCCTACCTGTGGCCCCGCTTCCCGCCGGCGGTCTTCAGCATAGGGGCCTATAAGAGGGCTGTGCTGAACATGCTCCAGGCGCACGCCGCCATGTACGCCGCGGTCAAGAGGTATGACTCGGTGTCGGCTTCGAGGTGGGCGCCGGGGCCGTCATGGGTGGGAGTTACGCAGCACATGGTGCCCGTCGAGCCGTACAGGCCGGGCGACGAGGCGGACGCCCGTGCAGCCGGCTTCGTCGATAGGATGCATAACCGCTGGCTCCTCGACGCGCTGGTGGAGGGCAGGCTCGACAGGGGGATGAGGGGGGAGGGGTGGGAGGAGGCGCCGCAGTACAGGGGGCGGCTCGACTGGATAGGCGTCAACTACTATACGAGGGCTGTCGTCAGGGGGTGCTGGGCCCCGCCGCTGGCGCCGCTCCCGGTGTACCCCTGCCTCGTGGACGGGTACGGCCTAAAGTGCGAGCCAGGCTCCCTGAGTAGGGATGGGAGGCCGGTGAGCGACTATGGCTGGGAGCACTACCCGGAGGGCCTGCTGGAGGTGTTGGAGGCAGCCGCGGGCTACGGGCTGCCCCTCGTGGTGACGGAGAACGGTGTCGCCGACGCCGCCGACAGGCTGAGGCCCCGCTTTATAAGGGAGCACGTGGGCGCGGTCAGGGAGGCCGTGGGGAGGGGGGTTGATGTGAGGGGCTACCTCTACTGGGCTTTGACGGACAACTATGAGTGGTCGGAGGGCTTCAGGATGAGGTTCGGCCTCTACAGGGTGGACTACTACTCTAAGAGGAGGTATGCCAGGGGGAGCGCCGCTACGTACAGGGAGGAGATAGAGAGGGGCCTAGAGTAGCAGGTAGATGTAGGCCGCGAGCGCGGCGACGTAGGCGGATATGGCGGCCCAGAGGAGCCTCGCCAGCCGCTCAGCCCTCTCCTCGTCGACGCCCGACTCCACCAGCACGTTCTCCAGGCCGTTGGCGGCGTGGAAGGCCACCAGTACTGTGAAGAGGACGGCGAGCACCGCGGTCTCGGGGTTCTTGAACACGCCCACAGCCTGCCTGTAGCTGGGCAGGCCGCCGGCCTCCCCGGCTAGGTGCACCCGCAGCATGTGCCAAGCCCCTAGCACGAGCAGCGCTGCGCCGGTCAGCGCCTGCGCCAGCCAGCTCCTACGCGCGTCACCAAGCATAGAGTATCACCGCGATCGTAGCAGCGGCCACGGCCGCGCCGGCCAGCCACGCAGCCAGGTATAGCTGCTTCCTCCACCTGAGGCCCCGCCCCGACTCCAGGACCGCGCTGCAGAGGCCGAGTGCGCCGTGCAGCGAGAGCGCGGCGACCAGGACCGCGTCGAAGGCGAGGCCCAGGGGGCCGTGGAAGACGCTGAGCAGGCTGTTGTATGCCTGCTCCCCGAGCACGAGCACCGATATGTCGACCATGTGGACGAGAAGGTATGCGGCCAGGAACAGCCCGGTCGCCCTCCTAGCGGCGAACGAGACATACTCGAGGCTCCTGCCCCTCACGTCCAGCCACTCCCTGAGAGCCTCGGCAACCCTCATCCAACACCACCCCTCCTCAACGCCCTACCCCTGAGCACCATTATAAGCCCCCCGGGGTCGAAGCCGGTGGGGCAGCGGACGCTGCACTCGAAGGCCGCGTGGCAGCTCCACACCCCCCTCCTCTCGAGGGCGGGCGCTACGCGCCCCCAGTCCCCGGTGAGCTCGAGTGTCTTCGACGCCAGCGCCAGCGCACCCGGCCCCATATAGTTCTCCATGGTGCGCGCTATGGGGCAGGCGGAGTAGCATATCCCACACTCGAGGCAGTCGAGGAGCTTCTCGGGCCTCACCGCCGCCCTGCCGGGGATTCCCTCGGCGCCGCGCCCCGGGGCCGGCTCGAGCGTTGCCGGCGACACCTCCGCGGAGGCCCTGAACATCCTCGACTTGTCCACCGCTAGGTCGCTGACCACGGGGAAGCCGCGGAGCGGCTCCACCACGACTGTGCGCCCCACGGCAACGTCGCCAAGCCTCGTTATACATGCGAGCCTCTCGGCGCCGTTTATGACCATGCCGCATGCCCCGCAGACCCCGTGGTGGCACGCGTGCTCGAAGACGAGGCTACGGTCGCCGAGCCAGGCCTTCTCCAGGGCGTCGAGCACGCTGGTGTCGGGGTCTGCATCGACAACATATTCCTGGTAGCGCGGCTCCCCCCAGCCCTCCTTCCACCTCTTCACGAGTAGCCTCCACTCCATCCGGACACCCCGCTAGAAGTATAGCCAGTATGGAGTCAACGGCTCCTCCGCGGTCCTCGAGGCCGCGTCCACGCCGAGCTTCTCCGAGACGAGGTCGCCCAGCTTCTCAGCCATAAGCCTGGCGGTGGTGAACTTGCCGCCGGCCACCGTGGCGAACCCGGCCACCCCGTCATACTCGTGGTCATAGACCTCGAAGCTCCTGCTCACACCTCTCCCGCTGCCGCCGGCGGCGCCGAGGAGCGGCCTAGAGGAGACGTACACCGCCCTCACCGGCAGCTCGGCCGCGCGGGGCGCCATCTCGGCCGCCCTCCTCACGATAAGCTCCACGTGGCTCCTCGGCGCCTCCACTCCATCCGGGTCGTCGACAAGCCAGCTCGTCGTGCCGGCGACCGAGACCCCCCTCTGGTGTATGACTATGTCCCCGTCGCTCGGCGGGTTAAGCCTGTTGAAGACCATGTTGCCGAGCCTCCCCTCGAAGGCGACCATGACCCCCGGGCTAGGCCTCACAGGCACCTCCACGCCCGCGAGGGCCGCGACCCCGGCGGCCCAGGGCCCGGCCGCGTTCACCACGAAGTCCGTCTCCAGCCTATAGCGCCTCATCGACACCTTGTCATACACCTCGACGGCCACCGCGCGGCCACCCCTTACCTCTATGCCTGTCACCTCGCTGTAGGGCCTAGCCTCCGCCCCGTAGCGCCTCGCCGAGGCTAGGAAGCTGTATATCACCTTCAACGGGTCGAACGTGCCGTCCGGCACGGCGACCGCGGCCTTTAGCCCGGGGTTCAGCTCCGGCTCGAGGCGTAGCGCCTCGCGGGGGTCGAGCTGCCTGACCGGGATCCCCGCCCTCCCGCATCCCTCGAGGAACTCGTCGAGGTACCCCAGGTCCTCCTCGGTCACGGCCACGAAGAGGCCCCCGTTCTTCTCCACGAGGAAGGGGGCGATCCTCCTAAGCGTCATGTTTTCCAGGTAGCACTCCCTGGCAACCTCGGTGTCCCCCACGTACCTGCACCCGCTGTGGAGGAGGCCGTGCGTCCTACCACTGGTCCCGGAGCCTATCGACCCCCTCTCAAGCAGCGTTACACGCATCCCCCGCTGCGCAAGGTCGTACGCGGCGGCAGCGCCGGTCACGCCCCCGCCTATCACCACCACCCTGGGATACGGCATCAGAGAACCCGAGGCATACATGCGATATAAGCCTCGCCCCCGGTCTTTACCACACAGGTAAAACCGAGGGTTTAGCGGCGGCCCGGGCCAACACAGCATAGGTGCCCGCATGGCGCTACCACCCATACTCTCCGCAGCGGTCGCAGCCCTCGCCGTCCTACTCGCCGCGCTCTACAGGCTACTCGGGGCCAGGCCCCTCGCCCACGCCTCCGTGCTCACGCTAGCGGCGCTAGCCATCCTACAGGCTGTCTCCGGGGGCCCGGGCACAGCTGCCCCACTCGCAGCGGCGGCCGCGGCGCTCTTCCTGGTCTACAGGGGTGAAGAGCCGTGGAGATAGAGGGATACTGCCTCCGCTGCGCGGCGCCGATCCCGCGCGGCTCCCACTACTGCCCCAGGTGCGGCGCACCCACAGCCGTACACTATACCTCGAAGCCGCCCCGGATAAGGCTGACACCGGGCCTCGGGCTAGCCCTCCTAGTGGCGGGCGCCGCGCTCTACCTCTACGCCTTCACGCTGGCACCCCCGGAGGCCGGCCCCACGGTGGCCGAGCTCGCAGCCTACCTGGTTCCCGGCGGCGCAGCCCTGCTGCTGGCCTCCCTGCTCTGGCGGGCGCTCAAGCCGTGGGCGATCGAGCTCCTGGTCCCAGCGGGCGCCGCCCTGACGCTCGTCGAGCACGTGCTGCTCTTCGCGATGGGTGTGGAGGCCCCCTCCCTCCTAGGCGTGTTCAAGGCCGGCATAGCCTTCATGGCGGCGGGCGTGGCTGCCTGGCTGATGGCCAGGAGGGAGGCTTCACTCCTCAACACACAGGTGGAGCTCAGCCGCAGCCCCCTCGCCCTCTCCCTGGCCACAGCCCTCCTCCTCGAGCTCGTCATGGCCAGTGGAGGCGCCTTCAGCCCGGCAGCCGTGGAGAGGAGCCTCCTCGCGCTCACCGCGCTCGGCGTAGCCGTGTGGCTCACCTGGCACTTCTACGCCCCCCGCGTCTTCAAGATGTATATCGGCTCCACGCCGGGCACGACGGTCATGCTCGACACCGGGGTGACCAGGGAGGAGCTGGGATACGAGTTCACCACGATACTGCTGAGATCCTTCACGCTCGTGCTAATGGTGTTCTCGGCGATAGTGCTCGCCCTACAGCTCGCCTCGCCCCAGACAGACCTCTCCTCCATCCCCAGCTTCATATCCGTCGCCAAGTACTCCCTAGCAGCCGAGGTCGCACTAGGCGTCTTCGGGCCCCCCGCCTACTGGCTCTCAGACGCGCTGGACCTCAGGGTATTCGACAGGGCGAGGCTCACCCTGGAGAAGGCGGCCCCGATAGACATGCTCGACAACATGGTGGACGCCTTCGCGCTGCTAGGCTTCCTGCTAACGCTGCGCGACATAACCCTGGCCGTCACGCCGGCAGACGCCAACCCGGCCCTCTACCTCCCCGTGGCGATCTTCAACTCGGTACTACTCTTCTACTACTACGTCGCGGTTACGCTGCCGCCAGCGCTCATAGCGACGGCGCTCTACCACAAGTACTCCTTCAGGGGGCAGCTCCAGGCACTGCTATCAGAGCTCAAGCCCCTCGGCGTAGACGCCCTCCCCGCCCTCATCGGGGAGGCTAGTAGAAGCTCGGGGGGAGAGCGTCAAATATCCTCATGAAGCCCAGGTAGAAGGGAATGTAGACAACCTCCCTACCCTTCTCGATGGCCCCGAGTATCGTGCGGGCAGCCTTCTCCGCGCTCACAGCCCAGCGCGGCTCCGGGAGGCCCGCCCTCTCGAAGAACTCTGTCCTCACGGGCCCCGGGAGCACCTCGATGAGCCTTATGCCGCGGCCCCTGAGCTCGCCGCGGAGCCCCCTGTCCGCGTAGTGCAGCGCGGCCTTGGACGCGCCGTAGACGAGGAGCCCGGACATCACGACGTGTACGCCGGCGGTCGCCACGTTCACGACCACTCCTCCCTCCCCCATGTAGCCCAGGAGCCTGCGGATCAGCTGCAGGGGCCTCACCGCGTTGACTAGGAACTGGGCCTCTATCTCCTCGGGGCTCTGCTCGAGGAGGCTCCGGGCGACGCCGAAGCCCGCGTTGTTGACGAGCACGTCGAGGCCACCCATTGCCTCCACGGCCTCCGCTATCGCGTCCAGCGAGCCGGGGTCGGCGAGGTCCACGGCCAGGTGTGATATCCTGCCGCCGGACTCCCGGGCGAGGTTCTCGAGGCGCTCGCGGCGCCTGGCGACGGCCAGCACCCTGTAGCCGTGCTCGGCCATGAGCCTGGCGAGAGCCTTGCCTATGCCGCTTGAGGCACCGGTTACAACCGCGCGTCTAGCCGCCATGTCTACCAAATTTTTTGTCCCCTGTGAGGCATGTAAAGGTGTTGCCGGCACCCCGCTGATACAATGTGTCTAACCATCAGTTATTATAAATGGTATGAAATACGTGATTAATGTATATGATGGAAAAAACCTTGTATATTTGTGCGGGAAAGTCAATGTATGGGTATGGAAAACATCGGCGGCGGCGACGTCTTCAAGCTCGCCAGGGACAAGCCCCTGGCATTCATCGTCGCCTACACCTCCGACGCGCTTAGGAGGGAGTGGGACGGCGCTATAAACACCGTCATGTACATGGCGGGCAAGAGCTCGGGCGAGAAGGCTGCGAAGAGCCTCGGCAAGGTCGAGAGCCTCGAGGAGGCGGTGGAGGTTGTGAACAAGGTTCTAGGCGGCCACTGGAGGATGGAGGTCGTAGAGAAGGAGGGCAGGCACTACGCGCTCTTCAGCGACTGCCTCCTCAGGCAGATGTACAGGGACGCCGGCATCAAGGACGTGCACCCGCTCCCCTTCTGCTACTTCCACGCCGGCTTCATAGCAGGCATACTCGAGGAGATCCTGGGCAGGAGGGTTGATCTGAAGCCGCTGAGCCGGGGCCCGGAGAGGTGCTTCGAGAACCTACTCCTAGGGTAGCGCCGCCCGGGCCGGAGACACGCATTTTTTACCGTGACCATACCCGTAGATGGGGGATATGCCTGTGAGCGAGGTAGAGGCGGAGCTCATAAAGAGGAGACTGCTACGCCAGCTCGTATCCAGGGGCATGGGTGGGCGCCGCTGCCCCCACCTAGAGGACGTCGGGGAGCTCGGGGCGCTGGCGACGTGCAAGGTAGCGGTGGTCGACTTCTGGGCGCCCTGGTGTGGGCCCTGCAGGCTCGTAGAGCCGGTTCTCGAGAGGATAAGGGCGGAGTACGGCGACAGGGTGGCGGTGGCCCGGGTGAACGTGGACCTACACCCGGAGCTCGCCGCCAGCCTCGACGTCAGGGGTGTGCCAACGATAGTCGTCTTCCACAGGGGCAGGGAGTGGCGCAGGTTCGTCGGCTACACGCCGACACTCTACAGGGCGCTCAGGGAGACGATCGAGGAGCTACTGGCTAGGCCCTGACTAGGCGCCCCGGCAGCATGAAGGTGTCCCCGCCGGCGTGGTATACTGGGCCGCACCCCTCCCTGTACATGAAGCTGCTCGTGTCGAAGCAGCGCCACGCCCTGGCCGCCACGACGCGGGCGATCGCCAGTACGTGGTCCCCGGCCTCGACGAGTTTCTCCACGCGCGCCTCTATGCACCCCAGCGCCCCCTCGAGGCATGGTGCGCCGACCTCTAGTGCCGCGGCGGGCCTCGCTATTCCCGCCTTGTCCATGGTGCGTCCGCTCGCGGCGCCGAGCCGCATGACGGTGTCGAGCATGTCGGCGGAGACGGGGTTTACCGTGTACTCCCCCGAGCCCCTTACGAGCTCCAGCGTGTATCTCTCGGAGCCTATGGCCGCAGCGATGAGGGGCGGGTCGAAGCTGACGGGCATGACCCAGCTGGCTGGCATGAAGTTCACCCTGCCCTCGTGGGCGGCGCCTATCACGGTGACCATCTTCGGGTGTAGCAGCCGGTAAGCCCTCCACGGGGGTATCCGCTGCATAGGCTCTACTCTCTAGAGCCAATATAATATATCCATGCACGGCGATACCACTAGGGGGTGGCGCGTAGTGGACAGGCTCCACATAGCGCTCGTGCTAGTAGCGGTGGTGCTCGCTGGGGCGCTAGCCTACACCTATACCGCGGCGACAGCGCTCAAGGCGGAGAATGAGTCCCTGAAGGCCAGGCTCAAGGAGGCCGAGAGCAGGGCCGCCGAGCTCGACAAGAAGGTGGCGGAGCTCGGGGAGAGGGTTAAGGAGCTGGAGGGGGAGAGGGAGAACCTTAGGGCGCTGGTCAGCGCGCTCGAGGAGAACATGACCAGGCTTGCCACCCTGCTCAAGGGCAAGTCCAAGCTGGCCGACCTCCTCCTCGCACCGGTAGTCGTCAGGGTGAACAACGCATCCAAGATACTAATAGACGTCGAGGCCAGGCCGGGGTACGTGAAGACCTCGGGAGTCATATACACAATCGAGGTTGAGGCCCTAGAGGAGCTGCAGCCCGGCTCGGAGGTAGTGGTGATACTCAGGCAGGCAAACCCGCTCCTAGGCGGCCTCCTCGTGTTCGCCGTGAACAACGATGGGGGCAGGCTGCTGATAGACAACCTGTACCCCAAGAAGGCCGTGTGGAGCATCGAGAAGGCCGGCTCCAAGATCGTGATAAACGTCACGATACCCTACGACGACCTCACGCTCAGCCAGATGTACGTGTTCACCGGCATCGCCAGGGTGGTTGGCGGCGAGGCGTACGTCCTGCTACCGGTGGAGGCGCGCCTCGTCAACGCCGAGACGTACAAGGGCGCCGACGGCTGCACCTACCTGAAGGGTACCCTCGTCTACAAGGGCGTCAAGCTGCGCTTCCTCGAGCTCGTCGTCGAGGAGGGCTCGAGCAGCGCCCAGCCCTTCGACGTGGTGCCGGGCGGGGAGAAAGAGGTTAACGTGAAGCTCGGGTGCCGCGGCGGCCACGTATACCTCTGGGCCCTCCTGCCGTGGCCCCTCTAGCGCTCCGAGGAAAACATAGGTATCCCCATTTTTGCCGCGGAGGCCCCGGCGCGCGGGGGCAAGGCTTCATAAGGGGTTCCCACACCCTAAACAATAGGTGTATGGATGGGGAAAGGCTATGCGGCCCTGCTGGCAGCCCTAGCGCTGGTCACAATCCTCCTCCTCTCCATGTACGCGGCCTACATCGAGCTGCTGGGCGAGAAGGAGAGGCTCGCCGGCGAGCTTGAGAGGACGCGGAGGGAGCTGGCGGAGGCCACCGGCAGCCTGAGAGAGCTCCGCGAGGAGAGGAGGGAGCTGCAGCGCCGCATCGGAGAGCTGGAGGGCGAGAAGGGCGCGCTACAGGAGAAGGTCAGGGCGCTCGAGGAGAAGGTATCCAGCCTCGAGGCGAACGTCTCGGAGCTCCAAGGCGAGGTGAACAGGCTGCGGGGAGAGCTGGCCGAGGCCAAGTGGAAGGCGAGGCTCTACGACGAGGTCCTGAGCCCGCAGCCCGTCTACGTGAACACGAGGGCCGTCAACGCGACGGTGACCGTGTTCCAGAGCGGCGGCAACATGGTCTTCGTCGTAGCCCTAAAGGGGCTCAGCGGGCTCGGGGACGGTACCCCGGTCTACGTCGCCCTGCTACAGGTGGGGGCGAGGGTTGAGAGGGTCTGGTCGACGCTCATATTCGCCGGCAACAGGGACGCCGCGACGCTCAGCTTCACAGTACCACGCTCCGAGATACTCCTGCTCAGGACGGTGCTCTACGTGGGCGTAGCCGAGAGGGCTGAGGGCCCGGTCTACATAGTCTCGCCGCCCGACGTGAAGGTCGGCCCCGTAGAGGTGGACCTCCACGCCCTCCCAGACAAGGCCTGCATGGTTATAGATGCACGGGTCTCCTACACAGGGGTCGGGAAGAAGTTCCTCTACAGCGTAGTCGCCGAGATAGAGCCGGGCGGCTACACCCGGTCGTGGACCGCTAGTCTACTAATACTCAAGCAGGGCCTCACCTACAGGCTCGGGGGAGGGGTGGCTAGGTGCGTCAAGCCGGGTACAGTCGTGGTGGTCGCCCTACTACCCGTGGTGGCCCCCGGCGCCGAGTAGCTCCTCGAGGAGCCCTAGCTCAGCCCGGTACGCCTCCACGATAGACTCCACCCGCCTCTCCGCCTCCCCCTCCCCGGCCTCCAGCGTGTCGATCACGTAGGAGGAGACCTTGCCCAGCCACGCCACGTGGAGCAGCTCCAGTACGCGCCGCCCCTCCCGCCTATAAGCCGCCACGTGTCTGTACACGGTCTCCGCCCAGAGCCGGTCAGGGTACGCGCCGGCCTCCCTCCTCGCAAGGGCGGATGCGACGCGGTCCAGGGCGTAGCCGCCCATCACCCGGGCGATCTCGCCCCTATACGCCCGGTATGCCTCGAGGAAAGACCTTATGCCGCCCTCCACGTCGACCCTGACGAGCTGCGGGCACCTCCACGTCTCGCCGGGCGAGAGCCTGTCCACGGCGACGCGTCTACCCGGCCTATAGTATTCTAGTATTGCCTTAGCCACGGCCTCAGCCACGTCGAGGAACATGCCCCCCAGGTGCCTGCCAGGATCCTTCGGCGCGTGGAGCTTCGTCCCCAGATCGGCCTCCGCGACCCTGACGCCCATGTCGGCCGCGGTCGAGGTTATGAAGAAGTCTATGCCGAACCTATGCGCAGCGGGCTCGAAGAGCGGCGCCCTCTCCACGACCTCCCCCGCGAGGGCGGCGCTTACGCCGAAGTCCCCGCCTATAGGTTGCCTCACCGGGAGGCCCAGGACGGCCTTGGCGGTGGGGTAGGCCAGCGTCTTGGTTATAGTCCCGTCGTGCCTGTGCCTCGCGTAGAGCGGCGTGACGAGGCCATAGTCCCGGGCTGCGCGGCCGAGCAGGCCGACCCAGTAGGGCTCCACGCTCCTCAGGTCGCTGTCCAGCATCACGACGCCGCCGTAGCCGCCCTCCAGCGCCCTCCTGAAGCCGTGGAGCACCGCGCTCCCCTTCCCCGGGGGGCCCGGGTACCTCTCCACCGCCACCTCGACGCCGAGCCTCAGGGCCTCCACGACCTCCCGTGTCCCGTCGCTGCTGCCGCCGTCCGAGACCAGTATGGAGCCGCCGCCGAAGTACTCCTCGAGCCCCCTCGCGGCCTGCGACACCACGTAGGCGACCGTGCTGGCGGAGTTGTAGCTCGGTATCACGACCAGCGGCCCAGCCACTACTCTGCCACCTCGACGACGAGCATCTTATACTCGCCGAGCCTCGGCAGCCTTATCTCGGTCGCCGCGGCGCCGGCGCGCGCCTCCACCCTCGAGCCGTCCAGGGGGTCGTAGACACGCCTAACCTCGTAGCCCCTCACCTCGACGACGACGTCGCCGAGCACGGCTACGCGGGTCGGCTGGTGCACCGCCTCGGGCGTCGACGTCCACATCGTGTTGACCGCCGTCGCCCTGCCCGTGACTATGCGGTCGGCGTAGGTGTGGTTGAGCAGGTGGAGAACGAGCTCGCCACCCCTCCTGTAGGCCTCGAGCTCCACGAAGCCGCTGCTCCTCACCCTGACCGGGGGCTCGCCCGCGGCGTAGAGTATCGAGTTTAGCATGAGGGACGCTACACGGCTAGACCCGCTGCGCCACCACAGCCTCCCGGGCTGGCCGCTGAAGTACACCCACCGCTTCCCCGCGACGACAGCGGGAGCGTCGAGCACCGCTCCCGGCGGAGGCGGGCCGCGGCCGTTCTCATACTCGTTCCCGAACTCCCTCATGGGGGCAGCTACTCTGCCCACCACGTGCGCGCCCCGGGGCACGCGGGAGACCCTCATGTGCCATCCGAGCCTCGGGGGCGTGCGCCTCTCCAGGAACTCCCTGTCATAGTCGCCCCAGAGCACCGTCTTACCCGTGAGGCCCGCGGCCACCGGGTGGCGCCCCTCGACCACCACGTAGCTCCACGGGAGCCTCAGGGCGCCCTCAAACCCCAGGCCGAGGACCCCGCCGAGCAGGGTGTCCTCGAGGGGGTGGCCGCCCCCATCCCTCATGCCGGTGTTGAAGGTGGCGACTAGCCCGCCGCCCTCCTCGAGGTAGCCGCCGAGCCTGCTGGCGGCGCCCCGCGTCATGCTCTCCACCCCGGCCAGCACGAGGCCCCGGTAGTCCCCGTAGCAGCCGGCGTCTAGGCAGGTGTCGGAGACATAATTCACAGGGTAGCCCCGCGTCATAAGAAGGTAGTAGAAGCCCCTGTAGGCGTCCGCCACGTGGGGGGCGAGGCGCGAGCCAGCCCAGTCCCTGGTCCTGTTCGACCAGGCGACGGCGACATAGGGTAGCGGCTCGGCGCCCTCCATATACTCTTCAAGCTTCTCCACCTCCCTGAAGGCCTCGGCATACGGGTCGACGTCGAGGCCCCCGAGGAACGTGGATGCGAAGACCAGGACGAGCGGCCAGCCGCCGCCGGCGAAGGCCTCCCGCACGCCCATGCGCACGGCGAGCGGCGTGGCCTGCTGGGACGTGAGCGCCATGTGGAAGCTGTTCCTGCTCGCCCACACGGGCTTGCCGGTGAGCGCCCTGGTCAGCTTCACCATCTCGGCTATGAAGCCCGGCGGCTGGTAGTCGGCCTCGCTGCACTCGGCGAAGAACACGTCCACGTGCCGGGATGTCCTCTCGGCTATGGTGTTGGCCCGCCCCCTCCAGGAGAGCGGGTGGCTGTTGTATACGAGGACGCCGCCCCTCCCGTGCACCTCCCCGCTAACCCTCTCCAGGGCCCTGACGTTCACGTCGACGCGCCACTCGAAGGCCCGCCTATAGTAGTCCTCGTCCTCCTCCCTCTCCGGGAGGTCGCGCCCCGTCTCGGCCCTATACTTCTCCCTGCACGCCCGGCAGAAGCACGCCCGGTCCGCGTCGGGCATATACCTGAAGCTGTCGAGGAAGACGCCGTCCACGCCGTACCCCATCACCTCGCCGACCTCCGCGGCCACCCTCTCGAGGAACGGCGTGTTGAGGCACATGAGCGGCCACGTCGCCCTCCCCCTGGGCGCCCCGGGGGGGTCGGTGTCCATCGTTATCACGCCGCCGTCAAGACTCCTCTGCGCCCACTCGGGGTGGGACGAGTAGAGCTCCGGGTTTGTCGTATGCCCCACCATCGGTATAACCGCTATCCCCCTCCTACCGGCCTCCTCGACGACCTCCCGCAGCAGGTCCCGGCCCCCGAGCTTAGCGATCTTCCGCATAACCCTGCTGTCGTAGAAGGCCCTGCCCCAGGCGTCGCGGGCGAAGAACGTTATAGTGTTCGCGCCCAGCCTCTCCGCGAGCTCAACGATGTCCCTCCCACTGATCCTGTCGACGCCGAACCCCTCCGCATCCTCAAAGTTGAACTGGAGCACACGGGTATACCTAAACCCCATCACACCCCCCTCAAGTACACCTCCGAGGCGGCGAAGTCCTCGAGTATAGCGTCCGGCCCGCCGATCGTGACCTCGCCGCCCCCGGTCTCAACCACCATCTGCGCTATACCAGTCGTGTCGTCTATCCCAGCCTTCACGACACGCCCCTCAACGCGCCCCCCGGCGCCCCTGTGCACCCACCTACCCCTAGCCGACGCCCAGAGCCCCCTGCCCTCGCCGAGGAGGCGGGCGGCCTCTATTACCGCGAGCTTGAACATCGTGAGCCTGGCTGGCAGCCGCAGCGGCTCATCCCTCACGGCGGCACTGCGGCGCCACCTGTATAGGAAGTCCTGCAGGAGGTAGTCTATTAGAACCGGCTCCTCCACCACTATGCCGTACTCCGGGAACCCGTCGGCGCCGAGCCGCCTCTGCGCAATGACCCCTATCTTCGAGTCGGCTATCGCCATGAGATCCCCGGAGACGGCCTTCTTCACCTTCCTCAGGCCGCTAAAGTCCTCCTCCCTGAACACAACGCCGGGGATCTCGTAGACCAGTGTGTACACCGTGACGCCCCTCTCCTGGGCGTCCCGGAGGAGCGGCATAAGCTTCGCGAGGAATATTGCGTCGCCGCACACCACGAGGTCCGTCTCAGCCTCCCCGATCGTCTTCGCGAACCTCGAGAGAAGCCCCCTCCTGCTCTTATACATCCACACGCCGTGCACCCCCTCCCTGCCCTTAGCCTCCATCGAGTCGAGGAAGCGGCGGGCCTCCTCGACAAGCTCCTCGTACTCGTCCCCTATCAGGCCCAGCGCCACGTCCGGGGGCACAGCCCTGTACATGGCCGGCCTCCCACTGTAGACCTCGACGAGGCCCCGGGCTGCGAGCCGCTTGAGGCTGCCGTGGATCTGAGGCCTATGCGTCGAGAGCTCCTCTACGAGGCGTGAGGGCGAGGAGGGGCCCAGGGATAGCAGGGCGACGTAGACCTTTGCGTCGAAGCCTGTCAGGTCGAGCAGCTTGAAGAGCTGCTGGAGGCTCTCCAAATGTCACACCACTGAAAATAGCGTAGGAATCTTTATTAATACTTTTTTCCGAAGATATATGTGGATGGGAGCATGAACACCAAGCTGCTCCTAGGGATACTGGTCGCCGTAATCGCCGTCGGCGCCCTCCTATACTTCTACACCCAGAGCCAGGGAGGAGGCGCCCAGAGCATAATCTTCGCGAGCACGCAGCTAGCGCCGACCAAGGAGCGGGCCTTCGTTGAGGGCCAGCTCCTCCCCGGCTTCACGAAGGAGACCGGCATAAAGGTCGAGTACGTCCCCATGAGCTATGCCGACCTCTACTCCAGGCTTAGCGCCGAGGAGCAGTCCGGCAAGGTCACCATCAGCGTCATAGGCGACCTCCACGGCGGCCTAGACCTCTACGCCAGCAAGGGCTACCTCACCGACCTGGCTAAGTTCGGCCAGCTCCCGGGACGCACCTTCCCGGCCATACTGGAGAAGTACAGCCAGCTCCACGGCATAAAGGCGTACGTCCCGTGGATGACCGCCACCTACGTGTTCGTCGTCAACAAGAAGGCCTTCCAGTACCTCCCGCCCGGCCTGACCCAGGACGACGTGATCAAGGGCACGGACAAGTGGACCTACGACGCCCTCCTCGCCTGGGCCAAGAACATATACGAGAAGACCGGCGAGAAGAAGCTCGGCTTCCCGGTAGGCCCCAAGGGCCTCTGGCACCGCTTCCTCCACGGCTACCTCTACCCGAGCTTCACAGGATACCAGGTTAAAAAGTTCAACAGCCCCGAGGCAGTCGAGATGTGGAACTACCTCAAGGAGCTCTGGAAGTACGTAAACCCGGCCAGCACGACCTGGGACGCCATGGCCGAGCCCCTCCTCAAGGACGAGGTCTGGCTAGCCTGGGACCACACCGCGAGGATCAAGGACGCGATAGAGCAGGAGCCCGACCAGTTCATCGTGGTGCCCGTGCCCAGGGGCCCGAAGGGCAGGGGCTTCATCCTCGTAGTCGCCGGCCTCGCCATACCCAAGAACGCGCCCAACCAGGACGCCGCGTGGAAGCTCATAGACTACCTGACCAGGCCCGAGGTGCAGGTGGAGGTGCTCAAGAACACGGGCTTCTTCCCCAGCGTCAAGGAGGCGGCCGGCAAGATACCCAGCGGCCCGCTCAAGGTGCTCGCGGTGGGCGTCAACAACCAGATCAACGAGCCCGACGGCATACTCGCAATGATACCCAGCCTCGGCAGCAAGGGAGGCGAGTTCACCGGCACCTACAGGAAGGCCTTCGAGCGCATAGTCCTCAACGGCGAGGACATACAGACAGTGCTCAGCCAGCTCGGCCCGCAGCTCCAGAAGCTCTTCGAGGAGACCGGCGCGCCCCTGCCGCCGCCGGACGCGTAAGCCTCCGCCGCGCGGGTGCAGCCCCCTTGGACCCCCGGAAAAAAGCCCTTCTTCTTCGCAGGCTAACCCCATACCTCCTCCTCATCCCCACAGCGGTCTACATGGCGCTCTTCGTGGGCTACCCGATAGCCGAGACGGTGAGGCTCGCCTTCACCGACCCCGACACGGGGGCTCTGGGCCTCTTCAACTTCCAGACCCTGGCACAGGACTTCCACTTCTGGGAGGCCCTGCGCTACACATTCCTCCTCGCCGGCGTGGTGATACCGATACAGGTGCTCCTCGCGCTCGGCGTCAGCATCCTCCTCATGAGGAGGTTCAGGGGCAGCGGCGCCGTGCTGTACACCTTCCTCGTCCCACTGACCATAAGCGACGTCGCCGCCGCCCTCATCTGGTACAACATATTCACGGGGAGCGGCTACCTCAACCGTTTCCTGCTAAACCTGGGCCTCATATCCCGCCCCCTACACTTCTTCGGCTACCAGTACAGGGACATGGAGTTCCTAGCCATAGTGACAACCGAGGTGTGGAGGGCGACGGCGATAGTCTTCGTCATAGTATTCGCCGGCTTCCAGATGATAGGCAAGGACTACCTCGAGGCCGCCGACGTCTTCGGCGCCACGCAGTGGGAGAAGTTCCGCTACATAATATTCCCGATGGTGAAGCCCAGCCTCCAGACCGCGCTCATCATAAGGACGCTCTTCGCCATGCAGGTCTTCGCCGTCGTATGGATACTCGCGGGCAGGGACATCCCCGTCCTAGCCGGGGAGACCTACTACTGGCAGGTAGAGCTGAAGAACCCGAACGTCGCGGCGGCCTACGCCCTGATAATAGCCGTGATCTCGATAGCGCTGGGCTTCCTCTACCTCAAGCTCTTCAAGCCCAAGTACCTGGAGGGGTGATAGCGTGTCCGGCAGAGTGGAGAGCTATAGGGAGTATAAGGGGGAGGCCGTCAAGCGCATAGCAGTATACGCCCTCGCGGTCATAATAGTCTCCTGGATAGCCGTGCCCCTCGCCCTCATATTCGTCTCCGCCCTCGCCCAGCCCTCCGACTACTACAACGTGCACAAGATCTTCCCCACGCGCTTCACCCTCGACAACGTCTACACCTTCCTAGTCGTACTAGGCGCCTGGAAGTCCACGCTCAACAGCGTCATCGTCGCCGCCCTAACGATACTCATAAGCTTCGCCGTAGGCCTGCCCGCGGGCTACAGCCTCTCACGCTACGTCTTCAAGGGCAAGGACGCCTTCAAGCTCGCCATAATAGGGCTCAGGATGTTCCCCGTCATAGTGCTCGCGATACCGCTCGTAGTCATATACCTCAGGATAGGGCTCGCAGACACCCTCCTAGGCGTAGCCCTAGCCCACACCGCCATGACCCTCCCCTTCGTGGTGCTGATAACGAGCAGCCTCTTCGCGGGCATACCCGTCGACTACGAGGAGGCCGCCATGGTCTTCGGCCTCAGCGGCTGGGAGGCCTTCCTGAGGATAACGCTGCCCCTCGCCCTCCCCGGCCTGAGCGCCGCCGCGATATTCGTCTTCATAATGAGCTGGAACGAGGTCTTCATAGCCAGCATACTCACCCTCGTAAACCGCACCCTCCCCGCCGACATCCTCGTCTCAGCGCTCAACGCCCCCGACCCATACAAGTTCGCCGCCGGCTTCATAATGGTGCTCCCAGCCATGATATTCGTCTTCTTCGCCAGGAAATACCTCGTCCAGGTTTGGGGTATATCCATAAAGTAGGGGTGAAAAGGATATGGTTCGCGTAAGGCTGGAAAACCTGGTCAAACGCTTCGGAAGCGTAACCGCGGTCGACCACGTGACACTCGACATAGGGGACGGCGAGTTCGTCGTCCTCCTCGGCCCCAGCGGCTGCGGGAAGACCACGACGCTACGCCTCATAGCCGGACTCGAGCTCCCGGACGAGGGGCGCATACTCTTCGGCGACCGCGACGTCACATACCTCCCCCCCAGGGAGAGGAACATAAGCATGGTGTTCCAGAGCTACGCCGTCTGGCCCCACATGACGGTCTACGAGAACATAGCCTTCCCCATGAAGATCAGGAAGACCCCCGAGCAGGAGATAAGGGAGAAGGTGCTCTGGGCCGCCCGCCTCCTACAGATAGAGGACCTCCTCGACAGGTACCCCCACCAGCTCAGCGGCGGCCAGCGGCAGCGCGTAGCCGTCGCCAGGGCGATAGTCGTCGAGCCCGACGTACTGCTGATGGACGAGCCGCTCAGCAACCTCGACGCGCTACTCAGGGTGATAATGAGGAGCGAGCTCAAGAAGCTCCAGCGCCGCATCAGGGTCACCACGATCTACGTCACACACGACCAGGTAGAGGCGATGGTCATGGCCGACCGCGTCGCCATAATGAACAAGGGACGGCTCCAGCAGGTAGGCACACCCCAGGAAGTCTACGACAAGCCCGCCAACGTCTTCGTCGCCGGCTTCATAGGGAGCCCCCGGATGAACCTCTTCGACGCGAGCGTCGCCGAGGCCCAGGGCGCGGTGGTGCTCGACGCGGGCGGCCTACAGATAAGGCTGCCCGAGGCATACGCAGGGCTCCTCGAGGGCCACGAGACGGTGGTCGTCGGCATAAGGCCCGAGGACATACACCCTCTCGACCGCGTACCCCCCGGCGTGGAGCCCTACGAGGTGGACGGCACAGTAGACTTCGTCGAGCCGCTCGGCAGCGACACCATAGTCCACGTCAAGACGCCCGGCCCGGTACTCCTAATGAAGGTGCCCGGGAGCTACCCCGCCGAGATGGGGGACAGGATAAGGGTGGCGCTGAACCTGAAGAAGCTCCACGTATTCGACAAGGCCACGGGGAAGGCCATCTTCTAGCCCCCCGGGTCGGCGGGGCCGGCGGCCCCCTATTTTTATCACCAACCCAGCACCCATAGCCTAAACGTGCATACGCTGAGCGTGAGCGTAGTCATAGCCACACACGGCGACGGCAGGTGCCTCCCCGAGCTGCTAGGCGACCTGCTACGCCTAGACCCACCGCCCAGGCAGATAATAGTGGTTGCCGACAAGCCAACCCCCAGGCTCCTAGCCAGGCTGCCGCGCAGCCCCAGGGTGGAGCTCGTGGTCCGCGGCGAGCGCCTCGGGAAGGTGAGCGCCCTCAACCACGCCATAGGCCTAGCCGACGGGGAAGCAATCCTCTTCCTCGACGACGACGTACGCGTCGCCGACAGGGCGCTGATAGCGCGCGTAGCGGAGGCCCTGAAGACCAGCGATATAGCCGACATAGGGAAGCTCGTGGAGGGCGAGGGCCTCCTAGCAGGCCTCGTATACGTGGAGTACCTAGGCCTAAACCTCGCCAGCATGATACTCGCCAGGATAGCCCAGAGAAGCCCGGCGGTAAACGGCGCCGCGTTCGCCGCCACCCGGAGCCTCGTTGAGAGGCTGGGAGGCTTCAGGCCGGTACTCTACGAGGACCTAGACTTCGCCACCCGGGCATTCCTCCAGGGCGCCAGGTACTCCTACGTGCACACGTCGCGCGTCACAAACATGCCGCCCAGGACGTGGAGGGAGTGGCTCAGGCAGAGGAGGAGGTGGAGCATAGGCGCGGCCCTCTGGCTCAGAGAGTACCTGAGGCCGCTCCTCGCCGCTATAAGGGACATGCCCCACGCAGCCGCAGCAGCCCTCGTCGTCGCCCTCCCCTCACTCGTCTCGACCGCGGTGGTCTTCCTCTACGAGGCGACGCCAGCCAACAAGCTCGCATACCTCGTGCTCCTCCTCGCCTCAAGCATGCTCTCCCAGCTACTCCCCGTGGCCTCGCTGCTCTCCGTAAACCTCCACCTAGCGCTCGCGGCGAGGCTGATGGTGCTCCTAGCCATGCTGGCCGCCCTCTCCGCCCCGTACGCCGCCGCGGCGAGGCTGCTCGGGGTGAAGGCGCGGGCCGCTCTCTACCCCATATACCTGCTGGTCTACCAGCCCCTATGGTTCACCGTCCTGCTCGGAGGGATGGTGAGGGTATACCTCCTGGGCAGGGAGGAGGCCGAGGACTGGGTTGTCCCCAGGGAGGGCTAGGCCGGGGGTGTAGACTCTCGTCGAACGTCTATTGTAAAAAAGGCTATCCCGGCCCCCTGGGTAATTTGTTTTCTGAGCAAGACGGTTACCTCCATTAGCGGTAAAAACCGGGTAATTCACATTATTTTCATTAAATGTGTTTTTCCTATTTGTAGATTCACGGGGGATGCCGAAGTAGAGTAACGCATATATTTAGGGTTTCCTATAAATAGTTGGTGGTGGACCCTATGGTCTACGAGGTAATCTTCAACCTACTAAACCAGATAGTGATGGCCATCCCCAGCATCATCGCCGCCCTCATAATCATCGGCATCGGCTACCTCATCGGCGAGGGCGTAGGAGCCGCCGTAGACAAGCTCATCGAGCTAACCGGCATCGAGAGGGGCTTCGACAAGACCGAGACCGGCAAGGCCTTCCGCGCAGCCGGCATAGACCTAAGCAGCTTCATAGGCAGCCTCATCAAGGCCTACGTCGTCATCATATCCCTAGCCATAGCCCTACAGATCCTACAGATAGGCGAGCCCGTCAGGACCTACATCATACTCATCGCCGACTACCTACCCAGGATAGTAGGCGCCGTCATAGTCCTAACCCTAGGCATAGTCCTCTTCGAGTTCCTCACCATGTACGTCGGCAAGGCCCTAGCCAGCACCCTCCCCGAGAAGCACCGCGACCTAGCTGACATGCTCAGGGACATAATACTCGTCGGCCTCATCGCCGTGCTCATAACCGTCGCCCTCGACATGCTCCTCATACCCAGCGCCGTCGTCTACCCGCTCATACTCGGCACGGTCGTCATAGGCATAGGCATCAGCGTCACCGAGAGGATAATAAACGCCATAGTCGAGGACCACGAGGAGTTCAAGCCCGTCGCCGGCCACGCCAAGTTCCTACTCTACCTCATATTCATACTCGTGGGCGTCGCCGGAATGTTCAGCACCTTCCCAGGCACCAGCGTAGTCATAGCCAACATCGCCTGGGGCGTCGCCATCGCCGCCGGCCTAATGCTAGTACCCACCATCTACAAGCTAACCAAGCAGCTCTCCGCCTAAAACCGCCCCAAAACACACCCGATTTTTTCCCCATACACACTCCCCCCGGCCCCGCCTTCTCCCCCCACACCCCGCCGGCAAGCCTATACGCCCCCACCCCTCCTATACATGCAATG